>ERZ1292640.10-Hain-H43-02um-R1-10-length-217659-cov-19_pt1 | contig 217659 bp, 128 predicted proteins | sample MGYA00564404_ERZ1292640 | MGnify/ENA primary metagenome ERZ1292640 (study PRJEB36523, sample SAMEA6512636) | groundwater metagenome | collected 2019-01-08 | study: AquaDiva: Metagenomics assemblies of 32 groundwater samples
ACGTTCTGGATCGAAACTCCCCTCAGATGGGCGCCAACTGCGGAACTTGGGCTAGCCCTCTAAGCTCGGGGACATCCTTCGGATTGCCGGATTCTAACCGCCGACCTTGCAGACGGGACCACACGCACACCCATCAGGGTCAATACTGAACGGCAGCCGCCCCGGGAATCCGGCAATCCGAAGGGTGTCCCCAAACACGCTCCTGGTGTAAGTTGCACCAATTTGATGTAGACTGGGGACATGCCGGGAACCGAACGGGCCGTCCGCCGGAGCGTGACGCTCCCACCCCGCGCCGCCGAGCGCGTGCGCACGCTGGCTCAAGCGGGTCACACGACCGCCAGCCGCGTCCTGGCCGAACTGATCGATCTCGGGCTGGAATCCAAGGAGAACGAGAAGAAACGCTTCATGGCCTTGGCCGACCGGCTCGCTCAGGCCAAGAGCCCCGCTTCACGCGCCCGCCTTAAGGAGGAACTCGCCCGCCTGACGTTCGGCGATTGATGCCGAAGATCCAGTGGACGGACCTGCCGGTTGCGGGGCAGTCGCTCTAACGCGCCTCTTCCCCCCCCCTACCACCGGATCCGGATGCAGCGGACCGGGCCCGTCGAGGCGGGGACGGCCACGAGGACGCCGTCCGGTCCTTCGGCGAACCGGTGCGGCTGCTCTTCCCCGGAATGCGGGACCGCGGCGACGGAGACCACCCGGGCGCCTTCGGCGAGAGGGACCAGGACCTCCTCGTCCTCGGGGGCACTGACGTCCACCGTACGGCCGTAGTACACGGCCGTGCACGCGTGCGCGAGCTTGATCTCGCCCTCCTCCGGGATGCGGACCGTCATCACGGCCTCCCGCCGCACGCGCGGAGACCTTCGACGATGCCGGGCCGGTTGACCGGCCACTCGGGAGGCGACGCGAGGACGGCCCGGTAGAGCAGGATCGCCTCGGCGCACCGGCCGTGGAGAGCGAGCAGTCTCGCCCGCCAGTAGTCCGAGAACGGGTACCGGACCAGCAACTGCCGCGTGTGCTCGTCGTTGGGCATGCGAGCATCATACAGCCCCCGGGTCCTCCCCCACCGGCGGAACCAGGCCCGGTCCTTGAGGATGCTCGCGGGCGCGAGATCCGCCTGCCGCCGGACCGGAGCGTAGGCCTGGCCGCACGTCACGAAGGCTCCCCGCTCGATGGCGGCGAAGATCACGGCGAACCGGACGGGCTTCCCGGGGTCGAATGCCATCAGGTCCTCGCCCCACGGCCATTTGGCCGCGAATGCCGCCTCCTCGGGCGGGTAGATGAGCTGGATCCGCTTCGCCTGCTCCGGGAAGGCGCCGGGCGGCAGGGCATTCGCCATCACGACGACGGTCTTCGACTCCGGCCGATCCACGTACCGGACGAACGAAACCGGGAAATAGGCGTAGTCACCGTGGGCAACCAGGATCGACCCCTCCCCCGCGCTGTCGAGCAGGTTCCGGGCATTGTCGTGCGCAAGGTAGTACCGGCTCCAGTCGGCCCGCTCGACCCGGTCCGCCAGCCGCCACCCCAGCCAGCCGACGACCGCGACGGCAAGCGCCATTCGGACCGGCCTCCAGCGGGCCAAGACCGCGACACGGGCCAGCCCGAACGCCGCCAGGACGACGAAGACCGCGAACGCGGGGATGTAGTAAAGCCGCAGGGACACGGTCACCAGCCCGAACCCGGCGGCGAAGACCGCTCCGGTAGCCCCGGGCAGTAGCCAGGCGAGGTCACGCCATTGGCGGCGATAGATCAGCCACAAGAGCCCGGCAACCGCGAGCACGATGGCAGCCCAGCCGAACTCGTCCGGCAGGACCGTGGTCGAGTGCTCGATGAGGCGGCTCGACGTGCCCCAGACGCCCCATCGGAAGAGCCGGAAGTGGTAGGTCCGGGCGGATAGGTAGTCGGCCCAGCGCTCGTACACCGCAGGATGGTTCCAGTCCGGCCACGGGTGCGCGGCGGCCCGGATCGGGATCGAGACCAGCTTGACCGAGAATCCGAGGAGGCCCATGATCGCCATCCGGATGACGGCGCCGGTCCAAGTGCCCGTCGCATGGCGACGAGCTACCACCCACAACGCGACCGCGAGACCGGGCAGGACGTACGTCGCCTGCCCGTGGTGCGCGAGCGCCAACCCCAAGACGAGGCCGGCCAGCGCCACCCCGGCGGGACGCTCATTGCGCGTCATCGCGACGACGACGGCAAGGCACAGGACGAACCAGAGGAGGCTCACGGCGTACTTCTCCGCGAACATGGACTCCCACCAGATCGTGGGCGCGAGCCCGAGCGCCCAGCCCGCGGCGGCCGCACAACCCCACGCCACCGCCGGGGCACAGGCCGGGCGCGCGGGGTCCAGCAGGAGCCGGCGCGCCAGGCACGCGAGCGTCCCCGCGGCCAGCGCCGAGGCCGTCGCCGAGACGAGGTTCAGCCGGAACGCGACACACCCAACGGGCAGGAGGGCCGCCAGATGGCCCGCGAGGACGTATAGCGGGTACCCCGGCTCGTGCGTGATCCCGAGCGCGAGGGCGGCGCGGATCATCTCCCCCGAGTCCTCGAGCGCGACCGTGGGTGCGAAATGCCGGAGGTACAGGGCCCAGAGCGGGGTGGCGACCGCGAGGAACAGCCCCATGCCCGGATTCAGGGGCGGACGGGCGCCTTCCGGTCCATCCGGTGAAGCACCGTGACGCCATAGGCGGGCAGGCGCACGACGGGCCCCGCGCGCTTGCCGGTCACGGCATCCATGAACCCGGGGCCCACGACGGCCTGCTTGGGCGAGGTCGTGAAGTTGAGCAGGAAACGGAGCACGCCGCGGTGCACGGTGCGCTCCCGGATCTCGACGCCCTCGGGCACCCGGGCGAGCGGCTTCACGCCCGCGAGCCGGCAAGCGCGGGCCACGAGGGCGTTGACCACCCACTGCTCCGTTCCGCATCCGACATAGATAGCCCGGCCCTTCCCCGCCTGCCGTTCCGCGATCGCGGGCGTGCCCTTGTAGAACCCGGTGGCGTATACGGCCAGCGCCTTCGTCCCGGCCTTCAGCGACAGGAGGTCGTACCACGTGTGCGCCTGCGCGGTCCCCCGCCCGATCGCCGGGTCCTTCATCCGGATCCGGCCGGGCGGTTCGTTCGGGGTTGTGTGGTACCGGGCGATCTCCTGCACGTCGTAGGCCTCGACCCGGACCCCGAAGAGATCGTGCAGCCACGCCGGGGCCTCCTGCTCGGGCACGGCGACGTCCTCGTCCACGACCGCGGTCCGGAAGGTCGAGAGCAGGATTCCGCCGTGCTCGACGAACTTCTGAAGCCGCTCGGCGAGCGCGGGGTTCATGACGTAGTGCGCGGGCGCGAGGATCACCCGGTATCGCTCAAGCGCCTCCCGGGCCTCGACGACGTCGACGTTGACGCCGTACCGGACCGCCCCGCGGTACCAGCGGCCCAGCTCGCCGTCGTACGACCAGCGCTCCTGTTGGGGCTGGCGCTCGAAGGCCCACGCGCAGTCCTGGGTGCGCAGGATCGCGACCGGACTGTCGACCCGGCTTCCCTCCATGATCGCGCCGACGCGCCGGAGCTCCTGCCCGATCTGGACCGCGGCCGGAGCCACGTGCGGGTGCAGGGAGCCGTCGTGGCGCACGATCCCGCCCCAGAGGTTCTCGTGGCCGAACCACGCGATCCGCCAGCGGAAGTACGTCATGCCGTCCGCCCCGTGCGCGAAGGCCTGCCACGCGAGCAGGCGCTGCTCCCCCGGCCGGTTGAGCCGCGAGACGAGGTCCCAGCCCGGCTGGCCGCCGCGCTGTTCGAACGAGAACGGGGGCATCTTGGCCGACGGCGGCCGCATCGCGTCCAGCGTCATCGAGTTGCCGGGGTCGTCGCCGTTGTCCCACGTGTGGGGATAGAAGTTGTACCCGACCCGGTCAAGGACCTCGAACATGCGCGCGTCATGCGGGTCGAGGTTCGTGGAGATCCACTGGTCCCTGGCCTTCGCCCGAATGAGGTCCGCCTGCGTCTTCGCGTATTCGGTGATCAGGTCCATGTACCACCGCCGCCACGCGAGCGCGAGCGCGGGTGCGGGGTTGCGGTGCGTCTCGAGCGGCACCGGGATCTCCTCCCACTCGTTGTAGACGTGGGACCAGAAGATCGTGCCCCACCGGCGGTTGAGCTCCTTGAGCGAGCCGTACCGGTCCTTGAGCCACGACTGGAACGCCGCCCGGCACCGGTCGCAGTGGCACCGGTTCCCCCCGAGCTCGTTGTGCAGGTGCCAACCGAGAATGCGCTTGTCCGTCCCATACCGGGCCGCCATCGCGTCCACGATCCGCCGCGAGGCCTCGAGGAACGGCTTGTGCGTGAAGCAGGTGAAGTAGCGGTTCACGGCCCCCGCCCGGCGCCCTTGCGCGTCCACGATGAGAGAGTCCGGATTGGCGGTCGTGAACCACGGCGGCACGCCGCCCGTGGGAGTTCCCATGACGGTCTTGATGCCGCGCCGGTAAAGGGTCTCGAGCACCTCGTCCATCCACTCGAACTCGAAATGACCGGGCCGGGGCTCGAACCGGGACCACGCGAACTCGCCCATCCGCACCACGTTGAACCCGCACTCGGCCATCATGCGGGCGTCGGTTTCCCAGCGGTCGCGGGGCCAATGCTCGGGGTAGTAGGCGGCGCCGTACGGGATCACGCGGACTACAGTATCACGCGGACCGGACGGTCCGTGCGGATCGCCCAATTCGGACGATCCGCTCCCCGTAGAATAGGGAACGATGCTCCTCCCCCGACTGGTCCTCTGCTGGCTCGCGGCGTGCCTGCCGCTGGCGCTCTCGTTCCGGTGGAGCGTGGACCCGCTCGCGCCGAAGGCGGCCGCCTGGCTGATCGGCGGCGGTCTCCTCCTCGCCGTGGGGCCGCCCTTGCGCTGGCGGCCGTGGCCTCTGGTCATTCTGGTGCTCCTCGCGGCGCTCGAATCCCTCCGCGGCCCGGCCAGCGTGTGGCCGCTCGCTCCCTGGCTCGTAGGGGCCGTCGTCTACCTGCGCGCACGGGAGGCGTCCGCCGACCGCGCCGCGGTCGACCGGTATATCCGCCTGACGGTCGGGGTAGCCACGGCCGTCGCCGCCAACGGCCTCGGGCAGGCGGTCTGGAACACGCTCTTCACCTCGGTCCGGCTCGTGAACCCGTTCGGCACCCGGGTCCTCTCGACGCTCGGCAACCCCACCTTCCTCGCCGACTACCTCGCCCTCCATCTCCCGCTGGCGCTTTTCCTGTGCGCTTCCGCGCGGGCTCCGAGGGCCCGGCTGGCATGGGGCACCTGCGCGGGCATGATCGGCGCGACGATCGTGCTGTCGGGATCGAAGGGCGGCCAGCTCGCGGCCCTGGTCGCGGGAGGCATCTGGCTCGCCCTCGAGGCCCGGCGGCGGGCCTGGTCTTCCCGGACGATCATGACCGGCGCCCTGGCCGGCGCGATCGCGGCTGTCGCCGTCCTCCACCTCGTGCCCTCCGCCCGATCCTCGCTCTCCCGCTGGACCGCGCGGAGCGAGCGTTTCTCGTTCTCCCAGCGCCTCGAAATCCTCAAGGGCTCCGCCGCGCTCCTCGCCGACTCCCCGCTACTGGGCTGGGGAACGGGGCAGTTCCCGGTCGAGTTCCCGCGCGTCCAACCGGACGCCTTGAGCCGCACCCTGGGGGTGACCGTCAGCGTCAACCACGCCCACGACGACTTCGCCGAGATCGCGTGCGACTTCGGGCTCGTCGGGCTCCTGCTGGTCATGTTCGTCCTCTTCCGGCACCTCGGGCGGGTCCGCGAAGGAGGCGTCCCGGCGGCCCTCGCGCTGAGCCTCGTCGCCATGGCGGTGTCGATGGGGACCAACTTCTTCGTCTATCTCCCCTCCAGCGCCTTCTTCCTCTGGATGCACGCGGGCCTGCTGGCCGGCGGCCGCGCGGACCCGGACACCGCCACTCCCAAGCGGGCCAAAACCGCCCTCCGGCTGCTCGCCCTCCTGCTCGCGATCGGCGCCGGCCGGCTGCTCGTGTCCACGGGCTACTATCACTTCGGCGCCGAATGCGTGGACCGGGGTGATGGCGTCAATGGAGCGCGCTGGCTCGAGCGCGCGGTTCGCGTGGAAGCCCTCGAACGCCACCTCTGGCAGTACCTCGGTCGCGCCCGCGAGATCCAGCGCGACTGGAACGGGGCGCTCACGGCCTACACGAAGGCCCTCGCACTGGCCCCGCACCACGCGATCGCGTGGCTCAACGTCGGCCGGATCGAGCGTGAACGTTACCGCGCGTTCCCCCTCCTGCGGCACGGGGCACGCGCCCGGGCGATCGACGCCCTGCTCCACGCCGTCGGGGGGAATCCCTACATGCTCGAACCCCGGATCTGGGGCGGCGAGCTCGCACTCGAGGCCGGGGAGGCCCGGGAGACGTGGCGCTTCCTGGGCGAGGCTCCGGCGGACCTCGGCGGGTCCCCCGATTGGCACCGGCTCCGGGCCCGGTGGTTCGAGGGCCAGGGCAACCATAGGGCCTCGGGACTAGAGCGCGACAAGGCGGACGCGCTCGAGTCCCGGATGGCCATCACCGAAGCCGAGGCCGCGCTCAACGCCGGAAGGATCGGCGAGGCCGAGCGACGCGCGCGGGAGGTCACGCACCGCTGGCCCGCCTTCCCCGGCGGCTGGGAGACGCTCGGGTTCATCCTGCACGGCCAGGGCCGGTCGGGCGAAGCCCGCGAGTGCTACATCCGGGAGGCGAAGCTCGTCCCCGACTCGCTCACCGCCCAGCTCAACCTCGCCATGATCGCCCTGAACGCCCGCCAGCCCGCGCCGGCGGAGAAGTACCTCACCCGTGCGCTCGCGCTCGCCCCCGACAACCCCGACGTCCATCTCGGCCTCGCCCGCCTACGGGCCATGCAAGGCCGGTTGAAGGAAGCCGAAGCCGAGTACCGGCGCGTCCTCGCCGCGGTCCCGGGGCACCGCCAAGCCGCGGCCGAGCTCGCGAACCTGCTCGCCCGATGACGAACTCCCGGCTCGCGCGATTGGCACGGCTCGCGCTGCTTACCGCGGCGGCGCTGGTCCCGCTCCTGTTCGCCAAGGGCGGCCGGGACTACAAGCTCCTGTCGTCGCAGGTCCTCATCCTCCTGGGCGCCGCCGCCGGGACCGTGGTCCTCGCCCACAGCCGGCTCCGGGACCGTCGCGGCGCGCCTCTGGCGGCCGCTGCATGGCTCGCCGGCCTCTCGGTCTCCGTCGCCGTCGCGCACGGCCGCGGCATCCTCGCCCCGACGGCGATGGCGGAACTCGCGCGCCAGGCCCTGTGCCTCGTCGCGTTCCTCGGAGCCATGCTCCTGCTCCGCCCCGGCGACCTCCGGCGACTGGCCGCGCTCTGGGCCACGACGATCGTCTTCGTCGGCGGGTACGCGATCATGCAGAAGGCGGGCTGGGACCCGATCGAGGAGTTCCGGAAGTTCAACTCCCAATCCCGGCCGTTCTCGACGTTCGGGAATCCGGACTTCCTCGGCGTCCACCTCGCCTTCCTGGTCCCGATCCTGCTTTCGCTCATCGTCCACGCCGCCCGCAAGGGCCCCAGGATGGCACGGGACATCCTCCTGCACGCGACGCTCTTCGGAACGCTCGTCCTCCTCGTCTGGACGGGAAGCCGCGGCGCCTGGCTCGGTGCCTCCGCGGGCATCGCGATCGCGATCCCCCTGCTCTTCCGGCGATCGGAATGGGAGTCCATGGACCGCCGGATGCGGTCCGTTGCCATCGCCGTTATCGCGGTCGCCTTCGTCATCGCCGCGATCTGGCTTGCCCCGTCCGTACGCGACGCGCTGAACCGCCGCACCGACCGTATCCCGCTATGGCAGGGCACGATGGCCATGGTCCGGGCCAAGCCGATCACTGGGTGGGGCGTCGGCTCTTTCCCCTCCGAGTATCCGCCGTTCGCGCCGCCGGCATTCGCGGCGAAGATGAAAGCCGACAACACTTTCGCCGAACACCCGCATTGCGAGTACCTGCACGTCGCCGTCGAGGCCGGCCTACCCGCCCTCGGCCTCTTCGTCTGGTTGTTGGCCGTCGTGCTCCGCCAGGGCCTGTACCGGGCCCGCGCGGGAGACCGCATGGCTGCGGGGGCGCTCGGTGCCCTCGTCGCCGTGCTCGTCCACATCCTCGTGGACCGGAACTTCCGGCTGGCATCCACGGCGATCCCCTTCTGGCTTGTCGCGGGAGTGCTGTTCGCGCGGCGCGAAGGCGCGCCGGCGGGAACGAAAGCTCCGGGCTGGGCATGGCTCCCGCTCCTCGGCGCCATCGCGCTCGCCGCCGTCTCCCTGCGTCCACTGCTGGCTTCCTTCAAGGTCGCCCGCGAGGTGGACTTCCTCACGCAGAGCGCCGGAGTACCGGCCGCCCAGCTCGAGGCTCAACGGGACGCCCACGCCACGGACCCGCAGTTCCTCGTCGCGCTCGGGAACGCCTGGGCGCAGGAGAAGAACTTCCCCCGCGCCATCAAGGCCTTCGAGGACGCCCTGCGGCTGGACCCCGCCAACACGGGCGCGGCGGTCAACCTCGGCAACTGCTGGTTCATGATGTCGAGATTCGACGAGGCGGGGATCGTCTTCCGCAAGGTGCTCGAGCGAGATCCCGGGCACCGGGACGCGCGGTTCAACCTCGCGATGACGTACTACTACCAGCGCAAGATCAAGGCCGCCCTTGCCGAGGTCGAGATCCTGCTCCGGCAGGACCCCGCCAACCCGAAGGCGCTCCAGCTCAAGGCCCAGCTCTCGCCGTGACGGCGCTCGACCGGCCCGCATCCCGATGGTTCATGGTTGCGGCCTGGGTGGCCGCGAACGTCTGGCTGTCGAGCCAGTCCACGGTCCCCGTCCCCGGCGTCCCCGGGATCGACAAGGGCCTGCACGCGATCGAGTACGCAATCCTGGCATTCCTGCTCGCGCGAGCGATCTTCCCCCGCCTGCGGCGACTTCCCGCGGCCCGGCGGTGGGCGATCGTTGTCATCGGATGTTTCCTCTACGGCATCTTCGACGAGGCCCACCAGGCATTCGTCCCCAACCGGAGCTGCGATCCCCTTGACGTGGTCGCCGACGCATCCGGCGCCCTGCTCCTGGCCCTCGCCCTGCTCGCCCTGCGCCGGCAACCATGGCTCGGCAGAGTCGGTGTAGACTAGGCGCATGAGCCGCATCCGGCAGACGCTCTGCTACTGGGCCTTCAACCGGCCCGAGATCCCCTTCCTCAAGCTCTGCGCGGAGGCGCGGCGCATCGGGTACGAGGGCCTCGAGATGGTGCCCGAGGACCACTGGGAAATCGCGAAGTTCCAGAAGCTCCGGATCGTGACCCACGTCGGTCAATCGTCGCTCACCGAGGGGCTCAACCGCACCGAGCACCACGCCCGCCTCGAGGGCGAGCTCCGGGCGAACATCGACAAGGCCGCGGCCAACGACATCCCCGTCCTCATCTGCTTCTCGGGTAACCGGCGGGGCATCTCCGACGCCGAGGGGCTCGCGAACACGGTCGCCGGGCTGAAGCGGGTGGCCGGGTACGCCGAGGAGAAGAACGTCACGCTCGCGCTCGAACTCCTGAACAGCCGGGTCGACCACAAGGATTACCAGTGCGACCACACCGCCTGGGGCGCCGAGGTGATCCGCCAGGTCGGGTCGATGCGCGTCCGCCTGCTCTACGACGTCTACCACATGCAGATCATGGAGGGCGACCTCATCCGGACGATGACGGCGAACCTCGAGGCGATCGGGCACGTGCACGTGGGGGGCAATCCCGGCCGCAACGACCCCGACTCGACCCAGGAGATCAACTACCGGGCCGTCATGAAGACGCTGGCCGCCTCGACCTACTTCGGGTACGTGGGCCAGGAATTCATCCCCAAGAGCAATCCCGTAGCCGCCCTCGAGGAGGCGTTCAAGACCTGTGACATAGGTTAGGAGCGATCCGCCCCTCAATCCCCTTCAGTCCCCGCCCATCCCCCGGTCAGGGAAACTCCACCGCCGCGAAGCTCACGATCCCGCCCTCCGGGTCCGGCGCCTGCCCGTACGCCAGCTCGGTCCCTCGCGCGTCCGGTCCGAGCAGGTGCAGGAGCGTGTAGGCCGCCGACAGGGCGTCCACGTGGCGGGGGTTGCCGTCCCCGGCCCCCTCCGCCCAGAACCCCTCCGCGTCGCCCGCGCACAGGGGCGCCAGCAGGGCGCGGTCGGACTCCTCCACGCCCGCGGCCACCGACTCGTCCAGCCGGATGTCGTCGCCGAACTTCGGCCCGACGTGCGAGAAATCCACGGAAGCGATCACGAGCGCGCGCCGGCCGCGGAGCACCCCCGCCAGGCTCTCCAGCCCCCGCGCGATCCGCTCGTCCGACTGGGGCGAGTGCTCGCCGCAGAACTGCTCGAAGGCCGAGCACAGGACCGGCACGATCGTGAAGTCCTGCCCCGGGTGGGTCGCCTGGAGCCAGACGAGCTGGAACTCGATCGAGTGCTCGCTCCTGTGCGCGATCTCCTCCTCCCGCGCCCAGCCCCCGCAACCCGCCGATATGGCGGCCACGGCCTCGCGGTCGGCGGACACGACGCCCAGCGGGGTCTGGAACGCCTTGTCCGTGACGATGAAGGGCACCGGCGGCGCGCTGTGGACGACGCCGAGCACGATCACGAGGTCGGGAAGCGGCTCTTCCCGGTGGGTGCGGTGCGCGTGGGCATAGGCCAGCCCGCCGCGCTGGAAGTCGATGTGCGGGGCCACCAGGCCGCGCGGCGCCCTACGCGGGGTCGCGCCGGCGAGCAGGCCCGGCCCCCCCTCGGCCGTGAAGAACCCGCCCAGATACGCCGCGAGCTCCCGGGGATCGTCGGGGTAGGCGCCGCCCGCGTGCGAAGCGGGCCGCACGGGGAGATCGCCCCAGCGACGCCGGGCCTCGGCGCGCTTGAGACGGAACCCGGGGGTGTCCAGGAACCCCCGGAGATCGAGCTCGGCGATCACCTTCCGGATTTCGTGTTCCTCGACCATCCGGCCATCGAACGCCCGGGCGTAGGTCGCGCGCATGTCCGTCACCGTGGCGGTTCCGTCGAGCATGGATGCGATCAGGAAGGCGGCCGGCGAGAGGAGCATGACGTCTTCGACCACACCCTCGGGGTCCCGGAGCGCGATGTATTCCTCGCCCTCGACCTCGACGGGATAGGCGTCCACCCGCCGAAGCACGGGAAGAACCGTCACAGGTAGGGGCGCCCCAAGGTCGTCATCACCAGGGTTCACTCTACTCCTGCCCCCTCGCCCGGGTCCACGAAGCCGCTATAATGACGGGCCATGAGGCTTCGTCCCGCGCGCCTGTTCGCGATCGTGTCCGCCGCCGGCCTCCTCTGGGGATGCGCCGGCCGCCAGGCCGTCAGGGCCCCCGCGGAGGCCTACGGTACCGTGCGCGACATGGCGACCGAGGAAGAGCTGATCCGGGCCCGCGCCACCCTCGAGCGCGACCCCAGGGGTCCCGAGGGAGGCCCGGCCGCCTTCCTGCTCGTTCGCCAGGCCGTCCGCCAGGGCCGCTGGGGCGATGTCGACGTGCTGTCGTCGAAGTTCGAAAAGGACGTCCCGGCCAGCCCGTGGCTTCCGCCTATCCTGTATCTCCGCCTGGAAACCGCGAAGCATACCGAAGGCGCCCTGCGCCTCCTCCAGCGCATCGACGACGGACTGCGCCGGTTCCCGCAGGACCAATCGTTCGCCTCCGCCGCGCAGGAGCTGGTAGCGGCCGCGGTCGCGGCCGCCTCTCAATCGGACCTCGAGACCTTCCTGTCCGGATCCTCCGACGGACCGCTGGCCCCCGACGTCCTCCTCGCCCTCGGACGGCTCGAAGCCGAACGGGGCGCCGATGACGAAGCCAGCCGGAACCTGCGCATCCTGGTCGCCCGGTTCCCCTCGTCGGCGGCCGCGCCGCGCGCCTTCGAGATCCTCCGGGAGCTCTCGAAGAAGATCCCCGTGAACGGGCGCGTCATCGGAGTGCTCGTGCCCGAAACCGGTCCAAGCGCGCCCCTCGGCACCTCCCTCGCGCAGGGCGTACGGCTGGCGGCCGAAACCATGCCGCCACCGGGCGGCCCACCGTTCGAATTCGTGTTCGCGGACACCGCCGAGGACCCCGCGCAGGCCGTGCGCGCGCTCCAGACGCTCGTGTCGGAGCGCCAGGTTATCGCCCTCCTGGGCCCGCTCTTCAGCAAGACGGCGCTCGCCTGCGCGGCCGAGGCCAACGCGCTTGGCGTCGTGCTGATGACGCCGGCCGCGCTCTCCGCCAGGTTGACACAGACCGGGCCTTACGTCTTCCGGTCGGCGATCACGCCGGAACAGCAGGCAGCCGCGATCGCCCGTTTCGCCGTCCAGGCGCGCCAGTGCCGGAGGTTCGGCATCCTGGCCCCGGACACGGCCTACGGACGGAGCCTCGCGGCGGCCTTCACGACCGCGCTCGTCGCGGCCGGCGGCACGGTGCTCGCAGAGTCCCGATACCCGGCGTCGGCCGCGGACTTCAGCGACGCCATCGTCGACGTCGGCGGCGCGGACATCGCCTCCTTCAAGGAATCCGACGAGGAGTTCAGGCGCGGTGGCCAGGCCGAACTCGAGGTGTTCCTCCAGAAGTTCTTCTCGGCGGCGGGCGACCTCGCGCCGGCCCCGGCGCCTGTGGCGCCGCCCAGCGCGACGATCGCCGCCGACCCGGCCAGCGCCACTCCCATCCAGGCTCCGGCCGCCGTCGCGCCGTCCAACGCGCCGCCGCAGGCCACCCGGGTGGCCTGCTTCACCCTCACCTCGGAGCCCTATACCTTCGAACTCGCCCAACGCCTGCGCGCGGCCGCGCTTCCGGTGAAGACCGTGACCGTGCTGAACCCCGAGAGCGGCACGCAGTTCTCGGCGTACCTCACCCGCCCGGAGGCCGCCAGCCATGGCACCGTCTCGGGCCCGGAAGAGCTCGCCCTCTCGGAGCTCCTGGGCGAGGCCCAGAGCGGGCGGGACGCCCCCCTGGCGGTCCTCGTGGCGGTGCACGAGGACGCGGTCACCCCCCAGACCCAGACCCTCCTCTGCGCGTTCGCCATGTACGACACCCGCACGGGCCGCCGGATGGCCCGGCACGAGTTCCGGGCGCGCCGCCCCCTCCCCAGCCCCGGGAACCGGTACGGGATCGAGGCCCTCTACCTCCCCGTCTCCGGCACGCAACTACTCCATCTCGTTCCGCAGTTGGTGTATCATAATCTCAGCGTGACCCTGTTCGGCTCCGACACATGGGATGACGAGGCGTTGCGGAAACGGCCGGAAGCGGTAACGCTCGACGGCTATTTCACCACCGCCTTCTGGCCGGACCTTCCCGATTCGCGCACGGCGGATTTCACCAGGAAATACCAGGAGCGCTTCGCGGCGCCGCCGGACGCCATTGCGGCCGCCTCCTACGACGCCGCCCGGCTCCTCATGCGCGCGGCCCTCGCTTCGGACAGCACCCGGGAAGGCTTCCGACAGTCGCTCGCGGGCACCGGCTCGTTCGACACCGTGGTCGGCCCGGCCCAGCTCACGGCTCAGCGCGAGCTCGAACGCGATCCCGTGATCCTGCGGATCTCGGGCGGCACGATCGTCCCCGCCCGATGATCCGCCGGGCGCTCGTGCTCACGGCCGCCCTCGCAGCCCTGGCGGCCCCGGGCGCCGTCCGCGCCGCGTGGCCCGACGCGTGGCACTGGACCCTGGAAGCCGCACCGTCCGTCTTCTCGCCGCGGATGCACGGCATGGACAACGCGCTGGCTTACGAGGGGCTGAACGTCCTCGACCGGGCGTGGCGGGACTCCGGCGCCTCGGCGGGAGCCAAGGTGCCCACGGACTTCGCCAAGATCGAGTGGGGCTTCGGCGGCCAGATTTCGGTGGCATACGAGTTCAACGAGGACCTGCGGGGCGGCGTGTTCCTTGGCATGAACGGGGTCTGGAAACAGGACTATCGCATCGGAGTCGTGGACACGTCCACGGCCATATTCCAGATCACGGCCACGGTGACCGGCACGGTGACCTCGAGCACGACCTACCGGGTCGACGAGAAGGTCTCGCTCCCGCTCCTGACGATCGGCGTCTTCCTCCACAAGGTCTTCCGCTACGAGGAAGAGCCCAACCTCCGGACCTACTTGGGCGGCTGGGGAGCCTACGGCAGCCTCATCGGCGCGACAATCTCGGGGAGTTTCACGAGGGCCGGGACCGACCCACCCGTCTCGTTCTCCACGGATCTGACCGCCAAAGGCTGGAGCGCCGGCGGAATGGCCGGTGTCGAATACGCGGTTGCCCGGACGGTCTCGATCTTCGGGGAAACCGGGTACAACTGGTGCATCATCCCGAAAGTGCAATGGCTGGGCAACCAAGGCGGGGCCGGCCGGCTGGCGACCTCTGCCAACAAGCCCATCTCCCTCGACTACACCGGAATCTACATCCGCGCCGGCGTCAAGGTCGCGCTCGCGGGACCTTCCTGACCGCGGATCACTCTTCCGCCGACGTCTCCCGGTAGCTCAGCGTCACGATCCGCTCGAGACCCAGTCCTCCGAGGGATCCGATCCCGACTTCGACCGAGAGGCCGGCGACGCGGACGGCGAGCCCGCCGGAGGGCCAAGGGCTGATCGCGCGCACGGTGCCGATCTCGTATCCCGCGCGCAGGGCGGCGCCCATGCTCTCTCTGCCGAACCCGAGCTCGATGCCGCCCGCCGCGCTCCCCCCGCGTTCCCGCGACCACGCGCCGGCCAGCGACGCCCGCAGCGCCCCGCCCGACAACGGCAGGTCCGCCCGGTCGATGGACGCGCCCGCGGAGACCGCGGCCGGCCAGACCCGGGGCCCGGTCCAACCGACGTTCCGGACGACCGCGAACGCATCCACGCCCGCCCCGCACGGCACCACGACCCCCCCGCCGACGCCGCCGCCGGAAGCGGGCTGCCCCCCCACTTCGCGCTGCAGATAGGTCACCGAGACACCCGCGCGCACCGCTCTTCCGAACCACTCCGCCGCGCCCGATGGATCCGGCGCCCATCCCACGGTCCCGGCGACGGTCTGACAGGTCACGTCGCCCCGCGTCCCCCCGTACGCCCCCGCCCCGTCCTCGAGCGCAACCGGAAACGAGGCCCGCACGAGCCGCAGCGATGCGCCGAACGCGCCCGCCGAGCCGCGCGCGAGGCCGATCGCGATCTGGCTGTCCGACAGCCCGCCCGGGTGCAAGGCATACGTCGCCGCCGCGCTCCCCCCCGCGGCTTCCCCGATCCGCGCCGGGTTCTCCCCGACCGCGAGGGCGTCCCGCGAGAGCCCTCCCGTAGCGGAACCCGCCACCAATGCCAGGGCGCTCCCCGGGAGCTCGAGTTCGGCGGCTTCGCTCCCGCCCGCGTACCCCGCCGCGGCCGGAGCGGTCGCGGTCAGCGCCCACGCGAGCGCAGCAACCGCAAGCCCGGGGCAGAAGAGCGCGCGTCCGGCGCTCATGGCCGCACCACGGCGACGATGCCGGTTACCCGTTTCGCGCCCGGCGCCTCGACCGTGTAGTAGTACATTCCCGGCGCCGCGGGGCTCCCGTTGCCCGTCCGCCCGTCCCAGGCGGCTCCCGCGCCCCGGACCTCGACGCGGGACACGAGGAGCCCCGCGAGCGACCAGATGCGTACGTTCGCGCGGGGCGGCAGGTTCGCGAACTTGAACACGCCACCGACCGCCTTTCCCGGGTCGAAGGGATTCGGATAGGCGACGATCCGCCCGGCCGTCTGCGCGGGGACCGCGGGCCCACTCCAGCGGCGGATCAGGGCGTCGTACCCCTGGGTGAGATCCGTTCGATACTGGATCGCGGCCATGACATACCCGCCGGAGGAATCGACAGCCACCGACCTTCCCTCGTCGACCAGGAAGTACCCGCCGCTGTAACCATCCTCGTGAATCGTGAACCCGGAACTCGGGTCGAACTGCTCCAGCGTCAGGACCCCGAACCGGTAGGAGTCCGTCATGGCCGTGTAGCCGGCTACGAGGACCCGGCCGTCCGGCCCCGTCGCGCACCTGAACCCCGCGTCCGTCATGTAAGTGCCCTCGCCCTTGTCGATCATCCTGGTCCACAGCACCGAATTCCCGTCGCCGGACCAGGCCCGCACCAACCGGTCGAAGTTCGCGAGACCGTTGCCAATTCTGGCAACCGTCCCCGAGACCACAACGGAGTCGCCATGCCCGGATGACACCCCGTATCCGGAATCCCACGTGTACCTGCTCAGCGGGATGTCATTGAGGGAGCCGTAAGTTCGCCGCCACACCGGCGAACCCGACGGGCCGTACCGGCAGACCACGAGATCCTCGTCGATGGACAGGAGCGTCGGATTGTACATCGACGACGTACGGACAATAATCGCGGGCCAGTAGGCCGCCATGATGCCGAACAAGTCGAGCACGCCCTCGTAGCCCGTGACCAGCACGTCGCCGTTCGGGGCCACCGCCACGCTCAGGAATTCATCCCACAACCCGTGCCCGTCCGCATCGACGGCCCACACGGGAACGCCGCCGCCCATCGGCACCTTGACCAGCAGGGCGTTCCCGGACTGCAGGAGATCACCCCGCCCCTGACATCCGGCAACGTAGAGGTTGCCGCCGGCCTCGTCCACGGCCACATCCCGGAATACCGCCTGGTCCCCGGCGCTGGGGGAAGGGTACTCGAGTGTCCAGAGGACGTTCCCGTTGGTGTCGTATTTCCTGAGCCATCCCTCGGACGCCCCCCCCGTGATCGACACGCTGCCGGCGACGTAGCAGTTGCCGCCGCTGTCCACGGCGATGCCGAACCCGAGGTCCATGCCGCCCGGGAAGCTGTTATGAGTGCGGGTCCACAGGAGGGTCCCGGTGGGGCTGTACTTGAGCACGAGAATGTTCAAGTCCTCGCCTATATCGCTCCGATCGGTCCAACCGGCCACGAAAACGTTCCCGGCCGGGTCGAGCGCGATGTCTTCGGCGTGGTCGTCGCGGTGCGCGGGCCCGTCATAGGTGGCCGTCCACAGGAGCTGGTATCCCTCCGCCCGGACATCCGGCGCCGCCAGCCAGCCGCCGGTCACGAGCGCGATCAGGAGCGCCGCTCGCCGCATCCTTCAGCCCGTCAGGAGGTCGATGAGCTGGACCAGCGTGCCCTTGAGCTGGCGCCGGGACACGATCCGGTCCACGAACCCGTGGCTGAGGACGAACTCGGAGGTCTGGAAACCCTTGGGCAGCTTCTGCCGGATCGTCTGCTCGATCACGCGCGGTCCGGCGAACCCGATGAGCGCGCCCGGTTCCGCGAGGATGACGTCACCGAGCGATGCGAACGAAGCCATGACGCCGGCCGTCGTCGGATTCGTGAGGACCGAAATGTAGGGCACCCGGGCCTCGTGAAGGCGCCCGACCGCCGCCGACGTCTTCGCCATCTGCATCAGGGATAGGATCCCCTCCTGCATCCGGGCGCCGCCCGAGGCGGCGACGGACACGAACGGCCGGCGCTCCGCCAGCGCCGTCTCCGCCGCCCGTGTGAACTTCTCCCCCATCGCGCTGCCCATGCTGCCGCCGATGAAGCCGAAGTCCATGACCGACAGCATCACCTGGTGCTCGTCCATCTTCGCCCTCCCCGTGAGCACGACCTCGGGCAACCCCGTCTTCGCCTGGCTCTCCTTGACCCGAACCGGGTAGGGCCGGCTGTCGGTGAATCCGAGCGGGTCGCCCGCATGTATGGCGTGGTCGATCTCCTCGAACGAACCGACGTCGGCCAGCAGGGCGATTCGTTCCCAGGCGGTCAGCCGGAAGTGATACGTGCACTTCGGGCAGACCCGCTGGTTCGCGTCGAGTTCGCGCGAAAAGAGGGCGGCGGAGCATCCCTCGCACTTCACCCAGACGCCCTGGGGGATCTCCTTGCGCGCCCCCGCGCCGATCGCCTTGTCCTTCTTCTTGAACCAGGCCATCCGGGGATTACGCCGGGAGCTTGCCGCGCTGGTACGCGGCGATGAGGGCGTTGACGACCTTGGGGTCGAAGGCGGTCCCCAGGCCGCTCCGCACGTGGGCCAGCGCCTCGGGCAGGCTCATGGCCGGGCGGTACGGGCGGGCCGACCGGACGGCGTCGAACGCCTCGGCCACCGCGACGATCCGCGCCAGCACCGGGATGCCGTCCCCGACCAGTCCCTGGGGGTATCCGCCACCGTCATATCTTTCATGATGATACAGGGGTCCGGCCATCAGATGCCGGAGCGCGGTCACCTCGCGCAGGATTTCGGCCCCGATACTCGTGTGCCCCCGCATCTGCTGGATCTCCGCCTCCGTCAGCGTTCGCGGCGCCGCGAACAGCTCGTCGTCGACCCCGACGTTCCCGAGGTCGTGCAGCAGACCCGCCATGTACGCCTGGTGGACCTCCTCCGGCGACAGTCCCAGCTCCTCGGCCAGGGTCTGGGATACCTTGGCGACGCGTTCCGAATGCCCGAGCAGGTGCGGCGACTTCGCATCCAGGAACCTGGCCATGCCCCGCAGGAGCTCCATGATCGTCCGCTGGTCCTCGAGAGTCTGCTGCTTGTGGTCCAGCGCGAGCCCGGCCTCGCGGCCCAGCACCGCCAGCAGGTTCACGTCGGACTGGTCGAAGCCCACGCCCTGGGCGCGATTGACAACCTCGAGCACGCCCATCATCCGGCGCGCCCCGCGAATCGGCACCGCGGCCACGGACTGGATGGGAAAGGAAAAGACGGGGGACGTCTGGCCCGCGACCCAGCGATCCCCGTCGGTCGCCGAGTTCACGGCTTTCCCTTCCAGGGCCACCCATCCCGCTACCCCCGTACCGACGGCGAACTGGACTGGCGCGGCCAGCCGCCCGGAGGATGCGATGCAGGCCAGCGACTGCTGGGTCTCGTCCAGGATATATACGGCCGCTCCGGCGGCCTTCACCATCCGGGCCGAGAGCTGGACGAGCAGGTCGGCCATCTTCTGCCGGTCGCCGGCTACATGCAGGAGTTCGGTGACGCGCACGAGCGTCGAGAGCCGGGCCGCCTCGTCGCGCGTCCGCGAGGATTCCGCCTCTCGCTCCAGCTCCCGCGCGAGACGAAGGGCGAAGATCGTAAGCAGGTCGACGTCGCCCTTGCTGAACCGCTTGCGGTCGAGCGTGTTGACGAGGAGCAGAGCCCCCCACGGCCCGGACCCGCCCACGATCGGCACACACAGGGCATTCCGGGTCTCGCGAATCACGTGCTCGGGGCCGTCCCCGCGCAGGCGCGGCTCCCGCCGGGCATCCGGGACCAGGAGCGGCATCCCGCTGCGCGCAACTTCGCCCACGATCCCCTCGTCCTCCCCGTAGATCTGGCCGCGCACGAGCTCCGAACGGTCCCCGATCGCGGAGACGACGGACAGCGAACCCTGGGGCGTTTCCCGAAGAGCCAGGAGGCCGCCCTCGCACCGGGCGCCCTTCACGGCCAGCTCGATGAACGGGCCGGCCACCTCCCGCATGCTCGCGGCCGTCGCATACAGGTGCTGGAGATTCGTGAGCGCGGCGATCGCCCGGTCCTGGTGGTCCAGGATCCGGTTGATGTTCTGGAGGGTGGCCTCCTGCGCGCGCAGCTTCTCCTCGAGACCGCGGATCTCGCGATCCTTGGTGCGTAGGGACTGCTCGAGGATGTCCTGTTCTCGCGCCACGGTCAGCCTGATTGCATCCTACCGTGAATAGGCCGCGCCGTGAACGGCTCGCGCCATGGATGCCGTCCAGCGCGCGATGGCGCGTCGCTTTTCGACGCCCCGGCCCCAGCCCTCCAGCCGCCGGACCACGGCGGCGCCGACGATCACGCCGTCCGCGACCCTGGCCACCGCGGCCGCCTGGCGCGGGGTCGAAACGCCGAATCCGACACACACCGGGGAGCGGGCGATGCGCCGAACCGTCCGGAGCCGCGCCGCGAGCCCGCGCGGCAAGGACCGGCGCTCCCCCGTAACCCCCGCCAGCGAGACGTAGTAGAGGAATCCGCGTGTGTTCCGTCCCGCCTGCCGCAGCCGCGCGGCCGGCGTCGTGGGCGCGGCGAACAGGACGAGGGCCAGCCCCTGCTCCGCGAAGGCGGCGCTCCACGAACCGGCGAGCTCGAGCGGCAGATCCGGCACGATCACGCCCTGGGCCCCCGCGTCCGCCAGCCGGCGCGCGAGCGCCGGAAGGCCGGCCTGCCACAGCGGGTTCGCGTAGCTCATGAGGACCGGCCGCAGTCCCATGCGCGCGGCGGTCTGAACCGCTCGCAGGGCTCCCGCGAGACCCCCGCCTCGCGCCAGTGCCACCTCGGAGGCCCGCTGGATCGTGACCCCGTCCGCGACCGGGTCCGAAAACGGCACCCCGATCTCGACGCAGTCCGCGCCCGACCCGGCCAGCATTCCGAGAATGCCGGGCATCGCCCCGGCGCTGGGGTAGCCCGCGGTCACGTAGGGCATGAACGCCCCCCGCCGGCCCGTTCCCGTGGCGCGGAAGTACGACTCGAGCACCATGGGCTTCACGGGCGGCTCCGCCGCCCCGACAGGAGCCGCCGGACCTCCGCCACGTCCTTGTCCCCGCGCCCCGAGAGATTCACGACGATCCGCGACCCCGGCGGGAACCGCCGCCCGCAGCTATGGAGATACCCGAGCGCGTGCGCCGGCTCGAGCGCCGGGATGATGCCCTCGCGCCGCGCGAGCCAGAGGAACCCCTCGAGCGCCTCCGTGTCGGTCGCGCTCACGTACCGCGCCCGGCCCGAGGCTTTGAGCCACGAGTGCTCTGGACCAACGCCCGGGTAATCCAGCCCGGCCGATATCGAGTGCGTCGGCTGGACCTGGCCCTCGCGGTCCTGCAGGAGATAGGAGAAGCTCCCGTGCAGGATGCCGGGCCGGCCGCGCGTCAGGGTCGCCGCGTGCCGGCCCGGAGCGCGTCCGCGCCCTCCCGCCTCGACGCCGACCAGGGCCACCCGGCGGTCCCGGAGGAAGCCGGAGAATATCCCCATGGCGTTGCTCCCCCCACCCACGCATGCCAGCACGTGCGTCGGGAGACGTCCCACCTGGTGGAGCATCTGAGCACGGGCCTCGCGGCCGATCACGGACTGGAAGTCGCGGACCATGGTCGGGAACGGATGCGGCCCCGCCACGGTGCCGAAGACGTAGTGCGTCGTGTCCACGTGCGAGATCCAGTCCCGGAACGCCTCGTTGATGGCATCCTTGAGGGTGGCGGTCCCCGCCGTGACCGACACGACGCGCGCGCCGAGGAGTTCCATCCGGAAGACGTTGAGCGCCTGCCGCCGCACGTCCTCCGCTCCCATGTAGATCACGCATTCCGCCCCGTAAAGCGCGGCCGCGGTCGCGGTCGCGACCCCGTGCTGGCCCGCGCCGGTCTCCGCAATCACCCGGCGCTTCCCCATCCGCCGGGCCAGGATGAGCTGGCCGAGCGTGTTGTTGATCTTGTGCGAGCCCGTGTGGTTGAGGTCCTCGCGCTTGAGGAAGACGCGTATCCCGCGCCCGAGGTCCGCGGATAGCCGGCTGGCGGGGCTCAGCAGGGACGGCCGGCCCGCGTGGACCCGCAGCGCCTCCCGGAACTCGCGGAGAAAACCGGGGTCCCGCTTGACCGTATCGTAGGCCTGCGCCAGGGCCCGCAGGGCCGGCTGGAGAGTCTCCGGCGCGAACTGACCCCCGAAGGCGCCGAACCATCCGGGACCTATGCGGCGAATGGGCGTCATGCGCACTTGGCCGCCCGCACGAACCGGATCATCTTGCCGGGGTCCTTGCGCCCGGGCGCGCGCTCCACGCCGCTGCTGACATCCACCCCGTAGGGGCGGACGCGCCGGATCGCCGCGGCGACGTTCCCCGCCGTGAGACCCCCGGCCAGCAGGAACGGCGCGGGCAGCCGGGCCCCGGCGAGGACACGTGGATCCAGCCGGCGCCCGGTGCCACCCGAAAGAACCGGGTCGTAGGCATCGAGCAGGAAGAGGGCGGCCCCCGACCCCCGCAGGCCCCGCAGGTCGGCCCGGACTCGGACCTGAACGGCCTGGATCACCGGGAACGGCCGCAGGGCAGGCACCAGTCGCGAAGCGAATGGTGGATGGACCTGGAGCACGCCCACGCCGCTCCCGGCGGCCAACGCCCGCAGATCGCGCGACGTTCCGCCCACGCAGACGCCCACGGCCGCCACGAGGGGCGGGAGGCTTCGCACGATCGCCCGCGCCGCCGCCGGGGTCACGTACCGCGGGCTCGGACGGTGAAAGTTGAACCCAAGCGCGTCCGCGCCGGCGTCCAGGGCCCGCCACGCGTCGACGCGGTTCGTGATTCCGCAGATCTTCACCCTTACCATGCCGTCACCGGAACCTTCCCGGCGTCCACGCCGTCTCTAGGTGTGCAGGAGCTCGTGCACGAACTGGGCCGGCTTCCGCGTGCGCATGAGGGCCTCCCCGATGAGCACCGCGTCGTAACGCAGGGTCCGCAGGACCTCAATCTGGCGCGGACTGTCGATCCCGCTAGCGCAGACGGCCGCCCGGTCCGGCGGGATCCTGGGGCGCAACTCCTTCGCGACCGCGAAGTCGGTCTTGAAGGTGGAGAGGTCCCGCGTGTTCACGCCGATCATGTCCGCGCCCGCGTCCAGCGCGCGCTTGAGCTCGGCTGACGTGTGCACCTCGACGAGCGCCCCGAGCGAAAGATTGCGCGCGAGGGTCACGAACTCCTTGAGTTTGCGCTGGGGCAGGAGCCGGACGATCAGGAGGACCGCGTCCGCCCCCGAAAGCCGGGATTGGTAAAGCTGGTACTCGTCGACGATGAAGTCCTTGCGCAGGACGGGCAGGCTGGATGCGCCCTTGACGAGCCGGAGGTTCTCGAGCGATCCCTGGAAGAACTTCTCGTCGGTCAGGACGGACAAGGCGGAGACCCCGGCATCCTCGAACTCCCGCGCCGTCCCGGCGATGTCCACCTTCGCCCGGAAAACGCCTTTCGAGGGGGACGCCTTCTTGATCTCGCCGATGATATGGATCTCGTAGGGGCGGCGGCGCAGGATCGCCTCGCGAAAGGCCCGGGTCGGCGGAGCGCTGGCCAGCGCCTCCACCACCCCGCCCTGGGGCATGCCCTTCTTCGCCCGAGCCACCTCGCCGCGCTTCACCGACAGGATCCGTTTGAGCATCGATGACTGTTTCATCGCGTCGCCTCCTGAAGCTGCCGGAGCTTGGCCCTGGCAGCCCCCGCATCGATCGATTTCCTGGCGGCTTCCATCCCGAGCCTGGGGGTGCGAGCCAGCCCCGCGAGCCAGCATACGAAACCCGCGTTATAGATGGTCACATCCCGGAAGGCGCCCTTCTGCCCCTCGAGAACCCCCGTGATGGCGGCCGCGTTCTCCTCCGGGGATCCCCCCGCGAGATCGCTGATCCTGACGCGGCGGAAACCGAACACGCGGGCATCCAGCGTCAGCCGGCGCACGACGCGATGACCTCGCACCTCGATCGCCTTGGTCGGCGCGGTGGTCGTCAGCTCGTCGATGCCGTCCCGCCCGTGCACGACGAGCGAATGGCCGGTGCCGAGCGCGGCGAGGGCGCCCGCCTCGAGCGCGAGCAGTTCCCCGGCCGCGACGCCGATAAGCTGGGCCGACGCCCCGGCCGGGTTCGTGAGCGGCCCCAGCAGGTTGAATATCGTGCGGACCCCCAGCTCGCGGCGCGGGGGGCCGGCGTGCTTCATCGCGGGATGGAACACCTGGGCGAAGCAGAAGGCGACGCCCGCCTCGAGCAGGCAACGCTCGACCGCGGACGGGTCCGCGTCGACCTTGACCCCGAGCGCGCCCAGCACGTCCGCGCTCCCGCAACGGCTCGACATGGCGCGGTTGCCGTGCTTCGCCATGGTCACCCCGGCCCCGGCCGCCACCAGGGCGGCCGCGGTGGAGATGTTGAGCGTGTGCATTCCGTCCCCGCCGGTGCCGCACGTGTCGGCGATCACGCCCTTCGGGGCAGCTATCTTTGCCGCCCGCCGGCGCATCGCCCGGGCGAAACCGGCCACCTCGTCGACGGTCTCCCCCCGCATTCGCAACGCCACCGCCAGCCCTGCGATCTGGGCGGGTGTGACGGTCCCATCCATGATCTCCCCCATGGCGGCCTCGGACTGGGCCGCGGTCAGGGGCTTGCCTTCGACGAGGATACGGATGGCTTCCTGGATCAACGGAATACCTCAGCCTACCGGGCAGGTTCGCAACTTGGCGGACTGTCAAGTCGTCTGGTCAAGGTTCGCTATCTTAGCATCCCTTCCCCTTGCCCCGCAATCCTTCCCCCGTCGTCGTTCCGGGTCTCCTCCTTCGTGTCCCCATCCCCTTCGAGGAACACGAACTCGACCCCCTCGTCGCAGCCGGTAGTCAGCACATCCGGCAGTTCGACCAGGCTCGTTGGTGCCATGATCCACCTCCCCTCGCCGCCACCCGGCGGCCCCGATCTCGATCCCGCGGTGTCGGCCCTCTGGGCATTCATCGCTTCAGCACGCTGATGCGCCGGCTCTGAAGATCCGACCCGGCCTGGAGCGAGATGAAGTAGACGCCGTTCGCCACCGGCCCGCCGGCCGCGCCCCGACCGTCCCACGCGAAGGTCGCGTCCCCCGCCGAGGCATCGCGGTCGGCCAGGGTCGTGATCAGCTCGCCACTCATGTTGAACACGCGTACCCGCACCCGGACCGCCCGGGGCAGGTGCACCTTCACATCGACCTTCTCTCCGCGGGACGGATCGATGAAGCTGCGCGACAGGATCTGGGCGACGCCGCCGGGCAGGATGCTCTCGACCGACAGGGACGACAGGACCGCCCCCGCCTGGCTCTCGACGGTGACCATACCCGGGTCCGTGCCCATCGTGATCTTCCCCTCCGCCACCCCGTGCTCGTCCGAGATCGCGAACGGCGGATCCACCCGGCCCCGCCCCGCCAGTATCCCGAAGGCCACGCGGACCCCCGGCACCGGGATCCCCTGGATGTCCCGCACCGTCGCCGTGATCCCCACGGCGGTCCCGGTCACCGCACTCTCGGCGTTCGCCGCAAGCTGGAGGGTCGCGGGCGCCGAAGCCACGCCTACGGGAGTCGAGACGGCCGGGGCGGAGTCCACGATTTCGCCCGAACTCTCGTCGAATCCCGACACCACGCCCGTGAACGCGACGGCACCCGCGCCGGTCGCCGAAGCCGTCCAGGCCACCTCGCGGCTCTCGCCGCCCTTGAGCCGGAACGGCGGCTGGGGATCGGGCCCCCGCAGCGTCCCGATGAGCCCGCGCGACCCCGCCCCCAGCGAGATCGTGGTCACCTGGCAGTCCGCCTGGCCCGCGTTCGTGATCCGCATCCGGACCGACATCGCCATGCCCTGCCGCACGTTCGCCGGGAACGGCGTGACGGCCACATCGAGCCGCGCCGGCAGGCGCACCATGATGTCGTTCGAGACACCGGGCACGACGGTCGCCGGCCCGCCGCTCGGCGCGTCGACGCCCCGGCATCCCGACCGGAAGACGATCGCGCCGGACCCCGACGCGGAGAACGTCCACGAGAACGTGGCGAATTCCCCGGGGGCCAGCGAGCGCACCGGACCCGCGGCCGGCGCCGAGAGCATCGAGGCCCCGGCGCTTCCGGTGGCGACGGGCGCGTCCGGCGTCACAGCGGACGCCTCGCTCCCGCCCGTATTCGCCACCAGCAGCGTCACGTGGACAATCTGCCCCGCCGTCACGACCCCCGGAGCGGCGGCGACGCTCGCGGTCAGGATCGCGGGAGCGTCGACGAACAGGGAGGCCGAGTCCGAGGGGTCCAGCTCGAATCCCGCCAGGTCGCGTACGGCGATCCGGACCGCATAGGCGGTGCCCTGCGACCACTCCACCTTCGACGTGTCGAAGGACCACTTCACCGCCGGTCCCTTGCCCGAGAGGACGGCAGGCAGGTAGACGGGCTTCGCGCCGGATTCCCAGCGGCTCCCGCCCCACCACTCCCCCGTATCGTTGCGCCGGAGGGCCACTCGCACGGTCGCCACCCCCGACCCCGCATCGACCGCGGGGCCCGCGATGTCCGCCGGCCCGCGTCCGCTGAATCGGGGGCTCGGCCCGGGCAGGCGCAGGGACGCGCTCGGCGCCACGGTGTCTCCGACGGCGTTGACCTCCGCCGACGACGGCCCCTCCTTGCCGTCCCGGCCGAAGACGCGGACGACGAAGAAGCACCGGGTGCCGTTCGGGACCGTAGCGTCCCGGTACTCGCAGGCCGGCAGGCACGGAGCGGTCGCCACGAGCGCGTACGGCCCGCCCGCCGACATCGACCGGTACACGTGGTACCCCTCGACCTCGTCGGGCTGCGCCGCCGGATTCCACGTCACCAGCACGAACCCGGCGCGTGTGGACGCGGCGACTCCCGCCGGCGCCTGCGGCGCAGACGCCGTCTGGCCGGCCCCGGCGAGGAGCGGAGAGATGAGGAGGCCGGCCGCCAGCGCCAGGATGGCGCGGGGCCGGCCCCCGTGTGCTGTGCTCATTGCGAGCCAAGCTCCCTTTTCAACCTGACGAAGACCCGGAGGGAGAGGCGGACGGCTCGATCTTGGAGCCGAACTGCCTTTAGGGAGGGCTTGTGCCAGTTCCGCCGCCGCCTTCCCCCCGGATTCTCGTTTGTCAGGCCGCCGGGAGCACCTCCTTTCCAATCTCGCGAAGGAGATACTCCTCCGCGTAGGCGCCGAACTCGCCGTCCTGCCAGGGACGGTAGACTTCGGCCGCCCGTACCAACGCGACATTCCCATCCACGATCAAGTCCGCCTGTGCAGAGCCTCCAGGGCGCAAACGCTCGGCCATTTCGACCACGAGCCAGAGATGCCTCTCGATGAGCTCCTGGCGGGCAGCCCAGTCGCCCGACCATGACAGCCAGCCCAGCGACCGGGCATCATCCGGTGCCAGTTCCGGAATCTCCCGGACAGAACTCAGATACGCGTCGATCGGTTCAGGTCCCATCTTGTCTTCCACATAACAAGAAGTGCATGCTCCATGCCAAGACGGGTTCATGACAGGGCAATGGAATAACCGAAGGGAAAGTGACAACTGTCAGTCGAAAGTGGCAGTTTCTGACATATTTCAACCCGGATTCGACACCCCCGGACGCCCATACGGCCCGATCGCGTTCCCCCGCTCGGCGGGATTCAGCGCCCCAGGAGGAGCAGCAGCGGCACGCTGATGCGGTGGCGCACCTGGTTCGCGGTGGAGCCGAGCACGAGGTCCGCAATGAACTCGTGCCCGTGCGTGCTCATCGCGACGAGGTCGCAACGGTGGCCCTTTACCCATTTCACGATCTCGTCCGCCGGATCGCCGTAGGCGAGGATCGTCTCGGCCCTGAGCCCCGCGGACCGGAACTCGGCGCGCACCCGCGACAGATAGGCCGTGTCCCGCCTGATCTCGGCACTGACCGCGTTGGCCCCGAAGGCCCGCGCCGCCCACCCGTCCGCCACGTGCATGAGGACGAACCGGCTGCGCATTCGCCTCCCCAGTCTCTTCACGTGACGGATTATCGCCCGATCAGTCGGCGTGCAGTCCAGCGTCACCAGGATGTTCCCGTACATGCCTTGTCCTCTCCCCCGGAGCCCCACCATCAGGGCCCGGTCACGATTTGCCAGGCGGCGCTCAAGAGGCCCGGAAGTCCGACCACATCCATGGTCGCGATCAGCAGAGCGCTCGCCCACCCGGCCGCCAGCAATATCCATCCGTTCTTCCAGACGCCCATTCGCCGGCCCGAACTGGTGAAGTGAAGCAGGGGGAACACGGCGAACGGCAACTGGAGGGCCAGAATCACCTGGCTCAGCGTCAGCAGGTCCGTGACGCTGCCCTCCCCCCGAATGCCGACCACGAAGATCGCGGGCACGATCGCAAGGAGGCGCGTGACCAGCCGGCGCACCCACGGCCGGAGTCTCCACTCCATGAAGCCCTCCATCACGACCTGCCCGGCCAGGGTCCCCGTGATCGTGCTGCTCTGGCCGCTCGCGAGCAGCGCGACCGCGAACAGGATGCTGGCCGCCGCCGTCCCGAGCAGGGGGGCGAGCGTCAGGTACGCGATCCTGATCCAGTCGCTGTCGGCCTCGAACCGGACCACCGCGCCACCCGCGATCACGACGGACTCTCGACCGAAGAACACGGTCGCGGCCAGCACCAGGATGGCCGCGTTTATCAGGAAGGCGACCACGAGGGCGATGGTCGTATCGATGGTGTTGAACCGGATGGCCTGCCGGACGGAATCCTCGTCCCCCTGCAACCTGCGGCTCTGGACGAGGGCCGAGTGCAGGTAGAGATTATGCGGCATGACCGTGGCCCCGATGATCCCGATGGCCGTGTAGAGCATCCCCGCTTCCCACAGGCGCGGATGGGCCAGGGCCCGGGCCATCTCGACCGCATCGGGGCGCGTCTGGGGAATGACGAAGAGCTCGATGAAGTAGCACCCGCATATCGTCGCGACCAGCACCAGCACCACGCTCTCGATCATCCGCATGCCGTACCCCTGCAACGCGAGAATGACGAGCACGTCCAGCCCCGTGATAAGGACCGCCCAGAAGAGGGGGATGTGGAAAAGCAGGTTGATGGCGACCGCGCTCCCCAGCACCTCGGCCAGATCGGTCGCGCAGATCGCGAACTCGCACAGGAGCCAGTTGGGCCACCGGGTCCAGCGCGGATACCAGTCATGACAGCACTGGGCCAGGTCCCTCCCCGTGACGATGCCGAGCCGGGCGGACATCACCTGGAGGAAGATGGCCATGGTGCTAGCGAGCGCGACCACCCACAGGAGTCCGTACTTGTACCTGGCACCCGCCTGCAGGTCGGTGCCCCAGTTGCCGGGGTCCATGTAGCCCACGCTGACCAGGAGAGCCGGGCCGACGAAGGCGCGCCATTGCCGCCAGAATCCGGACTTCGTCCCGGGCACTCCGACCGTTCCATGGAGGCCTTCGAGGGAGGGGTGACGTGTGCCGCCCGCGGGTCCCGCGGATTCGGCGCGCTGCCGGGGGCCTGTCACATCATCACCGTGGCATATTATACGTCCGATCGCCGCCCCAGGCCCCTATCGCCGGTAGACGATCACCTTCCGGATGCGGACCTCGTTCCCGGCCACGATCTGGATCAGGTAGGTGCCGTTGCTGGCGGGGCCTCCCTGGGCCGTCCGTCCATCCCACTCCCAGCTCGTGACTCCGGGCATGACGTCCGCGTCGGCGACCTTGCGTACCAGTTCGCCCGCCACGTTGAACACGCGCACCGTGAGCCGCATCGGCGCTGGGACACTCGTGCGCACCCGGAGGGTCTCCCCCGCGGCCGGGTTGAAGTAGTTGCGGTTCAGGAAGGCGGCGACCGTGGTGGAGGCCGTGCCGTCGACGTAGCCCGTCCCGCCCGGCTGGACCGGCCCCGCGGTCACGTCCACCCGGATCGCGTTCCGAACCGGCTCGGTACCCAGGTTGAGGGTCCCGGTCACCAGCCCGGAGTTGTCGGTCACCGTCGACGAGAGGACGGCCGTGCCGCCGCCCGCGAGCACGGTCACCCGCACCGGCACCCCCGGCTTAGGCACCCCGGAGCAGCTGTCGAGCACCAGCGCGGTGAACGCCACCGCAGATCCCGCCGGAGAGCGGCCCTGGGCCGGCGTCACGACCACCGCCCCCGCGTTGCCGGCCACGCCCACGACGTTGCTCCCGGCCGTCACGGCTGGCACCGGCAGTCCCGTGACCGCATCGGTGCCCGACACGTCCACCCAGACGCTCCCTGATCCGCAAGCTGTCGTCACGTAGCTCCAGGTGAATACCGTGGACGCGCCCGCGTTCACCGTAACCGGCACCGCCGGCGCGAGCGCCGAGGCCGCCCCGAACGAGGCCGGATTGCCCGTCGTGCGCGTCACCCCGGTCAGGTTCACGGGGTTGCCTCCCGGATTGCGGACCGTAAGCGTGACCGTCAATCCGTCGCCCGTGTTCACGCTCGGCGCGGGCGAGATCAGGAGCGAGGTAACCGCCAGGGCTCCCGCGGCGGTCACGATCACGTTGCCGGTCGCGAGTCCGCCAGTCGAGACGCCCAGCCCGCTGTTGGCATCGGCCCCCGCGGCGCTGCCGTTGAACGACACCGTGCCCGGCCCCGTGACGGTGTAGGTCCAGACGAACGTCACGGCGCTCCCGCCGCCCGCGATCGCCACCGGGCCGGCCGGCACGGGGCCGCCCAGGACCCCGAGAGCGGCGGTCGGGCTCAGGACCGGCGTGACGCCCGACGCCCCGGCTCCGCCCGTATTCGTGACGGTCATCGTGATCACGATCAGCTCCCCGACGGTGCGCGGCGAGGGCGTCGTCACCACGAGCGAGCCCGCGAGGGCGGCGGGGGCCACCGCGGCGAGGCTCGTGGCGGCCGAGGCGGACACGGGCAGGGACGTGCAGGTCAGCCCGCTGGCGGTCGCGCTGAAGGCGTGCGTCCCCACCGCCCCCACCGTGTAGTTCCACGAGAACGTCCGCATGGCTCCGGCGGGCACGGTCTGGCTCACGGGCGACGGCGCCCCGAACGTGCCGGTTCCGGCCACGACTCCGATCACGGGCGCGACGCCGGTGGCGTCGACGCCACCCGTGTTGGTGAGGGTAAGGGTCACCGCAACCACCTGGCCGTTCGAAGCTCCCACGGGAGCCGACAGACTCGCATCAAGCGAGGCGCCCGTGCTGATCACGGCCGCGCTCGACACGCGGGGACCGGTGGAGAGGGCCGCGCCCGAGACCGCATCAGTCCCCGTCACCGTCGTCGTGAACCACACGCTCCCGGCGGTTCCACCCGTGTACGTCCATGTGAACGTGCGCGATGAGCCGCCCGCGAGCGCCACCGGCAGCGCCGGAGACGGCCCGGCCGCCAGGGCCGCCGTGCCGCCGCCGGAGACCACGAAGAGCCCCGCATCTACCCCCACCGCTCCCGCCTGTCCGGAGTTCGTGACCGTCAGCCGCACCTGGAGGATCTGGCCGCCGCAGACGGCCACGGGAGCCACGGTGACCGCCGCAGCGAGGCTCGCGGGCGTCAGGATCTGGACGGCAGGCGTCGCCGGAGCGCCGATGGTCAACGCCGACCCGCAGGCGTCCGTCCCTACCACGCCCCCGGTGAAGTTCACGCCGCCCGCGCCCGTGGCCGTATAGGTCCACATGAACGTCTGGGCGGCCCCGCCGCCAGCGATCCCGACCGGCCCGGCAGGATACGGCCCGCCCAGGATCCCGAAAGGCCCGCCGGGCACGACCGAGGCCGTCACGCCCGTGGCCGCGGTGGCCCCCGTGTTCGTCACCGTCAGCGTCATCACGACGACCTGGCCCACGGTCAGCGGCACCGGCGTCGTCACGATCAGGGTTCCCGACAACGCGGCGGCCGCGGTCGCGGCCAGGCTCGCGGCTCCCGCGCCCGACACCGCCGAGGAGCCGCAGGTCAGCCCGCTCGCCGTGGCACTGAAGCTGTGCGCTCCCACCGTCCCTACCGTGTAGCTCCACGCGAAGGTCCGCATCGTGCCCGCGGGCACCGTCTGGCTGGCGGGAGTCGGGGCGCCGAACAGCCCCGATCCGGATGTCGTCGTAGCGCTGGGCGAAACCGCCATCGCGTCCACGCCGCCCGCGTTGGTCACCGTCAGCGTCACCGTCACGACCGAACCCGTGCAGGCGGCCGGCGGAGCCGAGACGCTCGAAACAAGGACCGCTGGCGTGGAGATCGTCACGGGCACCGACGTCACCGGACCGGTCGTCAGGCCCGCCGCCGTGAGCGCATCGGTCCCCGAGACCGTGGTCGTGAACCAGACGCTCCCCGCAGCCGCGCCTGTGTAAGTCCACGTGAATGTCCGGGAGACCCCCCCGGCAATGGCCATCGGCAGAGCGGGCGTCGGCCCGCCGACGAGGGCCGCGCCCGCGCCCGAGAGCACGAGGGCGCCCGCGTCCACGCCGTTCGCGGTCACCTCACCCGAGTTCGTGATCGTCAGGCGAACCTGGAAGGACTGCCCCGAGCACGCGGAGATCGGCTCGACCGTCACCGCGGCCTCCAGGCTCGGAAGCGTCAGGATCTGGACGGCAGGCGTCGCCGGAGAGCCGATGGTCAACGCCGACCCGCAGGCATCCGTCCCCGTCGCGCCACCCGTGAAGCTGACGCCCCCGGCCCCCGTCGTCGTGTAGGTCCAGACGAACGTCTGCGACGTGCTCGACGCCAGCGAGACGGGCCCGGCCGGGAACGGCCCTGCCAGCACGCCCAACGCCGCGCCGGGCACCAGCGATCCCGTGACCCCCGTCGCCACAGCCATCCCCGTGTTCGTGACCGTCATCGTCAGCACGATCATCTGGCCCGTTTCGGTCGGCACCGGAGTCGTCACGATCAGGGTCCCCGACAGCGAGGCCGCGGCGGTCGCCGCCAGCGTCCCCATCGCGTCCCCCGAGACCGCGGACGATCCACACGTCAACCCGCTGGCCGTCGCGCTGAACACGTGCGACCCCGCCGTGTCGACCGTATAGGCCCACGAGAAGGTCCGCATCGTGCCTGCGGGCACCGTCTGGCTGGCGGGAGCCGGGGCGCCGAACGACCCGGAGCCGGATGTCGTCGTCGCGCTGGGAGCCACCACCGTCGCGTCCACGCCGCCCGTATTCGTCACCGTCAGGACTACGGTCACCACCGAGCTCGTGCACGCCGTCGTCGGCGCCGAGACGCTCGCCACCAGGATCGCCGGCGTGGAAACCGCGACCGGCGCCGAAGTCACCGGGCCGGTCGACAGCCCCGCCGCCGTGATCGCGTCGGTTCCCGAGACCGTGGTCGTGAACCAGACGCTCCCCGCAGCCGCACCCGTGAACGTCCAGGTGAATGTCCGGGACACACCCGAGGCGAAGGTCATTGGCAGGGCGGGTGTCGGCCCGCCGACGAGGGCCGCGCCCGCGCCCGAGAGCACGAGGGCACCCGCATCCACGCCATTCGCGGTCACCTGTCCCGAGTTGGTAATCGTGAGCCGGACCTGGAAGTCCTGCCCGGAACAGACCGAGACCGGCTCAACCGTGACCGCGGCCGCCAGGCTCGGAGGCGTCAGCACCTGCGTCGCCGGCACCGGCATCGGACCGGTCCCCACGGCGAAGCCGCTGTTCGCGTCCGTCCCATCGGCGCGCCCGTCGAAGAACACCGACCCGGCAGCCGTCGTCGTGTACGTCCACACGAACGTCTGCGAGGCATTGGAGGCCAGGACGACCGGAGATGTCGGCGACAGGAGGGTCCCGGACACGATGCCGGAGGACGGGCTCATGAGCGGGTAGACGCCGTTGGCGTCCGCGGCCCCCGTGTTCGTGACCGTCATCGTGAGCACGATGAGCTGCCCCACCTCGACGATAGCCGGAGTCGTCACGATCAGCGTCCCCGAGAGCGCGGCCGCCGCCTGGACGGTCAGGATCCCCGAGGCGGGGGCGCCCACGAACAGCCCGCCGCAGGCCGTGCCCGAGGCGGTCATGCTGAAGATGTGCCCGGGCGCCGTGCCCGAGACCGTGTACGTCCACGCATACGTCACGAATCCGCCCGCCGGCACGCCCTGGCTGGCCGGCACCGCCGCGCTCAGGAGCCCCGCCCCCGTGGCCGTGGTCGCGCTCACCGCGACCCCGGTGGCCGCCGTGTCTCCCGTGTTGCTGACCGTGAGCGTGACCGCAACCGGCTGGCCGACCGAGGCCACCGCGGGCGTGAACGACACCGCCGCCGACAGGACCGCGCCGGTCGCGACCGCCTCCGCCGGCGACGTCACCGGGCCGGTCGAGAGAGCCGCGGAGGTCAGCGCGTCCAACCCCGTGGCCGTCGTCGTGAACCAGACGCTTCCGGCAGCCCCTCCCGTGAACGTCCACGTGAACGTACGCGTCAGCCCGCCGCCGACCGTGGACGGCAGCGTGGGCGACGGCCCACCGACCAGGACCACTCCCCCGGAGCCGGAAACCACGAAAGCCCCGGCGTCGAGCGACAGGACATCCACCTCACCCGTGTTCGACACGGTCAGCCGGACCTGGAAGCTCTCCCCGACACACACGCCGACGGGAGATATCGTAATCGCCGCCGACACGTTCGCCGGCGTCATGATCTGTACCGCGGGCGTCACCTTCGCTCCCGTCCCGACCGCCATACCGCTGTTCTCGTCAGCCCCCGCCGCGCTCCCGGCGAAGGACACGAACCCGCTCGCCGTCGCGGTGTAGGTCCACACGAAGGTCTGCGCCGCCCCGCCGGCGACGGCAACCGGCCCGACGGGCGACAGAAGCGTGCCGGAGACGATTCCTGACGACGGACTCAGGATCGGATAGACGCCGGTGACGTCCGCGGCCCCCGTGTTCGTCACCGTCATCGTGAGCACGATGAGCTGCCCCACCTCGACGATCGCCGAAGTCGTCACGATCAGGGTCCCCGACAGCGCCGCCGCCGTCTCCACCGGCAGCGTCCCGGTCGTCGCCGCCATCGCCACCAGCCCGCCGCATGCCGTCCCCGACGCGGTCACGCTGAAGACGTGCGAGGGCGCCGTACCCGAGGCCGTGTACGTCCATGCAAACGTCACGAACCCACCCGCGGGCACACCCTGGCTCGCCGGAACCGCGGACCCCATGAGGCCCGCCCCCGTTACCGTCGTCGCGCTCGCGCCGACCCCGAGCGCGGCCGTGTCACCGGTGTTGCTGACCGTGAGCACGACGGCAACCACCTGGTCCACTGAGGCCACCGCGGGCGTGAAGGAGAGCGCCGCCGCGAGAACGGCGCCCGTCGCGACCGCCTCGGCCGCCGATGTCACGGGGCCCGTCGACAGAGCGGCCCCGTTCACGGAATCGGTCCCGGAGACCGTGGTCGTGAACCAGACGGCGCCCGCCGAGGAACCCGTGAAGGTCCAAGTGAACACGCGCGAGAGGCCTCCCGCCAGTCCGGTCGGGAGGGCCGGGGTCGGACCGCCGACCAGCGTCGCCGCGCCGCCGCCCGACACCACGAACGCGCCCGCGTCGACCCCCGTCGCGCCCGCCATCCCCGAGTTCGTGATCGTGAGGCGCACCTGGAAGGTCTGGCTGGAGCACACGGCCGCCGGCGAGACCGACACAGCCGCCGAGAGGCCCGCCGGCGTCAGGACCATGACCCCCGGGATCGAGAGAGGCCCGACGGCCGTGACCACCCCGCTGTTCGCATCCGCCCCCGCCGCGGTCGCCGTGAAGGTTACCGCCCCGGCCGCCGTCGTCGTGTAGGTCCAGACGAAGGTCTGGCTCGCGGCCCCCGCGATCGCCACGGGACCGGCCGGGTACGGTCCGCCGAGCAGGCCCGCCGCCCCGGCGGCCAGCAGGTTCGCCGCCGCACCCGTCGCGGACGCCTCCCCCGTGTTCGTGACGGTCATCGTCACGACCACGACCTCTCCCACCGTCACCGTCGCGGGCGTCGTCACGATCGCGGTCGCGGAGAGGACGGCCGGCATTTCGGCCGTCAGGCTTCCCGTGATGTAAGCCGAGGTCGTCGCGGTCCCGCACGTCAGCCCGGTTGCCGTGATGCTGAACACGTGAACCCCCGGCGTCTCGACCGTGTAGTCGAATGCAAAGAGCCGAGTCGCGCCCACCGGAACATCCTGACTGGCCGGCACCATCGGTCCGAGCAAACCCGAACCCGATGTCGTCGTCGCGCTGGGCGTCACACCGGTCGCATCGGTGCCGCCGACGTTCCGCAGCGAGAACGAGAGCGGCACCACCTGCCCCACCGACGCGACCCCGGCAACCGTGAGGCCGGGCGACAGGTCCGCGGGATCGGAGAACGTGACCGGGCCCGCGGCGGCGGGTGCGGTCACGACCGCCGCTCCCGTATTGACATCCGCTCCCGAGGCGGTCGCCGTCAACGAGAGCGTACCCGCCGACGTGCCCATGACCGTCCACGTGAACGACACCGAAGCTCCGCCCGGGATCGCGATCGGGCCGGCCGGGTTCGGGCCCATCGTCACGTAACCGGCCGCGCCGCCGGACGGCCAGAGGTTCACGGTCGTCCCGGACGACGCGGCCTGTCCCGCGTTGGCGACATCTAGGACGAAGAGCGCGCTCTGGAACACGCACGCGGTCGCGGGCAGGAACGTCGCCGTTGCCGCGAGCGACGCCGGCGTCTCCACGCCGATACAGACCGAGGACGCCCCCGAGACAATCGGGCCATCCGCGGTCGCAGTCGCCGACAGGCACAGGGTGCCCGCCCCCGTGGCCGTCACGCTCCACGTATAGAGAGCGCCCGCGTTCGTCGCGATGGAGGGCACCAACACCGGTGCGGCGGGGCTCAGCGTAGCCGTCCCCGCGCCACCCGACTGCCAAGCCGCCGCGGCCACGTTCGTCGCCGCGACACCGCCGGTGTTAGTCACGGTGAGGCTGAGCTCGATGACCTGCCCGACGCTGACCGACGTGCGGGACGCGTAGATCGCGGCGACCAGGGACGAGGGCGAGGTGACCGTCACCGGGACCGAGGTGTCCCGGGCGGCGGCCACCATGGCCCCCGAGTTCACGTCGACCCCGGAGACGGTTGCCGTAAAGGCAACCAACCCGATGGTCGAGCCCGTGAACGTCCAGGTCAGGGTTACCGCCGCTCCCCCGGCGAGGGCCCCCGGCAGGACGGGAGCGGACGACAACGAGGCTCCGCCGGCACCCGCCTGCGCAAACGCGTCGAAGACGAGCCCGGAGGCCCCCGCCTGACCCGTGTTCGTCACGGTGACGGTCACGAGGAACGTGCTCGCCTGGACGACTGGATCGGGGAATGCGGCCACGTGAACTGCCAGTGCGGGTGGCGTCTGCACGGTCGTGACCACCGTCGAAGCCGCCAGCACCGTCGTCGTCCCGCACGCGAACCCGGCCGCCGTCAGCGTGAAGGTAACCGGCCCGGCGGCCGTCGCCGTCACGGTCCATGCGAAGGTGTCCCCCAACCCCGGCGCCAAGACCCCGTAGCCCGCCGGCACCGGCCCCAGGACGGCTGCGACCCCCGGCCCCACGAACGCGGTCGCAGTGAGCGTCCCGACCGCTGCTCCCCCGGTGTTGGTCGCGGTGAGAGTGACGGCAAAGATCTGCCCCACCGACACGATGGCCGGCGCGGAAACCGCGGCTGCCAGAGCCCCCGGCGACACCACGGTGAAGGCATCGGGCGCACTCGCGGCCTCACCCCACACACAGCCGCGCGTCCCGCGCGCCCACGAGGTGCTCGAGATCGTGCCCGCTGCGCACGCCACGGTCGCGTCGAGAATGACCGTCACGCTGGCCCCCGGCGCGAGCGTGACGGTGCCCGACCACGCGATCACGCCCGTCGTGGCCCCGTTCCACGCGAGGCCCGCCGATGTCGACTGCCCGGTGAACGTCAGCCCCGCCGCCAGGGTGTCCGTAACCACCAGGGCGGTGATTGTGGACGCCCCCGCGTTGGTGACGACGGTCGTGTAGGTGACAGCCGTCCCCGGCAGCGGCGAGGCTGGCGCGTGCGCTTTCACGACCGAGAGCACCGGCACGGGCGGCGGCGCAAGCACGAATCCGGATACGCCGCCGAACTGGTCGAGCTCGGCGCAAGCCGTGGACCCTGTCGCAAAAGCCGTGCTCGACACCCCCGTCGTGCCGCACACCACCCCGACCTGCCCCGTGATCGTGAAGGTCAGGACGGCCCCGGGGCCGAATCCCGGCGCGCCGAGCTCCAGGGTCTTGAGGGCGGTGACGCCCGAGAAACCGCCGACCGCGGCGATCCGGCCGGCGAAAGCCGTTGACGCCAGGCTGCCCCGCCCCGTCGCCATGTTCGGCTGCGCGACCCAGCGGTCGTTCGCCGGGTCATACTCGACCACCGCCGGGCCATAGCCGCCGCCGTCCACGCCTCCGACGGCGTAGACGCGGCCATTGAGGCTGACGCCCGCGATCTCGCCGCGCGCCATGGGCAGGGACGCCTTCGTAGACCACGTGTTCGCGACCGGATCGAAGACCTCGGTCAGGGCCGTGTATCCGCCGCTGTCCGTGCCGCCGAAGACGTAGATCAGCCCACCCGCCACCCCCGCCCCGGCGCCCGTGCGCGGATCGGGATCGGGAGCCTTGACCGCCCACGTGTTCGCGACTGGATCGTAGACCTCGACCGCGTCCTGGGGCGAGCCCGACTGGAATCCGTCGATGAGGTACACATTCCCGCCGACGACCGCGACCGCCATCCCGTTGCGGGCGGTGGGCATGGCGTTGTTCCTGAGTGTCCAGGTGTCGGTCGCGGGATCGTACGCCTGGACCTCCTGGAGGTACGAGCCGCCGTCGAACCCGCCGAACGCATAGACCGTTCCGCCCACCGCGGCAAGAGTCACACCGGTCCGGCCGGTCGGCAGCGGCGCGATCGGGGCCCACGAATCCGTAGACAGGTCGTAGCGATAGGCCGAGGCGAGCGGCGCGCCGCCGCTGGTTCCGCCCGCGACGTACAGGCTCTCGTTGATCGCCGCGGCTCCGAGCCCGCTGAGCGACCCCGGCATCGGCGGCTTCGTCGTCCAGGTCAGCCGGGTTCCGCTGAACGTGTAGGTCGACGCGGAACCCGCGACCCCCGCCACCACCGGCCCGAAGCCCGCGGGCTGCGCCGACGTCACGCCCACGACGACGGCGGTGAGGGTGTCGACGACCAAGACGTCGAGGAGCGTCGCGGCCCCGGTGTTCGTCACCACCATCTGGTAGGTGACCGTCGCGCCGATACCCGGACTGGCCGGCACCTGCGTCTGCGCCACCGCGAACGAGGCCGCCGCTGGATTGACCGTGAAGGAGGCGGTGCCGGACAGCATCGCGCCGCCGCCGCAAAGACCGGACGTCTCCACGAAGGCGACGTTCGCAACCGTCGTCACGCCGCACACGGCGGCCACCCGTCCCGTGACCGTGTAGGTGAAGGTTGCCCCCGGCGACAGCGGGGACAGCGGCACCCCGACCGTCCGGAAGAGGGTCCCGCCCGCGACGGGAGAGAACACCGCCACCTGTCCCGGCCTGACGACGGCCGCGGGCCCGGCGATCACGGGCGACAGGGTGTCGAAGACCGTCACGTTCGTGACAGTGGCCCCGCCGGGCGGGTTGGTCACGATGATCCGGTATGTGACCAGATCGCCGATGCCCGGGCTCGCGGGCGCCTGCTCCATCGTGACGAGCGGCAGGAGGCCGGGACACGCCGTCGCCGTCGCTTCCATGGAGATCGCCGACTCGACGCCCATCCAGTCCACGGCGAGAACGCGGTAGAAGTACTGGACCCCGCCGACGACTGTCGCATCCTGGAACGTACTGGTCGTGCCGTCCGACACCTGGCCGAGGTAGCTCCCCTCCGTCACCCCCGCCCAGGTCTGGCGGAAGAACCGGTAACCGGACACGGCCCGCGTGCCCACGGCCGCCGGAGTCCACTGCAACCCGATGTAACCCGGGTATCCCGATGCCGTCAGCCCGGCGGGAGCGGCTGGCGGGTAGAAGGCCGGGAGTTCGTACCGGGCCACCGCGGCATTGCTGTTCTCGTCCCGCACCGTCTCGACGCCCGTCACATACACGGACGCGGTGCCGTTGGCGGCCACTGCCCTGAGGATGTCGTAGCCGGCCAGAAGACCGTCATGCGAGATCTTCGCTCCCACCGGATTCAGCGCGTTGTCGAGCTTGCGGACCCACCAGTCGTAGGTACTCCCGGCGCCGACCTCGTATCCCGCGAGCACGAGATTCCCCGACGAGTCCAGCGACGCCCCGGCCGCCGTGTCCAGCGCCGTGATCGGGCTGTCGAACATGGCGGACGCCTTCAGGAACTGAAGGGACGAGTCGTAGCAGCGCACGCGGGTGTTGTCGCCTCCGCCCGGAGTCCACTCGGACCCCGCCACGAAGATCCGTCCATCCCGGTCCACGGCCACCGCGGTCGCGATGTCGACATTGCCCACCGCACCGTTGTAATCCGTCGTGGCGAGAAGCGTCGACAACGTCACGTCGTACCGCCGGACGCGCCAGTTGTATCCGCCCGCGCTCCCGTCTTCGCGACCGACCACGACGACCCCGCCCGCCGGGTCCCGGGCCACCGCGAGGGCGGCATCCGCCCCGTTCGCGGGCCCGTCATAGTCCGTCGCCGCCAGGAGGGTCGAGAGTGTCGCGTCGTAACGCCGGATGCGCCAGTTGTCGCTCCCCGCGGAACCTCGCTCGAGTCCCACGACGACGATCCCGCCGGCCGCATCGACGACCACGCCGTTCGCGAGATCGGTGCCCGATCCCGGTCCGTCATAGTCCGTGGACGCCAGCAGGACGGTCAGTGTCGCGTCGTACTTCCGGATCCGCCAGTTGCCGCCGCCGACGAGTCCCGTCTCGTAGCCGGCCACGACCACGTTCCCCGCCGCGTCCACGGCGATGCCCGTCGTCTCGTCGCTGACGTTCGCCGGCCCGTTGTAGTCAGTGCTGGCCAGCAGCGTTCCCAACGTGGCGTCGTAACTCCGGATCCGCCAATTGAACCCGCCCGCGAGCCCGCTCTCCCTCGCGGCGACGAAGACATCGCCGGCGGGACTCACCGCCACCGCGTTGCCGTAGTCCCCGGCACTCACGGGACCGTTGTACGTCCGCAGGGCCATCAACGGCGGGGCGATGCGCTTGCCCGTGGCGGTGTCCGAGTAGGACAGGGACACGCCGGATAGCCCGCCCGCATCGCACGCCATGGTCGCCGTCACGGCGGTGGCATACGCCATCTCGAGGCCTGCGATCGCCGTCGTTCTATATGAAAGCTCTCCGCTTTGGGACGGCCCCAGCGAGGAGATCACCCAACGGAGGTACAGGGGATCGGTCTGCGGCGCGGGCGGCTCGACCTGGGCCCACGCCGCCGCCATGTTCGTCGTGTGCGCAACCGTGACCGTGGCCCCTGCCACCGTCACGCTGAAGGACGCGGGCACGTACGTGCGCTCGCCGAACGAGCCCGCCTGGGTCGTGATCGTGAGGTTGTATACGGTCTGGACGCTCGAATTGCTGAAAGCGATCCGCCACAACTGCTGCTCGCCTGCGCTCACGTACAGCGGCTCCGGGTTCCTGGCCTTGAGCGTCAGACTCGGTACGCACACGGCCAGCGGCGAGCCTGTCGCCTCCATCGAGAGTCCGGATTCCGCCCCCATCCAGTCCACGGCGAGGACGCGGTAAAAGTACGGGGTCCCCGGAATCGCGCTCGCGTCGTTGTACGTGCTCGTGGTCACATTCGCCAGATCGACCAGCAGGCCGCTGCCCTGCACCCCGGCGAACGTCTGACGGAAGACCCGGTAGCCCGAGACGGCCCGGGTTCCCGCCGCCGCCGGCGTCCACTGGAGACCGACATATCCGACGTACCCCGATGCCGTCAGCCCCGCCGGGGTGGCCGGCGGGAAGAAAGAGGCGAGTTCGTATCGCGCTATCATGAAGTTCGTGCCTTCGTCCCGCACGTCCTCCTGGCCCGGGACATACACGGTCGCGCTCCCGACGACCGCAATCCTGTAGCCCGCCACCTCGGTACCACCGGCAACCAGGCCGTCGTGGGCCTGCGAGTCGATCAGGTTGAGGGCGCTGTCGTACTTGCGAATCCGCCAGTTATTGGCGCCCACGGCACCCCACTCGGACCCGGCCACCACCAGGTTTCCGACTCCATCCAGCGCCACCGTCCATGCATCGTCCGACAGATTGCCTGGGCCGTTATAGTCGGTCGTGGACAGCAGGACCGTCAGCGATGGATCGTAACGGCGAATCCGCCAGTTGACGCCTCCGGCACTACCGGCTTCGCGGCCAACGACCACCACATTTCCCGCGCCATCCACCACCAGCCTGCGGGCGATGTCGGAGCCCCCAGCCGGTCCGTCATAGTCGGTGGACCCGAGCAGCACCGCGAGCATGGGGTCGTACTTTCGCACCGACCAGTTCGTACCGCCGACGGTGCCCGTCTCGGATCCCGCGACCACCACATTGCCGCTCGCGTCCACCGCCACGCTGTAGGCGAAATCGCCCGCGTTCCCCGGGCCGTTGTAATCGGTCGCTGCGATAAGCGTCCCGAGCGTCGCGTCGTACTTGCGCACCATCCAGTTGGTGCCGCCGACACTGCCCGTTTCGTATCCCGCCACCACGACATTGCCCGCGCCGTCGATGGCCAGGCCGTAGGCGGAGTCGTTGGTGTTGCCTGGACCGTTGTAGACGGCCGACGATAGGAGCGCCGTGAGCGTCGGGTCGTATCTCCGGATCCGCCAATTGCCCCCCCCCGCGAAATCGAATTCCGAACCGGCGACCAGGACATTGCCCGCCCCGTCCACTGCCACGTCGTACGCGGCTTCGCTGTTGCTTCCAGGTCCGTCGAAATCCGTCGACGACAGCACCGCGGACAGCTCCGGATCGTAACGACGCACCCGCCAGTTAGCGAGCCCGACAAGGCCCGCCTCACGGCCCGCCACATAGACGTTTCCCGCCGCATCGGTCGCCGCGCTGTGGGCGATATCGACCCCGCTCGCCGGGCCGTCGTAAGAACGGAGCGCCATGAGCGGCGGCTCGATGCGCTTGCCCGTGGCCGTGTCGGAATAGGACAGGACTGCACCAGCCAACCCGGCGGGGTCGCACGACATCGTGGCCGACACGGTCACGTCGACCGCCTGCTCCCCGCCGCCCAGCATCGTCGTCCGGAAGGAGAGCTCGCCGCTCCGGCCCGGGCCCAGCGGAGACACCACCCACCGGAGCTGGAGCGGCCCGCCGCACCCGCCGGAGCACTCCCCCGGCGTCCAGGCGATCCCGTCCGAGGACCAGGCGGCGGACGCCAGCGAGCCTCCGCCCGTGACCGTGACGCTCAGCGACGGCCCGGCCGAGTACGTCTGCGAGAAGAACCCGCCGGTGGCGGTCGTGACCGTGAGGTTGAACACGGTCTGCGCGCCGGAATTGCTGAATGCGATCCGCCAGAGCTGGACCTCGCCGCCGTTCACGTACAACGGCTCCGGGTTCCGCACCTTGAGCGTCAGGTTCGGCACGCACGCGGCCAGTGGTGTGGCGGCAGACTCCATGGAGGGAACGGACGCGGCCCCCGCCAGATCCACGACGAGCACGCGGTAGAAGTAGGTCGTTCCGCCAGCCACCGTCGAGTCCGAGTAGGCGCTGACCGTCGCGCCGTCCACTTGGGCCAGGAATCCGCCCTCTCCAGGAATGACACCCGCGAAGGTCTGTCGGTAGATCCGATAGGCGGAGACGGAACGCGTCCCCGGCACGGCGGGCGTCCATGCGAGCGTCACCAGGGACAGCCCTGCGGTGGCGGTCAGGCCGATACTGGCGGCGGGCGGATACCACGACCCCAGGACATAGCGTGCCACGGCTGCCTGGCTCTCGCCGCCGCGCACCGTCTCGAGTCCCGTCACGTACACCGTGCCGGAGCCGAACGGACGAACGGCCATCAGATTATCCTCATCGGCCGCAATGCCGTCGTGCGTGAGGCCGTCCAGGAAATTGAGCGCATTGTCGTAGCGGCGCAGGGACCAGTTGTCCACGCCTCCGGGACCGTCTTCCTTCCCGGCCAGGACGAGGTTCCCGGCACGGTCGAGTGCCGCACCGTAGAGGCGGTCCGAGCCGTTCGTCGGCGCGTTGTAGGAGGCGATCGCCAGCACCGTCGAGAGCGATGCATCGTACTTGCGGATCAGCCAGTTATTGCCACCCGCGGCGGCGAGTTCCCAGCCCGCCACGTAGACGAATCCGGCGGCGTCCACGAGGATCTCCCGCGCTTCGTCGTTGCCTCCTGCCGAACCATCGAAGTTCGTCGAGGCAAGCAGCGTCGCGAGCCCGGGGCCGTACTTGCGTATGCGCCAGTTGTTACCGGCGGCCACGGTGGTCTCGAGGCCGGCCGCGTACACGTTTCCGGAGGCGTCGAGGGCGAGAGACTCGACCTGGTCGTCGAGCGCATCGGCCCCGCCCCAGATGGTCGCGCCCAGCAGAACCGACAGTGCCGGGTTGTACATGCGAAGACTCCACTCGTCCTGGCCACCGGGCCCGTCCTCCTTGCCTCCCACGAATACATTGCCCGATGCATCGAGCGCGATCGCGATCGCCCGGTCGGATCCACCGTTCGGCGCATCGTAGGTCGTGGAGGCCAGCACGGCCGTCAAGGACGGATCGTACCGGCGGATACGCCAGTTGTATCCGCCCAGGGTCATGTTCTCGTACCCCGCCACGATTGGATTGCCGCCGGCATCCACGACAACCCCCAGGGCCTCGCCGGTACCGCCGGCGGTGCCCTCGTAGGTCGTCGTTGCCAGTTGCGCCGCCACGGATGGGTTGAACTTGCAGATTCGTCCGTTGATGTCCCCGGCGGCGCTCGCCTCCCGCCCGACGACATACACGTTGCCGGCACTGTCAGTGTCCATGTCAAACGGAGTCGCAGCCATCCCCGGAGCCGATCGCAACCTCAAGGCGTACAGCGGCGGCTCGATGCGCTTGCCGGTCGCCGTGTCGCTGTACGGCACAACGAACTGGGAGACGCCGCCCGGGTCGCACGACATCGTGGCGGACACCATCACCTCGAGGAGGGCCTCCGGCGGGTTGCACGCCGCGATCGTCCGGAACGAGACCTCCCCGCTCCGGCCCGGTCCCAGCGCCCCGACCGTCCAGCGCAGGTACAGGGGATCCGTCGTGGTCCCCAGCGTCGGCTCGCCAGGCGTGTACCCCGCGAACTGGGCCCATGCCGAGGCCGTGATGGCGGCCCCGCCGGTCAGCGTCGCGCTGAAGGACTCGACCGCGTAGTAGCGCTCCGCGAGCTGGGGCAGTTTCGCCGTGATCGTGAGGTTGAAGACCGTGGACGCCCCGGGATTGCTGAACGCGACGCGCCAGAGCTGCTGTTCCGAGCAGTTGACGTACAGCGGCTCGGGATTCCGGGCCTTCAGGGTCAAGCTGGGCGCGCATGCCCCGCCCGAGGTGCCCGTCACCGTCGCCGCGAGGCTCGGGTTCAGGTACGGACTGTCGTCGTAGGCGTACAACCTGTACCAGTACGGCGTCGCCGGGGCGACGGTCGTGTCGGCCCACGTGGTGGACAGGGCATCAGGCGTGTACCCCGCCCACGACGCCGGGCAGGCCGCGCAGGTCGCCCGCCAGACCGTGTAGCCAGAGACCGGGTAGAAGCCCGCGACGGAAACGGTCCAGTCTAGCCGTACCGCCCCCGGCAGCGTCGTCGCGACCAGCCCCTGCGGCCGGCCCGGCGCGTCCACGAACGCGTGGACGGCCTGGGACCGCGAACCCGCGTAGACCCGCCCCCGGCCCGATCCGTCCTGCCACAGCGCCGGCGACGCGGTCCCAAACGGCCCGGCGCCCGCGGGCGCGCAGACCGACAGGCCCACCCCGGGACCAGCCGCCTCCACCGCGCGACCGGCCTCGTCGGTCCAATAGAGCCGGCCCTTGGCCGCGACCGCGATCGACGAGAGGATGGGCGCGCCCGTATCCTCCGACGCAAACGTGCCGGCCGGATCCGCGACGTTGAACCCGTAGACGAGGCCGTCCGTGCAGGCGGCGAAGACGTTCCCCGTCGTCTGGTCGAAGGCGGGCGCCCCGACAAAGGCGCCGCCCGCGTTCCCCGTCCAGGCGATTGTCGGCCCGACGTTGACATCCACGTCGTGCAGGCGTCCGCCCCGGGTCGCAACGTACAAATGCTTGCGGACCGGGTCGGCGGAGAACCCGGACGGGGTCCCCGTCAGCGCGATCGACCCGAGCACGAGACCGTCGTCGGGCCGCAGGCCGTACAGGTTCCAGTCGCCGCACCCGACCACGATCGCATCGTTGACGAAGCCAACGGCCCCGACGATCGCTCCCGGCAGGTTCGCGGTCCACGCGATGGAACCGTCCCTCTGGTAGGCCCGGACGACTCCGTTGTCCGCGCCGACGATCACGCCACCACCCGGCAGGGGCAGAGGTGAAGCGTTCACCGGCCCCCCGAGCAGGCGCGACCAGACGAGGACGCCGGCGTTGTCGAATGAGTAGAGGTATCCGGCAGCACCACTGCGTCCACCCACGTAGATCCGATCCACGGTCCCGAACTCGTCCGCGTAGGAGATCGACGGCGAGGACACTGTGCCTACCCCCCCGACCGGCAGCGCCGGGCTCCAGAGCACCCCGCCCGTCGCATCGATGTGGTAGAGGAATCCTCCCAGGGCGCCATCGTCCGTGACGTACAGGCTCCCGTCGGCCGCGTTGACGGCCGGCGTTCCCCAGACCGTTCCCGAAGTCGGGATCGACCAGCCCACGGCGAGCGAGGTCCGCAGGCCGTCCGCAAGCTGGGACCGGCCCGTCCCCTCCACATCGCCGCGCGCCATGCGCCAGTAGCCGGCGCCCGGCATCGCGGAGGCCACCGCCGACTCGCCCGACAGCGTGGGCGGCTTGTTCTCGTCGAGGGCATCGAGGGCGTAGTAGTATGTCCGGCCGAAGGCGGCGGAGGCCGTCTGGTCCACGAGCATCATGAAGACGGTCGCGGACTGCGGAAGGATTACGCTCGCGATCTGGATACCGGTCACCTTCGGGCTGGTGGCGGGCATCGTCGTCCGCCACACCCGATACCCCGTGATCGCGGCGCCTCCGGCGCACGACGCCGTCCAGGTCAGCTTCACGACCTGGTCCAGTCCCGGCGTGGCCACCAGGTCTTGCGGGACGCCCGGCGGCTGGATGTACGCCGGGGTCGCCCAGGCCTCGTTCGACGGGTTGCCCCAGAACGTCTGGGACGAGATCGCCCGCACGACGTAGAAGTACTTGGTGCCGTTGGTCAGCCCCACATCCGTGAACCAGGTCTGGTTGCGGCTGACCATGCCCGCCATGTAAAGGCTGGCCGAGGGCATGTCGATCAGCCCGACCCCGGCGTACGTCGTCCGGAACACGGAGTAGCCGATGAGGTTCTCGCCGTCGGGGTTCGCGATCGGATCCCACGAGAGCGCGATGGCCGAGCTCCCGGCGACCGCGGTGAGGTTCGCCGGCGCGCTGATCGGGAGGGTCGCGACGTCCCACATCAGCCCCTGGTGGCCCCGCACGTCGTCGGCGACGCCGATGTAGAAGTAGGCGTTTCCGTTCGTGACGGCCGCGTCCGTATACGAAGTGGTCCCCGGCCCGAACGAGTAGGCCGGAGCTCCGAGCCCCCCCCAGCTCTCCGGGGAACTCGTGGACCGGTAGAGCTTGTACGACGCGAGCGGGTACGTCCCGGCCTCGACGCCCCAGTTCAGGCCGACGACGTCGTCGCCGGGAACGGCATGCAGGGGCTCCCCCTCGAAGGCGGAGGCCAGCGCCGCGCCGCCGACCGCGGTCCGGCCCCCGACCACGTAGAGCTTGAAGTTCATGTTCACCGCGCGCGCGTCCGTGCGCGGCGCCGGAAGCGCCGCCCGGGTGGCCCAGGTCCGCTTCGAGGGGTTGTACTCCATGACGGGCGTAGTCCCCGCGGCGATCAGCCCGTTGCCGCCGATCGCGTACGGGCGGTAGACGAGGGTTGCCCCCGCGGGCCCCGCCGTCGCCACCGGCATCCACTGGTGGTCGACGAGGTCCTGCCGCCAGAAGACGTACTCCTGGACCGCGTTCTGGGCGCTCCCGTTGTCGCCTCCGAAGAAGAAGGCACTGAACCCCGACGTCGCGCTCCCGAGCCTCGACCGCGCCGGCCAGCCGCCGAACATGGGATTGCTTATCACGGTCCAGCCCGACGAGACCGGGTTCCGGTACTGGAGCTCGTACGAGTAACCGGACCCGTTGTACCCGTCGAACGCGACCAGCCAGCCGGTCACCGGATCGGCCTCCATCCCGAAGCCCTCCATGGGGTCGAATCCGGCCGTCACGACGTCGCTCCATCCGGTCGTCGACGGGTCGAACACCTGCATCGCCGTGATGGGCGTGACCGAGAGCCCGCTGTTGCCGCCCACGACCCAGAACTTGCCGTCCCGGAGGGTGCATCCGAACAGCCGGCGGGCGACGAACGGCACGCCCGACGGCGCCAGCGGGACCCACGGCGAGCCGAACGCGAGCGGGCTGAGGACTTCCATCGAGGCAAGCGTGCCGGCCCCGCCGTCGCCGCCGAACGCGTACAACTGGTTGTTCCAGGCCGCGAGCCCGTGGCCCCACCGGGCCGTGTTCAGCGACGGGAGAGCCGTCCAGGCCACGATGAACGGCGCGGGCGGCTCGTAGGGCTCCCCCGAGTTCGTGGCCGACCACGCCCCCTCGTTCGCCGGGTCCGCGGCGTCCTGCGCCGCGACCGCGTACGTGTATCTGACGCCGTCGGTCAGGAACATGTCGATGAACGCCGTGGTCCCCGCGTCCAGCGTGGTCCCCGCCGGCATGAACGGCCCGTCCGACCCGGTGCTCCGGTACACGGCGTACCGCGTGATCCCGTAGGTGCCGCCGCTGGCCGAAGGCGCCCAGCTCAAGATCAGGAACCGCGACCCCTCGGTCAGGACGGTCAGATTCGTCGGCGCCGAAGGCGGAACCGCCGCGAGTGCCCAGTCCTCGTTCGTGATCGCGCTCTTGCCCGCGTTGTCCGTGATCCTGACCTGGTAGTAATACCAGGTGCCGGGGACTACGGTGAGGTCCGCGTACAGGCTCGTCGTCTGCGTCGCGGGCGGCACATTCAGGGCATCCAGCGCCGCGACCCGCTGGTAGAGCGTGCCGCCGCCGCAGAAGGTCGCGCGGAACACCTGATAGTTCAGGATGCTGTTCGTCCCCTTCTGGTGGACCCATCGCAGGTCGATCGCGTTCCCGTTCCGGTTCCTGACGATCAGCGACCGGCCCTCTTCGCAGTCGTCGGATGTCGTCGGGTTCATGTCGCCGCCGACCGCGTAGACCTTGCCGACTTCCGTGGTAACCAGCCGGCCGAGCCCGCGGGGCACGTTCAGGTCCCCGGTCCGCCGCATGGTCCGCCCGCGCGGGTAGTAGACGTCCACGATGGGGCTGGCCGGGCCGCCCGATGTGCCGCCGATGATCAGGATCTTGTCCTGCCAGTTGCCGCCGAAGAAGTTGTGGCTGTGCTGGGTCATGCCCCCGGGTGTCAGCATTCCCTCGTCGTCGTAGGTCCGCCACGTGCCGGTGGCCGGATCGAGGGCATCGTAGGGTGTCAACGTCATCGACTCGTGCCCGACCAGCCACACCCGGCCGTCCTGCACGTCGCTGATGTGGTACGACCGGGCCGTCGGAATATCGGAAGGGAACGCCTGCCAAGTGTCCGACGCGGGATTGTAGATGTCCATCCACGTGTTCCCCATGAACCCCGGCGGAGCCCCTCCCGTGACGTAGACCAGGCCGCCGAGTTGCGCTGCCCCGGTTTTCTCGCGCGCGCGGGGCAGGGGGAACTTGGCCGACCAGCTGTCTGTCGCGGGGTCATAGGCCTCGACGGTCGTCTGGGGCAGGTTCGCGATGTCACCGCCGAACGTGTAGAGGCGGCCGCCCCATACGGCGGAGGAGAGCCATTTCCGGGACGTGAATCCGAGGTTGCTGCGGGGGCTCCACTTGTTCGTGAACGGGTCGAAGACCTCGACAGTGGGGACGTCGTTGCCGAACATGGCACCCTCGCCGCCGGCCACGTAGATCTTGCCGTCGATGAGTCCGAGGGCGAACCCCTTCCGGGCCGCGGCCATCTTCGACCGCAAACGCCACTCCAGCCCGAGCAGGGGCGGCGCCGCCGGAGTCCCCCACGCCTCGGGAGAGGGACCGCTCAGCGCAGGGGGGAGCGGGGCGGGCTGGCTGTCCCGCGCCCGGATCACGTAGTACCGGGGGAAACCGTTCAGGATCCCGGCATCCGTGTACGTCGTCGCATACGCCCCGGAAACGGACGCGATGAGCGAGTAGGGCCCCCCGGGGAAACCTCCGCGGTAGACGTTGTATCCGTCTATCGGGAAGGACCCGGGCACCGACGGCGACCACTGGATTTCGAGATACGCATCCCCCGCGTCCGACACGACCGCGGACGCGGGCGCCGAAGGCGGGACGAACGCCGCGGCGTACACCTCCGGCGACATAGGGCTCCGGTTGCCCCGGGTGTCCACCGCGTCCATGACGTAGAAGTAGGTGATGCCGTCCACGGCCGCCGAGTCCACGGTCGCCGTCGCCGTTCCCGCCATCGGGAACTGCGGCGCGCCCAGGAGGTTCTGACCCCCCGAGTACGTCGCCCGCCAGATCCGGAATTGCGCGATCGGCCACGTCCCCGGCTGGTACTCCCACTGCAGACCGACCCGGCCCGGTCCGCCGACTGCCTCCAGGATGCGCGCCTCGCCATTGAACGACGACGAGGTCACCCCGCCCACCGCCCGGACCTTGCCGCCGACGACGACGGACCCGAAGTTATCGCCGCTCACGGGCATGGCCTTGAACCCGCGGTACCAGATATCGGCCTTGGGATCGTAGGCCTCGACCACGCCGGTGCAGGACATGCCGCCCATCGCGATGATGAGCCCGCCCAGCCTCTCCGTGCGGAGTCCATACCGCCCCGTGGGCATCGGCTCGCGCATTGTCCACGACTCGGCACCAGGATCGTAGGCCTCGACCCGGCTCAGGCTAGTGTATTCGCTCCCGCCGGTCACGTATATCCGGGACCCGAAAGTCGTGGCGTCGTAGCCGCTGCGGGAGAAAGTCCAGTTCGGATGCGCCGTGTACGCGGCCGGCACCGTGAACGAGTCCACCTGCTTGTCGGTCAGGATGGACATGGAACCACCGAAGAAGTAGAAGCTCCCGCCCAGCGCGTCTCCCGCGTAGTCGAACCGGGTCCGCGTCCCCGCGATCGCGACCCCGGTCAGGATCCACTTACCCGTCGCCGGATCGAAGCGCTCCACCGAGCTGCCGCCGTACGGATCGAGCGCGTACAGCGTCCCGCCCAATGCCGCGACCTCGAACCGGCCCGGCCCGCTGCGTCCGCTGTCGAGGTCGCCAAGTTCCGTCCAGACCCCGGTGCCGGGATGATACCGTTCGGTCTTCTGGCTCCAGTTTGTGCCGTCCCCGACCGCGTAGACGTATCCGTCCAGCTCCGCGACCGCCGGCATGTAGTGCGTGAACAGGGCCGGAGCGCCCTGGGTCCAAACCAGGTTCGGCAGGGGTGGCCGGAAGGTGAGGACGAAGAGCTCGCCCGACGGCAGGCTGTAGTTCGGTGTCGCCTGGTCGTCGAGCGCCCGTACGCGGAAGTAGTACGGCGTCGCATTCACGAGGGGCGAATCGAGGTAGCCCGTCGCGCTCAAGCCCCAAGTCCGTCCGATGTAGGTGCCGCCGGCCAGCGCGAAACCGGAGTAGGTAGCCCGATACACCTGGTAGCCGGAGACCGGGTACGTGCCCACCGGTGATGGCCGCCACACGAGCCGGGCCATCGCGTCCATCGGCTTGCCTGTCAGCGCCGACGGAGCCCCGGGGGGATTGGGCAATCCCCCGGACGGCATCGCATTCGCTTCGTTCGAGTTCGCGCTCTCGATACCGTCGGTGTCGTACCCGCGGACGACGTAATACACTCGCAAGGAGACGGTCACGCCGAAGTCCGTGAACGTCGTCGTCAGCGGATCGTAGAGCCTCTGGATGCGGTCGTAGCCGCCGCCCGTATACGTGGAACGGTAGACCATGTACCCGGACAGCGGGTAGGTGCCCGGGGTGGCCTCCGACCACGAGAGGTTGACGCGATCGCTTCCCGCCCGGGCGCTGAGGTCCAGCGGGGGCACGGGCGGATCGTCCTGCGTCCGGCGGACGACGATCCCCTTCTCCCCGACCGCCCACCCGTCCGCCACCCCGGCGAACGCCGACTGGCGGAAACTCCGGGGACCGGTGCTGATCGAGAGGTAGCTGCGAGTCGCCTCATCCGCCCAGGTGAGACCCGAGTTCTTGGTCATCTTGATGATCCCGTCAACGACCCCCGACCGGCTCCCCGTGATCCATCCCGACACCGTGTCCGTGAACGTCACGCCGTACTTGGCCGCCCCGCCGACCGTCATGTTCACCCATTCGACCGCGGTGTCGCCGCCGGCGTTCGTCATGAAGGCATCCGCCGGGGCTCCCACGATCCACCCCACGTCCGGCCCCCCGAATGCGACATCCTCCATGTCGGCCTTGCCCGATCCCAGCACGTAGGTCCCCCAGCCCGCCCCGCCGTTCACGGACTTGATCACCCGGCCGGCCGCCCCTACCGCCCAGACATGCTCGACGCCGGGCGAGACCTCGACGGCCGAGATGCCGTTCAGGTTCTCGGAGACGGCAGTCGGCAGGAGCGTCCAAGAGGCGCCGGCGGTGTCCGTCCGGTACACCTCCCCGTTGAGCGAGGCCGCGAACCCGGTCCACGATGTCGTGAAGGCCAGGGCGCGCACCGCCTGGGTCGCCGATCCGGTCACGACCCAGGACTGGCCGCCGTCCGACGTGCGCCAGATGTAGTTACCGGAACCGCTCGCCCCCCCGGCGACGACACCGGTCGAGGTGTCACTGAACGCGACCGCGTAGAGGTCGGTGACGGCACCGAAGGAGGCCAGCCGCTTCCAATCCAGCCCGCCGTCCACGGTCTTAAGGACGGTCCCGTTGAACCCGACCGCGTACCCGACCTTCCGGGACGGGGAGGCGACGTCCTGCAGGAAGAATGTGCTCCCCGGAACGTAGGTCCGTGAAGGGTTCCACTGCTCGATCCAGGTGCCGGCACCCGCGACGAGGGGGGCCAGCGCGGCGGCCGTTGCCTCCGCCGACGCTCCGCTCTCGTTCGGAATCGGCAGCAGCGCGTCGTAGGCGTTGACCGTGTAGTAGTACATGATCCCGGGAAGGATCGCCGTGTCCGTGTACGCGGTCGCATACATGCCGATCAGCCGGGCGATGAAGGCCGGCGACTCGCCGCCGGGGAAGCTCCCGCGATAGACGAAGTACCCGGACACGGCGTAGGTCCCCGCGACGGACGCGTCCCACGCCAGCGCGATCGCAGCGACCTGCCCGATCGCGGTCAGGTTCATCGGCACGCCGGGAGGCGAACCCGCGATCACGATCGGGCCCGACAGCGGGCTCGGATCGGAGAGCGATCCCACCGCCCGGGCATGCCACCAATAGGTCCCGGGGGCGGGAACCCGGTCCACGGCCGCGTTCGTCAGGGCATCCACCACGGCCACGGCCCCCAGCGCGGGGCCCGCATATGTCGTCCGGTAGATCGCGTACGCGGTCGCGGGGTGCGTTCCCGCCGGGGCGAAGCACCAGGCCAGGTCGATCACGTTGGAAGTCCCACGTTGGGCGGCAGTGAAGCACCCGGGCGGGTTGAGATTCTCGTCGAGCGGCGTTCCGGAAGCCGTCATCGAGAAGGCGCTGTAGTCGGGAACGGTCGACCCCGCCCGCACCTTGTACCAGTAGGTCGTGCCATTGACGAGCCCGCCCGGATCGAGCGTGGACGTCGTCGTCGCGGCCACCCCTCCGACGATGTTGTACGGGCAGTCCGCGCACGTCGCGCGGAAGATGTCGTAGAACGCGAGCGGATCGGTTCCCTGCGTCGACGGCGCCCAGTTCAGGGCAACCTGCTGGTTCTGACCGAGGGCGGTCAACGACGGCGGCGCGGATGGAGGCAAGGAGACAACCGGCAGCACATCCACCTCGTCCGTGAGCCGGCTCTCCGCGCCCTGGTCGTCCACGGCCAGGATGCGGTAGTACACGCGCGTCGCGGCCGTCACCGCGAAGTCCGTGAACGCGCCCGACGCCGGGCCGTTCACCTCGGCCAGGAGCGTCTGCACGACCGGCCGCACGCCGCCCCAAGTTTGCCGGTAGATCCGGTAGCCCGAAACCGGGCGGCTGCCGGCCGCTGCGGGCGTCCACGACAGCGCCGCCTGCAGGCCTCCGCCCGCGGCCGTCATGTTGAGAGGCGCCTGCGGCGGCGACCACGGGGTGAGTATGTACTTCGCGACCGCGAAGTTCTGGACCTCGCCCTGCACATCCTCGGACCCCGCGACCACGACCGCCTGGCTCGCGGGCACCGGCGCCACGGCATTGAGGCCGTCCTTACCGTGAGGCCCCCCCACTCCGCCCAGCGGCGTCGGCACAATGCCCGTGTGTTCCTCGACACCTATCAGATTGCCGGCGTTGTCGTACTTGCGCGTCACCCAGTTCCACATGTCCTCGGTGCTCATCCCGTAGTCGACCTGTCCCGTCACGACCACATTGCCGGCGTCGTCCACCGTGATCCCGTACGCCCCGCAGTTGTTGCTGTTGCCGGGATTCGCGTACTTGCGGGTCCACACCAGGTTGCCCGCGTTGTCGTACTTCTGGACCAGCCAGTTGTACGCCGAGGCGGGATTCGAGATGCCGGCGACATACACGTTCCCGTTCCGGTCCGTGGCCACGGCCCTCGCCTCGTCGTCCGACATGCCGGATGCAGCCCAGCTCCGGCTCCAGAGGAGCGACCCCGTGGCGTCCCACATCGCCACGGACACGTCCTGGCCGGTCGACAGGTTCGTCTCGTGCCCGCCAGCCACGATGTCGCCCCACGGGTCCACGGCCACGCCATAGAGGTACTCGCTGTTGGCGCGCGGGCCGTTGCCGGATTGCATCCAGACGAGTCCGCCCCCGGAATCGTACTTGCGCACCGCCCACTCGTACCCCGCCGCCCCGCCCGTCCACTGCCAGCCGCCGACGTAGACGCTCCCGCTCATTGCGTCCACGGCGATGGAGGTCGCCTCGTCCATGCTGCTGCCCGGTCCGTTGTACGTCTGGTTCCACAGGAGGCCGCCGCCCGGGCCGTACTTGCGCACGAGCCAGTCCGACCCGCCCGTAACCCCGGCCACGTAGGCGTTGCCCACGCCGTCCATGGCGACCGCCTCCGCCTTGTCGTCGCCCATCCCCGAGTCGAAGTTGTCGGTCCAGCCCGGATTCCCGGCGGCGTCGTACTTCCGCACGAGCCAGTTCTTGCCCTGGAAGATGTCGCTCCGGTCGCCCGCGCCCGCCACCACGACGCCGCCGGACGCATCCACGGCCACCCCGTAGGCGACGTCCACGGACCCCGACCCCATGTTCACTGCGCCCGTAGACGTCAGCCGGATCCATGCCAACGGGGGCGGGAAGAGGCGTTCGCCGGTGTCCGTGGTCGTGTAGGGCAAGCCGGCACGGCACCCCACCCCCGTATCACCCGTGGCCCCGGCGTACCCATAGAGCATGGTCGTCCCACCGGCGAGCGCCCGCGCCCGGAACTGGATGGTACCCGCCCCCCCGGGCCTCAGCACGTCGAAGGTCCAGCGCACGTAGACCGGATCGGCCGTGCCGTCGGGCGGCTCTCCCGGTATCCACGGTCCGAACTCGGTGACGCCCCAAGCCGACGAGGTCACGTTCGAACCCAGGATCAGGGCACTGAATGACGGCGTGACGTACGACCGGTTCGCGAACATGCCCGGCCGCGTCATGACCGCCAGGTTCGTAACCGTCACCGAACTGCCGTTGGAGACCGTCAGCGCATACTGGATCGCGTCGCCGATGGAGGCATAGAGCGGGTCCGGATTCCTGAGATAGAGCGACACGGGAAGCGGGGGCCGGCTGGCCGTGTTCGCCGCCGCCTCGGTCATCAGCGGATCGCTCGTGATCGAACTCGTGGACGACGCCTGGTTTCCGAACGACGCCCCGTCGCCCAGCGCCCCGCTGTCCTGCACGGCCGCCTGGAACGTGAGATACCCGGACGCCCCCGGCACCACCCGGTTCACGACCCACCGCAGGACCACGCCCACGGTCCCGTTGGCGGGTTGGCCGGGCGTCCACGGGCCGCCCAGCGACGGCGCGTACGCCGAGGCCGAGAGCCCCGGCGTCCCCGACCCGTCGGCTTGCATCCACGTCACGAGACTCGCCCCCACATACCCGACCGCCCCCGGCAGGGTGTCCGTGATCGTGAGCCCGGTCACCGTCACCGCGCCGGCGTTGCTCCACGAGATCGTGTAGGTCATCACCGCACCCACGCACATCGGCCCCGCCGGCGAGCCCTGCTTGTGCACGCACGCGGGCGACCCCGTGATCGCCGCCCACCCCTCGGGCGAGAGGTAGCCCGGCACGCCTGCGGTATCGACCGCGAGGACGCGATAGGAATACTGGACGCCCGGCACTACGAACGCGTCCCGGTAGTACGTCGACGTCGCGCCCGCAACGGTGGCCACCAGCACCCCCGCCGTCGAAAGCACGCCCGGCCAGGTCTGGCGGTAGATCCGGTAGCCCGCCACCGGGTTCGTCCCGGCGCCAGCCTGCGACCAGCCTACGGTGATCGCGAACCCCGTCGCGTTCGCCGTGAGCGTGACCGGAGGCGACGGCGCGCTGAACGGCGCCGTCGCGTACCGGGCCACCGCCATGTCGTAGTTGCCCTCCAGCATCTGTTCGTCCCCGGCGAGGCAGGCGTCCTGGCTCCCCGCCGCGGCGGCCACCCCCAGGAGGCGCGTGCCGGGGAACCCGCCAGAGTCCGTGAGATCGTTCCGGGCGATCGCGTCCACCAGGTTGCCGGCCGGATCATATTTGCGCAGCATCCAGTACCCCGGCACGGATGGCGGCCTGGCCATCCCCCCCACCAGCCAGTTCCCGGCCCCGTCGACCGCGACCCCGTACGGCTCGTCCTCGGAGCATCCGCCCCCCGCATCGAATCCGCGCTCCCACAGGGGGATCCCGAGCGGATCCAGCTTCCGGATCTTCCAGTCCCCCTGCATGCACTGGAGGCTCTCGAAACAGGCCGCCAACACGTTCCCGTCCCGGTCGAGACCGACCCCGAGGGCGCCCAGCCCCATCATCGCCGCCGGGTTGGTCCACGACGTCGTCCAGACCTCGTTCCCGCCGGAGTCGTACTTGCGGACCAGTTCGGTCCCCGATCCCCCGAAGCCGGCCGTGCCCGCCACGACGAAGTTGCCGGCCGGATCCACGGCAATCGCGTTTGCGGTACTGCCTCCCGACGCCGCTCCATTCCACGTCTTCGTCCAGAGCAACGTGCCCGCCGGGTCGTACTTCGCGATCAGCCACGCGTTCTGGAAGCTCGCGTTCCGCTCCGTCCCCGCCACGTAGATGCTCCCGCTCGCGTCGATGCCCACGGGATTCCCGAACCCGCTAGTGCCCGTCGACCCGCCCACGAAGTCGTCGCCGTTCCCCAGCGCGTTCAGCGTCCGCGTCCACAGGATCGCCCCCGACGGGTCGAGCTTCAGAACCAGCCAGTCCGTCTTCGCCAGCACCGTGTTCCCCGCCACCACGATGTTCCCCGTGGCGTCCGTCGCCACCCCGAACGCCTCGTCCGTGTTCGGCACCGCGGCGTTGAAGTTGTACGTCAGGCTCCAGATCAGGGTCCCCGCCGGGTCGTACTTCCGGATCAGGAAGTCGTGGTTCATCCCGAACGCCGTGAGGTCGTCGTACCCGACCGCGATCACGTTGCCGCCCGGGTCCACGGCGACGGCCCGACCGCTCTGGGGCGTGCCGTGGCGGGGCCACGCCCCGTCGTGCAGCCTGATCCACTGCATGGGGAGATCGACGCGACCGCCGCGCTCGATGTCGTCGGGAGACACCGCCCGGCCGATGGCGAGCGACGGATCGCACGAGAACGTGGCCGAGAGCGTGACGCCCAGCCGGGAGCTCCCCGTTGCCACCGGGCGCACCTGCCACTGTACGTACCCGCTCATCCCGGGAAGTAGTTGCGCGACGGTCCACCTCAGCAGGAGCGGCTCCTGCGTCCCGCCGGCGGGCTCTCCCGGCGTCCACGGCCCCCCGCCTGCGGTCGCCCACGAAGACGTCACCGTCCCCACCCCGCCCACCCACGTCGAGAGGCTCCCCGCCTCGTAGGCCCGGCCGTTGAAGGTGCGGCTCGTGAGCACGAGGTTGAATGCCGTCGCGGACACCGCGGTGTTGCCCATGTCGATCCGCCAGGTCTGGACTTCGCCGGCCGCGGCGTACACGGGATCGGGACGCCGCACGTTGAGGGCGACAGCCGGGCTCCCCCACGCCGTCGTCATGACCACCCCACTCGACTGCATCGTGGTCGTGGAACCGAAGAACCAGGTCCCGCTGGCCTGGTTCGAAATCAGGGCCGGCGAACCCGTGATGGTGAGGCTCAGGTTCACGGTGTACGAAAGCGAGCCGCTCGTGAACGGGGGAATGCTCGAGACGAGCCACTCCATGATCCGGGGCGCGACCGCGCCGTTGGCGGGCTCCCCTGCCGCCCAGGGCCCGGACAGCCCGGTCGCGCTCAGCGCGCTCACGGTCACCGCCGCCGGCACCCTGACCGCGAGGCTCGGGTTCGCGTACGCGCACCAGCCCGGAAGCGTGTCCCAGATCCAGACGTTGGTCGCGGTGGTGACGCTCGCGTTGCTCCACGCGATCGTGTAGGTCAACTGGTCTCCGGCCACGGCCACCGGCGCCGACACCTGCTTGGTCAGGGAGACGACGGGCGGCACCGCGAACGAGGCCATGATCTTGTCGAGAGACGCATACACGCGGCCCTGGGGCGTCAGGATCGGCGCGGCGAGAGCGTTGGCCACCGTGGCGGTGCCCGACCGCCAGTCCCACAGGAAGCCGCCATCCGAGGCCCGCAGGAGCGCGAGGCCATTCTCAGTCGTCCCCACCTTGTAGGCGACCAGGATTCGATCGTTCGCCGTTAGGACGGGCGGCGCCGCCTCTCCCCCGGCTCCCCCGCCCAGCGTGACCGTCCAGAGGAGGCTACCCCCGGGAGTCACCTTCTGGACGAATCCCTGTCCGACATCAGTACGCGTCAGGTAGACGAAGCCGTCCAGACCACAAGCGATCCCGCCTATCATCCCGGGCACCGACACCGTCCAGATCTGCGCTCCGGTCTTCGGGTGGATCGCAAACAGGTAATTCGTAGCCGCCTTGGAGTCGCCCGTGGCGGCGAAAACGGTCCCATCGGGACCGACCGCGAGGTTCGATTCGTAGGACTTGCCGGAAGGGTAGAACCCCATAGAGAAGGTCCACCGGACATCGCCTTCCGGCGTGAGGCACAGCACATCGCCGGCGGTCGTCCACTGCAACGACACCACATCCCCGTTCATGAGCACGGCGGACCCGCCGATCTGCCCAGGCATGTCGACGTATTTCCAATCAACCGCTGGAGTCGCGTCGAGCAGATAGTAGTCGCCGTAGTCGTTGGCGGTGAAGACCTCGCCGGGCGCCAGCATCGAGAGGTTCATCCAGGCCCCCTCATACCCCTTCGACGAGGTCATGATCGCCCCGTACTTCACCCCGAGCCCCGGCATGTTCCAGGCGTACAGCCCGGTCTTACCGTTGGAGTCCATGGCCGAGTAATAGATGATCTCGTCGAGGCCGACCATGGGCGCCATGTAGATGGGGTTCGTGCTGTTTGCCACCGGCGTCCCCGCCACGCCCGTGAACGCGTCGTAGGGCCGCAGAGCGCCTCCCGTATCGGTGAGGTAGACGGTCCCCTTGTGCTGGACCGCCTGGTGGAGCCCGTTCGGCAGGACCGCGGTCTTCCACATGAACTCGAGCCGGTCCGGCACGGACACCGGGGACCGGCCGGAGAGGAACGCATCGCCGCGGAACCGGTGCCAGCCGGACCACTCGGGCTTTGCCGAGACAACCAGCGCATCGGAGAACGCGGGGAAGCTGTCGCGAATCCTCACGCGGTAATACCAGGTATGTCCGTACGCCGGGCTGGCCGACGGATCGACGAAGATCGTGGTCCCCGTGCCGGAGAACCCGCCCGCAGGAGCCCCGATCCACTTGAGCACCGAGAACGGGCCCAGCGGCCCCGTCGCCCGCATGACCTGGTAGGCGCTGATGGGCAGTCCCGAGGTCGGGCTGGTGTTGAGCAGCGGCCAGGACAGCGTGACCTGATGCGGCCCCGGAACGGCGGTAACGCCCGGCGCCGGCGGCGCGATCGGAGCCGCGATCTTCCAGTACCGGATCGACCCCTGCCAACGGGATCCCGCGGTGTAAGTCCGAGCCCGGAGATAGTAGGTCTGCGTCGCTTCGGCCATGTAAGAGACACGGAACTGGCGGTTGGCGTCGCCGCTGTCGTCGTCGTAGGCGACTTCATTCGTCCCGGCCGCATCGCTGTAAAGCTCGCCGTAGGTGTCTCCGTCCCCGATCGACACCGCCGCTCCCGCGTACGTGGAGGTCAGGATGATGGTCTCCCCGATATTCAGCGGTATCTGGAACCAGTCCGCGAGATCGCCGGCGCACAGCCGGTGCGGACCGTGCGACTGCATCACCAGCGTGGGCGTTAGCACCGTGGGCGTCGTCATCCCGTCGTCGTCGGCGGGGTCGAAGGCGTCGCTCGTCGGCACGGCCAGCCGCGAGGCCATCGCCACACCGGTCGAACCGGTAGCGGTTGCCGTGAACACGGCGGCCGAGCATCCCGCCACGCTGTACGACCAGGCGAACGAGAGCGAGGCCCCCGGCCCGATCGTCTGGGGGCCGGCCGGCACGGGACCGCTCGCGAATGTCCATTCGCCATCCGCCGCATCGTTCCACACCGTCACGGTGACCCCGTTCGCGACCGCCGCCCCCTGGTTGGTCACGGTCAAGATCACCTGCGCCATCGTGCCGCCGACCGGAGTCCCCGGCACGACCGACAAGGCCCCCACCAGCGTGGTCACGATCAGGTTGCCCGACGCGGCTCCGAGCTTGGGCGCCCCGGTCCCGGCCTCGGTGCCCGCGGCCGTCCCCGTGAACCGGACGATCCCCGCTCCGCTCCCGCTGTACGTCCACACGAACGTGACCGCGTTCCCCGGCGACAGCGGGATCGGCCCCGGGGGCACGGGACCGCCGATCAATGCCACCGCGGCCGCGCCCGTGTTGATCTGGAGGGCGGGCAGGACCGCGTTCGCCACCGTACCGCCGGTGTTGGTTACCGTTAGTCGCACCTCCGTCCATCCGCCCACCGGGACGACGTAAGGCACCATGGAGAGGCTGGATGCGAGCCGGGCGGGCTCGGTAAAAACCCGGACCGCACCGGCCCACGTCTGCCCGAGGGTGTAGGTGCGCACCTCGAGATAGTGCGTGCCGCTCACCATCGCCGTGTACGACAGGTTGAACTGCGAATTGCCGCCCCCGTCGTCGTCACTGCCCACCGCGGTCATGCTGACCGGATCGTCGTAGAGCCACGCCCGGACGTCGCCGGCTCCCATCGACGCCGCCGCCCCGGTGAAGGTGGAAGAAAAGACGTAACTGACGCCTTCCGACAGCCAGACCCGGTACCAGTCCACGGCATCGACGGCGTCGAGCGTGTGCGGCTGGGACCAGGCCGTGGTCGAGAGCGCGGTCACCCAGTTCCCGGAAATGCGCAGGTCGTCTACGGGATCGAATGGGTCGGCCGCGACGCTCGCGGAAGCCCAGAGCAACATAGGAAGGGCCAGGCGAATTGATAGCGCCCGGATTGTGTTCGAACCGTCAGTCGAGTCGCACCGCCTGCTCAAGACATGCCCCAGATACGGGTATTTTACCCCTCTGGGGCTCTGAAGATGTGCCCGCCGTCACTGCTTGAGGACGATGACCCGCCTGATCTGGGTGTCCTTCCCGGCCACAATTTGGATGAAATAAGTGCCGTTTCCGACGATCTGGCCCGCCTCGTTCCGACCGTCCCATTCCCAGGCCGTCAGCCCGGGCTGGACATCCTCCTCGCGGACCACGCGGATGAGCTCCGCGGCCAGGTTGTAGACCCGGACGGAGACGCGGACCGCGGCCGGCACGAAGACGCGAACCTGGACCTTCTGTCCACGTCTTGGATCGAAGAAGTTCTTCGTCAGGAAGTCCTGGACCTCCCCCGGCGTCGTGCCCTCGACGAACACGGTGCCGCCGGTCGTGCCCGCGACGTCGGCCCGGACCCCGTTGGTCCCCACCGTCGTCCCCAGCCGGAACCGGGACCCGTAGACGCCGCTCGTCGACGTCGTCCCCGCGGGCGCCTCGACCACGCCGTTCCCGAGGATGACCGCGAGGCTGACCGCGACCCCCGGCACCCGCTGGGCCGGCGCGCAGGAGTCGTAGACGGTCACCGAGATCGTCGAGAGCGTGCCGACCTTGCCCCGGGCCGGGTTGGCGCTCATGACCACGAACGACGGAAGGCCCGCGACCCCGGAGGAAGCCATCGCGCTCGCGAAGAGCGGAGCCCCCGTCAACGCCTCGGTCCCGGTAACGGTGAGCGACACCGTCAGCGGGCCGCATGACGTGCTCGGGTAAACCCAAGCGAAGGACGAGCTGGCGCCTCCGACCAGCGTGAACGGCGCCGGCATCGCCGGAGAAGGAGCGCCCAGCGCCCCGTTCGGATCCCCCACGAGCCTGACCATCGTCACCCCATTCGCATCCGCCTGTCCCGTGTTCTGGACGGTGACCGTCGCCGAGAGCACCTCGCCAACGCGGATCCCGGCCAGGACATCGAGGGAACTCACGACGAGCTGCGCCTGCGTCTGGACGGTGATCCCGGACGACGTGAGCCCGCCCGTGCCGACCGGGGACCCGCTGTTGGCGTCCGTCCCCCCCGCGCTCGCGTTGAACGACAGCCCGCCCGCCCCCGTGGTCGTGTAGGTCCAGATGAACGTCTGGGCCGATCCGCCGCCGGCGATGACGACCGGCCCGGCGGGGATCGGTCCGCCGAACGTACCCGTGACGCCGCCAGGCGTCAGGTTCGCGGTCACGCCGTTGGCGTTCGCCGACCCCGTGTTGGTGACGGTCAGCGTCACGACGACCAGCCGGCCCTGGACGGTGGTGCCCGGCGTCGTCACGATCAAGGTGGCCGAGAACGCGGCCGCCGCGACCGCATTCAACGTCCCGGTGCCGAGTATCGACACGGGGGTCGACCCGCACGTGAGCCCGGATGCGGTCACGCTGAACGAGTTGGTGCCCGCCGTACCCACGGTGTAGCTCCACGCGTAGGTCCAGCTCCCGGCGGGCGCAATCGTCTGGCTGGCGGGCACGGCCCCGAAGGTGCCGGATCCCGCTGATGTGGTCGCGCTCACCCCCACCCCCGTCGCATTCACGTCGCCCGTATTGGTAACCGTCATCGCCACCGTGACCGTCTGCCCCACCGACGCCGTCGGCGGCACCGACAGCGCCCCGGCGAGTACCGCCGGGGCGTTCACGGTCACGACCCCCGTCGTCGCCGCGCCCGAGGCCACGGGCAGAAGGCTGACCGCATCGGTCCCCGTCGCCGTCGTCGTCACCCAGGCCGCGCCCGAAACCCCGCCCGACGTCGTCCAGGAGAAGGACTGGGACCCTCCCCCCGGAATCACGGCCGGGAGGGCCGGCGTCGGCCCGGCGAAGGCCCCGAACGAGCCGCCCCCCGAGGTCAGGAACGGACTGACGTTCACGCCGTTCGCCGCCACCGTCCCCGTGTTCGTGATGTTCACGACAACGAGGACCGGTGCCCCGGAGCACACGGGGGACGGGGTGGCCGTCGCCGTGGCCACCAGGGCTGCCGCGCCCGCGACCGTGAACGCCGGCCCCGGCGCCGAATCCTGAACCGGCGCGCAACCCGCCGCCCCCGAAGCGTAGGCCGTGTTCCCGATGGTCGTGGTCGCCGTCACCGGCCCGACCGTCCCCGAAACCGTGAACGTGTACGTCAGGCCCGGGGTCATGGCCACCGCCGCGCTCCAGGCATAGAGCGTCCCCGACGTTCCGGAAACGACCGCGGGCGCGCCGAACGGCGCGGGCTGCTGGGTCGCCGCCCCGGTCACGACCGGCGAGACCGTATCCGTGACGACCAGCGACGTCACCGTGGCCGCCCCCGTGTTGGTCACGACGAGGGTGTAGGTCACGGGCCCGCCCACCACTGGGCTCACCGGAGCCATGAACTTCGCCACCGAAAGTGCGGCCACCGCGGGCTGGAGGACGAATCCTGCGGACGGCGAGAAGACGGCGGCTGTGCCGCCCGGCCCGGTCGCGATCACGTAAGCCGTGTTGCTCACGGCCTGCGCCGCGCAGACGAACCCGGCCTGCCCCGTGATCGTGAAGGTCAGCGAGGCATTGGGGCCCATACTCAGGCTCCCGGCGCTCCACTCGTACCGGGTGCCGGCGCCCGGCACCTGCGTCACGACCGGCGCGCCGAACCCGCCCGGCTGGTCCGTGACCGGGTTCACGAAGACGGGCGAAACCGTGTCAACGACCGTCAGGGACGTGACCGTTCCCGCGCCCCCGTTCGTGACCACGATGCGGTAGGCCAAGGGCCCGCCGATGCCCGGCACGGCCGGCGTGACCGTCTTGGAAACCGCCGGCACGGGCGCAGGCACCATCGACACCGTGATCGCGAATTGGGCCGGGTTGGCCGCGCGCGCGCCCGCCGGCAGCCCGGCGATCCCCGCCAGGCCGATCAGGCCCAGCAGCGTGGCGAGTCCGAGCCGGAGTGATCTCATCTCACCCGGCCAGCCTCCCGTCCATCGTCAAGTCGTTCATCGACATCCTTCCTCCTGCCTGTCTCTTTCCCGCCCTTTCGGGCAAACAAAGCCTTCCCATCCGGCGTCGGACCGTTTTCCGGCCTCCGCCTTCCGTCTCCAGGCACCGTACCCGCGGGTCCCCGTCTCACCGGGCGGTCCGGGGCTGATCCCCGTCGGCCGTCGCGGCGGACTGGGTCCCGCCCGTGCGTTCACCCGTCCCGCGCTCTCGCGGTCATCCGCAAGGCCCTCCTCATCGGAATGTCGTCCCCGATCCGGCCATGTTCGTTCCCGACAGCATCGGCAACGACACCCGGACCACGTTCCAGATCTCCACCGGCTTGTTCCCCGTTCGCGTCGCCACGAGGTGCAGAGACCCCATGTAGATCCGGCCGAACTGCGCGGCACCGATCGGAATCCGCGCCCGCACCGCCAACTGCGTCCCCTTCAGCGGGGGCAGAATCACGGTGCGTGGTGATACCTCGACCCATTCGGGATCCATGAGCAGATCCCCTGGCCTCAGATCCAGTCGTTTTGGCGCCGCCGGGCCGGGTACGAACTCGTACGTCACCGGTGCATCCTGGTGGTTTTCCACCACCACCGGATCGCACTCGATCACGATCTCCTTCGCCACCCCGCCACTCACATACGGCTTCGCCACCGCCAACTTGCGCGGCAGATTCGTCAGTTTCGGTCCTCCGGGTCTCCCCTTCGGGGCGATCGAGAACAGCAGGCGCGGCTTCAATCCCACCGAAATGCCCAGCGTCCCCGCCCCTTCCACGGGATGGATCCAGACCATGACCTGGAACCGTTTCCCCACATACTCGGGATCGTCGGGCACGTTCAACACCGCCTTCGCCGTGACCGTCTCCCCGGGCTTGACCTCCACCGTCCGCGGCTCGAATCCCACCCAGGCCGGATCCGGTATCGGCTCGTACCCCGGCCGCATGAGGCCGGCCGACGGCTCCTCCGCCTCAAACCTGATGCGGAGCGCGACGTCACTGTTGTTCTTGACGTCCACGAGTTTCTCCGTGATCGCATACCGGGACCCCGCCGGCACATCCTCCACGAGCACCTCGACGAAGTTCGTCGTGATGCCCAACCCGGCGGCGGCGGGGCGGGACAGCCCCGCCGCCAAGCCGGCCAGGAGCGATGCGAGGCGAATCGGACTCGTCGCCTTCATCCGCTCAGCAATCCTCCTTCAATGCGCGTCCCTCCTCAGGGAGCAACCGCGTTGATCGTTACCGTGAACGACTGGGCCGCTCCGCCCGTGGTGTCGCCCGAGGGCGCCCCGAACCGGATCCAGAAATTGTTGTCCTCGCTCGGCAGAACCTCCTGGCCGTCCTGGGTGCCGACGAATGCCTCGGTACCGAGAGTGCCGGAGAGCACTGGAAGCGCGCCACCGGACAACTGGTCCGCCGCCAGGAAGTCACCCAACCCGGGCAACGTGGTCGGCGTCAAGGCGTTGAACAACACGTGCAGGGTCGCCGTATCGGAGGCCTGCGCCGCCCCGATCGTCCACCCGCCCACCGAGTTCGAGACACTGATCTCGTAGTCCTCGATCAGGCCGCTCGAGTCGTTCCGGACCACGACCGGCGTCCCGAGCGGATTGCCCAGGATCTGGCTGGCGGTGACCGTACCGAGCGCCACCGGCGCCCCGGACACGATCACGACGCTTAGAGCCGATCCGCCCATGTCAACCGTGATATTGAAAGTCGCCGGGGTCAGCGCGGATGCGCCCCCCGCGAGTCCGATTGTCCCGATAACCGCAATTGCCTTGGCCAGCTTGTTCATTGTCAATTCTCTCCTTTGTGTAGTTGTTCGACCATCACGGCAGGACCGCCGTGACGGTCACCTGGAAGTTTTGTCCTGTGGGATCCGTCGTCCCCGTCGGAGGCATCAGCCTCAGCCACAGATGCCGAGTCTCCCCCGCGGGCACGCCTTCGCCCGTTTCGTCACCCGCAAACCTGGAAGCCGTGCACAGATCGGGCCCCGGCGGCGCCGCACGCAGGGCATGATTCGCCGTTACCCATGAACCCGGTGCAACCGTGTTGAACTGCCCGGCGATCTCGCATTCGTCCACGCCGGGCGAGCCCGTCGCCACCGGCCGCCACCTGCCGGCCGTGTTCGTCAGGCTGAAAGTGAGCGAGACCGGGACGTTGCCGATGTTCTGCACGTCCACGGAAGAAGAAGACGGGATGGGCGCGCCCACGACGACGGTCCCGAAGCTGTATGCTCCGGGCGACACCGAGATCGAGAGCGAAGGCACGGCCTCGAATCCGACGGCCCCGGACGTTCCCTCGATCGAGAAGCAGGCCGTCGCCGCGGCGGCGTACGCGGTGTTACTGACCTGCGTGGTCGTGGCCGTGATCCCGACTACCCCCGTGATGGTGAAGGTAAATGAAGCCGAAGGGGACAACAGGGACGCGGCGGCGCCGGTCCACTCATACCGGGTTCCGGCGCCCGGCACCGACGTGACCGCGGGCGGCCCCATCGCCGAGGGCTGGTCGGTCAGGATGCTCTGGACAATCGGCGATACTGTGTCGACGACCGTCAGGTTCGTGATCGTGGCGGCCCCCGTGTTAGTCACGAAGAGCCGGTAGGTGACCGGCGACCCGATGCCCGGCACGGCCGGAGCCTGCTCCTTCACGATGACCAGCCCGGCGGACGGCGGCGCCAGCAAGAACCCGGCGGCCTGCGCGGATTGGCCGGCAATGGCGCACCCGGTGCCCGCCAGCACGTAGGCCGTGTTCGACACCGCCGTCGCGGCGCAGACCTGCCCTACGTACCCCGTGATCGTAACCGTGAAGGTATGGCCCGGCCCCCAATCGAGCCCGGAGCCCGCCACGGTGTAGATCGAGCCGGACGGGCCCTGGGTGATCGTGATCGCCGGGACGCCATCGCCATAGGCCGTGGCTCCTGTCAGCACGGGCGACAGCGTGTCGGTCAACAGGATGTCCTGGATCGTCGCCGTCCCCGTGTTCGTCACCACGATCCGGTAGGTCACGGGGTCGCCGATTCCCGGATTGGCCGGCACCTGGTTGTTGGTGATCGTCAGTCCGATCGCGCCCGGATTGGCCGTGAATCCGGTCACGTTCGACGCCGCGGCAACCGCCCCACACGGCGCCTGCGCCACGGCGAACGCCGTGTTCGACACCGCCGCCGGCGCGCAGACGGCCCCAACCGCGCCGTCCAGCGAGAATGTGAACGTCCCGCCGGGGGCCAGCGCGGGGACGGCAGGACGGAGCACAATCGCCCGCGTAGTGCCATCGCAGAAGCTGGACGAGAGGTTCGCGTTCCGCGGCCCCGTCGGGCCGGTCGCCGGAACGACTTCGTGCGCGAACTCGATCGCGTACCGGCCCGCTCCCGCGTATGTCGCATCGAAAACCTCCGTCATGGCGGGATCGGGAGTCCATGCCCCGGGGCTGAAAGCACTGGCGAATACCCCCACCAGCAGGTCACCGGCGGTTGTCGTGGTCACACTGCCGGTGGCCAGCCCCGTATCGCACATCGCGGTCTTGCCGGCGGTTGTCGTATCGTCGATGGGCGAAGTCGTGTTGACACCGGAGTACGACGCGATGCCTCCCAGGGCGATGCGGTTCGCCCCGTCCCAATCCCACATGTAGCTCGGCGGCTCGGCGGCCCCCGCCAGCCGCCATCCGGTCCATATCCGCATCGTGCCAACCTGGCTCTGGCCGATGTAGGTCCAGCCGGCGGGCGTGTTGTTCCACGCGGGCGCCTCCATGACGAAGTTCGCGATCATGACGTCTCCCGCCACGGTTCCCGGCGGAACGCTGAGCGTCAGCGAAGGCGTGCCGGCGCCGTTATTGCCCGTCGTCGCGCCGCGGAGTGAGATCGCTGTCCCACCGGAGAGCGTCCAGGCGTAGAGCGTTCCCGATCCCGGCACCGAGGTGACCGACGGCGGCGCCAGCCCACCCGGCTGCCCCGCGACGACTCCGGTCACGATCGGTGAGACCGTGTCGGTGACCGTCAGGTTGCCGATCGGGGTCGTTCCCGTGTTCGTCACCGCGATCTGATAGGTGACCGCTCCCCCCGCGACCGGGTTCGCCGGAATCTGGCTCTTCACCACCGAGATCGAGGCGGTCTGGGGTGCGACCGTGAACCCGGCCGCCTGGGCGGAGCCCTCTGCCGAACCGCAAGACCCGCCCGCCAGCACGTAGGCCGTGTTCGAGACCGCCGCCGGCGCGCACACCGCGCCCACGAACCCCGTGATCGTGATCGTGAACGACTGTCCCGGCCCCCAGTTGACGCCGGTCCCGGAGACGGAGTAGATCGTCCCCGCCGTTCCCTGCGTGACCGTCATCGTCGGGGTCCCGCTGCCGTAGGCGGTCGCACCCACTATCACGGGCGAGAGCGTGTCGGTGAAGACGATGTCCTGGATCGTCGCCGTGCCCGTGTTCGAGACGATGATCAGGTAGGTCACGGGGTCGCCGATCCCCGGCGATGCCGGCGTCTGGATTTGCGCCACGGTGAATGAGGTGGTCGGCGCCGCGATGGTAAACCCGGTCGCGTTCGAGTTCTGCGTCAGCGCCGCGCACGACGAGGCCGCCGTCACAAACGCCGTGTTGGACACCATGGTCGGCCCACACGCGGCCGCCACCTGGCCTGTGATGGTAAACGTGAACGCCTGGCCGGGCGTAAGCCCGATGATGCCCTGCTCGGCGGTCGTCCCCGGTCCGATCGCCACCAGGCGGCCTGCAATCGCCACCATGGGGTTGTCCTGTCGCGCGGTCATGCCGCCCGCGTCGCTAGTCCAGTAATCGCCGGCAATGTCGTAAACTTCCATCAACGCGAGCGTGGAAGTGCCGTTGAATCCGCCGTAGCAGTAGATCTTTCCGTCGAGCAGTGCCGCCCCCATCCGGTTCCGGCCCGTCGGCATCGGCGCCAGGTCGACGTACGTATTGCCGACCGGGTCGTAGCGGGTCATCCGGTTCGTGTACGAACCATCTTGTCCCCCGATGATGTACACGTAGTTTCCCGCGGCCACCACCGACGGGAATTGGCGGCCCGCGCCGATGTTCGCCCGCGTCGCCCAGGCATTCGCAGCCGGGTCGTACTCGAGAACGTCGGGCAGCGATGGGCCGAACGCGTAGATCCTGCCGTTGAATGCCGTATCGGCACCGACACAGCACATCGCGGCTGGAAGACTGGCCCGGCTCGTCCAGGAATCCGTAAACGGATCGTAGGCGACCACCGTGTCGGTGTCCGCGCCTGTCGTCCCGCCAATGGCGTACAAGGTGCCTCCGGCGACCGCCACTCCCATACTGAATCGCGTCACGGGGAGGTTGGCCCGCGCCGTCCACACCCCCGTGGCCGGATCCCAGGCCTGGTGGGAATCGGTCGGCGGCGCAGCGCCGCCCACGATGTGCACCCGTCCATTCAGGATGGACGCGTTCGACATCATCCGGCTCGTCGCCGTCGGGGCGATCGGCGACCAAGTCATCCCGTCTCCGGACCAGACGAAGAGCGTACCGCCGGGAGCACCTGTCACGCTCAGCGTCAACCCCGCCGGCTTCGCCGAATCCAGTCCGGTCAGCGCCAGCGACACCGTATCAATCACCGAGAACGCGGAAACCGTCGCCGTCCCCGTGTTGGCCACCGTGATCGCGTAGGTCACGGTCTGGCCCACCACCGGGCTGGCCGGCGTCTGGGTCTTCACCACCGTCATGGACGTGACCGGCGGACTGACCGTGAACGAGGTCTGGTTCGAGACCGCCGCCACCGACCCTGCGCAGTCGCCCGCCACCACGGTCTGAGCCTCGCCGAAGACGGGAGTCGGCGAACACACGTTGGACACCCGTGCCGTGATGGTCGCGGTCATGACGACCCCCGGGCCCCACCCGATCCCGGTCCCGGCCCAGGTGAGTAGCGTCCCGCCCGCCACCGGCGTCCACGCGGGCGGCGGGCCCGTCTGGTCGGTGGCGATATCGACCAGAACGGCCGCAACCGTATCGGTCGTCACCACGTTCTGGATCGTGGCCGTCCCCGTGTTGACCGCCACGATCAGATACCGGACCAGCTCCCCGATCCCGGGACTCGCCGGCGTCTGCGATTTCGAGATCGTGACCGACACCGCTCCCCCTGCCGCGATGAATCCGGTCACGTTCGAGCCTGCGGCCACCGCCCCGCAGGGCGCCTGCGCGACGGCGAACGCCGTGTTCGAGACCGCGGTCGGCGCGCACACCGCCCCAACCTGGCCGGTGATGGTGAAGGTGAACGAGTAGCCGGGCGGCATGCCCGCGGTGGCCGCCTCGACCGTATTCAGGTACGACCCGTCGTTTCCGCCGACGCAATAGAGCTCGCCGGCGAGCACCGCGGCCGCGGGGCCGCGGCGGCGGACGGACAGGGGAGTCCTTGGCGTCCACGAGTCCGTGTTCGGATCGTATGCCGCCACGTCCGTGATCGCGAAGGACGCACCGGTATCCCCGCCAAACGCATAGACACGGCCGTCCATCGCGGCCGCCGCCAGGTAGCGCGAAGCGAACGGCGCGCTGGTCTTCGTCGTCCAGGTGTTGGTGGCCGGATCGTAGGCCTCGACGATGCCGGTCCAGCCCGAACCCCCTTCCCCGCCGACCGCGTAGATCGTTCCGTTAAGTACCGCCACGGCGAGACCGCGCCGCGGCGTCGGCAGACTGGCCTTCGTCGTCCACGTGTTCGTGGCGGGGTCGTAGGCCTCGACCGTGCCCAGATAGCCGCCGTTGTACCCCCCGATCGCGTACAAGGTGCCACCCAGCGCGCAACCTCCCAGCATGCCCCGCGGCGTGGGAAGGTTCGCCCGGGTCGTCCAGCCGTCCGTAGCCGGATCGTACGACTCGACCTTCGCCGACCAGCCCCCGGTATAGCCGCCCGCCGCGTACACCTGCCCGTTCAACGTGCCGGCTGCCATGTAGCCGCGCGCCGTCGGCATGCCGGCCTTGGTCGTCCAGGAGTCCGCCGCCGGGTCGTATACCTCGAGCTTGGCCAGGAACGGTCCATTCGTTCCGCCCACCGCGTAGAGCAGGCCGTTCGCCACGGCTACGCCCAGACCCTCCCGCGCGGTGGACATCTGAGCCTTGGGCCGCCAGACCAGTCCGCGGAATCCGCTCCAGTCGTAGCTCGTCCCGGATCCCCCGACCTGGGTCACGGCGGGGCTGTCGAACGCCGACGGCTCCGCGGTCGTGGCGGAAACGATGACCGGCGAGATGGTGTCGACCACGAGGATGGACTGAAGTGTCGCCGAACCCGTATTGGCTACCGTGATCGCGTAGGTCACGGCCTGGCCCACCGCCGGATTGGCCGGAGTCTGCGTCTTCACCACCGTCATCGAGGTCGTCGCCGGATTCACGGTGAACGAGGTCTGGTTCGAGACCGCCGTCACCGACCCCGGGCAGTCGCCCGCCACCACGGTCTGCGCCTCCCCGGTCACCGGTGTCGGCGCGCACACGTTCGCCACCCGCGCCGTGATGGTCGCGGTCATGACGACCCCCGGACCCCAGCCGATCCCGGTCCCGGCCCAGGTCAGGAGCGTCCCGGCCGCCACCGGCGTCCGCGCAGGCGGCGGGCCCGTCTGATCGGTCACGATGTCCACCAAGGTCGCCGCGACCGTGTCCGTCGTACAAACGTTCTGGATCGTGGCCGTCCCCGTGTTGACCGCCACGATCAGGTACCGGACCATCTCCCCGATCCCGGGATTCGCCGGCGTCTGCGACTTCGCGATCGTGACGCCGGCCGCCGTAGGGTTCAACGTGAACCCGACGCCGTTGGTCGGGGTCGCCAGCGTCCCGCAAACCGACCCGGCCGTGACGAACGCGGTGTTGCTGACCGCGGCCGGAGCGCAGACGCCCGCGACCTGGCCCGTGATCGAGAAGGTGTAGACCGCGCCGGGGCCCATGGTCAGCCCCGCGGCCCACGCGTAGCGGACGCCCGAGCCCGGCCGGAGCGCCAGCATGTGGGTCACCCCCACGTCGGAGAGGCTGGCGACGGCGGTGCGGATACCGCTCGCCCCCGCCGCTGCCTGCGACTCGTCCGCCATCATCACCGTCGGCTTGAATGACGCTCCGCCGCCCGAGTTGGAGATCTCGTACCGCTTGCTCATGGACCCCGGGGCCGCCCAGGTCACCCACTCGGGAACGACGAAGGAGGCCACGAGCACGGCGTTCGGGACCGTCGTCGTGACCGAGGGCGCATCATGGTTGTTGCTGGCGGGGGTCGTGTTCCCGAACTCGCCGTCGACCGGCGACACCGGGTCCACGCCCGAGTACGCGGCGATGCCGCCGGCGGCCCGGACGACGCCGGAGTAGGTCCAGTTGTAGCTTCCGGGCTCGCCGGCGGCCACCCGGACGTAGACCGACAGCCCGACCTTGGTCGGGTTATTGGTCTGCCGCACCAGCGTCCAGCCCGCGGGAGGCGTCTCCACCAGGAGCGGGGCCGCCTCGCCCTGCGCCACGGTCGCCACCAGGACGTCGCCGTTCACGACGCCCGCCGGAACGGGGATCGTCAGGACACTCGAGACGTCGTTCCCGTTTTCCCCCGTCGAGGCCGACCGCAGGGCAATCCCGCCGCCGAGGCTGGTCACCGTGGGCGGTCCGAACGGGGCCCGCTGGTCGGTCGCGACTCCGGAGAGCCCGCCCGTCACCGTGTCCGTCACCGTGAGGTTCGTGATCGTGGCGGTCCCGTTGTTCTGAACCACGATCCGCCAGGTCACCTGCTCCCCGATAACCGGGGCCGCCGGCACCTGCTCCTTGACGGCGGTGAACGACATGGTCAACGGAGGGATCGTGAACCCGACTGCGTTGCTGAGGGCGTTCCCCGAACCGCAATCCGTCACCGCGGCGGCATAGGCCGTGTTGCTGACCGGAACCGCCGCGCAGTTCTCGGGCACGCCTCCCGTGATCGTCATCGTGTAATCGGCGCCCGGGGACATGGCCACCGCCGCGCTCCAGACGTACCGGTAGCCGGTAGCGGCCTTGGGCCTCAGCGCGAGCAGGTGGGCGGCGCCGACGTCGGCCACGGTGGATACGCCCGTCCGCGCCCCGGTCGCGCCCGCCACGGCCCAGGCTTCGTCGTCCACCGCCGTCGTCGGCTTGAAGTTGGTGCCGCCGCCGGGATTGAAGATGTCGTACCGTTCCGCCATCCCGCCCGGCGGATTCCACGACACCTGCTCCGGCGTGGCGAAGCTGGCCACCAGAATCGCGTTGGGGACGGTGGTCGTGATCGACGGCGTGGCATGCGTCGTGTTGCCCGGAGTCGCGACGCCGTTCTCGGCATCGATCGGGGCGACCGGGTCCACGCCGCTGTAGGCCACGATTCCGCCGTTCGCCCGCACCGCCGCCCCGAAGTTCCAGATGTAGCTTCCCGGCTCGCCCGCCGCCACCTTCACGAACACCGTGAGGGTCAGATCGCCGCTGTCGATCCGGCGCACGAGCGTCCAGCCGGCGGGCGGCGTGACCGTCTGCCCGCCCAAGTCCGAATGCGAGACGGAGGCGATCATGACGTCGCCGTCGACCAGCCCGGCCGGGCCCGGGATCGTCAGGCTCGGGGTCTGCGAAGAGCCGTTCGTCCCCGAGGCCGCCGACCGGAACGCAATGCCGCCCCCGCCTCCGACCGGGGTCGAAGTCGGCGGGCCCAGCGCGGCCGGCTGGTCCGTTGCCACGCCGACGAGCACGGCCGAAACGGTGTCGACGACCACCAACCCGACAACCGTCCCCGCGCCCGTGTTGGCCACGGTGATCCGCCAGGTGACCCGGTCGCCGGTCACCGGCGACGACGGCGTCTGCGTCTTGACGACGGTCAATGAGACCGGGGGACATGCCATCGCGACACTGCGTTCCTCGGTCAGCCCCGATTCCGCCCCGGCGACGTCCACGGCGAGAACGCGGTAGAAGTACGGCTGTCCCGGAACCGCGGAGGCGTCCTGGTAGGAGCTCACCGACACCCCATCGACCTGGACGAGGCGGGTGGCCAGGGCCGCCGGAATCTGCGTGACGGTTACCGGGAATCCCGCGTAGGTGGCCCGGTAGATGACGTAGCCCGAGATCGGCCGGTGCCCGGCGGCCTCCGGCGTCCACTGGAGTCCGACGTACCCCGCGTACGCGGAGGCGGTCAGCCCGGACGGGCCCTCCGGCGGGTAGAACAGGCCGAGGGAGTGCCGCGACACGGCGGCGTCCTCGATGGTGTCGCGGACGTCCTCCCGTCCCGCGACGATCGCCGACTGGTCCCAGGGCATCCCGGCCACGCCGAAGGACCGTTCGCCGGCGCTGCGCACGCCGTTCCGCGTCTGCACCTCCCACTCGTTCCCGGCGTTGTCGTACTTGACCAGCAGGCAGTTCAGCGCCTGCCCGAGGTCGAGCCGCAACTCCTCGCCCGCGACCAGGAGGTTCCCCGCCGGATCCCGGGCGATCGCGTACGCCGCGTCGCCCGAGTTCAGCGGGTTCACGAAGTTCCGGCTCCAGGCGAGGTTGCCGAGCGGATCGTACTTCCGAACCAGCCAGTCCGAACTGGCGGACCCGGCGACGTAACAGTTGCCGTTCTCATCGAGCGTCACCGACAGGGCCCGGTCGGTCGCGGGGGTCGAGTAGGACCGCTGCCAGACGAGCGCCCCGCTTCCGTCGTACCTCCTGATCAACCAGTCGTTCCCTCCGCCCGCGGTGCTCTCGAAGCCCACGACGACCGTTTCCCCGCGGTCGTTCACGGCGATACCGTGGGCGGCGTCGGCGTTGTCGGCCGCGCCGTTGTATGTGACCGACCACACGAGCGCCCCGGCGGGATCGTACTTCTGCACGACCCAGTTCACCGCCTGCCCGACGTCGGACCGGTCCTCCTGGCCCGCCACGTACACGCTGCCCGATGCATCAATGGCCACCGCGTTGCCCTGGTCGTAGTTGGCTCCCGCGCTGTTGTACGACCGGCTCCACTGGAGGGTGCCCGCCGCGTCGTAGAGATTGATGCCGAGGTCGTTCGACGAGGTGACGCTGTTGTACCGAAGCCCCGCGACCGCGATCGTCCCGTCGGGCATGGCCGCGACCCCGTTGGCGGAGTTCGTCCCGCCGACCGGGTCCTGGAAGGTACGGAACCAGACCAGCGACCCGTTCTCGTCGTACTTGCGGACGAACCAGTGATTGTAGAAGCCGGCGTCGTACGTCGTCCCGACGGCGTAGACGTTGGCGTTCTCGTCGGTCGCCACGCCGTTCGCCGCCTCGGGGTACCCCGCCCCCGCCCAATCGAACGTGCGGACCCATTGCAGCGGCGGGACGATGCGACGGCCCGTCGCGGTATCGGAGAACGGCACCGCGTATTGCGACAGCCCGCCGGCATCGCAGGACATCGTGACCGAGACGATGGAATACGGCAGGTTCTGCTCCGGCCCGCCGGCAATGGAAACCTCCAGATGGCCGACCAGACCCGCGCCCGGAGGAACCGACCCGTAGGTTTCCATGATGTAGAACGGCTCGAAGGTGCCGTTGGGAACGTCGCCGGGCGTCCACGGGCCCGCCGGGCTCGTCGCCCACGCGTTGTCGGTGTACGCCACTCCACCCCAGAGGGTGCCGCTGCCCGGGGTGTTCACCACCATCCGCGCCCCGGCGCCACCCCAGATGCCGTACACGATCGTCAGGTTGTACACGGGCTGGACGCCGGTATTGCTGAACCCCATCCGGAGCAACTGCGTCTCGCCACCCGACACGTAGAGCGGAGCCGGATTGAAGGCCTTGATCGCGATCGCCGGCGCGCACGGCGCCGCCGTGCCGCTCCGCTCCTCGGTCAGCGCGCTCCCGGCCCCCATCCAATCCACGGCGAGAACGCGGTAGAAGTACGTCGTACCCGGGACGGCGGAGGAGTCGACGTACGAATCCGTGTACCACGACGCCGTGATCGCATCGACCTGGGCCAGGAGGGAGGGAGCGGCCTCCGTCACCCCGGCGAAGGTCTGCCGGAAGATCCGGTACCCCGACACCGCCCGGTCCCCGGCCGTCGCCGGAGTCCACTCGAGGCGGATACCGCTCGCCAGGGCGGCCGCGGTGAGCGTGAACGGCATCCGGGGCGGCGAGAACTCCGCCAGTTCATACCGGGCCACGGCGATGTTGATGGCCTCGTCCCGCACCCCCTCGTCTCCGGCGACGTACACGGTCGCCGATCCCCACGCGACCACCGCCCGCAACGTGTCCGTCGCACCGCGCACTCCGTTGTGCGACCGGGAATCGACGAGGTTGAGCGCGCCGTCGTACTTGCGGATGAGCCAGTCGATCCCGCCCGCCGATCCGACCTCCGAGCCCGCGACCAGGATGTTTCCGCGCGCGTCCAAGGACACCGCGTAGGCGTAGTCGTTCCCGTTTCCCGCCCCGTTGTAACTCGTCGTCGCCAGCAACGTGCCCAGCGTCGCGTCGTACTTGCGCACCCGCCAGTTGTACCCGCCCGCGCTGCCCGACTCGCTCCCCGCCACCACCACGTTCCCGGATCCGTCCACCGCCACGCCGTAGGCGATGTCGGCGCTGTTCCCCGGGCCGTTGTAGTCGGTCGAAGAGAGGAGCGTCGTCAGCGTCGGATCGTACTTCCGCACCATCCAGTTGTCGCCCCCGGCACTGCCGTACTCGCGGCCCGCCACCACGATATTCCCCGCTGCATCCACCGCCACGGCGTAGGCGTAGTCGTCGATGCCCCCCGTTCCGTCGTAGTCGGTCGAGGCGAGCTTCGTCCCGAGTGCCGCGTCGTACTTGTTGACGCGCCAGTTGAAGGTGCCGCCACCGCCGGTCTCGTTCCCGGCCACCACCACGTTCCCCGCTCCGTCCAGCGCCACCGCGTAGGGACGGTCCGGCCCGGCGGAGGGCGCGCTGTAGCGCGTCGTCGAGAGGACGGCGGACAGGTTCGGGGCGTACCGGGTGACCCGCCAGTCGTTGCTCGAGGTGACCACCACTTCGGACCCGGCGACGACGACGTTCCCGGACCCGTCGACCGCGACGGCGTAGGCGAAGTCGCCCAGCCCCGACGGCGCGTTGTAGGTCGTCGTCCCCAGCAGGCTCCCGAGCGTCGAGTCGGCCTTCAGAACGCGCCAGTTGTCGCCGCCGACGAGGTTGTACTCGCTCCCCACGGCCGCCACGTCGCCGGCGGGTCCGACCGCCACGCCGTACCCGTAATCCGCGCTCCCCGCCGGGGGACCGTTCCGGAGCCGGATAGCCATCAGCGGCGGGGCGATGCGCTGGCCGGTCGAGGTGGACGAATACGAAAGAACGAAACCGTTTAAACCGGCTGCATCGGTCGAGCCCGTGGCCGTGACGATCGTGTCGAGGTTGAGCGTCGTCGGCGGACCCGCCGCCGTCGTCCGGTACGACAGCTCCCCGCTCCGCCCTATGTTGAGTTCGCCGATCACCCAGCGCAGGTACACGGGCTCCGGCTGTCCGTCCGGCGGCTCGCCGGGCGTCCAGGCGCTGCCGAGGCTGGTAGCCCACGCCGACGTCGCGAGCGCGCCACCGCCGCAGACGGTCGCGCTCAGCGACGGCCCCGCGTACATTCGTCCCAGCATGGAACTCCCGGCCGGCTTCCCGAGCGTGGTGATGACGAGGTTCGCCACCGTCTGGCTCCCGGCGTTGCTGAACGAGAACCGCCAGAGCTGGGCCTCGCCCTCACTCACGTAGAGCGGCTCGGGATTTCGCGCGTACAGCGTTACAACGCCCTTGCCGGTCGAAGAAGAGGTCAGGAACACGCGCAGGGACCAGGAGGAAAGGTTCGCGTAGGGGCTGGAATCCAGAGCCCGTACGGTGTACCAGTAGTCCGTGTAGGGCTTCGCCGACGTATCCACGAACGCCGTCGCCCATAGGCCGGTCGTCTTGCCGATCGCAACCGCCGAACCCTCGCAGTCGCACGTCGCCCGGTACACGCGGTAGCCGTCGACGGAGAAGTACCCCTGACCGGAGAACGACCACGTCAGGTTCACCTGCCCGGGCGCCGCCAGCGCCGAGAGCCCGGTCGGCGGCAGGGGGCCGTCCACGAAGCAGTACATGCGGCCGTCGACCGCCCCGTTGTAGAAGGTGGGGCGGCTGGACGCGTCGTGCCAGAGCGCGGGGGACGCGGTGCCGAAAGCGGGCGCGCCGGGGACATCGAAGACCGTCGCCCCGGGGGCGGACACCTGCCAGATGCGGCCCTCATCCGCACCCCAGACCAGGCCGTCCGAGAGCGTGGCGAACGCGGGCGTGGACCGGCTCGGACCCGTGGGCGACGACCCCAGGGAACCGAGCGGGTTGTTCGCCGAGAAGTAGTAGAGGAAGCCGTTCGTGTTGGTGGCGAACACCATGTCCCCCCCATTGCCGATCATGGTGTTCAGCCCGGCCGCGAAGCTCCCGGTCACGGTCAGGGTCAGCGGCAGGCCCGGTCCGTCCTTCGGGATCACCATGAGTTCCCCGGCGGCCGTCGCCGCGTACATCACCCCGGCGTTCGCGTCGAGGGCAACGCCGGTCGGGGTCCCGGTCGCCTGGAAGCTGCCGAGGATAGCGCCGGTCCGAACGTGGAGTCCGTACATCCGCCAGTCGCCGCACCCGACCCCGACCGCCGCCCATCCGCCGTATCCGCGGGCGTCGTTGATCTGGAGCGGCTGGCCGGCCGGGACCGGCCCCGGGAGGACGCGCCCCCAGATCGGCGCGCCACTCCGGGAAACGCGCCGGACCAGCCCGGACTGGTCGCCGATGATCACGGACCCGTCCGGGAGCACGAGCGGCGAGATCCGGACCGCATCCGCCATCGGCGCCGTCCAGACCAGGTTGCCGCCGGCGTCGAAGGCGAACAGCGACCCGCCGGTGCCGGACGGCGTTTTCGCCCCCACGTAGATCCGGTCCACGTTCCCGGCCGTGTCCGCGTAGGCCAGCGCCGGCGAGGACTCGGTGGCCTCCTCGGTGAAGACGCCGTCGAACAGCGGCCGGATCCACGCCACGGACCCGTCCTCGTTCAGGTGGAACAGGTTCGTCCCCGCCGTGAAGTACATGCTCCCGTCCTTGTCCCTGATCGCGGGCGTACACCACACCGTCCCGCCGCCGGCGCCCGTGTCGAACGCCCACCGGATCGCGGGCGAGCTGCTCATCGTGCGCCCCGCCTGCGACCGGCCGGTCGCATACCCGTTCGCCCGCGCGGTCTTCCAGCTCCCGCCCAGCGGGACGGCGGACGCGAGGACCGAGGGCGCCGACTCCGTGGGCGGGTCCCAATCGTCGAACGCCGCGACCCGATAGGCGTATCCGGGCGTGAAGGTAAGCCACGCCGCCTGATCGATCGCCCCCAGCGTGACCGTGACCGTGAGCGGGAGCTTGATCTCCATGATCAGCTCTCCCAGGGTCACGGGATCGATCGCGGCCGTCGTGGACCGGTAGACGCGGTATCCCGAGACCGCCCGGTCTCCGGCGATCGACCCCTCCCACGACAGCCCGACCACCTCGTCCTCTCCGCCCGTCGCCGCGAAATTGAGGGGCATCGACGGCGGCGCGATCGATCCCGGCTGGGCGCTCACCTCGGTGCTCGGCAGGCCGTACCCCGTGAGCGCCGAGGAAGCCCGCACGACGTAGAAGTACGTGGTCCCCGGCGCCAGCCCCTTGTCGAGGTACGTGTCGGCGGCGGCATTCACGTACGCGATCATGTATACCCCGGCGTCCACGATGTCGATCGCCGCCAGCCCCGCGAACGTGGACCGGTAGATGATGTAATCCCGGACGTTCTCGGCCGCCCAATTCGGGATCGGGTCCCAGGTTAGCCTGACCTGCCCGCTTCCGGTCTGCGTGAGGAGGTTCTGCGGCGCGGATGCCGGCAGATGGACGAGGTCCCAGGCCCAGTTCGTGTTGTCCCGGTCGTCGGCCGCCTCCACGATGTAGGAGTACGAGTTGCCGTTGGTCACGGTCGAGTCCACGAACGCCGTGGCCGCCGCTCCGCCGCCGCCGAAAGTCGCGATCGGCGTCCCCAAAAGCCCGGGCATCATGGCGTACGTCGTGCGGTAGACCCGGTACGTGCCCGCGTTCCGGAGAGGCCAGGTCCCCTGGTCGAACCCCCACTGGAGGCCCACCTGGTCGTCGCCGCCGACCGCCTCGACGGGCTTGCCCTCGAGCACCTCGCTCAGGGGATTCGCGTCCCAGCCGCCGGTCAGGAAGATCTTCTTGAGATAGGCGGCAGCCTTCGCGAACCGGCGGGGCCCGGGCAGGGCGCGCCGGTCCTTCCAGACGCCCAGCGCCGGGACATACTCCTGCACCAGATCGAGCCCCGTTCCGCCGTCGTCTCCGCCGATCGCGTACGCGCGCGAATCCAGGGGCGCCCCCGCGAGCGCCCACCTGGCCGGCAGGGGCAGATCGGCGTGGGCGACGGTCTGGTTCCTGCTCCACAGGTACTCCTCGGTCGTCCGCAGGGGCGCCCCGAGGTTGCGGCCGCCGATGAGGAAGATCCCCGCCCCCACGGTAGCCGCGCCGCGGAACGACGCGGTCGCGACCTTGGACGACACCTCCCACGTCCCCGTCTCATAGAGGTAGGCCTGCCGCAGGTCGTAGAAGAGCCCCGAGTTCTCGCCGCCGAACGCGAACGGCCGCCCCCAGAGCGCCGTGGAGGCGGGACCGACCACCGGAGTGAACGTCGTATTGCAGGGCTCCGCGGGCAGGCACGAATCGGTCCAGTTGCTCGACGTGAACTGGAAGCCCTGGAGGGCCGCGAGCGCGGATGCCCCGTCGTCGCCGCCGAACGCGACGAAACTCCCCCCCAGCATCGCCGAACCGAAGTTGCGCCTCGGCCGGAAACCCGGCGTCGACAGCACCTGCCACGGCGCATTGACCCGGTAGAAGTCCAGGTACTCCATGTCCTGATGGAAGACCCCCGGCGCCCGCTCGCCGCCGAAGACGTACAGCTTCTCGCCCACCACCTGCATCTCGTGGCCGAAGTGCGGCTCGGCCAGGTCTTTTCTCTTCGTCCACGCCACGATGTACGGCGCCGGCGGCTCGAACGGCTCTCCCGTCACCGTCTCCGTGAACCGGCTCTCGTCGCCCGCCGCATCGTAGGTGACGGCCTTCCACCAGTACCTGACCCCGTTCGGAATCGGCGTGTCGAAGGACATCGTTCGGGACTCGCCCGCCACGTCCTCGGCAAGCGTGAAAGGACCCGCCGGGTCCAGGGCGCGGTAGACGCGGTAGCCCGCGATGCCGGTGTCGCCCGGCGCGGGCGAAGTCCACTGGAGGAACGCGAGGCGCGAACCGATGGCGGAGACGGTCAGGCCCACGGGCGGATCGAGTCGGGCGTTCGTCGTCGCGGCGGTCACGCGCTCGATCGGATCCACCGCACTCGTCGAGGACGCCCGGTTCACGAACAGCTGGCCCTGCCCCCCCGCCGGCACCGCCATCTCGAACCGGAGGAATCCGCTGGCGCCCGGCGCGACACGCTCGACGCGCCAACGCAGGACCACGCCCGATGCCCCGTCGCCGGGCTCGCCCGCCGTCCACGGGCCCGCCAGCGATGCCGCCCACTCCGGCCAGATGCCGGGTATCCCGTATCCGTCCGGCGCAGCCCAGGCCGACAGGCTGGGACTCCGGCAAGTCAGCCCCGCTGGAACGGTGTCCCACACCAGGAGATCGAAGACCGTGGTCGTGCCGTGGTTGGCCCACGCCAGTTCGTATTCGAGCACGGCCCCGGTCCCGACCCCTCCCGCAGGCGTCGCGCGCTTGACTACCTCGACCGGGGCCGCCTCCACCACGACGATGCCCGCGGCGCATCCGGCCCCGGTGGCGTGCGCCTTCACGCCCAGCAGGCTCGGCTGGCCGGTGCCCAGGTCCACCGAGTGGACGGCGAGCGTGCCGCCCCCGACGGTAAACATGAGCCGCCCGTCCCGCGACAACTCCATATTGAAGATATTGGCCACCCCGGGCACGTAGGGATTCCAACCCGACGCGGAGAACAGCGGGCCCGCTGCCACCGAGTAGCCGAGAATCTGGCCTCCGTTGGAGCCGTAGAGCCGGTTCCCGTCGGGGCTCCACCGGACGCCGGCAAGCGGCCCCCCCGCCGAACTCGTCTGTCCCGTCAGCGCGCCCCCGGCCTGGATCCCGAACCCGCGGACATCCGGGATGAATCCGTCCGCGACGGCCAGTTCCCGGCGGGCGGGCGAAACGGCCATGCTCTGCGGAATCGGACTCGTCGCGAAGGGGGACCCGGGGACGGGAGTCAGCGCCCCGGTCCCCGGATTCACGGCCAGGACCTGCGTCCAGTTGCCCGCGCCGGTCAGGATCGTGTTCGCCACGGGATCATTCGCGACCGTCCGCCCCCCCATGGTGCCGGTCGCGAACGGCGACCCCGCCAGCAACGACAGCGACCCGTCGGGGTTGATCGCGTACCCGTCCACCCCGTCGGAGCCGCCGTTCCCCCGGCCCACGTAGAGGTAGGACCGGGTCGCGTCGAGCGCCAGTTCCGTGGGAGCGCTCCCGCCGGGCGAGGGACAGCATCCGGAGAGCCCGTAGGATCCGATCGGACTCAACGATCCCGTCGATGGATCCACACCGAAGGCGTGGACCAGTCCGGTATTCGGCACGCTCGCATACACCGTGCGATGGACGGGGTCATGGACGAGAGAGTTCACGACGCACCACACGCCCCCGGGCGCCACGGCGAACGGACTGCCCGGCACCTCGCGCAGGGAGCCCTGCCCGGTGACCGCGTACCCCGCGATGCCGGACTCCGCGTTCACGTACACGTACGCCGATGGCGGTCGCGTCACCTCCGTCGTCATCGGCCGCGTAACTCGCTCCGCCGAATCGACCGAGTTCGTCGCCGATGCCGCGTTCACCACCCGGCTCCCGTCGACAAGCGTCCCCGAGACCCTCACCCCGAACCGCACGTACCCGCTCGACCCCGCCGCCACCCGCTCCACCCGCCACCGCAATACCACCCCCTCAGCCCCGTCCCCGGGCTCCCCTCCCGTCCACGGACCAGCCAGCGTCGCCGCCCACTCCGGCCAGATCATCGGCACCCCCTGCCCGTCCGGTGCCGCCCATCCCGCCAGGCTCGGACTCCGGTACGCGACGCCCGTAGGCAGCGTGTCCCATACCATGAGATCGAACGCCGTCTCAGTCCCCCAGTTGCTCCACGACAACTCGTACTCCAGAACGCTCCCAGCCCGCACCGGACCCGCCGGCTCCACCCGCCCCGTCACCTCCACCACCCCCGCATCCGCCACCAGCACCCCCGCCGCGCACCCCCCGTTCGCGTACGTGACACTCGCCGCCCACGTCGGCTGTCCCGTCACCCCGTCCACCACGTACGACATCAGCGTGTTGTTCCCGTTCACGAGCAGGTGACGGCCATCATCCGTGAACGCCACGTTGTACGACCACGACGGCAATCCCCACGGACTCCCCAACAGCGCGTTCCACATCGGCCCCACTCCCGCGCTGTACCCGTACAGGCTAGTCCCGTTCACCGCGTACGTCCGGCTCCCCCCTCGCGTCCACCGCATCCCGCTCCGCGGACCCAGCTCGCTGTCCGTCTGCCCCGTCAACCCGCCCCCTGCAAGAATCCCGTACCCGTTCATCCGCTCCGGCGCCGCCATCGGATCCGTCACCGCCAGCTCACGCCCCCACGGATTCACCTCCAGCGTCTGCTGCCCACTCCCCACCCAGTACGGCGAACCCGGGATCTCCGCCAGCGCCCCCGTACCCCCGTTCACCCGCAACACCCGCACCTGCGTCCCGCTCCCCGTGATCACCGTGTTCTCCACCACGTCCACCGCAAGCGTCTGACCCGTGTTCGCCCAGCCCTGGTAATACGGGGAAGAACCCAGCAGCACCAGCGACCCGTCAGCCTGGATCGCGAACCCGTCCACCCCGTCGCTCCCCCCGGTCCCGCGCCCAGCGTACAAATACTGCCCCGTCGCGTCGATGCCAAGCTCCGTCGGCGCCCCGGGCCCCAGCGGCTGCAACCCGCTCAACCCGTAAGTCCCGATCACCGTCAACGACCCCGTCGCCGGGTTCAACCGCAACGCCGTGATCGAACTCATCCCCGGATTCCCCGCGTACACCACGTGCCGCACCCCGTCGTACACCGCCGTCTCGATGTTGCACCACCCGCTCCCCACCGTCGCGAACGGACTCCCCGCCACCGCGCGCAATACCCCGCTCTCGCTCACCCCGTACCCCGCCACCGTCCCCTCCGCGTTCACGTACACATATGAAACAGGAGGACGCGTGACTTCCGTCGTCATCGGCCGCGTAACTCGCTCCGCCGAATCGACCGAGTTCGTCGCCGATGCCGCGTTCACCACCCGGCTCCCGTCGACAAGCGTCCCCGAGACCCTCACCCCGAACCGCACGTACCCGCTCGACCCCGCCGCCACCCGCTCCACCCGCCACCGCAATACCACCCCCTCAGCCCCGTCCCCGGGCTCCCCTCCCGTCCACGGACCAGCCAGCGTCGCCGCCCACTCCGGCCAGATCATCGGCACCCCCTGCCCGTCCGGTGCCGCCCATCCCGCCAGGCTCGGACTCCGGTACGCGACGCCCGTAGGCAGCGTGTCCCATACCATGAGATCGAACGCCGTCTCAGTCCCCCAGTTGCTCCACGACAACTCGTACTCCAGAACGCTCCCAGCCCGCACCGGACCCGCCGGCTCCACCCGCCCCGTCACCTCCACCACCCCCGCATCCGCCACCAGCACCCCCGCCGCGCACCCCCCGTTCGCGTACGTGACACTCGCCGCCCACGTCGGCTGTCCCGTCACCCCGTCCACCACGTACGACATCAGCGTGTTGTTCCCGTTCACGAGCAGGTGACGGCCATCATCCGTGAACGCCACGTTGTACGACCACGACGGCAATCCCCACGGACTCCCCAACAGCGCGTTCCACATCGGCCCCACTCCCGCGCTGTACCCGTACAGGCTAGTCCCGTTCACCGCGTACGTCCGGCTCCCCCCTCGCGTCCACCGCATCCCGCTCCGCGGACCCAGCTCGCTGTCCGTCTGCCCCGTCAACCCGCCCCCTGCAAGAATCCCGTACCCGTTCATCCGCTCCGGCGCCGCCATCGGATCCGTCACCGCCAGCTCACGCCCCCACGGATTCACCTCCAGCGTCTGCTGCCCACTCCCCACCCAGTACGGCGAACCCGGGATCTCCGCCAGCGCCCCCGTACCCCCGTTCACCCGCAACACCCGCACCTGCGTCCCGCTCCCCGTGATCACCGTGTTCTCCACCACGTCCACCGCAAGCGTCTGACCCGTGTTCGCCCAGCCCTGGTAATACGGGGAAGAACCCAGCAGCACCAGCGACCCGTCAGCCTGGATCGCGAACCCGTCCACCCCGTCGCTCCCCCCGGTCCCGCGCCCAGCGTACAAATACTGCCCCGTCGCGTCGATGCCAAGCTCCGTCGGCGCCCCGGGCCCCAGCGGCTGCAACCCGCTCAACCCGTAAGTCCCGATCACCGTCAACGACCCCGTCGCCGGGTTCAACCGCAACGCCGTGATCGAACTCATCCCCGGATTCCCCGCGTACACCACGTGCCGCACCCCGTCGTACACCGCCGTCTCGATGTTGCACCACCCGCTCCCCACCGTCGCGAACGGACTCCCCGCCACCGCGCGCAATACCCCGCTCTCGCTCACCCCGTACCCCGCCACCGTCCCCTCCGCGTTCACGTACACATATGAAACAGGAGGACGCGTGACTTCCGTCGCCGCGAACGGGCTCGAGCGCGGCACGGAATCAATCGAGTTCGTCGCCGAGGCCCGGTTCGCGACGAGGGTCCCGTCGGCGAGTCCGCCGTCGAGCTTGACCTTGAACTGGACGATCCCGGACATCCCGGGCGCGGCCCGGTCCACGATCCAACGCAGGACCAGGGGCGTGCCCTGGCCATCGGCGGGCTCGCCGGCCGTCCAGGGACCCGCGAGCGAGGATGCGTATTCAACCGCGACCACCCCCGGCACGCCCCAGCCGTCCGGCTCCCGCCAGATCCCGAGACTCGGAGCCCGGTACGTGACCCCGGCCGGCAGCGTGTCCCAGACCGTGATGTTGAAGGCGGTTTCCGATCCGGGGTTCGTCCACGCGATCGAGTACTCGAGAGGCATCCCGGGCGCGGCCTGGGTCTTCGAGACTTCCTTCGTCAGGCTCAGGGCCGAGTGCCCGACGAACACGATCCCATTGCCGCACCCCCCGGAAACGTAGGTCTTGGTCTGAACCGACGCCGGGAAGCCGTCGGCCGGGTTGAGCGTGAACGTCTCGATGTTGCCCGCCCCGCCCGCCGCCAGCGCCAGGCCGCCGTCGTCCGAGATCGCCAGCCCGTAGCGGGCGGCCGTGGGAACCCAGGTCCAGGGAAGCGATGTGTAGGACGGGCCCGCAGCGGCGCTGAATCCGTAAATCTGGTGCGCCGGTCCGGCCAGCCCGTAGAGGCGGTTCCCGTCTGGAGCGTACGTGACTTCCGCGGAAGGTCCCGCGCCGGATGTCACGTTCGGTCCGATCCCGCCCCCGGGCTGGAGGGCAAAACCGCCCACCGTGCCGCCCCCCACGGAGATCGCCAGCTCGCGGCGGACGGGAGAGACATCGCACGCGATCACGGCGCCGCCGAGTCCCAGGAACGGCGAACCGGGGATCGCCACCAGGGAGCCGTCCGCCTGCACCTTGAGCACCTGCATCATCCCGCCCCCGCCGGCGGTGAGAATCGTATTCTCCACGGAATCGTTGACCGCGGTGATCCCGGACGACGCCCCCGTCGCGAACGGCGCCCCCGGAACCAGCGTCAGCGATCCGTCGGCGTTGATCTTGAACCCGTCGACGCCGTCGTTCCCGCCGGTGCCACGGCCGGCGTACAGGAACTTGCGTTTCGCGTCCAGCGCCAGTGCCGTCGGAGCGCCGCCACCGGGGGCCGGAACGCAGCAAGAGAGAAAGTAGGGAGAGAGCGGCAGGGGTGACAACACGCCGGTGGCGACGTTCACGGAGAATCCCGAGATGCTGTTCGCGACCGGGTTCGCGACGTACAGCCGGTGGTGAACGTCGTCGTAGACGGCGGTCCCGATGGTGCATCCGCCGCTCGGCGCCGTTGCGAACGGCATCCCGGGCACCGGGTCCATGAACCCCTTCGCGTTCACGGCATAAGCGACGACACTGCCCTCGGCGTTCACGTACGCGAACCCGACCGCGTCAATCATGGAACTCGCGGACACCTCGGCGGACGCCCCGGACTCGTTCGTGTTGGGCGAGAGCTGGTCATCGAAAGCGTTGACCGTGTAGTAGTAGAGCGTCCCGACCGTCACCCCGAAGTCGGTGAAGGTCGTGTTATTGATACCGAACACCTGGCCTACGAAGGCGGCCGACTCCCCTCCCGTGTAGGTCCCACGATAGATGTAGTACCCCGCGACCGGGAAGGTGCCCGGCGTCGAGGGATTCCAGTCGAGCCTGATCCGCTCGAGCTCGCGCGTCGCCGCGAGCCCCGTCGGCACCGACGGCGGCGTGCCGGTCACCGAGATCCCGGGGGACCCCGGAGACGGGTCCGAGAGCGATCCGATGGCGCGGACGTGGTAGTAGTACGTCCCCGGCCCGGGAGCCCGGTCGACATACGAGTTCGTCGCGGCATCCACGACCGCGACGGCGCCAGCCGATATGTCGAAGTCCGGCAGCAGCGACCGGTACACGGCGTAGCCGGTGGCCGGGTGGGTCGCGGCAGGCGAGAAGCACCACGACAGGTCCACGACGTTCGATGTCCCCCGCTGGCTGGCCGCGAAGCACGGCGGCGGGTTCAGGTTCTCGTCGAGCGGGACCGCTGTCGCGACGAATCTCGTCGAGCTCTCGGCGCCCAGAACATCCACGGCCCGAACCGAGTAGGTGTAAACCTCCCCGTTCACGAGCCCGGCATCCGTGATCGCCGTGACCGAGAGCGGATACGCCCCGACGAGAACCGGCGCACATCCCGCGCAGTTCGACCGATAGGCCACATATCCGGAGAGCGAGCGGGTTCCGGGCGCCGCCGGAGCCCAGTTCAGATAAACCTGCCGGTTCTGCCCCCGCGCCGTAAGCGGTAGCGGCGCCGTCGGAGGCAGGAACGGCGCGAGCTCGTAGCGGGCCACGGCCATGTCGGCGCCATTGTTCCGCACGGTCTCCTGACCGGCCACGTACACGCTGCTCGTCCCGAACGCGGCCACGCCCCGCAGGATGTCACTCCCGGTCAATAGCCCGTCATGGGACAGGGAATCGAGGAGATTGAACGCCGTGTCGTACTTGCGAATACGCCAGTTCGAGCCACCTGCCGCGCCCAGCTCGTTGCCCGCCACGACCAGGTTTCCGTTCGCGTCCCGGGCCACGCCGTAGGCAACGTCGGTCCCGCTACCCGGGCCGTTGTAGTCGGTTGTTCCCAACAACACCGTCAGAGCCGGATTCCAGCGGCAGATTCGCCAGTTGTTCCCCCCCAGCAGGCCGGTCTCGTATCCGACCACCACCACGTTTCCCGCATCGTCCGTCGTCACCGCATTCGCGTATGCGTTCCCCAGAACCTGCGGACTGCCGTAGACGGTGCCGCCAAGAAGCGTGGTGAGCGACGCGTCGTATACGCGGATCCGCCACTTGTCGACCGTCCCATCCGACTCATACCCGCACACGACGATGTTGCCGCTCGCGTCCACCGTCACACCGGTCGCGGCGTCGACCCCGCCCGCCGTTCCGTTGAAGTCCGTGGTCGACAACAGCACCGACAATGCGGGATCGTAGACGCTGATTCGCCAGTTGATGCCGGTCGTGGGGTTCGTCTCGTACCCCGCCACCACCACGTTCCCCGTTCCGTCCAGAGCCACGGAATAGGCGATGTCGGTGGCGATCCCGGCGTTGTAGTCAATACTCGCCATGACCGTGACCAGCGCCGGATCGTACCGGCGCACCCGCCAGTTCGTTCCCCCGGCACTGCCCGTTTCCGAACCGGCGACCACCACGTCACCCGACGCGTCCACCGCCACGGCGTTGGCAGTATCAATGCTGTTCGCCGGTCCGTTGTAGTCGGTGCTTGACAGCAGCAGACTCAGATCCGGATCGTATCGCCGTACCCGCCAGTTGACTCCGCCAGTGATGCCGGTCTCGGATCCCGCTACCACCATCTTCCCCGCCCCGTCCACCGCGACGGAGTAGGCATAGTCATTCGAGTTCCCCGGACCGTTGAACGTCCTGAGAGCCATCAGGGGCGAGGTGATGCGCCGGCCGGTGGCCGTGTCGCTGAACGGAACCGCGTACGGGGACAGCCCCCCGGCGTCGCACGACATCGTCGCGCTCACGAAGTAATACGGCAGGGCCTGCTCCGCGCCCGCCGCCACCCATACGCCGACGTCATACCAGTTGCCGGCTACGGGATCGATGCTGGAAAAAGTCCGGCGGATGTAGAACGGCTCCGGCTGGCCGTCGGGTGGTCCGCCGTCGGTCCACGGCCCGGCCGGGCTGGTCGCCCAGGCGATCGCGGTCGCACCCCACGATCCCCAACCCGCGGCCCCGCCTCCCCCGGCGTTGTACTGGCGGCCCGCTCCGCCGTCGATGCCGTACGTGACGCTCGCGTTGTAGACGGGCTGGGCGCCGGTGTTGCTCCACCCGAACCGGACCGTCTGGGCGCCGGAAGCCACGTAGAGCGGGCCCGGGTTGAACGCCTTGATCTTGAACGCGGGCGCGCAGGCCGTCATTGCGCTCCGCTCCTCGGTGAATCCCGATTTCGCCCCCATCACATCCACCGCCAGGACGCGGTAGAAATAGGAGGTACCCGCCGCGATCGCCACATCGGTGTACGTGGAGGCCGTCGCACCGTTCACCTGGGCAACAAATGCCGTAGCTGACTCAAAGACGCCGGCGAAGGTCTGCCGGTAGATGCGGTAGCCCGAGACCGCGCGGGTGCCGGCGGTCGCCGGAGTCCACTGGAGTCCGATCCGGTCCGGCGACGCGTACGGCTGGACGGTCAGTCCCGACGGGGTCCCCGGCGGGACGAAATCCGCCAGCTCGAACCGGGCGACGGCGTAGTCCGGCATTTGCTCCGGAACCACTTCGTAGCCGGAAGTGTACACCGTGGCCGTGCCCCACGCGGCCACGCACTCGGACTGGCCGTCCAGCCCGTTCACGCTCGCGTGCTCGGCCGCCCCGACCAGGTTCAGCGCGTTGTCGTACTTGCGGACGATCCACTTCATGTTCCCGCCCGGCAGCGTCTCCCCCCCCGTCGCCACCACGTTGCCGCGCGCGTCCAATGACAACGACCCGAAGAAGTCATCGAGGCCCGCCGCCCCTGCGTAGTCCACGGAAGCCAGTTGAGTGGTCAGCGTCGAGTCGTACTTGCGTAGCCGCGCATTGTAATCAGTCCCGGCCCACTCGTAGCCGGCGACGAAGACGTTGCCGTTCCGGTCCACCACCGCCGCGTACGCGACGTCGTCACCCCCAGCCGGCCCGTCGTAATCCGTCGCGGCGAGAAGCGTCGAGAGCGCCGCGTCGTACTTGCGGATCGCCCAGTCGAGCGCCCCCCCCGCGCCGAAAGCGTAGCCGACCGCTATGACATCGCCCTCGGCGTCCAGGGCCAGCCCGCCGATCGCGTCCCAGTTGGCCCCCGAACTGCTGTAATCGGTGCTCGCCAGGAGGACGGAAAGGTTCTGGTCGTATCGGCGGAGCATCCAGTCGGTCCCACCCGCCAAGACAGTCTGATAGCCGCCGACCAGGATGTTCCCCCCCGGCTCGACCACGACCGGCAACGCGCCATCCATGTCGCCCGCGGGTCCGCCGTATTCCGTGCTCGCGAGCAGGATCGAGAGCGCCGCGTCGTACTTGCGGATCACCCAGTCGTAACCGCCCACCGTCATGGCCACCCGGCCCACCACGACCGGCAGACCAGCCGCGCCCACGGCGATCCCGCCGGCCTCCGCCGCAATGCCGGCCGGAGAATCGTAGCTGGTGCTCGCCAGAACGGCGGAAAGCGCCGCGTCGCGTTTCTGGACGAGCCACCTTGGCGCGCCCGACAGCCCGCGCTCCTTCCCCGCCGTCAGGACGTTCCCGCCCGGATCAATCGCGACGGCGGCAGCGTCGTCCCAGGCGTGCGCGGGGCCGTCGTGCAGCCGCACCGCCATCAGCGGCGGGACGATCCGCTTGCCGGTCGCGGTGGTCGAGTAGTCGAGCGTCTTGTTGCTGGCCAGCCCCGCGTCGCACGACATCGTGGCGCTGGCGTACGACTGGATCGGCTGCTCCGCCCCGCTTCCCATCGTCACGCGGAACGATATTTCCCCGCTCGTTCCCACGGGCAGCGAGGACATCGTCCACTTTATGTAGAAGGGTTCCGGCGTGCCGCCCGGCGGCGTACCCGGGAACCAGGGGCCGGACGTGGAAACCGTCGAATACGCGGACGCCGTGAGCGTTCCTCCTCCAATAATGGTTGCGCTCGCCGAATCCGCCGTGAACGAGCACACTCCGCCCCCGGCGAACGATTCCGTGGTTATGGTCAGCCCGTACGCCGGATCCGGACCCGCATTGCTGAACGAGAACCGCCACAACTGCTGTTCCCCGGCGGCGGCGTACAGCGGCTCCGGAGCCCTGGCCTTGAGCGTGACGGCGGGATTGCAGGGCGGAGGAGGGCCGGGGATGAGCTCGTAACGGGCGACGGCGAAGTCGGCCCCCTGTCCCATGACCGATTCGCCGCCCGCCACGTACACCGTGCTGGTTCCGCATACGGCGACGCCATAAAGCTTGTCGGCGTAAGCGGACATGCCGTCGTGGGCCTGCGAATCGACCAGGTTCAGCCCCTGGTCGTACCGGCGCACCCGCCAGGCCTCCTGCTGGGAGAAGCCGTTCCATTCGTATCCCGCCACCGCCACGTTCCCGTTCGCGTCCACCGCCAAAGCGTTGGCGAAATCGTCGCCGTTCGCCGGCCCGTCGTAGGAGACGCTCGCCAGCACCGCCGTGAGCGCCGGGTTGTACTTGCGGATCCGCCAATCGACCCCCGTGGCGATACCGTCCTCGTCCCCCGCCACCAGTATGTTCCCGTTCCCGTCCACCGCCACGGCGTTGGCGGAGTCATAACCGGTTCCAGGACCCGCGTAGTCGGTGCTCGTCAAAGGCCCGGAAAGCGCCGCGTCGTATATGCGCAAGTGCCAGTGCGGCCTGCCGTCGCTGCGCCATGCGCTCCCCGCCACCACCACGTTCCCGCTCCCGTCCACGGCCACGGCGCGGGCGTAGTCGTCGCTCAAGACCGGGTTGTCGTAGGAGACGCTCGCCAGCAGGGCCGAGAGCGTCGGGTCGTACTTGCGCACATGCCACTCGCGTTCGGCCGAAGCATCCCAGTCGCATCCCGCCACCACGACGTTCCCGCTCCCATCCACCGCCACGGCGTAGGCGATGTCCGCGCTGGTCGACGGGCCGTCGTAGTCGATGGTGGCCAGGAGCGTCGAGAGGGTCGCGTCGTACTTGCGCACCCGCCAGTTGTACGATCCGCCGGCGCCCCATTCGTATCCCGCCACCACCACGTTCCCGCTCCCGTCCACGGCCACGGCGGACGCCCGGTCGGTCCCGTTCCCGGGGCCGTTGTAGCCGGTCGAGGACAGGAGCGTCTTCAGCGTGGGGTCGTACCGGCGCACGAGCCAGTTGTCCCCGCCGGCGACGCCCGTCTCCCACCCCGCCACCACCACGTTCCCGCTCCCGTCCACCGCGATAGCGTTGGCGGTGTCGTCGCTGTCCGCCGGGCCGTCGTAGGTCTTGAGTCCCATCAGCGGCGGGGCGATGCGGCGGCCGGTGGCCGTCGTCGCGTAGGAAAACGCGGCGCTGGTCGTGAGCCCGGGATCGCACGAGCAGGTCGACGAACCAGAGAAGACCTGGAGGAGCTGCGGGGATCCACCCGCCACGGACGCCCGGAACGAGATGATCCCGCTTCGCCCCGGGAAGACCTGGGAGACCACCCAGCGCAGGTAGAATGGCTCCGGCACCGCCGCCTCGCCCGGGAACCAGTTGATCCCGTCCGGCGAGTATCCCAAATGCAGGAGTCCTCCCCCGCCGAACACGGTGACGGAAAGCGACGGCGCGACATAGGTTCGAGCCCCCGCGCCTCCCGTGGCCGAGGCGGTGATGGTCAGGTTGAACACCGTGATGTTGCCCGACACGCTGAACGAGAACCGGTAAAGGACCTCGTCTCCCCCGGCCGCGTACAACGGCTCGGGATTCAGCGCCCTGACCGTGATGGCCGGCGCGCACGCGCCCGCGCCGCCCGGCGCGTACTTGCGGATCCAGGCCTTCGAGTTCCGGACCTGCACCGGGTAATCGGCGTCCTGCTGGCCCCCGGCATAGAGCGACCCGTCCGCGGCCAGCGCGAGCCCGTTGCAGAACTCGTTGGCCAGGGGAGCGGCGCCGAATGTCCTGGTCCAGAGGAGATTGCCGTAGAAGTCGAACTTGCCTACCCAGATATCCGCCTGCGCGGTGACGTCGGGGGAGATATCGCCGCCCGCGAAGACGCTCCCGCTGGGTTCCCCCGCCACGGCCATCAGTTCGTCGAACTGGTTGACCCCATTGATGTTGATCGTCCGGCTCCAGACCATGGCTCCGGTGGCGCAGTTGAACTGCCCCAGGAACCCGTCCTCGACCTGGCCCGCATTGACCACCCGGCCCGCGACATAAGCCATGCTGGCCGGATTCGAAACGAGCGAGACCCGGAACCCGGTGTTGTTGTTGCTCACGGCGGTGCCGGCGAAATCGACGCTCCAGAGGGACGCACTGCCGTTGGCGGGAATCCGCATGACCCAGCCCCGGGCATCCGCGCCGGAAGCCATGCGCTTGCCGGCCACGATCAGGTCGCCGCTGGGATGGACCGCGATGCCCTGGCCGATGTCCCCGAACGCCCCCGGCCCCGTGTCCGTCCTGGTCCAGACCACCGCCCCGGCCGGGGTGTACCTCCGGATCACGAGGTTGCCGGACCCCGAGGTCTGGGTCTCGTATCCGGTGACGTAAACCGCGGCCGCCAGGGGGTCCCAAGCGACGCCGTTGTAGGCGTCGGCACTGTTGAAGCTTCCGTTCTGCGTCACCGACCAGACCGGAGGTCCGTCACCCGATGCCGTGATCTTCATCAGGAACCCGTTGAAGCCTCCGCTGCCGCTCCCCTCGAAATACCGCCCCACCACGTAGAGATTGTCCGCATCGCCGACCGCGATGTCGTTGCCTCCCGCGCTGGTGTTGCTGCCCAGCGGGAAGACGGTTCCGGCAAACGTCCGCGACCACAACTGGTTACCGGCGGGATCGAACTTGGCCACCCAGATGTTCACGCCGTTGCCGGTGACCGTGACCGTTCCGGTCACGCAGATGTTCCCGAGCGAATCCAGCGCGACGCCGGAAACCTTGTTGCCTTGCGGAGAGACCGTGCCGGCGGTCCCCTCCAGCGTCCGAGTCCAGAGGACATCCCCTTCGGCCGCTACGCCCGCTCGCGGGAAGATCACGGCAACGCCGATGGCGACCGCCAACGACGCGAGGAGCCGTCGCGGATACCGGCGCCGGACGCCGGGGGCCGGACCTCCGGCGAATCCCCCGCCCACTATGCGTCCTTCATGAGAGGACCGGCTCCCGGCTTCAGGTATAGCAGGTGAGTTCGGCCGCGACGGCCTGGGTGCCGTCCACAAAGGTGGCCGTGACGTTGAAACACTGGGTGCCACGCGGGGGCCTGGGCGGCGCGGTTGCCACGATGAGCGTGGAATCCACGGCAGTCCCTTGTACCGTGGACGACCCGAACATGACGGACACCGCGCCCGCCGCGCCGACGTCCCTGAACCCATACCCGAATATCCGCACGTCCGTCGGCAGGTTCGGATCGAGGACGTCCGGATAGACGTCCGTGACCGCGGTCCCCTCCGGAACCGTGCCGACCGTGAATCCCCCGACGAACAGACCGTCCGGAATCTCATCGGCCACCAGTACGAGCGCCACCGGCCCGTCCGGGAGCGACGGGACCTCGGCCTTGACGTGCTGGTCGTTCTTGACGACAGTCAGGGGAGCCGCGACCTCGAGCGACCCAAATCTGACACGGACATTGGTCAGAACCGAGAACCCGTCGCCGATGATGTTGACCGGCAATCCGGCCTTGCCCTTCTTGGGCCCGTACTCAACGACGGTCGCCATGGTCTTCCGGAGAGGCGGGTGGAACCGCGGCCGCGGCGCGGCCGCGGACCCGCGTGCATAGTTCGAAAGTTGGCATGGGCGGTGCCTCCTAGTGGTGCGATGCCGGGAATTTGGCTCCTAGTTTCCCCCAGACCGCGGCCCGAAACAAGTGACAAACAGCACTCCCGGAAGGAAGAGGGAGATTGTGATATTCGTCACACGAGGATGTCAAACCGCGGGCGATTTGACACTATTGACATCGCAAACGAACGGGATTCGAGGATTGCGTGGACCGCAAACTACTTCCGCTGCACGACCACGCGCTTGGTCTCGACGCCCAAGCCGCTCTGGATCTGGATGAAGTACATGCCGTTCGCCGCCGGCCCCCCCTCGGCCGTCCGGCCGTCCCACTCCCACACCGTCAGCCCCGGCAGGACGTCGGCCTCGTTCACGCGGCGGATCAGCTCGCCCGCGACGTTGTAAACCCGCACCACCAGCCGGACCGGCGCGGGCTCCATGATCCTGATCCTGAGCCGTTCGCCCCGCCCGGGGTTGAACGTGTTCTGGGAGAGGTACGTCGTCGGCTTGGCGGGAGGCGTCGCCTCCACCGCGACCGTGGCGGACGGATTCGATCCGGACGGCACATCGATCCGAATCGCGTTTCGGCCCGGCGCCGCACCGACCCGGAAATCGAGAACGATCCGCCCATTCCCGTCGGTGACCCCAGACGCGGGAGAGACGGCGGCCCCACCGGTGTCCGTGACGATCACGGCCGTCACCGGTGCTCCCGGCACCGGCACCCCGCAGCCGTCCACGACCGTCACCGCAACCGGCGTCGTCCCCCGGATCTCGACCTTCGGCTGGCCCGCCGACGCCACTACGGCGGCCGGCAGCCCCGCCACCCCCACGGCGGGGGTCGACGCCGCCGCGCCGACCGCGCTCCCGCTCACGACCGCCGTCCCCGTCACCGTCGCTGTCACGCCCGAGAACCCGCACGACCCCGCGGTGAAGTACGTCCACGTGATCGTTTGGATCGCGCCCCCGGCCACGACGAACGGCGGGGCCGCCGAAAGTGCCGACGGCAGAATGAGCACCGCCGGGTCGGTGGCCGAGCGCGCGAGCGCGGTCACGTTCGCGGCCTCCGCCCCCGTGTTGCGCACGACCATGGTCGCGGTCAGCGTGGCCGTGAACCGCACGTTCGGCCCCGGAGTGAGCGTGAACGAGTCGACGACGAGGGCCGCCCCCGACAGGACGGCCGTAGCCGGCGCGACCTGCCCCGGCATCGCGATCGCGAACCCGCTGTTGGCGTCGGTCCCCGACGCGCTCGCCGCGAACCCGGCGCTCCCGGCGCCGGTGACCGTGAACGTCCAGACGAAGATCCGGTTCCCGCCCGCCACGATGACGACGGGAGCGGCCGGCACCGGGCCGGCGAATAGTCCCGTAACCCCCGCCGGCGAGAGCACCGGCGTCACCGCGTTCGCGTCGGCCCCCCCGGTGTTGACGACGGTCAGCGACGCCACCAGAAGCTGGCCGACGGTCACGGGCCCCGCCGGCGTCACGAGCAGCGTGCCGGACAGCGCCGCGGGCGCCGTCGCCGTGAAACCGCCCGTCGTCGCCGCCGCCGCCGTGGAGGCTCCGCACGTGAGGCCCGACGCGGTCACGCTGAACGACTGCGTACCCGCACTCAGGACCGTGTAGGTCCACGAGAAGGTGCGCTGGGACCCCCCGGGTACGGTCTGGGACGCGGGCGCGACGGCGCCGAACGCGCCGGATCCGGCGAAGGTCGTCGCGGCGATCCCCACTCCGGTGGCATCGGTGCCGCCCGTGTTCGTCACCGTCAGCGTGACCGTCACCCCCTGCCCGACGGACGCCGTCGCCGGCGCGAAAGAGAGCGCGGCAGCCAGGGCGGCGGGCGCTCCCGCGGTCACGATCCCGGACGCCGCCGGCGGCGAGGACACCGCGACCGAGGAATTCACGTCCGCGCCCGACACCGTCGTTGTGAAGGTCACGGACCCGGCCGCCGCGGCCGTGTAGGTCCAGGTGAAGGTCACGGACGCGCCCCCCGCGAGGACATACGGCAGGGCCGGGAACGGCCCGGCGACGGGCGTCATCGCGGCACCCGCGGGCTGGACCGGCGCGGCGGTCACGGAGGCGCCCGCCTGGCCCGTGTTCGTGACCCGGGCGCTGACGACGATGTCCTGGCCCACGCAGAGGCTCCCCGGGGAGGCCGCCAGGACGGCGGACAGCGCCGCGGCGGACTGGACCGTGATCGCGGACGCCGTAGCGGGCGGTGAGGTCGCGCCGAGGTCTCCCCCGGCGGTGGCCGTGAAGCCGAGGCTCCCCGCCGAGAGGCCCGTCACCGTGAACACGAATGTCTGCGCGCCGGCGGGCGCGAGGCTCGCCACGCTCGCCGGCACGGGCCCCGTCACGCTCCACCCCGCCGCCCCCGAGGAACGCCAGATCGAGGCGCCCACGTTCGCGGCGGCGGAGCCGCCCGTGTTGGTGACGGTGAGGTACACGAGGACCGCCTGCCCCGTCGAGATCACGGACTGCGAAGTCGCCAGGCTCGCCGCCAGCGCGGCCGGCAGGGCCTGGATCGTGGTCGACAGGACCGCCGAGGCCAGGAGGGTCACGCCGCCGCACCCGCCCCCCGACGCCGTGACCGAGAAGACGACGAGCCCAGGAGCGGACGTGGCGAACGTCCACGCGAATGTGGTCGAGCCCCCGGCCGCCAGCGGGACGGCGCCCGTCGGCGCCGCGAGGGTCGAGACCAGCCCGGCACCCGGCCCGACGACGATAACGGGAGTGACGGCAGGAGCCGTCACTCCTCCCGTGTTAGTGACCGTCAGGGCCACCGTGATCGTTCCGCCGACCGTGAGCGACGGCGTTGCCGCCCCCATCCCCGCGAGGGCCGCCGGGGCCGGCACCACGAACGAGTCCGCTGCCGGGAAGGCCTGGACCGTCCCGCAGGGGCCGGTCGCCGTCACCCCGGCCGGATTGTCCGTCGTCCCGCCCGCGCATGCCAGCGTCCCGTCGATCGTGACCGTGACCGTCATCCCGGGCGTCAGCGTCAGCGCGCCCGACCAGGTGTGAACCGGTCCGGCAGCCGAATGCGCAAGCGCGGGAACACTCGATTCGCTTCCGAACGTCACGCCGGCGGCCAGCGTGTCGGTCACGGTGAGGTCCGCAAGCGTCGCGGCGCCCGTGTTCTGGACGATGAGCGTGTACGACACGCTCCCGCCCGGTTGTGGCGATGCGGGCGCGCGCGACCGTACCATGGCCACCGACACCCCCGGCGGCGCCAGCGTAAAGCCAGTCACGTTCGAGGCCAGCCTCGTCACTCCGCACGACGTCTGCGCCTCCACGAACGCCGTGTTTCCCACCGCCACCGGGCCGCAGACGACCCCCACCGCCCCGGTGAGGCTGAAGGTGTACACGCCGCCGGGCGCGAGCGCGAGCCCAGTCGCCGACCACTCGTACCGGGTCCCACCAGCGACGCTCGTCACCACGGGCGCCCCGAACGCGCCGGGTTGGGCCGCCACAACGCCCGTCACCAGCGGCGAGACCGTGTCCACGACCGTCATCGACGTCACCGTCGCCGACCCCGTGTTCGTCACCTGGATCGTGTAGGCGAGGGGCGCGCCGGTGCCCGGCGACGGCACGGACTGCGTGTCGGTCACCGTGATCGCCACGGCCGGACCAGCCACGACGAATCCGGTCACGTTGGACGCCTGTCCCCCGGCCTGGCACGCCGACGCCCCGGCCACGAACGCCGTGTTCGAGACGCTCCCGCTCCCGCACAGGGCCCCCACGGCCCCGTCCACCCGGAAGGTCGCGACCGTCCCCGGCAGGAACGGACCCGTGCTCGTCCAGGTGTACAGCGTCCCGCCCGCCGCCTGGCTCACGACCGGCGCCGCGAACCCCGCCGGCGTCGTCGGCGTGCCCCCGGTAAGCACCGGCGGCACCGTGTCCGTGACCACCACGGCCGTCAGCGTCGCCGCCCCCGTGTTAGTCACCTGGATCGCGTAACCGACCGGCCCGCCAACCACGGGCGAGGCGGGCGTGAGCGTCTGCACCACGGTCATCCCGTTTGCCGACGGGAGAACCACGTTCCCCGGCGCTATCCCGAACTGCTGGAGCGTCCCGCACCCGACCGCCGCCTGCACGTAGGCCGTGTTCGCCATGCCAGTCGGGTCGCAGACCAGACCCACCGCCCCGCCCAGCGTGAACGTCTGTGGCACGCCCGGCCCAATGCTCAGCCCGGTTGCCGACCATTCATACCGCGTCCCCGTGGCAACGCTCGTGACCACCGGCGGCCCGAACGGCGCCGGCTGGGCCGGCGTCACGTTTACGAGCACCGGCGACACCGTATCCACGACGGTCAGTGTCGTGATCGGCGCGACGCCCGTATTCGTCACCTGGATCGTGTACCCGAACGCGGTCCCGATGCCCGGGCCGGGCAGGGTCTGCGTGGTCACCACCGTCATCCCCGTCCCCGGCGGCGCCAGTGTGAACCCTGTCCCATTTGACCGCAGGCTCGTGATCCCGCACGACGTCTGCGCCTCCACGAACGCCGTGTTTCCCACCGCCACCGGCGAGCAGATCGCCCCAACGGTGCCGTCGAGCTGGAACGTCGCCGACGCCCCCGGCAACAGCGGGCCCGTGCTCACCCAGCCGTAGACCGTGCCCCCGGTTCCCTGCCCGACCGGCTGGAGCGTGAACCCCGCCGGCGTCGTCGCCACGACCCCCGTCACCACCGGCGACACCGTGTCGGCCACGGTCACGGACGTCACCGTCGCCGCCCCCGTGTTGGTGACGACGATCGTGTAGTTCACGGGCCCGCCCGCCACCGGCGCCGCCGGCGTCTGCGTCTTCGACACCGACAGAACCGGGACGCTGCCGACGATGAGCGCCGCCGGGACCGCCGGGCCGCTCGACCGCCCCGCGCCGCTGTTGGCGTCGAAACCGGTCGCCGTCGCGGTCAGGACGATGTCCCCCCCCGCGCCCGCGGTGAAGGACCAGGTGAAGGTCAGAGCCGCCCCGCCCGCGAGCGTGACCGGCATCGCCGGAGAGGGCCCCGCCGCCGGCGCCGCCGACCCCGCGCCGGAAACCGATGGCGCGGCCGCGGCGACCCCGGTCGCGTCCGCTCCGCCCGTGTTCGTGACGGTCACCGTCACCAGGAACGGCGAGCCGGCGCAGACCGGGGACGGGAACGCGGCCACGGCTGCGGAGAGGGAGGCCGCCGTCTCCACGGTCAGCGCCGCGCCCGCCGCCGCCTGTATAGTCGCCGACCCGCACACCGCCCCGGTGGCGGTCGCCGAGAGCCCGACCGCTCCGGCGCCCGTCGCGGTGAAGGTCCAGGCAAACGTCACCGACGCCCCCGGCGCAAGGGTCGCCACGGTCGCCGGGACCGGCGCCACCGGGACGGTCACGAGCCCGGCGCCCGGGCCGACCGCCACATCCGGCACGAGCGCGGTGATCGGCGTGCCCCCCGTGTTGGTCACCGTAAGCGTGACGAGGAAGGCCTGCCCCGTCGAAACCTCCGCGGGGGACGCCGCGGCGGCCGCCAGCGTGCCGGGCGCCCCGAGGACGAAAGAGTCCGCGGCCGACGCTTCGGCCGCTCCGCACGAGGCCGCCGCCTGCCCCCACGCTTCCGCGCCGACCGGACCGGCGGCACAGGCCGCGACTCCCGTCACCGTCACCGTCAGCATGTCGCCCGGCGCGAGCCCCACGGAGCCGGCCCAGGCCAACACTCCCGTGGTGGCGGCATTCCAGACGAGCCCCGGCGGGGACGCCTGCGCGGTGAAGAGGATGTCCGCGGGCAGCGTCTCCGTCACGGTCACGGCGGTCAGGGTCGCCGTCCCCGTGTTCCCGATCACCAGCGAATACGTCACGACATCGCCCGGGCCCGGCGAGGCGGGCGTCCGGCCCAGCGAGAACGCGATCGAAGTCGTCAGCGCCGTCAGGTCGAACCGGTCGATCGCGCTGGCGGCCTGCCCGACGCCGCATGGGCTCCCGACCGCGGCCCAGCCCGTGTTGTCGACTTGCCCGGTCAAGCAGGCGGAAACGACGCCGTCGATCGTGATCGTGGCGCTTCCGCCCGGCGGGAGGGACACGGGGCCTTCCCACGCGACGGCTCCGGTCGTGGCGCCGTTCCAGATCAGCCCGGCGTTGTCGGACTGCGCCACGAACGCGAACGCGGGCGGAAGGGTGTCCGTCACGAGGAGGCTGGTCAGGGTCGCGCTCGGGCTCGCGTTCGTCACCACGAGCGTGTACGTGACCGCTCCACCCGGATCCGGCTGGGCCGGGGAGTGACCGGCCTGCACGAGGACGGCGGGCGAGAGCGCCGTGAGCGGGAAGGCGTCGATGACCGACGCCGCCTCGCCCGCCCCGCAAGCCGAGACACCCCTCGCCCACGCGCCGCTTACGACGATTCCGGTGAAACACGCGTCCGCGGTCCCGTCGATCGTGACCGTCACCGTCGCGCCGGGAGCCATCGCTATCGCCCCCTGCCACGCCACCACCCCGGCCGCGGCGCCGTTCCAAATGAGGCCGCCGGTGTTCGACTCCGCGACCAGGGCGACCTCGCCGGGCAGGCTGTCGACTACGAGGAGGTCGGTCACGGTCTCGGCGCCCGCGTTCGTGACCCGGATAGTCCAGGAAACCGGTCCCGCCGCGACCGGGGACGCCGGGCTCCTGGAGATGTCCACGGTCAGGGGCACGGCCGTTCCGCTCACCCAGGCGGGAGCAGACGCGGCGACACCCGTCGGGACCGCCGCACCCGAGTTCGCGTCGGTCCCGGACGCCGTGGACGAGAAGACCGCCTCGCCCGCCCCCGCCGCCGTGTAGACCCACACAAAGGTCACCGCCGCCCCGCCCGCGAGCGACTGCGGAGTTCCCGGGACCGGCCCCGAGACGGGCACCGCCGAACCCGCGCCCGTCACCCGCGGCGCCGCGGGGGTCACCCCCGACGCCGCCGCCTCCCCCGTGTTCGTCACCGTCATGGCGACCGTGATCGGGCTCCCGACGCAGACCGGGGACGGGCCCGCCGCGAGCGCCGCCACGAGCGCGGCCCCGGCCTCGATCGCGACCGTCACCCCGGAGGCCGCGGAGAGCGACGGGGCCCCGCACGCGGCACCCGAGGCGGAGAGCGTGAACGCCGCCGTGCCGCCGGACGCCGCCGTGGCGGTCCACGTGAAGACGATGCCGGACCCCGGCGCCAGCGACGCCGGCCCCGCGGGCCAGGGGCCGCCGGACAGGGACGCCGCGCCGCCCCCGGAATCCCAGCCGGCCGCGACCAGCCCGGTCACCGGAGCCGCTCCGGTGTTGGTCACCGTGAGCGTCACCAGGAACGACTGGCCGACGGACGCCGACGCCGGGCCGGAGCCGGCGGCCGCGAGCCCGGAGGCGGGAGGCGCGACCGTGAATCCGGAAGAAGTCGCCTGCTGTATCGCGCTTCCGCACGCCGTAGCGGCCTCCACCCAGGCGGTGCCCGACACCCGGGTGGAGACGCACACGCCGCCTACGACGCCGGTCACCGTGAACGTGAACGAGGCGCCGGGAACGAGGCTGGCCGCGCCGCTCCATGCGTACCGGGTTCCTCCGGCCACGGATGCGACGGCGGGGACGCCGAAACCCGGGGGTTGTCCCGTCGCGACCGCCGTCACAACCGGTGAGAGCGTGTCGACGACCGCGAGCGCGGAGATCGTCGCCCATCCCGTGTTCGTCACGATGATCCGGTAGAGCAGAGGCGCGCCCGTCGTCCCCGCCGTCTGCTGATCGTGGAGGACGCCGAATGTGAAGACGGGCGGAATGACCGTGAAGCCCGTGACGCCGGAGGACGCCCCGACCGGACCGCACGCGGCCGTGCCGACCGCCCAGGCGGTCGACGACACCGCCGTGGATGCGCAAACCGTACCCACGACGCCCGTGATCGTGAAAGTGAACGCCGCGCCGGGAACGGCGACCAGCCCGCCCGAATCCGACCACGAGTACAGCGTGCCTGCCGGAGTGCCGGCGACCGGCAGGGCCGTGAACCCCGATGGGCCGTCGAGGACGGCTCCCGTGATCACGCCGGGCAGCGTGTCGACGACGGAGAGCCCCGTCAGGGTCGCCGTGCCCAGGTTGACGACGACGATGCGGTACGTGACCGTTCCCCCCGCAGAGGGCGAGGCGGGGGTCTGCGTCTGCGCGACCGAGACCGCGGCAATGTGCGGAGCCACCGCCAGGAACGACGGGACACCCGGGGCCGCGGCGTAGGCGGCGGCGCATCCCGTCCAGGCCTCGCCCCACGGGGTGGAACCCGCGACGACCGGCCCGCAGACCGGCCCCACGGCTCCCGTGATCGTGACCGTCATCACCGTCCCCGGAGTGAGGCTCAGGCTCCCGTTCTCCCACGCGTAGACGGACCCGGCGGGGGACGGCGCGACCGACATCGCGAACCCGCCGGGGGTATCCGCCGAGACCCCGGTCACGAATGCCGGGAGCGTGTCCACGATCCTGAGCCGGGTGATCACCGCCCCCCCCGTGTTGTCGACGACCAGGCGCCAGGAGACGCTCGCGCCGACGCTCCCGGTCGCCGGCGCCTGGGTCTGCGCCAGGGAGATCGTGAAGACGGGCGCCCCGAAGACGAAGCCAGGGCTGTTGGACGAGGTCTCGGCCACCCCGCACCCCGACCGCGCGCTCACGAACGCGGTGTCGCTCACGACCGTCTGGACGCATACGTCGCCCACGACGCCGGTGATCGTGAAAGTGAACGCGGCCCCCGGGGCGAGCGAGAGACCCGATCCGGACCAGGCGTACCAGGTGCCGGACGCCGTCTGGGCGGGCGGAAGGACCGCGAACGGCGCCGGCGCGTCGCGGGAGACCCCCGTGACCGACGGCGCCACCGTGTCGGCCACGACCAGGTCCGTCACCGTGGCCGCCCCCGTGTTCGTGACGACCAGGCGGTACGTGACCGGGGATCCGACACCCGGGGACACCGGGGTCTGTTGCAGCGCCGCGGCGACGCTCAGAACCGGCTGGGCGATCGAGAACCCCGCCACGCCCGATCGCGCCTCCGCCTCCCCGCACAGCGATCCGGCCGCCGCCCACGCCGTGTTGCTGACGGACGTGGACGCGCAGACGACACCCACGGTTCCCGTGATCGTGAAGGTGAAGGCCGCGCCGGGGGCGAGGCTCACGGCCGCCCCGGTCCACGCGTACCACGATCCGCTTCCTGTCGACGCCGGCGCGAGCGGAACGAATCCCGCGGGGGCGTCCCGCGCGACCCCGGTCACAACCGGGGAAACCGTGTCGGCCACCGTGAGCGACGTGATCGTCGCCGAACCCGTGTTGGCGACGACGATCCTCCACGCGACCGGCCCGCCGGAAACCGGCGACGCCGGCGCCTGAGTCTGGGAGACGGCGAACGACGCCGCCACCACGCCGACCGGCTCCGTAGTCGCGGGGCCGGCCGCCAGCGCGGCCCCCGAGTTCAAGTCCGCCGCGAACACGGTGGTCGTGAGGACGACCGTCCCGCCGGACCCGCCCGTGAAAGTCCAGGTGAAAGTGGCGGATTCCCCGCCCGCCAGCGTCACCGGCATCGCCGGCCACGGGCCCCCCGCGGGCACGAGGCCCCCGGGACCGGAGGCGAGGAAGGGCGACGCCGTGACCCCCGTCGCGTCCGCCGTCCCGGTGTTGGTCACGGTCAGCGTGACGAGCACGGGCGTCCCCGGGCACGCGAAGGCGGTCATTCGGTGCGCCTCGACCGCCAAAGCCGCCGCCCCCTGCACCACCACGACGCCGCTCGCGGCGAGCGGGGATGAGTAGCCGCCGAACGCCGTCGCGGTCGCCGTCCAGGACACCGTCCCGGGCGCGCCGCCCGTCGCCGTCCACGTGAACACGGCGGTATCGCCGGGCGCGAGAACGGCCAGCCCGGCGGGGGCCGGCCCGCCGGCGGGCGCGGTTCCGGTGCCCCAGGACGCCGGGGGCGACGGAGCCACCGTCGTCGCGGGCCCCGCGCCTGAGTTGCTGACCGATAGCGTCAAGAGGAACTGCTGCCCGATGGACACCGTCCCCGGCAGGGGTCCGAACCAGGCCGACAGGACCGGCGGGTACGGCACCGTCACGGCCGGGTAGGGAGGCCCCGCGCATCCGTACACGCCGTTCGTGTCGGCGGCCGCGACCTCGTACCGGAGCGTCCGCCCCGCCGTGACCCCCGCGTCCCGGAACGACGTCGCCGTGTCGCTCCAGAGCGTAGCGAGCGTGACGAAACCGCACGCGCCGCACGTCGCCCGCCATACCGCGTAGCGCGACACCGGGAAGGTCCCGGCGGCCGCGGGGCCCCAGGAAACCGCGACGGCGCCGCCCGCCTCCCATGCCGTGGCGGTCACGCACCCCGGCGGGCACACGCGGAAGACCGCGGCCGTCCGCGAGAACGACAGGGTCATGGGCAGGGCCTCGCTGAACCAGCTCGCGCCCGCGACGCTCAACGTCATCACCGTCGCGCACGGGACCGCCGCGGCCATGTCGACCCGGAAGGTGATCGAGCCGGACCGGCCCGGTCCGAGCTGGTCCACGACCCATCGCAGGTACAACGGGTCCGCCGTGTTCACGCCCGGCTCCCCCGCAAGCCAGGAGGTGGTCGAGAGACCCGTCGTGGTCCAGGACATGTACGCGAGGACGCCCGCGGGAAGCTTCGTCACCACGCCGCCTGGCACGTACTCACTTTCCTGGAACCCGCTCACGTGCAGCGCGAGCGCCGTCGCCGTGCCGGAACCCGCGTTGCTGAAGCTCAACGTGAAGGTGGGAACGGGATACCCCGCGTACACGGTCGCGGCCGATGCGTTGAGAGACATCGCGATGACGGGCTTGCGCACCGCCGTCGAGGCCGTGTCGGAGAGCGTCACGTACGGATCGGTCATGACCGTGGCCGACGCCCGGTTCACGATCGTGTCACCGTCAGCCAGCGTCGCCGAGACCGCCACGGTGAACCTCAGGAACCCGGACGCGCCCGGCGCCACCCGGTTCACGACCCAGCGTAGGACCGCAGGGACCCCGGCGCCGTCGGCCGGCTCTCCCGTCGTCCAGGGACCCGCCGCCGAGGCTCCCCAGGCGGAGGCACTGAGCGCGGGAGCCCCGGCCGCGTCGGCCTGGGCCCAGAACCGCACCCCGCCAGCCCGCCATGCCGTGCCGTTGGGCATCGTGTCCGTGAACGTCATCCCGAAGGCCGTGACCAGCCCCGAGTTGCTCCACGAGAGCGTGTACGAGAGCACCTCGCCCCCCGACACGACCGTCCGGTCCACGCGCTTGCGCACGGTCAGGACCGGCGGCGACTGGAAACCGTACACCGCGTTGTTCCAACCCGCGTACACCCAGCCGTCTGGAGTGACCGCCGGCGAGACGAGCGCGGTCGCCGCCTTCGTCGCCATCCCCGCATGCCAGTTCCACAATTCGTGTCCGTCAGCGAGGCTCAGGAGACACAGCCCATCCTCCGCCACCCCGTCCTTGTAAACCACGAGCACGGAGCTTCCCCCCGTGATCACGGGAGGCGCGATCTCGGTCGCCGCCCCCCCGTCCACGGTCGCCGTCCACCGCGTGGTCAGGTTGGCGTTCAGGCACCGCACGAGGGCGGAGCTGCCGGTGAGCGACATGGACACCGCGATCGTGCCGTTCGGCGCGATCGCGATCCCGGTCGCGGGGAGGGGCAGGGCGACGCTGCCCGCCGGGACCCCGTCCTGGCGCACGACCGTCAGGGTCGTCGTCGCCGCGTAGAGGCGGCTGTCCGGCCCGAGCGCGAGCGGCGAGACGTACCGCCCGTTGGCCGGCGTCCCCGCGATCGTGATCGACCAGGCCACCGACCCGGTCCTGGTCAGCGCGATCAGGTTCCCCCACGTCCGGCTGGCCAGGAACGCGACGTTCCCGTTGGGGATCACGACCCCCCCGCCGCTGTAGGAGGCCGTCGTCGACTCCTGGTAGAGCCAGGCCTGCGCGGGGGACACCGGGTGGGGAAAGACGCTGCTCAGGTCGCCGTAGTCGTTTCCGACGAAGATGTCCCCGTGCTGCATGACCGCGATGTTCAGCCGGACGTTCTCGTAGCCCTTCCCCGCGACGCTCATCGGGAAGTTGTACCGGGCGGCCAAAGCGGGCGTGGTCACGTTGTAGAGGGAGGTCTCCTTCACGGCCGTGCACGTCGCCAGCCAGAGCGTGTCGTCGGGATCGATCAGCGGCATGGTCATGGTCACGCCGCCGCTCTTCGTGGCCAGGGACGGCCCGACGGCGCCCGTCAGCGCGTCGAACTCGGCGACGATCCCCGCCTCGTCGGAGGTGTATACCTTCCCCTTGTGCTGGACTTGGCCGCGGTACGCGTTGGCCCCGATCGGGGTCCTCCAGACCTGCACCAGCCGGTCGGGAATCCGCGCCGACGTGTACCCGGCGTTGAACGAGTCGCCCCGGAACCGGTGCCAGCCCGACCACGCCGGCTTCACCGACACCGTCGTCGCGCCACGGACGCCCGCGTTGTCCACGGCCTCGATCCGGTACCAGTAGGTCCAATCGTAGACCGGGCTCGCGGCGCCGTCGACCGCCAGCGTCGCCGATCCCGGCGCGAACCCCCCCGGGACCGGGGCGAAGACCTTTCGCGAGGCCGTGTACGGCCCTCCCGCCGAGGTCGCGCGCCAGACCTCGTACCGGCTGATCGGCCGGCCGCTGATGGCGTTCGTGCTCTCCAGCGTCCATGAGAGCCGGACCGCGTGCGGCTCGGCGGCCGCCGTTACGACCGGCGGCGGCGGCGGCGGCGCGTACCAGTAGGTCAGGAGCCCGGAGCACGAGGCCCCGAATGACCGGGCGCGGACCCGGAGGTAGTAGGTCGCGGTGACAGCCGGCTGGTACTCGAAGCTGAACTGGTTCCCGCCGCCGCTCTGATCGTCCGACGCCACGAGGAAGACACCGGTCGAGTCGCTGTACAACTCCCCGACGTTGTCCCCGGCCCCGCCGACCGTGTCGAAATGGTAGAGGTTCCCGGCGGTCATCGGGATCCGGAACCAGTCGTAGGTGTCGCTGGTGCAGACCTCGTGGGGTCCGTGCGTCTGCGTCGTCGTCGCGGGCGCGAGGAGGGTCCCCGCCGCGCCCGTGTTGTCCAGGGGGTCCCAGGGATCCCCGTAAACACTCAGGGACCGCGTGGCCCCGACCGAGACCGGCGACTTGGAGCCGGAGTCCGTCCCGGTCACGGTCGCGGTCAGGACCGGGTACCCGCACCCGGTCCCGCTGAACGACCACGTGAACGCCTGCCAGGCGCCGGGCGCGAGCGTGACGGGCCCGGCGGGAACCGGCCCGCCCAGGAGCGTCTGCCACGGTCCCGTGCTCGCCCACACCGTGGCCGTGATCCCGGTGACGTTCGCGTTTCCCATGTTCGTGACCGAGAGCACGAGCGCGAATCCCGTCTCCCCGGGGACGGACGCCGGGATCGCGGCGATGGCGGCCTTGAGCGGCGTCGCGATCGTCGCGGCCGACGAGACGCACATGATAGCGCCCCCGCCGCCCGAGTCCGTCCCCGTCACGGTCGAGGTGAACGAGACCGCCCCCGCCCCGGTGGAGCTGAGCGTCCAGGTGAAGACCTGGGTGCCGAAGCCCGGGATCGAGACGGGGAACGACGGCACGGGGCCGGAGACGAGCGACACGAGGACCGCCCCCGCGTTGATCGCCAGCAGGGGCGTCGTGTCCGTCGCGCTCATGCCGCCGGTATTGGTCACGGTCAACCGCACCTGGAATGTCCCGCCCACCGACGGAGGCGCCGGCACGATGGAAAGCGCGCACGCGAAGGCGGCCTTGGACGTGATCGCGAGGGACCGCGTGCCCGACGCCTGGATCGTCTCCGAAGTGACCGGATCCGTCCCGGTCGCCGTCGCCGAAAACCAGGCGGTGCCGGCCCCCGAGGCGCTGAAGGTCCACGTGAAGGCCTGGGCCGCCCCGGGGCCGATGACGACCGGGCCCGCGGGCACCGGGCCGCCCACGGGATTGATCAGCGCCCCGCCCGACGTCACCTGGATCGCGGGCATCACCCCGCTGGCGCTCGAAGTCCCCGAGTTGGTCACGGTCAGCACGACCTGGACCCACTGGCCGGGCACGGTCAGCGCCGGCACAGTCGAAAGCGCGGCCCGCAGCGACGCCGCCGGGCCGACGCGCAGGTTGTCCGCAAACCATCCGCGATAGGCGTTCGCGGTCGAGTCGCCGGTGTCGAACTCGAGCTTCGCCCAGATCGTCTGGCCGATCCACGGCGCCAGCGGCACCTCCACCCGGCGCCAGATCCTGATCGGAGTGAGCAACTGCTGGACCTGGGTCCAGCCCGCACCCCCGTTCGCCGAGATCCAGACCTTGCGGGTATCGTAGATCGTGCTGGCCCCGCTCCCCTCGACCTCCTCCCAGCTCCAGAACGTGAGCATGTCGCCGGCCGCGACGGGACCGATCACGCCCGTGAGCGCGCCCTTGTTGGGCATTCCGGGCGTTTCGTACGTCGTGGTCCCGGCCACCCCGTACCACCAGGAGGTCGGGCTCCCGCTCGAGAACGTGCGGCCCGCGGGCGTGGCCCCGTCCGTCACCGTGTGCCAGAGGCCGGCCGGAGCCCAGCCTCCCGTCACCCCGACCAACATCGAGAGCGACGCGGCCTTCCGGACCGGCAACCCGGTGTCCAGGTCGGTGCCCGCCGCCGTAGCGGTCAGCGCCAGCGTCCCTCCGCCGGACACGCTGTAGGTCCAGGTGAAGAACTGGGACGCGCCCGGCCCGAGCGTCACCGGGCCCGCCGGAGAAGGGCCCGACTGGAACACGACCAGGGAGGCTCCCGCGTCGAGCTGGAGCTGGGGCACGATACCCGCGACGGTCGAGGCCCCCGTGTTCGTCGCTGCGAGCACGATCTGGATCCAGGCCCCGATCGGGGGCGGGGCGGGGGTGACCGATACGGCCGTCCGCAGGCCGGAGACGGCTTCCGTGGCCGTGTAGCCCGGGCTCGAGACCGGAACGCCCGACCCCGACTCCGCGCCCGACGCAGTCGCCGTGAAGGACACCAGCCCGGTTCCGGACGCGCTGAACGTCCACACGAACGTCTGACTGCAGAACGCGCACAACGGGACCGGCACGCCGGGCACGGGGCCGCCGATCGGGGCCACTAGACCGCCGCCGGCGTTGATCTGGAGCGCGGGGAAGACCCCGTCGGCGGCTACGCCGCCGGTGTTGTTCACCTGGAACCGGACCTGGAACCACTCCCCGGGTGCGACCGCCGCCGGGGACATCGTCAGGACTCCGGCGAGCGCAGCGGGAGTCGAGACGTTGAGCGTGGTGTTCACCTCGATCTGGAGGAGATCCCCCGTGATCCCGTCGAACCCGGTCGCCGTCGCCGTGAGCCATACGAACCCCGAACCCGAGGCGCTGAGCGTCCACGTGAACGACCGGGACGTCCCCGCGCCGACGGTCACCGGCCCCGCCGGCACCGGCCCGGCCATCATCGCCATCGGAGCGCCGCTCGTGAAGAGCCCCGGCACGACCCCGGTCGCGGCGACACTGCCCGTGTTCGTGATGGTGAGGACAACCTGCACCCAGCGCCCCACCGTGGTCGAGACCGGCGCGGAGATGGACGGCTCCAGCACGGCGGCCGGCCCCACGGTCGCATCGTCCACGTACCAGCCGGCGAAGTCGTTCACCGACCCGTCCACCGTGTCGAACTCGAGTTTCAGCATTATCGTCTGGCCCGCGTACGCGCCGAGCGGAACGCTCACGCGATGCCACTCGTTCTGGGGGACGTCGAGCTGGAGGAGCTCGGTCCAGATGAAGCCGCCGTCGGTCGAAACCGAGACGATCCGGGTGTCGTAGAAGAGTCCTCCCTCGGTCTCTTCCCAGCTCCAGAATGACAGAACGTCGCCCGGCATTACGGGCCCGATCGTCTGGACGATCGCCCCGCTGTTCGTGCTTCCCGTGTTGTAGGTCCCGGTCATGTCCCATCCGTACCACCACGAGTTCGGGGACCCGCTGGTAAACATCCGTCCCGGCCGGGTAGACGCATCGGCGACCTCGTGCCACAACCCGGTCGGCGACCATCCGCTGGCGCCCGACAGCACCGCCTGGCATCCCGCGTTCGCCGCCACCGGCAGTCCCACCACGGAGTCGGTCCCGGTTCCCGTGGCCGTGAACCCGGCCACGCCGACTCCGGACGCGCTCAACGTCCATACGAACGACAGCGACGCCCCGGGCGCCAGCGACACCGGCCCGGGCGGCACGGGACCCGCTTGCACGACGGCGAGGCCCGCCCCCGCGGTGAACCCAAGCACCGGGAGGACGCCGTTCACGGCGGAGGCTCCCATGTTGGTCAGGCTGAGCACGACCGTGAACCATTCGCCCACGGAGACCCCGGACGGCGTCGCGGCGAGGGCGGCGCGCAGGACGATGGCCGGGACGACCGTGGCCTGGTTCGAGTTCCCGCTCTCGTTCGGCGGGGCGCGGTCGTCGAACGCGTCGACCGTGTACCAGTACGCGGTCCCGTTTGCCGCACCCGTGTCGATCCAGACCGTGGTCCAGAGCCCCCAGACCGTCGCCAGCACGGGCGGTCGGGAGGCGGGTACGCTCCAGCCTCCCGCGTAGGTCGCCCGGTAGACCCGGTAGCCGGACACCGGGAAGGTTCCCGCCCCGGCAGGACTCCACTGGAGCCGAACCAGCCCGTCGCTCCCGGCCGCCGTCAGCCAGCCCGGCGTCGCGGGCGGCGAGCCCGAGATGCTCACGGGACCCGAGAACGGCGACGGATCGGATACCGAGCCCAGCGATCTCACGTAGAACCGGTTGACGCCCGCGCCGTCGACCGCGCCGACGAACCAGGACGCCGATCCGGCCGTGACCCCGATCGGCATTTCGGCAACGGGAACGCCGGGGAATGAGGTGCGGTACACGGCGTAGCCGGTGGCCGGATGGGTACCGGACGGACCGGGCATCCACGCGACCAGGACGCGGTTGCCCGTTCCCGCGAGGCCCCAAGCCGCGCACGCCGTCGGCGGATTGAGAGCGGAGTCCAGGGGCCTCCCGCACGCCGTCTGCGACCACGGCCCCGGGATCAGCAGGATGTCCACCGCACGTACCCGGTACCAATAGGACGAGCCGTTGACCAGCCCCCCGTCGGTGAAATCGGTGGCCGATCCGGTCAGGGGGCCGGCCGGCGCCGTGACACCGGTCTGCGCGTACGGTCCGGCAGGATCCGGCGCCCGGAAGACCTGATAGAAAGAGACGGGATAGCCGCCGGCCCACGCCGGGGACCAGTTCAGGTCCGCCTGCTGGTTCTGCCCGAGAGCGGTCAGCCCGCCCGGCGCGATCGTCTGGTTGACGACCGTCGCGCTTGCGACCGCGCTCTGGATGTAGGGCGAGGCGGACCCGTCGAACAACGTCCCGCCGGCCGCGTTCCCGATCCAGGTCCCGTCCGGCACCGAGCCCTGCACCCGGGCGCCGAACGTGAGCCGGCCCGACTGGAGTCCACCGACCCGCGAGACGGCCCAGCGCAGGAGCAGCGGCGCGGACGTCCCGTCGGCCGGCTCTCCCGCCGTCCAGGGCCCCGCCCACGACGTCGCGTACGATGGGGACACTGTCGCTCCCGCTTCGACCGTGGCGGCGAAGCTCCCCGCGGCGTAGCCGAGGCCCGCCGGCAGGGTGTCCCAGAGGCACAAGTTCTGGCCCGTCATCCCGCTCGCATTGCTCCACGAAACGGTATACGAGAGGACCTCACCGCCAGCGTGCACTAGTGGGGGGCTCGCGGTCTTCGAAACGGTGACGACCGCGGGAGAGGCAAGGCAGTAAATGGCGTCGTAGAGGGCCACGTAGATTCGCCCGTCCGGGGTCACCACCGGTGACGAGATCAACTCCGCCCACGTCTGCGTCTCCGGCGAATCCCACTGCCAGAGCAGGAGGCCGTCCGACTCCCGGAACCCGAGGAGTCCCAGGGCCTTGGGGTTGGTACCGTCCGCGAATGTCGCTATCACCTTCCCGTCGGCGGTGATCACGGCCGGCGAGATCTCCGCGACGTCGTTCCCGTGCACGGTCCGGGACCACCGGAGCGAGCCGGTCGGATCGACCGACTCCACCCGGAACGCGGCGCCCTCGGTCGTGATCACGACCCCGCCGTCGGCCTGGGCGGCCAGCCCGGTGATGATACCGGGAGCGCCATACCGCCACGCGTAACTGCCGTCGTCGTTGAGAGCCAGCAGGGAGGTCGTGCCCGCGTGAATCCGTCCGGTCGGCCCCACCGCAAGCTGGGCCGCGTAGGCGTGCGTGGACATCGTGCCGTCGATCGTGCGCGTCCAGACCGGCGCCCCCCCGGACGTCACGCAGACCACGTCGTGCGGCGGCGCCGCCTTTCGCCGCAGGAATACGAGATTCCCATTCATGAGCACGACCGTGTCGCCGTCGCACGCCCCGGCCGCGTTGGAGTTGATCCACACGGTCGCACCATACGTCCCCGCGTCCCGGACCGCGACGGCGTCGCCGGCGTCGTTACCCCAGATGACCAGCCCGTTCGAGGCGATCACGGGATCCATGTTGCAGAGCGAAAGCCCCTTGGGTTCCGTCACCGGCTGACTCCATTTCATGGCCAGGGACGGCGTGGCGTGCGCGGTGAGCGTCGCCGCCGTGTTGGTGGTGTCGAGGGTCGCATACAGGATCCCCTGGGGACCCACGACAGGCGCGCTGAAATATATGCTCGAGCCCACGCTCAAGCTGAAGAGCTGCGTACCCGTGAACGCGTCATAGGCGTAGATGTCCGCCATCTCTCCCGGGCAGTAGAGCACCCCGGCATGGTGGATCATGTTCCGCGGGAAGTTGTTGACGCCCTGGGTCTCCCAGAGCTCGACGGGCGGCGTGGGAACCACCCCGGCGCTCCGGCCGGACCGGAATGAATCATTCCGGCCCATGGGCCACGCCGCCCATCCAGGCGTCACCGTGACCTTCAGGGAATCGCCGGACAGGTTGAGCGCGTCGTAGACGCCGACGTAGTACGTGTAGGAGTGCCCGAACGTCGGGGCGGCGGCCGGGTCGACGAAGATTGTCACGCTGCCATCGACGAACCCGCCGGGCGGCATGGCGAACCGGTGGATCTCGCTGAAAGGCCCGTCCACCCCGGTCGCCCGGAAAATCCGGTAGCACGTGATCGGCTGGCCGTTGCCGAGATTCGTCGCTGCCACCTGCCAGGAGAGGGTCGCGAGATGCGGGCCGGCGACACCGGCGACGACCGGCGGAGGCGGTGCGGCGTGGACAGCTGAAACCGTCAGGAACGCGAAAACCGCCAGGGACAAACAGAGGAAGCGTGGCAAGAACCTCAGGGCGGATACGCGACCGGGCGGTCGGGCGGGACGCATCGCGTCTAATTTACCGGAATCGGGGGGAATACGGGTAGGCGGCAACGCAGCTAATGGGGGGGCTCATGGTCCGGAAAGCGCTTGCGGCGTCAGTCTGCTGACGCCCCTGACGGTTCTGACAACGAGACCCGTCCCCCCGAAAAAAAAGAAGGGTGCCAGTCCGGCACGAGAGCACGCGGACACAGGAATAGAGCTTTTGAGGGAGGGCTCAACAATCCACCGGCGTCTTTTTTTTCGCCGGCTCCTGTACCGTCTCGCTACCGAACTAGGCACCCTTCGACAACCAATCCGATCTCACCCATCGCGCCGACTCTAGACCGACGCGTCACAGACTACATACTGCAGGAATCGGGCCAAGTCGGGTCCCGTCCCCCGGCCAGTGTTTCCGCGCTCAGGGGATGTCAGAAACCCCGGGATTGACGCCTGGAAGTGTCAGTTGAACAGTCGAACCCGGGATTCGCCGGCGGAACCCCCCGGGTCAGAGCGAGAGCTCCAGCCCCTCGTAGGAGAGCAGGGTGGCCTTGAACTCCTTGCGAGCCTCGGCCAGGATCTTCTCCATGTCCTTGTCGCTGTGCGACGGATCGTGGTGCCAGAGCAGGTAACGCTTCGCCCGCGCCAGCTTCGCCAGCTTGATCCCCTCGGCCCAGGTGGAGTGGCCCCAGCCCTTCTTGGTCTCGTACTCCTGGGGGGTGTAGGAGGAGTCGTAGGAGAACGCGTCCGCGTCGCGAATAAGGGCGATGACGTTCTGGTCGGGCTCGGCCCCGTGCTCGGTGTCGGTAATGTGAGCGAAGACGCGCTTGCGTCCCTTCTCGACCGACTCGATCCGGTATCCCAGGGCGCCGTTGGGGTGGTTCAGCCGGCCCGCGATCACGGTCACGTTCGCCCCGACCTTGACGGCGTCGCCCTCCTTGATGTCGTGGTACTCGATCTGGGCGCGCAACGCGGCGATGGGAACGGGGAAGAACGGCGCGGTCATGACCCCGCTGATGATTTCGCGGATTCCAAAGTCGCCCTTGCGTTCCCCGTAGATCTTGAGCTGGGTGGTCGGCAGGAAGGCGGGCACGAAGAACGGGAGACCCTGGATGTGGTCGTGATGCACGTGCGTGAAGAAGATGCTCGCCCGGACTGGCTTGCCCTCCTTCATCAGCCGGTTGCCCAGTGAGCGGATGCCGGATCCGGCGTCGAGAATGATCGTCTCGCCGTCCGCCGCGACCTCGACGCACGAAGTGTTGCCGCCCAGCCGCAGGGTCGCCGTCCCCGGGCACGGGATACTCCCTCGCACGCCCATGTACCGGACTTTCACGTCTGCGACCTCCCTGAACCTTCAAACAACGTTCCGCGTCCCACCAATCCACCTTGAGCGTACAGGTTTACCCAGTCAGCCTCATGTGATCAATATCACAAGTCGGAAGGCTGTCCCCGGTCAGGCCTTCCGGAACAGCGGCGCCACCGCGTCCAGTATCCGGTCCGCCAGCTCGGTCTTGGACATGACCGGCAAGCGATCCCGGCGACCGCCCGGGAACATGAGCACGGCCCGGTTGGTCTCGCTGCCGAATCCCGACCCCGCCTCGTCGAGGGAGTTGGCCACCAGGAGGTCCAGGCGCCGCTCGGACAGCTTTCGCGCCCCCTCCGCCTCGGGGTCCCCCACCTCCGCGGCGAACCCGACGAGCACCTGGCCCTTCATCCGGCGCTTCGACACTTCGGCCAGAATGTTCGGGACCTTCTCGAGCGGGACGTCCCAATGACCCGCCTTGGTCTTCCCCGGCTTCGCGGAACGGGGCCGGTAGTCGGTCACCGCCGCCGCCTTGACGAGCAGGTCGCACTTCGGGAAGTGCGCGAGTACGGCCTTCCGCATCTCCTCGCCCGTGGTCACGCGAACGACCCGGACGCCGAACGGTACCGCGAGAGCGGAGGGGCCGGTCACCAGGACAACCTCCGCGCCGCGCCGGCGGGCCGCGGCCGCGATCTCGAAGCCCATGCGCCCGGACGACCCGTTGCTTATATAGCGGACGCCGTCCAGCGGCTCCCGGGTGGGTCCCGCGCTCACGAGCACGCCCCGTCCCGCCCAGGCCTCCGACACCGCCAGGTGTTTCCGTACGGAAGCCAGGATCACGTCGAGGTCGGCCATCCGTCCGGGACCCGTCTCGCCGCACGCCAGGGCCCCGACGCCGGGCTCGATGACTTCCATGCCGCGGCGGACCAGGGCCGCCACATTGGCCTGCACCGCCGGATTGGCCCACATGGCCGCGTTCATGGCGGGCGCCACGAGCACCGGAGCAGTCGTCGCGAGGACGGCGGTCGTGAGCAGGTCGTCGCCACGCCCCTGCGCCAGTTTGGCCAGGAGATCGGCGGTCGCCGGGGCGATCAAGGCGACCGCCGGCCGGCGAGCCAGGGCGATGTGCTCGACCTTCGATCCCTTCCGCTCGGCGAACATGTCCACCCCGACCGGCTGGCCCGTCAGCGTCTGGAACGTGAGCGGAGCCACGAACTCGGTCGCGGCGCGGGTCATGACCGTCAGCACTTCGTTCCCGTCCTGGGTCAGCCGGCTGGCGAGTTCGGCTGCCTTGTAGGCCGCGATGGAACCCGACACGCCCAGCAGGATTGCGGGCCGGTCAGGCGATGATCGCCTCGCGGCGGCGGGCGCCTTGCGAAGTCCGGACGGCCGGCGGGACCTCACGGTCGACAAGGAATTGGGGGCGGGGTTATTTGTCCGGATCCTCGTGGATGGTCCACGGGATCTTGCCATGGAGGATCTCGCCCAGCGCCTTCGTCGTCGGCTTCACGCCCTCGATGCCCTCGGCCGCGGGGGCGCCTTCAACCAGCATCCGCGCACGCTTGGATACCGCCAGGATGAACTCGTACTTGTTCTTGATCTTGTACATCAATTCCTCGTGCGGCGGAATCTCGGTTCTCTTCATGCTACCTCCTCGGACTCTCGACAGCGTTCGGCGAACTTGATGAAGCCGGCCGGATCATGAACGGGTTTCGCGTTCGCGCAACAGAACCTGTCTCACCTGCTCAATGGCAAGCTCAATCGACGCGTTCATAACAATATAGTCGTATTCGAGCCCCGCCGCAATCTCCCCCGGGGCATTGCCCAGCCGGGCCTCCAGCCGCGCGTCCGGCTCGCTCCGCCGGGCCCCCAGGCGCCGCGCGACCTCGTCCAGCGAGGGCGGCATGAGGAACACGAGCAGGGCGGCCGGATACGCGCGCCGGACCGCGCGCCCGCCCTGAATGTCGATCACGAGGAGCGGGCAGTGCCCGGCGGAGCACGTCTCGTCCACGTATTCCCTTGGAGTCCCGTACCCGTGACCGTGGACGCTGGCCCACTCTGCGAACGCCCCCGCCGCCTTGCGCTGCTCGAACACCTCTCCCGTAACGAACTCGTAGTCCACGCCCGGACGCTCACCCGGCCTCGGTTGGCGGGTCGTCGTGGAGCGGGATTTCCGGAGGAACGGCAGCGCCGCCAGCAGGGCTCCCGCGATGGTGGTCTTGCCGCCGCCCGACGGGGACGAGATGACAACGGGGAATCCGCGGTTACTCAAGGTTCGCCACCTGTTCCCGGATACGCTCGACCTCCTCCTTCATCGCGACGACGGTCCGGGTAATCCCGGCGTCGATCGACTTGGCCCCCGTCGTATTGGTCTCGCGCTGGAGCTCCGCCGCCAGGAACTCGAGCTGACGCCCGGCCGGGGAACCCGCCCGCAGGGCCCCGCGGCACTGGTCGAGATGGCTCGCGATCCGGGTCAGCTCCTCGCTGACGTCCCCCCGCTCGAGAGCCGTGACGATATCGCGGGCACTCCGACGTTCCTCCCCCATCCGCTCCAGCGCCTCCTTGAGGCGCGCCGTCAGCCGGTCCTGTTGCCGGGCCGCGGCCGCCGGCCAATCCGCCCGCACCCCCGCCGCCAGCCTCTCGAGCCGGTCGAATCGCCGGCCAAGGTCGGCGGCCAGCGCCTGCCCCTCCCGGCGGCGCATGACCAGCAGCCGCTTCAGGGCCGAATCGAACGCCCGCCGGATCAGGGGGTTGAGTCGCGCCGGGGCCGGGGCAAAAGCCTTCGGTCTGACCACGCCCGGGATGGCGAGAAGCGCATCCACCCGGGGTCGATCGAGGTGGAGACGCTTCGCGAGCCTGCCGAGTTCCGCCGCCCACCGGGCCGCCAGCACGGCATCCAGGAGCGCGCCCCCGCCCCGGGACTCCCCGGCGGACACGGAAAGGTTGAGGTCCACGCGCCCGCGATGCACGGCCCCCGAGACCATCTTCCGAAGGAGCGGGTCCGCCCAGAGCAACGTGGCCGGAAGGGAGAGGGAAATGTCGAGGCCGCGCTGGTTCACGGTTCGCATCTCGCAGGACACCCGGATACCGTCCGCCTCGACGGCGCCCCGGCCGAACCCGCTCATGCTGTAGGCCACTCCCGGTCGATCCGTCATGTCCGGCCTCCCCTCATGATCACCGCCAGCGCGTCCTTCGATCCGAATCCCCCCGGCTTCGTCAGCACAGTGAGGCGCCCGGCCGGCCCGTCGGCCTCGGACGCCACCAGCCCGGCCTCCACCTCCCGCCGCAGCCGCAGTTCCGGGATCCCCATCGCCTCGCACACCGCGGCCGCCGTGAGCCCGCCGGACAGCAGCAGAACGTCGGGCGCCCGGAGCGCGGACGCCTTCGCGGCCAGACGCGCCAGCCCCCGCGCGATCCGCTCTCCCTGCCACGACCGGGCGGCCAGCAGGCGCCTGAACCGGGCGGGATCGAGCGCGAGGATCAGCCACCGGCACTCCGGCGCGGCCGGCACCGCGATCCCCCTGCGCAGATCGTCGGACGCCAACCGCCGGACGCGGACGCCCCGCAGACCTCCTGCCCGCGCCACCTGGGTCGCCGTCAGCGGATTCAGGCTCCCGATCACGGCAAGTCCCCTCGAAACGAGGGGGCTTGCTTGGGCCGTTCGGGCGGACGCCCGAACGGCCGGGCTACCGGGACGACCGAAGAGATGGGCGGCGAGGGCGGCCGCCCCCACCGCCAGGTCGTCGGCCGGGATGCACGCCGCGAGCCTCGCCAGGTCGGACTCCCTGACGATATCCGCGACCACGAGCCGCACCCCGCCGCCAAGCCAGCCGCGGCGCAGGCTCCGCACGTGGGCAGCGCCCCGCCCCAGCTCGGCAAGGGGCAGGTGCGCGCACGCGCGGCCCCCCAGCTCCTTTGCCGCCAGCTCGAGCAGGTCGCCCGTCTTCACGGGGTGGAGGGGATCCCGGACGTATGCCGTCGACTCGAGAGCCTCGCCGTGCACGAATTGGTGCCCGCCGACCGTCGTCCGCCCCATCGACGGATTCGCGGGCACGAACCAGATCAGCCGGCGCCCCGTGGCCACCCGGATCGCCTCGGCCTCGGCGACTGGATGCCCGCGCAGGGTGGAATCGATCTTGAAATATCCGGGCCGGACGCCGGCCCGCTTCAGCCACCGCCCCGCCCGGATCGCCCTTTGCACCGCGGCCGCGCGCGACAGCCGCCGCGTCTCGAGATCCAGCACGGTGACTCCGCCCGCGGGTACGGGCATCCCGGCACTGCGGAAGAACACGCATCGCACCTTCGTTCCGGCCCTGAGCGCCCCGATGCCGACATCGCAGGCCCCGGTCAGGTCGTCGGCCAGGAGAACGGCCGGTCCGGCTCGGCCCAACTAAGCCGACCGCCGCTTCGCCCGCCAGGCTTTCGCGCCGGCCAGGAAATTGCGGAGCAGGGCCTTCCCGTCCTGGGTCATGATCGATTCCGGGTGGAACTGCACTCCTTCCACCGGCTGATCCACATGGCGAAGCCCCATGATCTCGCCCTCCTCCGTCCACGCCGAGACCTTGAGGCAGGACGGCAGGCCGCGCCTCTCTACCAGGAGAGAGTGATACCGGGCCGCCTCGAATGGATTAGGCATCTTCCGGAAGAGCGTCTCGCCGTCGTGGTAGATGGGTGAGGTCTTGCCGTGCATGAGCCTCGCCGCCTGCCGCACCTTCCCGCCGAAGACGTGGCCGATCGCCTGGTGGCCCAGGCAGACCCCCAGGATCGGGATCTTCCCCGTGAAGTGGCGGATGGCGGCGCACATGATACCCGCGTCCTCAGGGCGGCCGGGACCCGGCGACATGACGAGGCAGGCCGGCTTCAGCCGCTCGATCCGCGAAATCGTGATCTTGTCGTTCCGGAATACGACGAGATCTTCCCCCATCTCCCCCAGGTATTGCACGAGGTTGTACGTAAAGCTGTCATAGTTGTCGATCATCAGTATCATTTCCCACCTCCTGCCGCCGCGATCGCGAGGAGTCCGGCGCGGGCCTTGTTCACCGATTCCTCGTACTCGCGCTCGGGCACGGAGTCCGCGACGATCCCCATCCCGGCCTGCAGGTACGCCCGCCCGCGCGTCATCATGATCGTCCGGATCGCGATCGCGGTGTCCATGTTGCCGCTCCGGCTGACGTATCCGGCGATCCCCGCGTAGGTGCCACGCCGCGTCGGTTCCAGCTCGTCGATGATCTCCATCGCGCGCACCTTGGGGGCGCCCGACACCGTCCCCGCCGGAAAGACCGCCTTCAGCACGTCGAAGGCATCATGGCCGGGCACCAGCGTCCCCTTGACCCCCGACACCAGGTGCATCACGTGGGAGTAGCGCTCGACCACCATATTGTCGGACACCCGGACCGACCCGTACCGGCACACGCGCCCGAGATCGTTGCGCCCAAGGTCCACGAGCATGACGTGCTCCGCCCGCTCCTTGGGATCGACGCGCAGCTCCCGCTCCATTCTCGCGTCCGCTTCCGGAGTCGCGCCGCGGGGCCGCGTACCCGCGATGGGCCGCGTCTCCACCTCGTCGCCCTCGAGCCGCACGAGCATTTCAGGGGATGAACCGGCGAGGGAGACCTCGCCGCATTCGAGAAAAAACATGTACGGGGAGGGGTTCAGGACCCGCAGCGCCCGGTACACGGAGAAGGCGTCGTCCCGATACGGCATCGAGAACCGCTGCGAGAGTACGACCTGGATAACGTCGCCGCGCCGGATGTAGCGCTTGGCCGACCGGACGCTTGCGAGGAACTTCTCCCGCCGGGTGTTGGACTCGATCTCGATCCCGCGCGAGGATCCCGGCGAGATCGACGGCGGCGGCACCAGCGGAGCCGCCAGCCGCGCCTCGATCCGCTCGACCTCGGCCCGGGCGGCGGCCCGCGCCCGGGCCCCCGTCCCGGGCGCATGGGCGAGGATCGTGATCGTGTGCCGCACGTGGTCGAAGATGAGCACCGACTCCTGGAGCATGAAGAACAGCTCGGGCAGGCCGAGGTCGTCCCGCGGCGCCTTCGGGAGCCGTTCCATGTACCGGACCGCGTCGTACCCGACGAAGCCCACGAGCCCGCCCTCGAACCGCGGCAGGCCCGGGACCCGCGGCCGGAACCGGAACCGCCGCCGGAGCAGGTCGAGCGGGTTCCCCCGGGTCACGCGGGCCCGGCCCCCCCGGTGCTCCTCGAGCGTGGCGCCCCGCCCGACGAAGAACGCGGACGGGGAGGCCCCGAGGAACGAATACCGGCCGATCCGCTCCCCGCCCTCGACGCTCTCGAAGAGGAACCCGTAAGGCGACTGCCGGATCTTGAGATACGCCGAGACCGGCGTCTCGAGGTCGGCTCCGACCTCCTTCCATGCCGCGACGCGGTCGCCGGTCGTCGCGGACCCCCAGTTCCGCGCAGCGGACGGCGCGAGTCTCATCGCTTGTAGACGCGGGCCGGATCGAATATCCTGGCGTCCGCGACGACCCACCGGCCGCCGCGGCGCCGGCGGAAGAAGCACGAGCGAAAGCCCGCGTGACAGGCCCCCCCGCCGCGCTGGTGCGCGATCAGGAGCACGACGTCGCCGTCGCAGTCGAGGCGCACCTCGCGGACCTCCTGCACGTGCCCCGACTCCTCGCCCTTCTTCCAGAGCTTGCCCCGGGACCGGCTGTAGAAGTGCGCGAATCCCGTCTTCAGCGTGAGCGAGAGCGCGCGGCGGTTCATCCAGGCCATCATGAGGATCCTGCCGCGAAGTCCTTCCTGCACGATCGCGGGCACCAGCCCCTGCGAGTCGAACCTGACCCGCGGCGCCACCCCCCCCGACACGGCCGTCATGCCTCCCGAACCGGGATGCCCCGGGCCGCGAGGTAGCGCTTGGTCCGCCGGATCGAGAAGTTCCCGAAGTGGAAGATCGAGGCCGCCAGGGCGGCGTCGGCCTCCCCCTTCGTGAGCACGTCGGCGAGATGCCGAAGAGTCCCCGCGCCGCCGGAGGCGATCACGGGCACGCTCACAGCCCGGGCCACCGCCCGCGTGAGTGCGAGGTCATAGCCGTCCTTCGTGCCGTCCGCATCCATGCTCGTGAGGAGGATCTCGCCCGCCCCCAGCGCGACGCCGCGCCGCGCCCAGGCCACGGCATCGAGGCGCGTGGGCTTTCGGCCGCCGTGCGTCCAGACCTTCCACCGGCCCCGCGCCTCCCGCCGGGCGTCGATGGCGAGGACGATGCACTGACTGCCGAACCGCCGGGCCGCCTCGCGGATGAGACCCGGCCGGCGGACGGCGGCGGTATTGAGCGAGACCTTGTCCGTGCCCGCGTTGAGCAGGGCGCGGATATCCGCGACGCTCGAGATCCCGCCGCCCACCGTGAGGGGCATGAAGACCTGACTCGCCGTCCTGCGCACGACATCCAGAATGGTCTTGCGGCGCTCGTGCGACGCGGTGATGTCCAGAAAGACCAGCTCGTCGGCCCCGGCCCGGTCGTACCGGCGCGCGGCTTCCACGGGGTCGCCGGCGTCACGCAGCGCTTTGAACTTCACGCCTTTGACGACACGACCGCCCTTGACGTCGAGACAGGGGATGATGCGCTTGGCCAGCATGCGAGTCTCCGGAAAGCCCATTCTAGCAGACTATTTTGCGGCCCGAATCGCCTCGGCGAGATCGAGCGTGCCCTCGTAGAGCGCCTTGCCCGCGATGACGCCCGCGAGCCCCTTCCCGGACAGTGGTTTCAGCTTGCGTATGTCGTCCAGGTCGCGCACCCCGCCCGCCAGCACGACCTCGAGCCGCTCCGTCTCCGCCCGGTCCATGACCAGCCCCAGGCGTTCCACGTCGACACCCTCGAGCGTGCCGTCCCGGTCCGCATCCGTGTAGACGATCCGGCGCACCCCGCGGCGAGCCAGGGCGGTCAGGGCGTCGAGCGCGCCCGTCTCACCCATCCGGGTCCAGCCCTGCTCCGCGATCCGGTCGCCCTTGACGTCCACGGCCACCGCCAGATTGTCCGCGTGCGTCTCGACCGCCCACCGCAGGAAGTCGGGATCCCGGTACGCGGCGGTCCCAATGATGACGGTCTTCACGCCCGCGCGCAGGGCCGCCTCGATGTCGTTGCGGTTCCGCAACCCGCCACCGAAGTCGATCGCCAGGCCCGTCTTGTCAGCCAGCTCACCGACCACGGACAGATGGATCGGAGTTCCGGTCCGGGCCCCGTCAAGGTCGACGACGTGCAGGTGCGTGGCCCCGGCAGCCTTGAACTCCTTGGCCACCCGGACGGGATCGTCGGAGTAGGCGGAAGTCTGGCTGTACTCCCCCCGTTTGAGCCGGACAACGAGTCCGTTCAGCAGGTCGATGGCCGGAAAGATCAGCATGGCCGGATCCTACGCCCGGCGGGCGACCATCGAGAGATAGTTCGCGAGAATCCTCGCGCCCACGCGCTGGCTCTTCTCGGGGTGGAACTGCACTCCCGCGACCGAGCCCCGCTCGACCGCCGACGCGAACCTCACCCCGTAGATCGTCTCGGCCGCGACGATCCCCCGGTCCATGGGCACCGGAAAGAACGAATGCACAAAGTAGACGAACGGACGCGCCGGGAGGCCCTTCAGCAGCCAAGTCGCCTTGACCGGCACCAACCGGTTCCAGCCCATGTGCGGAATCGTGAGTCCGCGAGGGAAACCGACGACCCGGCCGCGGCAGCTCCCGAGTCCCCGCGTCTTCCCGAACTCGTCGCTCTCGTCGAAGAGCAGTTGGAGCCCGAGGCAGATGCCAAGAAACGGCCGGTCGTCCGCGATCCACCGCCGGATCGGGGCCGTGAGCTTCGCCGAACGCAGCTTGCCAATGGCCGCCGGGAACGCGCCGACGCCGGGCAGGACGACACCGTCAGCCCGGCGAAAGGCGGCCGGAGATCCCGAGGTCTCGACCCGGGCGCCCAGCGCCTCCAACCCCTTGCCCGCACTGCGCAGGTTGCCCATCCCGTAGTCGATGAGAAGGATTCGGGGTCTGGCCACGCGAAGAGCCTACAGCCGGCCCTTGGTCGACATGATGTCCCGCACTCCCGGGCGCAGTCCGACGGCTTCGCCCAGCGCGCGTCCGACCGCCTTGAACGCCGCCTCGATCTCGTGGTGCGCGTTCCCGCCGCGCGAAAGCTGGCGCAGGTGCAGGGTCAGCCGCCCCTCGCGGGTCAACCCCTCGAAGAACTCGCGCACGAGCGCGACGTCGAAGGTCTTGACCTTCTTCGCCGAAGGATTGAGCCCGTAACTGAGGTGGGCCCGGCCCGACAGGTCGAGCACCGCCTGGACGAGCGCCTCGTCCATGGGAACGGTCGCGTCCCCGTACCGGCGGATCCCCGCCTTGTCGCCCAGCGCCTTCGTCAGGGCCTGGCCCAGGCAGATGCCGACGTCCTCGACGAGGTGGTGGTCGTCCACCTCCGTGTCGCCGCTCGCCTTCAGCGTCAGCGCCAGCCCCCCGTGCGCCGCAAGGAGCGTGAGCATGTGGTCGAAGAACGGGATCGTGGTCGCGACGGTCGTCCGGGGCTTCCGCTCGTCCAGTCCGAGCTTGAGCGCGATCCGGGTTTCCCGCGTGTCCCGCTTGACGGTGCCGACTCTCCTGCGATTAGCCACGGTTCATCTCCATGCTCCGCGCGTGCCCTTCGAGGCCCTCGAGGCGGGCCAGCCGGGCCAGCGGCGGTGCCAGCCGTCCCAGGCCCCTCGCCGTGAGACGGGTTATGTTCATGTGCTTGACGAAGTCCTTGACCCCCAACCCGGACACGTGCCGGGCCATGCCGGACGTCGGCAGGACGTGGTTCGGACCGGCCCCGTAATCGGCGGCGGCCACCGGACTCCAGGGTCCCACGAGCACGGTGCCCGCGCACCGCACCCGGGCCGCGATCCCCTCCGCGCCCCGGCCGACGATCTCCAGGTGCTCGGGGGCGAACCGCTCGGCCACGCCCAGCCCCGCCGCCATCGACCTCACGAGAACGACCGCGCTCCGGCCGGCCAATGACCGGGCCGCCACCGCCGCGCGCGGCAGGCGGATCACCTGGCGCACCACTTCGGCCATCACGGCCGCGCCAAGCACCCGGGACGGGGTAACCAGCACCGCCCAGTTGTCGCCCGCGTGCTCGGCCTGGGCCAGCAGGTCCGCGGCGACCGCCGCCGGGGCGGCCGATCCGTCCGCCAGCACCACCAGTTCGCTCGGGCCCATGAGCCCGGCGCCGGACTGGACGAGCATTTCGGCGGCCTGCGTATAGAGGTTCCCCGGCCCCACGACCTTGTCCACGGCTGGCACCGTCTCCGTGCCGTAGGCGAGCATGGCTACGCCCGCCGGTCCTCCGGCCGCGTAGACCTCGTCGATGCCGGCCAGGAACGCGCCGGCCAGGACCGCCGGGTGCACGCCCCCCCGCCAGCGCGGCGGAACCGCCAGGACGAGATCGCGAACGCCGGCGGCCCGGGCCGCGCCCGCGCACATGAGCATCGTCGAGACCAGGGGCGCGGTTCCCGCGGGCACGTGGATGCCGACCCGGCCGAGCGGCCGGATGACGTGCTCGAGGACCCCGTACGGGGTCCGCATCACGTAGCCGCGCTCCCGCTGGCGGAGGTGGAAAGAGACGATGTTCCGCCACGCCACCCGCATCGCCCTGCGGTCGGCCGGCGGGAGACCGATCCACGCCCGCCGGATCGCGGCAGGCGCGACTCTGAGCGTGCGGCGGGTCAGCCGGACGCCGTCAAACCGCCGGACGGCGGCCAGGACCGCCGCATCGCCACGCCGGCGGACATCCCCCACGATCCGCGCGGCGGAGCGCAGAACCGCGGGCGGCAGGACCAGGGCGCGCGACCGCTGGAGGGCGGCATAAGCGCGCATGTCGGCGGGAATCCAGGCACGGAAGACTCGCATGGATTGATTGTACCGGATGTCGAGGAGGGCGCCCGGCTAGACTGGGGGCCCGGGCACCCGCTCGATCTCGGCTCCCACCCCCCGCAGCTTCTCGATCAGCCGGTCATACCCGCGATCGAGGTGGTAGATCCGCTGGACCTCGGTCGTCCCCGCGGCGGCGAGCCCAGCGAGCACCAGCGCGGCGCCCGCTCTCAGGTCCGAGACCATCACGGGAGCGCCGCTCAGGCGCGACACCCCCCGGATCACGGCCGTGTTCCCCCTGATGGCGATGTCCGCGCCCAGCCGGACGAGCTCGGGCACGTGCTGAAACCGGTTCTCGAAGACGGTCTCCCGCACGACCGAGCTGCCGTTCGCGAGCGCCATGAGCACCATCCATTGCGCCTGCAGATCCGTCGCGAATCCCGGGTACGGCTGGGTCACCGCGTCCGACGCCCGCCACCGGCCCTCGCACGACACGACCAGCGCGCCATCCCGCTCATCCATCGCCACCCCCGCCTGCCGGAGGGCGGACTCGAGCGCCTGCAGGTGGTCACGCCGCGCCCCCCGGACCGCAATCCCGCAACCGGTCAGGACCGAGAGCACGATGAAGGTCCCGGCCTCGATGCGGTCCGGCACCGTCGGGTGAGTCGCGCCTCCCAGCGCCTTCACCCCCTCGATCGTCACGGTGCCCGTCCCCGCGCCCGTGATGCGCGCGCCCATGCGGATCAGGAGCTCGGCCAGGTCCACGACCTCGGGTTCCCGGGCCGCGTTGGACATGACCGTCGTGCCCTCGGCGAGACAGGCGGCCATCATCACGTTCTCGGTGGCGCCCACGCTCGGCGTGCCGAAGGCGATCGCGGCGCCCCGGAGGCGGTCCGCCGTAGCCTCGACGTATCCTTCGCTGACCACGATCGTGGCGCCGAGCGCGGCCAGCCCCTTCAGGTGCTCGTCAACCGGCCGCACCCCGATCGCGCATCCTCCCGGAAACGCCACGCGCGCCCGGCCAAGCCGGGCCAGCACCGGCCCGAGCACGAAGAAGGAGGCGCGCATCGTCCGGACGAGGTCGTAAGGCGCCTCATGATTGCCGGGATCGGCGGCATGGATCTCGAGGCTGGCCTCGGTCTCATCCACTCTCGCGCCGAGGTGCCGCAGAATCCGGGCCATCGTCCGGACGTCCTTGTATCCCGGCACACCATCGAGGCGGACCGCTTCCGCGGTAAGCATCGCCGCGGCCATCGCCGGCAGCGCCGCGTTCTTGGACGCCGCGATCCCGACTTCGCCCCGCAGGGGGCGCCCCCCCCTAATCACGAACCGGTCCATGCGTCACCTCCTGCCGCTATTCCCACACCGATAATGGTACCGCCGCAGCGGCGGTAACGTCCGGCCTCCCCGGAAAAACACCGCGGCGCCGTCCCCGAAGCGGGGCGGCGCCGCCTGGCACCCGGCCAGAACCGGGGCGGTTGCCTTACTTGCAGTTCGTCACCGCGCTCCAGTAGGCGGGGGCGGTCATGACGACGCACGTGTCCCCCGCCAGCCGCGCCGGGGCATAGTCATTGAGGTAGACGGTGATGGAGCCCTGGGCCGACAGCTTCTTGCCGGTCGCATCCTCGGCGAGGACGGTAACCCGCGCCAGGACCCGCTGGATATTCGCGACGCCCTGATGGACGGGAATGCCCGGGCACGCCAATCCCACCGCCCAGGCCTTGACCTCGAACGTCACGACCGGGACGGTGAAGACGACGGAAGTGGACACGGGCTGGTGCGCAACGGCCTGATCGCTCGACATCCAGGTCACGGGGCCCTGCAGGCTTCCGTTCTCGGGATGATAGTAATAGTAGTCGATCCGGTATCCCGTCACGTATCCGCTCAACGTCGGACCGACCGTTCCGGGCTGTTCGAGCTTGACCGTCACGCTGGCCTGATCCTGGATGGGCAGGCAGTAGTTGACGGGCCCGCCCACGATGTCGGCCTCGATATAGCTCTTCCCCACGTTGGTCCCGTCGACGCCCTTGATCGAGTCGACGTACATGTTGAGCCGGGAAGTGTCGGAACACCCCGCCAGCCATAGGACGACGGCCGGGAGCACCGCTCCCAGCCGCATCCCCCAGCCCGCCCTCATTGCGCTCATGTCCGAACCTTATCAACGGGCCCGGGGTCCCGCAAGGGGGGGGGCCGCATGCCGCGCCAGGGGCCTCATTGCGCGGCTTTTCTGAGCGCCAGCGCGTACCGGACCCGTCCCGCGAGGTCGCACTCGACACGCCCCCCGGTCCACGGGTCGCGGCCAAGCAGGGCGAGCAGGCACCGGCGCTGGCCCGGGGCGATCTCGAGGGCGACCAGCCCCCCGGGCATCACCCGCGTCCCCGCCTGCCGGAGAAGACGCCGGATCACGGTCAGGCCGTCAGGCCCGGCCGTGAGGGCGCGCCGCGGCTCGTGCCCGCGGATATCGGGCGCGAGGCGGCTCCACAGGGCCGCACGCACGTACGGGGGATTCGACACGACCGCGACCACCCGCGAGGACCCGCCGGGAACGGGCAGGCCGTCGCCCTCGCGCACCCGGACGAGCGCCCCGACCCCGAGCCGGCGCGCATTGGACCGCGCCAGCGCGACGGCATCCGCCGACAGGTCGATGGCCAGTACCCGGACACGAAGCCGCCGCGCGAGCGAAACCGCGATCGCGCCCGACCCCGTGCAGGCATCGACCACGATGTCGCGGGGCGAGAGCGGCAGGCGCGGGCGGAGCCACGCCTCGACCCGCTCGACCAGGCCCTCGGTTTCGGGACGCGGAATGAACACCCCCGGCCGCATCGCGAACCGGAGCCCCATGAACTCCCGCTCCCCCGTCAGGTACGCCACGGGGACACGCTCCGTCCGGCGCCGCTCGACCGCGGCCGCGTACCACCGGGCCGCGCCGGGGCGCAGGACCTCCTCCGGGTGCGCCATCAACCACTCCCGCCGCACGCGCGCCGCGCGGGCCAGCAGGACCTCGGCCTCCAGGCGCGCCATCCCGCCCGCGACTAACCTGAGACGCCCGATCCCGTGCATGAGCAGCCGGGCCACCGTACCTCCGGCCGGGCCCCGCCTCATGCCGGCGAAGGGCCGTCCGCGGCCCCGGACGCCTGGGGCTTCCGGTAGGCCTTGTCCAGCGCCTCCACCATCTGGTTCAAGTCGCCGTCCAGCACGTCCCGTAGCTGGTGGATCGACAACCCGATCCGGTGATCCGTGACGCGGGCCTGGGGGAAGTTGTAGGTCCGGATCTTCTCGCTCCGATCCCCCGTCCCGACCTGGGCCCGGCGCGCGACGCCGCGCGCCTGCTGCAGGGAATCCTCCCGCTGGGCCAGCAGGCGCGCGCGCAGGACCTTCATCGCGCGCCCCCGATTCTTGAGCTGTGAACGCTCATCCTGGCACTGCACCGTGATCCCCGTGGGGACGTGGACGATCCGGACGGCCGAGTATGTCGTGTTCACGCTCTGCCCGCCCGCTCCGGATGAACAGAAGGTGTCGATACGGATGTCCTCGGGCCGGACCTCGATGTCGACCTCTTCCGCCTGGGCCAGCACGGCCACGGTCACCGCCGAAGTGTGGATCCGGCCCGCGGCCTCGGTCACGGGAACCCGCTGGACGCGGTGGACGCCCCCCTCGTGCTTGAGCCAACGCCACGCCTCGGCGCCCTCGATGCCGAGCACCGCCTCGCGGATTCCCCCCAATTCGGTGCGGGACACCTCGATGGTCTCCGTGGTCCAGCCGCGCCGTTCCGCGAACCGCATGTACATGCGGAGCAGGTCGGCCGCGAAGAGCCCGGCCTCCTCCCCGCCCGTCCCCGCCCGGATCTCGAGGATGACCCCCCGGTCATCCGCGGGATCCCGTTCGCCTTCCTCGAGCAGACCGCGAACTCGCGCCTCGAATTCACGCTCCCGGCCCGCCAGACCTTCGAGCTCCTCCTGGGCAAGGGCGGAAAGGTCGCGGTCATCCCCCGCCATTACTTCGAGCAATGCCCCGCGCTCATCCAGCAGATGGCGGAGGGCGCGCCAGGCAGTCGCCAGCGGTTCCAGCCGGCTCAGGGACCGGGCCAGGTTGGCACGGGCCTCGCGCGGGCCCCCGGCCCCGCCCGACGCCTGGTCGTTGAGCTCCTGCGCCAGGTCGTCGAACCGCTTTTCGACGGCGGTCAGCTTGGCGCGCTCGGTTTCGGTGATGGCCATTGAACAGTCTCCCGGTGAGTGCAGTCAGGACGCTGGGATTGGAAAGCGGAGACGGGGAACTCTGGTGCCTGCCTGGGAGGCGGGCTAGCTGGCGGTCGCGGGCGCGGCCTTACCCTTGGCGTACTTCTTGTTGAACTTCTCGACCCGGCCCGCAGTGTCGACAAACCGCTGCTGCTGGGTGAAGAACGGATGGCACTTCGAGCAGACGTCCACGTGAATCTCGGCCTTGACCGAGCGGGTCTTGACGGTCTCGCCGCAGGCGCAGACGACCGTGCACTCGACGTAAGCGGGGTGAATGCCCTTCTTCATGATGGGATTATCATACCACGACCACCCACCAGTCAGAAATACCGGGTCAGGTACCGGCGGGGGTCGCGGGGCGTCCCTCCCTGCCGTACCTCGAAATGCAGGTGGAAGGAGGTCGAATCGCCGGTCGAGCCGACGTGACCGATCACCTGGCCTTCCGTCACGTGATCCCCCTCCTTCACGACGAAATCCGACAAGTGGCCGTAGCGGGTCTCGTAGCCGTTCGCATGCTGGAGGATGACGAGGTTCCCGTACCCCCCCCGGAAGCCCGCATCCGACACCACCCCGTCCCGGGCCGCGAGCACGGGTGTCCCCCACGGGGCGACGAGGTCCATCCCCACGTGCAGTTGCGGCTGACCGTCGATCGGACTGATGCGGCGGCCGTAGCCCGCGGACACCACCAGGGCACCCGGCAGGCTCACGGGTTTCCCGAAGGCCCCGCGGGGCGCCCGCACCGCGCGCGTCGCCCGCTTCCGGGAGAGGCGGCGCTGAGCCTCGTACGGCAGGGGGCCGGCATCGGGTATGAAGAGTTCCCCGTTCGCGGGGAGCCGCCGCGGATTGGCGATACCGTTGACCCGCAACAGGTCGCGCGGGTCCATCTGGTAGACCTGGGCGATGTCGGAAACCGTCAGCCCGGGCTGCAGCTTCTGGAAGACCCCGGGCCGGGACAGGATGCGCACGCGATCCCCCGGCCTGAGCGCGTCGAGGTTCAGGTGGGAGTTGAGGCCCTCGAGCGTCCCCCTGGTGGTCCGGTAGCGCTGCACCAGCGAGGCCACGGTCTCCCCCTGCCGCACCGTGTGGATTGTCACGTACAGGCCCTGCAGGCCGGTCGGCGACTCCGGGGCCTCGGCCGCGGGGGCGGGACCGGCCGCCCAGACTCCCAGCGCCGCGAGGACCAGCGCGAACGACCCGAGGGGTCTCACTCCACGCGGGCGGCTCGCATCAGCTTCAAGAATTCCTTGTTGCCGCCCTTGGTCTTCTTGATCTTGTCGACGAGGAACTCCATGGCTTCTACGGGGTTCATGGCCGTCAGGACCTTCCGCAGGAGCCACGCCCCCTGCAACTCGTCCTCGGAGAGGAGAAGCTCCTCTTTCCGCGTCCCCGACCGCGACAGGTCGATGGCCGGATACACGCGCCGGTCCACGAGACGGCGGTCCAGGTTGACCTCCATGTTCCCCGTGCCCTTGAACTCCTCGAAGATAACCTCGTCCATCCGGCTGCCGGTCTCGATCAGGGCCGTCGCTACGATCGTCAGCGAGCCGCCCTCCTCGGTCGCCCGGGCCGCACCGAAGAATCGCTTCGGCCGGCCGAGCGCGTTCGATTCCACGCCGCCCGACAGCACCTTGCCCGTCGGCGGCGCGATCGTGTTGTACGCGCGCGAGAGGCGCGTGATCGAATCGAGCAGGATGATGACGTCGCGCTTGTGCTCGGTCAGACGCTTGGCCCGCTCGATGACCATCTCGGCCACCTGCGCGTGCCGTTCCGGCGGCTCGTCGAACGTCGAACTCACGACCTCGCCCTTGACGCTCCTCTGCATGTCCGTGACCTCTTCGGGTCGCTCGTCGATGAGCAGGACGATCAGGTGCGCGTCGGGATGGTTCGTCGTGATCGAGTTAGCGATCTTCTGGAGCAGCATGGTTTTTCCGGTCCTGGGCGCCGCGACAATGAGCGCGCGCTGCCCCATGCCCAAAGGGGTCATGAGGTCCATGATCCGCATCGCGTGCTCGTCGGGTGTCGTCTCCAGCCGGATCCGCTTGTTCGGGTAGTGCGGCGTCAGGTTGTCGAAGAAGATCTTCGCCTTCGTCATGTCCGGATGCTCGTCGTTGATCGCCTCGACGCGCAGGAGTGCGAAGTATCGCTCTCCAGTCTTGGGCGGGCGGACCTGGCCGGACACGGCATCCCCCGTCCGCAGGTCGAACCGGCGAATCTGCGAAGGCGAGACGTAGATGTCGTCGGGCCCCGGCAGGTAGTTGTAGTTCCCGCTGCGAAGGAACCCGAACCCGTCGGGCAGGCACTCGAGCACGCCCTCGGCGAAGATGAGTCCGCTGCGCTGGGCCTGGGCCTCCAGCAGCTTGAAAATGAGGTCCTGCTTCTTGAGTCCCCCGATACCCTCGACCCCGAGATCCTTCGCGATCTTGTGCAGGTCCGATATGGTCTTCAGCTTCAGCGCGGCCGCATTAAGCTGCTCGCCGCTGCCGGCGACGGCTCGGGATTCTTCTTCCTCGACCTCAGGCATGGGAACCTCCATTCGGATCGTGCGGCCGGTTTGTGAATGCCTTCCGGCCGCTTGCCCCGCGGTATCTTGGCCCGTCCGCGGGTAACTGGATTGGGAAACCTCAGGATCACGTCTTCAACGTGTCTGCTACCGAGGCTGGTTCATTAGTACCACCCGCTTGGAATCATTGTCAAGTCAGTTCAGGAGAACTGCGCTGTTCCAGCAGACGCTGGAACAACGAGCCGGGATCTATCCGGATGGCGCGTTCTGCCACGCGGCGTCGAAGATCGTGACCCGGTTGCGCCCCGCGTCTTTCGACCGGTAGAGGGCGAGATCGGCCCGCGCGATCAGGTCACGCCGGGTCTGGGCATCCTCCGGGAAGGCGGCCACGCCGATCGACATGGTCACCGCGGGACGAGGTCCCGGCGCCGATGACGGCGTTGCCGCCAGCGGTGCCGCCGTCATCGGCGCGGCCTCGAGCGCCGCGCGGAACTTCTCCGCGAGCTCGGCCGCCCGCTCCCGGCTCGTGTCCGGCAGGAGCACCGCGAATTCCTCCCCTCCGTACCTGGCCAGAATCGCCGGGCGCTGGAAGTTCGCCTCCATGGCGCGGGACACGTGCTTGAGCACATCGTCCCCCTCCAGGTGCCCGTAGGCGTCGTTGAACTGCTTGAACTGGTCGAGATCGCCCATGAGCAGGGACAACGGGCGGCTGTATCGCCGCGCCCGCTCGAGCTCGATCTCGAACCGCTCCTGGAAGTGCCGGTGACGGTACAGCTTGGTGAGTCCGTCCGTGATCGACAGCTCCTCGATCTGCCCGTAGAGGAGCGTCTTGCCGATCCCCAGCGAAAGCTGTTTTGCCAGGATGCCGGCCCGCGTGTAGTCCTGTCGCGTGAACGACCTCTGGTGTCCGTCGAGCGCCACGAGCGCGCCGACCGGCTCGTCCCTCACCAGCATCGGCAGCATGACGAGCGAACGGTACGGGAACATGGCGCCCGCGAACCTCGGGTCCTCGGACACGTCGTCCACGAGTACGGGTTCCCGCTGCCGAAGGAACCAGGCCGCCAGAGTCCCGCCGCCGGGCGGGAACGCCGCGTCCGCCAGCGTGTCGTCGTCGAACCCCGTCTGGGCTCGGACCCGGATCGCCTCGTCGCGCGCGAGCAGCAGCACATAGGCCGGCAGCTTCAGATAGGCCTGGGCCGTCTCCCGGATCACGTTCACGATCTCTTCTTCGCGGATTACCTCGCCCACGCTCCGGGTGACTCCGAAGAGCCGGGTCAGCTCCTCGCTCTCCCAGACCATGACCTCCGAGTCCCGGCGAAGCTGGCGGAGCTTGGCCTGCATGTCGGCGCCGCCCTTTCGGGCGTCCTCGAGCTGGGTCTCGTCCGCCAGGAGGCGTTCGCGGTTGATCTGCCGGGCGACCCAGAAGACGACCACAAAGGCCGAAAAGGCGCCCAATTCGATCGCCACCTGGAGACGGGTCAGCATGCTGGTCACCGATGTATGCAGGGCGATCCAGAGAACACAGGCGATCGCGGTCGCCACGATGCCCCGGCGGTCGTCCCGGGAGAAGTTGACCCGGATGCCTACGGCCACGGCCCCCACGACGAGCAACCAGGGGCCGCCGAGCAGGTACTGCAAGGCGGCACCGAGGAGCAGCAGGCTGGCCAGCAGAATGTCCTGTTCGGTTTCTCCCACGGCAATACCTCCCCGATCGGACCCCTCTTTAGAAGCCATCGCAGAACCAGCAATTCATCCGCTGCTTCCAAAGGCCGCTGAGTCTTCGAAGCGGCCTTTAGAAGCCATCGCAGAACCAACAAATCATCCGCTGCTTCCAAAGGCCGCTGAGTCTTCGAAGCGGCCTTTACGCCGTGCGGAACACCAGCGGCAAGAGGATTCCGACGGCCTCACTGGCGAACCGGAGGTCCTCATGCGTGAATGCCTGCGGCGTCGTGGACGACAGGCGCAGGGTACCCATGAGCTTCCCCCCGAACACGAGTGGGACCGCCACCACCGAAACGATCTGACGGCTCCGCCCGAATCCGGGCGTGAACCTGACGTCGTGGGTCAGGTTGTTCACCAGCAGCGCCGTCCGGTGTTCCTCGAGCCATCGGTCGATCTCATCCCGGCCGTCCGCCACGCCCACCGGGCTCCCACCCCGGGGGTGGCGGACCACGCCCGTGCCGTCCTGGTAGAGTGCGATCTCCGCCTCGCCCTTCCCGACGCCCTGCACCACCTCGGCGAGGCAGATCTGGATGTACCCCGCCGCATCGGCCCCCTCGGCACGCATCCGTCCGCCCAACGCATCAAGCTGGCGAAGGCGATCCTGCTTCTTCTCCAGGACCTTGAGCAGCTCCTCGCGCTTCCCGAACTGGATCGCCAGCTCGAGGAATTCCTCCTCGAGCCGTTCGAGCTGGCGGCGGTCCGCCGTCTCCTCGACCTCCTCGCGCTCGAGGAACTGGAGGCACAGCCACGCCAGCAGGCCGAAGAACGCGCATTCCATGAGAAAGGGGCCTCGCGTGAATGCCCGATGACTCTCGAGACTCACCCGGCCGGCAATCACGGTGACCGCGAGCGCGGTCAGGCACGCGCCGCCCGCCGATCCGACGGCGCCCCAGAAGCCCCAGAGAAGCGCCGCGAACCCGATCGCCAGCACGGCGAGGTGCAACACCTGAAGCGCCATGGGCACCTGCTCCCAGTTGCGTACGGCCAGGAAGCCGAGGACGACGAACGCCGCCGCCAGCGTCACGGCCACCGCGGACAGGGCCGCCGGCGAGGCGCGCTCGGCCCACCGCACGGCGGGCGATCCCTTCGGCGGCGACGAAGCCATCAGCCGCCCCCCCCAGCGAGCCGGGTCCGCTGATCGAGTTCGCGGCACTTACGGTCCACCTCATCGAGCTTCTGCCGGAGGGAATCCGTCTCGCCGCGCTTGTACTCGATCAATGTCCGGTAATGATGATGGCGCTGTTCGCGAATCTGGATGAACTTGAAAGGATACAGCCCGAATACACCGTAGACGAGGACCTGCCAGCCGACGAGCGTCCAATCTCCCAGGACGCCCCCCAGCCGCAGGCCGATCACCATCAGGGTCGCGGTGCCAGCCGCCACCAGGCCGCCGCGCAGGTGGTACGCATAGCCCATGAGCAGGATGATCGCCACCGGCCAGTGCAACAGCACCGACTGCGCCACCGGGCCGCGCTGGAAGCCCACGATCAGGGTCAGGGCCGTCAGCCCCGCCGTCCACATCCAAACCGTCTTTGCCTTCACATGCCCTCCGTCCTGCGATCCGGCTCGTGCCGAATCTCCATTCTATACCGAATCCACTCCGTCCGAGGCGGGCCGCAAGCTACCCGGCCACCGTCACGCGGTTCTTGCCCGCTCCCTTCGCCGCGTAGAGCGCCTCGTCCGCCTTCTCGATCAACCCGCGTTCATCGGAAGCCTGACCGGGAAACCCCGCCGCGCCGATCGAGACCGTCACCGCCTCCGCGAGACCGACATCCTCGTACCGGAGCGCCTCGACGGAGGCACGCAGACGGTCCGCCACGACCGCCCCCGCGTCCAGCGGCGTTTCCACCAGCAACACCGCGAACTCCTCCCCACCGTACCGCGCCACCAGATCCGTTCCGCGGACACCCTCGCGGAGCGCCCGGGCGATGCGCCTAAGGACGGCGTCACCGGTCAGGTGACCGTGCGTGTCGTTCACCCGCTTGAAGTTGTCTATGTCCGCCATGAGCAGGGTGAGCGGAATGGCCTGGTCCGCCGCGCGCCGCAGCTCGTCCGTCAGGCGTTCCTGGAAGTGGCGGTGGACGAACACTTCCGTGAGCCCGTCCGTGATGGCCTCCTCCTGCGTCCGCTGGTAGAGCAGGGCGTTCTGGATGGCCACCGACGCCAGGTCCGACATGAGGGAGAGCATGCGCCAATCCTCCTGGCTGAAGACGTTCGGCTCCGGGGCCTCGACCGCCAGGACCCCCATCACCCGACGCTCGCGCGACAGGGGCGCCGCAATGAAGGACCGGCAGGCGGGCAGTTCGGCCTCGGCGCTCCGGAACCTCGGCTCCCGCCGCAGGTCACCCACGAGCAGGGGCAGGCCGCGATCGCGCACCCACGTGCAGAGCACATCGGTCTCCTCCCGCGCCACGCTCAGGCCTTCGGCACCCGTCCGGTAGACCTTCGATCCCTGATCGTCGAAGAGCACGAGGCGGGCCTCGCCGGACTGCCCGGTCAGCTCCCGGGTCCGGCGAAGCGTCGCCTCGACGACCTCCCGGAGTTCCAGCGTCGCGCCCAGGTCCGAGGCCACGTTGTTGAGCATGCCGATCTTCTCGATCCGCTGGCGGGCCGCCCCGATCCTGGCGCGCTCGCGCTCCAGGGCTGCTTCGCTTTCGGCCAGAGCCACCAGGTCCTGCTCCCTCGCCAGGGAGATCTTGAGGATCTGCCGGTCGAAGACGCGAGCCGAGACCATGGACGCCACCCAGAGCGAGGCGAGCTGAACCGGCACCGCGAACACGAACGGCGTCCGCGCGCAGACCACCAGCGCCAGCAGGCCGAGCGCGGTCGCCAGCATCGCGGACCCCATTGGCCCCCAGAGAAAGTACGACATCACGACCGGCAATCCCCCGAGCAGGTAGAGACGGCGCTCGCCCGTGGCCACCGCGAGGGCGATGACACCCAGCAGGAGCCCGACTACCGCCCCGTGCGGGAGGAGCGCCTGCAGCCGCTGGGCGTCAAACCGCGCGGAGGCCATACCCCTCCCCCATGAGCCGGACGGCCAGGGCCCCGAGCGACTCGGGGCTGCCCCCGGTCTCGACGAGGCGGGCCCGCCGGCACCGGCGAGCCGCGGCCAGCATGCGAGACTCCGCCGGCCGCAGGATCGCCATGCGGCGGCAAACTTCCGCGGCCCGCATCCCGCGCCGCCGCGCCAGGCGGCGGCGCCGGACGGCGGACCCGCACCGCGTCACCACGATGCGGTCCGCGAGCGGGGCGAGGCCGAGATCGAAGAGGATCGCGCCCGCCTCCACGACGGTGACCCGGTGACGCAGGCGCATCCGCGCGATCGCGGCGCGGGCTTCCCGGCGCAGCGGGGATTGGATGGCGGCGTTCAGACGGCTCAGCGCGCCCGCCGACCCGAACGCGGCAGTCCCCAGAGCAGCCCGATCAACGCCGCCGGGCCCGGCCACGCGGGGCCCGAAGATGCGGACCAGGCGGTCCACCAGCCCGCGATCGCGCGCATACAACACGTGGGCCGCCGCGTCGACCGAGTAGTAAGCGGCCCCGAGACGGCGCAGATAGCCGGCGAGCGCGGTCTTCCCCGTCCCCGTGCCACCCGTGAGCCCGATCACCAATCCAGCCATGTGTGTCCCCACCATAACATGATCGTTGCGGTACAATACACGACCGTGAACGCGGTGGCCCGCCTCGGCATCTTCTCCCCGCCACGCCGGCGCATCGACCAGGCCGAGGCGTTGAGCCTGGTGCCCGTCCGCGCGCCGCACGTCCGGGAATCACAGGCCGGCGACGAAATCGTGCTGTCCGTTCGGCGGCGCGACGGCCGGGCCGTGCGCGCCCTGTCCTGGTTCTTCACCCTTCCGGAGCACAAGACTTTCCAGTTGGACCGGATCGGCGCGGTCGTCTGGCGGCTCTGCGACGGCGCCACGCCGGTCCAGGAGATCGCCCGGCGCGTGGGTGAGGACTTCGGCTGGCCGGATCCGCAGGCCAGGGCGGCGGTCCTGCAGTTCCTCAGCCACCTCTCCGAGCGCCATCTCGTCGGATTCCCTGCCGCCGGCGATCCGGCCCGCCGGTGATGGCCACCTCGCTCCCCAGGGTCCCCGGACGCCAGCGGGTCCTGCCGTGGCACAAGGCCCTCGAGATCGCCCTCATGAGCCTCAAGGTCCGGTTCGGACGCTCAGCTATCACGTCGAGCTCGATCGCCCTCGCCTGCGCCTTCCTCGCCTTCACCGTCACCGGCCACGACCTCCTGCGGGGACTCATCGCCCTGAACGACCCGGACGTCAACTTCGCGCTCCAGCGGCGCGGAATCGACCTCGAGGAGACCGGAGGCGGGCTGGCGGCACGCGAGATGTGGCTCATCGGAACCTCGATGGTCGTCTGCCTCGTCGGCGTCACCAACGCGCTCCTCATGTCCGTCACCGAACGGATCAAGGAGATCGGGACAATGAAGTGTCTCGGCGCCCTCAACAGCTTCGTGGTGAAACTCTTCCTCATCGAGGCGCTCCTGCTGGGCACCCTGAGCTCCACGGTCGGCGGCGTGGCGGGCCTCGCTTCATGCCTGGCCCTCGACGCCTCACTCTACGGACGCGCCGTCCTGACGGGCGCCCCGTGGAACCGCCTGGCCGGCGGCGTGGCTATGACCGTCCTGCTCGGCTCCGTCCTGTCGGTCATGGCCGCCATCTACCCGTCGCTCATCGCCGCCCGCATGCAGCCCGTCGAAGCGATGCGCAAGGAAGTGTAATACGCGCCCTGGATAATCCCGGCCTCCTGCGGCGCGTCGGCGGGCGCCTGATCCGGTGGTGGCTCCCCTACGGACTGGGCGGCATGGCGCTGGGAACGCTGATCGCCCTCGCGCCCTCCCTGCTGTGCCGGACGCCGGGTTTCTTCGTCCGCTGGCTCCTGCCCGTCGCCGGCGCGGTCGCGGGGCTGGCCGCGGGTCTCTTCTGGTCGCTCGCCGTCGCGACCGAGCGGTTGACCGATACGATCGCGAAGTCCCTGTTCGGACGCTTTGCGGCCCCCCAGCCGTCCGGCGCCGCCGGGTCGGGAATGTCCGGCGCGCTCCGCCGGCAGCTCCGGCGCCGCATCGCCGGCCCCGTGCGTCTCCTCCGCCTGACCGCGGCACTCCTGCTGGGACTCGTCGCGACAGCCGCGACGCTTACGATCCTTCTCGCGCCCTGAGGCTCCGGACTCGGCTGGCTCGTCAGAAGACCAGCTTGGCCGCCAGCACGATGTCGAGTCGTCCGTTCGTCAGCTTGACCGGGGGGGCCGGCGCCGGATCTTCCGTGATCGAGTGGACGGCGATCAGCAGGTCGAGGCACACGGGCGAGGCCTTGTAGCCGGCCCCGACCACGATCGCCCCGTCTTTCGTCTTCGGATTGTCCGGTGAGCTTCCCGCCGGAGGTGTCAAGGGATCGTTGTCCTCCTGCTGGGACACGGCCGACACGAGCGCCAGCCGTCCCGCGAACGCGGGCGTGAACCAGTACTCGCCCCCGAGCCGAATGCTCGACACCGACGGCTTGACCTGCCGGGTCGTCCCGCCGGATGCGTTGGTCGTCGTCTGGGTGTCGCCGGTGTTGTCCCAGCCCAGCCCCACGGTCAACCCCTGGACGGTGTGGTAGGCGATGCCCAGCGCCAGAGTCACGGGATTGCCCTTCGTGGTGTTGAGCACCGCGGTCGAGTTGGGAAAGTCCTCGGCCTCGGTCTTACTCGGCTCGCCATGCAGGGTCAGGGCGGTCCGGAGAGACGCGAACTCGCCGAGAGCGAAGCGATACCGGCCGCCCATGGTCCACCGGGTCCGCGAGAAGGTGCTCAGCGTCCCCTCCTCCGTCTTGGCGGCACCGCCCGCGACCGCGGACGCATCGGTCGTGTCCTTCTCCTTGGACACGGCGGACGTGATATCGAGCGCGAAGACACCCTCGAACGGGCCCCTCCCGGCCAGCGTCCCCTGCAGGCCGAGAACGGACCCCGCAGGTGTGACCTCCATCGTCTGCTTGATCCCGTTCTCGACCACGATCTCGCGCTTCAGCTTGAACCCGCCCGAATTCACCGACCCCAGGGACGCCGGGTCCAGGAGCGCCAGCACGTCCGGCGCATCGTTGTACGGCTGGAAGTTCAGGCCCAGCATCAGCGCCGATTCCCGCATCGGGACCCGGAGGCCCGCGCCTACATTGAAGTCCAGCATGGAGAACGAGTTGGTGTTCTTCGTGATGCGGGGCATCCCGGCTGGCGACGTCGATGGAAGTGTCAGGGCCCCGAACCGGGGGCGGACGATGACGCCAAGGGCGAGGTTCTCGCCGAGCCGGCGTCCGTACTGTACGGCCAGGAAACTGTTCGAGAAGGATACCTTCTGATCGGCGTCCGGCTCCGGAGGCGTCGTGGCGGTCTTCAGCGTGGCAAGATCCATGTCGGCAGACAACCGGACGACATCGCTGCCCGACAGCCACCAGACCAGCCCCTCGTACCGCCCTCCCGGCGACCGCAGGACGGCGTCACCCAGGGTCCGCTTCGTCGTAACCGACCCGTTGTCGACCTGCTGCGTCGCGCCCCCGAGTCCGATCGCCCAGTCGAGCCGGTTCTCCCGGTCCAGCAGGCCCAGCCCGGCCGCGTTGTCGAGGTTGAACAGGGAGAAGGCGGTCGCCTCGTCGTCGACCGCGCCTTCGATGCCCCCGATGGCGGCGGTGCGGACCTCCGAAGCCCCGGCGGGCCCCGGCACGGCGGCAAACAGCGCGAGTACGGCCACGAACCTGATCATCATCTGGAGGCCCCCCTTCCGGACAGAATGCATTCCCATTATCGTAGCAAACGCGATCAGAAGGTCGCCCCCAACCCGAAGAAGAGCGTCCGCGGCAACTGACGGATGCGCCGCTCGCCCGAGTAATTGCTGGTCCAGACGACCGTCGCGAGGTTACGGCGGTCGTACGCATTCAGCAGCTCGAGGTACGGCACCAGCGTCCAGGTCTCAAACCGCACCCGGTACTCGGCCCGGAGGTCCAGCCGGTGATATGCGGGGAGGCGCCGCGAGTTCACGGCGCCGAAGACGGGCACCGCCGCCCCCGTCGCGTCGGCAGTCTGGCCGGTCACCGGCGTGTACGGAAGACCCGTGGACCAGCGCCAGCGGGCGGAGACGGTCAGGGCCTTCGTGAGCCGGCCCCGGCCGACCGCGGTCACCGCATGGGGCAGGTCGTAGTCCGACCGCCGCAGGTCCCCGCCGGGCGCGTCGCGCCGCCGGGAAGCCGCCCAGGCATAGCCGAGCCAGCCCGCGAGCCGCTCCTCGAACGAGCGGCGCACGAGCACCTCGGCCCCGCGCGCGTACCCCGAGCCCTTGTTCGCGTAGATCGCGGCCGGATCCGGCGTCACCAGGTCGTCGTACCGCTTCACGTACGCCTCCACCGACGCGACCCAGCCCCCGCGCTCCGCCACCGCGCCCAGGATCCCGTGCCACGCCCGGCTGGACGCGAGGTGCGGATTGCCCCAGTCCGGCGCGACTTCGAGCGTCTGGGGCGGCTGCAGGTAGAGCCCCCCGGCGGCCTGCACGCCCAGACCCCGGGCCACGGCGATTCGTCCCGCCACCCGGGGGGCGGGTGTCACGCGACGCGCCCTGGTGTCGCCGTCCGCTCGCGCGCCAACCTCGATCCAGCTCCCGGGATTCGGCTCCCAACGATCGGAGAGCCACACCCCGCCCTGACGTTCCATGAGCCGGCTCGTGGACCGGATCTTCGTCAGCAGGCTGAACGAGTACGTCCCCTGCCCCTCGGACGGGAACCGGGCGAAGTACGTGTCCAGCCGGTGCCGGGTGACCGTGGCCTCCGCCCCCGCGGCAGCGCGATGCGCGCCCGCGTCCAGGCGGCCCGAAATCCGCGTGTAGGCGGATTCCGGGGACTCGTTGAAGAAGTACCCCTGCCCGAGGTCCACGGACTGCCGCGACAGCGTCCCCGCCAGTACGGCCGACAGCCCCGGACCGCCCCCCGCGGGCTCGCGCCGAAGGGCGGCCACGTGGAACGCGTGGCGCCAGTCGAACTCCCCCTGCACGGACGGGTCCGTCCGGCTGCGCACCTGCGCCACCGCGGTATCGTCCGCCCCGAACGCCTCGAGGGTGGCGACCCCCCACCCGGTCCCCGTCAGCGTGACTTTCACCAGGTAGTCGTCGTAACGCGGCACGGCCGTGTCCCTGACTCCGTGCGGCACCACGAAGTCGAAGTATCCGCGCCGCCCGGCCGCGAACACGGACAGTCCGGGCGCGGGGAGCGGAGAGGCGACCACGAGCGAAGAGGCGATCAGGCTGACGTCGAACGCGCCCGCGAACCGGTCCGGGACCTCCGACCGCGTCGAGAGGTCGAAAATGCCCCCGGTCCGGTTGCCGAACCTGGCCGGGAACCCGCCGCTGTAGAACGAGAGCGTCTCGATCGCGTCTGCCTGGAAAGTCGAAGCCACGCCCTGGAAATGGTACGGGTAGCCGGCCGGAATACCGTCCACGTACATGGCGTTGTCGTTCGGCCCGCCGCCCCGGACATACAGGTTGCTGTCGATGTCGGACGCCGCGGAGACCCCCGGAAGCGCCGTGACCGCTCGCAGGGGGTCCCCCGCCGTCGCGGGCACGGCGGCCAATTCCGCGCGCGTCATCGCCTGCCGGGACGGCTCGCGGCGGACCCGCGCGACGACCTCGACCTCGGGCAGGGCGCCTAGTCCGGGCTCCAGATAGAAGGGACGCCCTTCGAGGCTCCGCGTCAGCGTGACCGACGCCCTGAGGGGCTCGTACCCGAACGCCGCGACGCGGACCTCGTGCAGCCCCGGCGGCAGGGAGTCGACGACGAAGGCCCCGCGATCGTCAGTCACAGCGGCCGGACGGCCGTCGACGGACGCTTCCGCCCCGGCCACCGGGCGACGGGTGCCCAGCTCAAAGACGATGCCGCGCAGACTAGCCGTTGCTTCCGGGTCGGCACGGGAGAGCGGCGCCGCCAGCACGGCGGCGCACGCGACCGCCATGGACGCGGCCGTCCGCCGCTTCCCGCTCACTTCGCTCAGCGCTCGATCTCGAACCGGACGGGCAGGCGGATACGGACCGCGACCGGCCGGGCACCCAGGTAGGCGGGCGTGAACTCGAGCTCGCGGGCGAGAGAGACCGCAGCCCCGGAGAACTCGGCCGCGAACGCCGCGGGATCGGCCCTGACCGCCCGGGCGGAGACGATTCGGCCGCGCGAGCTCACGACGACCTCGAGCGTGACGACCCCCTCGATGCCGCGGGCGCGCGCTTCCGGCGGGTAGTACCGCTCGAGTTTCTCCCGCAAGGCCCCCCGATCCTTCAGCTCGGGGAGTGCGGTGATGCCAACCAGCGGGGCGGCAGGATCGCCGGCCTCCTCATCCTCCCCCGCGCCCTGGCCGATCGTCGCATCCCGGGACGGTTCGGCGCCGATGGAAACATCGCGCCCCGCCGCCTCAACCGGAGCGGGGGGCGGGGCGGAAACCGCTTGGGCGACGGCACGCGTGCGGAACGACCCCGTGAGATCGATGACCATCTCCTCCCCTGCACGTTCCGTCGTCCCGATCCCGGCGCGCAGCGCGCCGGCTGCCGCCAGATGGAGGACGACCGACACCCCGAGGAAGACGGCGAAGCCGGGCCGGGACGCGCTCACCGTGGCACCACCGAGAGCGCGACATGGCGGACGCCCTGCTGCTTGAGCAAGTCGAGCGCCGCGACGATCTCGCGGTAGGACAGCCCTCCGTCGGCCGCGAGATCCACGCGGAGCGAGGAACGCAGTCGGACTTCCGCGCGCACCTTCGCTGCGAGCTCGTCCCCGGTCATCCGCTTTCCGTTGAGCAGGTACCCGGGCCCCCGCAGTAGCACGACCTGCCAGGTCACCTGCCCCGCGGGCGCGCCGGTCGCGGACTCGGGAAGCTTGACGGGCAAGACGCGGGTGATCATGAGGCTCGCGGTCACCATGAAGATCACGAGGAGGACCAGCGTGACGTCCACGAGGGGCGTCACGTTGATGTCCGTGATCTCGCGGTTATCGTCCCCGGTCGAGGGCGCGGCCATGGAGCAGCTCGAGGCGTTCGGCTTCCGCGAACGCCTCCTTGATCCGCCGGTTTAGCAGGTTGTAGCAGGTCAGCGAGACGACGGCGACGAGGATGCCGAGGGCGGTGGCGATCAGGGCTTCCGCGATCCCCTGCATCACGATCTCCGGATGCCCCGCGCCCACCTGGGCGAGGTCGCGGAAGGCCCGGATGATGCCGAGCACGGTGCCGAACAGCCCGACGAACGGCGCGAGCGCACCGAGCGTGCCCAGGATCACGAGCCGCCGCTCCAGGTCGAGCCGGTCCCGGATCCGTCCCGCCGCCGCCTCGCCGAGCCCTTCCGTAAACAGTCGCCGGGCCATGAACGGGGGCAGGACCGGCGCGCCCCCGGCGGATCGCAGCCGGGCTTCGGCCACAGCGATCTGGCGCGGGGACAGGACGCCCTCCCGCCAGAACACGAACGCCCGCTCCAGGGCGACCGCGACGGCGAGCACCGACAGCGCGGCGAGGACCCAGATGACCCATTCACCACCGGCAAAGGCCACATGGCGCAGGAGCTCCATCGTCAGCCCCGGTTCACCGGGAGAAACTCACGACGAGCGCCTGGCCGCCCTGGACCTCCACCCGGTCCGCGAACTCGACCAGCGCCTCGCCCTTCCGGCGCTCCAACGCCCCCCGCAGGAAGGTCATGCCCGGCTCGATCCAGGCGCGCTCCAGCCGCACGAAACCTGGATCGAGACGGAGCCGCCGCACCGAGAGCGTCCCCGCCGCCACCGTCAGGGTCACCAGTCCGCGGCGCCCCCGGACGCCCTGGGCCGCCGTCCCCCACGCCGTCCCGGTCGAGAAGAAGCTCGCAAACCGGGGCCCCGCCAGGGCCGGCACGAATCGCATCGATTGCTCGGGCGCCGACCACCGGAACCCGGAAAGCGCCAGCAGGAGCGACCAGCTCGACAGCCCCCGGACGTAGTGGTTGCCGCACTCGGGCTCGTTGAACGGGTTGCGCCGCTCGCCGTCGTGGCGGGCCCGGACGGCGCTCACGATCTCGAGCCCCTCGCGGACGCGGCCCTCCCAGATCAGGTGCGCGGCGACCTGGTACTCGGAGCCCGTCCAGACCTCGTCCGCGTACGGGAACGGCGCCTTCGGGCGCCCGCCGCCCGGCCACGTGCATTCCAGCACGCCCCCCTCGTCCTGGTGGGCGTAGACGCGGCCGGTGTTCACGAGACCCCGGAGCGACGGGCGGAAGTTGTGCCGGTGGATGGCGAGAATCGCCTTCTTCACCTTCGCCTCGGGCAGGAGGTAGCCCAGGCCGGTCAGGTGCGCCATCCACTGGCCGAGGAGCTGGTCCGCCAGGCACCCGTCGCCGTGCTGGTTGGGTTTCGCTATCGATTCGGGGTCGGGTTGGACGAAGTACTCGCCGTTCCATAGGAGCTCCGCCGCCTTCCGGGACCCCGCCTCGAACACGCGGCGGTACTCGGCGGCGGCGCCGGAGTCCCCGACGGCCACTGCCATCTCCTCCCCGGCCCGCAGGGCCCCAAGGTAGAGCACAGTCGTCAGCGGGTTGGGACCGTAGAACTCGATATCGAACGTGTTGTGCTGCTCGCCCTCCATGATCCCGTCCCGGTCGGCATCCCAGGCCTTCCAGGCGAACTCGAGCGCCTCCTTCGCCTTCGGCCAGAGCGCCTTCAGGAACTCGAGATCCCCCGAGATCTGCCAGTCGCGGTAGAGCCGGATGATGGTGCCCATCTGGCCGTCCGCGGCCGGCGCGTGGTTCCAGAGCGCCCCGGCTTCCACCGGCGCCAGCGTGCGAAACGCCATGTCCCCGCCGGGATGCGTGTTGATCATGAAGTCGGTCGTGCGCATGGTCCGTTCCAGCTCGGGAAAGAGGTATGCGAGAGTCTGGGCGTAGTTCCAGACGTGCGTGCAGTTGAGCGGACAACACCCGGTGCGATCCCCCCCGGCGTCGTACCCGCACCCGCAGCCCTCGAACCCGAAGAACCGCCCCTCGGCGTCCCGCCACCCGGAGGGCGACCGGACGGTCGCGAGCTGATTCCCCGCGGACTCGAGGACGTCCCACGGCAGGGTCGAGCCCCAGAAGGCGCGCTCGAAGTCCCGGGACTCGCGCTGGAGCCGGTCGAACTCGCGCACGACGTAGGCAAGGCTCGCGGCCGCGTCCGGGAACCAGGTCGTGTAGTAGTTCCGGATGATCTTCCCGCGCACCTCCGGCTCCGTGTTCCAGTCGTTCCGCCGGTTCGGGAAGTTCCAGGTCAGCACGAAGGGCACCGTGAGCGTCTCGCCCGGCTCGAGGTCGAGGAGGGCGGCTAGCGTCCCGCGCTCCGTGCGACCGTCCGGGGACACCGAGGGATCCGACGGACCCTTGATCCGCCCCGTGGCCGCGAACTCCCGCCAGACCTCCATGAGGTCCCAGAGGCCCCAGCCCGGCTGGACGGGCCAGCGGGTAACCGCGCTGACGCGCGGCCACAGGACGCCCGCCGCGAGCGAGCCGTGCCGCACGTCCCCGGGCGCATACCGCCCACTCGTCATGTGGAGCGCCCAGACGTGCCGGTCGTGCACCAGATCGTTGCGGTTTCCGCCGAACGCCGCGTTCCGCGCTCCCACCGAGTCCTCGGTGCCGTCCAGCCCGATCGGATTCAGGAGCGAGAACGCGACCGACGCCGCGACCTTCCGGCGGCTCCGGTTCGCGAGCGTCCAGAGGAATACGGCCGCGGGCAGGCCGGAGTCGATGTCGCGGAGCGGCACGAAGGGCGTGAACGCCTCCAGCGACGCCGCCACCGGCAGCGCGGGGTCCTCGAGCTTCACCCGCGCGAAGGGATACGTGCTCGTGAATGAGGACGACGCGAGACGCGGCAGGCCCGGGGCGACCCGCCCGCGAAAGCCGTACGAACCGGTAAACGGCGGGGGCGCCTCGGCTTCGAGCACCGCGGCCACCGGTTCGCGGCCCGCAGCCTGCGCCCACACGGCGAAGAACGTGTCCTGGAGGTCGAGGCCCTTCCCGGGCCGGTTGAACAGCTCCCAGTCCTGGAGCTGGCCGTAGCCGCCGAGCGAGACGTTGCCCGTGCCGATACCGCCGAGCGGGAACGCGATCTCCGCAAGGTGGCGCCCGCGGTAGATCCGCGGTTTGACCGCGACAGGGCCGGTTCCGGGAGCGGGACGCCGTACGGGCATGTTCAGGCGTCCATCATCCGGGCTGGACGGTGTTCAGTCAAGGCACCGGCCGCTTCGGCCCGCGTTCGGGCACCTCCGGACGTCGGTAGCCGCGCGCCGACCGAGACCGGCGACCCCGGCGATAAGCACCAAGGCTGCCCCACCAGCAAATCGCCTCGGGAGGCAGGCGCAGGACCATGGCTCGCGCGTCGAAGCCGTGGCGCCACCGGTATACGAACCAGTAGGCTCCGAGCGCCATGCCGTTCCCGGCCATGTCCATCGCCATGTGCAGGATCAGCCCCAGCGTGCAGGCCCGCACCCAGGGCGGCGCCGGGAGCATCCACGCGGCCAGCCAGAACGGTATCAGCCACTCGAACGAGTGCATCAGCAGGTAGAACTTCGGGAGCCGGTACTCGACACACAGCCGGACGAACCGCCGCACCGTGAAGGGACCGACCCGGTTCCAGGTGTAGTCGAACCAGTGATCCACGTCGAGCAGCGTCCCGCCCACGAACGCGGCCGCAGCCGCCTCCGGCGAGCGCCAAGCCAGCCCGCACCCGGCGGCGAGAGCGGCCGAGGCCACAGCGTGGCGCGACGGGGTCATGTCCGCCCCGCCGCGAGGCGGCGGGCCGCCTCCCGGAGCAGTCGCCGCGCGTTCGCGAACCCGAGAAGCCTCAGGGCCCCGGCCGTGTCCGTCCAGCGGGACGCCGTATGCTCGACGGAAAGCCTCACGCGGCCGGGTCGCGCCTGCGCCAGCCGGTACAGGACGGTCTTGGGCCGCATGCGACCTTCCTCGCGAACGCGGTACCGCAGGCGCCGGGTCCATCCCGGTTCGACAGACCCCAAATGCAACCCGGTTTCCTCCCGCGTCTCGCGGCGCATGGCGGCCTGCGACGACTCCCCTGGCTCGACATGCCCCTTGGGAAAGTCCCAGTGCCCCTTCGCGTTGCGAATCAGGAGGAACTCCGCGCGGCCGCCCTGGCGCCGATAGAGGACGCACCCAGCGCTCCGGATCGTGGCCCTCATGGCTTGGAGCCCCGCCACCGCGCAAGCACCTTTCCGAGCGGATGCCGGACGGCCAGGAGCGCTATGCGCGCCCAACGTGGCCACCGGGACCGCGGGCCCGGGTCGAAAGCCCAGGTCGACGCCGCCACCCGCTCCGCCATCACCGCCGGGTGCGTGCCCGCGAACGGGACGAGGTTCGCGGTATCCGCATAGATCGTCCGCGCGTCGATCGTCGCGTAGCGCCGGGCGACCTCGTCGTCCGAATGCCAGAACCGGTCGAAGTGCCGCTGCTTCTTCAGCATCACCTCGGGCGGACGCGCCCAGCCGTAGTGGTACACGCGGGCGGCAGAGCGCACGGCCCGGAGGCGGTGCGACCGGCCGCCCTCGATCCGGCGGAACTTAAGCGCGTCACCCACGGACCTGATCGCGGGGTCGCGGCGCACCACCCGCACCGCGCGCGTGTACCAGCCGAATGGATTGTCCTGCACGAACCGGGTAGATCCGTAGAAGTGGAAGTACCCGAGTTCGATCCCGTCCACGTGGCTGCGGACGCAGCCGGAGCTACGCCGTTCACAGGACGCCATCAGGTCCCGCAGCCCCTCGATGTCGCGTTCGTGCAGGACCTCGTCCGCCTGGAGGTAGACGACCCAGTCCCCGGTCGCCGCGTCCAGCGCCCGGTTGGTCTCCCGCGAGAGGAGGAGCCCCTTCTCCCGGAGGGACAGGTCCCATTCCTCCTCCAGGAGCCTGATCCGGTCGACCCCCAGCCCCGCGATGGCCTCGAGCGTTCCGTCGTCCGATCTCCCCACGTTCGCGACGATCTCGTCGCACAGGGGCAGGAGCGACCGCAGGCTCTCGGTCAGGGGGTAGCCGTTCTCGACGGCGCGGTACGCGATCGTGATGCCGCTGATCTTCATCGGCCTAGCCTAAGGGGCGCGTGCGCCCGCAAGCAATGGCCTCTACTTCTTCTTCTTGAAGAGGCCCCTGAGCGCCTTGGTGGCCGCCGGAGCGGCCTTCTTGAGCTCGGTCTGGGCCGCCGCCTTGGCCTTGGTTCCGAGCTGCTTGGTCGATGGCGTCGGAATCGGCAGGAACAGCGTACCCTTGACGTCCCACAGGCCGACCGCCCAGCCATCCTTGTCCTTCGTGAACAGCGCCTTGCCGATTTCGCCCTTCATGACCTCGTCCGCGTTCCGCGGGTGGAACCGGGTCGTCATCTCGCCCTTGAGCGCGTAGTCCTCGAGCCCGATGGAGCCCTTGTACGTGAGCCCCAGGTCACCCTCAGGCCCCGGATCCATGGCGAAATCCGGCGTGTCCGCCTTTCCGCCTCCCAGGACGAAGTGGCCGCCGAGACTCTTGAAGGTCATGTCCCGCTCGAACATATCCGTCTTCAGGACCTTGCCCAACCCCTTCAGGAATGCGAGCTTCGTCGCCTTGCCGTTCTCGATGCTGACCAGCGCCGTACCCTTGATGTACTTCCTGATCGACGCGGGCCAGATGCCCTTGCACGAGATCGCGTAGTCCGCAGCAGTCGCACCTTCGATGCGGCCCTTCCCAGCCGAACCACCCGCTACGAACGTCTCGAGGCTGTCGTCCATGAACCGGCCGATCTGGAATCCCGTGAGCTTGCCCGCAGCCTCGAACGTGATCGGGAACGTGCCCAGCATGACCTTCCCCGACCCCGTCTGGGTGCCGCCGTAGGAGGCGTCCGTCAGCTCGTAGTGGATGGTCTCGCCCATGATCCGGACGTGGACCTTCTCCTTGAGGAACACGAGCTTGCGCGCGCGGAGCTCGTCGACCCGGGCATCCCCCTCGATCTCGACGCCCTTCGGGATCATGCCGCGGAAGTCCATCTCCGGCGGCGGGGGTGGCTCGGCCCCCGGCTTGGGCTTCTCGCCCCCGACCATCTTCATGGGCGGCGGCAGCAGCTTGTCCAGCACGAGCTTCGGGCATACGGCCGAGAACTTGCCCTTCGGCGAGAACTTACGATAGTCGAACGCCATCGGCTTCGCGAACCCGAGGTTCCGGATCTGGCACTCGAACGTGAACGGGCTGCCATACGACATGAAGCGCAGATCCGTCGCTGAGACCGTGTCCTCGGTGAACGAGATCTTACCCTCGAGGTTCTCGAACGCCCCCGGCCAGTCCTTGAGGTCGACCGCCACCGCCTTCGCGACGGCCGACCCTTCGAGGCTGAGCTTGTTCTGCGTGCCGCCCACCTTGGCGTCCACCGTCGCCAGCCCGGCCAGCGACATCATGTCCCGGACGCCTTTGGGGATGAACCCGGCATACCCGGCCCAGACGGCGGGAAGGTCCGCGACCGCGTGAATGGTCAGGTTCATGGTCGGCAGGACCTGGATCTGCGTTACTTCGCCCGAGGCCGTGGCCTTGATGCCGGGGAGACCCACGGCGAAGTCCTTGAGAGTGACCAGCGACCGGTTGAGGTTGATCCCGAGCTTCCCCGCGGCTTCCACCGGCATCGCCTTACCGTCCAGTTCCACGACGCAGGAAGTCTTCACCGACGCGAGCGCTCCCGACAGGGAGAAACCGCGGATCAGGACATCGAGCTTCCCGACGCCGGCCGAGAAGACGGGCTTCGCCGACGCATCCCGGTATTCGAGCGAGCCGCCCGTCACCTTGATCGAGTCCACGTCGACCCCTATGGGCAGCGTCATCGGCTTGGCGGGACCTCCGGCGGATGCGGGAGCCTTCCCCATCAGGTCGGCGAAGCTCCATTGCCCCTTTGCATCCTTGCCGACGAAGAGCTTCGGCTCGACGAGCTCGATCTTGCGGACCACGACCTGGAGCCAGAGGAGCGGAAGGAGACGGTACTTGGCCACCACGCGGCCGGCGGACACGAGGTCGGGTTCCTCCCGGCCCTTGGCGGGACCGATCCGGAACCCCGTGATCTCGACGCCCGAGAACAGGCTAACCGAGAGACTCTTGAGCCGGACCTCGCGATTCAGCGCCGCGCTGCCCTTCTCTTCGATCTGCTGGCGCACTTTCTCCCATGGGATGAACCGCGGAGCCAAGACGACCGCCAGCGCAAAGAGCACGGCACACGCGCCCGCGGCGATGAGGAGTTTGCCCAGCAGCCCGCCCTTCTTCTTCAGGTTGTTGTCAGCCATGGTCGCTTACGCTTTCCCTCCTTCGGATTGCCTCTTTGAGGCGGGTGGAGTCGGCGCCGAAGCCGGAGCGGCCGCGGGCGCCGGCACGGGGCCGGCGGCCATCCCCAGCTTCTCCCGCAGTTTGCGCTCGATCTCCTCGGCGACCTTGACGTTCTCCTTGAGGAATACCCGGGCGCCTTCCTTGCCCTGGCCGATCCGCGTGGTCCCGTAGTTGAACCAGGCGCCGCTCTTCTCGACGATCCCGTTGTCCACCCCGAGATCGAGCAGGATCCCGAGCCGGTTGATGCCCTCGCCGAACATGACGTCGAACTCGGCCTCGCGAAACGGCGGCGCCATCTTGTTCTTCACGACCTTGACCTTGACCCGGTTGCCGACCGCCGTGGTCCCGTCCTTGAGGGTCTCCACGCGGCGGATGTCGAGCCGCATCGAGGAGTAGAACTTGAGCGCCCGGCCGCCCGGGGTCACCTCGGGGTTTCCGAACATGATCCCGATCTTCTCCCGGATCTGGTTGATGAAGATCGCGCAGGTGGAAGACCGGCTGATCACGGAGGTCAGCTTCCGCATCGCCTGCGACATCAACCGGGCCTGCAGGCCCATGAACTGGTCGCCCATCTCGCCCTCGATCTCCGCCTTGGGCACCAGCGCCGCGACCGAGTCGATGACAACCACGTCCAACGATCCGCTGCTGACGAGCTGCTCGGTGATCTCGAGCGCCTGCTCACCGGAGTCCGGCTGCGAGATGTACAGATCCGCGATATTCACCCCCAGCCGGGTCGCGTAGCCCGGGTCGAGCGCGTGCTCGGCGTCCACGAACGCCGCGACACCCCCGGCCTTCTGGGCCTGCGCGACGATATGGAGGGCCAGCGTCGTCTTGCCGGACGACTCCGGGCCGAAGAGCTCGACGATGCGCCCCCGGGGCACTCCGCCGATCCCGGTCGCCAGGTCCAGCGAGAGCGCCCCCGTGGAGATCGACTTCACGGGCTCCACCCTCGAATCGCCTAGCCGCATCACGGCCCCCTTGCCGAACTGCTTCTCGATCCCCGCGAGTACGAGGTCGAGCGCCCGCTGGCGCTCCTTGTGATCCCGGTCTTCCTTCGGTTTTCCGTCCACCTGCGCTTCGATCGCCATGACTGCCTCCTTGGGGCCCAGGCCCCGCTTATGTGAAATTACCCGGTTAACAGTGCCAGCCGTATCTGAAACACCGACTGTGGGTGCTTCTGCCACAGCACGCCCGCCTCGATGCCCAGAACGACGGAAAGACGGTGAATGGCATACGACATCTGCCCGCCCACGGAAGTGAGCCCGAGGCCGATCGTCTCGTGCGTAGATCCCAGGCCACCCGAGATCAGCGCCCCGCCGGCCGCGACCCTCAGTTCAAGCGCGACATCCTGGACGGTGGTCACCCCCAACAGGGCGCCTGCCTCGGCCGGAAGATAGAAGATCCGGATCCGGTTGTCGGACTCGCTCTCGAACAGCGCGAATTCCATCGACAGGTCCCAGCCCAGAGCCCCGGTCGACTCCGGTGCCCGGCGGAGGTGCGCGCCCACCGACGGAGCCGGCAACAGCGCGGCCCCGAGGAAGCTGTCGCGCACCACGAGCTGATCCGACACCATCGCGAGGCCGAGGGAGACCCCGGCGACAGTGCCCTCCGCTCCCGCCTGCGAGGCCCCGAAGGGAGCCGCGATCGGAAGCGCGGTCATCAGAGCCATGAAAACGCGCCGGATGCGCATGAAATGTCCGCCGAGGGCCTCACGCTAGCAACCCCGCCCGGCGGGTGTCAAGCCGCCCGTCGCGCCCCGCTACCCCGTTCCGTCTTGCCATCGCCATCTCTCCTTCCGTTTCCAGCATGCTCCGTCGTCCGGCCTTCGCACAGCCCCGAACCGGGCGCTTTGCCACACGCTGGGCAGGGCGGCTGAAGTCGCCTGAAGCCCCGCATCGGCTACAATTGGCCGATGTTGCTCAGACGCCGGAAGCGCGAAAGCCTGTTCGAGCCCCGCCGGCACGCCCGCCGCTGGTCACCGCGCCCGTTGGGCCGGCTGGCGGTCGTGCTGGCCCTCGCCCTCTTCGTGGGCTGGCTGGCGAAGGACCGTCTCTCCTTCCTGGCCGCCCTCTACGAGGGGCGGCACGCGATCGATCGCCGCGAGTATCCGAAGGCGCAGGAGGCTTTCGAGCGCGCGTGGTCCCTCAAGCCCGAGCACCCGTGGGTCCACGATTGCGCCGGTTATCTCTTCCTCAAGCAGGCCGCGCCCGGCTGGCGCGCGAAGGCGCGAAACAGCTACACGGCCGCGATCGCGAAGGGGTTACGCTCGAACCCGTTCATCAACCACGTGAAGGAGGCCCGGCGCCTCCTCGACGGCGGCGCGTACGACCAGGCCGAGGCCGAACTCGAGCACACGCTGGAACTGAACCCCCGCAGCGCCGTCGCGAACCTCCTCCAGGGCCAGCTCCTTTACGCCCAGGGGAAGCTCCCGAAGGCCGTGGACCAGTACCAGCTCGCGCTGGCCCTCGCCCCCCGGTCCGCCGAGATTCAGGCCGCACTCGCCCGCGCGCAGGAGGCCCGGAGCCGCGGCAACATCCCCTACATCCTCGACCGGACGGGTCAGCCGCTGGCCGCCCTCGATCTCGCGACGTCGTCCCCGGTCTACCCCTGCGACTTCTGGACGGCCCACGTGGTCGGGTACCGGACGACGGACCACGGCCGCGCGGGGCTCGAGGAGGCCCTCGGCGACACCATGCAGGGAAACGTAGTCACGCTCACGATCGACGCCCGGCTCCAGCGGATCGTCGACGCGGCCCTCGGCTGGCAGAAGGGGGCGGTCGTCATCATCCGACCATCGACGGGAAGCATTCTGGCGGCCGTCTCGCATCCGACGTTCCGGCCCAACCAGCTCAACCGGAAATGGGCCCAGATCATGGGGAACGACAACGATCCCCTGCGCAATCGCGCCTTCGATTCCCTGTATGAGCCGGGCTCGATCGCCAAGATCGTCTCGATGGCCGCGCTCCTCGAGTCGCACGCGGACACGTCGCGCCTGTTCCCCTTCCGCTGCCGGGGCTACCTCATGATCGGCCCCGAGCCGTTCTGGGACTGGACCGCGCACCGCACGGTCGGAAGCTTCTCGGACGCCTTCAACTCGTCCTGTAACATTGCGATGGCGCGCATGGCCCCGCTGATCGGCGCCGCGTCGCTCACCCAGTTCCTGCGAAGCTTCGGGTTCGGCGAGCAGGACCGCATCGCCCTTGAAATCCCGGTCGCGACCAGCCGCGCGCCGCTCGACGCCGACACGGCGTACAAGCTGGCGGCGGCGTCCTGCGGCCTCGGCACGAACTTCCGGGTCACCCCCCTGCACGCGGCCATGCTCGCGGCCGCGGTCGCCAACGGCGGGGTCATGATGACCCCGACGCTCGTGCGCGAGATCCGGAGCGTCACGGGCGCCCTGATCCAGGACCACGCCCCGAAGCCCTGGAAGATCTCGATGAAGAAGGAGACCGCCGCGGCGCTGACCGGGCACATGACGAACTTCGTGAGCGCCGGGCTGGGGCGCAAGGCCCGGATGCTCCACGTGAAGATTGCGGGCATTACGAGCACCGCCGGAACGGCCAAGCGGGGCCTCAATGGCTGGTTCGTCTGCTTCGCGCCCGCGGACAAGCCTGAACTCGCGATGGCGATCCTGTGCGAGAACGGGGGCACCGGCCACGGCGTCGCGGCCCCGATCGCCCAGCGCATCCTGAACGAGGCCCTGCGCTGAACCGGCGGCTTGCGCGCACCGCCACGACGCTCGCCGGCGCCGCCCTGCTCGCCCTCGCGTGTCCCCGCCCGGCACTCGCCTGGGGTTCCGACGGCCACCGCCTCGTCCTCGCCGCCGCGATCCAGATACTGCCCGACGACGCCCGCCGGATCTTCGCGGGGTCGACGCGCGACATCAACCGCGAGGTCGTCGCCGCCGACGGACTGAACCCGGTTCCTGCCGAGGCGTGCAAGCACTGGCTCGACATCGAGAAGCTCGACCCCGCGATCCTCGCGGCCTTGGAGGACCGGCTCGCGTCCTCGTTCGGGACCGATGGATGGGCCGACGAGGACGCCCGGGTCGAGGACACCGCGGTCACGACCGCCAGGTTCACGGCCGATCCGCCGCCGTGGGACCCGGCCCGGCTGGCGCCGCTATGGACCGCCCTGCCGCCGACGATCGAGGCGTTCCGGCAAGCCCACGGCCGGATGGAGCTCTTCACGGGTTCGATCGTGTACCAGCCCTTCCTCTACGCGCGCGCTTTCGCCCGTGCGGTCGCAGCCGGCGACCGCAAACGGGCCCTGCGGCATGCGGCGTGGCTCGCGCACTACACCGCCGACCTGACCATGCCGCTCCACATCACCTCGAACTACCGGGGCCAGTTCTCGGGTAATCTCATCTTCTCGGACCGGGAACGCGGCGACGTACACGCCCGGCTCGAGTCCGGGTACCTCAAGGAACGGCTGGCCGAGATCTCGGCCGAGGTGAAGAAGGCCCGGCACAAGCCGGTCCTCCTGGCCCCCGGCGAGATCTTCCCCCTTTGCCTCGAGGCCGCCCGGGCCACCTACGCCCGCATCCCGGTGGTCCTCGAGGCCGACCGGAAGGCCTGCGCGGCCGCCGATCCGCGCCGCAACTGGGAAGGATATGTCGGGGCGGTCGATCCGGCCTTTCACCGGCCGGTGGTCGAACAGCTCACCGTCGCCGTCGACCTGGTCGCCCGCCTGCTCCTGAGCGCCCAGTCCCCCGGGTTCTTGGGGAATCCGGGCGGGTCCGGTAAGATGGAGCCACGATGAAACGCACCCTCCCCGTCGCCGCCGTCCTGACCCTCGTCGCCGTGTCGGCCTTCGCCCTCTGGAAGAGCCACGAGCCGGTCCTACTGCCGGCGCCCGGCTCGTCGATCACCGGCGGGGTTCCGCGGACGACGGGCGCTACCGCCGGGCCGCTCAAGGCCCAGGCGAGCAAGCAGAAGCCGGGCGGCACCGCCTCGACCGCCCCGGCGCCCGAGTTCACGCTCAAGGACACCGACGGCAAGACCGTCTCGCTTCTCGACTTCCGCGGCAAGAAGGTCGTGGTCATCGATTTCTGGGCCACATGGTGCGGCCCGTGCCGCGGCACAATGCCCCTCCTTGAGAAGTACTGGAAGAAGCACCAGACGGAGCAGGTCGTGGTCCTCTCGATCAACGAGCAGGAATCCGCCGAGAAGATCAAGAGCTTTCTCTCCCAGACCGGCTACACGTTCCGGGTCCTCATGGACTCCGACGGCGCCGTGCAGTCCGCGTACCGCGTCTACGGCATCCCGACCCTGTACGTGATCGACAAGGAAGGGAATCTCCGCATGAAGCACGTGGGCTACCGGCCCGACCTCGACACGTACCTCGAAGCCACCATCGCCCCCCTGCTCTGATCACGAAGCCCAGCCTTCCGAAGCGACGCCGCGGCGACCGGAGCCTGACCCCGTGAAGTACTCGTTCATGAGCTTCTCGACCCCCACGCTCGACCTGCCCCGGATGCTCGCGCTGGCCAAGCGGCTCGGGTACGACGGGATCGAGCCGAGGATCGCCGAGGGCCATGCCCACGGCGTCGAGCTCGAATCCACCGCGGAACAGCGGCAGGAGTTCAAGCGGCTGGCCGCGGAGTCGGGCATCGCGTTCGCCTGCATCGCCACCTCCTGCCAGTTCTCGAATCCCCCGGAAACAGAAGCCCAGGTCGAGATCATGCGGCGGGCCATCGATCTCGCGGCTGATGTCGGCGCCCCCGCGATCCGAGTCTTCGGCGGCTCGCTGGCCAAGGACCTCCAGAGGTACGCCGCCATCCGGCACGTCGCCAAGGCCCTGCTCTCCGTGGCGGATCACGCCATGCACCGGCACGTGGTCGTAGCCGTCGAGACGCACGACGACTGGTCGGACCCCGCCTACGTGGCCGAGGTCATGCGCCGGGTGCACCACCCCGCGCTCGCCGTGAACTGGGACTTCATGCACCCGGGCCGCGCCCCCGGCGCCACCGTGGACGAGTCGTTCTCGCTGGTCAAGCCCTGGATCCGGCACGTCCACTTCCACGACGGGATCTGCCGCGACGGCAAGATCGAGCTTCAGCCGATCGGGCAGGGCGAAGTCGACCACAAGCGGGCGGTGGAACTCCTGGAAGGCATCAAGTACGCGGGCTACCTGAGCGGCGAGTGGATCGGCTGGGAACCCGCCGAGGTCCACCTCCCCCGCGAACTCGCGACCATCAAATCCTACCAGCGCGCAGGCTGATTCAACGGTCCCAAGGCCCTCCCCGACCTCAACGTAGGATTGCTACAATCAGCACGAGGATCCTGAAGAAGCCATGGCCGCCCCGCAGACCGCATCACTGCTCTCCGACCTGAGGAGGGATTTCATGCACGCGAAAGACATCGCCAGCGCGCTCGAAGTACTCGCCCGCCGGCTCGACGAGGAGGGCGTTCCCTTCGGGGTCGTGGGAGCCCTGGCGGTGCGCGAATACGGGTACGCCCGGTACACGGAAGACATCAACATCGTGACGACCGCGCAAGGGCTCGAGACCATGCACCGGACACTGCTCGGTCGTGACCTCGTTCTTCGGGCCGCCGGGCTGAAGCGCAGTTTCCGGGATCCGAATCTGCTCGTGAACGTTGACGTGATCGTGGCGGGTGATCCGGCCGGAGCCGAGGGCAGTCCGGTCACCTATCCCGACCCCTCGTCGGAATCGTGGGTCCGGCACGGTGCGGTGCGGGTCCCCACGCTCCCCGCGCTGATCGAGTTCAAGATCGCCAGCGGCACGTGGGGTCATCGCGACCTGGATCTGGCGGACGTCCAGAAGCTTATTCAGGCCAATGGGCTCGACGAATCCTTCGCCGCGTCGATCCGGCCCGAGCTCCGGGGAATCTACATCGGCCTCCTGGAGCGGTCCCGTCTTGAGCGCCGCATCGAGTAGCTCCTCCCCCGCTTGAGGACCGGCGACCGCGGGCGCGATCTTCCCGCCTACCCGGGCTTCCGCCCTGACATCCCGCTCCGAGAATCCGGCAATCCGTAGGGTGTCCCCCTCCTCTGCATGCCCGGCCTGTCTTTGTGGTCGTGCATCGGGCCGAAGACGGCTCCGGGTTCAAAGGTCACGATACGCATTCGAAGTTGGCGCCCCGCCAAGCCCTCGATTTCAGGGCCAAGGTCGAGCGCTGACAGTAGTTTCACCGTAACGCCTTTCGTCTCAGGCGCGGGCCGTTCGCCTCCCATCGCGGCCTCCTTTCCGTATCACTTCGGGTCTTCCCTCAGATCAACGGATTACCGCTCCCCCTTCTTGGCTCACCTCGGAAGCCCCCGACGCTCCGTCACCGAGAATCCGGCAATCCGAAGGTTGTCCCGCAATTCCCCACGCTCCGCTGAAGCGGGTTAGCGGACCGACTTGGCGATCCGAGCGACGACCTCGTTCAGGCCCTTCTGGATCTCCTCAACAGTGCGCCCGTTCACGGTGTCTCCGTAGACGACCCGCCCTGTCTCGACGTTCACCACCCTGAGGTTGACGAAGTACTTGTCCAGAAGCTTGCCGAAGCTCCCGACCACCATCCGCTGGACGTTCAGGAGCTTCCCCAGCTTCACCGCGCATTCCTCCGACGTGCATCCGGTCTGCTGGAACGTCTGCTCCGCCAGGATCTTGTCCATGTTCGCCTTCTCAACCACGTTGAAGGCGTTCGTCTTCACCAGCTCGGACCGGAGAATATCCGCGATGACCGCAGTATCGGTTGCGGAAACGCCCTGCGCCGTAAACTCAGACACGGCCAGGTTCAGCAACCCAGCAGGCTTCGAGGGTGCGGGCGCCTCAGCCGCCGCCGGAGGTGGCGATTGCGCCGCGGGTTTCAGTTCCGGCTTGGGTTCGGGCTTGGGTCGGGCCGCCCAGTCGGCCTCGATCTCGGCTGCGCTCTTGCCAAAGCCGTAGGACACGCTCACCCGGTTCGCCGCTCCCAGCGGGTGCGTCGCGAAGGCATAGTCGACGGACATGCTGGCGTAGTGAACCGATAGCCCCGCTGTAATCTGGATCTCGTCGGGACCGCCAAGCCCGGCCGCTCCGGCACGCACCGCGAAGACGCGGGAGGCGCGCCACTCCGCCCCGACTCCCGCGGAGGCATCGCGTCCTTGCGGCATTGCGTATTCCGCCGCCACCGAGACCGGAACCATGGGCAGCGCATACGCAAGTCCGCCCCCAATCTCGGTTGGCAGCGCCTCCGCCACAGGCGACACCGCGTCCACCTTCCTGATCCGGGTTCCGACATTGCGCACCGCCAGCCCGATCGCAAGCCCGCCGAGACCCGCCACTGCCCCCGCGTCCGCCGCGACCGCGGAGGCGCTGTCTCCCGATAGACTCTCGGAGACCATCTTGGCCGTGACCCCGACCCTCAGCCAGCCCACCCGGACCGCCGTCCCAACACCAGCCGCCATCGTATCCTGGGAGAGCTTCGCGCCGGATTCGGCCCCCGACGCATCCAAGTTCGGGGCGCTCAACGTGTGATACGCTGCCAGCGCCCCCACGGACCACCGGGGCGTGACCCGCCAGCCGGCCGCCGCGCCACCCGCCGTCTGCTGGCCTGAGAACATGGACGATCCGTTCAGCGCGACCTCGCCCGTTGACCCGAGGTCCGCCAGCGCCGCCGGATTCGCCCACGCCCGAAGCGCATCGCTCCCGCCCAAGCTCACGTTCCCCATGCCCATTTGCCGGACGCTCAACGGCATGCGGAGCACGGTCACGCCCACCCGATCCTCCGCCAGCGCCGAGGCCGCGACAAGGAATCCGACGGACACTGCGCCGATCAGCCGTCGCCTCACTTCTTCTTCACCACGAAGAACAGCTTCTTGTCGTTCACGCCTCCGCCGGTTGCCAGCACCCAGTACGCTCCCGGCGCCAGCTTCCTCCCATCGATCCCGTTCGCCGTGCACGTGGCCTCTCCGACTCCGCCCGCATTGAGCGTGACCGTCATCTTCCCTATGAACGCCCCGGATGCGTCGTAAATCCGCACCTCGGCCACCCCGCCCGGATCGCCCTTGAGGTGGAACTTGACCTGGGTCTGTCCGCCGCCCAGGTCGATCCGGTTCGGCGCGATCACGAGATGCCTCACTGCCACCGTCGGTGCCGGTCCGCCCGGTCCCGACCCCGGTCCCGCGCCCGGCCCGGACGATGCGCCAAATGTGAACTTCCGGATGGACCAGTTCAGGCCCTGCCCGGCCACCGCCTCGGTCCCGGCAACCACAAACCCGCTTCCATCTACAGCCACATCGATATACCGGCCGGCGTTGGGATTCGTAAGGTCCGTGGGGCCCTCACCACTGCCGGTCCAGGTCCACAGCGCGTTCCCTCTTGGATTGAAGACCGATATCATCCAGTGGGTTTGCCCGCCGGCCGCCCCCTCGAACCCGACCGCGATCACGTCGCCCTCCCCATCGACAGCCACGCCGCGGTACTGGTCATCGTAGTTGCCGGGCGAATTGCGGGATCGCCTCCAGAGGAGGTCCCCCGCAGGACTGTACTTGAGGACGACACCGTTCATCCCCTCACCTGGCGCCACCTCGCGGCCGCACACGATCAGGTTGCCATCTCCATCCACGACCACGCCCGTGCCGGAATCCCAGCCGCTTGGCGACCCCGTATACACCGTGGACCAGAGCACGGCCCCCCCTGAACTGAGCTTCTCGGCCACCCAATCCCCCTGCATGGAGGGCCAGCAACATGTCTGTTCCCCCACGACGACGATCTCGCCCGTAGGGGCGACCGCGGCACCGAGCGCAATCCCATTGTCCCTTGCGCCCGTCCTAGTGCCCGTTCGTGTCCAGATGGGAGTCCCGTCCTCCGCGTACTTCCTGATGCAGAGGTCCGCACCCGATCCTGTCGGCGAGGCAAAGTCACCGACCACGTACACGCTCCCGCTGAGATCGGACGCCACGGCGAAGCCGTTGTCGTTGCCCCACGGCGGGCCGTTCACGGGGCCGTTCTCGGTCCGGGACCAGAGCAGGACTCCATCCGGATCGTACCGGCGAACCAGCCAATCCGAGAGCGTGTTCGTCTGGAGATACGGGTCCTGGATCCCGGCGGCGAGGACATGGCCCGAGGAGTCCACCGCCACACCGCGGGCGAATTCATCGCCGTGCAGCGGGTCGTCGTAGTCCCTGAACCACAGGAGGTCCCCTTGTGTGTTGTACCTGCGAATGGCCCAGTTCCTGCCCTGGCCCAGGTCGGTCCGGTCCTCCCAGCCAACCACGACCGCGTTGCCGCTCGAGTCGACCGCCACGGCATTCGCGACGTCGTCATTGGAGCCGGCGCTGTTGTACGTCCGCTCCCAGGCAAGCGCCGGTGTCAAGGGAGCGCAGGTGAGATCCACCCGCCGGACGCGGTAGTCGAAATGGTCGGCGATGTAGAGGACGCCGGCCGAATCGGTGACAACATTCCCGAGCTCACTGAGGTTCGCCGCGGTCGCGGAAATGCCGTCCCCATTGAATCCGTTGACGCCGGTGCCCGCCACCGTACTGATAAGCCCCGTTGTCGCATCGACCTTACGGACGCGCCAGCTGTTGTTGTTGTCCGCTATGTACAGGTTCCCACAGCGGTCGACCCATGCTCCGGTGGTCCATTCCAGGTCCGCGCTGGTCGCAGGAATTCCGTCTCCGTTGTAGCCGCGCGTCCCACTTCCCGCCACCGTAGTGATCAAGCCCGAGGCGGCATCCACCTTCCTGACCCTATAGTTACTCGAGTCCGCGATGTAGAGATTGCCTGAGGCGTCCAAACAGATCTGGTCCACATTACTCAACTGTGCAGTCGTCGCGGCAATCCCGTCCCCGTTGTACCCCCCCACCCCAGTCCCAGCCACAGTGCTGATCAGTCCCGCATTTGCGTCGACTCTGCGAATTCGACCTGCGCCATTGTCTGCGATGAACATGTTTCCTGATTGATCAAGAAAGAGCCCTGACGGGTAGCTCAGGTTGGCCACCGTAGCTGAAATGGCGTCTCCGTTGTAGCCAGCGGTCCCCGTGCCGGCCACCGTGCTGATGAAGCCCGTCCCGGCATCAACTCGCCGGACTCGGTTGCTCGAGGCCTCAGCGAAGTAGATGTTCCCGGAGCCGTCCACGAAGATTGCGGTGGGGTTATCGAGGTCCGCAGAAGTTGCGGCTATTCCGTCTCCGTTGTAGCCTTTCGTCCCCGTACCGGCCACCGTGCTGATCAGTCCCGTTGTGGGATCAACTCTCCGAATTCGTTGGCCGTAGAACTCGGAGATGTAGAGGCGGCCTGCGGCGTCCACGAATACCGCAGCCGGCTCCACGCCCGCCGTCGTGGCAGCAATCCCATCGCCGTTGTACGTGCCACTCCCCGTTCCAGCGACCGTCGTGATGATTCCCGTCCCAGCGGTCACCCTTGCGGGAGACAGCCCAAGCAACAAGGCGAGCAGGCACCAACCTGCGGATCGCCGACCAGCCACTGCTTGATGTGGTGGGTATTGGCCGATGATCCGAAGGATGACCCCGAAACCTGATTCCCTAAGTGAGCTCGGCGGCGAGGGGGTATGAGCAAAAGGCGAAGGATGTCCCTGCGGTCTATCCGCGAGTTCAAGAACGAAGTGCAACACTATGGGCATGAGGGCCTCCGCGCTAGGATGCGCGGATCATGCCCATAGTGTTGCACTTCGACCTTGAATCCAGCATCGGACGGAGCAACACCCATGCCGGGATTCTCAGCGATCCACCGGCCTCATGTCAAGCCCGCATGGACTGGTCGACGGGGCGACACCACGTCATCCCTGAACGGTCGCCCCCGGCGTTTCCCGTACACGCCTTCCAGCGGCTCGGCGGGCGACCCGCCGGAGGCTACCTCGCCTGCTCGACCGCCTCGGTCGGCCGCGTCAGCCCTTGACGGCAAACGCGTCGAAGATGCCCAGGCCGGTCACGAAGACGTGCCAGTCCTCGATATGGAGGAGGCGGGCGATGCCACGGCACACGGCGCCCGTGCGCGGGAGGCGCTGGGAGAGCTTGGAGAGCCCGTAGCCGACCCGGATGTACCGGTGGTGCGGCTGAACCTTGACCTGCTTCAGCCCTGCCTTCTCGAAGAGCAGGGCCGTCGTCTGCGGCGTGAAGTGCATGGTGTGCATAGGCATCAGGAACGGGTATTTCGATCTCAGGATTCGCGCGGCGAACGAATGCAGGGAGTGGGTGCTGATCGCGAGCACGCCGCCGGGCTTGAGGGCACCGGCAAGTTTCTTGAAGTCCTCCACGGGCTTGAGCAGGTGCTCGACGACGTCCCAGGCCGTGATGACGTCATAGGCCGCCGGCTCGAGCGTGACCGAGTCCGTGGTCCCCACCGTGACCTTGAGGTCGTATTCGCCGCTCGCGTGCTGGACCGCCCAGCGCGAAGGATCGTAGCCCTCGACCGACCAGCCCCAGGCGCGCGCCTCCTTCATGAAGAACCCCATCGCGCACCCGGCGTCGAGGAGGCGGCCGCGCGGGGCACCTGGTGCCCCCACCCGTCCGGCCACGCGGTCCAGGGCCTCAAGCTGGCGGCCATACGTCAGCTCCCGCGCCCGCCGCTCGTCCAGGAACTCGCGGTCCGCAAGCTGGGCATACGCCTCCCGGATCCCGGCGTCGTCGGGCCGGGGCGAGGTGTAGTAGAGCCCGCACTCGACGCACCGGACGACGGCATCCGAGGTCGCCATCGGGGAGGTCGCGCACCCCAACTCGTCAGGGGTCAGATCGCGCTGTGGACGGGTGGCACGGTAGACGGACCGGCGCCGCTCGCTCCCGCAGAGGGGGCAGGGCACCTCGACGTGCATGGGTTCTCCTAGAAGCTGACGAGTTTGCGGAGCTGGTCGAGCCGCTCGTCGATCTGGGCGTTGTCCAACGTCCGCAGCCGGCCGACTCCAAAGTCCGCGACCGTGAACGAGGCCATGACCGTCGCCCGCGCCAGCGCGGAGCGCAACGCTCCGTCGTCCCGGATCGGGTTCGCGGCGAGCATGCCGAGCATGGCCCCGGCGAACGAGTCCCCGGCCCCGGTCGGGTCGTTCACGGATTCCAGCGGCAGGGCCGGCATCGCGCAGATTCCGGCGGACGTGAACAGGAGCGCCCCGTGCTCGCCCTTCTTGATCACGGCCTCGCTCGGCCCCATCGCCCGCAGCGCGGCCCCGGCCTTGATGAGGTTGTCCTCGCCGGTGAGCAGCCGGGCCTCCTCGTCGTTGAGGAAGATGAGGTTCGTGCGCTTGAGGCCCTTGATGAGGACGTCGCGCTTGGCCTTGATCCAATGGTCGATCGTGTCCGCTGCCACGTAGGCGTCGGGGCCGGCCTGCTCCAGGACGTTGAGCTGGAGGTCGGGGTCGATGTTCCCGAGGAACAGGATCGACCCCGGCGGCAGGGGCGCCCCGAGCACGGGGCGGAAGTCCTGGAAGACCCCGAGGGAGAGGGACAGGGTCTCGCGGGACGCGAACGCGGGCGCGTACCTCCCCGACCACCGGAAGGTCGGGCCGTCGAGCGTCGCCAGCCCGGCCAGGTCGATCGGGCGCTCCTCGAGCACCTTGCGCGCCTTCGCCGGGAAGTCCTTGCCGACGCAGGCCACGAGTTCGGGCTTGGCGAAGAAGCTGGCCGCGTAGCAGGCGTAGGTCGCGGAGCCCCCGAGGATGCTGTCCCGCTTCCCCGCCGGGCCGTCGATGTCGTCGAGCGCCACGGAGCCGATGATAACGAGCCGGTTCATGCCGACCTCCCTTTCGCCTGTTGATACGATTCCGCTGCCTTGTGGGAACTGCGGGTAAACGGGGATGATGCCACGTGCGCGAATCCAAGCCTCAAGCCGACCTCGCGCCACCGGTCGAACTCCTCCGGCGTCACGAACCGGTCCACGGAGAGGCACTCGGGCCGGGGTTGGAGGTACTGTCCGAGCGTCAGGAGGCTCACCCCCGCCGCGCGGAGGTCGTGCAGCGCCTCCTCCACTTCGTCGTCGCGCTCGCCCAGCCCGAGCATCAACCCGGATTTCGTCAGGATGGCCGGCGCCAGCTCGCCGGCCCGCCAGAGCACGCCGAGGGAGCGGTCGTAGTCCGCCTGGGGGCGGACGGTGGCGGAGAGACGCCGCACGCACTCGAGGTTGTGGGAGAAGACCGCGGGAGCCGCCTCCAGGACAGCCGCGAGCGCGCAGCCGTCGCCTCCGAAATCAGAAGTCAGCACCTCGACCGCCACGCCTGGCGTGCGGCCGGAGATTGCCCTGATGCATGCCGCGAAGTGCGCGGCACCGCCGTCGGGCAGGTCATCGCGGGTCACGGACGTGACCGCCACGTGCGAGAGGCGAAGCGCAGCGACGGCCCCGGCCAGGCGGCCGGGTTCGCCGGGATCGGGCGCTTCCGGGCGTCCGGTCGACGTCGCGCAGAACCCGCACGCGCGAGTGCAGGTGCTCCCGAGGATCATGAAGGTCGCGACGCCCTGCCCCCAACACTCGTGACGATTGGGACACCGGGCCTCGTCGCAGACGGTGTGCAGCCCGAGGTCGCGGACGAGCGAGGCGACGCGATCGAAGTTCGCGCCCCCGGCGCGCGACTGCTTCAGCCAGGCCGGGAGGCGGCGTGGTCCCATCGCGGATGCCTCAGGCTGGGGTACGGGACGCACCAACGCCATGGATGACTCCTCGATCGGCTGCAGGATTCCGGCGCCGGAAAAGGGCGTCCGGTCCGTTACGCCTTGGGTGCCTCGACCGGGGCCTCTTCCTCGTCCTTGAACGGGAGCGAGTATCCCATGAACGACCAGGTGAAGATCGAGGCGATCCCGGTCAGGATCAGGATGCCCAGCAGTTCGATCGTCTCCGGGTTCATCTCGTGCGCGTTGCACTTGCAGGCGACGTTCATCGCCTTCGGGCCGTCCGGCAGGTCACGCGTAACCCGCAGTCCGGTGTAGTAGAGGTCCCACGAGTGGGCGACCTCGCCGAGGTAGTAGTAGTGGATCTCCTCTTCCTCGTTGCGGTCGTTCTTGTGCTTGCGCAGGATCCGGGTGGCCACGTCCTGGGGCACGAGCTTCGCCTGCTCGACCAGCACCGCCTGGATGTAGCTCTTGCCGAGATTCGGAATCGCGGCCTTCTTGCCCTTCGTCGGGGTCTCCGGCGCCGCGATGGGCTCCGTGAGGTCCTCGACCAGGAGGCCCTTCTGCGTCATGACGTCGTAGGGCGTCTTGATCCCCTGCGCGAGCTGGCCCTTGTTCCACTTCACGGCGGCCTTGTTCAAGAGCATGATGTTGTTCCGGCACTCCCATTCCTCGGCGGGCCACAGGAGCTTCTGGAGCACGATGACCACGATGGTCACGATCACGAAGGAGGCCGCAAGGACCTTCCCCGTGATGCTCCAGTTCATGTCCTTCCGGGGCTTCTCTTCCTCGGGCTCCGGATTCCAGAACTTCTGCCACCAGCTCTTCTTCTGCGCGTCCTCGGACATCGGCACCTCCGGGTTATCGGATGTTCATGAAATCAGTCCCAATATATCACGGCCATCGCCCGCCCCCAAACCGGGGCCGGTCCGGCGGGCCTTACGCAGGCTTGAAATAGTGCGTCCCCGAGCGCACTTCCCCCATCCTCCGGACGAGGTCCTTGAGCTGGGCCGGATTGTGGGCCAGGTCCACCTCGTTCGTGTTCACGACCATGAGGGGGGCCTCGCTGAAGTGGAAGAAGTAGTAGTTGTAGGCCCGGACGACCTCTTCCAGGTACTCCCGGCTGATCGCGCGCTCCCAAGCCCGGCCGCGCCCCCGGACCCGGTCGAGCAGGACCTCGGCGGAGGCGTGCAGGTAGATGACGAGGTCGGGCTTGAGAATCCGCTCGTTGAGCATTCCGTGGAGGCGCTCGTAGAGCTTGAGCTCCTCCTCCTCGAGCGTCAGGTACGCGAAGAGCCGGTCCTTGGCGAAGAGGTAGTCGGCCACCGTGTTCTTCTTGAACAGCTCCCCCTGCTGGAGGTCCTGCTGTTGCCGGTAACGGGACAGCAGGAAGAAGAGCTGGGTCTGGAACGCGAACGACCGCATGTCCTTGTAGAACCGCGGGAGGAACGGGTTCTCCTCGACCGCCTCGAGGACGACGCGGGCGTTGATCTCGCGCGCCAGCGCCTCCGCCACCGTCGTCTTGCCCACGCCAATCGGGCCCTCGACGACGATGTACTTCGGCAGGTCCGGCACGGCGCTAACTCCGCCCCGCCGTCAGGAGGCGGAACCGGCGCTGGTCGCTCCGCGGCAGCGCGCGCACCCGCTGGCTCCGCGGCGCGCGCGCGAGGAGCCGCCGGAGCGGCACGCCGAGCACGGGATGCATCGCCGCGGGGTCCACGGCCACGATCGGGCGGAGGGCGAACCGGCGGCGGTGCAGTCGCGGGTGCGGGACGGTCGCGAGGCGGGACCGGCGTATCACGTCGTCCCACAGGAGGAGGTCGAGGTCGATGACCCTCGCTCCGCCGCGCGTGGCCACCGTGCGGCGGCGTCCGAGCTTCCGCTCGATCACGAGCAGGCGGCGGACGAGCGCGTCGGGAGCCAGCCTGGTCCGGACGCGGGCGGCGGCGTTCAGGAACGACGGCTGGGCCTGCAACCCCACCGGCGAGCTGCGGTACACGGGCGACATGCCGGTCACCCGGATCGCCGCTCCCCCGCGCAGGGCCCGGACGGCCCGGGCCATCGTGGCCAGCGAATCGCCGAGGTTGGCCCCGAGCCCCACCCACGCGGTCGCAGCCTTCACGAGTCCACCGCGAGCCGCTCGAGCCTATGGCACGCCTCGCGGACGCCGGCGTCCGGCACCGTGAGCGAGACGCGGAGATACCCCTCGCCGTACCGCCCGAACCCCGCGCCCGGCGTCACCAGGAGGTCCGCCTTCTCGAGCAGCCAGGCAGCGTACCCGGCCGAAGTCCGGCGCGGCGGCAGGGGCACCCAGAGGTATATCGCGGCTTCCGGGCGCGGGGCCGGCAGGCCGAGCATGCGCAAGGCATCGGATAGCCGGTCCCGGCGCGCGCGGTAGATCCGGCTCATTCGCCGGGCCCACGCGCCGGAGACGCGAAGACCGGCGGCGCCCGCGTGCTGGATCGCCTCGAACTGGCCCGAATCCACGTTCCCCTTGAAGTCCGCGAGCGCGCCCACGAGCTTCGCGTTGCCGACCGCGAATCCGAGCCGCCAGCCGGTCATGTTCAGGGTCTTGGACAGCGAGTGGAACTCGATGGCGACCTCGCGGGCGCCCGGCACCTGCATGATGCTCGGCGGCCGGTGCGCGGCGTCCTGCCATATCTCGGTGTAGGCCGCGTCATGGGCGACGGCGAATCCGTACCGCGAGGCGAGCGCCACGACCCGGCGGAAGAAGTCGAGCGTGGCGCAAGCCGCCGTCGGGTTGTTCGGGTAGTTCAGGAACATGAGCTTCACCCGGAGGCCCCCCCGGAGCTTCCGCGACAGGGCCTCGAGGTCCGGCAGAAAGGCGTTCCCGGCGACCAGGGGCATCACGACCGGCCGAGCCCCGCAGAGGGTCGTGCTCGTCGCGAACACCGGGTACGCGGGGTCGGGCACGAGCACGCGCTCGCCGGGATTCACGTAGGCCCAGGGGAAGTGCGCGATCCCCTCCTTGCTCCCGATCAGGGCGCAAACCTCGCGGACCGGGTCCAGCGTCACGCCGAACCGGCCCCGGAACCAGCGCGCCACGGCGCCCCGGAACGCGGCGTTCCCGTTCCCCAGGGGGTAGCGGTGCGTCGCCGGATCGCGCATCGCGCGGCTCATGGCCGAGATCACGGCCGGCGCGGTGGGCACGTCCGGGTCGCCGATCCCGAGGTCGATGAGCGGGCGGCCGGCCGCAAGCGCTTCCCGTTTCATCCGGGCCAGCTCCAGGAACGGGTACGGCGGCAAGGACTTCAGCCGGGCGGCAGCTTCGAGCACGACGCGGGGCACCTGGCTCAGGCCTCCAGACCGAGCACGCGGCTTACGGGATAGAGCCCGGGGCCCGCCGTCGCGGCGAACTTCGCCGCGCGCACGGCCCCCAGGGCGAACGCCTCGCGCGAATGCGCGCGGTGCACGAGCTCGACCCGCTCACCTCCCAGCGCGAAGAGGACGGTGTGATCCCCCACGATGTCGCCGCCGCGGATGGCATGAATGCCGACCTCGCCGCGCCGCCGCTCCCCCGGCATCCCCTGCCGGCCGAAGACATATCCGTCCCCCGAGGAGCGCCCCCGCGCCTCGTTTACCGCGTCGGCGAGCTGCAAGGCGGATCCGGACGGCGCGTCCTTCTTGCCGCTGTGGTGCGCCTCGAGAATCTCGACGTCGGCCTCGTCTCCGAACGCCCGCGCGGCCCGCCGAACGAGGGCCAGCAGGACGTTCATCCCCGTGCTCATGTTCGCGGAGCGGACGATCGCGATCCGGCGGGCCGCGTGCTCGATCTCGGCCAGATGCGCGGCCTCAAGCCCGGTGGTGCCGATGACCATCGCGTGGCCGTGCACGGCGGCCTCGTGGACGAGCGCGACCGTCGCCGCGGGAGCGGTGAAGTCGATGACGACGCTCTTCGGGGACCTGGGAAGGCCCGCCTGCACGGGGATCACCCGGTTGCGGAACGCGACCGGTGATCCCACATATGGGGCCACGTCGACGAGGCCCGTCACGTCGACGGTCGCATCGGCCGCCGCCGCCTCGAGAATCGCCCGGCCCATCCGGCCGCACGCGCCACAGATGATGATTGGAGTCATGGCCCGCATACTATAACGCAGGCCGGTCAGAAAAACAGCGAGACGCCTCCCTGCGCGAACCTGGTCGTCTCGCCGGACCGGCGAAGCCAGAGCGCGCCGCCGCGAACGGCCAGCCACTTGGCGAAGGACCAGCCCAGCTCCGCCGAGATCGTGCGGACTAGCCCCAAGGGCGCGGCCAGCCGCGTGTAGGCGTAGGCCACCGTGGCCGAGGATCCCTGCCAGGGCAGGGCCTCGCGGTAGCTGGCGGCGACATCCCAGTCCGGCAGCCCCGGATAGACGGGCCCGACCCCGTCGGGAGCCGCCCCGAAGAGGCCGTCCAGGAGCTCCCGGGAGATCCCGGCCGGCCACCCGTACCGGTGGGTCGCGCCGTTGATCGAGATCGTGTTGGCCTCCATCTCGAGCGTCACCCCCCCGATCACGGCCAGATCCTTGACCCGGGCCTCGCCCGGAAGCGCAGGAGCGCCCGCGGGCGGGTTCCTTACCTCGAGCGGCATCCGGTGGGTTCCCGTAGTGGCACCCAGTGCCACCGTCATGGACTGGATGAACGCGTTCTCGTCGGGCGTCTCCCCCGAGGCGGCGTCCAGAACCCGCGCCGCCAGATCGAAGGAGTAGAACCCGTGGCGCTCCCGCGACCCCGCGGGCCCCGCCCAGCCAAGAGAGGCGCCGTCCACGACCCGCGCCCGGGGGCCCGAGTGCCCCAGCCAGCCGATCGTGGCCGTCAGCCGCGAGACGACTTCCGCCGATACCGCCGCCCCGGTGGACTCCGCGCGGTCGGCCACCGGCGTAGCCGTCATGGCGCGGCCCGCCGTAAGGGCCAGGGCGAACTGCGGGGCCGGCGCGATCGTGAGCGAGGTGACGTCGGACCACCACTTCCGAGGCCCCAACTGGAGGCCCGAATCGACGGTGACATCCACGCCCATCGCCGGGTTTGCCGCAACGATCCCGGCAACGAGAAGCGCAGCAACTCCGTTACGCACCATGTATGCCATATTACGCCGCATCCGCGGCCGGGCGGACCGTCAGGCGCGCGACCGTGCCCCACGATTGCCGGACGAACGGCGGGAAGGTCCCCGCCTCCGCGCACCGCCGCAGGAACGCGCGGGTCTTCGGGTCGCCGGGATACCCCGAGCCGATCTCGCCGTGGACGCGCGCCAACGCCGCGATGGCGGCGTCCCGCGCGACCTTCGCCAGGATCGACGCCGCCTGCACGAGCGGGTATCGCTCGTCGGCCCTGGACTCGGACACCACGCGCACGCGCAAAGGGCGGGCCAGTTCCTCGAGACGGCGCCCGAAGGCCCCGGGGCGGTTCGTCAGGCCGTCCACCCAGACCCTGGCGGGGGCCAGCGCGCGGACGATCCGCGTCATCGCGGCCGTCTCGAGCCCGTTCAGCTCGTGTAGAGCCGTCGCGGCGTCCACGGCGGGCGCCTGGTGGATCTCGAGATGCACGCGGGCGCCGGTGGCGCGGATCTCCGCCGCCAGTCGTTCCCGCTGCGCCGGGGATAGCGCCTTCGAGTCCCGGAGCCCGAGCCGCGCCAGGCGTCCGTGCCGGGCGCGCTCGATCGCGACCCCGCAGACGACGAGGGGCCCCAGAACCGGCCCCCGCCCCGCCTCGTCGATCCCGCAGTGAAGGCTCACGAGGCCCGGACCTTCGCGTACCGGCGCCCCAGGCGCGCGGCTTCCGCGGCCACGCTGGCGCGCAGGTCCGCGGGCTCCAGCACCTCGGCATCGCCGCCGAAGGACAATACCCACCGCCGGAGCTCGGTCCAGCCCGCCACGCGCACCTCGAGCACCGCGGATCCGTCCGCCTCCCGCTCGAGACGCTGGGACGCGTGCCAGCGCCCCTCGGCGACGATCCGGGCCGCGGAACGCGCGAACCGGATCCGGACCCGCTCGAGGGCGCGCGTCTTGATCAGGCCCCAGGCGTCACGGAAATGCTCGCGCACGGAGAACCCCTCCGGCGCGGTGAAGAACCGGCCCGTGCCAGTGACGGCGCGAATCCGGTCCACGAGGAACGTCCGCACGTCGCGCCGCCAGTGGCACCAGGCCACGAGGTAGAACGCGCCCTCATGGTAGACCATCCCGTAGGGGTCCGCCTCGCGCAGGGTCTCGGTCTCCCGCTCCATCGTCCAGTACTTCAACCGGACGGTCTCCGAACGGTGGATCGCCTCCAGGAGCTCCCGGAACCAGACGTCGCGGTCGGTGTAGGGCCGGGCCCGCCGCAGGTCGGCGTACAACCGCTTGTCCGCGAGTTCGAGCACGCGAAGCCCTTCCCGGTCGCACGCGGCCTGGATCTTGTGGAACGCGCCCCGGGCCGCCGCGTCGAACGGCCCCCCCGGCATCGCCATCAGCATCTGGCGCGCGAGCGAGAGCGCGGTAAGCTCCGCGCGGGTGAACGTGAGGCTGGGGACCGCTCCGGTCCCCGGGCTCGAAGACGAGCCTTGGGTCGAAGACGACCCGGGCGCGAGCTTCCACACGGGCTTGCCGTGGGCGCTTGCCCTGGCGACCGGGAAGCCCGCGGAGCGCAACGTGCCCAGGTCCCGGTACACGGTGCGCTGGGCCGCGCCGAGGATCCGGCCGAGCTCGCGGTAACCGAGCCCCTCGGGGCTCGCCTCGAGCGCGCGCACGATCCGCCACTGCCGGGCCAATTGGAGATGCCGAATCCTCAACGCCGCCCCCCAAAAAATTGCGGACGGGGCGTCACCGATTGGACGCCCCGCCCGCCACGCACTGACTGGAAGTGTCGGAGTCTAGCCGAGCACCGCAGTCTTCATGTCCTTGCTGACCCTGAACTTGACGACCTTCTTGGCCGGGACATGCACGGTCTCGCCGGTCTTGGGGTTGCGGGCCATCCGGGCCTTCCGGTCACGCACCGAGAAGATCCCGAGCCCCGCCACGTTCACTTTGTTTTCCTTCCGAAGCCCTTCCGCGAGCGTGTTGATGAACTCGTCCACCACCCGCTCCACGTCCTTGCGCTTCATGTCGAGCTTCGTTGCAATCCGGTTCAGCAGTTCGCTTTTCTTCAAGGTTCAGATCCTCCTTCAAGGGTCCAATTCAGGTTGAGTGATACTCCATGCCGGGTCAGAAATTAACGGTGAGCGACAGGCGATGCGTCGCTCCCAGGAAGCCGAGGGTCGCGAAGGCGTAGTCGAGCCGCACGATGTTGTACCGGAAGCCGGCCCCCACGGACAGGCCCTCGAGCCCCCCGGTGTTGTACTCGTTGAGGTCGAGCTTGCCCTGGAACTTATAGCCGCCCCGGAAGCAGATGAGCTTCTTGTACCAGTACTCGCCGCCGATCGAGAGCTTCGGATAGTTGTCGACGGGCACAAGGATGTCCAGGTCCACGACGATGTTCTTCGCCGTGCTCTTCCAGGCCGCCCCCGTGCGGAACGTGATCGGCGGAAGCTTCTTCTGCACCACCTTGTCAGTGGAGTTGGCGGCCTTCTGGCTCGCGCTCGCGATGGCGGGCCCCATGTTCTGGCCCACGATCCCGAAGGTCCAGTTCGGAAGGCGCTCGGGCGTCCACAGCGCCCCCAGGTCGATGATGGCGCTGGCCGACGAGGTCTTGTCGATCTTGCTGAGCAGAGCGCGAATGTTCATCCCCGCCTGAATGCCCGGAATCGGCAGCCAGCGCAGCCCGCTCGCATCGACGGCTCCCGCCCCGGTCACGACCACGTTGCTCACGGTGAACGTACCCGCCATGTCGAACGCCGAGTGCTCCGGGCCTCCAGCCGCCGTATTGAGATCCCGGAACGTGGTCTTGTCGATCGTCCCGCTGTTCAGGAAGTCCACGCCGCCGCCGACGGTGATGAAACCCATGAGTGGTTGGGCATAGGCCAGGGACTCGTAGCGAATGCCCTGGAACCACTCCGCGTGCATGAACGTGAACTCGCGTCCCGAGACCCTGGCGATGCCGGCGGGGTTCCAGCCGATGGCCTGCACGTCGTCGCCTGCGGCCACGTAACACTCGCCCATGCCGATGGCGCGCGCGCCGGAGGGGAGTTTGAGGTAGGCGGCGGAGGTGGAACCGGGCCCCAGCGCGTAGGCAGAAGGCCCTGAAAACAAGGCAATACTGACGAGGGTGAGGCACAGGGTGCGGAAAGCTCTCATCACGTCAGCGTTTCCTTCAACCCCACTATAGCAAACAGGGGTCCAATGTCAAGTTTACCTTGCTATTACTCGCTTTTTCGGCCGGCCCCCCCCGGCGGAAATCAATAAACGCTTATAGATTCATCATTTGGCAACAACTCGTGCACGCCTGTCTCAGAATTTCGCCGGGTCGACCCGGTATTTCGCACACTTGATCGCCACCCAGCGCCGTTCGTCGGGATTCGCCGACGTGAGCCAGATCAGCCGCCAGACGAGGACAGCACGATCGAGTCGCCCCTGTCGCTCATACGCATTCGCCAGGATTCGCCTCAAGATGAACGGCGCCCCCGGGTCCCGCGCCAGCACTTCGAGGACCGCGACCTCCCGCCCGAGATCCTTGAGCCGCCCGTACGTGAACGCCGCGAGGTAGTACTTGAGCCGGATCGCGCCCGGGTTGTGCGCGATGCCCCGGCGGAGCAGGGCGGCGGCCTCTTCCGGGCGGCGACACTGCCACATGAGCATCGCGGCCCCGAAGGCGTACGCTTCCTCGAACCGTGGATCGAGATTCGTCGTCGCGTCGGACATCGCCGGCAGCCGGCGCCCCCGCTCGACGACGAACGCCGTATCGCCGCAGTACTGGAGCGTCTCGATCCATCCCCGGTCCGCGGAGAACCGCCGGAGGGCAAACGCCCCCGCCACGCGGGCCCCGAGGCCCGCCGACTTCGGCGGAGCCGGCAGGCGCAGGCGGTCCGCCTCGATCGCGATCCCGGACCCGAGCAGGATCGCGGACGCGAGCGCAATCGCGGTGGCAAGCGCGGCGACGAAGGCTCCGACCCCGGGGAAGGACCCGGTGACCGGCCGGACGCCCGCGTACTCAGACATCGCGGCGACGGAAGACGAACGCCGAAACGCCCACGGCCGCGCCCGCGTAAAGGACGGCGTAGCCGGCGAGGGCCGCGAGATACCAGGTCTCCGGGGGCTCCGTGAATTCGCGGACCGCGAAGTCCGACAGGTGGGGCACGAGCCAGTAGACCGCCCATACGACCGGCTTGAGCCCCGGCACGACCGCCTTCCCGGCCAGGTAGGGCAGGACCGGCGAGAGGTACCCGAGCACGACGATCCCGAGCTGGACGAGCAAACCCGTAAGGTACGACGTGGTGGCGAACGTGACGAGACCGCCGATCGCCGCGAGGATCACGATCTCGCCGAGCGCGGCTACAGCCACGGGCACGAGGTACGGCTCCGGCCGGCCGCCCGACACCGCGACCAGACCGGCCACCACGAGGCCGCACGCCAGCAGGATCCCGCAGCCCAACCCCGCCAGGCCCAGGAACCGGCCGCGCACGAACGAGGCGCGGCTCATAGGGCGCACCAGGACGAGCCATAGGGTCCGCTGTTCGAACTCCTGGACCTGGAGGATGGTGGACCCGAGCACGGGAGAGAGAATCGCGAGCCATTCCATCCCGAGGAACGCGGCGTCGAAGAAGGTTCGCCGCTCGGTGCCCGGCGTGAGCCAGGTCAGGACGAAACTCCCCGCGATCAGCGCGACCCCGGCGCCGCCAAGGAGCAGGGCGAGGCGGCCGCGGAAGAGGAGACGCAGCACGTACCGCGCGACGGCGACATCAGGACGCATGGGGTCCTCCCGCCTGACGGATGGTAGTCAGCAGGACTTCCTCGAGCGAGCCCTGTTGCGCGAGAATCTGGAGCACGCGGGCGCCGCGCGACCGCTGAGCCTGAAGCGTGTCCGCCAGCTCGTCCTCGCCGACCTCGAGATCCCCGATTTCCCAGTCCTGTGCCCCCTTCGCCAGCACCACTAGCCGGTACCGGCGGGTCCCCGCGAGCGCGAGCAGCTCGCCGACCGTCCCCTCCCGCACGAGCCGTCCGCCGGCCATCACGCCCACGCGGTCGCAGAGGCGCTCGACTTCCGCGATCTGGTGGGAGTTGATGCAGACGGTCAACCCCGCGTCCCGGAGCCGCATGAGCAGCTCGCGCATCTCCCGCACTCCCGCGGGGTCCAGCCCGGACATCGGCTCGTCGGCAAAGATCACCTCGGGCTCGTGGAGGAGCACCTGGGCCAGCGCCACGCGCTGGAGCATGCCCTTCGAGAAGGTGCGCAGGGGCTCCGTGCGGCCGCGATCCAGACCCGCCGTCTCGAGGGCGGCCGCCACCCGCGACTCGAGCCGCTTGCCCGCCAGGCCGCTCATCCGGCCGTAGCACCGCAGCAGCTCCGCCGCCCCCATCTGGAGGGGCACGTAGGGCAGCTCCGGCAGGAATCCGATCTTCGCGCGCACTTGCGGGTCGCGGACGTCCCCGCCCAGGACGCGGACCGCGCCCGCGTCCGGCTGCATGATGCCGACGAGCAGCTTCATCGCCGTCGTCTTGCCGGCGCCGTTGAGGCCCAGGAGCCCGAAGATGACGCCGCGCGGCACCGCGAGACGGACATCGCGCACGCCGGGAACCGCCGTCTTCTTCAGACGCCGCCACAGCCAGTAGGTCTTGGAGACCCCGTCGAGCTCGAACGCCGGTGACATTGAGCCTATTCTACGGGGGTCGCCGGGCGCGACTTCAAGTACGGGGCGAGACGGGCCCGGAGCATCCGCGACGCCGGGAAATCGCGCAGCAGCGCTCTCGCCTGCGTCGCGGCATCGGGGGTCAGCTTCCGGATCGCGGCCTCCTCCACCCCCGCGATCCGGGTGTCCACCCCGGGCAGGTAGGGCGGGTCCGGCCAGCGGCCGGCCCGCATCTCGAAGAGCAGGTACATCGGGTCCCCCTCCGTCGTGTCCTGCCGCGCGACCGGCCTCAGCCGCGCGCGAAATAGCTCCTCGACGAGCGCGAGATCGCGCGGCGTCCAGGCGAAGAGGTGGTGCGTGTACTCGATGTGGATCGACCCGCCGACGTTGTACAGGACGTGCGTGATTCCGCGCTGGCGGAGCCGCTTCGCCGCGTCCGCCGGCGTCGAGGAGGTCCGGACGATGCCGGCGAGCAGCGGGGGGTTGAACAGCGCGTTGACGCGCCACCGCCCCGGCAGGTAGTACACCTTCGCGTCTCCGAGCATGTACGTCCGGGCCGACGGGGGCAGGTGTTCCGGCAGCCAGCCCATCAGCCCGAGGTAGAGCGAGCGGCCCGTCCCGGGATCGCGCGGCTCCATCACCCGGGCCAGGTACTCGCCGCGCGATTCCATCCCGAGGGCGACGTAGAGCGGATTGGCCCACAGGTAGATCGCCGCGAACGAGATCTCGAGGTTGACGAGGAGCACGAGCGGGAGAAGGGCCGTGGACGCCCTCCAGCCCCGGGGCCACGCCGCCGCCGCGCGCCGCAGGCCCGGCAGGAGCGCGGCATAAGTCGGGGGCAGGAGCATGAGCGCGTACCGGACCTGACGCGGGGACACGAGCCAGAGCGCCCACACGGCGGCCAGGAGCCAGCCGAGGAGCCGGTGCCGGCTCCCCGCCCCCGCCGGCGCCCCGAGCAGGACCAGCGGCAGGGCGGCCAGGAAGACCGGGCCGAGCGAGCCGTCGTCCAGCGCGCCCTTGTCGTGCACGACCGCGAGCCACGGAACCGCGAGATGGGCGGCCGGCCCGGTGACCCGGCCGTAGCTCGTGATCTCCGCGCCGTACTCGGACGCGCTCAGCCCCCCCCACGCGATTCCGCCGAGCCACCCGTACGCGAACGGGTATACGGGATTGCCCGTGGTGAGCCAGTTGCGGAAGCCCCATACCCCCGCCGTGACCGACGCCGCGACGGCGACCCGCATTGCGCCCGGCCGGCGTCCGGCGGCGACCAGGGACACGAGCCAGCCGATGAGCAGGTATCCGCCGAGGTACTTCGTTCCGACGGCGAGCCCGAGCACGGCCCCCTGCGTCCACGAGCCCCACGGCGCCAGCAGGGCGGCGGCCGAGTAGAACGTCAGCCCCAGGTCGATGTACGCGCGCGACGAGAGGATGCCGTGGAACGGCGTGAGGTACAGGACGCACGCCAGCAGCGCCGCGTCGGAGCGCGCGGCGGAACGTAGGGCCCACGCCCCGAACGTCCAGGCCGTGGCGACGGCCAGCAGGGCGTGCAGGAGCTTCGCGGCCGTGTCTCCCCCGGCCGGCAGGAGCCACGCGTAGAGCATCTCGATCCCCGCGGGATGCTGGGCCAGGGAGGTGAGATCGTTGAAGAAGATCCGGCCCGCGCTCCAATCGTCCCGCACGTCCGCCAGGTGCTGGATCAGGGAATCGTAGCCCGTCTCGGGCGTGAGCGCCCCGAGCAGGTTCACCGCGAGCGAGGCAGTCGCGAGCGCGAGGGCGGCGACGGCCACCCACCCGGGAAAGATCGGGGCCGGCGCTGCCGCCGGGGTCCTGGCCCCACGCGGCATGCGGCACGCGGCCCCCCCGATCGCGAGCGCGAGCGCGCCCGCCCAGCCGGCTCCGGGCCGCCAGAGCCCGGCCAGCCCCGCCCCGAACATGCCGAGACTCCCCACCCCCAGCCCGAGCGCGAGGCGGAGCGGGGCGGGGCCGGCGCCGAACCACCCGGCCGGACCCCGTCCCGCGCACCACGCCGCCGCCACCCCGAGAGCGAGGACGCCCGCGGCCGCCAGATGCCCGGGGAGGACCCCGAGAAAGGCGCGAGCCGAGAACGGCGCGCCGGACCATATCCGGAGGGCGTCGCGCGCCTGGCCCATGCGCAGCAGGTGCAGTGGTTCGCGGGCGTAGTCGAGGCACACGAGCGCCGCCCAGATCGCGAGCAGCCAGCCCAGGACGGGTGCCGGGAACGCTGTTGGCCCTCCCGCGTCGACCGGTCGGGCGGCGGAACCGCGGGGCGGGGAGGTCGGTGCGACGGCCCGCTACTCCGTCTTCGGCACGCAGTCGAGGTAGAAGCTCTGGTTCCCCGCCTGCACGAAGATGTGATAGGTCCGGTCGAACTGGGCCCACACCCCGGGGGCGATCTGGCCATCCCAGCCGATCTCGTGCCGCCCCGCCGCGAGCACCGTGGGCTCCATCAGGATGGCGACCGACAGCCCGCTCTCGTCGAGGAGTTTCGCGCTGACTTCCGCGGGTTCCCGGATGCGGATCGGCAGGTACACGCGCTCCCCCTTGGTCGGGTAGAAGACGCGGACGGGAGCCTGCTGCTCCTCGATCGTGACGTTGAGGTTCTCGACCTGCCGGGCCCCGGACGCCATCCCGATCGTCAGGGATACCGCGTGCCGGGTGCCGAGCGTCCCCATTGGAACGATCGCGTAATCCAGGCCCCAGGGGGCGCGGCGGCTGAGCCACCGGAACCCCAGCCCCGCGGAGAATCCGGGCGCCCCCGTATCCGCGAGCTCCTCCCGGTATCCGCCGCGGAATGCGAGGGCCAACGGCCCGGCGATCAGCCGGTACTCCCCGCCGCCCCGGATCAGCAGCGCCCGGTCCCGCGCGAGGGGGGCGTCGAGTTCGAGCAGGAACCCGTCGCCCGCGGTGAACAGCCGGTCCGTCCGCCACGATACGGCGCCGACGAACTGCCGCGGCGGGCCAAACCCGCTCTCATCCAGCCCGACGTGCTGGAGGACCAACCCGCCGCCGAATCCCGCCCCGGGCTGGAGGCGCACCCCGAGGTCTCCCGACACGCCCAGCCAGCTCTCCCGGTCCACCTGCTGGCTCATGATCCGGAGCCCGGCGCCTCCCGACGGCCGCAGCAGGTCGAGCCCCGGCAGGAACCGGCGCAGGTCCATCGCCCACGCCGCGCCGCCCGACATGAACATGACCGGGTACGGTCCCGCCTCCCCCGCCCAGTTGCCGTTCTCGTCCTCGAATTCCCTGACGCCCCCGGGCGCCCGCATGACGTAGAGCGAGAGGCCCATCGTGGTCTGCCCCGGGAGGGGCTGCACATAGGCGAAGTAGTCCTCGTTGATCCCGGTCACCATGAACGAATGCGTGAGATGAAACGTCGTGAACCCGCTGGTGAGCACGCCCGCGGGGTTGACCCCGATCGCGGAGACGCCCTCCGCGGACGCAGCTTGGGCGTCCCCCATCCCCTGCGCCCAGGCGCTCTGCGACAGGCGCAGGGCCTCGCCGAAGCTGGTCCCCGCGTCGGCGGAAGCGCTCGACGCGGCGAGGGCAGCCAGGAGCGCGATAGCGGCCCGTCTCATCGGACCACCCCGAAGTTGCCCTTGGCCGTCTTGCCTCCCGGCAGCTCGATGACGTAAAGGTAGAGCCCGGGCGCCGCCGCGGCCCCGCCGTCCGTCCGCCCGTCCCAGACGATCCGGTGATGCACGACGTGAGTCAGCTCCCTGACCAGGCTCCCGGACACCGTGTAGATCCGCACGGTGGCGCTGTCGGGAAGCCCCGAGAACTTGAGCGTCCCGCCCACGGCCGTCGCGGGCGAGAACGGCGTCGGGAAGACGCGGACCTTGAGTCGCGGCGTCAGGGACACGGTCTTGGTGCCCGTCACCGGCGCCATCGCCACGTGGCCGCTGTTCACGCAGGTGGCGACAGCCTGGTTCACCAGGACCAGTTCGTTCTCCACCCCCGACCCGCGCGTGGTCACGGTGACGCTCGTCCGCCCGCCCGGCGGCAGGTCCGGCAGGGACCAGCTCACGGCCTTCCCCGCCACCACGGGGCCCGGCGAGCCCGAGACGAACAGCAGTTCAGATGGCAGGTTGTCGGTCACGACCAGGTTGAGGGCCGTATCGGTCCCTCCGTTGTAGACGGATATCAGGAAAGGCAGGAAGTCGTCCGTGCTCCCCGCGTCCGGCCCCGTCTTGACCACGGAAAGCAGCGGTCCCATCACGGTCACTCCGGCGCCGGCGCTCACCGCGAGCGGCTGATTCTGCCCTGTGGAGTTGGCGTTCGTCACGGACGCGATGGTGGGATCGATGAGCGGCCCCGGCGACGTCACGGACACCGAGAAGAAGACCGTCACGGAAGCGCCCGGCGACACGCTCGCCACCGTCCACCGCACGAGCCCGCCCGTTTCGGTCGCCCCGGGACCCAGCGCGGCCAGCGCCACCCCCGGCGGAATCGTGTCCCAGACGACGACGTTGATCGCCGTGTCGGAGCACGTGTTGGCGAGCGTGACGTTGTAACGCACGACCGCACCCTCGGCCGCCGTGGGCGGCTGCGGCACCACCGTCGGCACGATCGACGCGTTCACGACCGCGGGGGGAACCGCCTGTCCAAACGAGTACCACGGCCACACGAGGTTCCCGCACGCGTTGGTCCAGTCCACGAACACGCAGCCGCCCAGCGAGCAGGGGTCGCTCGTGACTGGCACCGCGCAGTTGGCGGCGGGCGCCTGGACCGAGAGCGTGAGGTCGTACGTGCCGCTCATGGGCAGGGTCCCCGTGAGCGACCAGACGACGAGGCCACCCGTCTCGACGCACGGGGCCCCGCCGCAGCCGACGAAGGCCAGCCCGGGCGGCAGGGTATCCGACACCTCCACGCCGGCGGCCGGATCCCAGCCGCTGTTCCACAGCGAGATCGTGTAGTCGATGGTCTGGCCCGTCACGTACTGGGACTTGGCAGCCGTGAAACTCGAAACCGCCACGCTCGCGGGGAACGGCGACTGCCCCGGGATCGTGATGGATGGTGTCGCCGCGAGATACCCGGTGATGGGCACCCCCGAGCCGGCGTCATTGCCGGTCACGGTGACGGACAGCACGACCGCGCCGGACGCGGTCGAGCCGTAGACGAAGGAACAGGTGAACGAGCTGCCGATCAGCAGCGTGCCGGAGAACGGCGGGGTGGGCCCCGAAAGCCAGAGGCCCGGTCCTTCCGGCCGCAGGATCCCTCCCTCCAGGCCGAGCCCCGAGATGTCGGCGGCCCCCGTGTTCGTGATCGTGAGGTCCACGATCAGGTTCTCGCAGAGCATCGGCGAGGCCGGCGACACCGCGATCGAGGCCTCGACCGTCGCCGCCGAGCATATTCCGGCCGGGTCCGTGAACACCTCCGCACTCGCACTCTGCGGATCCGTCGCGCAACCCGAGGTGCCGGCGACGAAGGCCGTGTTCCCGACGTCCCTGGTGGCGCACACGAGGGCGACCGTGCCGTCGATCTGGAATGTCGCCGGCACCCCGAACGGCAACGGCCCCGTGCTGATCCAGGAGAGGACGCGGCCCACCACCGGCTGCGTCACGAAGCCGGCCGGCGTCACCGTCTGCACCGGCCCCGCGATCGCCACATCCACGGTGTCCACGACGACAACGGAGTCCAGCGTGGCCGTGCCCACGTTCGTGACCGTGATCTGATACGTGACCGGGTTCCCCACGGCCGGCGATGCCGGACTCTCCACATTCGTGATCGTGAGCGCCGTGACCGGCGGCTCGACGATGGAGCCTGCCGCGGCCGGCATCGCCGACGACCGGGCGCAGGACGTCCATGACGTCGCGTAGGCCGTGTTCGACAGACCCGTCGAGGCGCAGACCAACCCCGCCGCGCCGTCGATCGTGAAGGTCAATGTCCCCGCCGGGGCGAGGGCGAGCCCGGTACCCGCCCACTCGTACCGGGTGCCGCCTGCCACCGAGGTCACGACCGGCGCCGCCCACCCCAGCGGCCGGGTCGTCGTCACGCCCACGACCTCCGGCGACACCGTGTCCACGATGATGAGATCGTCGACGTTGACCGCGCCCGTGTTCGTGATCACGATCTGGTACGAGACCGGCGCTCCCACGCCGGTCCAGGCGGTCTGCGTGTTGGTGACCCCGATCTGGAACAATGGCCCTACGATCGCGAAACCCTCGACGCCGGACGCGGTCTCGCCGGCCGCGCACGGCGCTTCGAAGTAGGCGTAGCCCGTGTTCGAGACCGCCGTGCTGGCGCACACGTCCCCGACGGTCCCCGCGAGCGTGAACGTCTGGCTGTCGGACGGGGCGAACGGTCCGGTGCTCTCCCAACTGTAGATCGTCCCCGAAGCGCCCTGAACCACGGGCAGGACCGCGAACCCCGGCGGCGTCGACTGCACCACGCCCGTCACCTCCGGCGCGACCGTGTCCACCACGATCACGCGGCTGAGCGGGATCGTGCCCGTGTTCGTCACCTGGAACTGGTACGTCACGGGGCCGCCCACGACCGGGCTCCCCACCGGCGACTGCACGATCGTGACCGCCCCCGCGGGCGGCGCGACGACTGCCCCGGCGACGTTGGACCATTGCTCGCCGGTCCCGCAGTCGTCCACCACATAGGCGTAGCCCGTGTTCGAGACCGCCGTACTCACACACACGTCCCCGACGGTCCCGTCGAGCTGGAAGGTCAGGGGCCCGGCCCAGTAGACCGGCCCCGTGCTCTCCCAACTGTAGATCGTGCCCGACGCCCCCTGCATCACGACGGGCGCCGCGAACCCGGCCGGCGTCGTCGGCGTCACGGCGGTTACCACGGGCGCGACCGTGTCGGTCACCGTAACGCTGGCGAGGGTCGCGGACCCCGTGTTCGTGACCACGATCTGGTACTGCACGGGCCCGCCCACGACCAGGGCCCCCGGCGTCATCGTCTGCACGACCGACACGGTCGCCGCGGGGGGCTCGATCACGGCGCCCGAGACGCCCGAGAACAGGTCCGCCCACCCCGCCGCGGAGGTGGCGGCGGCATATGCCGTGTTGGAAATCGCCGTCTGGGCACAGACGAACCCGATCGCCCCGTCGATCGTGAAGGTCAAGGTGTCCGTGGGGTTGAACGTCAGTCCCGTCGCGGACCACTCGTACCGGGTGCCGCCGCTCACCGAGGTCACGGCGGGCACTCCCCATCCGCCCGGTTCGGTCGTCGTCACGTTCTGGAGCACGGATGGGATCGTGTCCACGACGACCAGGTCCGTGATCACGTTCCCGCCCACGTTGGTCACCGTGATCTGGTATTGCACCGGCGCTCCGACCCCCTCGCCTCCCGTCATCGTCTTGACCACCGTGATCGCCGGCGGAACCGAGTAGTTGACGTCGTCCCAGATGGCCTGGTTTGCGCTCCCGTCCGGGCCGGTTGACCAGAACGAGAGCAGCAGCCGGTCCTGGGCCCCGGTCCCGATGGTCATGACGCTGCCGGAGAACGACGGCGTCCCGCTCCCGTCTATGTACAGGTCGATCGTCCCGGCGGGGGACTGGACCATCCGGTACGAGTGCACGGCACCTGCGGTGACGGTGCCGCCGGAGGACCAGACCCCCACGGAGTCGTCGACGTAGACGTTCCCGGCCATATCGACCCACACGCCCCAGTTTTCCGTCGAGTCGTCCCCGTCACACGCGTATACCCCCGAGTACGCGTCCGTTACCTGCAACTGCCACGTCACGGTGCAGTAATTCGACGCCGGCACCAGATGCCGGTACTCCGTGATCCCGCCGGGGACTCCCGAGAGCGACAGGCTCTGGGCCCCGTTCAGGACGGTTGTATTCTCCACGTCGAACGTCCCCGCGGTGTGGCTCATCGAGGAGAACCAGTTGTTCTGGCCATTGAGGTCGCCCAGCGTCTCGGACTCGAAGTCGTCCACGAACGCGACGGCCGGGGAGGCCGTAGCCATGGCCAGTACGAGGGCAAGCACCGGTCGCATTCGCATTATCCTACTCCCTCTTCGGGACCACGTCCCGGTACCAGGTCCGGGCGCCGTACTGGATGGAGATACGGTAAACGACCTCGAGGGTCGCCAGCTCCCCGTTCGGGAGATAGCCGTTCCAGACGATCTCGTAGTCGCCGGGCTCCACGACCCGCTTCTCGAACAGGTTCGCCAGGGGGAGCCCCCCGGCGTCGAGCAGGATGGCCGACAGCTCCGTCCGCTCCTCCATCTTCAGCGCGTAGCGGGCGCGCTCGCCCTTGAGCGGGTAGAAGACCTCGGGAGGCTCCCGCCCGGGGTCGACCGGGCCGGTGTCGATCTCGACGGTCCGCGGCTTCGGGATGATCCCGACGGTCATCGAGATCGCGTGCGCCGCCCCGAAGATCCCCCAGGGCACGAAGGCGTAGTCCACGCCCCAGGGCATGCGGGCGATGAGCCACCGGAACCCGACCCCGGTGGAGACGCCGGGAGCGCCGGGCACCTCGTTCTCCTGCTTCCATCCGCCGCGAATCGCGAACCCCACCCGGCTGAACTGGATCCGGTACTCCAGCCCGGCGCGCAGGGACAGCCCGCGGTCCACGGCCACGGGCGAGTCGATCTCGAGCAGCACGCGGTCGTTCCGGTTCCCGATCCGCTCGTTCTGCCACGCGATGCCGGTCACCCACTGGAGCGGCAGTCCGGCCGGCCCGCTCACGACCCCCGCGTTCTGAAGCACCCCCGCCACCGTAACGCCCGGGAACGGCCGGATCTTGAATCCCACGTCGAACGTCACGCCGATGCGCGACGACCGGTCGATCTGCTGCCACACGCCCCGCAGTCCGATGCCGCCGGTCGGACGCATGAAGCCGAGGCCCGGGGCCAGCCTCGACAGGTCGACCGCGTAGGCCGCGCCCCCGACCGCGAAACCGAGCGGATAGCGCCCCGACTCGCCCGCGTACCGCCCCATCGCGTCCTCGATCGTGCGTCCCGTGGCCGAGTCGTAGAGGCCGTGGAGCGAGACGCCGATCGCGGAGCCGAACGGCAGGCGCGTGGTGCAGGCGAGGTAGTCCTCCTGGATGCTTTCGACGTAGAAGGCGTGCGTGACGTGGAGCGTCGTGAGCCCGGCGTCGAGGACGCCCGCGGGATTGAGCGACACCGCGCTCACGCCCTCGCCCGACGCGACCATCGCCTCGGAAAGCCCGATCGCCCACGCCGTGTTGGTCAGCCGGAGCCCCTCGCCGAAGGAACTCCCGGGACCATTCGCCCCGGCCGGGCCGCCCGGGACCAGACAGAGGGCCAGCCAGACGGAGGCCGGGGAGACTCTCACCGAATCAGCCCGAACTTGCCCTTGAGCCTGGTCTTCCCGCCTTTCCCATCGGGCATCTCGACCACGTAGAGGTAGACGCCCGCCGCCACCGGCGAGCCGTCCTCGTTCCGCCCGTCCCATTCCAGCGCATGGCGGGTCACGTCCGTCAGCAGGCGCATCCGCACCCCAGTGAGCGTGTAGAGGGACACGTACGACGCCTCGGGCAATCCCGTGAACTTCATCGTGCCGCGCACGGCCTTCGCGGGTTCGAACGGGTTCGGGAAGATCCTGACGACGAGATCCGGGCTCAGCACCACGGTGACGCAGGACGGCGCGGATTCGCCGGCGATCCCGAGCGGAGTTAGCCAGGTCGCTATCGCGCAGTTGACGGTCTCCGCGTCCTCCTCGCCGGGAGGCCCCAGCGCGTCCACCGTGATTACCGCCGTCCCCCCGATCTCGAGCCCCGTGAGGCTCCAGGACATCACCGGGCCCGCGATGGCCGCCGGCGGCGAGGCCCCCGCGTACTTCAGCGGCGCCGGCATCGTGTCCACGACCCGGATCGCGAACGCCGTGTCCGTGCCCGCGTTCCGAACCGTGAGCACGTACCGCACGCGACCGTCCTTGACCACGCCGCTCGGACCGCGCTTCTCGACGGTCACCACCGGTCGTAAAACAGTGACCGTGGCGGGATTGCTCGGCGCCAGCGCGGCCGCCCCGTTGCTGGACGCGAACCCGGCCTGCGCGGGCGGCAACCCCAGGTCCGGCCCCTCCCCCACCCAGGACAGCGTGAAGGTCACGGCCCCGGCGGAGCCGGGAGGCACTGTCCCCGGCGACCACGCCAGGAGCCCTCCCAGGAACGTTCCGCCACCCGACGAGCCCGCGTAGGCCGCATCGCCCGGCACCGTGTCCCACAGCGACACGTTCCACGCCGTGTCGCTGCACGGATTCGACCATGTCAGCGCATATGCGACCGCCGCGCCCTGCTGCACCACGGTCGCCGCCGGGGAAAGCCCCAGGACGAGCATGACCCCCGTAACCGTCACGGTCGCCGTCACCGGCCCGACGTCGGGCTGGACGATCCCGGAGGAGTTCGTGAACCGCGCGAGCGCGTCGTGGGGAAGGACCACGGGCGTGCACGACACCGCCGGAGACCGCAGCGAGACGTACACCGTCGCGCTCGTGCCGGGCGGAAGATCGGGCAGGGCCCATTCGCGGCCGCCGGGGACCGCGGAGCCGCCGGGCGTGCCCGACCAGAAGGCGGCGCCGGGCGGCCAGGCGTCCGAGATCTCGAGGGAGACGGCCGTATCCGTGCCCAGGTTCGAGCACAGGATCGTGTAGACCATGAGATCTCCGGACGCATGGACCGGCCGGTCCGCGGTGATGCCGAGGGCCAGCTCCGAGTGCACGACCGGCACGCAGACGGCGTTGGACGTCAAAGCGATCCGCCAGGGCGCGCCGGGCACTCCGTAGTCGCCCTGCGCGACGTTGGTCTTCGGGCACCCCGCCGTGGACGACGCCGTGACCGACACGGTCAGGTCCACAGAAGCCCCGGGAGGCAGGTCCGGCACCTGCCAGGTCACACGGGTCCCGTCGAACGAGCACGACGCCCCGCCCTGGCAACCGAGGAAGGACATACCCGCCGGCAGCGTGTCCCAGACCTGGATCGAGACGGCCGACATGATCCCGATGTTCCGCACGGCCAGCCGGTAGGTCAGCGCGGCGTCCGCCGGCACGGGCACCGGGCTCGCGGTCTTCGTCATGGAGAGCATGGGCGACAGCACGCCGATCCAGACCGTGTTCGAGAGCGCGCGCGGCTGGTGCAGACCCGCCCCGTTCGCGAAGTCGGTCTCGGCGGTATCGGGGCCGATCCACGGCCCCACCCCCGTCACGGTCACCGTGAACGTGACCGGGAGCACCCCGTATGGCGGGATCGACGGCAGGGACCAGGACACCACGCCGCCGATCAGCGTGCCGCCCGAATCCGCGCCCGCGAACCCGACCCCCGCGGGCAGGGAATCCCAGACCGCCAGGTTCGTGACAGTGCCCTCGCACGTGTTCTGGATCGAGAGGGTGTAGGTCACCTGGCTGCCCGCGTCCGCGACAGGCGGACTCGCCGAGAGCACGAGGGCGACCGCCGTGTCGTTCACCATCGCCGGTACCATCCCCGTGTCGGTCGAAAGCCAGACCCCGGTCTCCTTCTCATACTTGATCTGGGCGTGGTTCAGGAAACTGCCCGACTCGCACTGCGTCGCCGAGGGCAGCATTGGCATCAGGGTCACCGACGCGGTCCCGTACTGGCCCGGGGAGACACTCCCGAGGTCCCAGACCACGTCCACGGTGGAACCGGTCAGCACCGTGCTCCAGGGGTCGCCGCTCGACGACAGGGTCGCGTTCACGAACCGCATGTCGGCGCCGACGAAGTCCGTGAGTCGCACCTTGTTCGCAATGCCCGTCCCGACGTTCGTGTAGGACAGCGCGAACGTGACCGGCTCGCCGTTGGCATACACGGACTTCGTCGGCCACTTCGAGACCTCGAGGACCGGCAGGACCACGGGAACGCATGGGCCGACGGCGGTCACGCGCGGGCGGTCGAACCCGATCGGATTCGTGTACGACGCCTCGCCGAAGTTCGTGCAGGCCATCCCTTCCCGCGCAGTGAGGGTGACGTAGACCTGCGCCCTGGCGCCCGCGGCGAGGTCCGGGATCTGCCAGACCACGAGGTTCCCCGTCCGGCTGCACGGGGCGCCTCCGCACCCGATGTAGTCCCCGCCCGCGGGCAGGGTGTCCCAGAGCACGATGTTCGAAGCCGCGAGGGCCCCGGTATTCGACATCGTGAACCACCACGTGAGCGTCGTGTCCTGCGTGACCGGGTTGTAGTTGGGCACCTTTTCCAGATAGAGCGCGGCGTCCCCGGTCCGCAGGCACGCGACCGTACTGCCGGCGGGCCCCCGTGGCTGGGCCACGCGGTTCTCGAAAGTCACGGTGCCGATGTTGTTCCCGAAGTTATTCCCGTCGATCGTCATCGTGCAGGACGGGACGGTGTCGTCGACGACCGTGGTCACGAAGGAAACCGTGCCGGTGTATCCCGCGGGAAGCATGGGAGTAGTCCAGATCGCCACGTTCCCCGACTGGGAACACGTCCAGCCCGGAGGCCCGCTGCAACCGGTATAGGCAAGTCCGGTCGGCAGGGCGTCCGACACCACGACGTTGAGCGCGCTGTCGTTTCCCGTGTTCGTGATGCTGAACGACCAGATCGCGATACCGCCCACGGGTACGATCCCCTGATCCACGAACTTCGACATCTCGAACTTGGGCTGGGCCTTGAAGACGTACATGTCCCAGACCGGCGTCTGGAAGGTCGTACAGCCCGCGACCCCCGAGTAACTCACCCACGACGTGAGTGCCTGCATGCCGACCGGGGAGGTGTCCACGCGCACCGTGTACCACACATCCTCGTGGGCATCCGTGACGATATCCGGTATGTTGTTCCACACGACCGTGCCCGGGGTGCCGGGCGTGTAGACGTATCCGGGACTGGCATCGACGAACGTCGACCTCGCAGGGAGGCTGTCCCAGACGGAGACGCTCGAGGCCTTCGCCTTTCCCTCGTTCCACATCGAGATCGTGTAGGTCAACAGCTCGCCAGGCGGGACGACGCTCGGGTTCGGACTTCGCACCGTCGTCACGATCGGCTGGGCGAGAGGGATCGGGACGTCACCGGACGAAGCCGGCGGCGTCGGGACGAACGGGGCCGCGATGGGGTCGAGGGTGAACCCGAGCCGTGCCGTGTTCGGCCCGAGCGTGTAGCACGATCCGCTCAACTGAACAGTCATGAAGACGCTCCAGCGGTCGCCCGGATGGATGTCCGGCACGTTGTTCCACGTCACCAGGTCCCCGGCGACCGACGCGCCGCCGGTGTCGGAAAGGTAGCTCATCCCCGGCGGCAGGGAATCCCACATCGTGACGTTCGTGAGCGTGACGTTCCGGTCGTTCCCGATGTCCAGCACGAACTGAACCTGCCCGTCGGGCGCGGCGGGCGTCTGCCCGGTCGGGGGCCAGAGCATCTTGCGGAACCAGAACTTGGGCAGGTTCACGTCCACGTCCGCAAACCAGAGCAGGCGGGGTTGCGCCTCCAGCGTTCCGTTGCGCAGGGCCGAGTAGTCCATCGCCCCCCAGTTCCGGGGAGTCGCCACGTCCCCGTTCGCGACGGCGTCGAAGTAGACGTAACGGGAGGCTCCCGGCGCGAGGTCGCCGATCGACCACGAGACGTACCGCGTCCCGGTCACGACCCCATCGGTATGGAGGCCGTACGGCTCGGCCAGGTCCATCCCTGCGGGCAGGGTGTCGTGGACGGTCACATCGTAGATCGTGGTCGCGCACGGGCACCAGGCCTCCAGCGTGTAGCGGAGCCCATTGCCCGCGTCGAGCAGGGAAGGGTCGGCGACCTTGTAAAGGATGGCGGACAGCGTCTCGTTCTTGACGTTCCCGGACCGGAAGACGGAGCTGTCCAGGGCGTTCGTCGCCGAGGCCGAGCTGATGAGCGTCAGGCCGGGAGACACGCCCTTCTCGGCGTTCATGACGAACCGGATGTACCCGGACTGGTCCGGCCCCAGCCGGTCGACGACCCACCGCAGGAGGTGGTCTGGCGCAAACACGACGGGGGGCTCGCCCGGCGTCCAGGGCCCGTTCAGGTTGGACGCCCACGCCGTCGCCGCAACCGCGGGAGGGACTCCGCCGTTGGTCCCGGCCCAGAACTCCAGGGAGCCCGGCGCGTACTGCATCGCGGCGGGCACCGTCTCCGTGATCGTCAGGTTCTCGCTCGTGGCGTCGCCCTTGTTCCGGAACTCGATCGAGTAGGTCACGGCATCCCCGGCGCAGATGAAGAGCGTGTTGGACAACGCGAGCTTGATCTCGGGGATCGCCCGGCGCAGGGCGTAGAGGTTGGCGGTGACGTACTGCGTGAACGTCGTGCTCGATCCGGGCGCGAGCGTCAGCGGGGCCGTCAACCCCCAGTAGTACACGATCGCGCTGTCGGATGATTGACCCGCCACCGGGAAATCCCATGGCGCCCTCCGCGCATCCCCCCAGTAGGCGTACCGGATCTGGTCGGGCTGGCGGGGCTCGCTAAGTAGGCTCCCCCCGTGCGTCGTTCCGTAGATCTCGAAGCTCGGGAAAGTTTCCGAATCGGAGGCCTCGTACCGGTCGAAGACCGGGTCGTCGAAGGCTTCGAACACGTCCGTATACGGACCCGGAGGGTTGAGCGGACGGAAGTACGAGGAGTCGATCGCGTTCACCATCCAGTCCCAGAGGTACCGGACGCCGAAGTGCAGGTCGGAACCCGACGTGTTCGTCACGGTCACCTGGTGCATGACGGACGTGTTCATGAGGGCGGTGCCCATGATCACGACATCCTGAATGACGGTGAACTTCGGGAGGATGTAGGTCGCCCGGAACCCGGAGGCCCCCAGGGCCGCGAGCGTCACGGGATAGTCGCCCATCCGCTGTACCCCGTACCCGGCCTCGGACGGGACCATCGTGGTATTGCTCACCGCGTTAACCCAGAGGGTATTGGCGTCGGTGTCCATGACCGTGATGTAGCTGGTTCCGATCTGGTTCGCCACGGAGTTGTAGAAGATGCTCTTCCCCGGCGTCGGATGCAGCGGGCCCGTCTCGACCGTGAACAGCCCGGGGCCGCCGACGGCGGCGGGGTCATCGCTCACCTTGACGGTCAGGTAGCCGTTGGTGGCGGTCTGCATGCCGGACGCCGGCCCCGAAACCAGCCAGAAAGCGGACGCCAACACGGCCAGCCCGCGAGCCAAGCCGGCCATCGTCCGCCTTCCCGGATTGTCGGCGTCAGCGATCACCCGTGACGAGTCCTTCCGCCCCCCCATGCCTGATGATACTCCCGATCCATATGGAACCGGAGTGCATGAGCCGTGCCATAAGGGCTTGGCCGGTGCCCGCGGACCCGGTGGGGGCGGCGCATGGGGTCGGGACACCCCGGAGGGGGTGTCCGCACCCCGCCGTCACTTCAGGGTAAACCGCTCCCCGAGGTAGTACTTGCGGGCCCGGGAATCCCTGGCAAGTTCCCGGTCCGTCCCCGCGAACAGGACCTTGCCGTCGTGGATGAGGTACGCGCGGTCCGTGATGGCCAGCGTCTCCCGGACATTGTGGTCCGTGATGAGGACGCCGAGCCCCCGGCGCTTGAGTCCCCGGATGTGGCGGTGCAGCTCCTCGATCGTGATCGGATCGATCCCCGCGAAGGGCTCGTCCAGGAGCAGGAACTTGGGGCGCGTCGTCAGGGCGCGCGCGATCTCGACCCGGCGCCGCTCCCCGCCCGACAGCTTGAAGGCCTGCTGGCGAGCCAGCGCCTTGAGCGAGAACTCGCGGACGAGCGCCTTCAACCGGGCCTCCTGTTCCTCCGCCGGAATCGGCAGGGTCTCGAGCAGCGCCCGCAGGTTCTCCTCCACCGTCAGCTTGCGGAACACCGACGGCTCCTGCGGCAGGTAGCCGATGCCGAGCCGCGCCCGGATGTGCATGGGCAGGCGGCTGATCTCGTCGCGTTTCGCGCCCTCGCACAGGAGCACCTGACCGCCGTCCGGCCGCACGAGCCCCACGATCATGTAGAACGTCGTCGTCTTCCCCGCCCCGTTGGGGCCGAGCAGTCCCACGACTTCGCCCTGCCGGACGCGCATCGAGATGCCCTGCACGACCGAGCGCCCGCCGTAGCGCTTGACGAGCTTCACGGCTTCGAGCACGGCGCCCGGCTGCGCGCTCATTTGGCCGTGCCCTCCTTCCGCAGCTCGCCGAGATGCTCGGGCACGAGGCGCCCCTTGACCGATCCCGTCAGCACCGACCGCCCTTCCCGGAAGTAGGCCGTCATCTCGTCGCACTCGAACTCGTGCGGCGGACGCCTGAGCACCGGACGTCCCGTGAGCACGACCCGGTTCTCGGCCCCGAACAGGTGCGCGTCCGCGCAGAGGGCCTCGTCCTGCCCCTGGACGATCCGGACGTCGCCGTGGCCGAGCGCCTCCCGTGTCTCGACGAGCACCTCCATCTTCCGCGCCGTCACCTCGGTCCGCTCCGCGGCGTCGCCCGCCACCAGCAGGCAGTGGCCGGTGGCTTCCAGCCGGGACAGGCCGTGGGTGTACAGCGCCTCGTCGCATACGAGATCGAGCTTCCGTTCCCCGTCGACGAAATGCACGTGACCGCGCGCGATCGCCTCGTCGGCTCCTTGAATCGTCTCCAGCTCGTCGCAGACGAGCGTGGACGAGCCGCGCGTCACCGTGACGCCGCCCGTGAACTTCGCCCGGCCATCGCGGCCGGTGTATTCGACCTCCCGGCCGCGGATCTCGACGGGCACCTCGACCGTCGTGGACGAGGACGCCGCGATCCGCGTCCCGAGGGACGGGAGCGAGCGGCGGGGTCTACCCGCGGGCACGGCGGCCGCGCCGGCGGATTCGGCCAGTATCGCCCCCGCGACAGCGAGGGCGAGGGCGAGCCTCAAAGCCCCTTGGCCCCCAGGAGCGCGACGGCCGCTTCGCGGTCGTCGGCTTCGAGGCGGGCCTTGCCCCTGAACGCGAGCTTCACGAGGGACGGCACCGCCGTCAGCGCGCTTCCGACCAGCGCGACTCCGGCCTCCTCGAACCGCACCCGGCCCTCCGCGGTCAGGCGGTTCGCCGGCAGGTCCATGGTGATGCGCCGGGCGGAGAGCTCCGCCGACTCGACCGTCGTGACGGCGTTCCGGAACTCGAGCGTACAGCGCTCGACGTCGAATGCCCCGAACGCGCCCCGGAATACCGCGACCTCGCGGCCCATGCGGATGAGCCTGACCTCGGGCTTGCGGAAAAACCGGACCGGTCCCGGGGTCGGACGACGACCCGGCATTCTGGGCGCCGCGGGAACCGCCGGCGCGGCCCCCGGCTTCAGTGGTCCTGCCATGACTACCTCCCCTTCGGCGTCTTCGTCTCGCCTCCGCCCAGGAGAGGTCGGATCTCCCCGGGACGGGTGGCGTTGATGTGCGGATCGCCGACCTTGAGGTTCCCCAGGTCGGGGTCGGCTTCCAGCCCCTTGCCGGTCATGACATTGCCACCCCGCGTGACCCGGACGAACCTCGTCGTACTGATTCTGTCACGCCGCGCGTCATACGTCAGCTCCGTGGTCTCGAGGACGCTGCCCTCGGACTCCACCCGGACCGCCCCGGTGGCCAGCAAACGCTGTGCCCGCACGTCGTAGCGGGCCTCCGTGGCATGCAGGATGGCCGGTTTCCGCCCCCGGGGGAAGTACCAGGCTTTCACGTTCCGCCCCCGGACCCACTCCGCCCCCTGGGAGTGCCAGGCCTCGACCGCCCACAACTCGACCTCCATCCGGCCCCCGACCATCTGGCGAACGTGGACCCCGTGCATGACCGCCTCGGCGTCTCCCGGCTTCGCGGCCTCCGCTTTCGGGACCTCCTTACCCTTGCCCGAACACGAGGAGATAGCCGCGACAGCCAGGATCATGATGACGAGACTCGCGGCCTTCCTCACGCCCCCGCCTCCCCGTGCTGCTTCCAGCGGTCGTGCATCCACACCCACTGCTCCGGCCGCTCGCGCACGAGCGCCTCGAGCCGCGCGTTGTACGTCGCGAGGTAGGCCTCGGCGGGCCGGTCGTCCACGCGGTCCGCGATCCGCTCCAGCAACACGCGGTGCCGGTTCCCCTCGCGCAGGATGAACCCCATCATGAGCACGGACCCCGAGCGCTCGGCGAACCGCACGGGGCCGGATGGCGTGGGGCTGGGGTGCCCGAACCACGGCACGAGGACGTTCGCAACTCGCCAGCTCGACTGGTCGATCAGGATCCCGAGCGATCCCCCGCCTTTCAGGTGCCGCAGGACCCCGCGCGCGTCCGCGACCTCGAAGACGCGTATGCCGAACCGGGCCCGCCACCGCGCGAGCAGGCGCGAGAGCCGCGGATCGTAGAGGTCGCGGCCCACGACGGCCCAGTCCGACAGCGCGAGTCCCATCGCCGCCCCCGCCAGCTCCCAGCTCCCGAAATGGGCCGTGAGGATCACGCATCCGCGGCCCGCCGCGCGGGCCCGCTCCACGAGCTCGAGACCTTCGACGCGGACGCGCGCCTGGAAGACCGACGGATCGCGCTTCGTAAGGCTCAGGTATTCGCCGAGCGTGCGCCCGAGATGCCGGAGATGCGCCCGGGCGAGGCGCGCGATCTCGCCCGGAGCCAAATTCGGGAACGCGCGCGCGAGATGCGCGCGGGCCTTCGCGAGGTCGCGCGGCACGAGCCATCCGGCAAGCGCGCCGAACCGGTCTCCCACGGCGCTCGCCATGTCGGGCGGGAGGAGACGGAACACTTCCAGGACGGGCCGGAGCAGGAGGTAGATCGCCAGCCGCAGGGCCTGTTTGTACCAGTGCCGGATCATCTTACGACGCTCACGAGCCACGCGGCTTCGTTAAGTGATCCTTCCACTGCTCGCAAGGGCCGTTGCGGCATCGCAATGGCCCTTAAGCGACTCCCGAGCGCAAGAGGTCGTGCAGGTGGATCAGTCCGACGACGACCATGGAGCCATCCACGACGGGAATAACCGAGATGGACTTCGCTTCCGTGACCCGGATCGCCTCGGCCACGAGCGTTTCCGGGCGGATCGTCATCGGCGTCCGGGTCATGTGGTCGTCAACGGCCATGCGCCCGACATCCACGGCGTCCCTGGCCAGGATCCTCCGCAGGTCGTGGTCGGTCAGGATGCCGGCCAGCCGCCCCTGCGCGTCGACGACGCATGTCGCGCCCACCTTCTTCGCCGTCATCTCCAGGATCGCCTCGCGGACCGTCGCGCCCGACGGCACCCGCGCGACCTCGGCGCCGCTCCGCATGATGTCCCCGACCCGGAGCAGAAGCCGCCGGCCCAGCGACCCCGCGGGGTGGAACATGGCGTAATCCTCGGGTCCCAGCCCGCGCCGCTTGAGGACGGCGATCGCGAGCGCGTCGCCCATGGCCAGCGCCGCGGTCGTGCTCGTCGTGGGCACGAGGTCCATCTCGCAGGCCTCCTCGGTCACCGACACGTCGAGGACGACCTCGGACTCCTTCGCCAGCGTCGAGTCTTTGCGGCCCGTGAGCGCGATCAGGGGCACCCCCAGCCGCTTGAGCGCCGGTAGCATGGCCAACACCTCCTCGGTCTCGCCGCTCCGCGAGAGCGCGATCGCGACATCGCCGGAGGTCATCATCCCGATGTCGCCGTGGCCGCCCTCGGCCGGGTGGATGTAGAGCGCGGGCGTGCCGACGGACGCCAGGGTCGCCGCGATCTTGCGGCCCACGAGCCCGGACTTCCCCATCCCGGTCACGATGACGCGGCCCCGGCAGGCCATCACCATTTCAACCGCGCGGTCGAACTCCGGCCCCACGCGGTCGGCCAGGGCCCGCACCGCGTCGGCCTCGAGCTTCAGGACGCGCTTGGCTTCGTCAATGGAAGACATCGGGTTCATTGTAGCCGCTTGGCGAAGGCGGGGGGTCCCCGCGGTCAACCGGGCTGGGTAGCGGTAGGCTGGGGAACTTCCGAAGACTCGGCATCCTCGATGTAGAGGATGCGGCCGCAGGATTCGCAGGACACGAGGTCTCCCTGCTTGTGCACTTCGACGATGATCTGGGGCCGGATCGTGATGTGGCACTCGCTGCACACGACTTCCTTGCCGCCGGGGGCGGCCACGATCCGGGCCACGGGCGACCCGCCCCGGGCTTCCCGGATCCGCTCGTACCGGCGGATGAGGCCCGCGCCCATCGCCCCCCGCGCCTCCGCGCGCTTGGCCTCGAGGTCGGCCTTCTCCGCCGCGCACGCTTCGAGTGTCGCCTTGACCTCGGCCTCGGTCTTCTTGACCTCGGCGTCGACCACCGCAAGGTCCTGCGCGCGGCGGCCGGCCGCGCCCTTGAGCTCGTCCTCGCGGATCATGATCTGGAGCAGGCGCTCCTCCTGCTTCATGTTCTCGCCCTTGGCCTTCTCGATCTCGTCCTTGAGCGTGGTGTATTCCTTGTTCGTCTTCACGTCGTACATCTGGGCCGTGTACTTCTTGACCTGTTCCTCGCGGCCCTTGATGTCGATCTCGAGCGTCTTGTGTTCCTTCAACGCGTCGTCGAGGAACCGCTTCTCGTCCTTGATCTGCTGGCGGAACTGCTCGATGGTGGCGTGGGAAGCGCTCAGGCGGGCGTGCGCGTCCGCCTCGCGGCGAGCGCACCCGTCGAGCGCGGTGTCAACAGCCTGAAGCGCGAGTAGTTTCTGGAGTTCCTCGGTGATCATCCCGCCGGTCCTGTGTCATGGGTCCCATATAGTATCACAGCCCCCGCAGAAGGCGTTCCACCCGCGCGCGGTCAGGTTCGGCCCCCGCCGCCGGAAGGGCCGAGAGCGCCAGCTCCAGCGCCCGGCGCGCCGCCGGGCGGTCCCCGCGGAGAAAGGCGAGGTTCCCGAGCAGGAGATAGGCCCGCCAGAACCCGGGGGCCTCGGCCGTGATCTTGACCAGCTCGCCCTCGGCCGCCGCCAGCAGGCGCTGACGGTGTTCGGCGGACTGGGCGGGTACGGTCATCAGGTATTGGGCCAGCGTGTAGCGCGTGTAGACGCGGCCCACGAGCTCCTGGGGCAACCGGCCGGCCTTGACCATGGCTGCGATCGCGAGCGCGGGGTCCCCGGCCCGGGCCGCCTGCCCCAGCCGGGCCATCTGGGTACCGTAGGACGTGATCAGGCTCCGCGCCAGCGCCGGGCCCCGCTCGTAGGCGTCCCAGATCCCCCGGAACCGGAGAGCGCGCCAGTTCCGGGCGCTGTCCTCGAGCCCGTAGCCGGTACCGAGCGGCGGGCGCACCGTGAGCCCGACCGGGCGCAGAACTCCCTCGCCGCCCGCGTGCTGGGAGGTGTAGAGCAGGGGGCGGACGGGCCGGACCGTGTACTCGAGGAGCTTGTGCGACCTCGGCACGACGTCGGGCAGCATGCGGTGCACGGTCTCCCGATACCAGTCGTAGTCGAGGAAGACCGCGGCCGCGACCGCGACGTCGGACCTACGCTCCTCGACCTCGTTCTGGTACATGAGCGCGAAGAGGTCGAAGTCGCCCTCGCAGAACACGACGGCCCGCGGCGGCGCGCCCTCGAGCAGGTTCCACCCGTAGTCGTAGGAGACGTAGTACCGCGACTCGTCGAGCCCGGGGCCGTGCCAGCCCGCGAGCCAGACGGCCGAACCGGCGGCAAGGATCCAGGCCGTCGCCTCCCCGCGCTTGAGGCGGCTGGCGGCCCAGGCCAGCCCGATCCCGCCCAGCAGGCTCCAGACCTGGATCGCGGGCAGCAGGTAGGGCTCGGTGATGAAGATGCGGTCGAGCGGCGGATTCGAAACGACGAGAACGGCGCCGAAGACGAACGCGGCGACGCTGCCCAGGAGGACGAGCTCGCCCGTGAGCACGCCCCAGGCCGCGGCCACGCCGATCGCGCCCGCCGGCAGGAAGAGGAGCGTCCACTCGCGCGCCGCCACCTGCTCCAGGTGCCGGATCCGCGCGTGCCAGTACCCGTCGACCCGCTTCCCCGCCTCCACCGGCGCGTACTGGGCCCGGCTCACGACCCACGCGAACGACTTCAACGTCTCGGGGCGTCCCCAGTTGAGCAGGAGCGGCGTCACGGCGCGGATCGGCAGCAGGAGGTAGACCGAGAGACCGAGGACGGCGATCACTGCAGTTACGGCGACTCGCCGGACGGGCACGCGGATGCTCCGGCGCCACGCCCACCACGCGACCGCGAACCCGGGGGCCGCCGCGACCACGCTCATCCAGTGGTTCGCGAGCCCGAGCCCCGTCGCGAGCGCGGCGGCCGCCGCCGCGCGGCCCGGCGCGACATCCCCCCAGGCGGCGCGGATCGCGAGGTCGAAAAGGTACGCGAGCAGGACCGCATTCGCCGCGTAGATCGCGCCCTTCGCCGACAGCGCCTGGCTCCAGAAGGTCCAGGCGAATCCCAGCAGTATGGCGGCGAGCGATCCTCCCGCCAGCGCGATCGGCTCCCCGAGCTCCATCCTGCGCATCAGGCGGGCGGCGAGCCGGGCCGTCAGCCAGCAGGCGAGCGCGGCCAGCGCCGCGCCCGCCAGGTTGATCCGGAGCGCGACGCCCCCCACGGGCCAGTACGACACCAGCTTGCCGGCCAGCGTCAGCAGCGGATACCCGGGCGGATGCTGGTGCTCGAGCGCGACCATCGCCGCGATCGTCTCGGGGGAATCGTCGGCGAGGAAGGTCCCCGTCATGGTTCGGAGGTACGCGCCGAAGGGCGCGAGGAACCAGAGCGCCTGGATCATCTCGTCACGCCTGCACGCACAACCGGCGAAGGGGAACGGCGAGCCGCAGGAATCCTAGCGCAGGTCCAGCACGAGGCGGCTGTCAAGAGCGGCGGCCACCCTTTCGAGCGTGCGAAGCGTCACGTTCGTCCGGAGAGTTTCCAGGCTGGACACGACCTGCTGGGACGCGTGGAGCTTCCGGGCCAGTTGGCCCTGAGTCATCCCCTTCTTCCGCCGCAGCTCCCCTATTCTCAGGGCGAGTCGGGCCCGAATGTCTTCCTCCTCGTAGGCCTTGCGGAATGACCGATCCTTGAGCTGTTGCTTGAGCCATTCATCGAATCGCACCAGCTTCCTTTTCACGGCAACGCACCTCCCTTTCCGGCGATCCACGCATCCAGGCAACGCAGAGCCTTCTCGACTTCGCCCGCGGGCACTCGCCGGGTCTTCTTGACGAAGCCGTGCGTGAGTACGATGTCCTTCCCATCCACGAAGTAGAGCAAGCGCACCTCGATGCGCCCGTGGCTGACCCTCAATTCACGGATGGCTCCCTCCACCACGTCCGCATACGGGCGCCTGAGATCAGGCCCCCTTTCCTGCAGTAGGCCCAGCCATACGGCCGCCTTGGCCCTGACGCGCTCCGCAAGCGAGTCCAGGAAGTCCCTAGCGGGGCTGGTGCCCCTCCGGGTTTCGTAGAATCTCAGCCTGTAGATTTCAGCCTCCAACTCCCTATCGCACATAATATATCATGTATCGCCATCCGAGGCCAAGGCTGCGGCCGAAGGAGCGTCACCGGGGCTTCATCCCCGCCGCGTGCAGGCCCTGGAGGGCGAACTTCCACGCCTTCAGCGGATCCTCGCAGGTCTCGGTCGTGCCGAGCTGGCCGCGATAGGCCCAGACGTACAGCGTGTCGGGCCCCAGCGACCCCAGGATCTTCGCCGCCTCCGCGATCTCGGGCTCGGGTCCCCGGTGGACTTTCCAGCACTGGAGCCACAGGTGCGGGCTCTTGCCCTTCTGCCGGGCCAGGTCCACGAGCGCCCGGGACGGCTCCCGGATCCACTCTAATGGGCGGCCCTCGAACTCCCAGTAGGCGTCGGTGCCGAGCGAGTCGAGGGACGGGCACCCGGCCGCGACCTCCCAGGCATCCCGATCCGAAGGCATGACGCACGTGGAGGTGACGAGGTCCTGGCGCTGGGCCTTCACCCACCGGCTCATCTCCTCGACCCAGTGCGCGACGCTCCACTGCCGGAACGCGGCCTTCTTCTCCTTGGGCGCGGTTGCGAGGTCGCCACCGAACTCCTTGGCGTAGCATGCCCGGCACGCCGTGCAGTAGCAGTTGAACTTCGTCGGCTCGTCCCAGAAGAACCCGTCCGCCCCGGCCTTGATCGCGGCGGCGCAGTGCTCCTGGGCCCGGGAGGCCACCTTGGGGTGGTTTGGGCACCCGGGCTGGGTGAAGTACCCCGCCGGCCACTCGCTCGGCCGGGGCTGGCCCTGCTCGTCCACGACCATGACCTCGGGATGGTCCGCCACGAGCCTGCTGATGCGCCCGCCGCCGAACGCGGAGGCGTAGCCCCAGAGGTTGACGAGCACCTTGAGCCCGAGGTCGTGCGCGATTCGCGGGGTGAACTCGACCTTGCCGGTGAAGTGGTGGAAGTCGTTCTCCTGGCACGTCAGGATCACCTCGTCGAACCCCTGCTTGGCGATGTCCGTGAGCTCGCTCTTGATCGCCTCGGGGTAGTAGTTGCCCATGTACGCGGTACCGAATCTCATCGTCGCCTCCCTCGTCTGTCGGGTTCCGTTCGCGGGGCCACCCCCGGGATCATTGTATTCCCACCCGATCCGGCCGGCGCCCCATCCCGGCTCATAGCCGGGCGAGGGTGTAGGCGAACCAAAGCGTGTCGGCATACTCACCCCGTGAGTCCCACTCGAGCAGAGCGCGCTTCAGGTCGGCATGGCAGGCGTCCGCGTTGGCGCCCAACCGCCGGCGCGAAGCCCCTGACGTGGCATCCATGTACCCGACGATCTCGTCCACCTGCCACACGTGGGGCACCAGGAACTCGTGGGAGGTCACATCGGAAAACCCTCCCGCCAGAATCGTCGCGTCGTGGGTCCAGAACTTGCGGGCCTCGGCGCGCGTTTTCGGGCCCGCCCAGCCTCCGGTCCACTTGCGCATGGTGTCGCAGACGACGGCATGCCAAGGCGCCTCGCTCTGGAAGATCGAGTTGGCCCCCATCGTGGCCAGGCACCGACCGGGCCTCAGCCACTCCCGGGCGTGGGCGAGCACGAGCGGCTGATCCACGCGATGGAAGGACTCGCCGAAGGTGACCAACTCGACCGATCCCGCGGCGGCTTCCACCTCCTCCGCCCGGCCCACCTTCCACTCGATATTCCTCGCGCCCACCCGCGCCGCTTCCCCCCGGCCGGCCTCGATCATCTCCGGCTCGGGGTCCACGGCCCAGACATGACGGAAATGCGGTGCCAGCGGAATCGCCACCCGGCCGGGACCGCATCCGAGATCCAGGAGCACTCCCCGGCCGGTTATTCCCGCCCTCTGCCGGAGATCATCGAGCATGGAGGCGGGATACGCGGGGCGGTAGCGGACGTAGGCCCGGGCGGTTCCCACGAACGCGTCCGCCGGAAACTCAGGCACGAAGCGATTGCATCAACGTCGCATCCCCTTCTTGTCGAGTTCCGTGAGGAACACTCTCGCCCGGCCGAGCCCCGGATCGATCGCGAGCGCGCGCTCGGCCGCCGTCCTCGCCTCGGCCCGCCGGCCCAGCCCGTTGAGCGCCAGCGCGTAATCGGCCCACGCCGGCGCCTTGAAGTATGGATACCGGCGCAACCCCTCCCGGAACCACTCCTCCGCCTTCGCGTGGTCCTTCCGCTGGAGGGCGAGATACCCGAGGTTGAACCGCACGTCGGGATCCGGGAAGACGAGCAGGGCGCGCTCGAACTCCTTCGCCGCCTCGTCCATCCGCCCCTCCCGCATCCTGGCGATCCCGAGCCGGAACCTTAGTTCGCCGTCGCGCGGCGCCAGCATGAGGCCGTGCTCCAGGATCGCGGCCCCGTCCGGGCGGAGCTCGCCGGCCACGACGTAGGCGCCGACCATGAAGGGACGCAGAAGGACCGCCGGGAACAGGAGCACGACCAGCAGGATGAGGCGTGCCGCGGGGGGGAACCTGAGATCCCCCCCCCCGCGTTCCGGGACGGCTGCCGCGAAACCCCAGAGTACGAGACAGGCCGTCGGAAAACAGTGGAACGGGAACGCGACGAGGCTCTCCCCCACCACCGTCGCCGCGACCGCGAGCCCCGCGCTCCGCCGCAACCTGTCCTCTCCAGTCGTCCGACGGATCCCCGAAAGGCCGATCCACGCGAACGCGCCGAACATGAATACGATAATGCCGGTGCAAGCCAATCCCCCTTCCGCCAGCAACTGGAGTGGATCGCTGTGCGCCAGGTTCGTGATGCCCGCATACATCGGCCGTCCATTGCCCGCCTCCTGCAACTTCATCGCGTAGTCGGGGTAGCGTCGGCCATACTGGCCCCATCCCATTCCCAGGACCGGGTGATCCTTGAACATCGCGATCGCCACCTTCCACATGAAGGCCCGAGTCGCCACGCCGGGGTCGTTGCCCGTGATCCCGAGCGCGACCCGGCTCCGGAGTGGAGCCCATACCGCCACAAGGAACACGGTGCCCATCAATCCCCCGGCAACCACGCGCCGTATCCGTGCGTCTCCGGCGAGCAGGCCTAGCACCAGCAATCCCGCCCCCAGCCCAATCCATGCGGATCGTGTCTCGGTCAGCAGAATGGCCAACAGGAAGAGGGCCACCGCACCACCGGCAGCCCAACGACCTGGACGGCTCCGGGCGCCGAGGACCCCGGCGAGACCAACGACGGCCAGCGGCGCAAGATACTCCGCCAGCAGGTTCGGGTTCCCGAACGTGCCGTAGACGACGTGTCTGCCCTCGCGCGCACTGTGCCACACGGGCAAGCCGGCCGCCTGCGCCAGCGACAGCAACGCGTTGATCACGCCCGCGACCATGATGGCAGTGACGAGCGAGTCCGACGCCCAGTGGGGGCGCCTGCCGATTCCCACCGCGACACAGCAGATGATGGTCCCGAGAAACAGGATCTCGCCTGTCACGAATTTCGGAAGCAGGAAGCGCTCGGAAACAAGGTCCGACCAGACGAGGGCCGGAATGACGAAGCAGGCCGTGATCCCTATCCTCAGGAACCGGTCCGCGAGCCTCGAGGCGTTCTCTGACATGGCCCCATTGTAGAGCCCACATGCGGTCACAAACCGTGACCGCATTGCATTGAATTGGACCAATATCCCATTGTGGAACCTCGTTGACCAAAGTGTAGTTGACTAAACAGTAGAGGATAGGCACAATGGGCTGCCCCGGGAGACGGGGACGGAGGCATTGATGAGGTTCACGGCACAAGAGGAGTACGGACTGCGGTGCATGGTCCAACTGGCCAAGCACGAGGGCCAGAAGCCGGTCACGATCCACGTGATCGCCGCGGGCGAGCACCTGACCCCGGCGTACGTGGGCAAGCTCATGCGCATCCTGCGCCAAGGCAAGCTCGTGGACGCCGTGCACGGCCCCGCGGGAGGCTACACGCTCGCCCGGGCCGCCCGGGCCATCCCCGTCGGCGAGATTCTGGGCGTCCTCGACGGCCGGCTGTTCGAGGCCAAGGAGTGCGGCAAGATGCCGGGCGGACACCTCGCATGCGTCCACACGAGCGAGTGCGCGGTCCGGTCGCTCTGGGCCTCGCTCGACCTGCTCACCAGCCGCGTAGTCAACCGGGTCACGCTCGCCGACCTCGTTCGGCCAGAGCAGTCGCTTTCCCGGCTCATCCACGACCAGATCCCGGCCACCCTCGCGGGCCCGGGCGCCCGCGCCGTGGCCGGAGCGGTCCGATGAGCTCCTCCCTCGAGATCCGGAACCTCCGCGTCGCGGTCGCGGGCAAGGAGATCGTCCAGGGGATCACGCTCACGATCCGGGCCGGCGAGAAGCACGCGCTCATGGGCCCCAACGGCTCCGGCAAGAGCACGCTCTCGAACGCGCTCATGGGCCACCCCGCGTACACGATCCTCTCCGGCGAGATCCTCCTCAACGGCGAGGACATCGCCAAGATGCCCGCCGACGAACGGTCGCGGAAGGGCCTCTTCCTCGCGTTCCAGTACCCGGTCGCCATTCCCGGCGTATCGGTCGCGAACTTCCTGCGCTCCGCGGTGAAGGCCCGGGTCCCCAAGAACGTCAAGGACGGCGACTCCGAGGCCATGCGCGGATTCCGAAAGACGCTCAAGGCCGCCATGGACGAGCTCTCGATCGACCCCGCGTTCGCGACCCGCTACCTCAACGACGGGTTCTCGGGCGGCGAGAAGAAGCGGATCGAGATCCTGCAAATGGCGATCCTGAAACCGTCCATCGCGATCCTGGACGAGACCGACTCCGGGCTCGACATAGACGCGCTCCGCGTGGTCTCGGACGGCATCAACCGCGTCTGCGGGCCCGAGACGGGCGTGCTCCTCATCACCCACTACCAGCGGCTCCTGAACTACGTGAAGCCGGACTTCGTCCACGTGCTCATCCACGGCCGAATCGTGCGGTCGGGCGGGCCCGAACTCGCGCTCGAGCTCGAGGCCGGCGGGTACGAGTCCTTCGGCCTCGCGCCGGACCGGGCCGCGGGAGGCTGACGCCATGGCGCCCGACGACGCGCAGGCCCAGGTCAGCAGGATCGGCGACGACTACGCCGAACGGTACGGGTTCCACGACCCTTCCGAGTACCTGAAGAACGCGCCCGTCGGGATCTCGCACGCGCTCGTCGAGTCGATGACCCGGGTCAAGGGCGAACCCGAGTGGATGCGCGAGTTGCGGCACAAGGCACTGGACACGTTCCTGGCAAAGCCCATGCCCACCTGGGGCAACACGGGGCTCCTCAACGCGATCGACTTCGACAAGATCCACTACTACGTCCGCCCGCAGGACCGCGAGGGCCGGACGTGGGAAGAGGTGCCGGACGACATCAAGAAGACGTTCGACCGGCTGGGCATCCCCGAGGCCGAGCGCAAGTTCCTGGCCGGCGTGTCGGCCCAGTACGAGTCTGAAGTCGTGTACCACTCGATCAAGGAAGAGCTCACGAAACAGGGCGTCATCTTCATGGGCATGGACCAGGGGCTCAAGGAGCACGAAGACATCGTCCGCAAGTACTTCGGCACCGTCATCCCCGTCGCGGACAACAAGTTCTCGGCGCTCAACAGCGCGGTCTGGTCCGGCGGATCGTTCATCTACGTTCCCAAGAACACGGACGTCGGCATCCCGCTCCAGGCGTACTTCCGCATCAACGCCGAGAACATGGGCCAGTTCGAACGGACGCTCATCATCGCGGACGAGGGTTCCCGCGTGCACTATATCGAGGGTTGTACCGCCCCCATCTACTCCTCGGACTCCCTGCACTCGGCCGTGGTCGAGCTGATCGCGATGCCCGGCGCCCATATCCGGTACACGACCATCCAGAACTGGTCCCACAACGTCCTCAACCTCGTTACCAAGCGCGCGATCGCGCACGAGAACGCGGTGGTGGAGTGGGTGGACGGGAACATCGGGTCGAAGTTCACGATGAAGTACCCGTGCGTCTACCTCAAGGGCGAAGGCGCCCGGGGCGAGATCCTGTCCATCGCCTTCGCCGGCGACGGCCAGCACCAGGACGCGGGGGCGAAAATGTACCACCTCGCGCCGAACACGAGCTCCCGGATCACGTCCAAGTCCATATCCAAGGACGGAGGCCGCGCCACCTACCGCGGCATGGTCCGGGTCCAGCCCAACGCCACGGGGTCGAAGGTGAGCGTCGAGTGCGACGCGCTCCTGCTCGGCACCGCGGCCCGGTCGGACACCTACCCCACCATGGAGGTCAGCGGCGAGGCGGTAAAGGTCGAGCACGAGGCCCGAATCTCCAAGATTTCGGAGGAGCAGGTCTTCTACCTCCAGAGCCGCGGGCTCTCGGCGGACGAGGCCCGGCTCCTGATCGTGAACGGGTTTATCGAACCGTTCACGAAGGCCCTGCCGATGGAGTTCGCGGTCGAGCTCAACCGGCTGATCGAGCTCGAGATGGAAGGGGGGGTCGGATGAGCGTCGCCGCCGACGGCTCCTGGCTCGAGGACCTCCGCCAGCTCGCGTGGGAGTGGTACCACGACGCGCCGGAGCCCTCGCGGTCCGTCCACCTCTGGCGGTACACGGACCCCGCGATCTTCCGTATCCCGGAGCAGATCATCGACGCCACGCCCCGTCCCGGGCTGATCGCGCCCGAAGGCCCGATCCCCACCGGGATCGAGGTGCTCGACCTCGTCGAAGCCGCGATGAGCCGCCCGGAGCTGGTCCGGGACCGGCTGGGCGCGGCCGTGCGGCCGGTGGCCGGCAAGCTCGAGGCGCTTAACTTCGCCCGGTTCCAGCACGGGCTCGTGGTCCATGCCCCGGCGGGCGTCGTCGCCGCTACCCCCCTCACGCTCGTGTCCAAACTCGGCGGCCCCCGGTTCAACGCCAGCCGGATCCTCGTGATCGCGGACGAGGACTCGGACCTCACCATCGTGCGCTCCTACGGCGCCGGGGACCGGAAGGGCGAGATCCAGGCCAACGGCGTCATCGAGGTCTTCGCGGGGGCCCGAGCGCACGTCCGGCTCATCGTGATCCAGGACCTCCAGCCGGAAGCCCGGCTGCACCTCGCCCAGCGGACGGTCGCGGATCGCGACGCGCGGGTGGAGACCATCGTCGCGTCCCTGGGCGGCGCCGTGATGAAGGCCGATATCGGCACGGTCCTCGCGGGCAAGGGCGCCGAGTCCGAATCGTGGGGCGTCGTCGTCGGCGACGGCGCCCAGCACTTCGACCATCACACGGTCCACACGCACACGGCCGGCCACACGCGGAGCCGGTTCAACTACAAGACCGTGCTCAAGGGACACGCGCGGTCGGTTTACACGGGCTCGATCCGGATCGAAAAGGACGCCGCCAACTGCGAGGCGTACCAGGAGAACCGGAACCTGATGCTCGAAGAGACCGCGCACGCGGATTCGATCCCGGAGCTCGAGATCCTGAACAACGAGGTTCAGTGCACGCACGGCGCCACCATGGGGCCGATCGAGCCCGAGTACCTCTTCTACCTCGAGTCGCGAGGGATACCGCACGACGACGCCGTCCGGCTCTTCGTCGACGGCTTCGTGACCCCCGCGTTTAACCGGGTCCCGCCCGCAGTCGAAGCGTCCCTGCGCGGCCACCTCGCCGGCCGGATGGAGCGGCTCTGATGGCGCTCGACGTGACCGCCCTCCGCCGCGACTTCCCCATCCTCGCCCGGCAGGTGCACGGGCGGCGGCTCGTGTACCTCGACAACGCGGCGACGACGCAGAAACCCCGCGCGGTCATCGCCGCCCTCTCGGACTTCTACGAGAACCATAACGCGAACATTCACCGGGGCATCCACACCCTCGCCGAGGAGGCCACGGCGCTCTACGAGGCGACGCGCGAGCGAACCGCGAAGTTCCTCGGGCTGTCCGAGTCCTCGGGCGTGGTCTTCACCCGTAACGCGACCGAGGCCATCAACCTCGTGGCCTTCGCCTGGGGGCGGCCCCGCCTGAGCCCGGGCGATGAGATCGTCCTCACGGTCATGGAGCATCACAGCAACATCGTGCCCTGGATCGAGCTCGCGAAGGAGACCGGCGCCATCCTCCGGCACGTCCAGCTCAAGCCCGACGGTACGCTCGACCTCGACCACTACCGGTCCCTGCTCTCGCCGAAGACCAGGTTCGTGACCGTGACCCAGGTCTCGAACGTGCTCGGCACGATCAACCCGGTGAAGGAGATGGCCCGCGACGCGCACCGCGTCGGCGCCCTGATCCTCGTCGACGGCGCCCAGAGCGTCCCGCACATGCCGGTCTCGTTCGCCGACCTCGAGTGCGACTTCCTGGCGTTCTCGGCGCACAAGATGCTCGGCCCCACGGGCGTCGGCGTGCTGATCGCCCGCAAGGACCGGCTCGAGGGGATGGAACCGTTCAACACCGGCGGGTCCATGATCCGGGAGGTCAAACTGGACTCCGCCACGTGGGCCGAGGTGCCGTGGAAGTTCGAGGCGGGCACCCCGAACATCGCGGACGTCGTCGCCTTCGGCGCCGCGCTCGACTACCTGACCCGGGTCGGGATGGCTGAGGTCCGGGCCCACGAGGTCGCGCTCACGGGCTACGCGCTCGACCGGCTGCGCGAGCTGCCGGGGCTAACTGTCTTCGGACCCCCCGCGCCCTCGGCGCGGGGGGGTGGGATCTCGTTCGCGGACGGGACCATCCCCCCGCACGACCTGGCCCAGGTCCTGGACCGGTCGGGCATCGCGATCCGGGCGGGCCACCACTGCGCCCAGCCCCTTATGCGCGTCCTCGGCGTGTTCTCGACCGCCCGCGCGAGCTTCTACCTCTACAATGACCGTGATGACGTGGACGCCCTCATCGAGGGGCTCCAGGAAGCGAGGAAGTTCTTTGGACCGGCCTGAAGTCGATCTCGACGACCTCTACCGCGACGTGGTCATGGACCACTACCGGTCGCCGCGCGGCCGGCAGGAGCTTGACCGCGCCGACCTCTCGAACTCGGGGCAGAACCCGCTCTGCGGCGACGAGGTGCACCTCGACGTCAAGCTCGACGGCGGGAAGGTGGCCAAGGTCCGCGCCGACAGCCATGGCTGCGCGATCAGCGTCGCCTCGGGGTCGATGATGGCCGAGCTGCTCGAGGGCCGAACGGAGACCGAGGCGAGACAGCTCGCCGAGGCGTTCCGGCTCATGATGCACGGGCAACCCCTGCCGCCGAACATCGACCTCGGCGACCTCAAGGCCCTCGAAGGCGTCAAGAAGTTCCCGGTGCGGATCAAGTGCGCGCTCCTGCCATGGACGACCCTCACGGACGCGCTCGACGCCCACGAGCACGGGCAGGCGCCCGCCGTGCCGACGACCACGGAGGGGTCGGCCGATCCGATCGCGCCGCCCGGCGAGCCGATGCCGACGAAGGAGCAGGTCATGGACGCCCTCCGGGCCGTCGAGGACCCCGAGATCGCGCTGAACATCGTGGACCTCGGGCTCATCTACGGGATCGAGTTCGACGAGTCGGAGCGGCTGGTCAAGGTCAAGATGACGCTCACGACGCCGTACTGCCCCTATGGCCCCGAGCTCGTGGCGCAGGCCAAGGGCGCAATCACGTCCCTCGACGGCGTCAAGTTCGCGGACGTCCAGCTCGTCTGGGAGCCGCTCTGGGATCCCAAGACGATGGCCGCGGACCACGTCAAGGACCGGCTCGGGCTCTGGTGAAGCCGAAACTCTCCGTCTCCGTCATCGCCCACAACGAGGCGCGGGAACTGCCGGACTGTCTCGCGTCAGTCCGGGGGCTCGCCGGCGAGGTCGTGGTCGTGGACTGCGACAGCCGCGACGGCACCGGCGCGGCGGCGAAGCGTCTCGGCGCCCGCGTATTCCGGCGGCCCAATCTCATGAACCTCAACGTCAACAAGGCGTACGGGATATCGAAGACGCATGGGGAGTGGGTCCTCTACCTCGACCCCGACGAGCGACTCACGGCGCCGCTGCGGCGGGAGATATCGCGCGTCATCGCCTCCGACAGCGCGGCCGACGCCTACGAGCTCCCCCGCCGGAACTTCTACTTCGGCCGGTGGCTCAAGTGGGGCGGCAAGTACCCGGACGCCCAGCGGCGGCTCTTCCGCCGCGGCCGCGCGCGCTTCCCCGCGAAGCACCTGCACGAGCGCGTGACGGTGAAGGGATCTCTCGGGCGGCTCCTTGAGCCGTTCGACCATCACCCATACCCGGACCTCGACGCCTTCCTGCGCAAGGCGCTCTTCTACGCCGACTTCCAGGCGAAGTTCCTGAAGGCGCGCGGCGCGCGGCCGGGATTCGTGATGGCGGTCCGCTATCTCGCGTGGACACCCGCGCGGCGGTTCGTCTCGCGCTACCTCCTCAAGCTCGGGTTCCTCGACGGACGCCTCGGCTTCCTCGCGGCGGCCCACGACACGCTGACGCAGGTCATGACCTACGCCGCCCTGAGGCGGACGCCTCCGGCGGATCGCCCCTGATCCGGCGGAGGCGAAGGCTCAGCCGCCCCGGCTGAGCCCCTTGACTAGTCCCATTCCAGACCATACAGTGAGGTTGGCCCTGCGCTGCTCGTAAGGGTGGGCGAAAAAATTGAACCGATACCAAAGTGAGGGGGCCTTAAACAGGGTATGTGGTGTGCTGCGTCCTCCAGAAAGAGGATGCTCCCAAACCCTTCCCTCGTGGCCCCACCCTTAGTTTAAGGGTTCAACTTTGAGTAACCCCCGACGGCAGAGGCGGAGCCAGGCTTTTTGATTCGGGTGATTCGGGTGATTGATTCGGGGACATCCTTCGGATCACCGGATTCTCGCGGTACCCCGGCCCGGGATTCGACCTGACAAGACAAACTGGATCATCCAACGTCGGTGGAGGGAGAGAGAATCCGTTGATCCGAAGGATGTCCCCGGGATGATGTCCCCGGGATGAAGGAACAGTCCGAGCTCTTTGCCGGCGTCAACCGGCCACCGCTCGCGAAGCGGATGGCCCCCCGTTCGCTCGACGAGTTCGTGGGCCAGGACCACCTGCTCGGGCCCGGCAAGCCCCTCCGCACCCTGATCGAGACCGACCAGCTCAGCTCCCTGATCCTGTGGGGTCCCCCGGGGTGCGGCAAGAGCGCGATCGCGGGGCTGATCGCCGGCCGGACGAAGTCCGAGTTGGTCCGACTCAACGCCGTCACCTCCACCGTCGACGACCTCCGGACCCTCAAGAAGGAGTCCCAGGGCCGCCGGTCCTCCGGACAGCGCACGATCCTGTTCCTCGACGAGATCCACCGGTTCAACAAGGCCCAGCAGGACGCCCTGCTCCCGGACGTCGAGGAGGGGCTCTACATCCTCGTCGGCACCACGACGCACAACCCGTTCTTCTACGTGAACCGGGCCCTGATCTCGCGGTCCCGGGTCTTCACCTTCGAGCCGCTGACGCCCGAGTCCCTGATCGTGCTCCTGAAGCGGGCGCTCGCCGACCCCGAACGGGGGCTGGCCGCCATGGGCGTCGAGGCCGAGCCGGAGGCGCTCGAGGCGATCGCCCGGTCCGCCGAGGGCGACGCGCGCGGGGCCCTCAACGGGCTCGAGCTCGCCGTCATGGCCAACGCCCCCAAGGCAGGCACGCTCCGGCTGACGGTCGCCCACGTCAAGGACGCGCTCCAGAACAAGCACATGCGGTACGACCGCGACGAGGACGAACACTACGACATCATCTCCGCGTTCATCAAGAGCGTGCGCGGGTCCGACCCGGACGCCGCCATCTACTGGCTCGCGCGCATGATCGCGGGCGGCGAGGACCCCCGGTTCATCGCCCGGCGGCTCGTGATCCTGGCCAGCGAGGACGTCGGGAACGCCGACCCGCGCGGCCTGCTGATGGCGTCGGCCGCAATGCAGGCCGTGGACACGATCGGGCTCCCCGAGGTCCAGATCATCCTCGCCCACGTGACGGCCTACCTCGCCTGCGCCCCCAAGAGCAACGCCTCGTACCAGGCCATCAACGCCGCGCTCAAGGACGTGGCCGAACAGCCGCTCCAGCAGGTGCCCAACCACCTGCGCGGCACGGGATACAAGGGCGCCGAAGAGCTCGGCCACGTGGGCTACCAGTACGCGCACGAGGGCGAAGGCGCCTGGGTGGAGCAGGTGTACATGGAACACCCGAAGAAGTACTACCTCCCGACCGACCGCGGCGCCGAAGCCAAGCTCAAGGAATACCTTGACAAGCTCGACGCGCGGCGGAAGAAGGCGTGACCCAGGACGGCCGACGGATGTGGCTGGCTGTCGCGGGAATCCTGGTCCTGCGGGGCGCGCTGCTGGGAATCCCCGCGCTCACGGACCCGACCGAGAGCCGGTACGCGACCATCGCGATGCAGATGGCGGACTCCGGCGACTGGGTGACGCCCCGTCTCTGGCTCAAGGGCGAGCTGGTCCCCTACTGGGGCAAGCCGCCGCTCCACTTCTGGCTCACGGCGGCGTCGTTCAAGGCCTTCGGCCTCTCGGCGTGGGCGGCCCGGCTCCCGAGCTTCCTCGCGGGCGTGCTCACGGTCGCGCTCACGGGCTGGATCGGGTTCCGAATCTGGGACGCGGCGGCGGGGGGGGCGGCGGCGCTCATCCTCGCGTCCGCCCTCCTCTTCTACCCCTACCTCGGGGGGACGATCATCGACATGACGCTCGCGATGACGGTCGGCTTCGCGCTCCTGACGTTCGCCGCCTGCCTGAATCACCGGTCGAGGCGCCCGGGGCTCGCGGCCTTCGCCTTCCTCGCCCTCGGGTTCCTCACCAAGGGACCCGTGGCGATCGCGCTCGTGGGCCTGCCCCTCGTCCTGTGGCTCGCGCTTACGCGCCGCTGGAGGGACCTCGTCCGTGTGCCGTGGCTGGGGGGCGCCTTGCTCTTCGCCATCCTCACGGTGCCGTGGTTCGCGGCGGCCGAACGTGCGACCCCGGGGTTCCTCCGGTACTTCTTCGTGAACGAGAACTTCGGGCGGTTCCTCAGCCACAACTACGGCGACCTCTACGGCGCCGGGCACCGGTACCCCTACGGCACGATCTGGCCCGCGCTGTTCGCGTGCTTCCTGCCGTGGAGCACGGTGCTCGTGTGGGTCCTCTGGCGGAAGGGCTCGGCAGTCCGCCGCGACCCCTGGCTCGTCTTCGCCCTCTGCTGGGGGCTCGGTCCCGCGATCCTGTTCACCGTGGGCCGCCAGTGGCTGCCGGCCTATCTCCTGCCCGGCCTCCCGGGCCTCGCCCTCGCCACGGCCCGGCTCGCGGGCCTTCGGCCGCGCGCCCTGATCGCCTGGGCGTTGTTCGTGCCGGTCGCCGCCTGCGCCGTCGTGCCCGCGAGCGTCATCATCGACGACCAGCGGTCGTGCCGGACGATCATCGGCATGATTGCGGACCGGCCCGAGGCGCGGCGAATGCAGGTCGTCTTCTACCCCCGCGTCCCCCACTCGGCCCAGTTCTACGGGAAGATGGCGGGCCTGACGGTTTCCCCGATTGCCGCCGATGACGCCGCGCTGAGGAAGACCGTCCCCGGCCGGCTCCTGGTCGTCCCCGGCCCGCGGGATTCCCTGACGGCGCCCATGCGGTCACGCCTGCGCGGCGTTGCCGTTATCGCCACGGGCCGCTGGGCCGCCTGTATATGGTGATAACGATCGCACGCCGGCCTTCGCCGGACGTTGCCACCGAAGCGGTGGTAACATCCACGACATGAAGATCACGCTGGATCGCGCCGAATACCTGGACAAGGTCTACGCCTGCTGGCTCGGCAAGAACGTGGGCGGCACCCTCGGCGCGCCGTACGAGACCCGGAAGTACGTGAACAACCTCGACTTCTTCTCCCCCGTCCCCAAGGAACCCGCGCCCAACGACGACCTCGACATCCAGCTCGTCTGGCTCCAGATGCTGGAAGAGAAGGGGCTGCCGCCCCGGCTCCCGTGGTTCGCCGAATACTGGAGCAGGCACCTGACCGCGTACCCGTGGAACGAATACGGCTTCTGCGCCCGCAACCTCGAGCGCGGCCTCATGCCCCCGGTCTCGGGGTGGTTCGAGAACTACTACGTCGACGAGGAAGGCTCCCCGATCCGCAGCGAGATCTGGGCCTGCGTCGCGCCCGCGGACCCCGAGCAGGCCGCAGCGCTGGCCTGGATGGACTCCGCCATGGACCACGCCGGCGGCGAGGGCACGAACGGCGAGATGTTCATGGCCGCGATGGAGAGCGCGGCGTTCGTGCTCAGCGACCCCGAGGAACTCATCGAGCTCGGGCTGTCCATGATCCCGCCCTCCTGCTCGATCGCGCGCGTAGTCCGCGAGGCACTCTGGTGCCACCGGAATGGCAAGAACTGGGCCGAGGCCCGGGAGCGGATCGTCAAGACCTTCGGCCACGACCAGCCGTGCAACGCGATCCCGAACCACGGGTTCATCATCCTGGGCTGGCTCTACGGCACGGACTTCGGCGACCGGCTCTGCAAAGCTGTGAACTGCGGCTACGACACCGACTGCACCGGCGCGACGCTGGGGTCCCTGCTCGGCATCCTCGGCGGCACCGCCGCCATCCCGGCCAAGTGGAGCGATCCCGTCGGCAAGACGATCGCGCTCCACAAGTTCACGCGGACGACCAAGGCGCCCAAGACGCTCCAGGAGGCCGCCGACCGGACGGCCGCCCTCGCCGAGAAGTTCTCCGCCCGGACGGACAGCCCCGTCGCGTTCGGGTCCAAGACCGAGGTCCCGGAGGCGGCTCGCCCCGGTCTGTTCCGGACCGCCAAGGCCCGCCGGGTCCTCCTCGAGGACCTGCGCGCCGAATGGACCGCCGACCGCGATCTGGACATCGGGCTCCACCTCAACGGGAACCCGGTCCTCAGGCCCGGCGAGGTCCGGACCGTCGAGGTCGCGTTCCGCCGCGACGGCGCCGACGTGGCCGGCGCGCCTACGATGCAGGGCCCCCCGGGCTGGACAATCTCGGGGGACGGCCATACGTTCACGGTGAAGGCGGGCGACACGGCGAAGCCGGCCAAGCTCCGGGTCATGGCCGAGGTTTCGGGGCGGTCGTACCAGGGCGAGTTCACGATCCTCGGCCCGGATGAGGCCAAGGGTTACCCCGCGGCCGCCAATGTCGAGTACTGTCCCGTGTGCCACGGAAGGAAGGGATCGTGCCTGTGCCGGAAATAGACGACGACACCACCAAGGGAGGGCCGGCGCCCGAAGCGGGCGAGCACCTCCGGGTCTTCACGGGCAAGGCCATCACCGTGACCTACGACGACCGGCTGTGCATGGCCGCGAGCGAGTGCAACCGCGCCGGAGGCCAGCTCTTCGTCAAGGGGCGGAAGCCCTGGTGCCTCCCCGACGAAGTCCCCGCTGCAACCGTGGTCGAAATCGTCAAGCGCTGTCCCGCGGGAGCGCTCTGGTACACGCGCCAGGACGGCGGCCCCGAAGAGGCCCCGCCCCCGCGCAACGTGGCCGTCGTCACGAACAACGGCCCCCTGTACGTCAGCGGCGACCTCCGGATCAAGGGCATCCCCGCGGACATGCCCGGGGTCCGGTGCCGGGCCGCGCTCTGCCGGTGCGGGCGGTCGGCGCTCAAGCCTTTCTGCGACGACCAGCACGAGGAGCCGTGCTTCGACGACTCCGGCGCGGTCGGCGACTCTGGGTCGGGACTCCAGGCCGAGGGAGGACCGCTCACGATCGTCCCGCAGGAGGACGGCAATCTCACCGTCGACGGCAACCTCACGATCGTGGCCGCGAGCGGCCGCGAGGCGTGGAAGGGCACGACGGTGGAGCTGTGCCGCTGCGGCCAGTCGAAGGACAAGCCCTTCTGCGACTTCTCCCACGTCGCCGCCGGGTTCAAGGCTGACTGACCAGTCGGTCCTCGCTTCCAAGGTCCCGCTGCGGCTGGCGGGGACGACGCTGCTCGATTACCTCTCGAGCAGGTTCCGCTACAAGAACCGGGAGACCTGGGCCGGGCTGATCGCGGCCGGCGTCGTGACCGTCAACGACGAGCCGGGCCGGCCCGGGTTGAAGCTCCGGCACGGGGACCTGGTGGCCTACGCGGTAGAGCTCAAGGAGCCGCCCGTGGACACGCGCATCATCGTCCTCCACGACGAGCCGGCCTTTGCCGTCGCGATCAAGCCCGGGCAACTTCCGTCCCACGCCGACGGCAACTTCATCAAGCACACGTTCATCCATCTGATCCAGGGCATGCTGAAGAAGGGCCCGGGCGACGCCCGGCTCGTCCACCGGCTCGACCGCGAGACCAGCGGGCTCATGATCGTCTCGCGGGACAAGGAAGCCCACGCCAACCTCATGCGCCAGTTCGCGGCCGGGACGGTGGAGAAGACGTACACGGCCGTGGTCACGGGCCGGATCGGCCAGGAACGCTTCGAGGTCTCGGGGCCACTCGGCCGGGACCCGGCGAGCGCAATCTCGGTCAGGCACGCCCTCGTGCCCGCGGACACGCCCGGGGCGAAGGACTCGCGGACGGAGTTCGTCGTGGAACAGGTGCTCAAGGACGCGACGGTCGTCCGGTGCATTCCCCACACCGGCCGCACCAACCAGATCCGGGTGCACCTCACGTCGATCGGCCATCCGATCGTGGGCGACAAGCTCTACGGGAAGACGGACGAGGAGTTCCTGGCCTTCGTACGGCACGTGCGCGCCGGCGGCGACCCCGGGTATGCCGGCCACGCGGAGACCACGCGCCAGCTACTGCATGCCTCGACGCTTTCATTCGACCATCCCAAGACGGGCGAGCGGGTAACCTTCACCGCCGAGCTCCCCTTCGACATCCGGGACTACATCAGCATGCACAGGGAGCCGGCTCCCCGGGTGCAACCCTAGCCTGAGTTCCGCAGTTGCGGGAGGGGCGTGGTGGTTTTGCAGGGCTTTTG
>ERZ1292640.14-Hain-H43-02um-R1-14-length-188701-cov-20_pt1 | contig 188701 bp, 158 predicted proteins | sample MGYA00564404_ERZ1292640 | MGnify/ENA primary metagenome ERZ1292640 (study PRJEB36523, sample SAMEA6512636) | groundwater metagenome | collected 2019-01-08 | study: AquaDiva: Metagenomics assemblies of 32 groundwater samples
GTCGCCCCGACGAAGCCCCGGGCTTTAGCCCGGGGAGAGGAGTCCGGTTCACTTCACGTTTGTGGCTTCTACGGTTTGCGAAGGTCCGGGATTCGGCCAGCACTGGCTCTATGAAGTGAGCACGCGGCCGCACGTGCCCTCGCCCCGGGTCGCGGTGCTGCCGGGCGCTGACGCGGCATTCGCCTCCGCCACGATTGCGGATGCGAAGGGGGAACGTTCGCGCGCACTCGTGGAGTTCAACGCTCTCTACGTCCTCCTGCCCGATATCACCGAAACCCGGTGCGCGCTGGGCCACGCCCTCGTTCAGATGGGGCGGTACAGGGAAGGCTACATGCATGTTCGGGCCGCTGCAGAGGATGGTATGGTGACCTGCAATGAACCTGCACTGCTAGACTGGGCCGTGGCGGCAATGGTGCTAGGACGTGAGACGGAGGCTCTGGATGTGTACCGGCGAGCTCTAGTCAGCTACAAGCGCTGGCCGACTGTGCTGATTCCCGCCCTCCAGAGCCGGCTTTGAACTGTGGGGGTGAACGCACCCCACGATTCCATCCGCCAGTTCTCTGGGATGATCAAGCATCCGCTGCGGCTGCGAAGCCAGATCTCCTCCTGCGAAGCTTGGATGGCCGCCAGCGCCGCGGTAACGCCATGGCCCTCGCGTTTGCCCAACCTGTATAATCTCGTTATGTCTTGATCCGCATAACGCTGCCGGGCTCGACGCCGGTCCGCAAAGGAGCCTATTCCATGGACATGATCGCACTGGTGTACTGCGCCGTCGTGGCGGGCGCCGCGCCACTCGGCTCGGATGCCGCGGCCGGATCGACGGTCATGGCGGAGCCGGTGGCGGTCGCGGATGAGGCACCCCAGGCGGCCGCCCTCGAGGACCTCGAGACCCGGATCGTGGCACTCGAGGAGGCGCGCCGGATCGGGGACAGCGTGACGGCGGGCGAGAAGGGGTTCGCGATCCGCTCGGCCGACGGCGCGTGGCGGCTCGGGTTGCGCGGCGTTCTTCAGTTGGATACGCGTGAGTACCTGGGCCGGTGCGCCCCCGTCTTCGTCGACACGTTCTTCCTGAAGCAGGCCCGCATGGTGTGGGATGTTCAGGGCTACGACCGGGTCTCGCTCAAGTTCGTGCCGGACTTCGGGAACGGCAAGGCGGTCATCATCGACGCGTACGCCGAGGGGCGCCTCCGGCCCGAGCTGCGGGTCAAGGCGGGGAAGTCCAAGCCGCCGATCGCGCTCGAACGGCTCCAGGGCGACGCGGTCGTGGCGTTCACGGAGAGGGGGGTGACCCAGATCCTGACCCCGTCCCGGGACATCGGGTACTCGCTGCTGGGGACGGTTGGCGGGGGACTCCTTTCGTACGAAGCCGGCATCTACAACGGGGCCGCGGACGGGGACAGCCCGGACGCCGACACGGCGGAGCGGAAGGAGTTCGCGGGCCGGATCTTCGCGCACCCGCTACGGGCGCTGGGCGTGCGGGCGCTCAACGCGCTCGGGGTCGGCGTGGGGGGATCGATCGGGGATCGCGTCGGCTCGACCGCCGCCCCCGGGGTGGCCTCCTACAAGACGCCGGCCCAGCAGACGATGTTCTCGTACCGGTCCACGGTGCTCGCCGACGGCGAGCAGGCGCGGGTGGCTCCGCAGGGCTACTGGTACGCCGGACCCGCCTGGGTGCTCGGCGAGTTCGTCCGGTCGGTCCAGCGGGTCAGGGTCGGCTCGTCGCGGGCCACCCTCACGGCCGGCGGCTGGCAGGCGGCCGGCGGGGTCGTGGTCACCGGAGAGGCAGCTTCGTATGATGGGCTGGCGCCCGCGGGGCGGTGCGGCGCGGTGGAGGTGGCCGGCCGGTTCGGCCAGGTCGAGTTCGACTCGAAAGCCTTCCCCGTCTACGCCGATCCCGCGGCGTCGGTGCGCGCGATCCGGTCGTGGGGCGCGGACGTGAACTGGTGGGTACGGAAGGCGGTCCGGCTGAGCCTCGAGTATGACGACTCCAAGTTCCTCGGGGGGGCGACCCGGGGGCGGCGGACGAGGGAGCAGGCGGTCCTGACCCGCGTGCAGGTGATCCTGTGAGGCGGCTCGCGCTCGTGCTGGCGGCGCTCTCCGTGGGCTGGGCGGCCCCGGTCCCGGCTGCCGGGGGAGGGCACCTGCGGCTCGCGACGACGACCAGCGTCGAGAACAGCGGACTGTGCGCCGCGATCCTGCCGGTATTCGAGCGGCGGGCGGGGCTCAAGGTCGACGTGATCGCGGTGGGCACCGGCCAGGCGATCAAGCTCGGGGAGTCCGGCGACGTCGACGTCATCCTCGTCCACGACCCGGCGCTCGAGGAGGCGTTCGTGAGGTCCGGCGCGGGGATCCGGCGGACGCTGGTCATGGTCAACGACTTCGTGATCCTGGGACCGGCGGCCGACCCCGCGAGCATGCCCTCGTGTGCGTCACCCGCGGACGCGTTCCGGCGGATCGCGGCGGCCGGCGGGCCGTTCGTGTCGCGCGGCGACGGGTCCGGCACCCACCTGCGGGAGAAGTCCCTCTGGAAGGAGGCGGGCACGGCGCCGACGGGCGCCTGGTACATCGAGGCTGGCCAGGGCATGGGGCCCGTCATCCTGATGGCGGGCGAGAAGCGGGCGTACACGCTCACCGACCGCGGGACGTGGCTCGCGATGCAGGACAAGGCGAACCTCGCGGTCGTCTACGAGAACCCGGAGGCGCTCCGGAACGAGTACCACGTCATCGCGGTCAACTCCGCGCGGTGGCCGCACGTGCGCCTGCGCGAGGCGCTGGCGCTCATCCGCTGGCTCGTGTCGCGCGAGGCGCAGGACCTGATCGGCCGGTACCAGAAGGGCGGCGTCCAGCTGTTCAAGCCGGCGGTCCCGGCCCGGTAGGTGGATTTCCTCGCCGAAGGCGCCGCCCAGGCGCTGCGCCTCCTTGCCGGCGGGAACCGGGAGGTCTGGGCGGCGGTCTGGATCTCGGTCTGGGTGGCGTTCGCCTCCACGTGCGTAGCCGCGGTGGTGGGGCTCCCCGTGGGCTACGCGGTGTCGGTCGGCCGGTTCCGGGGGCGGAGGGCGGCACTCGTCGCGCTCAACGCGCTCCTCGGGGTTCCGAGCGTCGGGATCGGGCTCCTCGTCTACTCGTTCCTCTCGAGGCGCGGACCATTCGGATCGTGGGGGATGTTGTTCACTCCGGCGGCGATGGTCATCGGGCAGGCTGTCCTCGCCGCCCCGGTCGTGGCGGCGCTCACCCGGGCGGCGTTCGCCGGACTCGATCCCCGGGCGCGCCAGACCGCGGTCTCGCTCGGGGCGGGGCCGGTGCGGGTGGCGCTGACGGCGGCGCGGGAGCTCGGACCCGCCCTGACGGCGGCGGTGATGGCGGCCTTCGGACGCGTGTTCGGCGAGGTCGGCATCTCGCTCATGCTCGGCGGGAACATCCTGTTCTACACGCGGAACATCACGACCTCGATCGCGCTGGAGACCGCCAAGGGGGAGTTCGCGCTCGGGCTGGCGCTGGGCGGGATCCTGCTCGTGATCTCGTTCGCGGTCAGCCTCGCGGTCCACGTGATGCGGGGCCCCGAGGAGTCCCGGTGACCGGGGCGCCGGCGCTGGCGGCCAGGGGCATCCGGAGGAGCTTTCCGGAGGGGTTCTCGCTCCGGGTCGAGGACTTCGCCGTCGAGGCCGGGAGCATCTGCGGGTTCACGGGGCCCAACGGAGCCGGCAAGACCGTGCTGCTCGAGATCCTGGGGTTGGTGGAGCCCCCGGATGAAGGCGGGATCGAGTTGCTTGGGCGGCGGATCTTCCCGGGCCCCGTGAGCCGCGAGGAGCGGACCGCGCTCACCTTCGTCATGCAGCGTCCCTACCTCTTCCGGGGGACCGTGGCGTGGAACGTCGGGTACGGGCTGGCCGCCCGGGGGTTGGCCGGGCCCGAGCGGAAGCGCAGGGTCGACGCATGCCTGGAGCGGTTCGGGCTGGGGGACCTGGCCGGGGCGGACGTCCGCCGGCTCTCGGGCGGGGAAGCCCGGTGGGTCGCGATCGCGAGGGGCTGCGTCCTCGAGCCCGCGGTCCTGATCCTGGACGAGCCCGATGCGCACCTGGACGAACCCCACGTGGAAGCCCTCGACGGGCTGATCCGGGGGATGCGCGGAAGCACCACGGTCCTGTTCAGCACCCACGACCCGGCCCGGACCCGGATCTGCGACCACGTCTTCGCCCTCGACCAGGGCGCCGTTCAACAGGCGCGGTGAACCCATTCCGCCGTCCCCCCAGGGGTTGACATGGGGGTTAAACAGGACTAAACTAGTCCTGGATGGAGACCCAGGCCGGCGGCGTCGAGATTCTGACCCGGGGGGCGGATTACGCCCTGCGGGCGATGGCCGTGCTGGCGAAGGGCTGGGAGGCCGGCGGGCCGGTGCCGGTCCGGCGGATCGCAGGGGACGCGGGCGTGGCGGAAACCATGCTGCGCAAGCTGCTCCAGAAGCTGGGTCGCGCGCGGCTGGTGGTGTCCGTGCGCGGGATCGCGGGCGGGTTCCGGCTCAGCCGGCCTCCCGGTGAAATCGCGTTCCTCGACGTGATCGAGGCGGTGCAGGGGACGATGGCCGTGAACCGGTGCTTTCTGAAGGGCCGCCCGTGCCCCAACCGGGCGACCTGCGCGGTCCGCCGGGGACTCGGGGAGACACAACGCCGGCTCGTGGCGTCCCTGCGGGACACGACGCTGGCCGGACAGGCGGAGGCATAGCATGGCGAAGCGAAAGATCATCCTCATCGACGAGGGACGGTGCAACGGCTGCGGCCAGTGCGTGGTCGCGTGCGCCGAGGGCGCGATCGAGATCCGCGACGGTAAGGCCCGGATCGTGAGCGAGACCTACTGCGACGGGCTCGGGGCGTGCGTGGGCGAGTGCCCGCGGCGGGCCCTGACGGTCATCGAGCGCGAGGCGCCCGGGTTCGACGAGGCGGCCGTGGCCCGGCACCTGGCCGGGACGGAAGGAGCGGGGGCGCACGCGCCCGCGGCCTGTCCGGGGTCGGCTGTGCGCAGCCTCGGCGGCGCGCCGGCGGTCCCCGCGTCCTCCGCCGGACCGGCGGCTCCCTCGCGGCTCGCGAACTGGCCGGTCCAGCTCGCCCTCGTCCCGCCCGGGGCGCCGTTCCTCCGGGGCGCGGACCTGCTCGTCTGCGCCGACTGCGTGCCCGCCGCGGTCCCGGACTTCCATGAGCGGTATCTGGCGGGGCGTGCGCTCGTCGTGGGATGTCCCAAGCTCGACGATCTCGGGGCCCACCGCGACAAGCTCGCGGCGATTCTCCGGGAGGCCGGCCCCCGGAGCGTGACCGTGCTCCGGATGGAGGTCCCGTGCTGCAGCGCCCTGGCGGGGGCCCTGATCGACGCCCGGGACGAGGTCGCGCCGGCCCTGTCCGTCGAGATCGTGACCATCGGCGTGGAGGGCGGTGTCGTGGAACGCGAGACGGCGTCCGCGGTCACGCGGACCACGGGAGGTGCACCATGAAGTGTCCGGGACAGGATCGGCAGTTCTGGCGTCCGGAGGACCTGACCGAAGCGCCGTGCCCGCAGTGCCACGAGGTTGTCGAGTTCATGAAGGACGACCTCTCGCGGAAATGCCCCAAGTGCGGGACCCGGTTCGGCGATCCCCAGAAGGACATGGGGTGCCTCCAGTGGTGCAAGTACGCGGACAAGTGTCTGGGGGTCAGCAATGTCGAGAGGCCGGCTCCTGCCGCCCAAGACCGGTCCGGCCCGGCCTGACCGCGGGCATCCCCGGGAAAGCCTGACAGGGGTCAGCCCGATTCCTGACCGCGGTGCATACGGCCCCACCCCTCCCGGGGGATACTGGAGGCTCACCAAGGAGGTGACTTCATGAGCATCAAGCGGTCAGCGACCCACGCGGGCGGAGAGCCGGCCCACGACATCCTCAAGGAACTTCATCGTCCCATCGACGTCTTCTTCTCTCCTTCCTCGGTGGCCGTGATCGGGGCCACGGACAAGGTCGGCAGCGTGGGCCGCACCGTGCTCTGGAACCTGATGAGCACGCCGTTCGGGGGCACGATCTACCCCGTGAACCCCAAGCGGACGAACGTGCTCGGGATCAAGGCGTACAAGACCGTCGCGGAGATTCCCGAGCGGGTCGACCTCGCCGTGATCATTCTTCCCGCCACGAGCGTGCCGGGCGTGATCCGCGAGTGCGCCGAGGCGAAGGTCAAGGGCGCCGTCGTCATCTCGGCCGGGTTCAAGGAGCTGGGCCCGTCGGGGGCCGAGCTCGAGCGCCAGGTGCTCGTCGAGGCGCGCAAGGGCGGGATGCGCGTGATCGGGCCCAACTGCCTGGGCGTCATGGCGCCGCTGTCGGGGCTGAACGCGACGTTCGCCAGCAGCATGGCCCGGCCGGGCAACGTCGGGTTCGTGAGCCAGAGCGGCGCGCTGTGCACGGCAGTCCTGGACTGGAGCCGCAAGGAGCTGGTGGGGTTCAGCGCCTTCATCTCGATCGGGGCGATGGTGGACGTGGACTGGGGCGACATGATCCAGTACCTCGGGGACGATCCGCGGACGCAGAGCATCGTGATCTACATGGAGTCCGTGGGGAACGCCCGGTCGTTCCTCTCGGCGGCGCGCGAGGTCGCGCTCACGAAGCCGATCATCGTCATCAAGGCCGGGCGCACGGAAGCGGCCGCGAAAGCCGCCGCGTCGCACACGGGCTCGCTGGCGGGATCCGACGAGGTGCTCGACGCCGCGTTCCGCCGGTGCGGGGTGCTGCGCGTCAACACGATCGAGGACCTGTTCAGCATGTCCGCCGTGCTGGCCAAGCAGCCGCGGCCCAAAGGGCCCAAGCTCCTGATCGTGACGAACGCCGGCGGGCCGGGCGTGCTCGCGACGGATGCTTTCGTGGGCGCCGGCGGCACGCTGGCCACCCTCGATCCCGACACCGTAAAGCTGCTGAGCGCGTTCCTGCCGCCCCACTGGAGCCGGGGTAACCCCCTGGACATCCTGGGCGACGCGGGGCCGGACAAGTACGCGAAGACCATGGAGCTCATGTCCAAGGACCCGGGGTCCGACGGGATTCTCGTGATCCTGACTCCGCAGGCGATGACGGACCCGACGGCGACGGCCCAGGCGATCGTGCCGTACGCGAAGATCGACGACAAGCCCGTGCTCGCGAGCTGGATGGGCGGGCCGGACGTCGCGGCGGGAGAGGCGATCCTGACCGCGGCCAACATTCCGACCTTCGCCGCCCCCGACGTGGCGGCGCGGGCCTTCCGGTACATGTGGGAGTACAGCGACAACCTCAACCACATCTACGAGACTCCGCAGTTGCCCAAGGAGGAGGCGGGCGTGGACCGGAAGGGGGCGGCGAAGATCATCGCGGCGGCGGCGGCGGCGGGCCGGAGCCTGCTGACGGAAGCCGAAGCGAAGGACCTGCTGGCGACCTACGGCATCCCCGTGGCGCGCACGATCGTGGCGACTACCCCGGACGCGGCCGTCGCGGCCGCGGAGAAGATCGGTTACCCGGTCGTGCTCAAGCTCAACTCGGAGACCGTGACCCACAAGACCGATGTCGGCGGGGTCCAGCTCAACCTCGTGACGCCCGAGGGGGTGCGGCGTGCCTGGGACGCCATCGAGGCGGGCGTGACGGCGAAGGCGGGGAAGGCCGCGTTCCAGGGCGTCACGGTCCAGCCGCACGTCAGGATGGAAGGCTACGAGATCATCCTCGGGAGCAGCGTGGATTCCCAGTTCGGGCCCGTAGTCCTGTTCGGCACGGGCGGCCAGCTCGTGGAGGTGTTCCGCGACCGGGCGCTGGGATTGCCCCCGCTTACCACCACGCTCGCGCGGCAGATGATGACCCAGACCCGGATCTTCTCCGCCTTCAAGGGGGTGCGGGGCCGCAAGCCGGTCGACCTGCCCGCGCTCGAGCAGCTCATGGTCATGTTCAGCCATCTCGTGGTCGAGAATCGTCGGATCAAGGAGATCGATGTCAACCCGCTCCTGGTCTCCGCCGACGGTATCGTCGCGCTGGACGCGCGGGTGCTGCTGCACCCGGCCGACGTGGCCGACAAGGACCTGCCGCAGCCCGCGATCCGGCCGTACCCGATCGAGTACCAGTGGGACTTCGAATTGAAGGGCGGCCATAAGTCCCTGATCCGGCCGATCCGGCCGGAGGACGAGCCGCTCATGGTCGATTTCCACCGGCGGCTCTCGGAGCTCAGCGTCTACCACCGGTATTTCGGCAACGTCCCGCTGGCCGACCGGGTGCGGCACGAGCGGCTCACGCGGATCTGCTTCCTCGATTACGACCGGCAGATGGTGCTCGTGGCCGAGGAGAAGACCGCGAAGGGGGAGCGGCAGATCGTGGCCGTGGGCCGGCTCGGGCGCACCGCCGCGGAAGGCGAGGCCGAGTTCGCCCTCCTGATCATCGACCAGTACCAGGGCTCCGGCCTGGGCACCGCCCTGCTGGAGAGGCTCATCGAGGTGGCGCGGGCGGAGGGGATCAAGCGGCTGACGGCCGAGATGCTGGCGGACAACGTCGCGATGAGGCGCCTGGCCGAGCAGCTCGGGTTCAAGCCCATCGCCTCGGACGATGCCACCATCATGCGGTGCGCGTTGGATCTCCAGGGATGAAGGCGGGATAGAGCACAGTCAAGGTGCCATGATCCGGTACCGCATCGCGGTCCACGGCGCCGTGCAGGGGGTGGGTTTCCGGCCGTTCGTCTACCGGCTGGCGCGTGAGCTGGACCTGGCGGGGTGGGTGGTCAACACTCCCCAGGGCGTGGCTATCGAGGCCGAAGGACGGGACGCCGGGCTCGAGGAGTTCCTCGGACGGTTGCGCCGGGACGCTCCGGCGCGGGCCCTGGTCTTGGGGCTCGAGGCCTGGCGGCTGGACCCCAAGGGGCGGTCCGGGTTCGAGGTCCGGGAAAGCGATGCGCGGGGGCCGCGCACGGCGTTCGTCATGCCGGATCTGGCGGTATGCGATGACTGCCTGCGCGAGATGCGGGACCCGAAGGACCGCCGGTATCGCTATCCCTTCGTCAACTGCACGAACTGCGGCCCCCGGTTCAGCGTCATCCTCGACCTGCCCTACGACCGGGCCCGGACGACGATGCGCGCGTTCGACCTCTGTCCGGCCTGCCGCGCCGAGTACGGTAATCCCGCCGACCGGCGGTTCCACGCGGAGCCGGTCGCCTGCCCCGCGTGCGGTCCGGCGCTCGCGTACTGGGACGCCTTGGGAACCGTCCTGGCGACGGGTGAGGAGGCGCTACGACGGTGCGTGGAGACGATCCAGGCCGGCGGGATCGTCGCGGTCAAGGGGCTGGGCGGGTTCCATCTCATGGCCGACGCCCGGCGGGATCCGGTCGTCCGCGAGCTGCGCCGGCGCAAGCACCGGGAGGAGAAGCCGCTGGCCGTGATGGCGCCGTCGCTCGAGGCCGCCGCGAAATGGTGCGAGGTGTCGGCGGCCGAAGCGGCGCTCCTGCGGTCGCCCGAGGCGCCCATCGTCCTGCTGAAGGCACGGATGGGAACGGACGTTTCGTCCGCGGTGGCCCCCGGCAACCCGACCCTCGGCGTCATGCTCCCGTACACGCCCCTGCATCATCTCCTGCTGGAGGCGGTCGGGAGCCCGGTGGTGGCCACGAGCGGGAACCGGTCCGACGAGCCGATCTGCACCGATGAAACCGAGGCGCTCCGGCGCCTCGCCGGGATCGCGGACGGGTTCCTGGTCCACGACCGGCCGATCGCGCGCCACGGGGACGACTCGGTCGTGCGCGTGATTCTGGGCCGCCCCCTGGTCCTGCGTCGCGCCCGGGGGTACGCGCCCCTGCCGGTCGGGTTGGCGGCGTCTTCGCCGCCCGTGATCGCGGTCGGCGCCCACCTCAAGAACGCGATCGCCGTGACCTCGGGGCCGAATGTCTTCGTGAGCCAGCATATCGGCGATCTCGAGACGCCGCAGGCCCTGGAGGCTTTCGGGCGCGTGCTAGAGGACTTCCAGCGGCTGTACGCAGTCACGCCGGCGGCCGTCGTGCACGACCTCCATCCGGGTTACGCCTCGACCGCGTGGGCTTTTCAACGGGGCCTGCCCGCGATCGCGGTCCAGCACCACCGGGCGCACGTGCTCGCATGCATGGCGGAGAACGACCTGGAGGCGCCGTGCCTCGGGGTCGCGTGGGACGGCACTGGCTGGGGCGAAGACGGAACCGTGTGGGGGGGGGAGTTCCTCGGGATCGAGCCCGGCGGACTGGTCCGCCGGGTCGCGCACCTACGCACATTCGCCCTCCCGGGCGGCGAGGCGGCGGTGCGGGAACCCCGGCGGGCCGCTCTGGGGGTGCTCCACGAGCTGTTCGGAGACGCTGTCTTCGCCATGGATCACCTCCACCCCGTCAGGGAGTTCGGCCCGGCCGACCGGGTCCTCCTGCGCGGAATGCTCGAACGCGGCATCAACTCGCCCAGGACCTCGAGCGCGGGTCGCCTCTTCGACGCCGTCGCGTCGATCGCGGGCTCGCGGCAGGTCACGCGGTTCGAGGGGCAGGCGGCCATGGAGCTGGAGTGGGCGGCCGCTTCGGCCGCCCCAATTGACGCTCCGCGCCGCGACTATCCATTCCCGGTGAACGAGCAGGCCGGCATCCTGGTCGCCGACTGGTCGCCGCTCGTGCGCGCGATTCTCGACGACGTGGCGGGCTCCGTCCCCCTCCCGGCGATCGCGGCCGGGTTCCACGCGGCGCTGGCGCGGGTCATCGCGGAGGTCGCCGTCAGGCTCAAGGCGCCGCGCGTCGTGCTCAGCGGCGGGTGTTTTCAGAATGCGCTGCTGCTGGAGGCGGCCGTGGGCGCGCTCCGGCGCGCCGGGATCCGGGCCTACTGGCACCAGCGGGTTCCGCCCAACGATGGATGCATCGCGCTCGGGCAGGCGCTTGCCGCGAGCATCGCTTCGACTCCCGCGGCGGTCGCTTCGGCCGCGCCGTCCGCGTCCGCGGACGCGAGGGTCTGACCGCCGTGTGCCTCGCGATTCCGGGAAGGATCCTGAGCGTCGAGGGCGAAGGACTGGCGCGCTCAGGCGTGGTCGACTTCGCCGGGGTTCGCAAGCGCATCAGTCTCTCGTGCCTGCCCGGGGCCGCGCCCGGGAACTACGTCATGGTCCATGCCGGGATGGCGATCACGGTCGTGGACGAGGCCGAGGCGCTCGGCGTCTTCGAGTACATTCGGGAGGCCGAGGCCGAGGGGGGCTCTACGGCGTGAAGTACCTCGACGAGTACCGCGACGCTGCGACCGCGCGCCGGTACGCGCGGCTGATCGCCAGGCGGGTGACCCGGCCGTGGACGATCATGGAGGTCTGCGGGGGCCAGACCCACTCGATCCTGCGCCACGGCCTCGACCGGCTCCTGCCGGGGGGCGTGACCCTCGTGCACGGTCCCGGTTGTCCCGTCTGCGTGACCCCGGTGGCGCTCATCGACCGCGCGGTCGAGCTGGCGCGGCGCCCGGGCGTCGTCCTCTGTTCCTTCGGCGACATGCTGCGGGTGCCCGGGAGCCGGGGGGACCTGTTCTCGGCCCGGGCGGGCGGTGGCGACGTCCGCGTGGTCTACGCTCCGCTCGACGCGGTGGCCCTGGCGGAGCGCATGCCGGACCGCGAGGTCGTGTTCTTCGCCGTCGGGTTCGAGACGACGGCCCCGGCGAACGCGGTCGCGGTCGCCCGCGCGGCCGAGCTGGCCTTAAGCAACTTCTCCCTCCTCGTCGCGCAGGTGCTCGTGCCGCCCGCGATGGAGGCCATCCTGGCCTCGCCGGGCAACCGGGTCCAGGGCTTTCTGGCGCCCGGTCACGTGATCGCGGTCACGGGCGTCGAGGCGTACGAGACGCTCGCGTCGCGGTGGAAGGTGCCGATTGTCGTCACGGGATTCGAGCCGCTCGACCTACTCCAGGGGATCGCCATGGTGCTCCGCCAGCTCGAGGAAGGTCGCGCGCAGGTCGAGAACCCGTACGCGCGAGCCGTGCGGAGCGGCGGCAACCCGGACGCGCTCGCCCTGCTCGCCCGGGTCTTCGAGGTCGTGCCTAGAAGCTGGCGCGGGATCGGCGAGATCCCGCGAAGCGGGCTGGGGCTGGGCCCCGCCTTTCGCGCGTTCGACGCCGAGAGGAAGTTCGCTCTGACGGGGACGGGGGCGGCGGAGGACGCCGCCTGCATGGCGGGGTCCGTCCTCCGCGGTATCGCGAAGCCGCCCGAGTGCGCGGTGTTCGGCACCCGGTGCACGCCCGAGCACCCGCTGGGGGCGCCCATGGTGTCCGCGGAGGGGTCGTGCGCGGCCTATTGGCGATATCGAAGACCCGGCGTCGGGGTGGGGGCCTAGGTGGAACCCGGCTCCTTCGCGCTCCAATGTCCCATTCCTATATCGGAGTATCCGACTGTCCAAATGGCACATGGCGGCGGCGGCCGGCTCATGCGGAACCTCATAGAGAAGATGTTCATGGCCGCGTTCCGGAACCCGCTGCTCGAGGGGCGGCACGACGGCGCCGTCTTTCCGTCGCCGGGGTCCCGGCTCGCGACCACGACCGACGCCTTCGTGGTGCGGCCGCTCTTCTTCCCGGGCGGGAGCATCGGCACGCTCGCCGTGGACGGGACGGTGAACGACCTGGCCATGTGCGGCGCCCGCCCGGTCTGCCTGTCGGCGGCGTTCATTCTCGAGGAGGGCCTCCCGATGGAGACGCTGTGGAAGGTCGTGGCGTCCATGGCGGAGGCCGCGCGGGAGGCCGGCGTCGCGATCGTGACGGGCGATACCAAGGTCGTGGAAAGGGGCAAGGGCGACGGCGTCTATATCGCGACCGCTGGCGTAGGAGTCCTCGACCACGCCGGGGACATCGGGCCGCGGTCCGTGCGGCCGGGCGACGCCGTGCTCCTGAGCGGGGACGTGGGGCGGCACGGCATGGCCGTCCTCGGGGCGCGCGAGAGCCTCGGCTTCGAGTCCTCGATCGAGAGCGACTGCGCCCCGCTCTGGCCCGCGGTCGACGCGCTCCTGCGCGGCGGCGTCGAGGTGCACTGCCTCCGGGACCTCACCCGGGGCGGGCTCGCGTCGGCGGCCGCCGAGATCGCGTCGGACGCGGACTGCGGCATCCGCCTGGTCGAACGGGCGATTCCCGTGCGCGAGGACGTGGCCGGCGCGTGCGAGCTTCTCGGGCTCGACCCCTTCTACGTAGCGAACGAGGGGCGGTTCATCGCGTTCGTGCCCGAAGCCTCGAGATTCACCGCGCTCGCGGCCCTGCGTAGCGTCGGAGTGTCCGCGGACGCCGTCGAGATCGGGACGGTGTCCGCGGGACCGCGCGGGCTGGTCGTGCTCGAGAGCGCGGTCGGGTCCGAGCGGGTCCTCGATCTCCTGAGCGGGGAGCAACTGCCCAGAATCTGCTGAGGGTGGAGTTCCGTCCGCCCCGCGGCATGATGTCGCTCATGCCGTCCCGGCGGCGGGGACATCATCCCGTCCTCGCGGCAGTCAGCGATCGGCGGAGTCCGCAGTCAGAGTCCGGGGTCTTCGCTGGTCATAACGTCCCCGTCCACTCCCGTGAGAAAACACTAGCTCCGAGGGCGCCGGGAGGGCCCAGCATGACGAACGACAATGGTCTCTCTTATCTGCTGCCCGGGATTCTAATCGTGCTGCCGCTCGTGCCGGCGCTCCTGCTGGCCGTCGTCAGGGGGCAGGCAATGCGCTCCGCCGTCGTCTGGACCGGCGCGCTGGCCGTGGCCGCGGGAAGCGTCTGGCTCGCCGCCGGGCACCTCTCCGGGCCCCCGCTCGCCCTCGCCTTCGATCTCCCCTGGCTCGACCGGGCCGTCGCCGGAGCGGGCCTCCTCGTTTCCCTCTACATGCTCTTCGCCTGCCGGGGCATCGTGAAGCGCGAGTGGTGGATCCCGGTCCTCATCGTGGCTCAGACCGTGGTCATGGTTCTGGTCGAGGTCGCGGGACCCAGGGCCGAGCGTCCGATCGTGATCGACCAGCTCTCGCTCGTGATGGCCCTCATCATCGGGATAGTGGGCGGGCTGATCTGCATCTACGCCCTTACCTACATGGAGGATTATCACCGCCATCACCCCGAGGTCTCGGACCGCAAGCCCCTGTTCTTCTTTCTCCTGTTCGCGTTCCTCTCGGCCATGTTCGGGATCGTGTTTTCGAACCACCTCGGCTGGATGCACTGCTGCTGGGAGGTCACGACGCTCTGCTCGTTCCTGCTCATCGGCTACTCGCGGACGGAGGAGGCCCGGCGGAACGCCTTCCGCGCGATGGGGTTCAACGCCGTCGGGGGCCTGAGCTTCGGGGTCGCGATCTGGTGGCAGTTGCACAACGGCCGGGCCATCGAGCTGGACAGTATGGCGGCAATGGGCTCGGCCGCGCTCGTCCCCGCCGTGCTCATCGGGTTCGCCGGGCTGACGAAGTCCGCGCAGCTCCCGTTCTCATCGTGGCTCCTGGGCGCCATGGTGGCGCCGACCCCGGTGTCGGCCCTCCTGCACTCGAGCACGATGGTCAAGGCCGGCGTCTTCGCCGTCCTCAAGTTCGCGCCGGTCTTTCACGGGCACACGGCCGGCTACCTGATCGCCCTGGTGGGCGGGGCCACGTTCCTCGCCACGTCGCTGGCGGCCATCTCCATGAGCAACGCGAAGCTCGTGCTCGCGTACTCGACCATCGCCAACCTCGGGCTCGTCGTGGCCTGCGCGGGCGTGGGCTCGCCGGAGGCGGTCTGGGCGGGGATGATGCTGATCATCTTCCACGCGATCTCGAAGGGGCTGCTGTTCCTCGCCGTGGGCGCCGTCGAGCACCGCACCGGCAGCCGCGACATCGAGGACATGGAGGGCCTGCTCGCGACGCGGCGCGCGCTCGGGATCGTCATGATCGTCGGGATCATCGGCATGTTCCTCGCGCCGTTCGGCATGCTGGTCGCGAAGTGGACGTGCCTCAAGGCCTTCGTGGAGGTGAACCCGCTGCTCGCTATCCTGCTGGCGTACGGCAGCGCGCCGACGCTCTTCTTCTGGACCAAGTGGCTGGGCAAGGTGATCAGCGTTCCCGGCGCGGCAAGGCCGGCCGTGGGACCGCTTTCGGCCAACGAGTGGGCGGCGGTGGGTACGCTCGCGGTACTGACCGTTTGCGCCTGCGTGCTCTTCCCGCTGGTGTCGGACTACGCGGTCGCGCCGTACCTGGCCCGGCAGTACGCGGGGGCCATGGTGGCGCCCGCCGGGGTGGGGATCATGGCGCTCATGCTGGGTCTCCTCGTGCTGGCGATCATGGCGTTCATCTTCTACCCGCCGCGGGGCCAAGTGTCCGCGCGGTACCTGGCGGGGGCGAACATGGGCGCCGCGGGGAACACTTTCCGGGGTCCCCTGGGCGAGGTTACGCCGGCAAGCCGGAACTACTACCTCATGGGGTTCTTCCCGGAGGGGAAGATCATCCTCGGAGGGTCCCTCGCCTCGATTGCCCTGATGATCGTAGCCCTCGCGGCGGTGCTTAGATGACGGGCCTCGTGGGCGCGGTGGCGTTCGTCGTCCTCGCTCCGGTCGTGGGCGGGCTGATCGCCGGGCTGGACCGGATCTTGAGCGCCCGGTTGCAGGCCCGCGTGGGGCCGCCGGTGCTACAGCCCTTCTGGGACGTGCTCAAGCTGCTTTCCAAGCGTCGCGCGCTGGTGACCGTGTTCCAGGAGTACTACGCGGGATGCTTCCTCCTGTTCGCGATCGTGGCGGGTGCGATCTTCTTCGGCGGGGGCGACCTCCTGCTGACCGTATTCTCGCTCGCGCTCGCGGGCGTGTTCCTGGTCCTCGGGGCCTACGCGCCCAACTCGCCGTACAGCACGATCGGGGCGGAGCGCGAACTGCTCCAGATGATGGCCTACGAGCCCATGCTCCTGATCGCCGCCCTCGGGTGCTTCATGGCGACCGGGAGCTTCCACGTGGACGCGATCTACGCGCACCCGACCGCGCTCGTGGGCCGGTTGCCCGGGGTCTTCCTCGGCCTGCTCTTCGTACTGACGATCAAGCTGCGCAAGTCGCCGTTCGACCTCTCCGCCTCGCACCACGCCCACCAGGAGCTGGTCCGGGGGCTCACGACCGAGTTCTCGGGCCCGACGCTGGCCCTGGTCGAGGTAGGGCACTGGTACGAGACCGTGCTCCTGTTGGGGCTGGTGTATCTGTTCCTGGCCGCCCTTGGACCCTGGGTTGCGCTGGCCGGGGTGGTCGTCGTCTACGCCCTCGAAGTCCTGGCCGACAACATCTTCGCCCGGTTGACGTGGCGCGTGACCGTCGCTTCGGCCTGGACCGTGGCGGCGATTCTGGGGGCGACCAACCTCTTGGCCGTCCACTACCTGAAGCAATAGGGGAGGGCAAGACAACATGGGGATCATGAGCAAATCGCCGTGGATTCTGCACTATGACGGGTCGTCCTGCAACGGCTGCGACATCGAGGTGCTCGCGTGCCTGACGCCGCTCTACGACGTGGAGCGGTTCGGCATCGTGAACACGGGGAACCCGAAGCACGCGGACATTCTCCTGATCACGGGCGCCGTGAACGAGCAGAACAAGGAGGTTGTCACGAACCTATACGCCCAGATGCCGGACCCCAAGGTGGTCGTGGCGCTGGGCACCTGCGCGACGAGCGGCGGGATCTTCCGCGAGTGCTACAACGTCCAGGGCGGCATCGACACCACGATCCCCGTGGACGTGTACGTCCCCGGGTGCGCGGTGCGGCCCGAGGCCATCATCGAGGGGGTCGTGAAGGCCCTGGGCGTGCTCGAACTGCGGGCGGCCGGCAAGGCGCAGACCCATACGCCGACCGGAAAGGTGAAAGCATGAGCGACGAACAGTCGATCGAGCTGGTGGAGCGCAGCCAGGTGTCGGCCAAGGCGGCCGAGTTCAAGGCCGGCGGCTGGCGCCTGGTCCAGATCTCGTCCGTGCCCACACTGGGCGGGCAGGAGATCACGTACAGCTTCGACAAGGCGTACCGGCTCCAGAGCGTGCGCACTACGGTCCCCAACGCGGATCCGGTGCTGCCCACGATCACGGGCGCCTATTTCGCGGCGTTCACGTACGAGAACGAGCTTCAGGACCTCGTGGGGCTCAAGGTTCTGGGCCTGCCGCTCGACTTCAAGGGCAACTTCTACCGGAAGGCGATGAACGCTCCGCTGACGTCGAGCAATCCCGACGGGAAGGCAGGCTGACATGGGCACGCGCACGGTCATCCCGTTCGGACCCCAACACCCGGTCCTGCCGGAACCGGTCCACCTCGACCTCGTCATGGAAGACGAGAAGATCGTGGAGGCCATCCCGTCGCTGGGCTACGTCCACCGCGGGCTGGAGAAGCTGGCCGCGAAGAAGGACTTCAACGACATGGTCTTCGTGTCGGAGCGGATCTGCGGGATCTGCTCGTTCATCCACAGCATGGCGTACAGCACCGCGATCGAGAACATCATGAAGGTCGAGGTCCCGGAGCGGGCGCAGTACCTGCGCGTGATGTGGGCCGAGATGTCCCGCGTGCACAGCCACCTGCTCTGGCTCGGGCTGGCGGCCGACGCCCTCGGATACGAGAGCCTGTTCATGCACTCGTGGCGCGTACGGGAGAAGGTCCTGGACGTGATCGAGGAGACCTCGGGCGGACGCGTGATCTTCGGCACCTGCAAGATCGGCGGCGTGCGCCGCGACGTGGATGCCGCGACCCTGGACAAGACTCTCAAGATGTTCGACGACATCGAGGTCGAGTGCCAGGAGATCGTGCACGTGTTCGCCGGTGACCCGTCGGTGCACAAGCGTGTCGCCGGCGTCGGGATCCTGTCGAAGGACGACGCCTACGCGCTCGGCGCCGTGGGGCCGGTCCTGCGGGCGAGCGGGGTGACCTGGGACGCCCGCAAGCTCGGGTACGCCGCCTACGGCAAGCTCGAGTGGGAACCCGTGGTCGAGACCGGCTGCGACGTGCCGGCACGCGTCCTGGTCCGGGCGAAGGAGATCTTCCAGTCGATCGGGCTCATCCGGCAGGCGATCAAGAAGATGCCGAAAGGTCCGGTCGAGGTCCGCGTTACGGGGAACCCGAACGGCGAGACCATCATGCGGGTCGAGCAGCCCCGCGGCGAGCTCGTGTACCACATCCAGGCGAACGGCACGAAGAACCTCGCCAGGTTCCGCGTCCGGACGCCCACGTTCGCGAACATCCCGCCCCTGGTCAAGATGCTGCCGGGGTGCGAGCTGGCCGACGTGCCCATCATCGTCCTCAGCATCGACCCCTGCATCAGTTGCACGGAGCGTTAACCCATGAAACTAGGCATGCCCGGAATGGTCCTGAGAAGCGCGGCGAAGAAGCCTGCCACCCGCCGGTTCCCGGCGGAGATCCGTCCGGCCTACTCGGCGACGCGCGGCCACGTCGCGATGGACATCGCGAAGTGCAACTTCTGCACGCTGTGCCAGCTCCGGTGCCCCACGGGGGCCATCGTCGTCAACAAGCAGGAGAAGACCTGGCAGATCGACCGGATGCGCTGCATCCTCTGCACGGCCTGCGTGGGCGCCTGCACGCGCAAGTGCCCGACGATGGAGACCAGCTACGCGCCGCCCGTGGGCGAGCGGCGGGAATCCCTGGTGCGGTTCACGCAGGCGGCGGTGCCGGGAACGAGCCCGGCCGGCGAGGCCGGCCGTGCATGAGGGAGGTCTGGCGCACGGACTGCTCGACGAGGCGCTGGCGCTCGCGGGAGGCCGGCGGCTGACGCGGATCGTTTTCCGGGTGGGCGTCCTCTCCGGGCTGGCCCCCGAATCGCTCGAGATGCACCTCGAGGCTTCCATGGCCGAGCATGAACTCGACGGCGTCGCCATCAAGTCCCACGTCGCGCCCGCCCGGCTCAAGTGCGCCTGCGGCCGCGAGTTCGAGACCATGAAGATGACCGATCCGTGCCCCGCCTGCGCCAGCCTGATCGGCCGGACCATCCTGTCCGGCCGCGAGTGCGACCTGGAGGCCGTCGAGGTGAGCTGAAGCCCTCCTTACGGTCTTCCACGTGCCCGTCCTCACCTCCGTGGGCACGTCCCTGTGCACCGTTCTCGCCAATGCCGCGTCGGGTACGGCCACCTACGCCCGGCAGAGACGCATCGACTACCGGACAGGCATCGTGTTCGCCGCCGAGGGCGCGATCGACTGGCGGGCCGTCGCGTTCCTAGCACCAGGCGCGATCCTGGGCGCCCAACTCGGGGCCCGGCTGGCCTCCCGGACTTCGGGCCCGTGGCTCGCGCGCGCGCTCGGGGCGGCCCTCTTCCTCCTCGGCCTCCGCCTGCTCGCGGTCGCGCTGTGACCCGGCGATGATATACTCCGAACGCTGACTGATACTACACCAGGAGGGCACCGCGATGAGGAAAGTGGCGTTTGTCTCCGCCGCCCACATTCACACCAAGGGATTCATCGAGACGATCCGGAAAGAGCGGCTTTTCGGGGTCGCGGCCGTGTGGGACGCCGTCCCGGCGCGTGGACGTGTTTACGCGGAACGGGCGGGCGGACGGTTCGTCGCGGCCCGCCGTGCGATCTGGCGGGACCGCGCCATCGAGGGCGTGATCATCACCTCCGAGAACACGACCAAGCGGCCGCTCCTGCTCGAGGCCATCCGGGCCGGGAAATCGATCATGTGCGAGAAGCCGGTAGCGCTGGGGCACGCGGAGGCCGCCGCGATTCGGAGGGCGATGAAGGCGTCGCGCCGGGCCAGGCTCGTTTCGGGCTATTACATCCCCTACGGCTCGTTCGGCCGGACGCTGAAGGCGTTCCTGGCCACGGGCCGGCTCGGCAAGCCGCTCGCGGTCCAATACCGGAACTGCCACCAGGGCGCCTTCGGCCGGTGGTTCGACAGCCCGGACCTCAAGTGGTTTACAAAGAAGCGGTTGGCCGGCGGCGGGGGATTCCTCGACCTGGGCACGCATGCCGTCCACTTCCTGACCTGGCTCTTTGGGCCGGTCGAGTCGGCCTCCGCGATGGTCCTGAACCAGACCGGGCTGTACCCCGGCATCGACGACACGGGCCGCGCGATCCTCAAGTTCCGGAACGGCGTCCTCGCGGGCGTCGAAGCGGGCTGGACCAGCCACTCGGGCGCCAACCCGTTCCTGTTGACCGGGACGAAGGGCGCCGTCCAGGAGGTCGGCGGCAAGCTCCAGTTCACGCCGGCCGGCGGCAAGCCGGTCCTCCTCCCGGTGAAGCCTTCGGTTCCGACGGGCGTGCGACGGCTGGCCGCGCTGATGGCGGGCCGCATCCCGGAGCGGGAGTGGAGGGCGGACGTCGAGAGCTTCCTTGCGGCCGGCGAGGCGATGGAGGCCTGCTACCGTTCCGCCGCCACCGGCCGGACCATCCGGCTGGCCCGCGGGCGCTGATTCCCCAAAGCCGGTTCGCGTGACCGATCCCGCCGGGCCCCGGTCCGGCGACCTCGCGCGCCTCTTTGATGCCCACGTGCACACGGAGCTGGCCGTGTGCGCGGAGGACATCACGGCGGAAGCGGCCATAGCCAAGGCCGCCGGCCTCGGGCTCGCGTTCGGGTTCGCCGAGCACGCGGACCAGCTCTATTTCCCCAAGGACGAGTACTACGCGAACGAGCGGTCCATCGCGGACCCGGCGACCCTCCGGCGGGCGCGCGACCGGGGCTGGTCCCGGTTCCCCGCTTACCGGGCGCTGGCGGCGCCCCTGCGGGCCAGGGGCATCCCCATGGGCCTCGAGGTCGAGGCTGCGGAGTCGGGCGGGCCCTTCGCCGTCCTCGACGAGGATCGCGCGGGCTGGGATTACCTGATAGGCGCCGTCCACGACTTCCGCACCCCCGACCTCGCCCGGGACTTTCTCACCCAGGTCCGGCGACTCGTGGATGGAGGCATCCAGGTCCTGGCCCACCCGTTCCGGATCTTCCTGCGCCGCCGCCGCGAGGTGCCTACGGCCCTCTACGGCGAGGTCGTGGGCCTGCTGGCTTCGCGGGGCGTGGCCGCCGAGATCAACTTCCACACGAACCAGCCCGATCCCGTCTTCTTCCGCCTGTGCCTGGAACGTGGGGTTAAGCTGTCGGTCGGGTCGGACTCCCATGCGATCGCTTCGGTCGGAGATCTGGGTCCGCACATCGCCCTGCTCCGGGACCTTGGCGTCTGGGACCGGTTGGATCAGATCCTCTGGCGCCCGTCATCCCCGGGCGGAGTCCTACCTCGCTGAGAGCTTGAGGCCCGAGCCGCGGGGGAACCAGGGCGGGATGGCGACAGGCGAGCGGCCCTTCGCGGTAATCTCCCCGAAGATGACGGCGACGGCCGAGGCCTGGCTGAAGCAGGTCTCGTCGAACGTGAGCACGAGCATCTCGGCCGACGGCGCATAGCGGGCGATGTAGGGATCGCCGAACAGGCTCACGACGACGGGCTTGCCGCAGTGCAGGATGCCCCGGTAGAAGAGCTCCATGACGGCCCGGTGGGGCAGGATGGTGCCGATCCCGTAGCTCGGGATGCCGAAGATGTCGAGGAAGACGATGTCGGACGCCTCGATCGCGGCGTTCAGCTTCGCCTTGGCGTCGTCCGCGAAGTCGGGCACGATTTCGATCTCGTCCACGATCAGTCCGCGCGCGCGGAGGAGCCCCGGCACGGCGTCGTCGTAGGGCTTGTGGCCCTTGCGGACGGCGAGCTCCCGGTCGGGGTTGAACGCGCTGATGACGAGCGCCTTCTTGCCGGCCATGCCCCGGAGCGGCAGGCGCTTGCGATCGTTGCGGAGCACGGTCACCGCCCGATCTGTTACCCGCCGGGTGAACGCCTCGTGCCGCAGGGGCGTAACCGCTTCCCGGTACCGGTCGGGCGGGAGCGGCACGCCGCGGTCCCGGTCGAGCCCGAGCTTCTGCTTGACGGTCAGGACCCGCCGCACGGCGTCGTCGAGACGCTTGGCCGGGATGGCGCCGTCCCGGGCGCCCTTGAGGATGGCCTCGTACTCCTGCTCCAGCGTGCCGGGGTCGAAGCAGAGGATGTTGTCGTTCCCGGCCTGGATCGCCTTCAGCGCGGCCTCGCCGCGGTCGTACCGGTTGTTGACCCCGCCCATGTTGAACGCGTCGGTCATCGTCATGCCGCGGAACCCGAGCTTCTTCTTGAGGATGCCGGTCACGACCTCTTTCGACAGCGAGGCGGGCACGGGCAGCCCGTCCACGGGGTGCCGTTCCGTGATAAGCGACGGCACGTCGAGGTGCGAGACCATGACCCCCAGCAGGTCCGCGCGCCGGATCGCCTCGGCGTACGGGCGGTGGTACAGCCGGGTCATCCGCTCGCGGGACTCCGGGACCCAGGCGGCGGCCATGTGCTGATCCATCTCCGTCGATCCGCTGCCCGGGAAGTGCTTGGCGAGGGCGGCCATGCCGTGGCTCTGGAGGCCCTTGACGTTCGCGACCCCCAGGCGGGCAATGACGGCGGGGTCGTCGCCCCAGGCCCGCGTGTTCCCGTCCGGATACGCCGGGTTGACGTGGATATCGAATACCGGGGCCGCGGTCATGTGGATGCCCGCCGCGCGCCCCTCGACCGCCGTGATCCGGCCGATCTCGTATTCGGCCTTCGCGTCATTGGCGTCGCCGCGCGCCATCTGTCGGGGGAACAGGGTGCCCCCCTCGAGCATGTACCCGACGCCGGCCTCGAAGTCGGAGGCGACCAGCATGGGCACTTCGACCTCACGCTGGATGACCTCGTTGCATTCGCGCAGATTCTTTAGCGTGTTCTTGACCTGGAAGTAGCCGCCGAGGTGGAACCGCTTCATACGCTCGAGAATCGGGGGCAGGCTCTCGAGGTTGAGGCCGAAGAAGCAGACGTTCAGGAGCTGGCCGGCCTTCTGCTCCGGCGTCAGCCCGGCCAACGTCCGTTCGACCCAGTCGTTCGCATGGGGGCGCTTTTCTTGTGCCATCTTGCGGTGCATTGTAACGCAGGGGGGATGTACGATACCGGCATGAACACACGCGTGGCGGTGGCTGCAATGTCGGCGGTGCTGGTCGTGGCGGGTGCCCGGGCGGAAGGTCCCGACCCCTTCATGGGCGAGTACTACGGGGAGTCGGCCCAGGCGAAGGTGGCCCCCGAGGGCGACGGCGTCTGGCGCGCGGGCATCGTCGCCGGTACGACGCGCGTGGAGCTCCGCGGGCGCGCGGAGGGAGGCCGGCTGGCGCTCGTGCGGCCCGCGGACGAGGGGTGCGTCATCGCGTGGGAGGTGGCGGGGCCGTTCCGGCAGGAGGGCAAGGGGGGCTCGGAGCTTCTCGGCGTGTCGTTCCCGCCGGAGGCGGCGGGGGGAGTGGCGTGGCGGCCGCTGCCCGCAGATCCCGCGCGGCCGTCCGTCGCCAATCTCGGCGCGGGCGTCGGCGGCGAGGACTGCGTCGCGTATCTGCGGGCCCGGATCACGTCGCCGGTCGACCAGGAGGCCGGGCTCGAGTGCGGCGCGACGAACCCGATGATGGCGTGGGTGAACGGCGTCCTCGTGGTGACCGACTGGGGCATGCGCGCGCTCGATCCCGCGCGAAACCGCGTGAAGGTGAAGCTGGTCAAGGGCGCGAACACGCTCATGCTCAAGGTCACGCAGGACGGCTACTCGTGGACGGCCGCCGCCGCGATCCGCGGCGCGCGCGGGCTCACTGGGGTCGCGGGGCCGGCAGAGGGCCAGCCGGCCTGGCAGGGCACGCTCGAGGGCACCATCCTCCTGGTGGGGCCATCGTCGGGCGCGGCCGCCCCCTTGAGGCTCATGCGGATTCCCCGGAAGCCGCCGACGCTGGGGCTCCAGCCCCCGAAGGGCGCGGTGGTCCTCCTGCCGGTGACGGACGACGCGCCGTCGCTGAAGGCGTGGACCAACCGGGACTGGAAGGTCCTGCCCGGCGGCGTGATCGAGGGCGGGGGAGGCGACACGAGGACGAAGCGGGAGTTCGGGGATCTCCGCATGCACCTGGAGTTCATGACCCCGTACCAGCCCGGGGCCGACCGGGACCGCGGGAACAGCGGCGTATATCTCCAGGACCGGTACGAGGTCCAGATTCTCGAGACCTTCGGCCTCGACCCCGACCCCGGGGTCTGCGGCGCGATCTACCGCGTCGCCGCGCCCAAGGTCGAGGCGTCGCTCCCCATGCTCGCGTGGCAGGCGTTGGACATCGACTTCCGCGCGCCGCGGCTCAGGAAGGACGGGACCGTCGAGCGGCCGGCCGTGATCACGGTCGTCCAGAACGGCACGCCCATCATCGACGGCGTAAGCGTCACGCACCAGACCGGCGGGGGGCCCGAGGGCGCGGTGAAGGAGGGACCGATCCGGCTCCAGGACCACGGCGCACCCGTGCGCTTCCGGAACATCTGGGTAATGCCCGCCGCCTCCCCCTCGCGCTGACCGACGAAACTATTGCGAGGTTGTTGTCGAGGGGGCGGACGGCTTCACGTCGAACGAGTACCAGTCGGTGATGCTGGGCGTGCGTCCCTGTTTGACGAGGCCGGCCATGTTCCTGATCTTCTCGACCGACTCCGGCCAGGCCGTCTCGCATAGCCTGAGGTACGCGAGGGCGTCATCCGTGTCCCCATGTGCGAGCATTTCCTGGATCAGTTCAATGCTCGGCATACCAGCATGGACCGCGGGATCGGCTGCATCCAGGCAAGCCTTCTTCATATATTCCCGCATGCCGGCCTTGTCGCCGGACGCCAGCGCGGTGCGGGCCAGGACGATCTCGGCTTTGTACCGGAAGTAGGACGTTGCACCGGAGGCCTCCGCGGTGAGAACTTCGGTGGCGCGGTCCCGTGCCTTCGTCGTGTCCCCGGCCTCGAAGGCCGCTTCCGCGATGTCGTTGAGCAGGAACTGCTTGCGGTGTCCGCGTTGGAGCTGGAACGCCTTCTCAAGCTCGGCGATCGTCTTTTCCCACAGCGGCTTCTTCTCGTCCGGTTGAGCCCGTCTGGCGAGGGATTCGTAGGCGGACGCCAGCCGCTTGTGCCAATAGGGGTCGTCAGGGTCCAGCGAGACAGCGCGTTCTAGCAGTTCGGCAGCGAGCTTGGGATTGTCCGCCGAGAGGTATCCGGCGGCGTTCCCCAGCACTCGCGCGTCGTTCCGGTGCTTCCGGATGGCGTCCAGCCAGAGCTCCTTCAACCGGTCCCAGTTCCCGGGTGATTGATACCGGCTGAAGCGGGGGGAATCGACACCCAGGATGTCCGCTTCGGGCTGGTTCTTGACGAGCCAGGTCAGGTGCCCGATCCACTCTTCGACCGGAGCGTGCCGGCCGGCACCAACGGCCCGGTGCGAATAGTATCCGATCAGCTGAGCCCTGGAATCCGTGTCGGCGGGGTTCTTCCGGAGTTGGGCCTCCAGGTCCTTGGCATCCTGTTCCGAGAGGCTTGAACCTGCAAATGCCATGCTTCGGCAGGCTTCGAGACGCACTTCCCGGCTAACGCGGTAGCCGGCTTCGGCGAACGTGACGGCGAAAATGATGGAGAGAACCGCCAACCCAGTCGTCAGGACTGCCTTCATGTGCGCCTCCATTTCATGAGCTCAGAAGTAGGATAGACATGTTCCGAAGTCCGGCGCTCTTCCGCCCGTGATCAGTGCGTCCAGGTCCTTGAGCTGGCCGCTCTCATACTCGCTGAGAGGCCACTTCAGGCAGAGCTCGATGAACCCCATTACCGCCCTTCTTTCTCCGCGAGCGAGTAGAGCGGCGGCCAGCACGAGGTCGGGATCAAACCACGAACTGGACTCATTATGAGTGATGCGCGCGGATGAGAGCAGGCACGGCGCGGCCTCTCCCGTTCTCCCTGCCGCGAGGGCGATCCCACCCATGACGGTCCACGCCTTGTGCAGCGCGATGGGGAGGTACCAGTTGTCCTTCATCTTCCCGGCCATGGCCAGCGCTTCGCAGGCATACGTCGACGCGGTGGCGGGGTGGCCGGCCTCCAAGGCGGCCCCTGCGGCATCCGGGAGCGTGTGGAGCCTGGATTCGTCATCTGCGTCGAGCGCAAGAGCGTCAGCGAGTTCCCTTTCGGCCCGACCGGCTAGTTCCGTCCGGTACGCCGATGTCGTTTCCATGCACCGCATCTGGAGACCGAATATGTCGGCGAGCTGAAGGGCCCACGCGGCGCGCGAGGGGTCGAGACGCCGGGCCGTGCGCATGAGCGCAACCGCGAGGTCGCGGTCCTCATCGTGCAGATGGAGGAACTTCGCCGCGTGCGCGAACACGGCCGAATCCTTTGCATGCCTATTTGTCTGCCTCAGCCATTCATCTTTGCATTCCCGATAGAGGGAGGATTCGCCGTCGGGGTCGAAGCTGGGCAGGTTGGCTGCGGCCTCAGACGCGGGTTCGTGTCGGATGATCCAGAGCATGTGATCGCTGAGACGGGCCCGGGCTGTCTTCCCTCTTGCGGCCTTGGGCCCGTTGAGGATTGAGGCGAGAGTTTCATCCTCCGGCTTGGACAGATGACTACTGTAGTATCCGATCAGGAGGATGCGGCTGGCCAGATCCTTGGGATCGCCTGTCACGGTCTTCTCCAGGTCTTCGGCGGCCGTGGCGGAAAGGCTGGACCCCTGAGCGGAGAGGCAGCAGTAGTTCGGATTTTCCTTCGCCTCTCCAGCGAAGCTCCAGGAAACGCATGCGGTCAACAGACCGGTCAGGACGAAGACCCGTCCCGCGGGTGACATGCCACGAGCATAGCAGTTGGCGGCATGGATGGCACGTCACAGTCGGGACGGTACGGCCGGCGCCCTTCGCTGGGCTAAGGGCGCCGGGGGCGTCAGATGCTGAATACGGCTCCGGTATCCGCGCTGGTGACGAAGTGCGCGTATCTCGCCAGCCAGCCCCGGGTGACCCGCGGCTTGAAGGCCGGGAGCTTCTTGAGCCGCTTGGCGATCTCGGCCGCGGGCACCTTGAGCGTGATCGTCCGCGCCCGGGCGTCGATCCGGATCCGCTCGCCCTGGCGCACGGCCGCGATCGGGCCGCCCGCCGCGGCCTCGGGGGAGATGTGCCCCACGCACAGCCCGCGGGTGCCGCCCGAGAACCGTCCGTCGGTGATGAGCGCCGCCCTCGTTCCCGCCCCCGTGAGCGCGGCCGTGGGGGATAGCATCTCGACCATGCCCGGCCCGCCGCGGGGCCCCTCGTACCGGATGACGATGACCTCGCCGTCCTTGACCTGGCCCTTGAGGATGCCGTTGAAGGCCTCTTCCTGCGACTCGAAGACGCGGGCGGGGCCCTCGAAGACCATCATGTCGTCCGCGACCCCCGCGGTCTTCACCACGGCCCCCCTGGGAGCGAGGTTGCCGTGCAGGACGGCCAGTCCGCCGGACTTCGAGAACGCGTGCTCGACCGTCCGGATCACGTCGCCGTCCGGATCCGGGGAGGCGCCGACGTATTCGGACAGTTTGCCCGTCACCGTGGGGACGTCCAGCGAGAGCGGCGCCTTGGAATGGAGCGCGATCTCCTTGAGGATGGCCCCGACGCCGCCGCACCGGTTCACGTCCTCGACATGGACCTCGGGCCGGCTGGGCGAGACCTTGCAGATGTTGGGCACCCGGTCCGAGAGCGCGTTGAGCCGCGCGAGGTCGTACTTGAAACCCGCCGCGTGCGCGAGCGCCAGCCCGTGCAGGACCGTGTTCGTGGACCCGCCCATGGCCATGTCGAGCACGAAGGCGTTGTCGAGCGCCTTCTGCGTCACGATCTGGAGCGGGAGCACCTTCTTGTCCACGACGTACCGGACCGCCCGGGCGGCCTGCTTCGAGAGTTCTACCCGGGCCGGGTTCAGCTCGGTCATGGTCTTGTCGTTGTCCACCCACCGCTCGGCGGGCACTGTGCCGTTGCCCGGGACCGCGAGCCCGATGGCTTCGGCGAGGCAGTTCATGGAGTTGGCCGTGAACATCCCCGCGCATGAACCGCAGCCGGGGCAGGCCTCCTCCACCATCTCACAGAGGTCCTCCTTGGTCATCTTCCCGGCCGAGTGCTTGCCGATCGCCTCGAACACGGAGATGAGGTCGCCGCCGCGCCGCCCCGCGAGCATGGGGCCGCCCGAGAGGTAGACGGCGGGGATATTGATCCGCGCGGCCGCGTTGAGCATCCCCGGCACGATCTTGTCGCAGTTCGCGATCCCGATCCAGGCGTCGCACGGGTGCGCGCCGATGATCGACTCGATCTGGTCCGAGATCAGTTCCCGCGACGCCAGCGAGTACTTCATGCCGAAGTGGCCCATGGCGATGCCGTCGCAGATGGCGGCACCCACGTTCGCGTACCAGACGTTGAACCCGAGGCCCTTGAGTTCCTCGACCACGATCTTCCCGATCCGGTCGAGGTGGGCGTGGCCCGGGATCTGGTTCGTGTGCGAGTTGATGACCGTCACGAACGGCTTCTTCAGGTCGGCCATCGACTCGATCACGCCTTCCGCCTTCATGAGCGCGGCGGCTCCCAGAAACTGCGTCCCTTCGGCTACTATGCGGCTGCCCCGTTTCCTGATGTTTTCGATTCCACGGTTCATGCTTGCTACTCCTTGTGATCGGGCTTCATGTATTCTCGCAGATGCGGCTCCGCCGCGCACGGCTGGCTGTGAGAAGATGATGCCGTGATCGGCGAGACGGAGATCCGCGATGGGCTGGTCCGCGCCGGGCTGGAGGGCGTGCCGGCGGAGGTGCACTCATCGCTGCGGAGCTTCGGCCGGGTGGACGGCGGGGCGGACACGGTCGTGGCCGCGCTCACGAAGACCGCGGCGCTGATCGCGGTGCCCACGTTCTGCTGGGACGCGTCCGTGCGGCACGCGACCCGGGACCACGTCGAGCACAATGCGGCCGAGGAGCCGGATCCCCTCGATCCCGGCCATCCGATCCCGTTCGATCCCGCCACATCCCGCATCGACGACGACATGGGCCGGATCGCGAAGACCGTCGCGGGGTGGCCGGGGGCCCGGCGGAGCGGCCACCCCCTGGTGTCGTGGGCGGCCTGGGGAGCGGGGGCGGAGGCGGTCGTGCGGGACCACGGCTGGGACGACGCGTTCCGGCCGATAAAGCGGGTCGTCGACCTGAACGGATCGATTCTCCTGCTCGGGGTCACGCTGACTTCGTGCACCGCCGTGCACCTGGCCGAGGAGATGGCGGGCCGGCGGTCCTTCATCCGGTGGGCGCAGGGGGCGGACGGCGTGGTCCGGCGCGCGCGGACGGGCGGATGCAGCGAGGGATTCGACAACCTCCTGCCGCACCTGCGCGACGTCATTCGGGAAACGACCATCGGTTCCGCACGGGTCATTATCGCTCCACTGGCGCCGTTCCTGGGGCGGGTGGCCGCGATCATTCGGCGCACTCCGGAGATCACGATGTGCCGGGCGCGGTGCGACCGGTGCCGGGCGGCTGTCGCCGGGGGACCGGCGGCCTAAGGGCCTCGCGCCAGCCTTCGCCGTACCTTGCCGCCGAAGCTGCGGTAGATCGTCAGCGGCCGGGGCCGGGACGGCGTGGCTCGATCACCAGAAAAAGGAACCCCCCGGGACGAGGCCGGCAGACCGGCTTCGCGCCCGGGGGGCTGTCAGTCGGCGAGCAGTCGGATTACTTCTCGGCGCCGCTCGGGATGGGCTGAAGCCCAGTCGCTTCGTCGAGCTTGTGGCAGCTCGCGCACGCCCCGCCGCTCTTCAGGAACTTGTTGGCATCGCCACCCGTCATGTGGATGACGTGCATCAGCTGGCTGAGCGCCGGGATGCTCTTCGAGGTCTTCGTGTGGCACTTGAGGCACCCGTCAGGGATGCTCTTGATCATCGCGGCGACGTTCGGATGCTTGCCCTTGAGCTTCACGCCCTTCGGGGCGGCCGCCTGCGACTTCGCTAGCAGCGCAGCGGGCACTTCCTTCGTCAGTCCGGCCAGGATCACGCTCAGTCGGAGATCTCCATCCGCGCCCTTGACGTGGCAGTCCACGCAGGCACCAGGGGTCGCGTCAGCGGCCGACTGGACACGAGCAGCGCTCCACGCGAGCACTGCGCCGGCCAGAACCAGCGTCGACACCAGAATTCGCTTGTTCATTGTTTCCGTCTCTCCTTGGACCGTTTCCGGTCCGGGTCTATAAGGCTGTAGCAGGGATTCTAGCACCGCTGCATCAGCCGGAAGCCTGTCCGCCGTCAGTGTTCTGCGGTCCTTTCCTGGCAATGCCTTTGCGGTCGCGCCGGGTCTTCCGGACCCATGCGACCCGTGCGGGGAACCGGCCGGAGTATGATCACCGCGCGCAAGTCCAACCCAGGGGAAGTTGTCGCATGAGGATCTCGATGCGCCCGACGGTCGTGGCCGGGATGCCGGCCGGTGTTGTCGTCCAGGGCGATTCCCCCCGGACGGAAGTCACCCAGGTGCTGGTGAAATGGGGGAGCGGTCTCCATCCAGGTTCATCACTTATGATACACTGATCCCGAAGGGCTGAAGGAGGATCACATGGGAACGCAACTGCCCAGGCTCAATGTCGTACTGGAAGGGCCGCTGTTCGATGAGCTTCGCCGGGCGGCACGGCGGGACGGGCTGTCCGCGTCGGCCAAGGCCCGGGACCTCATCCGCGAAGCCCTCGAGATCCAGGAAGACGCCTACTTCGCGCGGGTGGCCGGCGATCGCCTGGGGGCTGCGCGTGGGAAGACACTGACCCACGCCCAGGTCTGGGGAACCCGTCGGCGCTGACCTTCACGCGATGTACCTTCTTGCATACGACCCGAGGGTTTCGGCGGAGGATCTCCCGAGGCTGGATGGGGCCATGCGCCGGCGCGTCCGGGACGCAATTGAAGCCAAGCTCGCGGTGGCGCCCGAGCGGTTCGGCGCGCCCCTCCGCAGGGGGCTCAAGGGATTCCGCAAGCTCCGGGTGGGGGATTGGCGCGTCGTGTACCTGATCGAGCGCAACACGGTCCACGTGGTCGTGATCGGCCATCGCCGCGACGTGTACGCCTCGGCGCAGGGCCGCGCATCCTAGCTGCCGCCATGGAGGCGATTCGCTCCGCGCTCCGGATCGCCGGCTGGGCCGGATTCGTCTTCGCCGTGCTGCTCGACCTCCATGCCCTGTACTGCGGGATCCGGCGCAACCTGCGCGGGCATGGGCCGTCCGGCATCCCCGTCCTCTCGCTCATCGTCTACGTTGCGATATGTCAGTACCGGCAACGGTTCGTAGACCTGCTTTGGCTCGTGCTCTTCCACGCCCTCTGCCAATACCTCATTCCGTATCTCCACTGGCGCCTGATAGGGGGCAAGAGGGAAGGGACACGATCCGGAGGTTGACGAATCGGCCGGCAGCTCCAGCCTAGACGCCCAGCAGGGCCTTCAGCCCGGCCAGGGATTCCGGGTCCATTCGCGGGCATGCCGTTGGTACCGCTTCCTCCCTCGTGAGGGCCGTGGCCAAGGCGAGACAGGTCTGGTGCCCGCACTGGCTGCAACCTGTCTTCCTGGGCAGGAGCTTGAAGACATCCAGTACCGTCGGCGGGTTGTGGGGTGTCGCGTCCGGCGTGATCCGGTCCTTGCGGCGCTCGATGTCCTGGAGCAGGCCGAGCAGCTCCCGGGCGCACGCGCAGGCGGCGTCGCCGTCCGCGAATCCGCCCATGGCGAAGTAATCCCGGAAGACGGTTACCGGGTGCCCTTTGAACACGAATTTGATGTGGGGTCCGTGCGGGAAGTACTTCACCGCGCCGAGTTCGCCCTTCACGTAGGGGAGGAGATCGGACATGTCCCGGTTCAGCACGGCCTTCACGTTCACGACCTCGGACGAGACGTTGCAGTCCGGCCGGAACGGGATCAGTTCAATCGCCTGCATCGAGTACTCCGCCCATTCGTCCAGTATGCCACTCCGCCTCCTGTGGTGCGGGATGACCCTGAAGTGGTGGTCGAGGGAAAGCATGGCCGCCCCGTGGGACGGGTGTTTTCGATGCAGGTCGAGAACACAAGGGAGTGATTTCGACCTGGTTGACGGGGCCTGCCCGGGAGGCTATAGTCGGTTCATCTTTCCCGAAAGGAGGTACCCACATATGACGCCTCAACCGAGTCCGATCATGGGTGGAACCGCCTTCGGGAACAGCCTCTAGCTACACCAGCTTCCCGGAATCGCTTCCCACCCCAACCGCCGCGCGTTATCCACGCGCCGGCACGAGGAGAAGAAGCATATGGTGAAACTGAATGTCGATGGTGATTGGTCGCCGCGCCTGCGCGCGGTCGACATCGTCGAGCGATGGGCGAGCATCCGGCCCAAACTCCTGCGGAATGTCATAGAGGGACAGCTCGTGGACTTGAAGGTGACCCAGCTCTGCCCCGGGAGCTGGACCGAATTCGTGCGTTGTCTGCGAGGCCGGGGACTCACGGCTCCGTTCCTGGTGCTGAACGTCAAGGGCGAGCGGACGGGCGAAGGATGGGGGATGCACCTCGGGAATCCGAAGATCCTGGATCCCAGGCACCGTTCCCTCGTCCGGACCGGAGTCATGGCGGCTCGCGAGTTCGGCCGGATCCCGCGGTTCCGTGGCCAGGTCGTCCTGTGCCTTGGTGCCGGGCTGGGATCTGCCCCGATGGCGAACGCCTTCATCAAGGCGGGCGCGAGCGCGTTCATCGGTACGACCGGAACCGATCCCGGCAGGATCGCGCCGGTGACCCTGCTATTCGTGATGCGGCTATTCGAGGAGATGGGCACCGACGGCGCCACGGTCAGGGAAGCTTGGGAGCGGGCGAGGGCACAGGACAAGGAAAGCGCGAAGTTCCGCCTCTATGTAGCCTCCCGGGGGTCGCGTGTCAGGCGCGCCGTCATGGTCTCGAACCCGCGCTCCATCCCGCCGGTTCCCGGAACTCCTCCGGATGGACTGCGGCGGATGGCGTCGGCGAACTGGCGGCTCCCGGCTCTCGAGGTGGACTTGCTCACGATCCCGAGCTTCCGGATTGCCACCGACCTGTTCGTCAGGGACATGGTCGAGCAGTGGGGGATGAAGGTGAACCACCTCCCGTGCCGAAGCCCACGCGAGTTGCGGGACCGGCTGGGGGGGAAGGGGATCACGGCTCCGATCGTCCTGCTCGAGAGCCACGGGAGCTCCGACAAGGTCGGGCAGGCCGCGATCGTCGCAGGTGCCAGCGAGGACAAGTCCAAGAGGTATCTCATGGGGCCGGGCGAGGTCAGGCGGTACATGAACCTTCCGGGCCGCGTCTTCGTGGCGGGCGGATGCGGGCTCGGCGCCCCCGAGCTGGCCGAGGCCTTCCTCAGGCGGGGGTTGAGAGCGTACCTTGGTTCCTCGGACGGGGGCGGGCTCTGGCACACGTTCCTCCTGAGCTTCTTCTACGAGTTGGCGGTCAACCGCGCGACGGTCACGCAGGCATGGGCGAGAGCGAAGGCGCCGAACGCCGCCCTGTATCCGCGGGGATGGAAGCGGCCGAAACCGGTCGGGCCGGAGGGCATTGTGGTTCGCGCGCCTGCCTTGATCGAGGGATTCGAGGGAAACACGGACAATCGCTACGAGGGCGACTGGGACACCCTCTTCTATGAGTACCTGCTGGGGAAGGAAGTGCCCGCTCCGGGGGGACATCCGGGTCTGGCGTACCGGCTGAACTTCGACTTCCGGAAGAAGAAATCGCCGCACATCTGGATCGACTTCTCGGGCGGCGGCCAGCACTGGATCGGCGCGCGCGGATTCTCCTTGGAGGTCTTCGTTCCGCACGCGCTCCGGCTGTCGGAGTCGCTGACCTTCGACTTCCACGTGGGCGGGAAACGGCGCGAGTATCAGATGCGGGGCCTTGCGCTCCGGCGTGGATGGAACACCATCCGGCTCGCGTTCGACGCTCCGGGTTGGCGCGGCCGGGAGCGAGACTGCAAGAAGTGGCGTCCGGAGCGGTTCGATGTCGAAGCGCTCCAGCCGGTCCGGACGTTCTGGTTCGTGCTGGCAGGTCGGGGGCGCCACGAGGAGGGCGCCGTGTTCTTCGACAATCTGCGGCTGGAGAAGAACGGATGACGGGAGCGAACGCAGGCGCCGGGAAGCCGGCTCTGGCGACCGCGCGGAAGGTCGCCCGGCGGCTCCGGGGCGATGGCGCGCGGGCCGTCGTCCTGGTCGGGAGCTATGCCCACGGCCGGACGCACTATGCGTCGGATATCGACCTGCACGTGATTGGGAAGCGGGGTGAGCATGTCCTTGAGCGGTGCGGCGGATACCTCTTCTCCATATCGAGGGGAACGGCGGCCGACGCGCGCAGGGGCTTCAGGGATCCGTTCGCCGTGGGGAAAGACGTACCCGGCTGGCGGCATGCCGTGATCCTGGAGGACCCTCATGGAATCGGCCGGAGGCTCCGGCTCGAAGCGAGGCGCTGGCGCTGGGGGTTGATCAAGGAGAAGGTCAATCGAGAAGTGGCGGACGCGATCACGCATCGGGCCGAGAACGTCCACAAGATCCTCGGCCTCCTGTCGCAAGGGTGGACGATGGCGGCGGCCGTCCAGCGATCGTTCCTGGCCATCGTCCTCCCGGGCATCCTCGCCGTTCACCTCAGGATTCTCTACGAGAGCGAGAACGACTACGCCGAGCTGGTCGCGAGGAAGATGGGTCAGCCATGGATTCGGTGTCAAAGAGCGGCGCTGGGGGGGCATGGTGAATCGTCCGCGGCGGCGTCGGAAGCTACGCTCGCCCTCTATCTCCTCGCGGCGGCCAAGCTCTGGCCCCTTCTCGATCAGGAACAGCGTGCCGTTGTTGGCGGTGCGTGCGATCTGATTCGGCGACGGAACCGCGTATGATCCAGTTGGTGAAGGATTACGCGCAGTTTGATGGCACCACGTATCTCGTCGAGTGGTTTCCGGGTGGGACCGTGCCGCCGGGGGTGCGCGTTACCCAGGTCAGTGCCGTCTGCGTGACTGGAGACAGGCAGGTGGTCCTGGTCAGCGCCGACGGGGAGTCCTGGGGCCTGCCCGGCGGCCATCCGGAGCCGGGGGAATCCGTCGAGGAGACCTTGAGGCGAGAGATACGCGAGGAGGCCTGCTGCACGGTTGAGCGGTCGGAGTACCTGGGCTACCAACGGTGCACGCCCGAAGGCGGCGGGGCGCCCGACTACCAACTGCGGTACAAGTGCCTGGTCAAGCCGATGGAGTTCCTGCCGAAGCACGAGATCCGCCATCGCAAGCTGGTGCCGCCGGGCGAGTTCCTCGGGTCTCTCGCTTGGGGGAAGAGCCCGATTGTGGCCGAGCTCGCCCGGCTATCCAGAATCCATGATTGACGGTTAGGCGCGGGCGAGGCGGGCGAGGCGGCGGGTGCCTTCAACGAAGAACCTCGCCCGGCGGGGCGAGACCTCGAACCGCCAGGCCGCAAGGTCGGCCGCGCGCGCCTCGGCTGCGAACCGCCGGAACTCCGCCCCGCGGAGGATCCGGTTCACGAATCGTGACACGTCGTGGCCCTTTTCCTTCAGCGCCGCCGCCAGCCCACGGCACCGCTCCGTCTGCGTCCGGGGGCACATGAACCACGAGAGCATCTCGAGGGCCTCGTACGGCCTGCCCCCGTCCAGTTCGTGCCGGCTCCACCGGAGCGTGAGGGCGGCCTCGGCCTTCACCCGCCCGCATTCGTGCACGCGGTTGCCGTGCCAGAATACCGGGTGCTCGCCGACGAGCTCGAGAAGGTCCGGGTTTCCTACGCCATCGCGCCGGAGCAGGTCTTCCACGGGCTCCCACACGGCGCGGAGCAGGTAGGCCCAGAGTGCGCGATCCGCCTCCCACGAGGCCTGGGCCGCGACGGGGCCCATGGTCAGGTTTTCGCGCAATCCCGCCTCGATGCGCGGAAACACGGGAACGTCGAGCCGCGAGGCCGCCGTCTCGATCCGCTTGGTGCCCCCCAACTCCAGCAGGACATCGCGCAGACGCCAGAGCTGGTGGGACGAGAGGTGCAGGGCCGGCTTCCACCGCCTCGCGCGCAGGGCCGCCGCCGCCTGCGCCAGGACGCCCTCCGTCTCCCGGAGTTCGGCGGCGGCCTTCCTCCGTTCGACGTCCCGGCCGGGGTGCCACACGGCCAGTTGCCGTTTCACTCGCGCGATCTCGCCGCCGCGATCGAATAGGACGGTGTCCCGGCCCCCGTGCATCAGTCCCTTGATGAACAGCTCTTCGATCCACGAACTGCGCGCGAGCTGATCGAGCGTGCGGTTCCCGATCTCGCGAAGCGTCTTGCGGTGGAACAGGAGGAGATCGAGCTTCACGCCCTCGGCCAGCCGGTGCTCGGTGAAGTGGGCGGGCAACGGGCGGTCGTAGATCACGGCCATGTCCACGTCCGAGAATCCGGTCAGCTCCGTCGGATCTCCGGCCAGCGATCCGTAGAGCGCGAGCCCGACGACGCCAGGGCGCTTCCGGAGCGCGGGGACGCAGCGCCGGGCGACGGCCATCAGCCGGGAACGGTGCGCGTCCATGCCTGCATCTTAGACCAACCAGGTATCACCGGCAGGGGAAGCGGGTTTCCCAGCTTCTCACGCGCGTTCTCTTCTCCTGCGGTTGGTGAAGTGGATGCTAGGATATAGGTGTGAATGCACAGCTTGAGCGGATCAGCGTCAATCCGAAGGTCTGCTTCGGGAAGCCGTGCATCAAGGGAACCCGCATCTGGGTGTCCCTCGTGCTCGACAAGCTCGCCCAAGGAGAGACGGAAGCGGAACTCCTGGAGTCGTACCCCCATCTGACCCACGAGGACATCCTCGCGGCGATCGCTTACGGCGCCGAGGTATCCCGCGAGAGGATTGTCCCGGTACCCACCGAAGCGGTCTGATGCGGCTCAAACTGGACGAGAACTTCAGTCAGCAATCCGCGGCATTCCTCCGCAAGGCGGGCCACGACGTGATGACCGTCCGGGAAGAGCGCCTGGGCGGTGCGGAGGATGATGCCGTGTTTGCGGCCTGCGTGGCCGAGAGGCGCGCTTTGATCACGCTCGACCATGATTTCGGCAACGTGATCCGGTTCCCTCCCGCGACATCGTATGGCATCGTCGTCATCGAATTGCCACCGGGGCAGCCTCCGGGCGCCGTCCAGGTGGGCCTTGCAACGTTCCTAGGCGCGCTGAAGCTGAATCCGCTCGCGAACGCCCTCTGGATCGTCGAGCCGGGAAGAGTTCGAATCCACCAACCCGACGAGCTCGACGACCTGGGCTGACGTCCGGAAGACCGCTAGGCGAGGAGCGTTTCCCAAGCCCGCATTGCCATCGCCGGGGCGGGGTGTCATCATGGGGCCAAGATGACTGGCCTTTCGCGCGATGCTCTGGATGCCCACCTTCACTCCCTAGTGCGGGAGATCGAGAGCGCGTTCTTGGCGCCGTGGGTTCGGGAGGCCTTCCTCAAGGTGCCCCGGCACCTCTTCATCGACCAGTTCTACGACTCCGACGCCGGCGGCATGGTGACCGTGAACCGGGAACATCCCAGTCCTGAACACCTGAAGGCGATCTACTGTAACGTCGGGCGGCCCATCAAGCTGGAGCCGCACAGCGCCGCATCCGAGCCTTGGTTGGTTGCCAACATGCTCGGACATTTGGGGATAGAACGGGGGATGAGAGTCCTCGAGATCGGCACGGGAAGCGGGTTCAACGCGGGGCTGATGACGGTGGGAACGGGCGATCCCACACTGGTGCACTCCGTCGACATCCAGCCCGACCTCGTCGAGGCGGCCGCCCGGCACCTCCGGGATGCCGGGATCGAGGGCGTGAATCTCAGGGCCTGCGACGGCGGCCTCGGGTGGCCGGAAGCCGCGCCGTTCGATCGGATCATGCTCACGGTGGGCAGTTCGGACATCACCCCGGCCTGGCTCGGCCAACTGGCCGAGAATGGCGTGCTGTTAATGCCATTCAAGACCCGCGGGATGGGTGACCCCCTCCTCCGGCTCCGGAAGGCGGGAGGGCGATGCACGGGCGGGTTCGTCGGCTACTCCGGGTTCAACGCGCTACAGGGCGCCTTCCTGGAGGAGAGCCAGTTCAAGCCGGGTATCACCGAAGACGATCAGGTGACGCGGCTCCTGGCAGAACCGCCGGTCCGCCGCATGGATCTTGATGGCTTCTCCGAGATCGACTTCCTGCTATTCTGTCGCTCTCTTGGGCTCGACCTCGAGGCTGCGTGGGTGCGCAGGGCGGACGGCGCGTTCCATCTGATCCTCGACCGGAAGGGAGATCAGGCGCTAGTCATGAAGTGGGGCGAGCAAGGGACATGGTTCAAGGGCAACGCGAATGCCGGAACGTCCCTCCTGTCCACCTTTGGCGAATGGGAATCGCTCGGCCGTCCCGCGTTAACTCGATACCGGGCCGAAGTCATCTCCGCGGGCGAGGAAGCTGTTGGTGAGCATGCGTGGATTGAGCGCCGTTCCCACGTCAGGCTCAGGTTCTCCCTGGAGAAGACGTGACCAGCCATGGGTGATCACGGAATCAGGGAGAAGATAGAGGAGTACATTCAGGCCCACCTGAGGGTCAACCGGTTCAGCGGGACCGTGCTGGTGTCCTCTGGAGGCGAGATCCTGGTGAACAAGGGCTACGGCCTGGCCGATGCCGGCAAGCAGATCCCGTGTCGCGACGTGACCCGGTACTGGCTGGAGTCGATCAGCAAGGTGTTCGACTCGATGGCCGTGTTCCGGCTGAAGGAAGAGGGCCGGCTGGATCTGCAAGACCCGGTCGCCAACCACGTGCCCGGCTGGCCCTCTCCGTGGAATGCGGTCACGATCTCGCATCTCCTGACGCATGGCTCAGGGATCGTGCTCACGCCCGACAAAGTCTACGGGTACTTCGGGCAGGATGAGCCAGATCCCGCTGTCCTGGCCCTGATGGAGGCCCGGCTGGAGTTTCTCCCCGGCCGGGGGTTCAGCTACTGCAACGCGGGATATGTCGTCCTCGAAATCATCGTCGCGCGGGTATCCGGGCAATCCCACGAGAGCTTCCTTCGGGACGCGATCATTGAACCGATGAAGCTGTCCGCGACCACGGTCGGGTTGGGACACGGGCGATACGAGTCGACAGCCTGTGGGTACGGGATGGTGGGAGGCCAGATCGCCGAGCGTGTCCCGTCCGACGTTTGCACCGACACCGAAGGCCCCTGGGGGCTCGTGTCGACGACGCACGACCTCTACCTGCTCGAGCGCGCCCTCGACGTCCACGGCTTCTTCTCCCGGGAATCCCTCGATCTCATGTGGACTCGGGTCAACGGTTCCTACGGACATGGATGGCTCACCGGCGAGGTGGGCGGCCGCAGGATGGTCGGCCACGACGGGGGAGACCGGGGCTTCGCCACGTCGTACCGGTTCTTCCCGGATTCCGGCACGTGCGTGGCCGTCCTCTCCAACTACGACACGGCTCCCACGGCGCGGATGGCGTGCGACCTGGCCGCGATCGTCTTCGGCGAGGGCTATGTACTGCCCAAGGAACGCGTCGCGATCCAGGTTGGACCCTCTGTTCTCGCCGAGCTGGCCGGGACCTACAAGCTTCCCTCTGGCTACGTGAAAGTGCTGACCATCCGGCTCGAAGGTTCGAAGCTCTTTGCCTCGGTCGGTGAGGGGGAGTCCGCGATCGCGTTCGAGCTGTTCGCCGAGAGCCCGGCCTCCTTCTTCTCTCCCGTGACGAACCAGTCCTGGGAGTTCGTACGCGACGCCGACGGGAAGATCAAGGGGTTCACCGTGGAGGATGGAGTGGACGAAGTGCTTTGCGAGAAGCTATCGTAGCGGAGCTGGCCGTGCGGTGCCCCTCCCGACCCCCTACGGCTCTTTCCTCTCTTGATAACTCACCCAGGCAGGCTTTGAATGTAGGTGGCAGGTATGCGCGGGAGTTCCTCTGCTCGCTCGCAAGGGCGGCAGCCCGAGTAGGGTGGGATCCTGAGGCCCGGGACTTGCCGTCTTTGTCTCGGGTCGCCGTCCTCCTCTTCAATGAGCTGATCTGGACATATGAATGAGCACCGGGGTCTAAACCGAGAGTCGGACACCAGACTCTCTTTCGCTATACTGTATGCATGGGCGTTCTCCGGTACCCGTTCGATACGCGCCGTTTCTGCCAAGCTGTTGCATACCTTCTGGCTCGATGCGGACCCAAGACGCGCGGCGAGATCGGGAAGCTCCTCTACTTCGCTGATAGGTATCACTACGTGCGTTACGGAAGGCCCGTGGTGGGGGGACCGTACAACGCGTTGCCGTGGGGACCAGTGCCATCCGTGGCGATTGATATTCTCGAGGACTTGGAGAGGAGCGCTATCGACACGCAACCTGCTCCTCCGCAGGTAGGCCCCGGCTTCGTCGAGGCCCTGAAGTCATATGTGACTGTCACGGCCGGCCAGCCTTACAGCATCTACTCCGTCAGGGAGGGAGCCCCACGGACCCACCTGTCTGAGTCGGATATCGAAGCCTTGGAGTCCGTTTCGACGCGATACTGCTCGCTGAATTTCTGGCAGCTTTCCAGCTTGTCGCATGAGCATGCCGCGCAGAAGAAGACTCCGGAGCCCGACGAAATCGACTACCTTCTCTTCTTCGAGGATGAACCGGGTGCAAGCAACGATGTGAAGTCATACGTCATGATGCATGAGGAGGCAGAGACCGCCGAGACCCAAGGCGCCTAGCCTCGTGTTCAAGGCCGACCCGGCCGCGCTGGGAGTCTATTTCGATGAGAAGTTGCAGCGTGGGGCGGTTCTTCGGATCGAGGACTACCCGTTCCTGAGCGAACCGGTCCGCCGCCCCAAGTTCTTCGTCGTCCTGAATAGGGACTGCGCGCAACCCGAGATCTATCACTTCCTAACGACCTCCAAGGCCGCCAAGTACAAGACGCTCTCGTTCCACTCCTTCGGAGTGTCCATTCCGGCTGGCGTGGTTGACTGTCTCACCGCTGAGGAAACGATCGTGGACTGCTTTCGCTTGATGCCCACGTTCAGGCGCGCATTCCTGTTGGAACAGCTCTGCGCCAAGGGTATATCTATCTACCAGCCTCTCCCGGCGGCCTTCATGGAACAGATCGACAATATCATTCGTCGGTCGCGGACCATCTCGCCGACCCTTAAGGCCCTCATCACCTGACTGCCCGCACCCGATCCGTCATCCCGTGGCCGGGTCGGAGGTAAGTTCCTCAACCGCTCAGGTACATCCCTTTCCTCCTCCCAAGAGCTTGCGGCGGAAGCGCTCCCTGCCCATGCGGTTCAGGTACTCGATCTTCCGCTTCTCGAAGAAGTCGTCGGCGGACCCTCTGGCGAAGTACCAGATCGCGTCGAAGAGGATGCCTAGCTTGTAGACGTCGAAGAAGTGCGAGCGTTCGGCGCGGTTCAGCGGCCGGTGCCTGGCGTACTCGCGCAGGACCCTCCTGGCCTTCCTGGTGTTGAGCACTCGATCATCCTGCCAGTGCCAGGCGGCGTATTCGACCAGCCCCCACAGGTCGAACAGGAGATATGTGTAGTTCGCGTCGTCGAAGTCGAGCAGGGCGTTGAATCGGCCGTGCTTGTAGAGCACGTTCGAGAAGTGGAAGTCGGCATGACAGATGCCCATCGGCAATGACTTCGGCAGGTCGAGCGCCGCCAGCTCGCGTTCGATCCACTCCCGCTTGCGCCGTGCCGTCGTCGTACCCAGCCGTTTCGCTGCCCGCTGAGCGAGACGCCGGCAAAGCTCTACTGAGTAGTTCATCCGATACTTCATGTAGGGTGGCCGGTAGCCTCGGGTGGTCTTGTGCAACTCGGCCACCTTCTCGATGAGCTGTCGCCGCTGACGAGAGCTCGGATGGGCCACGTGCCGGCCCTCGGCGAATTCGAAGATCGCAAAGGGCTTACGGCGGAAGATGCCGACGTACTGGCCTCGCCTGTCCTTGAGGACAGCCGGACAGGGATAGTGTCTGGCCTTTAGAAACCTGATCAGGTGGGTCTCGAACAACGCCATTTCCCTATTGCGGTTCTCGTAGTACCGGAAGACGCATCTGCCTCTCTCGGTCTTGAGCAGGACATTCGTCTCGACTGTCCCCGCCGCGATCGGCCTGAAGCTCCGGAGTGTCCCCAGATCATACGCCGACAGGATGGCCGCGAACTCGTCCTTCGTTATCGTGGTCTTCCGTGCCATGGCGAGGACGAGGTCAACGACGCGTTCGCGGGCTACCGCTTGCCGGACTTGACCAGGAGGAGGTCGCCGTCCTTGATGAGACCGACACCGGGGGCGTAGACCTTCTCAGACTTGGTGCCGGGCTCCAACGGCGTCGTTTCCTCCATCCGCAGGCATCCGGTGAACGTGCCCGCCGGGGCGGTCAGCGTATCGGAAAGGCTCACGATCCGGGCGCGATCCATGGCCGCCCCGGGCGCGACTTCCTGGTAGAACCGGCTCCCGAGTAGGGGGAGGCCGGGCATGAACAGCCCGTAGCGCGCACCGTTCACGCCGGACAGCCACGAACCACCGTGACTCGCAACCTTCCCGTCCTTGTACTCGTCCACGTCCTCGCCGAAGTACCAGACGCTGGAGGTGCGCCGGTCGAAGGCGTAGTAGTTGCGCGAGACCTCGGAGAGCTTGCCCTTGCTCCATTCCCGTTCCTCGACGACCCGGGTGGTGACGCCGTCCACGACCTTGGTGTCGGCCAGGACCGTGATCACGAGCTTCAGCGGCTTGCCGTCCTCGGTCCCCGCGAACTCGAGGACGTACCCGGGCTCCAGGATGAAGAACCGGTTGGCCCCGGACGACAAGAAGTCGGTCGCGCTCATGTCGAAGGTGTCGGTGAACGGCCGGTCGGCCCTGCCGGACGGGGCCGTCGTGGCGGCCGGAGCCGCGGTCGAGATCATGACCATCGCCAGGACGAGAATCGTTCGCATGGATCGTCACCTCCCCGTCGTGAATGAGCGCACGATCATTATGCCTCACGGCGGAATCGGGTATCATGCCCCCATGGCGGCCAACGATTTCCTCGTGTCGGGGCGGTTCAAGACCGGGTGCAACTACTGGGCGTCGCACGCGGGGACGAACATGTGGCGGGACTGGGATCCCAAGGTCGTGGCCAAGGACTTCGACCGGCTGGCGCTGGCCGGGCTAGAAGTCCTGCGCGTCTTCCCGCTCTGGCCGGACTTCCAGCCGCTGACGGCCCTGCGCGGCGGTGGCGGGGCAGTCGTCGAGTACCGGTTCGGCGAGACGCCCCTGCCGGATACCGAGGCGGGCCGGGCGGGGCTTTCGGAGGAGATGCTCTCGCACTTTGACGAGTTCATCCTGATGGCGGAAGAGCGCGACCTCCAGCTCGTGGTCGGCCTGCTCACGGGCTGGATGAGCGGGCGACGGTACCTGCCGCCCGCGTTCGACCATCTGAACCCGCTCACCGACGCGACCGCGATCGTGTGGGAGGTCCGGTTCGTGAAGGCCTTCGTGCGGAGGTTCAAGGACCGCAAAGGCATCGCGGCTTGGGACCTCGGGAACGAGTGCAACTGCATGGCCGGGGTCAGCCGGGACCAGGCGTGGGCCTGGACTGCCACGATAGCGGATGCGATCCGGTCCGAGGACCACTCGCGGCAGATCGTCTCCGGCATGCACAGCCTCGCCGCGGAGCCGGGGGAGTCATGGCGGATCCAGGACCAGGCCGAGCTCACGGACGTCCTCACCACGCATCCGTACCCGCCGTTCACGGCGCACTGCGGCCTCGATCCCATCCCGACGTTCCGCGCGAACCTGCACGCGACCGCGGAGTCCAGGCTCTACGGCGATGTCGGGGGCAAGCCGTGCCTGTGCGAGGAGATTGGGGTGCTGGGCCCGACCTTCTCGGACGACGCGAACGCGGCGGCGTATCTCCGGACCCAGCTCTGGTCGCTCTGGGCGCACGACTGCATGGGGCTCCTGTGGTGGTGCGGGTTCGACCAGGACCACCTCGCCCACGCGCCGTACGACTGGTGCGCGGTCGAGCGCGAGCTGGGGCTCCTGCGCGCGGACGGCACCCCGAAGCCGCTCGTGGCGGAGTTCGCCGCGTTCCGGAAGGCCGTGACGGGGCTCGGCGTTCCCGCGCTGCCCACCCGCCTCATCGACGGCGTCTGCCTCCTGACGCCCCAGCAGGACCAATGGGCGGTCGCGTACAGCGCCTTCTGCCTCGCCAAGCAGGCGGGGGTGGACATCGAGTTCCAGTACGCGGACGCGGAGCCGCTCCGCGAGGCGCCGGTGTATCTCATGCCGTCCGTGGCCGGGCTACAGAACATGCCCCGGCGGCGGTGGCAGGAACTGCTCGCGCGGATCGAGGCCGGAGCCACGCTCTACCTGTCGCTCGGGGACGGCGTCGTCAGCGGATTCGAGGCCCTCACGGGGCTCCGGATCCTCTCCCGCGAGAGGCGTACCGGCGGATCGGCGAAGCTGGGCAATGTGGTCATCCCCGCGGGCGGGCCGTACCGGCTGAACCTTGCACCCGGCCGGGCCGAGGTCCTGGCGAGCGAGGAGGACGGCAATCCGTTCTTCTCCACGGCCACGCGGGGGAAAGGCCGGGTCTTCTTCCTGTCCTCGCCGATGGAGCACGACCTGGCCCTTCGGCCAGGCGCATTCCACCACGACGGCGCCCCCGCGTGCTGGCGGGTCTGGGAGCGGGTCTTCGCGGCGGCGGGGACGAAGCGCGCCGTGCGCAAGGATGTTCCATGCGTGGGTCTGACAGAACATGCGCTCAGCGGAGCTGATCGTTCGCTCGGCAGGGCCGAGCGTCCGCTCGGAGGAACCGAGCGCCCGTTCGGCAAGGCCGAGCGCCTTATCGTGGCGATCAACTACTCGCCGGAATCCGTCCGGGTGACCATTACTCCGGCGGACGGTTGGAAGATCGGGGAAGCCCTGCGCGGCCCAAAGCCGGCCCCGGCTGTGGACATTCCGGCCAACGACGCGATCATCTTCACGGTCGCCGGGGTCGACTAATCCAGCGACCCGACCGGCGGTGCTAGAATGGGCCCGATGAACCGCCGGAGCGTGGCGCTGTTGCTTTGCCTCGCGGTCCTCCCCGTTCCGGCCCGCTCAGACTGCATCCTGGACGTCTGGCCGGGCGCGACGGTCGCCTTCGACGTGCCGGTCCTGCTCTTCCCCAATTGGGTCAGGGCGCCGACCGCCGGGTTCATGCTTTACGAGTGCGACGATCTGCTCTGCCCCGGCTGTACCGCGAGCAACCTGACCGGCGTGACGATGTTCAACTACGGGACCGCCACCGGCAGCGCGACGGGTGACGTCACCGGACTGTACTTCAGCTACGTCTGCGGAACCCAGACCAGCGTCGTCTACGCCATGACCTATGCCGGCGTCTGGACCGTCGGGGCGAGCAACCTCCCCGCCTGGACGTGGGCGGGCTCCCTGGCCATTTCCTCCGACCCGTGCGACACCAAGAACGGGTGTTGGTGCTACCCCAGCATCCTCGTCTACTCCGACATCGGGTCCTGCCCGACGGACGGGGCCTCCGTGGTCCTCGGGCCGGGGTTCAGTTCCGTCGGGGAGGGCGGCGTGTCCGACAGTTGCGGTTGCCGCGGACCTACCGATTCCTTCACGGCTCCGGAAGTGAGGATCGGGTACGTCATGAAGAGTTGCGATCCCCGGATCGTGGCTCCCGGCGACGCGATCAACTACACGATCTACTACGGCAAGCCGGGCACCCCCAACGTGTCGAACCTGACGATCACCGACACCCAGCCGCCCTACACCCACTGGAACGGCGTGGCGAGTCCGAATCCCGATCCCGGCTGGGACCCCAACCCCGGTCCGCCGGCCAGGCTGCAATGGACCATTGCCGGCCCCCTCGCGACGGGGGGCGGCGCGACCGGCGCCATCACGTTCCAGCTCACCGCCGACTGGGGGAACGGCGAGAGCTTCGAGCCGGGGTCCGGCGACGTGGCTGCGCCCGAGGGCGAGTACCTGAGGAACTACGCCCAGATGTCCTGGGCGAACAACGGCTGCACCGGAGGCCGGGTCTCCAACGGCGTCGCCACCGTGATCCGCCGGTATCTCATGTGGATGATCGGCGACAACGACGTCCTGTTCGCCTCGGCCTACGGGCAGCCGCCGGACGAGATGGTCTACTCGATGTTCATCAAGAACATGTCGACCTCCAAGACCTGGTGGAACGTCAGCGTCTGGGACACCGTTCCGGCCGAGGTGGACGTCTGGGGGCAGGACTCCGGCTTCGAGGACCCCTGCGCCGGCTGGACCATGACCCCGTCCGGGTGCAGTTCGGGATCCCCGGGGCGGGTTCTCGCGGGGCCGGCCTCGACGATCCTGACGTGGAAGCTCGACATGCCGCCGCAAGCGACTATGCAACTGCGCTGGAAGGCCAAGGTCACGTCCGCCGCGCCCCCCGGTTCCACCGCCATCAACAACATCAACCTCCTGGAGCTGGGGCGGTCCGGCGTCGTGGGCGGCACCGGCCACCAGGGGAAGCCGAAGAACTTCGTGCACCTGGCCGCGATCATGCTGCGCACGACCTACATAAGTTTCGCCGGCATAGGCGGCGGCGGCCTCGGCAAGCGGGGCTTGTTCCTCACCTTCTATCCCCTGAACCGGGCGACCGATTTCCAGCTGCGGGCCTACGAGGCGCCCGACGGCGACCCGTGGGTGAACGCCGGGGGCGTCTCGCAGCCGATCTCCGCCAACATCGGCACCTGCACCGGGGGCTTCACGTGCAGCGCCGGGTTCGCCGGCGGGCTGGCCGGGAGCGCCTGCAAGGCCGAACGTATCCCGGCCGACTACTCCTGCTTCAGCGGCGGGACCCCGGGGGAGCTCGCGTACGGCTACGCGTCCCCGTGCAGCAACATGGCCCCCAGCGGTCCGTGCTCGAACGTACCCGCCGGAAACTACCACCATACCTACAAGATCATTTCCAACTCGCCCGTCCTGTGGCAGTTGTTCACGTGCGACGGCAACAACGCGCACACGTTCACGCCGTCCACTTCGCTGTCCTTCTCGGGCTTCATGCACTACGCGTTCGAGCGGGGCGTCTCCGGCCAGGACGACTTCAACATCATGAACACCTCCGTCGATCCGTACGGCGTCCTGCAGCCGGACCTGGCGACCACCGTCCATTTCTTCACGTGGGATTTCGGCATCCTTTCGTGGAAGTACCAGTCGACGTACGAAATCGACAAGGAGAGCCACGTCGGCCTGTGCGACCTGCCGGTGTGCAACGTGCACGTGCGCTTCATCTCGTCCTCGGCCAAGCTCGTCATCCGCCAGAGCAAGGACGACTGGACGTCGTCCGAGAGCAACTGGGACGCGTTCAGTCCCTCCCGTAACGACGGGGCCCTCACCATGGACGTCTCCGGCGAGGCCATGTACATCTTCCCCAACATGAAGCCGGGCTATCTCGGGGTCCAGGCCATCGTCACCAACATGGGGGCGGTGAACGCCACCTACCGGATCGAGGTCTACCGCCCCTTCAACACCGTCGACCGCGATGCCTGCGTGCCCCCGTGGATGGCGGACTTCAGCGGCTCCTGGTCTCCCCGGGTCACGCATTCCGTGGCTGCCGGGTTTGCCGCGTGGGGGGCAAGCTGGAGCACCCGGAATCCCCACATCTACGGTACCGAGGGCGACATGTCCTTCCTCTTCATGGACCCGCCGGCGGGGACCGGCGGGATCTACCGGCTGGTGCTCATATCCGGCGGACCCATCGAGGTCGATCAGGGGGCCAGCGTGCTCTCCCTGTACGGCGGGGGGTCGCTCATGCACCCCGCCGACCCCGGCAACCCGCGGCCGCACGCGGGCACCGATTTCTGGCTGGGAATGGGGTGGCAGTGGGCCATGTCGGCCGCCTGCGACACCACGCCGGCCAATTACACCTACGTGGTGGACATCTTCTGCCCCAAAGCGGGCATGGTGGTGAAGGAAACGACTTCGGACAACGCCTACTCCGCGACTTACACGACCACCCTGGCCGACCAGGACGTGGCGTTCCGGAACATCGCCATCGTCCCCTCCGGCGGGCACCGCATCGTCCGCTTCCAGGTGACCGGCGGGAATGCCATCGCGATGTACAACGAGTGCCAGCCGAGCCACAAGTTCTTCACCGCGCCGTTCGTCCAGGTGGGCACGCACTACACGCTGATCACGCCGCCCGTCGCGTTCGTCGGCCAGAGCTTCTGGATCACGGTCGTGGTCACGGAAGTGGGGGGCGGGACGAAGTGCGACTACACCGGCACCATCTCGTTCACCTCGACCGATCCGGGTGCGAAGGTGGAGACGACCCCCATGGATGCCTACAACTACACGTGGGGCGCGGGGGACTGCGGAATCCGGATCTTCCTTAACGTCACCATGACCAGGCTGGGCCTTCAGACCATCATCGCGGCGGACACCGCCGACGGGTCGGTAACCGGGCTGTCCACCCTCAACGTCGTGGGTGTCGACGTCAGGTTCACGAAGGAGCCGCGCCTGGCGGTCGCCGCCTCGGGGGATACCGTTCGGTTCAGGCTCTGCTGGAGCAACTACTCCTCGGGGAGCGCCTTCACGTTCGTGGTTACGGACGCGGTGCCGGCCGGGACCACGTTCGTGCCCGAGGCCTCGGCTGCCTGGCTGGACTGCGGAAACACGGACGGCGTCTCCCTCGGCGTCTCGTACACCACCGCCACCACCCCGACGATGCCCGGCCCCGCCTCGTTCAGCTCGGGCAACCCCGTCGCCGGCACCCGTTGGCTCCGCTGGACGATTCCCGTGGCCGGCGTCTACACCTCGGGATGCGCCTGCTTCCGGGTGGGGATCAATTAGTAGAAGTCCTCAGAGTCCGGGATGGTCGGCCTGACCGAAGGGCAGTTGTTGCGGGGGGAGGCTATCCGCGATGATACGAGAATGCCACGCGTCACGCGAACGATCAGCCGGCGGGAAGCCCTCACCTCCTGGGGCGTCATCGCCGTTCTCGGGGTCGTCGCGGCCGGCGTGCTGTGGAAGCAGTCCCGGTTCGACCCCCCCGACCCCGGCCTCGGTGGTGATGTCACCGCGCCGCGCTCCGGGGGTAATGGGCTCTTCGCGAGTCTGCCCGGGGGGTTGGAGCCGATGTCCGCGCCCGAGCGGTTCAGCCCCGCGACCCTCTCCGACAAGATCGACGGGCGGGCGGAGCTCTACCTCTCGGCGGGGTTCGCCGGCCTTAGGGCCCAGCGGATCCGGGCGGCGGCGGACCATGAGACCTGGTACGAGGTCTTCGTCTACGACATGCACACCGCCCGCAATGCCTTTTCGGTCTTCAGCACCCAGCGCCGCGAGGGCGTGAAGGGGCTCCCGTTCGCGACCCAGGGTTACCGCACCGGGAACTCCCTGTGCTTTGTGAACGGCGCGAACTATGTCGAGATCGTGGCCTCGAGGACCGGGGAGAAGGCGATGGCCGGGGCGGAATCGCTCGGCCGGCTGCTGGCCGGGGCGCCGGGGACCGGGGGCGGCGACCTCGGCGAGGCCGGGCTGTTCCCGGCGGAGGGGCTGATCCCCGCGAGCGTGTCGTTGACCACAGCCAACGCGTTCAGCTTCAGCCGGTTCGACAACGTCTTCTCGGCCCGATACCGGGACGGCGGGGAGACGCTCACGCTCTTCCTGTCCCGGCGCGCGTCGCCGCGCGAGGCTGCCGGGTTGTCGGACGCGTACAGGGAGTTCCTCGTCGAGCTCGACGCGAAGGAGGCGGAAGCGCCCGCCGGGATGTGGCTCGTGGAACTGGACGGATCGTTCGAGGGCGGGTTCTCTACCGGCCGGCTCCTGGGCGGCGTGCATCAGGCCGCGTCGCTCGCGGTCGCGGCGCGCCGGCTTGCCCGGCTGCGGGCCGCGGTCGAAGGGAAGGCGCCATGACGAACGGGGACGGCGGACAGACCCGGCGCGAGTTCCTGATGCGCAGCGCGCGCGCGGCGGCGGCCGTGGCCGTGACCTGGGCCGGGGGGGCCTGGCTGTGGCGCCGCGGGCGGAGGACGGGGCAGGCCCCGATCGCGGCCGGCGCCGTCATTCCCAATTTCTCCGTGCCTTCGGCGGGGAAGCGGATGGCTATCGTGACCGGCGCGGACCGGTTGAAGACCGTGGGCCGCGCGCTCGAGGGGGTCGGCGGGATCTCGGCGTTCATCAAGAAGGGCGACCGGGTGGCGATCAAGGTCAACGCCGCGTTCGCGACCCCGGCGATGCTCTCGGCGACGACCAATCCCGAGCTGGCGGCCGAGCTGGTCCGGCTCTGCCTCGCGGCGGGGGCGCGGTCGGTCGCCGTTCTCGACAACCCGATCAACGACGCCGAGAGCTGTTTCGCGCTTACCGGGATCGGCGAGGCGGTCCGGAAGGCCGGCGCGCAGGTCATCATGCCCCGCGAGGGACTCTTCCGGCGGGTGACCTTGGCCGGCGGGCGGCTCATCCGGGACTGGCCCGCGTTCACGGAGCCGCTGGCCCGGGCGGACAAGCTCATCGGGGTCACGCCGCTCAAGCACCATTCCCGGAGCGGGGCCTCCATGACGATGAAGAACTTCTACGGCCTGCTGGGCGGGCGGCGGAACCGGTTCCACCAGGACATCAACGGCATCATCATGGAGCTGGCCCAGCTCGTGCGCCCGACGTTCGTCGTGCTGGACGGGACCACGGCGATGATGACCAACGGCCCGACCGGCGGCTCGCTCGCCGATCTAAAGGCGACGAACACCATGATCGTGTCGACGGATCCCGTGGCCGCGGACGCGTTCGGGGCGACCGTGCTAGGCAACCGGGCGTCGGACCTTCCATATATAGGAAGGGCGGCGGCCGCCGGGGCCGGGATCGCGGACTTCGAGTCGTTGAAACCCATGCGGGCGCGGGTGTAGGGCGCCGTGCGCAGCACGATCGCCCGCCGGATCTCGCAGGGGTTCTTCCTGGCGCTGTTCCTGTGGTTCTGCATCGTGAGCTCGGTCGGGATGGCGCTGTGGCAGTTGCGGGGCTGGCCCGTGGACTGGTTCCTCCAGCTCGATCCGCTCGTGGCCCTGGGCACCGCGCTGACGACCTGGAGCCTGCCCGGGGAGCTGTGGTGGGCGCTCGTCACTATCACGCTCACGCTCGTACTCGGACGCGTGTTCTGCGGCTGGATCTGCCCGATGGGCACGCTCCAGCAGATCGTGGGGTGGTGGGGGAACCGGAGGAAGCCCGTGGCCGAGATGGTGGCGCTGAACCGGTACCGGCCCGCCCAGGGGATCAAGTACATCGTCCTGGCCGTCCTGCTCGGGGGGGCCGCGCTGGGCCTGCTCCAGACCGGCCTCCTCGATCCCATCCCGCTGGCCCAGCGGTCGGTCAGCCTCGTCGTGCTCGGCGTGGTCGACGGGCCGCTGGCTTGGCTGGCCGTGGCCCCCCGCCATTACGAAGAGAGCGTCCTCCTCGGCGCCGTGTTCCTCGGCCTGGTTCTCATGTGTCTCCGCATTCCGCGGTTCTTCTGCCGGTTCCTCTGCCCGACGGGCGCGCTCCTAGGCCTCCTGAGCCGGTTCTCGGTCTGGCGGATCGGAAAGAACACGAACCCGTGCCACGACTGCCACCTGTGCGACCGGTACTGCGAGGGCGCCTGCACCCCGGCGGGCGCGATCCGGACCGGCGAGTGCGTCATGTGCATGAACTGCCTCGACGGGTGCGCCGTCCACGCGACGATGACCTATGCCACGGAGCCATCCGCGGGGGGCGTCGACGACGTGCCCGACGTGACGCGGCGCGCGCTCCTGACCGCCGCCGGCGCCGGGCTGGTGACGGTGCCGCTCCTGCGGCTGACCGGGCGGGGAAGCGCGAACTGGAACCCCGGGCTGATCCGGCCCCCGGGCTCGCTGGAGGAGGCCGAGTTCCTCGGCCGCTGCCTCAAGTGCGGGCAGTGTATGCGGGTCTGCCCCACGAACGTGATCCAGCCGGCCGGGCTGCAGTTCGGCGCCTCGGCGCTCTGGACGCCCGCGTTGAACAACCGCGCGGGCACGAGCGGGTGCCAGCTCAACTGCGTCGCGTGCGGGCGGGCGTGTCCGACCGGCGCGATCCGGGCGCTGACCCTGAACGAGAAGCAGGGGCGGGGCGCGTTCAAGGCCGCGGGGCCGGTGCGCATCGGGACCGCGTTCCTGGACCGCGGACGGTGCCTGCCGTGGGCCATGGACCGTCCCTGCATCGTCTGCGAGGAGAACTGCCCCGTGACGCCCAAGGCGATCCATCTCGAGGAGGAGTTCCGGACCGTCCGGGGCGGGTCGTTAACCGTGGCCGGGGTCACCGCCGGGACGCTCCGGGTGGTTGGGGCGTCCCTGGTGCCCGACCGGTACGCGACCGGGGACTTCTTCTGCGTTCTCGCGGGATCCGGCGCGCGCCGCCGGATAACGGGCAACACGGAGTCCGAGCTCGTCCTCGACCCGTCGGCACGGTGGACGGCCCGCCCGGCGGCGGGCGCGGCCGCCGCGATCCAGGTGCGCCTGCAGAAGCCCCGGGTCGATTCCGAGGCGTGCATCGGGTGCGGAGTCTGCGAGCACGAGTGCGTGGTGAACGGGTTGCGGGCGATCATGGTTTCGGCGGAGAATGAGTCCCGGAGCGACGAGCATGCGCTCGCGGTCAGGACGAAGGCTTGATGCGAATCGGCGGTAAACAGCGACAGGGGGGACAAATGGCACACGACAGGAACGGGATCACGGGGACGGTGTCACGCAGGCGGTTCCTCGGAGCCGCGGGGGCCGCGGGGCTCGGGTCGGCGCTGATGGCGTCGGGGCTCGGGTTGGCCGCGTCGGGAGCCCCGGGCAAACCGAAGACCAAGGCCGCCCCGAAGCCGAAGGAGACCGCGTCGGCCCTGCCGCTCCGCACGTTCGGGCGCACGGGCGTCCAGGTCACGGCGCTCTCCCAGGGCGGCATGACCGACTTCACCGAGAACCAGCTCCTCCTGAACCAGTCGTGGAAAGCCGGCATCAACTACTGGGACACCTCGACGGGATACAACGGCGGCAAGTCCGAGTTGGGCTACGGCCAGTTCTTCGCCAAGCATCCGGGCGTTCGCGAGAAGCTCTTTCTCGTCACCAAGAGCGGGGAGCGCAACCCCGAGGGGCTGGAGAAGAGCCTGAACCTCTCGCTCGAACGGATGAAGATCAAGCACGTGGACCTGTTCTTCTTCTGGTACATCGAGGACATCAAGGAGGTCGACCGGCCGGAGCTCAAGGCCTGGGCCGAGGCGGCGAAGAAGGCGGGCAAGATCCGGTTCATCGGCCTCTCGTCGCACAAGAACATGGCCTCGGTCATGGAAGGGGCGGCGAAGCTGGGCTGGCTCGACGGCCTGATGGTGACCTACAACTACCGCATCATGCACGACGACGACATGAAGCGGGCCGTGGACGCGTGCGTGGCCGCGGGGCTCGGCATCACGGCGATGAAGACGCAGGGCGGCGGCCCGATCAACGACACGCAGGCGGACCGCGAGCTCGCGGGGCGTCTCGTGGCGAAGGGGTTCACGCCGGAGCAGGCGAAGATCAAGGCCGTGCTCGAAGACACGAGGATCGCGGCCGTCTGTTCCCAGATGCCGTCGATGGAGATCCTGAAGGCCAACATCGCGGCTGTGCTCGACCGCACGAAGCTGGATAGCGCCGACTGGAAGGCGCTGGACCGGCACGCCGCCGCGTCTTGCCACGGCACCTGCGCTGCCTGCGGGCGGTGCGAGCGGGCCTTGAAGGGGAGCGTGCCCGTCGCGGACGTGATGCGGCACCTCATGTACGCCCGCGGGTACGGGGAGCACGCGATGGCGCGCGCGTTCGTCCGGGACCTCCCGGCGGTCGTGCGTGGCCGGATGGCGTCGGCGGACTTCTCCCGGGCCGAAAGGGTCTGTCCGCAGACCCTGCCGATCGGGAGGCTGATGAAGGAAGCCATCCTGGAGCTCGCCTGACGTGGGGGTGCACGGGCGGGGGCTGTCCCGGCGGGAGTTCCTGGGGGCGGGGGTGGCGGCCGGCGCGGGCGCGCTCCTTCTGGGGGGCGCGGCCGGGGCCGTGGCGCCGGGCCGGGCCAAGGCGAAGGGCGGGGACGTCATGCCCCGGCGGGCGTTGGGGCGGACGGGCGCGGAGATCCCGGTGATCGGTTTGGGGGCGTCCGGTGACCTCAGCGCGGACCAGCTTATCCTCGGCCAGTGCGTGAAGCGGGGCGTCACCTACTGGGACACTTCGGACAACTACTCCGACGGAAAGGCCGAGATCGGGATCGGCCGGTACTTCGCCAAGCATCCGGCGGACCGCAAGCGGGTCTTTCTCGTCACGAAGGCCGGGGTGGGGGACGCGGCGTCCCTGAACCGGCAACTGGCCCAGTCGCTCCAGCGGATGAAGACCGACCACATCGACGCCTACTTCTTCCATGGCGTGGATGGGATCGGCGAAGTGGACAAGCCCGAACTCAGGACCTGGGCCGAGGCCGCCAGGAAGGGGGGGAAGATCCGTTTCATCGGGCTTTCCACCCACAAGAACATGGCCGCGGTCATGACCGGGGCGGCGAAGCTCGGATGGATCGACTGCCTCATGACGACCTGCAACTACCGCATCATGCACGACGACGACATGCGGCGGGCCCTGGAGGCCTGCGCGGCGGCGGGGGTGGGGGTAGCGGCGATGAAGACGCAGGGCGGCGGGCCGATCAACGACACGGCGGCGGACCGCGAGCTGGCGGGGCGGCTGGTGGCGAAGGGCGTGACGCCCGAGCAGGCCAAGATCAAGGCCATCCTCGAGCACCCGGAGATCGCGACCGCGTGCCTGTCGATGCCGAACGTCGAGATCCTTAAGTCCTGCGTGGCGGCGGTCATGGACGGGAAGAAGCTCGGGGCCGCGGGCCGCGACGCTCTCGCCGTCCACGCGGCGGCCACGCACGGCAGCGTCTGCGGCGCCTGCGGCCGGTGCGAGCGGGCCTGCCGGGTTCCGGTCAGCCGGGTCATGCGCCACCTCATGTACGCCAGGAACTACGGCGATACCGCCATGGCGCGCGCGCGGTTCCGGGCGCTCGGGCCGGCCGTGCACGGCCGGATGGCCTCGGCGGATTTCTCCAAAGCCGAGCACGCGTGTCCGCACACCCTCCCGATCGGGAGGCTGATGAAGGAGGCCCTCCTTGAACTCGCCTGATCGCATCCTCGCGGCGTTTCTGATCTTCTCCGTCTGTTCCGGCCCCGTCAGTTCCGTCACCTTCGCCGCGGCGGCCGCGAAGAGCGTGATCATCCTCGTCGGGGACGGCATGGGGGTCGAGCAGATCCGGGCGGCCAGTCTCGCCCTGCGCGGCGCGGACGGGCGGACGGCCATGCAGGGCCTCCCGGCGGCGGGCCGCGCCGCCACGCATTCGGCCGACGAGGGCGTCACCGACCCCGCGGCGGCGGCGACGGCGCTGGCCACCGGGCGCAAGACCAACAACGGGGTCCTGTCGATCTCGGCGGGCGGCACCCCGCTGAAGACGATCCTGGAGGCGTGCCGGGACGCCGGGAAGGTCACGGGGCTGGTCTCGGACTCCCGGATCACGGGGGAGACCACGGCCGGCTTCGCCGTGCATTCCGAAAACGCGGGGGCCGACTACGAGCTCGCGGGGATGATGGTGGCGGCCAAGGTGAACCTCCTGCTCGGGGGCGGGAAGAGCCACTTCCTCGCGCCCAAGAGCGAAGCCTGGGTGGGCGTGAACGTCCTGGACGCCAAGGGGAAGAAGATCCTGACCATCACGGACACCGTGAATTGGTCCGAGTACCGGACCCTGACGCACTCCTTCCTCGCGCCGGCGGGGGCGAAGAAGGCGAGCGTGTGGGTGTGGCGCCAGTCCGGACCGCTCGGCCTCTACCTCGACGACGTCCGGCTGGAGCCGCAGGACGACAAGGGGAACGTCACGGGCCCCGGCCGGCTCATCGACCCCGGGTTCGAGGGGGGCGGGCTGGAGGGATGGAGCGACTGGGGGCACTCGCACGCGGTTCCCGACGGCGGCTCCACGGTCCTGAAGGTGACGGGCCAGGGCGGCGGCGAAAAGACCGTCGACATCACGGCGGGCACGAACTGGTCCGTCGCATACCGCGTCCGGCTGGACGACCCGAAGGCGCCCGGCGCGGCCGCCTCTCCCTGGGACCGGGCGGCGGCGCAGGGCTATGCCCGGATCGCGACGCTGTCCGAGCTGGCCGGCGCCAGGGGCGGGAACATTCTCGGGCTCTTCGGGGACGGGGACCTCGGGGAGTCCGAGGGGGATCCGACGCTGGCCGGTTTGACCGGCGGGGCGCTCGGCGTCCTGGGCGGGGCCCCGGGCGGGTTCCTGCTCGTGGTGGACGGGAGCCGGATCGACCGGGCCTGCCGCGCGAAGGACGAGAAGAGCATGCTCCGGCAGGTGCAGGCCTTCGACGCCGCGGTCGCGGACGCGGTCGAGTTCGCGAAGAGGAAGGGCGACGTCCTGGTCGTCGTGACGTCCGGGTACGAGACCGGGGGCGTCAAGGCTTCCGGAACCGACGCCGGGAGCCTGCGGGTGACGTTCGGCGGCGGCGATGCCACGGCGGCCCGAGTCCCCGTCTTCGCCTTCGGTCCCGGCTCCGAGGGCTTCACGGGCGAGATGGACAACACCGAGATCGGCCGCAAGATCGCGGCCGCCCTGGACCTTCGGCTCTAGCGGTCCCGGGTTCCGCCCGGGGGACTTGACATATAACTTGACTTATACTGGACATACGGATAGGCTGTCCGTATGAGCTACCAGCCGCAGTTCTCCGTCAGCCCCCGCCTCCTCGCGCTCATCGGGGAGATTTCGGTCCTCCGGGAGCGGGTCCTGTCCTCGGCCGTCCAGGTGCCATGGGTCCCCGCGCTCCAGAAAGACGCACGGGAACGCACGACGCATGGGTCCACGTCGATCGAGGGCAATCCGCTCGGGCTCGCGGAGGTCCGGATGCTCGACGAAGGGAAGCCCGTCCTGTCGGCGGACGAGAAGTCCCGGCGCGAGGTCCTGAACCATCTGGCGGCGCTCCGGCAGATCGAGAAGTGGGAGCGCAAATCCCGGATCGCGCACGACGACGTCCTGCGGCTCCATGAGACGGTCATGCGGGGCGTCCTGGCGGGGGAGCTCTCGGGTCGCTACCGTCCGTTCGGTGTCCGCGTCGGGACGCACATCGCGCCCGGTGCCGAGAAGGTCCACGCCCTGATGACCGACCTCCTCGGCTGGGTCAACGGGGAGTCCCGGGCGTGGTCCCCGGTGGTGTCATCGGCGGTCGTCCATTTCCGGTTCGAGGACATTCATCCGTTTGCCGACGGGAACGGCCGAACGGGCCGTCTGCTCGCGCTCTGGGAGCTCTACCGGAGGGGGTTCGACACCCTTCACATCTTCTCCGTCGACGAGTACTACTGGGAGCACCGGCCGGCTTATTACAGGGCCTTTGAAGAGGTCAGGCGGGGGGATGGGGACCTCACCGGGTGGATCGAGTTCGCGGCGACGGCCGTCAAGGCGACCCTCGAAGACGTGACGAAGCGGACGGCAGGCCTCTCCGCGCGGGCGAAGGGCGCTACGCTGGTTCTCCGTCCCCGGCAGGAACGGCTCTTGGAGCTCCTCCGGGAGAAGAAGAGCCTCTCGCCCGCGGAAATCTGGGCGGCTCTCGGCGTATCGCGCCAGGGCGCTCTCGACCTCGTGCGGCCGCTCATCGCGGCCGGGCTCGTGAAACGGATTGGCACCCGCAAATCTGGGAAATACGTGATTCCCTGATTCCGCATGGATCGGCGGGTCTCCCGCTTGGGCGATATGATATGGGCGTCATGCCGCACAGAGTTCACTGCAGGGATACGTGGTGGCGTGGTAAGTCGATGGTGTTCCTCGCGGTACTGCATATCTCTTCTGCGGCGGCGGCTTCGAGATCATCCGTAAACAACGCTCTCCTAGTCCTCTTCTCTCAGGTAACTGACGGCCGCATTGGGCCGCAGGTGGAGGTGTGGCGCGTATCGTCGGATGGGAAAGCTGACTTTCTGAAGGGCTTCGGTCCCGCCTCGCCCTGGATACAGGGCTATCCCTCCTATTGGCCGGTCCCGTCACCTGATTCTAGAATGGTTGCATTCGTCAGGGACCTCAACGTGTGGATTTGGGATGTGGAACGTGACAAGGTGTGGAAGGTAACCCGGATCGGGCGGCCGGGAGACACAGGATACGCGGATGTCCTCACACTTGTCGGCCCATGGTCCCGCGACGGGAAGAAGGTCGTCTACTGCGTCACCAATAGCAATTGGTCTAGCGGCGGGATGACCGACCTCGTCGATCCTCGCAAGGTCCGGCGAGCTCCCTATGGCTCCTACGTATACGATATTGCCTTGCGCAGGTCCCGTCTGGTGTCTGGAACGGGCTGGGATGTGGTCGGGTGGGACGCGAACGACGAGGTCCTTCTCCAGCCTTCCCCGCCCAGCGCGTCTCTCTTCAGCGTTGACGCGGGCGGCCGACTCCGCAAGGTCTGGGAAGATCCCGGACTCGGCGGGGGGATCCCCCGGATCGGCCACATCTCCGTCGGGGGAAACGGCTCGAAGCTGATCGCATTCGTCCGTGCTGACGGGTACCGGCTAAGAACCACCGGCGAGTGTGGCGATATCGTCGAGATTGACCTGCGAAAGGGCACTGTCCGGATATTGACAACGTATTCCAGTGACGAGTCCGCATCCCATTGGGTATGCAGGGCTATTCTCTCGCCCTCCGGCAGCCATGTCGCCTGGATGGGGAAGCCACGAAGAAGGGTTCTGGGGATGTTCGGAGGCTGGTATTCCGCCCTCGTTGTTGATGGCCGGGAACGGTTACGGATCCCCCCGTGTGATGCCGATGCCGTCAAGCGGATCGGAGCCCACACTCCCGGCCGATCCGTCTTCCCCGTTCCTGAGATATGGATTGACGAACGGACCGTTGTCCTCATCTGTCGCGCGGAGCTCACGGTTGTGGATGTCACTACAGGGCGGATTCTGGGGCGGCATCCGATTCAGCATGGAAACGAGTCAAGTCCACCTGCGAAGTAGCAGGTGCGGGAGGTGCGTGATCTCTTAGAAACGCGAAAGGCCGTCCGCTGAGTCGCGTCCGGCCTTTCGCTTGATAGAGCCCGTTGCGCAAGAGTGCTTTCGTGCGGGTCGTGGTCAATCCACCTCCGTGATTTCGGGATCGTGCATGTCGCGGCCCATGACGACGCGGGTCGACCCGTTACGGTTCTTGATCGAGATGTCCCACTTATGCATCGTGCCGGCCCCGATGATTATCTCGCGGGCGAGATTGGCCGCCACCAACGCGTCGTCCATGATGACCTTCTTGCCGACCCTGATCAGCAGCTCGGCGGTCCCCGTGATCCGGAGGCGACTGCCGCGGGTCGCGGCGCGAAGCCGCAATGGAGCGGGGAGAGGACGCACCGTCGTGCCACGGGGGAGGCAGTTGCGCCGCACGATGGTGTAGAAGGAGCCCGTGTCGAAGACCGCCGGGACGGTGGCGGACTTCCGGCGGCCCGAGGTGATGACAATGGAGAGAACCGGCTTGCTCATGGGTGTTTCCCGCGATGATTATACCCCCGAAATGCGAACGGCCGGCTGGAGGATCCAGCCGGCCGTTCCGTTGAGAGGCCTTTGGGTTACTTGCCGCCCGAGAGGTCCTTGTGGATCGCTTCCGCCGCACGCTTGCCCGCGCCGGCCGCCAGGATGACGGTCGCGGCGCCGGTGACCGCGTCACCGCCGGCGTACACGTGCTTGCGCGAGGTCAGGCCGGACTTCTCGTCCGCGACGAGACAGCCGTGCTTGTTCGTCTCCAGCCCCTTCGTCGTCTTGACCAGGATGGGGTTCGGGCTCGTCCCGATGGCCAGCACGACGTTGTCGGCGGGGAAGATGAACTCCGACCCCGGAATCGGGACCGGGCGGCGGCGTCCGTCGGGCCCGGGCTCGCCGAGCTCCATCCGCTGGAGCTTGAGGCCCGTCACCCAACCCTGCTCGTTGCCCACGATCTCGACCGGAGCGGTCAGCCAGTTGAACTTGATGCCTTCCTCGAGCGCGTGGTGGTATTCCTCCACCCGCGCCGTCATCTCCTTCTCGGACCGGCGGTAGACGATGAGGCTTTCCTCCGCGCCCATGCGCATCGCGCTCCGCGCCGAGTCCATGGCCGTGTTGCCGGCCCCGATGGTCGCGACCCTTTTCCCCACCTTGAGGGGCGTGTCGGACTCCGGGAACTGGTACGCGCGCATGAGGTTGATCCGGGTCAGGAACTCGTTGGCCGAGTAGACGCCCATCAGGTTCTCGCCCGGTATCTTGAGGAAGGTCGGGAGGCCCGCGCCGGTCCCGATGAACACCGCCGAGAAGCCGAGCTTGTCCATGATGTCGTCGAGCGTGATCGTCCGGCCGACGATGACGTTGGTGACGATCTCGACGCCCGAGTTCTTCATCATCCCGATTTCCCAGTCCAGGATCGCCTTCGGGAGGCGGAACTCGGGGATGCCGTACCGGAGCACGCCGCCCGGGGCGTGCAGGCCCTCGAAGATCGTGACCTGGTAGCCGAGGCGGGCGAGCTCGCCTGCGCACACGAGACCGGCGGGACCCCCGCCGATGACGGCCACCTTCTCCTTGCGCTTCTTTCCCTGGGACACCGGCGGCGGAGCCTGCGAGCGCTCCCAGTCGGCGACGAACCGCTCGAGATGGCCGATGCCGATCGGCTGGAACTTCTTGACCATGTGGCAGGTCATCTCGCACTGCGCTTCCTGCGGGCAGACGCGTCCGCAGATCGCGGGCAGGGGGTTGGCCGTGCGCAGGATCTGCGCGGACTCGGCCATGTTGCCCGTGGCGATCGCGTGGATGAACTGCGGAATCGGGATGTTGACCGGGCACTCGTCCACGCACGCGGCTTCCTGGCACCTCAGGCACCGGTCCGCCTCGAACATCGCGTGCTGGAGCGTGTAGCCCTGGTTGACCTCGAGGAAGTCCTTGTTGCGGATGTTCGGGGCCCGCTCCGGCATCTTCGTCTTCTTGGCGCTCTTTACTGGCATCAGACTCCTCCCGCCGCGGCAGCCGCGAGCTTCTTGGCGGCGACATCCTGTTCCTGCACGTACATCTTGCCCCGCCGTACGGCCTCGTCAAAGTCCACCTGGTGCGCGTCGAAGCACGGCCCGTCCACGCAGGCGAACTTGGACTGCCCGTTGATGGTGACCCGGCAACCGCCACACATCCCCGTGCCGTCGATCATGAGCGGATCGAGCGACACCTGGGTCGGGATCTTGGCATCCCGCGTGGCGTTGGCGACCGCCCGCATCATGACCATCGGACCGATGGCGATGACCTGGTCCGGCTTGCCCGGGGCCCCGCCCTCGATCATCTGCTGCAGCCGCTGGGTCACGAAGCCCTTGAACCCGACCGACCCGTCGTCGGTGCAGAGCTCGACGTTCTTCGCGACCTTCTTCACCTCGTCCACGAGGATCAGGAGGTCCTTGTTCCGGGCCCCGTTGATGACCGTGGTCTTGTCGCCCCGGGCGGTGAGTTCCCGCATGAGGCAGAGGAGCGCGGCGACGCCGAAGCCGCCGCCCACGCCCACGATGTGACCGCCGGCCGGGATGACCGTCGGGTTGCCCAGCGGTCCGACGATGTCCAGGATCTCCTGGCCCACCTCGTGCGCGCCCAGGCGCCGGGTCGTGGCTCCGACCTCCTGAATGACCAGCGTGAGGATGCCCCGGTCGCGATCGTAGTCCGCGATCGTGAGCGGGATGCGCTCCCCGCCCTCGCGGACCCGGAGGATGACGAACTGCCCGGGCCTCGCGGCCTTCGCCACGAGCGGCGCGTCGATCCGGAAGAGCTTCGTGACCGGCGTCAGAATCCGCTTCTCGAGAATCTTGTATGGCATGGCGTTATAGCTCCGGGTGGGCGTGCATGGCTTTGAGACGCCTCCAGCGCCGGTCCACCTCGGCCTGGGCTTCCTTGAGCAGGGCCTCGTTCTTCATGAGATGCCTCGTCTTCCCCATCATCTTGAGCCAGTCGGAGTGGGGGATCCGCCGGCCGATGGCGTCCGGATCGTACGTGATCGTCGTCTTGCCCTTTTCCACCTCGTAGAGGGGGAAGAAGCAGGAGTCCGCCGCGGCCTGCAGCACGGGCTGGGCCGCGTCGTCGGCCGTCCGCCAGTTCAGCGGGCAGTACGAGAGGACCTTGCCGAAGACGAACCCTTCGTGCTTCGCGTACCACTGCGCCTTCGCCATCTTCCGCATGAAGTCCTCGGGGTAGCCCTCGGACGCCTGGAAGACGTACGGAATGTGCGTGGCCGCGAACATCTGGACCGTGTCCTTGTGGTGGTACGTCTTGCCCGGTAGCTTGGCCCCGACCTCGGAGGTCGAGGTCCGGTGCCCCATCGGGGTCTCATACGACAACTGCGCGCCGGTATTCATATACGCCTGGTTGTCGTACTCGAGCACGATCATCTTGTGGCCGCGGTGGGCGGCGCCGAGGGTAGGGCCCATCCCGATGTCCATGCCCCCGTCGCCGGAGACCATCAGGAAAGTGGGATCCTTGACGTTCGGAAGCTCGCCCCGCCTGGAACGCTCGTGGTACATCTCGACCAGCCCGGACAGCGTCGCCGCGCCGTTCTGGAAGAGGTTGTGGACGTACGTGATCCGGTGCGCGGTCGTCGGGTACCCGGTCGTGACGACCATCGCGCACCCGGTGTGGAACAGGACGATGAGGTCGCCGTCGATCACGCGGTACGCCTGCTGGAGCGACGGGAAGATCCCGCACCCCGGGCACGCGCCGTGACCCGGCGCGACCCGGCTCGGCATCGCCGTCATCGCCCACAGGGGCTCGAGGTCCACCTTGAGCCGCCCTGTCGTCTCGTCCACCGTGACCTTCGCCATGTGCCGGGTCACTTCCTCGGTCGTGAGCGGGGGCAGGCCCATCGCCGGGTGCTTGGAGGGCTCGCCCTCCGTCAGCCCGTAGTAGTCGTTGGCCTTGCCGACCTTGCCCGTCTTCGCGGCCTCGATCGTCTCGGCGAAGAACGCTTCGGCATCGTGGGCGTAGAAATCCCGGCCGCCGAGCCCGTAGATCTTGGAGATCGTCCGGGTGTGGTTGTCGGGATCCTGCTGGATCGCGGCCCGGACCTCGGTGGTCAGGTTGCCGCCCTCGCCGCCGTAGGAGTCGGCGCGGTCCCCGATGAGGCAGGCCTTCGTCTTCTTGAGCGCCGCCCGGAAGAGGTCGCCGGGGAACGGCCGCAGGACGTTGGGGGAGAGCACGCCGACCTTGTTACCCTTGTCCCGCATCCGGTCCGCTACTTCCTTCGCCGTCTCGGCCGCCGAGTTCGCGATCACGAGCGCGGAATCCGCGTCCGCCATCCGGTATTCGTCGAGCACGGGGTAGAACCGGCCGGTCAGCTCCCCGAATTCCTTGAAGACCTGGGGGATGACCGAGCGGGCGGCCTCCATCGCGTCCGACAACTGCTTCTTGTTGTTGATGAGGTCCGGGTCGTTCATGTAGGGCCCGAACGTCACCGGGTGCGCCGGGTCCAGCGCCGTCATGGGCGCGTTCCGGCTCCCGAGGAACTTCTTGACCGCCGCGGGGTCGTCGAAGACCCAGAGGCGGCGCTTCTGGTGGCTCGTGAAGAAGCCGTCGTAGCAGACCATGACCGGGAGCTGGACGTCCTTGTGCTCCCCGATCCGGACCGCGCAGAAGTTCATGTCGTACGCGGCCTGGGGGTCGCGCGCGAGCAGCATGATCCAGCCCGTGTTGAGCGCCATGTAGATGTCCGAGTGGTCGCCGCGGATGTCGAGCGGCGCCGACACGGTCCGGCAGGCGATATCCAGGACCATGGGCTGGCGGGTGCCGGACTGGACCGGCAACTGCTCCATGGCGAACAGGATGCCCTGCGCGGACGTCGCGTTGAGCACGCGCCCGCCGCCGAGCGCCGCGCCGTAGCAGATGCCCGCCGCGCCGTGCTCGCCGTCGCCGGCGATCATGACGACGTCGTGCTCGCCGTTCGCCTGCATCTTCGCCAGGCCTTCGGCGACCTCCGTCGACGGGGTGATGGGGAAGTACCCCATTACGTGGAATCCGATGTCCTTCCCCGCGATCGCGGCGGCCTCGTTGCCGGAGCGGAATTCCTGCTTCTGCTTCGCCGTGCCCTTCGGGGTGGTCCTGATTTCGGTCTTGCTCATGATGGCCTCCTCACTTCACGAATTCGGGGAACTGGGGAATCCGGGTCCTGTCGGCGAGCCCGGGGGTCTCCGGTTCCTTCGAGAACGCGCCCGTCGGGCAGGACTCCACGCACCGGAAGCATCCCTTGCAGTACCGGTAGTCCACGCCCTTGAGTTTGCTCTTCGTCGGGATCTTGCCCGTCCCCTCGAACTCCCACACGAGGCAGAGGTCGGGGCAGACGAGGTCGCAGACCCCGCAGTTGATGCACTTCTTCTGGTCGAGCACGGGCAGGAAGCCCATGCGCGAGGTGGTCAAGTCGTTCCACGCGCTGTTGCCCGGCGTGGGAAGCGCCCCGCCCATCGGGGCCGTCTTCCAGCCCCAGACCGGCTGGGTCTGGAGCCGCGGCAGGTCCGCGGTCCCGGTGCCGATCCCGGACAGGACCTCGAACTCCTTGCCCCCGCGGTTGAAGGCGCGCTCGTTGGACGCGACGGCCTCCGGGTGCTTGCCCGCGAACTCCTCGCACAGGGCTCCGAGGACTTCCTTGGAAGTCAGGAACGGGAAGAGCGCGCTCAGCGTGCCCAGGAGGACGGCGTTGGGCCGCGACTTCTCCTCGACCGCGATCTTGAGGGCGTCGATCCGGACGACCTGGGTGCCCTTGGGGAGCTTCTTGAGCATCTCGGGGACGATGCCCTGCGGTGCGTTGTAGATGACCGTGGAGTCGCTCCTGACGCCCGCGATCGTGGCCGGGTTGCGCAGGAGCAGCTCGTGGAAGATCACGACGACGTCGGGGATCTCGACCGGCGCCGCGTTGCGGAGCGGCAGGTCGCTGGGCCCGATGCGGACGTTGGACCGGACGGGCGTGCCCTTCTTTTCCGAACCGTAGGACGAGAAGTGGGCTCCGTTGAACCCCATGCGGATCACGGCGGCGGCGCCGAGGATCTGGCCGGCCGCGTGGGCGCCCAGGCCGCCGATCGACTCGAACCGGATCTCGAAGAAGCGGTCGCTTACGGGAATCTTGTCTGGGCGGCTCATAGTGTTCCTCCTTGCGCCGGCACCGGCTTCAGGGCGTCCCACGGTTCCTGGTTCAGGAACCGGTGGATCCCGGCGGCCGCCTTGCGTCCGGCGACCACTGCCCGGACGACCAGGTCGGCCCCGAGGACGGCGTCACCACCGGAGAACACGCCCGGCCGCGTTGTCGCGCCGGTCTCGGCGTTCACCAGGATGTTGCCCTCGGGGGAGAGACCCAGCCCCAGGCTCTTGGTTGCGAGATCAGAGTCCAGCTTGAATCCGAAAGCCATGACCGCCGTCTCGGCGGCCATTTCGAACTCGCTGCCCGCGACCGGCTTCGGCGAGCGGCGCCCTTCGGCGTCCGGCTCCCCGAGTTCCATCTTCTGGAACTTGATGGCCCGCAGTTTGCCATTCGGGCCGGCCAGAAACTCGAGCGGCGAGATCAGGAGGATGAACTCGACCCCCTCCTCCTTCGCCATCTTCACTTCCTTCTTGCTGCCGGGCATGTTGGCCTCGTCCCGGCGGTACGCGATCACGGCCCGGCTCGCCCCGCGCCGGATCGCGCTCCGGGCGCAGTCCATGGCCGTGTCGCCTCCGCCGAGCACGATCACGGGCATGCCCCTGACGGGCATGCCTTCCGCGCCGTCCTTCAGGAACTCGAGCGACTGCACGATGCCCGGGAGTTCCCGGCCCGGGAGCTTGGGGACCGAGGACAGCCAGGTGCCGGGGGCGACGAAGACCGCGTCGTGGCCCTTGACCAGCTCATCGAACGCCACGTCCTTTCCCACGCGCGTGTTCCCCTTGAAGACGACCCCCGCCTTTTCGAGCAGCGACCACCGGTTCTGCATGGTCGCGGGCTGGATCTTGAAGTGGGGCAGGCCGAACCGGAGCAGGCCGCCGGCTTCCGGCAGCGAGTCGTAGATCGTGACCGCATGGCCGAGCGCCCGGAGCTGTTCGGCGACCGACAGCCCGGCGGGCCCCGCACCCACGACGCCGACCTTCTTGCCGGTCGGAGAGCCGACGGGGAGCGGAATGTCGCCCTGCGACCGGGCGTAGTCGTTGATGAACCGCTCGATCGATCCGATGGCGACCGCCTCGCCCTTGATGCCGAGCGCGCACTTGCCCTCGCAAAGCCGGTCCTGGGGGCAGACCCGGCCGCAGATCTCGGGCATGGCGCTCGTGGTCCGGCTCAGGGCCGCGGCCTCCATGAACTTGCCCTCCGCCGTGAGGGCGACCCACTCGGGAATCCGGTTCTTGAGCGGGCAGCCCCGGAGCGAGCACTGGGCCTGCTTGCACTTGATGCAGCGCTTGGCTTCCTGAACGGCCGCCTCGGCCGTAAAGCCCAGCTTGATCTCGGCGAACGAGGTCTTGCGCTGTTCCAGGGTCGCCTGGGGCATCTCCTGGCGCGGTATGATTTCTCGAGCCATGACGTATTCCTCCTTGGTGTATGCGGTCCAATTAGAACAACCAACATACTGCTTTGTGGGGTCCCATAGGACCATGACCTTGGTCATGTCCGGAAAAAGCCTTCCGTGAGGCCCGCCTCAGGCGAAAACGCAGGCGGGCCAGCGTTTCCCGTGCGGCCGCAGGTGCAGAATCTGCTGATCAAGCCCGCCGGCCCGGACTGCAACCTCGCGTGCGGGTACTGTTTTTACCGGCCCAAGGCCGCGCTCTACCCGGGCGAGTCGCCGCGTCGCATGACGGCTTCCGTACTCGCCGAGCTCGTGCGCCAGTACACGGTGTTCGGGGGAGAGACATGCTCGTTCTGCTGGCAGGGAGGCGAGCCGACGCTCATGGGCCTCGGCTTCTTCCGCGAGGCGTGCGGCTGGATGGAACGGTTCGGGACGGCCGGGCAGACCATGGCGAACTCGATCCAGACCAACGGCATCCTGCTCGACGACGAGTGGGGGGAGTTCTTCGCGCGCCGGCGGTTCTTCGTCGGGCTGTCGCTCGACGGCCCGGCGGCGGTCCACGACCGCTGGCGGCGCGATGCGGGGGGGCGGGCGACTTTCGCCCGGGTGCTGCGCGCCGCGAGACTGTTGGAACGGCACGGCGTGCCGTTCAACGTGCTGGCGGTGGTCACGCGCGAGACCGCGGACGCGCCGGAAGCGGTCTACGAATACCTCGTCGAGTCCGGGTTCCGGCATCTTCAATTCATTCCCGTCGCGGAAACCGGGCCGGACGGCTCGCCGACCCCGGCGTCGGTGCCGCCGGCGGCCTGGGGGGAGTTCCTGTGCCGGCTCTTCGACCGGTGGCTGGCCGACGATCCGCCGGCGGCGTCGATCCGGACTTTCGACGGGCTGGTCGCGCTTGCGGCCGGCCTTCCAGGCGCCGAATGCATCTTCGAGGCCGGGTGCGCCCGGTACGCGGTCGTCGAGCACAACGGCGACGTCTACGCCTGCGACTTCCTCGTGGAGCCGGCATGGAAGCTGGGGAACCTCACGACCGAGCCGCTCTGGACGCTTCTCCAGGGCCCCCGCTGGCAGGCCTTCCGGGCGCTGAAGCCCGCCCGGCCCGGCGCCTGCCGGGCGTGTGCCTGGGCTGGCTGGTGCGGCGGAGGCTGCCCGACCCATCGCCGGGTCGCTTCGGCCCCAAGGGGCGGCGCCGGCGAGTTCGACCGGCCTTCGTATTTCTGCGCATCCTATAAGGCCTTCTTTGCCCACGCCGGGGACCGGATCCGGGTCCTGGCGGGGACCCTCTCGGGGTCCCTGAGCGGTCCTGATGGCCGGGGGCGCGCATTCGGGGCGGATGAGGTATAAAGGAAAGACTCTGAGTGACCCGAGTTTCGAGGAGGTGTCGACCCATGGCTGATCTGTCCGCCCTGAAGGCGTCGGTGCTCAACGGCAAGCGCGTGGTGGCCGAGACCCTGGCTCGCGAGGCGCTCGCGGCCGGCGTGGACCCCGTCGTCGTCATGAAGGAAGCCCTCATTCCCGCGATGAACGAGGTCGGCGAGAAATTCACGGCGGGCGAGTACTTCGTCCCCGAGATGCTCGTCGCGGCAAAGGCCATGAAGGCCGCGATGGAGGTCCTCCGGACCAAGCTCGTCGCGGGCTCCTTCACGCCCGCGGGCAAGGTCGTGATCGGGACCGTGCGGGGCGACCTGCACGACATCGGCAAGAACCTCGTCAAGGTCATGCTCGAGGGCGCGGGGTTCGAGGTCATCGATCTCGGCGTCGACGTGGCCCCCGAGAAATTCGTCGAGGCGGCCAAGCAGCACTCGGCCCAGCTCGTTGCCATGTCGGCCCTCCTGACGACGACCATGCTCGCGATGCCGGACACGGTGAAGGCCCTGGATGCGGCCGGCCTGCGGGGGAAGGTCAAGGTCATGGTGGGCGGGGCCGCGACGACCGAGGCCTTCGCGAAGGAGATCAACGCGGACGGCTACGGGGCTGATGCGGCCGGGGCGGTCTCGCTGGCGCGGAAGCTCGTCGGGGCGCCCGCGTAGAGCACGGCCATCCGGCAGGATCGGGACGGCGTTAGTTGCGCCGGGCCGCGTAAGGCGGTCCGGCGCATGCGTCTTCGGGGGGCATTCCACATGAGCCGGCCGGGCCGCCCCATCGGGGGATCCTCGTGAGGCGGAACGCCCGCCTCGTGCTCCGGCCGATCGGGGTCGAGATGAGCGTGAAGCCGGGCACCGCGCTCGCGGACGCCCTCGTCGTCCACGGCGTCGAGTTCCCCTGCGGGGGCCGCGGCCGCTGCCGCGGGTGCCGCGTCCGCGTGGTCGAGGGGTCGCTCGCCGAATCGGCCGCCGACCGCGAACGGCTCTCCGCGGAGGAACTCGCCGGCGGCTGGCGGCTGGCCTGCCAGGCGCGCGTGGAGGGCGACCTCGTCCTCGAGCTGCGGCAGTGGTCGGGACTGATCCTCGCCGACGAAACGTCCTTCCCGTTCGAGCCCTCGCCGGGCCTCGGGATCGCGGTGGACATCGGCACCACGACGGTGGTCGCCCAGCTCCTGGACCTCACGAGCGGACAGGTCCTCGGCACCCGGACCGCCCTCAACCCGCAGGCGCGCTGGGGGGCGGATGTGATGAGCCGCATCAGCGCGGCGCTGGCGCCCGGCGGGCCGGCCATGCTCCGCGACGCGATCCGGACGCAGATCGCGTCCATGGTCAACAGTCTGCTCAAGGGCGCGCCGCACGCCGGCCCGCTAACGAGCGCTGCGCTCGTCGGGAACTCGGCCATGCACCACCTCTTCCTCGGGCATGACGTGACGCCGCTGTCCCGGTACCCGTTCGAGCCGGAGCATCCGGAGGCGGGTTGGCTCAACGGGGGGGATCTCGGCTGGACGGCGCGCGCGCGCGATGCCCGCGTCCTCTTCCTCCCGATCCTGGGGGGGTTCGTCGGGAGCGACATCCTCGCCGTCATCCTCGCGACCCGGATCCACGAGGCCACCGGGCCGACGGGCTGTACCGACCTCGGGACCAACGGGGAGATCGTGTTCACGGCGGGGCGGGAGATCGTCGTCGCGTCGACGGCCGCGGGCCCGGCGTTCGAGGGCGCGCGGATCTCGTGCGGCATGCGCGCGGCGCCCGGCGCGATCGACCGGGTGACGCAGGACGGCAAGACCCTGACGACGCACGTCATCGGCGGCGGAACGGCGCAGGGCGTATGCGGCAGCGGCCTCGTCGACGCCGTCGCGGCCGGGCTGGACCTGGGGCTCATCCAGCCCTCGGGCCGGCTGGCGAAGGACCCCCTGCCCCTGCGCGCTGCCGTCGGGCTCAGGCAGGCGGACATCCGGGAACTCCAGCTCGCCAAGGGCGCGATCGCGGCCGGAATCCGGATTCTCATGGACGAGGTCGGCCTGCCGCCGGGGACCGTCTGCCCGTTCTACCTGGCGGGGGCGTTCGGCAACAGCCTGTCGGTGGCCGGCGCCCGCCGGATCGGCCTGCTGCCGTTTCCGGAGGGCTCGGTCAAACCCGCCGGCAACGCGGCCCTCCTGGGTGCGAAGATGGTGCTCGGCATGAAGGGTCTGGGGGCGGCGGCCCTGGCGTCGTTGCTGCCCCGGATCCGGCACGTGCCGCTCGAACGGCGCCCCGACTTCCAGGAGCTGTTCGCGGAAGCCATGACCTTTCCGGAGGGATCGCCGCAATGACGCATCGCGAACGGTACCTGAACACGCTCAGGGGTAAGCCCGTAGACCGGGTGCCCGACTACGAATTCGGCGCCTGGGAGCAGACGTATCCGCGGTGGCACGCGGAGGGGATGCCCTCGCGGCACACGGGGTGCGACCAGGGCATCATCGACTACTTCCACACCGACGAGGAGGCGAACGGCCCGGCGCCCAACATCGCCATCGGCCTCCTGCCGTGGTTCGAGTACAAGGTTCTCGAGGAGAAGGGCAACACCCAGATCATCCTGGACGGGGACGGCGCGACCTGCGAGATGATCCGCAGCGAGCAGGGCGCGTCGATCCCCAGGTACCTGCGCTACGCGATCGAGACCCGGAAGGACTGGGAGAAGATCCGGGACGAGCGGCTCGTGCTCGACGACCCCCGCCGGGTGCCCGCCAACCTCGACGAGCTCTGCAAGCTCACGCACACGGCCGACTATCCCGTCGGGCTGTGGGCCGGGTCGATCTACGGATGGATCAGGAACTGGATGGGCGTCGAGAACCTCTCCTATGCGGTCTACGAGGACCCGGAGTGGGTCGAAGAGATGATGGAACACCTGACGCAGTTGATGCTCCGGGGCTACAAGCATCTCGCGGGCAAGGCCCGGATCGATTCCGGCCACTGGTGGGAGGACATGTGCTACAAGAGCGGACCCCTGCTGAGCCCCAAGCACTTCGCCCAGCTCATGGTGCCGCGGTACAAGCGGGTGACCGAGTTCCTGCGCCGCGAGTGCGTGTGCGAGTTCCACGTCCTCGACTGCGACGGACGGATCAACGAGCTCGCGGGGATGTGGCTCGAGAGCGGGATCAACGTCATGTTCCCGATCGAGTCGGCCTGGACCGACGTCTACGATCTAGAGAAGCGGTTCGGACCGCGGTTCTCGTACCGTGGCGCCTACGACAAGCGCGCGCTCATCGCCGGGCCGGAGGCCATCGACCGCGAGTTCGACCGGCTCATGCCGCTGTTCAAGACCGGGCGCCTGATCCCGCACACGGACCACCGGGTGCCGCCCGACGTCTCGTTCGAGAACTACCGCCACTACCGGCGCCGGAAATGCCGGATCCTGGGGAAGGAGTACCGCGAAGGATGAGGACATCGCTGGCCGAACGGTTGAAGAGGGGGATCGTCCTGCTGGACGGCGCAATGGGGACCGAGCTGATCCGGGCGGGGCTCCCCAACGGGAAGGTACCCGAGGCGTGGCTGCTCGAGCGGCCGGACGCGATCGGCGCGGTCCACGCCGCCTACCTCGCGGCGGGGTCCGATCTCGTCTACACGTGCACGTTCGGGGGCACTTCGATCAAGCTCCGGCGGCTTGGGCTCGAAGCGCAAGCCGGCGAGATCAACCGGCTGGGGGCTAGGGCCGCGCGCGCGGCGGCGGGCGAGGACCGGTGGGTCCTCGGTGATATCGGGCCGACGGGCGAACTCCTCGATCCGATGGGCGATCTCGAGGAGATCGTCGCGCAGGCAGCGTTCGCGGCCCAGGCGAAAGCCCTGCTCGAGGGCGGGGCGGACGGGATCGTGGTGGAGACGATGACCGACCTCAACGAGGCGGCCGCGGCCGTGCGGGGGGCGAAGGAGGCGGGGGCCCGGTTCATCATCGCCACCATGTCCTTCGAGGGGGCTTCGAAGTCGTTCCGGACGATGATGGGGACGACGCCGGAGCAGGCCGTGACCGCGCTCGCGGAGGCCGGCGCCACCGCGGTCGGCGCGAACTGCGGGGGTGACCCCCCCGCGCTCGCCACCGTGATCGCGCGCATGCGCGCGGTGGCTCCCGGACTGCCCCTGGTGGCCAAGCCCAACGCCGGGATGCCCGTGCACGAAGCGGGGGGAGACGTCCACCCGGTCGGGCCGGACCAGTTCGCCGCGTTGGTGAAGACCATGATCGACGCCGGCGCCACGATCGTGGGCGGGTGCTGCGGGTCGTCTCCCGCGCACCTTGCCGCCCTGCGCGCCATCCTGCCGTCCTGACGAATCTCCGCCTCCGCCGGATCGTCCGGGTCCTTGCCGCCGATTCACGCCGGCACGACCCGACAACGCTTGAGAAGTGCGCTCCGGATCCCTATCGGACGTTGATCGCGTGCGTGATCAGCCTGCGGACGAAGGACCAGGTCACCGACGCCGCGGCGGGCCGGCTCTTCGCCCTGGCGCGGAGCCCGAACGCCATGCTCCGCCTGTCGGACGCCCGGATCGCGCGCACGATCTACCCGGCCGGGTTCTACCGGGTCAAGGCGGGGCAGATTCTGGGCATTTCGCGAGCGCTCCTCGCGCGCCACGGCGGACGGGTGCCCGCGGACCGGGACGCGCTCATGGCCCTGCCCGGCGTGGGGCTCAAGACCGCGAACCTCGTGCTCGGGCGCGCGCTCGGGGTGCCATCGATCTGCGTCGACGTCCACGTGCACCGGATCTCGAACCGGCTCGGCCTCGTGCGGACGCGGACTCCGGAGGAGACCGAGGCGGCGCTCCGGCGAGTGCTAGCGCGCCGGCTCTGGGTCCGGTGGAACGGGTGGCTGGTCGGGTACGGCCAGCGGATCTGCCAGCCGGTATCGCCCTGGTGTTCCCGGTGCCGCCTCAGGCCGCAATGTCCGCGGCGCGGCGTGAAGCGTAGCCGATGAAGCCACTCGTCGTGTTCGACATCGACGGGACCCTCCTCCACCGGACGTCCGAGAACGACCTCGGGCTCCAGCGCGTTTACTGGAACGCCCTCGGGGTGAACGTCCGGCGCGAGTGGGGCGACTACCGGTCGTCCACGGACTCCGGGATCACGCACGAAGTCTGCCGGTTGAAGCTGGGGCGGCGCGCGACGCCGGCCGAGATCATCCGGGTCAAGCGGTCGCTGATGACGCTGCTGCGCGAGCTCCGGCGGCGGACGGGCCGCCTCTACGAGCCGACGCCGGGAGCCGAGACCATCCTCGAGTGCCTCCGGGCGGGAGGCTGCGAAGTGGCTATTGCCACCGGGAACTGGCGGATCTCGGCCGGGTTCAAGCTCGCGGCGGCACGGATCCGGCGGGCGGGGGTTACGATGGCCACGGCCGACGACCACGAGGTCCGCGCCGGGATCATCGGGCATGCGATCGCGCGGTGCGGCGGCCGCCGGGAGTACGCGGGCATAGCGTATATCGGGGACCGCCCGTGGGACGCGCACGCGGCGCGAGCTCTGCGCATCGGGTTCGTGGGCGTCGGGTGCGGCCGGCAGGCCGTGAACCTCCGCGGGGCCGGGGCCCGCGCGTGCGTGGCCGACTTCCGGAACCTCGATGCCTTCGCCGCCGCCGTCGTGCGAGAATGCACCCGTGCTCGCTCTCGCGCTTCTTCTTAGCCTCAACGCCGCGGCGGAACCGCCGCGGTTCAGTTGGCCGCAGACCCGGTGGGAGGCCCGGCTCGCGGGGGCGACGGACGGGGCCTGCGAGGTCCGGGCGCTGGCCGTGGACGGCCGGGATGCGGTCATCGTGGCCGGTACCACGTCCCGGAAGTCCGGCTATGCCGCCCGCGCGGTGCCGCTGGTGGCGAAGATCGGCGCCGGGGGGCGGCGGCTCTGGGAGCAGAATGCCCTCGGCCGGAAGGCGTCGCCGTGGGGTGAAGTCCGGCTGGCAGTGGTCCACGAATCCCGCGAGATCACGGCGCACGGGTCCGTCGGCGATTCGGCCGATGACCCCCTCCGGCTCTCCGTCTTTGCCCGCTACGGACCCGACGGGACGATCCAGTGGACCAGGACGCTGACCGTGCCCGGGTTGTTCCGGTTCGAGCCCGTCTCGATGACGGCCGTGCCGGGTGGCGATCTCGTTCTCGCGGGGACGGGGAGCCGTCCCGAGGCGCTCGAAGTGCCCCAATGGTGTGTGGTCCGGGTAGACGCGCGCCTCGGGGTCCGGTGGTTCCGCACGCACGATCAGGAGTCCACGGGCGAGGCCACACCAACCCAGGTCGTTGCCGGCCGGGGGGGCGACGCGTTCGTGCTCGGGGTCGGGCGGATCGGGCTGGGCCCGAAGCGGTGGCTCATGGAGGGATGGGGACCGGCCGGCGAGCGCCGCATGGGTGCCTGGGGGGACGGCGATGCGAACTGCCTCTCGTCAATGGGGCGCCGGATTGCCACCTCCGGCCGGGGCTTCCTGGTGGCGGGCGACGAGGTCTGCACCGGGAAGGCGTCGGTCGTATTCGTCAAGCGACTCGACCGCGAGGGCCGGGTCGTCTGGGAGGGCCGTCGCGTCTGGGAGGTCACGGACCCCACGATGGGGCGCGTGTCGGACGTCGTCGCCCTCCCGTCGGGCGGCATGATCGCGGTCGGGGAGGAGCGGACGGTCGGGGATGAGATCGGGGTGACGTGGCCGCTCGCGTTGCGCTGGAACGCGGAAGGGGATCTCATGATGACGGGCCGCGGGCTCCTCAAGCAGGAGACGACCTCCCGTTACACGGTGGCCGCGCTCGACTCGGAGGGCAACCTCGTGGTCGCGGGCGAAAGCACGGCGTTGGTCAAAGGGGTCCCGGTCCGCCGGATCTTCGTCCGAAAGATGGCATTCTAGGGGGGCAGCAGTCGGTTGTCCCGGGCCTCGGATTGTGTTACAATGTCTTACAAGAGGTGACCATCGATGAAGGATACGCTGACCATCCGCCTGCCCGCCAGGGATCGTAAGGAGCTTGAGGACATGGCCCGCGAGAACGGCACCAGGGTCAGTGCCGTTGTGCGCGATTCCATCAGGCGTACCTTGGCGCTCCGGGATTTCCGTCGCGCATGCGAGATCGCTGAGCCGTACGCGCGGGCGAAGGGGATCTTCACGGATGAGGACGTTTTCAAGCTCATCTCGTGAGGATTGTCTTTGACACCAACGTGCTATTCGCGGCTACCGTGTCGCCTGGTCTTTGCCGGGAGCTGGTGGCAACTTCCTTCGGTGTGCATGAGTTGATCACGAGCGCCGAGATGCTCGAGGAGCTTCGAGACCGCCTCACCGGCAAGATTGGGATGAGCGCATCCGAAGCGGAGTTCATCGTTGGGGGCGTTGCCCTGCGTTCCCGGCTCGTCGAGCCCGTGGTCATACCGGCGTCGGTATGCCGTGACCCCGATGATTGCGTCGTGCTTGGCACGGCCGTCGCAGGGGAAGCGGATGCGATCGTCACCGGGGACCAGGATCTCCTGTGTCTGGGGACCTTCCGGGGCATCATGATCATCACGCCACGCACCCTCGTTGGGCGCACGACCCTCCCTGGCAACGGCGGCGCCGGCCGGGTGGCGGAACGTCGCCCTGCCTGGCGCCGGGTGAAGCCCGCGGAGCCGAGGCGCCGTGGGAAGCGGAGAAGTCAGGCCGGCTTCTTCAGGTAGGCGCGGTTGCGGCGGATGAGGTCGAGGCGCTGGGAGACCGCGCCCGAAGTCCGCACCGAATCCTCGGGCGTGTGCATGCAATAGTCCAGCATTCGCTCCACGGTCGTCGTGGCGACGTGGCACCGGGTGTCGGACGAGGCGTAGTAGATGTAGATCCGGCCGTCGGGCAACCCGACCGCGCCGTTGCAGAACGTTACGTTCGAGACGTCGCCCACGCGTTCCTCGCCGTCGGGCGCCACAAGATAGCCGCCGGGGCGGAACAGGACTTTCGCGGGGTCGTTGAGGTCCGAGAGGAAGGCGTAGAGCACGTACCGCATCCCCGCCGCCGTGTTCCGCACGCCGTGCGCGATGTGCAGCCAGCCCTCGGTGGTCTTGATCGGCATGGGACCCTGGCCGTTCTTGAGCTCCTTGAGCGTGTGGTAGCCACGGACATCCATGATCGTCTCCCGGTGAATGACCGCGCGTTCCATCGAGTCGCATAACGCCCACCCGATGCCGCCGCCCGACCCGGCCTCGAGAAAGCTGTCCTGCGGCCGCGTGTATAGCGCATACTTGCCCTTGACGAACTCGGGATGCAGGACGACGTTGCGCTGTTGCGCCGACTCGGAAACAAGATCCGGCAGGCGGTCCCACTTCACCAGGTCCTTCGTCCGCGCGATCCCGCACGCGGCGATCGCGCTGGAGAGATCGCCCGGCGCGGCCTTGGGGTCCCGGCGCTCGGCGCAGAAGAGCCCGTAGATCCAGCCGTCCTCGTGGGCCGTGAGCCGCATATCGTATAGGTTGGTCGCGGGATCGGGCGTCTCGGCGAGGTCGACCGGCTCGTCCCAGAACCGGAACCCGTCGACCCCGGTCGCGCTATCGGCGATGGCGAAGAACGACTTGCGGTCCACGCCTTCGGTGCGCACGACGAGCAGGAACCTGCCCTTCCGGTACATGGCGCCGGGGTTGAACGCGCAGTTGATGCCGAGCCGCTCGAGGCCCAGGGGGTTTGTCTTCGGATTGAGGTCGTACCGCCACTCGATGGGCACATGGGCGGCGGTCACGACCGGGTCCCGCCACCGCTGGATGATCCCGTTGCCGCCGGGGGCCGGCCGGTTGCACCGGGCGATCAGCCGCTTCTGCTCTGCTAGCTTGCGGGCGAGGTCGGGGAGGACCTTGGGGGCACTCATCATCTCGGTCCCTGATTCTACTCCAGCGGTTTCCGAGTCCGGCTGCGGGGGCGGGTTCTCGCACGGGTCGGCCACCCATCCCCGGGAACCCGCCGAAACAGAGTGCTGAGGCCCGTTTCCGCGGCCGTCGGGCTTGTCGAAAACGCCCGGGGGGCCTAGACTGGTGCATCAGGGGGGGAGTAGGGAGTGGTCGGATTGCCATTAATTGGTTCGGTGCGGCCGGGGCCGGCTTTGCCGCCGGATTGTGACGAAAATCACAATTGAGGTTCCTGCCGCTTCCGCGTGTCGGGGATCGCGCTGACGTGGTGAACGTCGGCCGCGCGATCGCGCTCGGCCTCGCCGCCCTCCTCCTGCCCCTCTCGGCCCACGCGGTGCCCACGCCGCCTGCCTCCCTCACCGCGTCCGGACAGAACCAGCAGGCCTCGCTGAACTGGGGCGTCGCGACGCCGGGCGGCGGGTCGATCTCGTGCTACGAGGTCCTCCGCTCGACCTGCCCGGGATGCGCGCTCGTCCTGCGCGCCACCACGAACTTCGCGGTGACGGTCTACACCGACGGCGGGCTGACCAACGGGCTCGTGTATACGTACCTGGTCCGGGCCCGCGACACGCTCTCGGCGACGGGCGGATTCGCGGGGCCGGCCGATGTCCAGCCGCTCGACAGCCTCATCAACCCGCCTCCGGTGGTCGGGACCGTGACGACGACGGGCGCGGCGAACCGGGTCGTCGTGACGTGGGCGCCGATCACCCCGGGGACGCACCCGGCCACGGCCTACGCCGTGTACCGGACCACGTTCCCGGGCATCCCGCTGGTTGAATACGAGGTCGGGATCGCGCCCGCGTCGGCGACCCAGTTCATCCACGTGATCGAGGAGGCCGGGGTCTGGCGGTTCTACACGCGCGCGCTCGGGTCCAAGTCGGATCCGTCTCCGTTCTCGGCGCCGGTGACGGTGTCGGGTACGCCGCCCTCCACGCCCGGCTGGCTCTCGGCCGTCGTCCGCAGCAACAATGTCTTCCTCTCCTGGTCGCCGTCGGCGGTCGGCTCCTTCCCGGTCTCGGGCTACCGCGTGTACCGGGCAACCTACACCGGCAACTGGGATCTCCCCGCCTATCGACCGCCGGTCTATCGGACGATCTGGGGCGGCCTTTGGGCGACATCCTTCAACGACTCGTGGGCGACGAACGGCAAGCCGTTCTACTACACCGTCGATGTCTACGACGGGCTCCTCCCGACCCCGAACGAGAGCGGCAACAGCAACCAGGTCTATACCACCCCCGGCGCCGCGCCCGGGCTGTCAATCCACAAGCGCGTGGACGTGCCGCTCTGCTGCGGTGGGGAACAGCTCCTCTACGAGATCTCGTTCAGCAACACGGGCAACATCCTGGCGCAGAATGTCTGGTTCTTCGACACCCTGCCGGGTGGCGTGGTCTGGACCGGTGGACAGTACTGGCTGCCCTGGTCGCCGACATATGCGCGCTCGCACGCCACCTCGATCGCGGGGCCTTGGACCGCAGGCGACCCGCCGTACATGGGGGGGCCGCCGCGGATCCTCCGATGGTACGTGGGCACGATCCCGCCGGGGGCGAGCGGGGCCCTCCGGTTCTGGGTCCGGACGAGTGCGACCATGCCGTCGGATTCCCTGATCCTCAACTCGGCTTCGGTGACCCTGTTCCACGGTTCCGGCACCCTCATGCTCCAGTCCGAGGTGGTTTCGGCGACCCTGTGGGGCGTCTCGGTGGCCGCGTGGTTTTCCCGGCCGCAGGAGACCTACGCGCTGGCGGGCCAGCTCCAGAACTGGCGGCTCTCGTTCAGCAACGCGGGCGCGTTCGCGACCGTGTTCAACCTCGTGCTCACGAGCCGGACGTTCAACGGCCGGGCGTACGAGGGGGGGAGCATGTCGACGTGGGTCGCCGGCCCCGGTTCGGTCACGTCCTCCTGGGCGCCGGCGGAACCCGGGCCCTGGACACCCGGTCCTCCGCCGGCCGGGCGCCAGGAGCCGCTCCTCATGCGGTGGACGGTCTCGCAGTTGCCGCCCGGCGCGAGCGGCGTGGTGACATGGCAGGTCCGGCCGGTTGCGGGCGGCGACTGGCGGCTCGGCAGTTCGGTCTCGGCGACCTTTTCGTGCGACTCCTCCCTGGCCGTGGGCCGGGCCCTGGCGTCCGAGGACATCGAGCGGGGGGGCCGGATCCAGTTGCCGATGGAGTGGATCCGCCTGTACGACGCGACGCCCTCGCGGCGGGGCACGTCGCAGAGCGGCCACGCCGTCACCGTGGATCCTTCCGGCGACATCATCGCGGTCGGTCGCGATTCCCGCGCCGACGTGGGGTCGAACGAGGACTTCATCATCCGCAAGTACGACCAGTTCGGCGCGCTGCTGTGGAGCCTGACCTACAGCGGCCCGACGAACAATGGGGATACCGCTTCGGGTGTCGGGACCGACCCGGCGGGGAACATCATCGTGGCGGGCGTCACGACGATCGTCAATCAGGACTGGCTGGTCGTCAAGCTCGATCCGGCCGGCAACGTCCTCTGGTCGCGGACGTGGAACGGGTCCGGAGACGGCTGGGACTACATGGGCCAGATGGGCATGGGCGGAGCCGGGAACCCGGTGGCCGTGGACCTCAGCGGGAGCGTCTATGTCGTGGGCACCGAGCAGAACGTGAGTGGCATGCAGGCCTGGGCGGTCGTCAAGTACGACCCGGCCGGCAACATCCTCTGGACGCGGACCTGGAACCCCGGCGGATTCCTGAGCGCGAACGCCTATGCCGTGGCCGCGGACCCGGCGGGGAACATCGTCGTCTCGGGCATGTCGGGCGGCGGGATGAACGGCGCGATGCTGGTCAAGAAGTTCGACTCGGGCGGGAACGAGCTCTGGGCATCGTCGGTCAGCAATCCCTCCGCGATGATGGGCCAGTCCTACTACGGCGTTGCCCTGGATCGCGACGGGAACACCTGTGCCGTCGGCGCCGAGGGCTTCATGGGCGGCGACTGGAACTGGATGGTCCGGATGCTCGACCCGGCCGGCGCAGTGCTGTGGGAGCGTACGTACGACATTGGCGGGATGGGCACCCAGGACCAGGCGTACGGGGCGGCCGTGGACGTGGCCGGAAACTGGATCGTGGGCGGGGGCGTGCAGGGCGGTCCCGGCGGAGGGAGGCGGTGGATGCTCCGCAAGTACGACCGGGTGGGGAACCTGGTCGACGTTGTCGTGCATCCCGGGCTGGCGGACAACAGTTGGCAGACGATGCTCAACGGCGTCGCGGATGTCCCGGGCACGCAGGATGCCTACCTCGTCGGCGACGAGGAGATGCTCGAGGGCGGGACGGACTTCGCGCTGGCGAAGTACGCCATCCAGGCCTTCGATCCGCCGTCCGCCCCGGCGACGCTGACCGCAAACGTTACGGGATTCGCGATCACGGTGGGGTGGACGGCCTCGACGAAGGGGACGAACCCGGTCGCCGGCTACCTCGTGTACCGCCAGTTGCTGCCCGGTGTCGTGGCGACGCCCGCGAATCTGCTCGCGACGGTGTGGGGCGCGACGTCGACGTACTACCGGGACGACAACGTGGGGGCCGGGGTCGAGTACTTCTACCGGGTGCTGGCGTTCGACGACGGCGGGGTGCCGGGGTACCTCTCGCCCGAGGGGTCGGCGGTCGCCGTGGGGCCGCCGGCGTGCGTCCACAAGCGGGTGGATCCTGCGGGACCCGTGTGCGTGGGAACGGTCATGACTTACACGATCTCGTGGAGCAACGCCGGGCTCGTGACGGTGACCGGGCTCACGATCACGGACACGCTTCCCGGCGCGGTCGGCTACGTGGGGGCGAGCCTCGTGGCATGGGCGCAGTCCGACGGTTCCGGCACGCCCGGGCTCACGGCCTCGGCCTACGCGACGTCGCTCGGCGGGCCGTGGACGCCGGGGGAACCGTCGACCGGGGCCGTGGGCGTGATCCTGCGGTGGGTCGTGAACCGGGTGGTGCCCGGGGCTTCCGGCTACCTCCAGTTCCAGGCCGCGGTGCAGGACAGTGCCGCGCTCGGCGATGGAACGCCGTTCGCGAACCGGGCCTCGTCGACGAGCTCGATCGCGAGCGAGCCGGCGCTGAGCGAGGAGGCGACCAGCAGCGTCAGCCGGCCGGCCCTGCCCATCAACGTCGGCTTCAATAACCCGAACCCGCTCTACGCGACCGCGGGCGAGCTGATCCAGTACACGATGTCGCTGTCCAACGGGAGTTCGGTCACGGTCACGAACCTGACCGTCATGACCCGGCCCGGGACGTTCGCGGGGCGGACCTACGTTGCGCCGTCGTTCAGCGCGTTGATCCTCGGGGCGACCGTGACCTCGTCGGCCTGGGCGGTCACCGAGTTCGGGCCGTGGACGCCGGGGGAGCCCCCTGACGGCCAGCCCGACCCGCTGTTCGTGCGCTGGACGTTCGACCAGTTGAGGCCCGGGGTCCAGGGCAACATCCTGTTCCGGGCCCGGGCGACCGTGGGCGGGACGATGATGCTCTACGGCTATGCCGTGGTCAGCGGGGACACCGGGGGGCCGTGCCGCGGCGGGCTGCCCTATACGGCCACGAACACGGGGGAGAGGCTGTTCCCGCCGCCGCTGGCCTGGATCGAGCTGTACGCCGGAGGGCCGCCGCCGGCGTTCGGGACGTCCAATGACCGGGCCAACGCGGTCGCCGTCGACGCCCTTGGGTTCGTGGTCGCCGTCGGCGAGGAGGACCGGCAGGACCTCTCCGAGGGGGCTAACTGGTCCGTGCGCCGGTATGACCCGTCCGGGAACCTCGGGTGGCAGAAGACCTTCAACTCGGGGATGTGGACCACGGACACCGCGAACGCCGTGGCCGTGGACGCATTGGGCAACGCCTACGTGGCCGGGGTCACGAACGGCGCCGACTGGCTGATCGTCAAGTACGACTCGACCGGCGTGGAGCAGTGGAACCAGATGTACAACGGGCCGGCGAGCGGACAGGACGAGCCGACTGGCGTGGCCTTCGACCCGGTCAGCGGGAGCGTGTACGTGGCCGGGTCCGCCTACACGGCGGCTCCGTTCAACTATGTTTGGGTCATCCGCAAGATCAACCAGTCCGGGGCGCTCATCTGGAGCCGCACGGTGACGCGGGGCGGCGTCTTCAGTCCGAACGCGGGCGGGATCGCCGTGGACCCGTGGGGCGACGTGGTCATGACCGGCAGCGAGCAGAACGCGTGGCAGGACCTCTCGGTGGCGATGCTCGATCCAGACGGGAACATGCTGTGGAGCCGCGGCTGGACCGGGCCCGGAACGAACAACGACGCGGGGAAGGTGGTGGCTGCGGACGCCAACGGGAACGTCTACGTGGCCGGGACGACCCAGGTCCCGCCCGGCTTCGGCAACCAGTGGGTGATTCTCAAGTACGACAACGGGGGGAATCTGCTTTGGTCCCGGTTCTGGAACAACACGGCCAGCTCCAACGACGAGGCCTCGGGCATCGCCGTGGACGGGGCTGGCAACGTCGTCGTCGTGGGGAAGGCGGATTACGGCATGTTTGCAGCGCTGGGCCAGAACTGGATGGTCCGCAAGTACGACAACGCCGGCAACCTGCTTGCCGCGGATGAGCACACCGGGATCGCCCCGACCGCGCCGCCGTTCCTGGGCATGCCCAAGAGCGAGGACTGGCTGCACGCGGTGGCGCCGGTGCCCGGTTCCCAGGACTTCGTGGCGGCCGGCGAGGAGGACGTCCGGGACGACGACCAGTCGTTCGCGGTGGCGAAGTACTCCCTGCTCTCGCCGTTCGCGCCGCCGGCAACGCCGGCGAACCTGACGGTTGCGGGCGGGACCCTCCAGGCCGCGCTCTCCTGGACGCCGGCCGTGGCCGGCAATCGTCCGGTCTCGGGCTACCGGATCTACCGGCAGACGTGGGCAGGGGTGCGGCCGACCCTCCAGACGTGGCTTGCCGACGTCGACGGGCCCGCGTCGAACGCGTTCACGGACTTCGCCGTCACGGCCGGCACGCGCGTGTACTACCGCATCCTGGCCGTGGACGACCAGGGGGCCGAGAGCTGGCTCACGAACGAGGTCGACGCCCGGCCGCTGAGCGGCGCGGCGCTGGCCGTGGCCATCGACCTCTCGCCGAAGACGACGTGCGTGGGATCGCCCTTCCTCGTGATGCTCACCGTGACCAACACGGGCGAGACCGCCGCCAATGGCGTGCAGGTGCCCGTGATCCCGTTCGGGATCAGCGGCGGCGGCGGTTCGACCACACTCGTCGGATCGAGCCCGGTCCTGCCGGTCGTCATTCCCGCCGGGGTGTCGATGACGTTCACGTGGACCTATACGGGCACGCTCCCGGGGTACGTGGCGATGACCACGACCGTGAGCGGCACGGACGCGGCGCTGGCGACGGCGGTTACGACGGGTCCCGTGGCCTCGTCGACGGTGTCGCTGTCGATGGCGGGAACGCTGGCGGCGGTGGCGTCGGCGGCGGCGACCGTGAACCTGGGGCAGTGGTTCCAGGTGGCCCTCACGGTGACGAACACGGGCGGGATCCCGGTTGCCGGGCTCACGGCGACAGTCTACGCGGGCCCGGGGGGCGGGCTGGTGAGCGCGGCGCTGGGCCCGGTGCCGGTCAACCTGACGAGCCTGGCGGCGGGGGCGGCGACGACGTTCGTCTTCAGCTACACGGCGACGGGGGGCGGGCCGGTCACGTTCACGATGACGGTGGCGGGCACGACGTCGTGCGGCGTGCCGGTGGCCGTGGCGGGGAGTTCGACGGTCGTGACGACCGTGCTCCTGCCGACAGTCCTGGCGGTGCAGGTGCAGAAGACGATCACGGGGAGTCCGTGGCCGGGATCCATGGTGACGTACTCGATCGCGGTGACGAATACCGGTGGCGCGACGATCACGGCACTCACGGTGGAGGACACGATCTCGCCCGTGGTCGTGGGGTCGGTGGCGGTGACCCCGGCCGGCTGGCCGGCGGCGGTGGTGACGAGCGTGGGCAGCGGCACGCGGTTCGAGTGGACGGGGACGGGACTGAGCTTCCTCCCGGGCACGACGACGACGTTCACGATCTCGGGCCAATACGGGGTCGTATGCGTGGATACGGCGGTGTCGAACACGGGGTTCGTGATCGCGTCGAGCGCGGGTTCGACGACCGTGCTCGTGACCAACCCAGTGGGGGTGGTGCTGTCCGCGCCGGTGACGGGCCTGACGGTGTCGAAGCTGCAGGCGCCAGCGTCGCCCGGGATCGGGGGCCCGGTGACGTACAACGTCGTCGTGGTGAACACCGGCACGATGACGATCACGAACCTGGTGGTCGTGGACACGATCTCGCCGGTGGTCACGAGCGCAACGGCGAGCGAGCCGAGCGGGTTCCCGACGCCCACGGTCGTGAGCGTGGCAGGATCGGGCACCCGGTTCGTGTGGAGCGGAACCGCCGCGACGAATCTCGGGCTGGGCGCGTCGTGGACGTTCACGATCACGGGCGTGGTGGGGCCGGTGTGCGGGACGACGGCCGTGACGAACACGGCGTACGTGGCGGGGAGCGGCGCGTGCACGACCACGGTCCTGCTCACGAACGGGACCGGGTTCGCGGTGCCGGCGCCGGTGTTGTCGGTCTCGGTGCAGAAGACGGTCACGGGAAGCCCGTGGCCGGGGTCGCCGATGACGTACTCGATCGCGGTGACGAACACCGGTGGCGCGACGATCGAGAACCTGACGGTCGTGGACACGATCTCGCCCGCGGTCGTGGGGTCGGCGGCGGGTACGCCGGCGGGGTGGGCGGCGGCGGTGGTGACGAGCGTGGCGACGGGCACCAGATATGAATGGACCGGCGGCGGGCTGGCGTTCTACCCGGGGACGACGACGACGTTCACGATCTCGGGGCGTTACGGGGTGGTCTGCGCTGACCGGGCGGTGTCGAACACGGGCTTCGTGATCGCGACGAGCCGGTGTTCGACGACGACGATGACGACGAATCCGGTGGGGGCCGTGCTCCCGGCGCCGGTTACGGGATTGACGGTGTCGGAACTGCAGACGCCGGCGGCGCCCGGGACGGGCAATCCGGTCACGTACCGGATCGTGATCGTGAACTCGGGGACGATGACGATCACGAACCTGGTGGTGACGGACACGATCTCGCCGGTGGTGACAGGTGCGACGGGAGACCAGCCGGCGACGTTCCCGGCGGCGACGGTGACGTCGGTCGCGTCCGGGACGCGGTTCCTGTGGAGCGGGACGGTGGGGGCGGGTATGGGGCTGGGCCAGATCTGGACCTTCACCGTGACGGGCGTGGTGGGTTCGGTCTCCGTGACGACGGCGGTGACGAACACGGCGTACGTGGCGGGGTCGGGGGCGTGCACGACGACGGTTATGGCGACCAACGGGACGGGCTTCGTGCTCACGGCGCCTGCGAACCTGGTGGGGGCGCTGACGACGTCGGCGGCGACGCTGTGTCCCGGCGTGCCGTTCCTCGTCATGCTGACGGTGACGAACACCGGCACGATCGGGGCGACCTCCGTCGCCCCGTCCGTGCCTGCGGCAAGCGGAACGGGGGGAGCCGTGCTGGTGGACGGCCCGTTCCCCTCAATCCCCGTTCCGCTTGCCGGGGGTGCATCCATCCTGTTCACGTGGACGCTGGAGGGGACGACGGCGGGGACCATGATCCTGACGACGACGGCGACGGGGACGGACGCGGGGTCGGGGTTGCCGGTGACGACGGGCCCGGTGACGTCGCCGACGGTGACGTTCAACGCGGGGGCGGCGCTGCTCGGGGCGGCATCGGCGTCGCCGCCGTCCGTGACCGCGGGGGAGTGGTTCACGCTGACGCTTACGGTGACGAACACGGGGAGCCGGAGCGCGACCGGGGTCACGGCGACGGCGTATGCGGTGCCGGGTACGCTGGTGGCGTTCGAGGCGTACACGTCGGGCGGGGGGACGATCACGGCGGGGAACACGGCGTCTTACGTGTGGACATTCTCGGCGAGCGGTGCCGGGGTGGTGACGTTCACGGCGAGCGTGAACGGGAGCACGGGGGGAGGGCCGCCGTGCGGGGGCGTGGCGGTGATGGCGGTGGCTTCGGTGCCAGCGACGGTGGTGGCGGCGGTGCCGCCGCCGCCGCTGGGCGTGACGGTGCTGAAGACCTTGGCGGGCGGGTCGTGGCCGGGACAACCCGTGAGCTTCGGGCTGGTGGTGACGAACACGGGGGCGGCGACGATCACGGACCTGGTGGTGGTGGACACGGTGTCGCCGGTGGTGGTGGGGGCGGTGGCGACGACGCCGGCCGGATGGGCGGCGCCGGTGGTGACGAGCGTGGGCAGCGGGACGCGATTCCAGTGGACGGGGTCGGGGCTGACGTTCTATCCGGGCACGACGACGACGTTCACGATCTCGGGGAACATTGGAGTCGTGTGCGTGGCCGTGGCGGTCTCGAACACGGGGTTCGTGGTCGCGTCGGACGGGCTGTCGACGACCGTGCTCGCGACGAACGCGGTCGGCGTGACGGTTGCGGCGCCGGCAACGGGGCTGTCGGTGGTGAAGACGCAGACGCCCGCGACGCCCGTGACGGGGTCGCCGGTCACATACACGGTCGTGGTGGTGAACTCGGGCACCATGACGATCACGAACCTGACCCTCACGGACACGATCTCGCCGGTGGTCATGAGCGCGACGGCGGCTGAGCCTTCGGGGTTCCCGACGCCTGTGGTCACCTCGATCGCGAGCGGGACGCGGTTCGCGTGGAGTGGAAGCGCGACGGCGAGCCTGGGGCTGGGGCAGGCGTGGACGTTCACGATCACGGGGATCGTCGGGCCGGTGTGCACGACGACGGCAGTGACGAACACGGCGTTCGTGACGGGATCGGGAGCCTGCACGACCACGGTCATGCTCACGAACGGGACCGGGTTCGCCGTGGGCGCGCCGGTACTGTCGGTCTCGGTGCAGAAGACGGTCACGGGAAGCCCGTGGCCGGGATCTACGGTGACGTACTCGATTGCGGTGACGAACACCGGTGGCGCGACGATCACGGCACTCACGATCGAGGACACGATCTCGCCTGCGGTCGTGGGGTCGGTGGCGGTGACTCCGGCGGGCTGGTCGGCGGCGGTCGTGACGAGCGTGGCGACGGGCACCAGATATGAATGGACTGGCACCGGCCTGAACTTCTACCCGGGCACTACGACGACGTTCACGATCTCGGGGCGGTACGGGTTCGTGTGCGCGGATACGGCGGTTTCGAACACGGCCTTCGTGATCGCGTCGAGCACGTGCTCGACGACGGTGCTGACGACGAACCCGGTGGGCTTGGTCCTGCCAGCGCCGGTGACGGGCCTCTCGGTGGTGAAGACGCAGACGCCGGCCTCGCCGGGGACGGGATCGCCGGTCACCTATCGGATCGTGGTGGCGAATACGGGGACGATGACGATTTCGTGCCTGACGGTGACGGACACGGTATCGCCGGTGGTGACCGGGGCGGCGGGCGACCAGCCCGCGGCCTTCGCGGCGGCATCCATCGCGAGCATCGGAAGCGGGACCCTGTTCGGGTGGAGCGCGTGCGGGGTCGCCCTCGGGCTGGGCCAGGCATTCACGTTCACGATCACCGGCGTCGTGGGGACGGCGTGCATAGCCACGGCGGTGTCGAACACGGCGTACGCGCTGGGGGCGGGGGTGTGCGCGGCGGCGGCGGTCAGCACGAGCCCGTCGACGGGCTTCGTTCTGTCGCCGCCGGCGCTGGCGGTGTCGGTGCTCAAGACGATCACGGGGGCGGCGGGCGCCGGACAACCGGTCAGCTACTCGATCGTGGTGACGAACACCGGCGAGGCGACCGTGACGGGCCTCGTGGTCGTGGACACGGTGTCTCCGCAGGTGACGGGCGTGACGCCGGCGTCGCCGCCGGGGTGGGCCCTGCCGGTGGTGACAAGCGTGGGCAGCGGGACGCGGTTCATTTGGACGGGGGCGGGCCTCAGTTTCTACCCGGGGACGACGACGACGTTCACTATCGCGGGCACGGTCGGCGTCGTGACCGCGGAAACGGCCCTGTCGAACACGGGGTTCGTCGTGGCCACGGATGGCTGCTCGGCGACGGTGTTGGCGACCAACGTGGCGGGGGCCGTGATCCCGGGCCCGGCGTCGTTGGCGGCGCAGGTCGCCGTCTACCAGGCCGCCGTGTGCGGAGGCGAGACGTTCCTGGTGACGCTCACGGTGACGAATACGGGTGCCACGGGGGCCCTGGCCCTTACGGCGTCGCCGTATGCGTCGTCGGGCCCGGGGAGCCTGGCGTTCGTGGCCGGCCCTTCGCCGGCGATGCCGGTGCCGCTCGCGGCTGGCGCGTCGGCGACGTTCACGTGGACGTTCTCCGGCGGCGCGGCGGGCCCGGCGGTCCTCACCACCACCGTCTTCGCGACCGACGGAGGCAGCGGGCTGGCGGTGACGAAGGGTCCGGTGGTGTCGTCCGCGGTGACGGTGGCCGTCCCGGGCACGCTCGCGGTCCGGACGACCGTCCAGCCGGTCCTGTCGACCGGCCAGTGGTTCACGCTCGCGCTCACGATGACGAACACAGGCGGCGCGGACGTGACGGGCCTGACCGCGACCGTCTACGTTGATCCGGGCGGGGCGCTCGTGACCCGGATGACGGACCCGGTTCCGCCGGGCCCGTTGACGCTGGCGGTGGGTACCTCGACGACGTTCACGTGGACGTTCTCGGCGGCGGGCGCCGGGGTCGTGACCTTCACCGCGAGCGGGGTCGGCACGACCTGCGGCGGCCTGCCCGTGACGGTCGGCGGGGGCGCCTCGGCGACGATCCAGGCTGCGGCCGCGCTCGCGGCGGGGCTGGGTCTCTACCCGGCGGCGCCGTGCACGGGACAGTCGTTCATGGTGACGCTGACGGTCACCAATACGGGCACGGCGATGGCGAGCGGCGTGAACCTCGAGGCCCCGCCGTTCGTGCTGACGGGTCCGGGCGCGGCGACGCTGGCGAGCGGGCCTCTCCCGGCCCTGCCGGCGACGCTGGCAGGGGGTGCGGGGCTGACCTTCACCTGGACCTACACGGCGACGACGCCGGGCGCCCTCACGTTCTCGACGACCGTGGCGGGTACGGATGCAAACTCCGGGCTCGCGGCGGTATCGGGGGCGGTGAACGCCGTGGCGACGATCTCCGCGCCGGCGTCGGTCGTCGTGGCGGCCTCCTCGCCGCCGGCCGTCGCAGTGGGCCAGTGGTTCGAGGTGAGCCTGACGCTGACCAACGAGGGCGGCGTGAACGTGACCGGGCTGACCGCGACCGTCTACGCGGGCCCCGGCGGGGCGTTCGTGTCCCGGCAGGCGGGGGGCTGGCTCGGGCCGCTCACGCTCGCCGGGGGAGGCTCGACGACCTTCGTCTTCAGTTGCACCGCGACGGGAGCCGGGGCGGTGACCTTCACGATGACCGCGAACGGGATCGCCGTGTGCGGCGGCCTGCCGGCGGCGGTCCGCGTCAGCGCGACGACGGTCACGGCGATCGCGCCGCCGGCGGCGCTCGCCGCCGCGCTCACGACCTCGGTCAAGGGCGCCTGCACCGGGCAGTCGTTCGTCGTCATGCTCACGGTCACGAACACGGGCGGCGAGATCGCGAACGGCGTCGTCCCCGCGCCGGTCCGGTTGGAGGGCCCGGGCGGCGCCACGTTCGTGGACGGACCCTGGCCCGCCGCGGAGCCGGCCCTGGCCCCCGGGGCGAGCGTCCTGTTCACCTGGACTTACACGGGGATACTGGCAGGGCCAGTATCCCTCTCGACGACGGCGGCGGGAACGGATGCGGGCACGGGCTTCCCGGTGGAGTCGGGGCCGGTCGCCGCCGCCCTCGCGGTGGCCCCGCCGGGCGTGCTGGCCGCCGCCGTGTCGGCGCCCGCGACGACGTCGAGCGGCGCCCCCATCCGGGTCGCCCTGACCGTGACCAACACCGGCGGGGCCGACGTGACGGGGGTCAGCCCCTCGATCGCTTGGGATCCCACGTCCCCGGTCCTGCCGCTCACGGGTCCGGACCCCTCCGGGCCGGTCACGCTGGCATCCGGGAGCTCGACGACGTTCGTCTGGACCTTCGACACACCCACGACGGGGCTGGCCACGTTCAGCGTCACGGCGACGGGGATCACGTGCGACACGTCGACGCTCGTCGCCGGCGGCTGGGCGGACACGATCGTCCAGGTGCCGATGACGCTCGACTCGGCACTGGTGGCGCAGGCCTCGGCGGTCTGCATCGGGGACCGCGTGCTCGTCATGTTCACGGTCACGAATACGGGGGAGGCGGCCGGCCTCAACGTCAGCGCCGCGATGCCCCGGGTGAGCGGTCCGGGCGGAGCCGCGTTCGTCTCGGGTCCGACCCCGCCGATGCCGGTCGCCCTGCTGGCGCCGGCCGAGTCGCGGACCTTCAGCTACACCTTCACGGGATCATTGGCCGGCCCGGTCACGATCTCGACGACGGTGACGGGGACCGACGCCAACACCGGGATCACGGCGGCGGCGCTCGTGATCGCCTCCCCGTTCACGGTGCTGGCGCCCGGGGTGCTGGTGGCCGAGGCGTCCTCCGCGCGGACAGTTTCGGTGGGCCAGGTTTTCACGGTGACGCTGACCGTGACGAACACGGGCGGGGACGACGTCCGGAACATCCTGCCGGCGGTCGCGGCCGGGCCGGGCGCGGCGCTCGTGGAGCTGGAGAGCGGGCCATCCCCCGCGGGGCCCCTGACGATCGGGCCGGCGGGCTCGCAGACCTTCGTATGGACGTTCTCCGCGGCGGGGGCGGGTCTCGTGGCGTTCACGGCGACCGCGGCGGGCGACACCTGCGCGGCGACGCCGGTCCTGGGGGTGGCGGGGGCGTCCACGACGGTCCAGTCCGGCTCGTCGCTGGCGGCCGCGCTGGCGGTCACGTCGCCCGGCTGCGTGGGCGGACCATACCTCTTCACGCTGACCGTGACTAACACAGGCGGGGGAGACGCGACCGGCGTGACCGCGGCGCCGTTCACGTGGGGCGGGTCCGGCGGCCTCTCCCTCGTCGGCGGACCGGCGCCCGCCATGCCCGCCACCGTGCCGGGCGGCGGCACGGTCGTCTTCACGTGGACCTACTCGGGGGCCTCCCCGGGGACGATGACCGCGGACACGGACATCACCGGCAACGACGCCAACACGGGGGATCCGCTCGGGCCCGTCCACGCGGCGTCGGCGCCGTTCGCGATCGTGATGCCGGGGACGCTCGAGGCGGCGGCGGACGTCAAGCCCTACGTCTCGACCGGCGAGTGGTTCGCCGTGTCCCTGACCGTGACCAACACGGGCGAGTGGGATGTGACGGGCCTCAGCCCCGCGATCGTGGTCGCGCCGGGGGCGGCGCTCGTCGTGCAGGAGGGTCCGCCGTCGCCGGCCGGGCCCGTGACGGTCGCGGTCGGGGCCTCGCGGACCTTCGTCTGGACGTTCTCGGCCGCGGGCGCCGGGCTCGTGGCATTCACGCCGGGCGTGACGGGGACCACGTGCGGGAACCCGGTCGTCCTGGCCTCGGCCGGGACGTCCGCCACGATCCAGATCGCGGCGAGGATCGCGAGCAACGTGATCGCGGCCCCCGCGACCGTCTCGGTCGGCCAGTTGATCGCCGTGAACGTCGGGATCACGAACATGGGCGAGGCCCGGGCGGTCGTCGTGGACGCCTCGCCCGTGCTCGTGAACGGGTCCGGGGGCGCGACGCTCGCGGTCTGGCCGGCCATGCCCGTGAACCTCGACGCGGGCCAGACGCTCTGGTTCACCTGGAGCTACACGGCCACGTTCCCGGGCGCCGTCACATTCTCGACGACGGTCTCCGGCTGGGACGAGACCTCGGGGCGCGCAATCTCGGGTGGCCTCAAGGTCTCGAACCCGGTTGCCATCCAGGCGCCGGTCGCGCTCGAGGCTTCGATGGCGGCCACGGCGTCCGTCCTGTGCCTGGGTGACCGCACGATCGTGAGCCTCACGGTCACGAACTCCGGCACGGCGGCGGCGGCCGAGGTCGCGGCCGTCCTGCCGCTGGTGCAGGACGGGGGCGGCGGGCTCACTCTCGTCGCGGGCCCCTGGCCCGGGATGCCGGTCGCGCTGCCGGGCGGGGCATCCGCGCTCTTTACCTGGACGTTCACGGGCTCGTCGACGGGGCCGGTCACGTTCTCGACGACGGTGGCCGGGATCGACGTCAATACCGGCGTCACCATCTACAGCGGCGTGGCGTTGCCGGCGCCGGTCTCGGTCGTGACCCAGGGCGCGCTCGTGGCCGAGGCGGCGGCGCCCCCGACCGTGACACTCGGCCAGGTGTTCACGGTCTCGTTGACCGTGACGAACACGGGCGGGGCGGTCGTCAACAACCTCACCGCCACGGTCTTTGTCGGGCCGGGGGCCGCCCGGGTGATCCGCAAGTCCGGACCCCTGCCGGCCGGCCCGGTCTCGGTCGCGGGCGGGGGAGCCCAGACCTTCGTCTGGACCTACTCGGCCACGGCGACGGGCGCCGTGACCTTCACGGCGACGGCGGCCGGGACCACGTGCGGCGCCACCGTGGTCAAGGCGTCCGGCGGGGCGGCCACGACCGTGCAGACGCCGCCGCTGCTTTCGGCGCGGCTGCGGGCGGCGCCGTGGTCCGTATCGTCCGGCGGTCCGGTCGTGCTCACGCTCACGGTCACGAACAACGGAGAGGCGACGGCGGCTGGGCTCGGGTTCCTCCCGTTCGTCTTCGGCGGCACGGGCGGGACTGCGACCTGGGCCGACGGCCCGTTCCCGGCTGTGCCCGTGGATCTTGCCGGCGGTGCCGCGCTGACGTTCACCTGGACCTTCACGGCGAACATCCCCGGGATCGTGACTTGGACGACGACCGTGACCGCGGCCGACGGGAACGCCGGATGGCCCGTGATCTCGAACGCGGCCGGGTCTAACACGGTCCTCGTCCAGGCCGGCGCGTGGCTCGCGGCCGCGGTGTCCCTGCCGGCGGGACCGGTCTGCACCGGGCGGAACTTCCTCGTGACCCTGACCGTCACGAACACGGGCGGCGCGACCGCGAGCGGCATTGCGTCAGCGCCCTTCGTCTACGGCGGGACGGGGCTCGCCGGCCCCGTGGCGGGTCCCACCCCGGCGATGCCGTTCACGCTGACGGGGACGGCGATGCGCGTGTTCACCTGGACCTACACGGGCGTGTCGTCGGGTCCCGTGATCCTGACGACGACGGTCACGGGGATCGACGTGAACTCCGGGTTCACGATCACGAGTGGTCCAGCTTCCGCTGGACCACTTTCGATCCAGACGCCGGGAGTGCTTGCCGCCCTGGCGGCGGCGCCGGCATTCGCCTCGACCGGCCAGTACTTCACGGTGTCGCTGACGCTCACGAACGAGGGCGAGGCGGACGTGACGGGCATAATGCCGTCCGCGGTGGCGACGACGGGGGCCGCGTTCGTGACCAAGGTCAACGGGCCGGTGCCCGCGGGGCCGTTCATTCTCCCCGGCGGCGCTTCGCAGACCGTCGTGTGGACCTACTCGGGTACGGCGGCGGGGGCGGTGACGTTCTCGACGTCGGCGTCCGGGAGCACGTGCGCCGGGATGCTCGTGAAGGGCGTCGACACGGTGCCGGTGACGGTGCAGACGCGCGCCGTGCTCTCCGCGCGGATGGTGGCGGGGCCGCAACGGATCTCGACGGGGCAGGGGACCGTACTGACGCTGACGGTGTCGAACAGCGGACAAGCCGCAGCGCTGGGCGTGACGCCGGCGGCGTTCCTGATGGGCGGACCGGGCGGGGTGACCTGGGTCGACGGACCGTTCCCGGTAATGCCGGCGGACGTGGCCGGCTTGGGGACGGCGGTATTCACCTGGACGTTCACGGGGGCGTCTCCCGGGCTCGTGACGTGGACGACGACGCTGGCGGGTACGGACGCGAACTCGGGATTGGGGATCAGGCCGGCGGTGGCGGGGTCGAACACGGTGCTGGTGCAGTCGGCGGTGTCGCTGGCGGCGGCTCTGAGCCTGCCGGCGGGCCCGTTGTGCACGGGCCGTAACTTCCAGGTGACGTTGACGGTGACGAACGCGGGCGAGGCGACGGCCGCAGGGCTGAACGCCGAGCTCTTCGTGTACGGCGGGACGGGGCTGGTGGGGCCGGTGGCCGGCCCCACTCCGGCGATGCCGTTCACGCTGACCGGTACGGCATCGCGGGTATTCACCTGGACTTACACGGGCGTGTCATCGGGTCCCGTCATCCTCACGACGACCGTGACCGCCACGGACGGGAACGGCGGCTGGCTGGTGACGACCGGGCCGCTGTCGGCGGGTCCGCTCGTTATCCAGGCGCCGGGGGTGCTGGCCGGGTCTCTGGCGGCGCCGTCGTTCGTCTCGACGGGACAGTACTTCACGGTGTCGCTGACGGTAACGAACGAGGGCGAGGCGGACGTGTCCGTCCTGACGGCGACGGTGATGGCGACGAGCGGGGGGGCTTTTGCGACGAAGGTGAACGGGCCGGCTCCGGCGGGGCCGTTGATCCTCGCGGGCGGGGCATCGCAGACGTTCGTGTGGACGTACTCGGGGACGGCGGCGGGGGCGGTCGTGTTCTCGGCGACGGGCGGGGGGACGACGTGCGGAGGGACATGGGTGAAGGCGCTGGACCGTTTGAGCGTGACGGTGCAGACGCGGGCGGCGCTGACAGGGCGGCTGGTGGCAACGCCGCAGCGGATCTCGACGGGGCAGGGGGTGGTGCTGACGCTGACGGTGAGCAACTCGGGGACGGCGGCGGCGCTGGGGGTGGGTCCGCTCGCGATCATCGTCACCGGTCTTGGCGGGGTGACCTACCTGGACGGGCCGTTCCCGGTGATGCCGGCGGACGTGGCCGGGCTGGGGAGGTCGGTGTTCACGTGGACGTATACGGGGGCGTCTCCTGGGCTGGTGACGTGGTCGACGACGCTGGTGGGGGCGGACGGGAACTCGGGGCTGGTGGTGCGGGCGGGCCCGGTGGTGTCGAACACGGTGCTGGTGCAGGATGACGCGGTGATTGCGGGGGCGTTGAGCATCCCGGCGGGGCCGTTGTGCACGGGGCGGAACTTCCTGGTTACGCTGACGGTGACGAACTCGGGGGTGGCGTCGGCGACGGTGCTGATGGCGGCGGCGCCGCTGGATGACACGGGGGTGGTGGGCCTGCTGGCGGGTCCGACACCGGGGATGCCGTTTACGCTGACGGGGACGGCGACGCGGGTGTTCACGTGGACGTACACGGGGGTGACGCCGGGGTCCGTGATCCTGACGACGACGGTGACGGCGATGGACGCGAACTCGGGGTTCGCGCTCACGACCGGGCCGCTGTCGGCGGGTCCGCTCGTGATCCAGGCGCCTGGGGTGCTGGCCGGGTCTCTGGCGGCGCCGTCGTTCGTGTCGACGGGACAGTATTTCACGGTGTCGTTGACGGTGACGAACGAGGGTGAGGCGGACGTGGCGGTGATCACGGCGACGGTGATGGCGACGAGCGGGGGGGCTTTTGCGACGAAGGTGAACGGGCCGGCTCCGGCGGGGCCGTTGATCCTCGCGGGCGGGGCATCGCAGACGTTCGTGTGGACGTACTCGGGGACGGCGGCGGGGGCGGTCGTGTTCTCGGCGACGGGCGGAGGCACGACGTGCGGAGGGACCTGGGTGAAGGGCTTCGACCGGACGAGCCTCACGGTGCAGACGCGGGCGGCGCTGACAGCGCGGCTGGTAGCGGCGCCACAGACCATCTCGGCGGGCCAGGGGGTGGTGCTGACGCTGACGGTGAGCAACTCGGGGATGGCGGCGGCGCTGGGAGTGAGTCCGGCCGTGATCGTGGTTACGGGGCTGGGCGGGGTCACTTATATGGACGGTCCGTTCCCGGTGATGCCGGCGGACCTGGCCGGGCTGGGGACCGCGGTGTTCACATGGACGTTTACGGGGAGTGCGGGCGGACTGGTGACGTGGTCGACGACGCTGGTGGGGGCGGACGCGAACTCGGGGCTGGCGGTCCGGGCGGGTCCGTTGGCGTCGAATACGGTGTTGGTGCAGACGGCGGCGCAGGTGTCGGCGGCGTTGAGCATCCCGGCGGGGCCCTTGTGCACGGGGCGGAACTTCCTGGTGACGCTGACGGTGACGAATGCGGGATCGGCGGCGGCAACGCTCCTGACGGTGCCGGATCCTTTGGCGGACGTGGCCGGGGTGGTGGCCAAGGTGGCGGGCCCGACGCCCGCATTGCCCTTCACGCTGACGGGGACGGCGACGCGGGTGTTCACGTGGACTTACACCGGGTCACTCGCGGGGCTCGTGACCCTGACCACGACCGTCTCCGGGCTGGATGTGAACTCGGGGCTGCCGATCACGACCGGGCCGGTACCCGCGGGACCGTTGCTGATCCAGACGCCGGGGGTGCTCGCCGGATCGCTGTTGGCGCCGTCGTTCGTGTCGACGGGGCAGTACTTCACGGTGTCGTTGACGGTGACGAACGAGGGCGAGGCGGACGTGGCGGTGATCACGGCGACGGTGATGGCGACGAGCGGGGGGGCTTTTGCGACGAAGGTGAACGGGCCGGCTCCGGCGGGGCCGTTGATCCTCGCGGGCGGGGCATCGCAGACGTTCGTGTGGACGTACTCGGGCACGGCGGCGGGGACGGTGACCTTCTCGGCGACGGGCGGGGGGACGACGTGCGGAGGGACATGGGTCAGGGGTGCGTCCACGGCGCCGGTGACGGTGCAGACGAAGGCGGCGCTCGTGGCGCGCGCGCTGGCGAGGCCGCTGACCGTGTCCACGGGCCAGGGCGTGCTCGTGATGCTGACGGTGACGAATGCGGGCCAGGCGGCCGCGCAGGGCGTGACTCCCGCGTCCTTCGCGCTGTCAGGGCCCGGCGGGGCCGCGCTGGCGGACGGGCCGACGCCGCCGGCGCCGTTCGACCTCGCGGGCGGGGCGGCCGTGACCTTCACGTGGACCTACACGGCGTCGGTGCCCGGGATCACGGGGTGGACGACGACGGTGACGGCGATGGACCTCAACTCCGGGCTCGCGCTCGCCACGGGCCCCGTGGTGTCGAACACCGTGTTCATCCAGGCGGCGGCCGCGCTCGCGGCGTCTTTGAACTTCCCGCCCGGGCCGGTCTGCACGGGCCGCACGTTCCTCGTGACGCTGACCGTGACCAACGCCGGCGCCGCCTCGGCGACGCTGGTGGCCGCGTCGGCGTTCTCGTCCGGCGGGACCGGCGGGGCCACCCAGACCGCCGGGCCGACCCCCGCGATGCCCTGCGTCCTCGCGGGTGGGGCGGCGCGGACGTTCACGTGGACCTTCACCGGGATACTGGCAGGGCCAGTATCCCTCACGACGACCGTGAGCGGCACGGACGCCAACGGCGGCTGGGCGGTCGTCGCCGCCCCGGCGGCGGCGGGCCCGCTCGCGATCCAGACGCCCGGTGTCCTGGCGGTGGCCATCACCGCGCCGACGACCGTGAGCGTGAGCCAGTGGTTCGACGTCTCGATGACGGTCACGAACGAGGGTGAAGCCGACGTCCTGGGCGTGACGGCCTACGTGGGCGCGGCGCCGGGGGCGGCCCTGGTGACGAAGATGTCCGGACCCGTTCCGGCGGGGCCGGTGCCCGTGCTCGTGGCCGGCGCGTCCCAGACCTTCGTCTGGACCTACTCGGCGGCGGGGGCCGGCGCGGTCGCGTTCACGGTGACCGCCGCGGGTACGACGTGCGGCGCCACCGTGATCCGGGCCGCGGCGACGGCTCCGGTATCGTCCCAGTGGCCGGCGCGGCTCGCTTCGAGCCCCCTCACCGCCCTGCCCAGCACCGCGTGCCAAGGCCAGACCGTCACTGTGACGCTCACGGTCACGAACACGGGCCAGGCGGCGGCCACGAACGTTGCCGGAAGCGCCGCGCTGTCCGTCGAAGGCGTCGCGGCCCTTCTGACGTCCCCGGCGCCGGTGGCGAACCTCGCGGGCGGCGCGTCGATCAACCTGTCCTGGACCTACCAGGCGGGCGCTTCCGCCACGCTCAGGTTCACGGCGACGGTGACGGGTGCCGACGCCAACACGGGGAAGCCGCTCACGACGGGGCCGCGGGCCTCCAACGTCGTAACCGTGAACGCGGGGGCGGTGCTCGTGGCAGCCGTCTCGGCGCCGCAGGCCGTCGGGATCGGCCAGTGGTTCCCGGTCGTGCTCACGGTCACGAACTCGGGCAGCGACAAGGCGGACGTCGTCCTGCCGGGGATCGCGGTCGGCCCCGGGGGCCCGCTGGTCTCGCTGGCCGCGGGGCCCTCGCCCGCCGGCCCCGTCACGATCCTGGCCAGCTCCACGACGACCTTCACGTGGACGTTCTCGGCCTCGGGAAGCGGGCTCGTGGTCTTCAGCGCGACCGGCGAGGGGACCAGCAGCTGTTCGGGCGGACCCGTCCTGGCGTGGGCGGCCGTCTCCGCCACGGTCCAGGCCCCGGCCAGCCTCGTGGCCGCGGCCGCCGCCTTCCCGTCGCCGGTGAGTATCGGCCAGGGCTTCCTGCTTACCGTGACGGTGACGAATACGGGAGGATCGAATGCGACCGGGGTGACGGCCGCCGCCTTCGCGGTGACGGGCCCCGGCGGCGCGGCGCTGGCGGCGGGCCCGTCGCCCGTCATGCCGGTGACGCTGGCCGCGGGCGCCGCCGCCACGTTCACCTGGACTTTCACGGGGACACTTGCCGGGCTCGTGTCCCTTTCTTCGACCGTGACCGGGTTTGACGCGATCACGGGCGCGGCGCTGGGCACCGGCTCCGTCGCGACGCAACCGGTGCTGGTGCAGACTCCCGCGGCACTCGTGGCCCGGCTGGATGCGGACCCGGCCGCGATCTGCCAGGGCCTGCCGTTCCTGGTGACGTTGACCGTGACCAACTCCGGTGCTGCCGGGGCGACGGGCGTGACCGCGACCGTCTTCCTCGCGTCGGGAAGCGGGTCCGCCGCGCCGCTCTCCGGGCCCCTCCCGGCCATGCCCGCCCTGATTCCGGGTGGCGCTACGGTCACGTTCACGTGGACGTTCGCGGGGATACTGGCAGGGTCAGTATCCCTTTCGACGACCGTGACCGGCCTCGACGCCAACAGCGGCGCCGCGTTGTCCTCGGGCCCGGCGGCGACCACGGCGAAGACGATCGATCCGGCCGGCGTCCTGGCGGCCTCTCTCTCCGCGCCCGCCACCGTGACAATCGGCCAGTCCATCGAGGTCGCGTTCACGGTCACGAACACGGGCGGCGGCCCCGTGAACACGCTCGGGCCCGCCGTCGCCGTCGGGCCGGGCGCCGCGCTCGTCGCCGGTCCCACGCCGCCCGGTCCCGCGACGGTGCCCGTGCTCGCGGCCGGGGTGTCCGCCAGGTTCGCCTGGAGCTGGACGGCGACCGGAGCCGGGCCGGCCGTCTTCACCGTGACCGTGGCCGGTGACACCTGCGGCGGCGCGCCCATCGCGGTCGCGTACACGGTGCCGGTCCTCGTCCAGACGCCGCCGGTGCTGACGGCCTCGATCGCGCTGAGCCAATCCGTGATCAGCGTCGGACAGCCCATCCTCGTCACCGTGACGGTGACCAACTCGGGGCAAGCCATGGCGGCCTTCGTGGCCCCGGCCATGCCGGCCGTGGGGGGGACGGGGGCCGTCGCGCTGGCGGACGGGCCGTTCCCCGCGATCCCCGTTTCGATCGGGGGAGGAGGCGTGTTCACCTTCACCTGGACGTTCACCGGTACGCTGGCGGGGTCCGTGTCCCTCTCGACGACGGTCGATGGATCGGACGCGAACACCGGTTCTGCCGTCTCGTCCGGCCCCGTGGCCTCGCCCGCGCTCTTTGTCCAGGAACCCGCGGCGCTCGTGGCCAGCCCGATCACGGTCTCGCCGGATTCCCTCTGCGCGGGTGGGCTCGTGACGGTCTCGCTGACCGTAACCAACACGGGCGAGGCCTATGCGCTGTCCGTGACCGGGGGCCTGCTCCAGCCCTCGGCTCCCGCCGTGCTCGTGGCGAGCCCTGCTCCGGTCGGGCTCCTGCTCGGCAATGCGTCCGCCCAGCTCGTGTGGACCTACTCGGTGACGTCCCCCGGGACGATGACTTTCACGGCGACCGTGACCGGGCTCGACGGCCACGGCGGCTGGACGGTCTCGACGACGGGGCGGACCTCGGGTGTCGTCACCGTGGGCGGGGGTGTCCTCGCGGCGGCGCTGGCGGCGCCGGCCGCCGTTCCGCTGGACGGAGTGCTGACGGTCGCGCTCACGGTGACCAACACGGGCAACGCGGACGTTTCGGGGGTCCTGCCGCGGATCGCGGCCGGGCCGGGCGCCGCGCTGGTGGCCCTCCGCAGCGGGCCGGCGCCCGCGGGGCCGGTCACGGTCGCCGTCGGGGCTTCGCAGACCTTCGTCTGGACGTTCTCGGCGACCGGCGCCGGGACGATCGGGTTCACGGCGACCGCGGAAGGGACGACGTGCGCCGGCGCCCCGGTCCTGGTCTCGGCGCCCGCCTCGGTCACGGTGGTCGCGCCCGGCGCGGCCTCGCTGACCCTGGTCTCCCTGGCCGTGACGCCGGACGAGGTCGGGCTCGACGGGCTCATCACGGTCCGGATGACCGTGAGCAACACAGGGGTTTCCGTGCTGAACGGCGTGGCCCCGGCCGCGCTGACACCGCAGGGCGACGGCGCGGTTGTCCTCGTGAGCGCGCCGGACGCCTCCCCGGTTCCGCTCGCGCCCGGCGACTCGCTGGTCTTCACCTGGACCTGGCGACCGCTTCGGGGCGGCACGGTGGCGTTCGCGGGTTCCGCCGCGAGCTCGTCCGGCGTGGCCACCGCGAGCGCGGTGAGCCCCGGCGTGGAAGTCCGGGAGGCCGGCGAGACCCCGGCTGATGTGGTCGTGTACCCGGTCCCGTTCAACCCCGACCGGACCACGCTCAAGATCCGGCACCTGCCGGCGCGGAGCCGGGTCGTGATCTACACCGTGGCCGGCGAGCCCCTCCGGGCGTTCGACGCGGGCGCGCAGGGCATGGCGGAGTGGGACGGCCGGAACGCGTCGGGCGGCCGCGCGGCCCCGGGCATCTACTTCTACGTGGTGACGGACCCCGCCGGGCGGGTCCAGAAGGGCAAGGTGTGGGTTGTCCGCTAACCGGGTGACGATCGCCCTGCTCCTCGTCGCGCGCCTCGCGTGGGGCTCGGGGGTGGGCACGACCGGGGCCGCGTCCCTCAAGGTCGCGGCGGGCGCGCGTCCGGCCGCGCTCGGCGGCGCGTTCGTCGGCCTCGCGGACGACGCGAACGCGCTGTTCTGGAACCCGGCGGGGCTCGCGGACATCCGGGACCGCCAGGTCGGGCTCATGTACACGTCCTACCTCGTCGACACGTCGTACCAGCTCCTGAGCTGGGCCCAGCCCATGCCGGCCCTCGGCGGCGGCATCGCGGCGGCGGTCTACACCCTCGATTACGGGTCGATCACGCTCCGGGACGAGCGGCCCGACGGAATGTACGGGCCCGCGACGGGGATCACGGCGCCGCGGGAGTGGTACCTGACGGGCGGGTGGGGGACGCCGCTGCCCCGGTTCTTCGGGCTCGACCGGCTGCGGGCGGGCGTCAGCCTCAAGCTCACGTTCCAACCCGCGACGATCGGGGAGGTCATGGGGTTGGGCGCCACGGCGGGGGCCCTGCTCGACACGCCGGTCGAGGGGCTTCGCGCGGGACTGGTGGCGGACAACCTGGGCGCGCTCACGTCGGGCGGCGCGACCCTCCCGATCAACTTCCGGTTCGGCGGGAGCTACGCCCGGCCGGTCACGCCGCAGGTGAAGGCGACGGTGGCGGCGGACGCCCGGTACTTCCTCGACATCGGGTTCCGGGCGAACGTCGGGCTCGAGGTCGTCGCGTTCGACCTCATCGCCCTGCGCGGCGGATGGTCCAGCGGCGGGGTGGACGCCGCGGTGACGCGGGCCGCCGTGACGCGCGACTCGATCTCGGGGGAGGGCGGCCCGACGCTCGGGATCGGCGTCCGGTCGCCTGCGGCGTGGGGCCAGCACCACGTCCGGTTCGGCCTCGACTACGCGCTCACGACGGTCGGCGACCTCGGGAGCGCCCACCGCATCCAGTTGACGGTCAGCCTCTAGGGCAGGAGACGCCGGTGACCTCGCGGGAGCGGTTCACGGCCACGATGCGGTTCGGCCATCCGGACCGCGTGCCCCTCTTCGAGGAAGGTCTCCGCGACGACGTCCTCCGGCGGTGGCGTGCGGAGGGGCTCTCGCCGGACGAGGGATTCGCGGAACGGTTCGACCTCGACCGCCGCGAGGACATTCCGGTCGACTGGGCGCCGCGCCCGGGCCTCTCCCACCCGCTGCTCACGAACCGGGGTCTCGAGGATCTGGCGCGGGGGCTCGATCCCGAGGGCGCCGACCGGCTCCCGTACGACTGGGCGAAGCGCTGCGCGGCCTGGCGGACGCGCGGCCACGTCCTCGGCCTGACCGTCCACGACGGCCTGCTCCTGTCCATGGGTGTCGGGGATTGGGCGGGATTCGACGAGGTCATGGACATCCTCGCGGTGGATCCTGGGTTCGCCTCCGAACTCATGCGGATCCGGGGGGTGTTCCTGGCGGGGTACGCCGCCCGAATTCTCCGCGATGTCGTCCCGGATTACGCCGTCTTTTCCGAGCCGATCGGAGGGAACAACGGTCCCGTCGTGTCCCCGCGCCTCTACCGGGAAATCGTGCTGGCGAGCTACCGGCCCCTGCTCGAGGTCCTGCGCCGGGGCGGCGTCGAGACGATCGTCTACATGACCTACGCCAACGCCCGGATCCTGCTCCGGGACGTCCTCGAAGAGGGGTTCAACACCCTCTGGGCCTGCGAGGTTAACATGGAGGTGATGGACTACGCCGGGCTCCGGCGCGAGTTCGGGCCGCGCCTGCGCCTGATCGGCGGCCTGGACCTGGATGCCCTCCTAGAGAGCGACGACGCGGTCCGCCGGGAAGTCGAGACGAAAGTGCCGGTTCTGCTGGCCCAGGGGGGGTATTGCCCCCTGGCGGACGGCCGGGTCCGGGCCAATGTCCCCTTTCCCCGCTACGCTTTCTACCGGAAGGTGCTGAGGCGGGTGGCGGGGCAGGGAACCACCTGAATAGCCCCTTGGATTACATTGATATGACGTCACGGGACAAACAAGCTGGAAGGATGGTAAAATCCCATTTCTGTGAATAGCAGACTGCCTGTGCTGAACATCGGGGACCTGGAAGTCCGTATTCCGCTCGTCCAGGGCGGGATGGGCGTCCGGGTTTCGACCTCGTCCCTTGCCGCGGCGGTGGCGGAGTGCGGCGGCGCCGGCACGATCGCCGGTGTCGGGCTGGGGTACGGCACGGCCCAGAACGAGGCGGACTACTACGAGGCCTCGAAGCTGGCGCTGACCGAGGAGATCCGGACCGCCAAGAAGGCGACGAAGGGCGTCGTGGGCGTGAACGCCATGGTCGCGCTGGCGAACTACGATGATCTCGCCCGGACGGCCAGCGCCGAGAACGCGGACTTCATCGCGTCCGGGGCCGGGCTGCCCCTGCCGCTGCCCGGCTTCGTGACGAACAAGCACACGAAGCTCATCCCGATCATTTCGTCCGCGCGCGCGGGCGCCATCATCATCAAGACCTGGCAGAAGCGGTTCAACCGGCTGCCCGACGCCCTCATTGTCGAGGGGCCCATGGCCGGCGGCCACCTCGGGTTCAAGCCGGATGAACTGGTGCCGGTCCCGACGCCCGGGACGCTGGAGCACATCGTTGCCGAGGTCGTCGCCCTGGCCAAGGAATACCGGACGCCCGGCGTGCCGATGCCTGTCATCGCCGCGGGTGGCGTCTTCGACGGCGCCGACCTGGTCCGGTTCCTCCGCCTCGGATGCGGGGGCGTCCAGATGGCCACGCGGTTCGTGGCCACGGTCGAGTGCTCGGTGGCCGACGCGTTCAAGCAGCTCTACCTCAAGGCCGGCAAGGAAGACGTCATGATCATCAAGAGCCCCGTCGGGATGCCGGGCCGGGCGATCCGTACCCCATTCGTGGAGAAGCTGGCGCGGGGGGAGCGGGTCCCGTTCGAGTGCGGCTACCAGTGCCTGCGGGGGTGCGACCCGAACACGGCGCCCTACTGCATCGCGCGCGCGATGTTCAACGCCGCGTCGGGCAAGACCGACCAGGCCGTCGTGTTCTGCGGAAGCAACGTATGGCGCATCACCGAGATACTGCCGGTCCGCAAACTCGTCGACACCATTATCGCGGAAGCGGAGGCCGAGCTCGCCAAGGGTTGACGGGCCGTTGCGGCCCGCCTGATTTGTCTCAGCCCCGGATCATGATGAGCAGCATCTTGAACCGCTCCACCGCATCCACGGCGTGCGGCACATTGGCGGGCATCAGCACCACCTGGCCCGCGGTCGCGGTGACGGGTTTCCCCCCGATCGTGAGATGGACGGTGCCATCCAGCACGACCACCGTGGCGTCGAACGGCGCCGAGTGTTCGCTCAGCTTCTGCCCCGCGTCGAAGGCGAACAGGGTCAGGGTGCCCGCCTTCGAGTCCAGGATCGTGCGGCTCACGATCGAGCCGGTCGCGTAGGCGACAAGGTCCGGAAGCGCGGAGGGTTCTGCGGGAGGCAGGGCGCCGGCGGGCCGGCTGACGGGTTCCATGCCCCGAATTGTACCCGCCCGGGCCCCCGTCCTGCTCGTCCACGAAGGACGGGGCGGTTCTGGGGTATATTGCCAGCATGACACCGAAGGAACGCTGGCGCGCGGCGCTCAAGCGCAAGGGGCTGGATCGCCTTCCCACGGACTACTGGGGCACCGGAGAGATGACCGGGAAGCTCCTGACGGCCCTCGGCGTGGCCGACGAGGAGGGGATCTGGAAGGCGCTCTCCATCGACCGCATGCATTGGGTGGGGGGAACGCTCCATGACCCGCACGCCGCCACACGCGGCGGCGCCGACATATGGGGGCTCCGCTACCGGGACGTCGAGCACGCCGGGGGGGCGGGCAGTTACGCCGAGGCGGTCAACTTCCCGCTCGCGGCCGCGACCTCCGTGGCCGACATCGAATCGTACCCGTGGCCGGACCCGGGCTGGTGGACCTTCGAGGGGGTCCGGGCGTCATGCGAGGCCCAGGCCGTTTGGCCGGTGCAGGGAGGTTCCTACGAGCCGTTCTACCAGTACTGCTACCTGCGCGGGATGGAGCGGGCGATGGAGGATCTCGTTGAATCGCCCGAGATCGTGGAAGCCGCCCTCGATCGGATCTTCGCCTACTCCTACGCCGTGATCGAGGGGACGCTGAAGGCGGCCGGCGGCGGCGTGGATTTCGTCTACGTGGCGGAGGATTTCGGAACGCAGGAGTCCCTGCTGGTGAGCCGGGACATGTTCCGCAGGTTCTTCGCGCCACGGATGCGGAAGATAATCGAGTTGGCGCACCGGCACGGCGCGTTCGCGTTTCACCACGACGATGGCGCGATCCGGTCGCTGATCCCAGACCTCCTGGATTGCGGAATCGACATCCTGAATCCGGTGCAGTGGCGGTGCAGGGGGATGGACCGCGCCGGGCTCAAGGCGGAGTTCGGCAGCCGGCTGACCTTCCATGGAGCCATGGACAACCAGATCACCCTGCCGTTCGGGACGCCCGAGGAAGTTCGGCGCGAGGTGCGGGAGAACGCGCTGCTGCTGGGGGGCGGCGGGGGCTACATCCTGGCGCCGTGCCACAACCTCCAGGTGATCACGCCGGTGGAGAACGTGATTGCCATGTACGACGAGGTTCACCGCCTCTGACCCCCGGCCGGAAGGTGATATAAGATGACGGGGAGGGACCAGACGCACATGATCGGCACACCCACCATCCTCGTCCTGGGCGGATACGGCGAGACGGGCCGGCGGATCGCCCGCCTGCTGCTGGCGCACACTGACGCGCACGTCGTTGTCGCGGGCCGGCGGATGTCGCGGGCGAGCGCCGCCTGCGACGAGCTGAACCGCGAGTTCGTGGGGCTGCGGGCCCGGCCGCGGTACGGTGACGCCAAGGACGTCTACACGCTGACCGCCGGGCTCTCGGGCGTGGACCTGGTCGTGGTCGCGTCCACGACCGCCGAGTACGCGGCCAGGGTGGCCGAGGCGGCGATGGCGGCCGGCGCCGACTACCTCGACTGCCACTTCGACCCCCGGGTAGGACCCGCGATCCAGGCCCTCGACGGCCGGGCTCGCGAGCTCAACCACTGCCTCATCACCCAGGCGGGGCTCTTCCCGGGTCTGCCGGGCGTTCTCGTGCGCGCGCTCGCGGGCGCGACGGGCCGGATCGAGCGGAGCCGGGTGGCGATGGCCGTGAGCTATCGCGTGACCAGGCCCGAGCCGGTGGTGGAAGTGGTCCAGATGGCGCGGAACCCGCAGGGCGACGTGCTCCGGGACGGCCAGTGGCGGAAGGCGGGCTGGCGCGACACGGAGGTATTCGACTTCGGCGGGGCGTTCGGGCGCCGCCGGTGCTACCCGCTGGAGATGCTCGAGATGCGCGAGGCCGCGAATCTGTTCGGCCTCCGGGAAGGCGGGCTCTACATAGGCGGAGTGAACTGGTTCGTGGACGGCGTCGCGTTTCCACTAGTCATGGCGCTGGCCTCGACGGGCCGGGGGGCGATGGTGAAGCCGCTCGCGCGCCTGCTGGCGTGGGGCGCGAACACGTTCACGACCACGAAGCCGGGGGTCGTCGTGCTGGCGGAGGGGGACGGGGCCTGGATCCGGATCGAGCAGGCGGATCCGCACGAACTGGGAGCGATGGCGGTCACGGCCTGCGTGCGGCAGTGGTTGGGTGGCCGGCTCCGCCGGCCCGGTGTCCTGCTCGCCGGGCTCGCGGCGGACCCCGCCGCAATGCTGGAAGACCTCGCGACGTTTGGGGCGGACGTCAGGTCTTCGGGGCCGTCCGCTTCGCCAGCCAGCGCCCGGTCGCCTTCAACACCTCCAGCTTGAGATCGAGGTTCTGACGCCGGCAGGGAATCGCGTCCAGCACGTCCATTCCGCAGTGTCCCAAAGCCGTGACGAGGTGCTGGGCGGACTCGTATGAGCCCCCGCCGCCGCCGCCCGCCACGCATACCGCGACCACGGGCTTGTCCGCGAGCCCCCGCCTGCCCTGTTTGTTGACCGCGATCCGGCGCATGCGGTTGACGAAAGCCTGGAGCCGCTCGGCCCAGTCGCTCCAGTAGACTGGCGTCGCGAATACGGTCACGTCCGACTTCCGCACTTGGTCGAGGATCCCCGCGAAGTCGTCGGGGTGTTTGCAGGTTCCGTCGCTCAGGCAGACGCCCCAGCCGTCGTGGTTGCACTGGTCGCACATCCGGATGTCGCGCTCCGTGAGCCACACCTGCTCGACGGTCCCGCCGCCCTCCGTGACGCCCGCGACGAGCGCCTTAACGGCTTTCGCGGTGCGGCCCTCGGGGTCCCGGCTTCCGATCAGTATCAGTGCGTGCATGGGTGATTCCTCCTTCGCGACTCGGGTGGCGTTCCGGGACGGATCATAGCACGGCTTCGGCTCATTCCGGCAGGTCGGGTTTCTCCGTCAACACCGCGGACTTCCGCCGCCACCGGTGCCCGGCGCTGTCCGACACGATCTCGGGGATCAGGATCAGGGTCGAGATCACGATGAGCCCCACGCTGATCCATCCCAGCGTCGTGATGGGGGTGTGCTCGACGACGAGGAAGGCGAGCACGGGCGCCAGGGCGCTCCGGATGCCGTTCAGGAACGTGTGAACGGCCATGTAATCGGCGGCCCGGCCCGCCGGCGCGAGCTTGGTAACCCACAGGCTCCAGGCGATGTCGCCGCCCGCGTTCGAGATGCCGAATACGATGCCGCCGAAGACGAGCCAGCCGTACGAGTCCCCGCTGAAGAAGGCGAGAATGCCGATCGCGAACCCGGCGTTCAGGGTCGCGCGCATGGCGTGGAAGTTCATGCGGTCGAACAGGCGGCCCCAGACGCCGATCATGAGGAGTCTCGATACGTTGGGAACGACCCCGGTAAGGATGGCGACCTGCACCGCGGGCAGTGCCAGGTGGTACTTCTGGTTGGCGAGGTAGTCGACGCGCAGGGGCATCATCATGAGGTTGCCGAAGCCCATGAGCATCCACGAGATCAGGGTCGTGCGGAAAATGGCGTCGTCCCGGACGAACGCCCAAGCCCGGAACGGGTGCGAGCCTCCCGCGAGCGTGATCGGCTTCGTCGGGATGCGGAACAGGAAGAAGGCCGAACACCAGAAGGCGGCGGCGTACGCGACCAGGATCAGGGGGTAGCGGGACTCGAGGCGTTCGGCCACGAGCAGACCGCCGAGCCAGCTGAACAGGATCGAGGCGACGATGCGTATCATGACCGTCTTCGAGAACCGCCGGCCCCGCTCGGTGGCGGGGTAGTTCTCCTCGAACATCTGCGTCAGCAGGGGCACGAGTGCCAACCCGGCGGTGAGAGCGCCCACGCAGAAGCCGACGTAGAGGGGGAGCGAGGGGACGAGCGCCGCGACGAGGTAGCAGGCGCCCCCGAACCCGCTGATCCAGCCCGCGGCATGGGTGACCGGCATCCGCAGGCGTGCGACCGCCCAGACCGTGAACGGCGTGAGGAGCAGTCCCAGGCTTCCGCCCGACGCGATCAGGCCCTTGGCGATGGCGCCCGCCTGGAAGGCGCGCACGGCGATCAGGAGCAGGAAAGTCGTACCCGCGGTCTCGAGGATGCCCGACACCACGGCGCGCCGCTGTTCCTCGCGGAACGTGAGTTCGGTCAAGGACTTCGCTGAAGTCATGATCTTCCAGCCTATCACTGGCGTTGAGGGCGACGCCCGGCGACTATTTCTTCTTCGTTGCGAGCGGAGCGGCGACGGCGGGTTCCGGAGCGCCGCGGACCTTGTCGACGAGCCGTTCGATCTTGTCCGGCAGGTCCTTGCGCACGCCGTATACGGCGGGACTTGCGCCGAACTGGAGGTACGCGGTCTCCCCGGAGCGGTTCCCGAGCTTGTACGCGGCCGTGAACGGCTTGCCGTCGCGGATTCCCCGTACCGTCACGGCGGCGCGCGGCGGCGCCAGCCCGTAGGCGGCAGGCGACTTCGGCGCGTCGTCGACGAAGCTCTCGGCGCGCACGTAGACGGCCTCGAACAGGGCGTCCTGGAGTTCGGCGTCCGCGGAGGCCTTTGCGGGCTCCGTGATCGTCCAGGCGCCCTGGCGCCCGCGGACGGCCTTGACTGTTAGCCCGGCGAACGCGAACTCGGCGGACGTGGCGCCCTCCTTGTCCATCTGCAGGAGCAGGCGCTCGCGGAAGTCGTCCAGCCCCTTGCCCAGGTTCTGGAGGACCCACGCTCCGGCCAGGCGGAACGTGAAGGGCAGGCGCGTGCTGGAGGCAAACGCCTCGTCCTTGTTCGGGACGGGCTTCGACAGGACGATAGTGTCGCCCGAGCCGGAGCCCGTGTAGACGACGACCGTGAATCCGGGCTGGTCGAGCTTGTACCGCGAGTAGGCCTGCGGTTCCTCGACGACGTCGCCGCCCTTGAGGGCCTTGAGGTCGTTCAGCAGTCCGTCGACCGCGTACCGGTCCGCCGCCGCGGCCAGCGGCTTCACCATCTGCCAGCCGTCGCCCGCCCGCACGAACTCGAGCGTCCCGGGCGTCATCCGGGCGCGCTTGAGGACTACCCTGGTGACCTTCGCGGGGTCGAGGGCGACCAGGGTCTTCTGGCGCAGGTCGTTGGCCGTCTTGCGGAAGCTGTCCACGCTCCAGGTCGCGACCGTATACGGCGTGGCGGTGTCCGCGGGGAGCACGTAGTAGGCCGAGTCGCCGGGGTTCTTCTGCCCGACGAGCAGGACCCGGGCCGTCCCCTTCTTGTCGGTGAACGACGCCCGGAACGACGGCGTCAGGAGGCCGAAGGGGCGCAGGTCGGACGGCGCCTCGAGCTTCCGCTCGACTTCGGGTGCGGCCAGGTGCTTGAGCACCTGGTCCACCAGTTCGCCGTCGGCTTCCAGCCGCGCGGGTGCCGTGATCCACCAGCCGCCGTCCTTGGCCTTCTCGAGGGTCAGGCCGGTGCCCTTGGCGAGGTCCGAGAGCTCGACCCGGACGATGTCCGCGGCTTCCACCGTCCAGGGGCGGTCCTTCTTCTCCACCTTGGGTTTGGTCTCGTAACGGACCACCCAGGCAGCGAGGGCCGCGAGCACGGCGAGGGCGATCAGGGTCGGGGCCCAGCGCTTCATCGGTGCGAGTGGATGGTGTGTGGCTGCGCGCGGAAGGAGCGGCTACGCCACGACTGGAGCGGCCGTGCTTGCAGGGGCGTTGCCAATTCTACAATGACCTTCTCCGCCACCACGTCCACACCCCGACGAGGATGACGCCCAGGGGGAAGACGATCAGGGAGACCGTGAACATGATGTTCGTCTTCACGTTGTCGAGGAAGATCCGCCGGTCGTCGCGCTGTTTCGGCCGGATCGAGATCGACTCGGTGGAGCCGGAGAGCCAGTTCACGGCGTTGGCGAAGAGGTCGAACCCGGTCTCGATCGTCCCCCGGAGGCCGTTGGTCACGAAGGTCGTGTTGCCGAAGACGACGATTTTCGGGGAGTGCGGGGGGAGCGAGGCCGGTTCCGCACCCGCGCCCGCGGCGGTGGCCGTCAGCGGCGCGGCGACGGCTATCGCCGCGGCCAGCGTCAGCGGGCCCCGGCGGTCCGTCCCGGACGTGAACTTCGGCGTCTTCTCGGTCTGCCAGTCGGCCTCGAGCCAGCTCGCGTCCGTGGTCTTGAGCAGGGGAAGGACGGTCCCGCCGGGGACCGTACCGAGCTCAAGAGCGCGAGCGCCGGGCAGAATGACGGCGACTCCCTGCTTGCTCAGGTCGGCCGTGATCTTGTGGCTCTCGTAGAGGGGCGCGGGTACCATCGGGCCGGCGAACGGGTAGTTGCTCCGCGGGTCGACGGCGAGACCGGCGAGGGGTTTGACGCCCCAGGGCTTCAGGATCGCGTCGAGCCCCGGCGGCGAGACGTTGTCGAGCAGGACGAGGAGCCTTCCGGACTTCGCGAGCCACTCGGCGAGGACCTTCTGCTCGGGCGCGGGGAAGGCGCGGCTCGGGCCGGCGACGATCAGGAGGTCCGCGTCCGCGGGGATCTTTCCGTCCTTGAGGATGTTGAGCGTCTTGACGACGAAGTTGTCCCGTTCGAGGCCGGCCTTGAGCGAGGCGATGCCGTTGTCGGTAGTGTCCATGATCGACCGCTCGCCGTGCCCCTCGACGAAGTAGATCACGGACTGCTGGTCGCTGGCGACCGACAGGATCGCCGCCGTGAGCACGGGCTCGCCCTTGAACTCCCGCTGGGGCTGCTGGCCGTTGAACTGGTAGCCGAACATCTCTTGCGGCAGGATGTCCTTGCGCTTGCCTGCGCTCTCGACGACCACCGTGGGCTGGCCCGTGATCTTGTAGATGTACGCGCGCTCGGGCTTGAGGTCGGGGTCCACGTACTCGATGTCGAGCTGGCGGGAGGCATGGCCGTACAGCTCGAGCAGGTCCCTCAGTTCCCCCGACTCCGTGTTCCGCGCGCCGACGAAGACCGTGAGCTTCACCTTCCGGTTCAGCCCCTTGACGATCTGGCGCGTCTGCTCCGACAGGCTGAAGAACCGGTTCGAGGTGAGGTCCGTGCGCCAACTGTGCCGCGTCGTGATCACGTTCACGAGCGCGACCGCGATGACGACCGCGCCGGTGAAGAGCAGGGCGTTGCTGCCGTACCGCAGGCCGGGCGAAAGCACGGCGGTCCGGACGAGGGTCCATTCGAGCGCGACCCAGCCGGCGGCCAGCAGCAGGCCGGGCCCGCCGGTCGCCCACAGCGACCAGGCCGGGGCCGCGAGCACGGCGCCCAGGACGACCCAGAGGCCGAGCAGGACGGCGCCCGCGATCCCGAGGGCGCGGCTCCAGGGCTTCAGCGCGTTCACCACCGCCTCCAGTCCAGGGACCGAACGGTCAGGAACGTGAAGATGCCGGTGAGGCTCAGGCAGAAGATGACGTCGCCGGTATCGAGGACCCCGCGTGCGAAGTTCTCGAACCGGCCCGAGATCGACATTCCCTCGAGGAAATCGCCGACGGGCCCGCCGACCTGCGGGCTGAACCACGAGATGATGAAGAGGAGGAGGGCGATCCCGAAGCCGATCACGACCGCGACAACCTGGTTGTCGGTCAGGCTCGAGGCGAACATGCCCGCGGCCAGGAAGGCCAGGCCCATGAGGAAGAGCCCGAGGTAGCCGGTCAGGAGCGGGCCCCAGTCGGGGCGGCCGAAGCTGAGGAGCAGGATGGGGAAGTCCACGGTCAGCGCCAGCAGAATCGCGAACGTCAGGGCCGCCCCCAGTAGCTTGCCGAGAACGAGTTCCAGCAGGGTCAAGGGCGAGGTCATGAGGAGCTCGAAAGTCCCCAGCTTCCGCTCCTCGGCGAAGAGGCGCATGGTGAGCATGGGCGACGTGAAGAGCAGGACCACCGATATGTTGTGGAAGACGTAGCGCAAATGCGCTTCGCGGGAAGCGCTCACGATCACGTAGAAGAAGACGCCGAAGAGGATGAGGTTGACCGCCGCCACGATATAGAAGACCGGCGACGCGAAGGTGCAGAGGAGCTCCTTTCGGCAGACCGCCCAGAGGCGCCTCATGACCCGCCTCCCGCGCCCGTGAGCTTGAGGAACATCTCCTCGAGGCTCATGGCCACGGATCGCAGATCCAGGATCGGCCAATGCCGGTCGAGCGCGAGCCGGGAGACGTCCTCGCGTACGTCGCGCCCCAGCTCGCACTCGATCTGGAACGCGGCCGTACCCTCCTGCGCCTCCGCAGGCGTCACCGCCGTGACGCCCGGCAGGGCCCGGATGGCCTCGAGGGCCTCGACGCCCGGCGCCCGCACCTGGACGAAGACGCGCTCCGCGCCCTTGAGGCGCTTCTCGAGGTCCGCCACCGTGTCGTGCCCCACGATCCGGCCGCGGTGGATGACGATGACGCGGGTGCAGATCTGGCTGACCTCCGACAGGATGTGGGAGCTCAGGATGACCGTCCGGTGTGTGGCCAGTTCCCGGACGAGCGTCCGGATCTCGACGACCTGGCTGGGGTCCAGCCCGACCGTCGGCTCGTCCAGGATCAGGAGGGCGGGGTCGTGGAGGAGCGCTTGCGCGAGCCCAACCCGCTGGCGGTAGCCCTTCGAGAGATGCCCGATGACGCGGTGCGCCACTTCGGCGGTCCCGGTTTGACCCATCGCACGGGCCATCCGGTCCGCGACCTCGGCTTTCGGCACCTCGCGCAGGTCGGCCGCGAACTGCAGGTATTCCCGGACCGTGAGCTCGGCGTAGACGGGCACGGTCTCGGGCAGGTAGCCGATCAGGCGTCTGACCTCGATCGGCTCTTCCCGCACGTCGTGCCCGCCGACCCGGACGGTGCCCGCCGTGGGGGGCAGGTAGCCGGTCAGCACGCGCATCATCGTGGTCTTCCCGGCGCCGTTGGGCCCCAGTAGCCCCACGACCTCGCCGCGGTCGACCCGGAACGACACGTCGTTGAGCGCGACGGTGGTGCCGAACTGTTTGCGGAGTCCCTCGACCTCGATCATCCCGGGACCCATGATAGGCGACCCGTGTGCCGCATTGTCAAGCCTGTCTGGCTGGTGTTAAAGTCAGGTCAGGGACGCTAAGGCTTTGTCCGACACTCGACGGCTGATTCTTCTGGTGGCGGTGACGGCGCTGGCGGCGGCACGCCTGCCGGCGGCGCCGGTGCAACTCGAGGTGGAAGGCGTATACCAGGACACGTTCAAGGACGCCACCGGTCTCGTCTTCAAGAAGAACGTCAACGTCGGCCCCTTCCTTACGCCGGGTGTCCGGGTGGCGCTGGGCACCTGGAGCTGGGCGCAATCGTACACCCCCGCGTCGGAGACCCTCTGGACGCCGTTCGACGATCCCGGCGCCACGCATAACCTGACCCAGGTGATCAAGGACTCCCCCACCGCGCAGATCCAGGCGGTGGGTCTCTGGCAGACGGACTGGCGCGTCTCCGAGACCCTGAACCTGGCCCCGGGGATCACGGCCACGATCTACCTGCCGATGACGCCGAACCCGAGCGCGACGTTGGCCGTCATCTCGAACCTGTCGGAGATGACGGGACTCCCGGGACGTTACGCGTTCCGGGGGCCGTACGACATGAGCCTCGTGCCGACGCGTGACTACACGGCGACGTTCAAGTCGTTCTTCTGCGACAACCCCGGATGCTCCTCGGCCCTCATGAACACGGCCGGCGCCGAGGTCGGGTTCTACGAGGTCGCCTACGGCAACCTCCTCGCGGCGGCCCTGCCGTTCCACACCGGGGCTTACACCGGGTCGCCGATGGGAGAGTTCTTCAACGAGGGGGTCGAGTCACCAATCACCCTCGAGTGGCAGGTGCCGTACCCCCTGCCACCCGGCAGCGGCTGGGAGTACCGGCTCCGGATCACGATGACCTGGTCGGGTATCCCGGCGTCGCCGATCTGCGCGCCGGCGTGCAGCGCGACGATCTGGGCCGACACCGTGACGATCATGGCGAAGGGCCGGAAGATCCCGGCGACCGGGTTCATCACGAACGGGTCCTGCGCGCCCGGGCTGAGGCCTTGCGGGACGCAGTGCATTCCCCCGGAAGCCCCGTGCGGCTGGGACGCGGCGACCCTGTACGTGGATGCCGGTTCCTACCTCTCGCCAGTGTTCGACTCCCTGTCCGACCAGACCGTGTGGAAGACGATCTGGTGGAACGTGGAGCAGTGGTACTCGGCGGGCGGCTCGAACGGGTTCCCGCGCACCCCCGTCGCGATCAAGTGGCGGGTCGGAAACTCGCTGGATCCCGGGACCTGGCTCGCGAAGCGGGAGTGGTTCATGTGGACGATCCCGAACAGCGTCACGTGCTCGGGGGAGGGGCTGGACAACTGCTCGACCAACAAGGACTGCAGCGGCAACACGCGCAACGCCGTATTCCCGTGCTTTCCCTCCGTTGGCGTGGCCGGCGCGGTCCCGGATCCGTACCGGGTGCCGATGCGCAACGAGGACACGGCGCAGCTCTACCGGGACGGGGCCTCGACCTACGCGGTCGGGCGGTACTTCCAATACGAAGTGGACTTCACCGGACAGTTCGCGAACGACAAGTACCCGCCGGAGGCGGACACGTCGACCACGGGCGTCCGCGAACTGCACGACGCCCTCCGTCCGCTCCTCAGGGCCGTTCGCGTCACCTACCAGCCCGCCCGCGGGCAGGTCGTCACGAAGGCCATCCGGCCGTCCCAGCTTCTGAAGTGGAAGACCGTCTCTTACACGGTGGACACGGCGTCGGGAGGCCAGGTGAACGTCGACGTCCTGGACGAGCACGAGGTGCCGCTCTTCACGGGCGTGCCCTCCGGATTCAGCCTCGCCGGGCTCGATCCCACGCAGTATCCGGCGCTCAAGCTGCGGGCGACGGTCGACAACGCGGGCGTGTACGCCCAGCGTCCGTCCTTGCTATCGTGGGAGATCCGTTGGGACACATTCACCGATCCCCTGCTGGTGAGCTGCAACGCCATCGACACCACGAGAGACGAGTCCTGCCGGATCACGGTCGTGATCTCGGCGACCCGGCCGGGCACCCTCTCGGTGCATGACGGCGCCGGCCAGCTCGTGAAGACGCTGTTCAGGGGCGTCTTCCCGGCGGGGGTGCAGACCTTCTCGTGGGACGGCCGGAACGGGAACGGCGACCGGGTGACCACCGGCGTCTACTTCGTGTCCCTGCGCGCCAAGGACATCCGGCGCATGAAGAAGCTGGCGGTGTCGCGATGAAGAACGGGGTGGCGCTCACGCTCCACGCGCACCTGCCGTTCGTGCTCAACCACGGCCGGTGGCCGCACGGTGCGGACTGGCTCAACGAGGCGGCCGCCGAGACCTACCTCCCGCTCCTGGCGGCGATGCGGAATCTGGAGCGCGACGGCGTCCCGTTCAAGATCAACATTGGGCTCAGTCCCGTGCTCTGCGAACAGCTCGCCTCTCCGGCTTTCCGCGAGGAGTTCTCGCTGTACCTGGAGACCAAGGTCCAGGCGGCGCGCGAGAACGCGGGCGGCTTTGCCGCCCGCGGTGAGACGGCTCTGGAGAAGCTGGCGCACGGGTGGGAGCGATTCTACTCGGACACCCGGGACCACTGGTGCAACCAGTGGGGCGGGAGCATCCTGGACGGATTCCGGTACTTCCTCAAGACGGGGAACCTCGAGATCATGACCTGCGCCGCGACGCACGGGTACATGCCCCTGCTCGGGCGCGACACGGCATGCCAGGCCCAGATCCGGATCGCGGTGGCGACCCACCGCAAGCACTTCGGCATGGCGCCCCGGGGCATCTGGCTGCCCGAGTGCGCGTACCGGCCGGCGTACACGTGGTCCCCGCCCGTCGGGGCGCGGTGGCCGGCGACGGCCCGCAAGGCGACGGACGAGTTCCTGTCGGAATCCGGGCTGACGTTCTTCGTCATCGATACGCACATGCTCCGGGGCGGACAGGCGGTCGGGCTCTACCTCGCCCGGTTCGAGGCCCTGCGCAAGCTCTGGGCGCGGTTCGAGCGCGAGACGCGCAAGCCCCTGGACGCCGAACGCTCCCCGCACCGCCCCTACTGGGTCCACTCGAATCCCGAGGGCCGCGCGCCCGTGTGCGTCTTCACCCGCGACCCCGACACCGGCATCGTGGTGTGGAGCGGCGAGCACGGGTACCCGGGCGACGGGGCGTATCTCGACTTCCACAAGAAGCACTTTCCGGGGGGCCTGCGGTACTGGCGGGTGACGCGTCCCAAGTCCGAGCTACACGAGAAGGAGATCTACGAGCCCGAGAAGATCGAGGCGCGGCTGGACGAGAACGCCGCCCATTTCGTCGGGTTGGCGCGCCGGCTTCTTTCCGGGGCCGGCCAGGGCGACGAGCCCCGGATCCTGACGGCGCCCTACGACGCCGAGCTTTACGGCCACTGGTGGTTCGAGGGCGTCCGCTTTCTCGAGAAGGCGATCCGGGGCTTCGCCGCGAGCCCCGACGTCGAGACCGTGCGGCTCGGCGACCACCTCGAGGCGCACCCGCCGGAGGAGGTCATCGCCCTGCCGGAAGGGTCGTGGGGCCAGGGCGGCTTCCACTGGATCTGGCTTAACGAGCACACGCAGTGGACGTGGGACCGCATCTACGATGCCGAGGACCGGATGGAGAAGCTGGCGGGGGAGCTTACCCGGCGCGAGCAGGCGGGGGTCCCGGGGACACGGCAACTGCGAGAGGTCCTGAGCATCGCGGCGCGTGAGCTCCTGATGATGGAAGCCTCGGACTGGCAGTTCCTGATCTCGACCTGGAGCGCGCGCGACTACGCCGAGATGCGGCTGGCGCGCCATGCGGGCGACTTCGGGTCCGTAGCGGGCATCGCGGACAAGCTCCTCACGGGCCAGTTGCCCGGCGAAGAGGAGCAGATCCTGCTGGCCAACCTGTCGAACCGGGATTTCGCGTTCGCGGGCGTCGATCCCGCCCTCTGGGCGCGCGTGGACCACCCGTAGGCGCGACGTCCCGCTGCGCGGTCGTCTCACCCGCGCCCAACGCGAAGAACATCGCCGCCATCTGGACCGACCGCTTCGAGTTGGTGCCAATCAAGTCCTAATCCTCTCTTCCCCTCTCCCCGCACTCCTGCGCGGGGAGAGGGTTGGGTGAGGGCGTGCTACCATGAAGCCATGGACGGCAAGGAGTGGAAGGATCGGGTGACGGCGAAGCCGGAAGTCTGCGGCGGCCAGCCCTGCATTCGTGACACGCGCATTCCCGTCGCGGTGGTGCTGGACGGCCTCGCGGAGGGGCTGACTTCCCAGCAGGTGATTTCGCACTACCCCTCCCTGGCGCCGGAGGACATCACGGCGGCGATTCACTATGCCGCCGAGCTGTCGCGGGAGAGTGTGTGGAGGGTGGCGGTCCCCTGAAGATCAAGCTGGACTAGAACGTGTCCGTCCAGTTGAAGCCGCTGTCGGCCAACCGGTTCGAGCTGGTGCCCGTCAGGTCCTGACCAGCCTAGGACGGGGAATAGACGAAGTTGATCATGCCGTCGGCATCGGGCACGTCACTCGATGGATGGAAGCCACACGCGACAAGGCATCGGATCGATGCCTCATTGATGCGCCTCGGTGTGATTCTCAGGCAAGGACGGGGGAGTTCCGGGGGGACGCGGAATGGCCCTGGGGCGGCCCCAGGCCCATTCCGGTCAGCGCTTCTGGAAGATGGCGTTGACGGGGAGGGCGAGCCCGGGCAACGCGGGCGAGTCCAGATTGTCACCGGCTTCGAAGTATCCGTGTGACTCATAGGAGCCGTTCCGCGAGACCAGCACCTCGACCGTCCCGGTGGCAGGATCCGCGATCCAGTACTCCGGCACGCCGTTCCTGGCATAGAGCTCGCGCTTGACGATCCGGTCCCGCTCATTACTGTCCGGCGACAGGACCTCTATTACGAGATCCGGTGCGCCCCGGACCCAGTCCTGGATGATCGCCGCGTTCGATTTCCGGATGAACATGACGTCGGGCTGGACGATGTCCTGCGATGGCAGGTGCACATCGAGCGGGGCAATGGCCACCTTGCCGAGCCCCTGCGCCTCCACGAATCCCGTGAGATGCAGGAGGAGCTTGGCGGCGACATCCTGATGCGAGAACCGAGGCGATGGTGTCATGAAGAGCTCTCCCCCGATCAGCTCAGCCCGCACGTTCTCCGGGAGCTTGAGGTAGTCATCGATGGTCTTCCGCGGCTTGAGCTTCAGCATGGTCTGTGACTTGATGGTAACCTGCACCTCCAGACCGGTCAAGCTTCGTCAGGTTTCCTGTCGGAATGCACCCGGGCTCAAGGGCGTTGCTTCCGCCAGAGGCGGTAGAGCTCCTCGGGTTTCACCTCGTGCATGCGGCGGCCGGACTTCGCGACCGTCCGTTCTAGTTTCCCGAACCGGTCGATGAACCGGCGGTTCGCCGCTTGGAGCGTCGTCTCGGGATCGAGGTCCAGGAATCTGGCGACCTTGGCGAGCGCGAAGAGGAGATCGCCCAACTCGTGCGTGATTTCGCGCCGCCGTCCGCGGCGCACGGCCGTCCGAAACTCGCCCAGCTCCTCATCGAACTTGGCGATCGCCTGCGAGCGGCGCCGCCACTCGAACCCGAGCCGGGAGGCCTTGGCCTGGATCCGGGCCGCGCGGTAGAGCGCGGGAAGGGCCTTGGGCACGGTCCCGAGCCCGGAGGCCCCCGCGGGCTTCTCCGTCCGCTTGATCAGTTCCCACTGCTTGAGTGCCCCGCCCGCATTCACCTTCCGGCCCCGGGCGAATACGTGCGGGTGGCGGCGGACGAGCTTCTCGCAGTGCTCGCGGATGACGTCCTCCAGCGTGAACCGCCCAGCGTTCTCCTCGATGTCGGCGTGGAAGACGATCTGGAGCAGGAGGTCGCCCAGCTCCTCGCGCAGGGCTTTGGGGTCGTGGCGGTCGATCGCATCGAGGACTTCATACGTCTCCTCGAGGAGGCCGGCCTTGAGCGACTGGTGCGTCTGCCGGCGGTCCCACGGACAGCCGCCGCGCTTCGCGCGCAACCGCTTGACGATGGTCTGGAGCCGCCGGAGGGACATGACGGAAGGTATCATAACAGTCGATGAACGCGCGGAGAGCACTGCGGATCGCCTTCGTGCTCGCATTGGGCGCCGGCTCCGCGAGCGCGGACACCGTCGTCGAGTCGCAACCGGCCTTCCGGCGCGGCGGGTGGTGGCTCTGGTTCGTGCCCGGCGGCGGCCAGTTCTGGCTCGGTCAGACCGGGGCCGGGATTCGGTACGCGGCCGGGACCGTCGGGCTCGCGGGCTGGGGCGTGTGGGCCGAGACGAAGCGCGAGCACGGCGAGGTCAACTCGCCCCTGGTCTGGGCGCAACAGCTCTACGTCGTCAGCTTCTACGATGCCCGCCGGGACCTCCTGCTTCGACTCGGGCAGACTGATCGTCTTGATCCGAGCAAGGTGTCGACACTCGCGGCTGCGCCGTTCTCGCCGAAGTATCTCCTCAACCCGTGGGTGATCGGGTTCGCGGCCGCCGGGGTCGGAGCCAACCTCCTCACGGTGAAGCGGCACGCGCCGGGCCGTGGTTACCGCGCGGTCACGGGTGTCTCATACCTCGGGGGACGGTTCGACCGCGCCGGCGGGACGGCGGCGTTGTCCGGCTACTGGATTCCCGTGAGCTACGGCGCCGGCGAGGCGGAGGAGATGCTATTCCGCGGGACCCTCCAGGCGGACTGGGAGGAGCGGCTGGGCACGACAGGCGGGTGGCTGGCGGCGTCCGTGGTCTTCGGGCTCGCGCACCTGACCCACCCGCGCCGGGCGGAATCGTGGACGCAGGCCGGTTTCGCGACCGTCGCGGGTCTCTGGCTCGGCTGGCGGTACCAGGCATGCGGTTACCGGCTGGGGGAGCCCATCGCTTCCCACGCGTGGTTCGACATCGCGGCCGGGATCACGGCGTTCTGTCTGGACCCGCAAGAGAACCCGCTGGGCGCGAAAATTCGGTTCGGCTTCTGATCGCTCGGAGTTGGTATCATACGGACGGGTGAGCAGCAGGCGAGTCGGCCCGCCCGAGGGCCAAGGCGCCTTGAGGAGGAAGCAGCGATGACGATCAATCGACGGCTCATGGTCCTTGGCGCTGCAGCAGCGCTTGGCGCCGCGGCAACGCTCGTGGTGTCCGCGGCCCGCTCCGCGGATGATTCCGCGAAACCGCCGGCCGCCCCCGCGCTTCCTCCCCAGCCCCACGAATGGCTCGCGCCGTCCGTGGACCTGACGCCGCCGCCCGCCGAGGCACGGTGGGGGAAGGGCTGGGTCCGGGGACGGTCGCTCCCGATCGCGATGGCCGGCCACCGCGCCGTCGCGGACGGTTCGTTCATCTACGTCATCGGCGGCCTCGCCCAGCGCGAGCACATCGGCCAGCGCGACGTCTGGATGACCCGGATCGATCCGTCGTCGACCCAGTACCTCTCGCCCTGGAAGAAGCTCGCGCCCCTGCCGGTGCCGGTCGCGTTCTTCGATACCGTCGTCTACGGCGGCCGCGTCTATATCGTCGGCGGCTCCTCCCGCGAGGGGATGCAGTTCATCTACGACACCGTGCTCTCCGCGCCGTTCAAGAAGGGCGGCGGGCTCGGCTCCTGGAGAACCGAGCGGGCCATGCCCTCGAAGCTCGTGCATCCGGCGGCCGCGACGGTCGGCGGGTACCTGTACGTGCTCGGCGGCTTCGACGGCTCCGAGTACCACCCGAACATGTCCTATGCGAAGTTCAACTCCGACGGCACCCTGCAGGAGTGGAAGGACGCCCGGGCGATGTACCCCCACAAGGTCGGGCGGACGGTCCTCGCGCCCCTCGGGAACGACCTCGTGGCCATCGGTGGGTACTGGAGCGACTCGCAGGGCCAGCACACGACGGCTCTCATCATGCGCGGGGTGCGCGATCCGGACGGTAACGTCAAGGAATGGGTTTCCGAGGGTGGGCTCAAGGTCGCCGCCCGCTCCCTGCGGTTCAGCCTCGCCGAGTCCGCGGGCGCCGCCGACGGAAACTTCATCTACCTGGCCGGCGGGTCGGATCCCGACTCCATGGGCGTGGCGACGACGCAGGCGGCGTGGATCAACGCGAAGACGGGCGCGCTGACGCGCTGGCAGTTCGGGAAGGAATTGCCCCTCTGGGGGGCGAAGGGCGCCCCGCAGACCGCGCGCCTCTACCAGTCGGCGGCCGCGATCGCCGCGAACCATATGGTCGTGCTCGGCGGCTTCCTGTTCGTGCGCGAGTGCACGGACCTCGTCTGGGTCCAGCCGCTCAAGGACTACCGCGAGCCCGACTGGGTCAAGGGGGCCAGGAAGCCCTGATGGCGCCGTCGCGACGCCGCGGGAAGCCCCGCGGACGTAGCCCCAAGGGCAAGGGTAACGGCGCCCCGGCGGCACGGGGGGGCGCGGCGACCGACCGCCGGGCCGAGTTCGAGTCCGAGATGCTGCCGCACATGCCCCGGCTGTTCGCCTTCGCGCGCCGCCTTACCGGGAGCCAGGAGCAGGCCGAGGACGTGGTCCAGGAGACCTACATGCGGGCCTGGCGGTTCTACCACCGGTTCGAGGCGGGAACCAACGCGCGCGCCTGGCTGTTTAAAATACTGCACAATGTCTTTCTCAACACGCGGAAGCCGGCCCGTCTTCGCGAAGTCCAGATGCCCGAGGACGAGGGGATGGACGACTTTCTCCTCTACCACCGGCTGGTCCATGACGGCGGGTGGAGGGATCCGCTCGACATCTCGCCGGAGAAGTTCGACCATATGTTCGGTGACGAGGTGAAGCGCGCCCTCGACCGCCTGCCGGGCACGTACCGGTTCCCGCTCCTCCTCTGCGACGTGGAAGGCCTGAGCTACGAGGCCATCGCCAAGGTGCTCGGCATCCCCGGGGGGACGGTCCGGTCGAGGTTGTTCCGCGGGCGGGCGATTCTCCAGCGGGAACTGGCCGAGTACGCGCGCCGGCAGGGCATCTTCAAGCCGGGGAGGGCATCGTGAAATCAGCGAAGCAGCACTGTCGCCACGCGGCCAGCCCGGACTGCCGCAAGGTCCGCGACGAGGTCTTCCACCTGCTGGACGGCCGGCTCACGGCGGCCCGGCGGCGCGCGATCCAGGGCCACCTGGAGGCGTGCCCCGCCTGCTTCTCCCGGCTCGAGTTCGCGCGGATCATGCGGCAGGTGGTGCGACAGCGCGTCCTGGCGGAGCAATGTCCCGCCTCGCTGGTGAAACGCATCCGCGTCATGATCGCCCGCGACTGCCGCCCCGTCCGGGGCCGCTGACCTCCCCGGGGGGACCGGGGGCGTTGGCGTGAAAACCCGGCTCGCGGCCGCCGGGCTCTTCCTGGCGGCGTTTCTCCTCTATCTCCGGTCGGCCGCGCCCGGACTCGCCTTCGAGGACTCGGGCGAGATCGTCGCGAACGCCCTCGCCCTCGGCGTCCCGCATCCGCCCGGGTCCGTGGGCCCCTTGCTCCTGGGCCGCCTCTTCGCCTCCCTGCCGTTCGGCAACCCGGCGTTCCGGCTCAACGTTCTCGCCGGGATTTGCGGCGCGTTCGGCGTGCTGGCCGCCTGGCGGCTCCTGGGCGGCCTCGCCGGGCTCGCGGCCGCGCTCGTCTTCGCCGCGTGCCCCGTCATGTGGTGGCAATCGGGCGTCGCGGAGAAGTACGTGCTGGCCGCGACGCTGGTTGCCTGGAGCCTGGTCGCGCTGCGGCGCGCGCTCAATGGGGCGGGCGGAAGATGGTTCCTGCTCTCGTCCCTGCTCTTCGGCCTCTCCCTCGGCGTCCACCCGCTGGGTCTGGTGCTGCTCCCCGCGCTCATCTGGGCGGGGTGGCGCGGCCTCACCCGTCGCGCCGCCTGGCTCGCCGTCTTCCTCGTCACGGTTCCCCTGGCGGCCGCGATCCTGTACGTCCCCATGCGCGCGCACGCGCATCCCGCCTGGGGGAGTCCGGACCGGCTGCACGGGCTCCGCGCGTACCTCGCGGCGTCGCGGTACGTCCGGCCGTTCCTCCTGCGTGACGCCTCGTTCGGCGGGCTGACTTCGTCCGCCCTCCAGCACACGCTTGTCCTCCCCTGGCGGCAGGCCGGCCTCTTCGCGGTGGTCGCCCTGCTCGGGGCCTGGGGCCTGTGGCATCGCGACCGCCGGGCTGCCCTGCTGTTGGGCGGGGTGTTCATCGCCGGCGCCGCGCTGGGCGTCGTCTACCAGAACCCCGCGGCCGACCGGTACGACCTGCCCGCGTGCCTCGTCCTGGCCGCGTTCGCGGGGACCGGCGTGGCGTGGCTAGCGGAGCTGTGGGCCTGGGCCCCGGCGGCCTGTCTCGTGGTCTGGGGCTGGGGCCTGGTCTCGTCCGCGCCGGGCGCCATGCGCGACCGGGACACGGCGGCGCCCGACCACGTGCGGAACCTCCTCCTCTTCGTGAAGTCCGGCGATCTCGTCGTGGCCTCGGGCGACTCGTGGCTCTTCCCGCTCCGGTACGCGCGACTGGTGGAAGGGCGGCCCGAGGCGGCCCGGGTGATTTCCGCGGATGAGCTTGAGTTCGGGTCGGCCGGCCGGGCCCGGCTGGCTTCGTCAGGCGATCCCCGTCTGGCGCCGCTCGCCGGCGGCGCGAGCGGCCCCGCCCTCCTCTGGGCCCTGCGCCGCGCGGCCGGGACCTCCGGCGTATGGCTCGGCCCCGACCAGCCGCCGGCCCTGATCCCCTCCCGCGGCACGCGGTGGCGCGGGCTCCTGCTGCGGATCGGCGATCCGGCGGACCGGCTCGGGCTCGACGATGCGGGGACGCGGTGGTTGCGGGGCCTGCGGCTGCGATCCCTCCTCACCCCCCGGGGCCTGTTCGCGGGGCTCGTCGTCCGCTACGACGCGTACGCGCTGAATACGCGCGCCCAGCTTCTCCTGGGGGCGGGCCGGGCGCGGGAGGCCGAGACCGTCGCTAGGGCGGGGTTGAGGCTGGAGCCGGGCCTGCCAGAACTCCGCCAGACTCTTGGGCGGGTGCTCATGGCGGAGGGCCGGGCGGACGAGGCCGCGGCCGAGTGGCGCGCGGCGATCACGCTCACCCGGGGCGCGTATCTCGATCCCTACCTCGGGCTGGCCGAGGTCGCGCGGCAGCGGGGGAGCGCCATGGCGGAAGACGAGGAGCTCGAGATGCTCCGCACCGCGGCGGTGCAAGCCACCCCGGGCGCTGACGCGCGCTCCGGCCCGGTTACGGCCGGCGACGACGCCCGGTCGCGCGGCGCGGGGCAGGCCGCGCGCGCGGCGTACCGCCGGGCGATCGCGATCGGACTGGTCACCCGGGGCCTCGCGCACTTCCAGGCCGGACGCCTGCCGCAGGCGGGGGCGGCGTGGGAGGAGGCGCTGACGTTCGATCCGGGATGCGCACAGGCCCTCCAGGATCTGGGGACGCTGGCCGCGCTCGAGGAGCGGTTCGAAGACGCCCGGCGCTGGTACCGGGCGGCGGGGCTGGCGGGGGCGCGGTCGGCGGAGCTCGACGACAACCTGGCGCGGACCGCGGAAGCGCTCGCGTGGCAGGCGAAGACGGAACGCCTCGAGGCGGGGGCCCGCCGCGCGCCCGGGGCTGCCGGGGCGTTGATCCTGGCCGGCAACGCGGAATGGTACATGGGGCGCACGCAGGCGGCGGAGGCGGCCTACCGCCGCGCGGTTCAGGCAGAGCCAGGCAACGTCCGGGCGCTCACGAACCTGGGTTCGGCGCTCGTCCAGCAGGGCCGCCTCCGGGACGCGATCCCGGTCTACGAGCGCGCGATCCGTGCCGACCCGGCGTACGCCGGGGCGATGGTGAACCTCGCGACTGTCTGGCTCATGCTGGGAGATCGCAAGAGGGCTTTGGGCTGGGTCAAGCGGACGCTGGAGGCCGACCCGAAGGAGCCGCAGGCCCTCCAGATGATGAAGGACCTCGCGCGATGACATGTGGCTTATGATTTGCAGGCGCTGAGGCTCCGGTGACCTGCGCGTGACCAGGCTGTCGGCCGCCGCGATCTGGCTCCTCGCCTTCGCCGCTAATCTCATCGCGCTCGCCCCCGACCAGGCGCTCGAGGATACGGCCGAGCTGCTCGCCTGCGCGCTATCGTTCGGCAATGCCCACCCGCCCGGCTATCCGCTCCACGCGCTGGCCGGCCGGCTCGCGATGCTGGTTCCCCTGGGAGGGCTGGGATTCCGCGCGAACCTGTTCTCGGCCGCCGCCGGCGCGACGGCCGCTCTCCTGGCGTTCCGGGCGGTCCGGGACCTCGCCGGGCGCCTCGACGGGGGCGCCGCGGGATTGCTGGCGCCGCTGGGCGCCGCCGCCGCGTTCGTCGTGGTTCCAACGGCGTGGTGGCACGCGACCATGGCGGAGAAGTACCCGCTGTTCGTCATGCTCTTCGCTCTCGCGGCCGTCAAGCTCGCGCGGGTCGCGTTGTCACGCGAGCCGCGCGAGCTCGCGTTCGCGGCGCTGTCGACCGGGCTCGCGCTGACCCAGCACCTGATGGGGCTATACCTTCTCCCTGCGCTCGCTTGGGGCGCCTGGCGCACGCCCGGCCGCCGGGCCACGGTCCTCGCGCTCTTCCTCGTCTGCCTGCCGTGCACGCTCAAGATCGCGTACCCGGTGATTCGCGCGGCCGCGAATCCTTCGGTGAACTGGGGGGTGCCCGACCGCCCCGGCCGGCTCGTCCGTTACCTCGCGGCCGCGGGCTTCGGCGACCGGTTCTACGCGGCGGGGGAGACGGTCGAGATGGCGACCCGGTCCCTGACCCACGCGGCGCGCGTCGCCGTCCGGGAGGCGGGCCCCCAGCTCGTGCTCGCCGCGTGCGGGATCATCGTCCTATGGTCCGCGGCGCGCCCCGCGGCCGTGGGCGCGCTCGTGCTCGTGGCCGCGAACCTCGTCATCGCGATGCCGTTCCGCGACGCGCAGACGTACGGGCAGATGTACCTGCCCGCGCTCTGGCTCGTCGCCGTCCTCGCCGGCGTGGCGGCGGCCTCGCTCGGCGCGCTCTGGCGCCCGATGGCCGCCATCGGCCTGGTGCTCGCTGCCGCCGGGGGTTGGCGCTTCGGCCCTTCGATCGACCAGAGTCGAGCGTATGCGGGACCCGACCACGCCCGGAACCTCGCGGCTGCGCTCCCGCCGGGCGCCCTCGTCGTCGCGCACGACGAGGCGTGGCTCGCGGGGCTCTGGTTCCTGCGCGAGGCGGACCCCGCCTGGGGTCGGCTCATCCTCGCGACGCGAAACCACCTCAACCCGCTGGAGCCCGAGCGGCGCGCGCTCGAGCTCGCACTCGGAATCGGGGCGAATCTTCTCCGCGGCTGCGAGGATGCGCCCGCGGCCTTTCCCGGGCTGGCCGTGGCCGTGCCCGGGGGCGTCTTCTGCGGGCTCGCTTCCCTGCCCCTGCCCTCGCAGGGCATGGCCTGGCGGGGCCTCCTCGCGCGGGTGGGCGGGGCGGCCGGGGCGTCGTGGGCGATCGATCCGCTGGCGCCGCGGCTCTGGCGGTCGTTTCGCATGAGAGTGCTCGGGCATCCCCGGACTTTGCGCGAGGGGATGCTCGTACACGCATACGCCGGGCTGATGGCCGAACAGGGGCTCGCGCGGGGGGCGGCGCGGCTGAATTCGGCGATCCCGCCGCCGCTCTCCGAGCGCGCGGCCGCGATCGACGCCGTCCGGGGCGACGCCAAGGCGGCCGCCCGGATCCTCGTGAGCCGCGGGTTCGCGCTCTCCCGGCAGGAGCGGTACCGCGAGGCGGCGGGGCGCTGGCGCGACGCCCTCGCGCTCGACGGGAACCAGGCGATGGCCATGAACGGACTGGGGGAGCTGGCGCTGATGGAGGAGCGGTTCGGGGACGCGGCGACCTGGTTCGAGGGCGCGTGCCGGCGGGCTCCCGCCTCCGGCTGTCGCGACGGACTCGACCGGACCCGGCTTGCGGCCACGGCCGCCTCGTCCCTGGCCCGGCTCGAACGGGCGGCGGAAGCGGTCGCCAGCGCGACCGCGTTCTGCGATCTTGGCAACGCGTACTTCAACCTCACGCGGCTGCGGAGCGCGGAGGCGGCGTATCGCCGGGCTGTTCGCCTGGACCCCGGGTATGCCCGGGGCTGGGGGAACCTCGGGTCGACGCTGACCGAGCAGGGGCGGCTGCGGGAGGCGGTCCGCGCCTACCGCCGGGCGCTCGCGCTGGCGCCCGGCAACGCGGACACGATGCTCAACCTCGCGGTCGCGTACGGCCGGCGGGGGGACGCGAAGACGGCGAAGCTGTGGCTCGGGAGGGTGCTGGCGGCGCGCCCCGGCGACCCCGCCGCGACGTCCCTGCTCCGGGGTCTGGGAGAATAGGGCATGGGCAAGCGCTCGGCCGGCCGGGAGAATCGCAGAATTGAAAGAACGTCCCTCCCGTGGTGGACGAGGCTGTATGACAGCCTCGTCCTCCTGAACGACAGCCCGGGCCGGATCGCCGGGGGATTCGCCATCGGGGTGTTCGTCGGCGTCGCGCCGACCTTCGGCGTCGGACTCCTCCTGGCCGGGTTCCTGTCCGCGCTCTTCCGCTGCAACGTCGCGGCCGCCGTGGTGGGGTCCGTGGCCGGGGCGCCGCCGCTCATCTTCCTCGTCTGGTTCGCGTCCGCGTGGCTCGGGGCGCAAGTCTTCGGGCTCGATCCCGCCGCCCTCTACGCCCAGTTCAAGGCGGGGTCGGTGTGGAACGCAGGCGGCGCGGCGTTCAAGGCCTATATTGTCGGGAACATCTTCGTGACGCTCGCCGCGACCGCGCTCGGCTACTTCGTCATCCTCGCAATCATGCGGCGCCGGACGCGCGCCCGGTCCCGGGCGATCGCTCGTCCTCGAGCGCGAACTCGTCCCCGGTCACGAGGTCGCGGTCGCCGATCCCCGCGTCCCTGAGATAGCCCGCCAGCCCCCGCGTCCGCCCGATCTCGTCCAGCCGGTGCGCGTCGCTCGAGAGCGCGAACCGGCACCCGCACTCGCGCGCGGTGCGCAGGACCGGGAGCATGACCTCCCGCGACCACGGGCCCAGCGCCTTCACGTTGAGCTCGATCGCGATTCCGCGCTCGGCGGCGAGGGGGAGGAACCGGCCGGCGCCAAGGGCGACGATGGCGAAGACGTCGCCGAGCCGCTCCTGGACCGCCTCCGGGAGCCGGCGGTAGACGGACGGCGGGATGAAGAACGGATGGCCGGCGATGCGCGCGGCGGGCGCGTCGAGGAGGCTACGGAACCCGTCGAGCACGCGGGCGGCAAGCTCCTCGACCGTCCTCGGCCACGGCACGAGCCCGGCCCGAACGTCCGCGAAGTGGTAGGCGGCGACGACGAAGTCGAGCTGGCGGAGGGCGTCACCCCCCGCCGCCCCGAGCCCGGGGGCGCAGTCGGCCTCGGCTCCGAGCAGGTGCCGGGGCCCGCCGGCGGGCAGCCGCGCGAGCCCCTCGCGCAGTCGCAGGATCCACGGGACGGCGGGCCGGGAGCCCCGGCGGGGGTCCAGCCAGAGATGATCCGCGAACCCCATGACGGACAGCCCTGCCCGGGTGGCTTGCGCCTGCATGGCTTCCGGGGTCATGTCCGGTGCGGCGCACCAGGAGATGCTCGTGTGGATGTGGAACTCCGCGTTCGCCACCGGACCAGCTTAACCGGGTTGCATCGTGAACGATGGTTCACTATCATGCGGGACATGCCACCAACCCGGGGCAAGCCGCTGACCGACCGCCAGCACGAGGTCTGGGAGGCCTTCAAGCTCCTGACCGCCCGGCGCGGCCTGCCGCCCTCGGTCCGCGACGTGGCCGCCCACTTCCGCATCCAGGTCTCGGCCGCGCACCGCCACCTGCGCCTGCTCGTGCGGAGGGGATGGCTCGAGGCGCGCGGCGGCGTCGTGCGCCTGCCCGGCTCGTCCGGCGTGCCCGTTCCGATCATGGGCCGCGTACCCGCGGGGGCTCCCCGCGAGACGTTCGAGGTCCCCGAGGGGTATCTCCCATGCCCGCCGGACTGGGGGCGGGGCCAGGACCTCTTCGCCCTCCGCGTGCGCGGGGACTCGATGACGGACGCCGGCATCCTGGACCAGGACGTCGTCGTCGTGGCGAAGACCGGGCACGCGCGCGACGGCGAGATCGTGGTCGCGCTCGTGGACGGCGAGGCCACGGTCAAGCGGCTGGGGAAGTCCGGCGGCGAGCCCGCGCTCCTGCCCGCGAACCCGAAGTACAAACCGATCGTCCTCCAGGGCGAGGTCCGCATCGCGGGCAAGGTCCTCGGCGTCTTCCGCTCCCTGGCGTAGCGGGTCCGGAACCCACCCTTCGGCACGGGTCCTGACTTCAGCTGTGAGAGGGACTGGGGTGAGGTCTCTGAGGCGCTGGTCGGCCGGTGCGGAGTCGCAAGCGTTTCGGTCGCGGCCGGCCGACATAGTGGACGCGGAGTTTCGGCGTCCGCCGAAACTCCGAAAACGCCCGTCTTCGGGCGTTACCCATCAGGCGGCCGGACGCGACTGTCTGCGGGACGCGCGAGCGATGGAGGAATCGCCGCTAGCGATAGGCCGACGGCAGCGAGGCGAGCTTGGACCAGAGCGCCGAGCGGTCCGCGGAGACCTGAATCCACTGCCCCGGAAGAGTCCCGCCGGCGATTCCCCTGCCCACCTGTTGGCAAAGGGGGGTGTCCGACCGGTTGACATGTGAACGTCCGTTCACTAGACTGGCCCCGGTATGGATACGGACATGGTCTCCAGCGCCCTGGCCGCGCGGCCGGAACAACTGCGGCGGCTCTCGCCCGTCGTCATGGCAGGGGAGGGCACCCGCCACCTCGCCCACCTCCTCCTGAGCCAGCTCCTGCTCCGGGGCGAGCGCGTGATCGTCCTCGACGGCGCCAATGCGTTCGACGCCTACGCGCTGGCGCAGGCGGCCCGCCGGAACCGCCGCCCGCCCCCCACTCTCCTCTCCGCCGTGCGCGTGAGCCGGGCGTTCACGTGGTTCCAGTGGCTCGCGCTCCTCGAGGGGGAGGCGCAGGCCGAAGCGGAGCGTTCGGGCGCCCGCTGGGTGCTCGCGCTGGGCCCGCTCGACCTCTTCGCCGACGCGAACGTGAAGCCGTTCCAGGCGTGGCGCGGCGTCCGGCGTACGGCGGCGGGCCTGCGCACCATCTCGGCCGCGGGACTGGGCGTGATCGCGGCGCAGGAGGAGCGGCCCCTGCGCGAGGGCGGACGCCTCGATCTCCTGGACCCGCTCAAGGCTGTCGCCGGCCACCTCGTGACGATCGCGCCAGCGTCAGCAGCCGAAACGGCGGCGACGGCAGGATTGGATTCACCTCCAGCGTTGGCTGCGCCGACTGTGCCGCCACCGCCTGAGCCTCAGATGGTCTTCGGATTCCCGGAGTAGCCCATGGGACGCACCCTGCCCTCCGCGATGCAGGTGTTCGACGGCGAGGCCTCGCGGTGGGCCAAGTTCCGCCGGGCCCTGCGCCGCGAAGATCAAGAGATCTTCGATGAGCTCTTCCTCACGGCCCGCCGCCACGTGTCCGCGATGGCTTACGAGTCGAGCGCCATACCGATGGAGGCGGTTCTGCTCTCCATGCTCATCGAGGAATGCCGGGCTGTCCACCGCCTGCGCGACCAGGTCCGGCGGCTGGAAGAGGCGGCGTCCCCGCCCCGGTGCCTTCCCGTGTCCGTTACGGAGCCGTGAGGGCATGGTACCGAGTCAGGGGACCAAGTTGGGACCAAGTTGGGACTAAGTCGGGACCAAGTGGAGATCCTTGTCTGGCGGGCGGCTGAGACCCCGGCCGCGACATGCTGCCGGCCGTAGGGAAACCCCTGCAGTGGACCGGGTCACCGGACAAGTACCGGACAAGTCACCGCACAAGTGACCGGACAAGTCGCCGGACAGATCCTTGGTTTCTGCCAGACACCGCGCAAGTAATCGAAGTCGCCCTGCCGCCGGCGGCTGGGGACGGAAGGAACCGTGACGATGTCTCCGGACCCTGCCGTGGCGTGCGGGAACGAGGGGTATAGTAGAGGCAGGATGAAGCCATTACGAGTGTACGTGGACACCTCCGTGATCGGCGGGTGCTTGGATGAGGAGTATGCCGTTCCATCCCGGCGCATGCTCGAGTGGGCGCGCGAGGGAAGGATCGTGTTGGTCGTGAGCGACGTGGTCGTTCGTGAGCTGATCGCTGCTCCGGAGGAAGTGCGCGCCATTCTGCCGTCGTTGCCGGCGGGGGCGGTGGAATATGTGACGGCGGACGAAAAGGCGGTCAACCTGGCATCCGCCTATCTACATGCGGCCATTCTGCCCGATGCATCGCGTGATGATGCGGTGCATGTCGCTGCTGCGACCGTGGCCGGTGCGGACGCGATCTGTTCATGGAATTTCCGCCATATCGTGCGCTTGGACAAGATCAAGGCCTATAATGAGATCAACAGAGCGAACGGATATGGCGAGGTGACCATCGTGTCGCCTCGCGAGGTGAACCTGAATGAAGACGACGCCGACGAAAAAGACGTTTGACTGTCTGGCCTACAAGGACCGCGTGCAGGCGGAGATCTACGAAGAGATCAAACACCTGACCATCCCGGAGCAGGTCGAGTATTTCCGGCGTGAAGCGGAATCCGGACCTTTCGGGGAGTGGCTGAAGACGCTGAAGGCTCGCCCGGCGTCCTCCGCCGGGACGGCGTCCGGAAACGGAACGCCTTCCGGGATCTGAGCGCGGTGGCACGTCGACGCGAACGCGAAGGATTGCTTCCCATCGGCGGGTAGACCTCCTGATGAGGGCGTGACCGCCGATAATTGAGACCCCGGGCGGCGCTGCCGCAAGGCGGCGCCCCTCGTCTTCCTTGCCCTGCCTGCCGCGGCGTGAACGGGAATCGCCTTTGCCCACCGTCAGGCAAAGCACACCCGACACGTGTTCTGTACGTCCAAGAGGTGCGACAATACCCCGGAAGCCATGAAGCAGATCGTTGTTCCGATCGCCATCGCATGATCAAGATCGAGGATTTACGGCCTGACGCCACCATCCGCGGCATACTGCCGGACGGCCTTGTCACGGTCGTGAACTACCTCCTCGGGCAGATGCTCTCGACGATCACCCGCCACTTCCTGCTCATGACCACGCTGGAGATAGAGGCGGAGATTCCGGACGGAGCGCCCGAGAAGGTCGTCCGAACGGTGACCCAGAACAGCCGCACGCTCAAGTTCAAGAGCCACGGGTTTGAGAAGGAATAGAGGCGTGGACAAGTGGAAGCTCCAGTGGCTCGACGCCCTTGAGCGGACGAGCTGTACGAACTGCGGGGACACAATCGAGATTGGCAGCGCGTTTCTCATCATTGCTCGCGGAGCTCCGAGCGTGTTCAACCCGAAGGAGTTCGGTGAAGGACCAGAGGTGGCGCATCTCTGCGGGTCTTGCTGTACTCGCATGGGCGTCTTCAAGGCGCAAGGCGAATTGCTTCTGCCTGGCAACTGAAGCGGTCAGAGGGGTTGCGGGAAAGGCTATCTCCTCTTGGGCGCTTTTGGCTTCGGCTGGGCCTTCACCGCTCCGGACTTGATCATGGCCTCGAGGGGGTTGTCCTCGACCTTCAGCGGCAGGTCGATGCGGCAGTGGCGCCGCGAGGACTCGTAGCCCGCGAAGATGACCTCGGTCGAGCGCAGGGCGTTGTCGGCGCACAGTTCCGACTTACCGCCCTCGCGCACGGCCTTGACCACGGACGCGATCGCGCGCTCCTGGACGATGCCGCCGTGGAGCTCCTCGGGCACGGGCACGTTCTCGAAGTCGCGCCGGCCTTTCGTCCACATCCTCAGGACCGGGGCTTCCCAGCGGAGTTCCGCGATCCCCTTGGAGCCGCTCACGCGCAGGCAGACGCGGTCCGGCCGGTTGCCGCCCGCGATGAAGATTGTCTCGACGTCGTTCTTGTACCGGACGTGGTAGACGCCTTCCCGCTCGCACGGGGCCCCGAAGATCCGGCCGCCGGTCCAGTGGAGCTGGCCGATGACGGAGACGGCCGGGACCTCGCCGTTGAACTTGTTGAGCATGTCGAGCCAGTGCGTGCCCCAGTCGTAGAAGTTGGAGGCGTAGGCTTCCATGCGCCAGAGCTTGCCCAGCTTGCCGGTCTGGCAGAGCCTGGCGAGCACCTGGAACGGGGCGCCGAACCGGCGCTGGTGATTGAACGTGAGCTTGACGCCGTGCTTCCTGCATTCGGCGGCCATCTTCTTCGCCGGGCCCCAGGCCTCGGCCATGGGCTTCTCGCAGTGAATCGCCTTGACCCCGGCCCTCGCGGTCGCGATTACCATCGGCGCGTGCAAATGCGGCCAGGTGCAGATGCTGACGATGTGCGGCTTCTCCCGCTTCAGCATCGTGGGGTAGTCGGTGTAGACGCCGCGGGCACCGTACTTGGCGGCGAAGGCCTCGCCGTTCGCGGGGACGAGATCGGCGCATGCCACGATCTCGACGCCGGGGAGCTTCGCATACCCCTCGGCGTGCGCGTAGGCCATTCCGAATCCCGTCGCCCCGGCGGTCTGCCAGGGGCGTCCCGTGCCAATGAAAGCAACCTTGAGTGTCTTCATGGGGCGCAGTATATCAAAGCCGCCGGGGACTGATATGATTGCCGCCATGCGTGAGGATTCCTCCAGCCGCTGGCTGATCTGGGTCGCCGCCGGGCTCGTCGCCGTCATGGGGACGCTCTGGTGGCTCCGGAGCCGCGAGGCCGCCAAGTTCGGGTTCGGCCCCGGCCCCGAGGGCCGGACCAAGGTCGTGTACTGGGAGAAGTGGACGGGATTCGAGCGCGTCGCCATGGAGAAGATCGTCAAGGAGTTCAACGACTCCCAGAGCCGGATCTTCGTCGATTACGTCTCCGTCTCGGCCGTGAACCAGAAGACGCTGGTGGCCACGGCCGGGAACTGCCCACCCGATGTCGCCGGGCTGTGGGACGGCGACGTCGTCGTCTTCGCCGACAAGGAGGCGCTCCTCCCGCTCGACGACCTCTGCCGCGCGGCCGGGCTCGGGGCCGACTGGTACATCCCCGTGTACTGGGACATGTGCCACTACCAGGGGCACATCTGGGCCCTGCCCTCGACGCCGGCGACGACGGCCCTGCACTACAACCGGAAGATGTTCCGGGCCGCCGGCCTCGATCCCGCCCGGCCGCCTAAGACCTTCGCGGAGCTGGACGCGTACTCGAAGCGGCTCACGAAGATCGACCGGACGGGCCGCATCCTCCAGATGGGTTTCCTGCCGCCGGAACCGGGTTGGTGGCACTACGGCTGGGGGAGCTTCTGGGGGGGCAAGCTCTGGGACGGCGGCACGAAGGTCCAGATCGACTCCGAGCCCTACGTGAAGGCGTTCACGTGGATCCGGACCTACGCCGAGTCCTACGGCGTCCAGTCGCTCCAGAACTTCCGGTCGTCGTTCGGGAACTTCTCCTCCCCCCAGAACCCGTTCATGGCCGAGCAGGTGGCCATGGTCCTCCAGGGCGTCTGGATGGCGAACTACATCTTCCAGAACAACCCCAAGCTCGACTGGGCGGCGGCGCCGTTCCCGACCGTGAAAGCCGGGGATCCGCCCGTCACGTTCGCGGGGTCGGACATGCTGATGATTCCGAGGGGGGCGAAGCACCCGAAGGAAGCCTTCGAGTTCATCCGGTACGTCCAGCGGCAGGGCCCGATGGAGAGGCTGTGCCTCTCGCACCGCAAGAACTCGCCCCTGCGCCGCGTGAGCGACTCGTTCTACAAGAGCCACGAGAATCCGTACATCCGGATGTTCCAGCAGATCGCGTGGAGCCCGAACGCCGTCCACGCCCCGAAGATGAGCGTCTGGAACGAGTACAACAACGAGATCGCGAACGCGGTCGAGCGCGTGTGGCTGCTCCAGGCCACCCCGAAGGACGCCCTCGCCGCCGTCAAGGCGCGCATCCAGCCGGTCTGGGACCACCAACGCGAGGTGCTCGCGGCCGCGCCGTCGAAGCGGCTTCGGGCGGCCCCGTTCCTGATCGCGCTCGGCATCGTCCTCATCGTGATTATCGTGGCCCTGTTCAAGGAGCTGTCGGTCCGGCCCGAAGCCGGCGGCGAGCGCCCGAAGATGCTGTTCGGCCACCTCGCCAAGGGGCTTGGGTTCGCGAGTCCCTGGCTCATCGGGCTCTCGATCTTCGTCCTGTACCCGATCGCGGCCTCGATCGTGTACGCCTTCTGCGACTACTCCGTCCTGTCGGCGCCGAAGTGGGTGGGGCTATACAACTTCCGCACGATCCTGCGTGACGAGGTCTTCCAGGTGTCGCTGTGGAACACGCTCCGGTACGCGATCATCGCGCTTCCGCTCGGCATGATCTTCTCCCTCGCCGTCGCGCTCCTGCTCGATACCAACGTCAAGGGCGTCGGGTTTTACCGTACTTTCGTGTTTCTGCCCTCGGTCACGCCCCTCGTCGCGTCGGCCATGGTCTGGCTCTGGATCTTCAACGGCGAGTACGGGATCCTCAACGACGGCATCCGGCGCCTTTCTTTCGGCTGGATCCAGCCCGTGGCGTGGCTCTCGGACGCCCGGTACGCGATGCCGGCCCTGATCCTCATGAGCTTCTGGGGCATCGGGAACACGGTCGTGATCCTGCTCGCGTCCCTCCAGGACGTGCCCGTGTCCCTGTACGAGGCCGCGGACATGGACGGGGCTTCCTGGTACCACAAGATCATCCACATCACGCTCCCCATGGTATCGCCGGTCATCTACTTCAACGTGATCATGGGCATCATCGGCTCGCTCCAGGTCTTCGCCGTGCCCTACATCATGACCGGCGGCGGCCCGGCCCGGTCCACGCTCTTCTATTCCATGTACCTCTACGACAACGCCTTCCAGTTCCTGAAGATGGGCTACGCGTGCGCGATGGCCTGGATCCTGTTCCTGATCATCCTCGTCCTCACCGGGGCGGCGGTGCGTCTCTCGAAGACGCACGTCTACTACATCGGTGGCTGACGTGAAGGCGGCGGGGACGCCGTTCGGGACCCTTACGGGGAAGCGCGCGTGGACCGTGCCGCTCATCCACGTCCTCCTGCTGGGACTCTCGGCGCTCTTCATATTCCCGCTGCTCTGGATGCTCTCGACCTCGCTGAAGCCCGTCGACCAGATCTACGCGTTCCCGCCGGTCTGGGTCCCGAAGGCGATGCACTGGGAGAACTACCCCAAGGCGGTCTCCTATATCCCGTTCTGGACGTACACGTTCAATACCGTGTTCATCTGCGTCATGGGGCTCATCGGGGCCGTGCTGAGCAATGCCCTCGTGGCCTACGGGTTCGCCCGGCTCCAGTGGCCGGGCCGCGACGTCCTCTTCGGGTTCACGCTCGCGACGATGATGATCCCGTTCCCGGTCGTCATGGTGCCCCTCTACGGCGTCTTCCGCGAGCTGGGCTGGATCGGGACGACGCTGCCGATGTGGGTGCCGTCGTGGTTCGCCGGGGCCTTCAATATTTTCCTGCTCCGGCAGTTCTTTCTCCGTATCCCGGCGAACCTGGCCGAGGCCGCGCGGCTCGACGGCGCCTCGGAACTCCGGGTCTTCTGGTCCGTCTACCTCCCGCTGGCGCGCCCCGCGCTCGCGGTTGTCGCCCTCTTCCATTTCATCTGGGCGTGGAACGACTTCCTCGGGCCCCTGCTCTACCTCCCGCACCAGCAGAGCTTTACCCTCGCGATCGGGCTCCAGTTCTACCAGAGCCAGCACGGTGGCACGCAGTGGCACCTGCTCATGGCCGCCTCGATGCTGACGGTGCTCCCCGTGATCCTGCTTTTCTTCTTCACCCAGCGGACGTTCCTCCAGGGCCTGACCTTCCTCAAGAACACCGAGGCGAACTGAGACGTCCGTGAACTGGGAGAGGCGGTAGAATGGCTCATGCGGGTGGCACGGCCGGGAAGAGTCCCTTGACGCGGTTCACGGCTCGACTGGCGGCGGTCTGGCTGGCTGCTATCATGCTTCCCATTCCGTGCGGGGCCGCTCGGGCGGCCTCGGCCCTGAGCGAATCCAGTGAAGCCTGCGTCGAGTGCCACCGGACGGTGACGCCGGGAATCGTCGCCGACTGGGAGGGCGGGGTGCACGCGAAGACGACGCTGGGGGCGGCACTGGGGCGCCCGGCCGGAACGCGCCGGATGTCCTCGCTCGACATCCCCAGTGAGCTCCGGGATGCCGTAGTCGGGTGTTTCGAGTGCCACGGGCGCAACCCGCAGGGCCATCCGGACACGTTCGAGCATTTCGGGAAGTCGATTCACGTCGTGGTGACTCCGGCGGACTGCGGAACCTGCCACGGGGCCGAGGTGGCCCAGTACGGCGGCTCGAAGAAGGCGCACGCGGTCGGCAACCTGCGTGACAATCCCACTTATCATGCCCTGGTGACGGCGCTGACCTCGACGCGCTCCGTGGCCGGCCATCAAGTGAAGCACGGCGCGTCGTCCGAGGGCGCCCGGGCGACGAGCTGTTTCGCGTGCCACGGGACGGAGGTCAAGGTCAAGGGCACGAAGACGGTTTCGAGCTCCGTCGGTGACGTAATCGTTCCTGTTCTCGAGGGCTGGCCAAACGTAGGGGTTGGCCGGATCAATCCCGATGGGACCCGGGGCGCGTGCACCTCGTGCCATCCACGCCACGGTTTTTCGATAGAGATCGCGAGGAAGCCCCACACGTGCTCGCAGTGCCACCTCAACCCGGACACGCCGGCATGGGAGGTGTGGGCGGAGAGCAAGCACGGGAACATCACGCTTTCGGACGGGCACGGGTGGGACTGGAGGGCCGTGCCGTGGGTTCCGGGGCGCGACTTCCGCGCGCCATCGTGCGCGGCCTGCCACATGGCGGGGCTGGCGGCCGCGGACGGGAGCGAGATCGCGGCCCGGAGCCACGACTTCGGGTCGCGCCTGTGGGTGAGGATATTCGGGCTCATTTATTCGCATCCCCAGCCGCGGAGCGGTCGCACGGCGGGCATCCGCAACGAGGACGGGACGGGACTGCCGACGAGCTTCGCCGGAAGACCCGCGTCGGAGTTCCTGATAGACGCCGGAGAGCAGTTGCGGCGGAAGGAGAGGATGCGGTCCGTCTGCCGGGCCTGCCATTCCTCGAGCTGGGCCGACGGCCACTTCGCGCGGATGGATTCCGCGGTGGCGGAGGCCGATACGATGGTGAGGGCGGCGACCGTGCTCATGCAGTCGGTGTGGAAGGCCGGCAAAGCGTCCCCGGCGAACCCGTTCGACGAGGAGCCCGAGTACGCATGGATGCGCCAGTGGCTCTTCTATGCGAACTCGGTCCGGTACGCGGCGGCGATGGGTGGCCCGGATTACGCCGGGTTCAAGAACGGCTGGTTCGCCATGAACGAGAACCTGGAGAAACTGCGCAAGGCCGCTGGATTCGGAATCAAGCGGTAACGGCTAACCGCCGCCTTTCACCGAATCCATGAGGCGCTTCGCCTCGGCGAGGAAGAAGGCCTTGAGCTCGTCCAGCGTGAGGGGCTTCAGCATCCGCGGGAGTCGTTCAATCGTTCGCACCCGCCCGAAGGCTTGCGCCAGCCAGTAGGGCTCGACGCCGACGTGCTTCTTGGGAAGTTCCGCCAGGACCGTCGCAAGGGGAAAGAGATCCCTCTGGATAAAGTACACGTCCACGTAATCGCGCTCGGCGGAGCGGTCGAAGAGCGCCGAGATCTTGTTGCAGGATATGTCCATCTCGTGGTCGACCGGGAAACCGATGGCGTGATCGCGGCGAATCGGCATGATCCGCGCGGGGGCATCCTGGGCGAGATGAATCTTCAGCGGGCCGTCGGCGTGATCGAGAAAACACTCGGCAAATGTGGCGTACGTGCGAGTAACCCTGAACCCGGCGTTCAGCTCCCGCGCGCACGCTTCGACCTGCCGGACACCGGCCTCCACGCGCCCGTCCTCGTCCGTAAAGAAGTCGAGGTCTTCGGAGAGACGGTGCTGGAGATAGCAGGCCGCCAGCGCCGTGCCGCCGGTGAGAAAGAAGCTCCGCGAGAACTCCGACCGGCTAAGCCGGGCGAGCAGTTCTTGCTGGAGTGGGGTGAGAATCCGTTCCGGGGACATTGCTGCAGCTCAGATACCATTCCCAGAATTCGCGCACCGTTCGGGGAATTCGCATGTCGGGAAGCCAGCGGGCGATGAGCTTGAAGTCGAGTTCGCGCACCTCGGCCGCCGTTCCGCGCTCGAGGACGCGGGCATAGTACCACCGGCGGAAGGCGTCGGTCTCGTAGTCCGCCTCCGTCCAGGGCATGTCCCACAGGAGCGCCTTGTTCACCTTCATGTATTCAGCTTATCACCGGGGTCGACGGGATGGCCGGATGGTCAGCCGATTACCTTCTTGGCGTTGGCGTAGCTGATCGCGGCCGAGGTCGTCGAGGGGATATCCCACCAGTCCTGCTCCACGACGAACCACGGGATGCCCAGCTTCTTCGAGGCGGCGACGACGCCCGCGAGGGGCAGGGCGCCGGTCCCGACCTCGGTCCAGGCGGGCTTGGGGCCCTTCGTCGTGTCCTTGAGGTGGATGGTGGCGATGCGCTTGCCCAGCTTCCGGATCCACGTTACCGCGTTCTGGCCCGCACGGGTGACCCAGCCCACATCGAGCTGGGACCGGACCCAGCGGGGGTCGGTCTCGCCGAGGAGGATGTCGAGCGCGGTCCGGCCGCCGTACTGCACGAACTCGTGCGCGTGGTTGTGGTACTGGAAGACCATGCCGTGCGCCACCGCGGCCTTGCCGACCCGGTTCATGGGGCCCGCGATGCGCTTCCAGGTCTCGGCGTTCATCTGCTTCTCCCAGTGGGAGTAGCCCAGGTACCTGATGCCCAGCCGCTTGTGGTAGGCGAGGGCCTTTTCGAGCTTGGCGCCCTCGAACTCGCCGAGGCCGACGTGGGCGCCCATGTTCTCGATGCCGAGCTCCTTCATGAGGGCGTTGTAGGCCTTCTCGTTGAGCGGGCCGGTGCCGCCGCCCTCGATGCCGTCGTAGCCGCTCTTGGCGACCGCGCGGAGGGTGCCGGTGAAGTCCTTTTCGAGTGCGTCGCGAACGGTCCAAAGCTGAAGTCCGATTTTCGCCATAGCGGAGAGTATATCAGGCTCTGCTAGGATCAGGCGGATGAGGCGGACGGCGGTCGTTCTGGTCGCGTGCGCGGTCGCGGGGGCGGCGCAGGCGTGGCCGACGTGGCTCGGGGGCCGCGTCGAGCCGCCGGCCGTGACCGTCGCCGCCGTGGGTGACATCATGCTCGACCGCAAGGTCGCGCGGACCCTTGAGCGGCGCGGGCCGGCGGGGATGGTGGTCCGGATCTGCGACCTCCTGTCCGGGGCAGACCTCGCGACCGGGAACCTCGAGTGCCCGCTGGCGGAGAAGAGCTCGAGGCTCGAGAAGCCCATCGCGTTCCGCGGGAGCCCGCGGGCGGTCAAGACCCTCGTCGAGAGCGGGTTGACCGTCGTCACGCTGGCCAACAACCACGCCCTCGACTGCGGGCGGGAGGGCCTGCGGGAGACCATGGGCGTGCTGGCGGGGTCGGGCCTGCGCTGGGTCGGGGCGGGCGAGGACCGGCGGGGCGCGGAGAAGCCGGTCGTAATGACCGTGCGCGGGCGGCGGGTCGCGTTCGTCGGGTTCTGCGAGTTCCCGGAGGGGGAGCGCAAGTGGGACCACACGCCCACGATCGCGCTCGCGGACGAGCCGACCGTCCGGCGCGTGATCGCGGAAGCCCGGGGTCAGGCGGACTCGGTAGTGGCGTCGTTCCACTGGGGCGAGGAGTACGACGACCGGCCGAACCGGCTCCAGCGGCGGCTCGCTGCCGCGGCCGTGGACGCGGGCGCGGACCTCGTGATCGGGTGCCACCCGCACGTCCTGCAGGGGTTCGAGATCGTGAAGAAGGGAAGCCGCCAGGCGCTCGTCGCGTACTCGCTCGGGAACTTCCTCTTCGACCAGAAAGGGGTCCGGACGCGGGAGTCCGTGGTCCTCCGGGTGACGCTGGGGAGCGGCGGGGTGACGGCCGCGAACCTCGAGCCCGTAACCGTTGACGGCGCCCGGCCGCGCCCGGCGACGCCGGAGGAGGCGAAGGAATCGCTCGACCGGTTGGCGAAGCTGTCCCGGGAGTTCCACACGAAGCTGGCGGGCACGGCTTTCGTCCTTCCTTGAGCTTGCTATCATGAGTCCAACATGAAGAGAATCGTCTCCCTCGGGGTCCTGCTGGGCCTCGCGCTCGCGGCCGGGGCCGGGATGGGCGCGGCCAGGGAAGAACTCTACGTCCTCGTCCCCAAGTCGGTCGTGCACCCGTACTGGGCGCGGGTGAAGAAGGGCATGGAGGCCGAGGCGAAGCGGCTGGGGGTCAAGGCCGTGTTCGACGGTCCGACCTCGAACGACCTGGCCAAGCAAATCGAGATCATCGAGGGATACGTGACCCGGCGGGCGTCCGGCATCGCGATCTCGCCCAACGACCCCCGGGGGGTGGAGGCGATCATCGCGAAGGCGGTCCGGCGCGACACGCCCGTCATCACGTTCGACTCCGATGCGCCCACGAGCGAGCGGGTGCTCTACATCGGGACCGTGAACAAGGAGGCCGGCCGGGTCGCGGGCCGCGAGATGGTGAAGGCGCTGGGAGGCAAGGGCGCCGTCGCGGTCCTGCACGGGAGCGTGACCGCCATGAACCTTCAGGAGCGGCTGGCGGGGTTCCGCGAGATCGTGGACCAGGCTCCCGGGATCACGGTCGTGGCGCTGGAGGAGAACCGGGACGACGCCGCGCTCGCGACCTCGCAGGCCGAAAGCCTCCTCATCAAGTACCCGAAACTGGGCGCGTTCTACGGGACGAGCGCCCCGGGGGCGCCCGCGGCGGTGACCGCCCTCAAGTCGAAAGGGCGGCTGGGCAAGGTCAAGGTGATCGGGTTCGACCTCAGCCCCGAGAACGCGAAGGCGATCGAGCGGGGCTGGATCACGGCCATCATCGAGCAGCGGCCGTACCGGATGGGCGAACTGGCCGTCATGTGGCTGGTCCGCCTGCACCGGGGGGAGCGGCCGGACCGGACGATCGTGGACACGGGCGTCGACGTGGTCACGAAGGACAACGTCAGGGCGCTGGCCGCGGCCCTCAAGTGATCCCCCTTTGCTGAGGTTCCTGAAGAGCGGCGAAGCCGGGATCGCGCTCGCGCTCCTCATCCTCTTCGCCGGGCTGTCCTGGGGGTCCCCCGAGTTCCTGAGCGCGGACAACCTCCTCACCGTGGCCCGCCAGTTCTCGGTATACGGGATAATCGCCGTCGGGATGACGTTCGTGATCGTGGCGGGCGAGATCGACCTGTCGGTGGGCTCCGTGCTCGCGCTGTCCGCGTGCCTTTCGGCCAGGCTCGTGGTCGAGCACGCGTGGCCGCTGGGCGGCGCCATGGCCGCCGCCATCGCGGCGGGGGCGGCGGCCGGGTGGGTCAACGGGGCGCTCACGGTCGGGCTCGGGATCCCGTCGTTCATCATCACGCTGGGCATGATGAGCGTCGTCCGGGGAGTCACGTACGTTTTCACCGGGGCGATGCCGATCTCGGGCCTGCCGGACGGCTACCTGTTCCTGGGTTCGGGAACCCTCTTCGGCGTCACGGTTCCGGTGGTGACGATGGCCGTGGTCGCGGTGGCGGGCGGCGTGATCCTGAAGTTCACATCCTTCGGCCGCGCCGTGTACGCCGTGGGCGGGAACCTCGAGGCCGCGCGGCTGGCGGGGGTGGCCACGAACCGCGTCCGCATCCTTTGCTTCACCTGCCTCGGGGCGCTGGCCGCGCTCGCGGGGATGCTGACGGCGGGATGGGTCACGGTGGCCCAGCCGGTGGCGGGCGAGGGGTACGAGCTGGACGTGATCGCGGCGGTCATCATCGGGGGCTCGAGCTTCTCGGGGGGCAAGGGCACGGTGCTGGGCACGATGCTGGGCGCGACCCTCATGGGCGTGCTCCGCAACGGGCTCATCCTCCTGGGCGTCGACGTCAATTGGCAGAAAGTCGCGATCGGCGCCGTCATCGTGATGGCCGTGATGCTCGACCGTCTGCGCCGCAGGATCTAGATGCGGCGCGGGTGGCTCCTGGGCGCAATCGTGTGCGCGTGGGGCGCGCAGGCGCTATTCCGTACCGCCCACCCCGCGTGGGGCCTCGCCCCGGCGCTCGCGGTTCTGGCCGCCCTGATCATGGCGCGGGCCCGTCTCCCGATCGCGCCCCCCCTGCGGACCACGGTTCCCGCCCTGTGGGTGGGGGCCGTCATCGTGCTCGCCGCGCTCGCGATCCGCGGCTGGCGGTCGGGCGCGTGGCCGCCCGTCCTCTGGGACGAGGCGATCCAGGCGTACGACGCGCGGTGCGTGGCCGCCGGGATGCCGCTCGAGCCCCTCGAGGGAATCGGGTACCACCGGGGCCCCGCGTGGACCTGGACCCTCGCGGCCGCCGGGAAGCTCGTGGGATGGTCCTACGGCGGCCTCCGCCTCGTCTCCGCGGCCGGCGGCGCCCTTTCGGTCGCCCTCGTTTTCGCGGTCGCGGCGCGCTGGTTCGGGCTCCTGCCCGCCGTCGTGGCTGCCGGGTGGCTCGCCGCCGCCCCGTGGCCGATGCACCTCTCCCGCCTCCTGCTCGGGAACTTGACCGTGGCCCTCGCGGGCGCCGCGATCGTGTGGGTAGTCGTTCAGGGCCGCTGGCGGCTCGGGGTCCGGGCTGCGATCGCCGGCGCGATCGCCGGGATCAGCGTCTGGGGTTACGCGGCCGCCCTCTTCCTTCCGGCGCTCGCGGTGGCTGCCGTCCTCCTCGCTGATCGGGAGAACCTGCGACGCCGGGTGATGGGTGCCGCGGTCGCGCTCGCGGTAGCTTCGGCCATCGCCGCTCCTGCGGCGACGCAATCGGGAATGTGGGCGAAGGCGGCGGAAGTGAGCGTGCTCGTGCACCCGGGGCAGATCGTACGGAATGCGATGGCCGCCGCGGGGCTCTTCCAGGTCTCCGGGGATCCGGACCTGCGGCATGGCTATCCCGCAGGCGCCCCGGTATTCGACGGGTTCCTCGGGCCGGTCTTCCTCCTGGGCCTCGGGCTGGCGTTCGCCGCGATCGCGGACGACCGCCGCGGCTGGCTCCTGCTCGGCTGGCTCTGCCTCGCGCTTGCTCCCGGGATCGCGTCAGCCGGGGGCGGTCGCGACCTCTTCCGCATGGCCGGCGCGCTGCCCGCGGTCGCCTTGGCTCTGGGAGCCGGGGCGGCCCTCCTGCCGGGGGCGTTGGGGGCGACCACGGGGACGGTGCTGGCCGCGTGCCTCCTGGCCGGGTCGGGGGCGCGGGGGCTCGTGAACGCCTCGGTGCTGGCGCCCGCGGACCGGGCGACCGGAGTCTGGTACCGGACGTGGGCGGCGGAGGCGGGCCGCGAGCTCGCGGCGCTGGCGGGGCGGGAGCCCCTGATGCTATGCACGCCTCTTTCGCTCGCCCGGCACTCGGTCGAGAAGTACGCGCTCTTCGACGCCCTCCACAACGGCGGTGCCGACACGGCTTCTGGCTCGACGACCGCCCTCGTCCGGGTGTGGGAGGACTCCTATGGCCAGCCGCAGGCCCTGCTCCGCGCTGGTGCTCCGGTCATGGATGCCCGTCACGTTCGCCGACTGCCGGTCTCCTACCGGACCGTTCAGGATCTCGCGGAGGAGTGTGACACATTGATCCAGGCCGGCCAGCCGCGGCAGGCGGCGACCGGCGTCCGCGCCGTCCTGCGCGATGTGCCGAGGAGCGGGGTGCTCTGGGAGCGGCTCGGGTTCGCGCTCCTCGCGGCGAAGGACGATCGCGGTGCGGAGCGCGCGTTCCGGCGGGCGATCGCGGCCGGTGCCCGCGTCCCTTCGGTCTGGGACGGCCTCGCGGCCGCGCTCTTCCGCCAGGGCCGCCGGGCCGAAGCGGAAGCGGCCGTCCGCGAGGCCCTGAAGCTCGCGCCCGCCGACCCCGAGCTCCTCGGCGACCTCGCCCGGATTCAGGGTCAAGCTGGGGGAGGTATGATGAAAACAGGCAGGAGGTTGCCATGAGCGTCGTGTCATTCACGGTTCCGGAGGAAACGCTGGTTGCCCTGAAGCAGTCGCCGGAGAGCCTGAGCCGGGAAGTCCGAATGGCCGCGGCGGTCAAGCTCTACGAGATGGGCAGGATGTCCTCCGGTGCCGCGGCTCTCCTCGCCGGCGTTCCCCGCACGGTTCTGCTTGCGCGTCTGGCCGAGTACGGCGTCCCATCGTTCAAGATGAGCACGGAGGAACTGGAGAAGGACTCCGCCAGTGCCTGAGGCGGTCTCCAACACCTCGCCATTCCAGTACCTGTTCCAGCTCGATCTCATCGGACTCCTGCCGCGGTTCTACGGCAAGGTGGTCGTTCCCCAGGCGGTGGCGGATGAACTGACCGAGGGAAGAAGGAACGGCATCGTACTTCCCGATCTCGCCGGATTGCCTTGGGTGGAGATCCGTTCCGTTGGCACGGCCAACGCCCTGCCGTTGGCGGCCGACCTGGGAGCCGGCGAACGAGAAGCGTTGATCCTGGCGGCGGGATTGCCGGAAGCCATACTCATCATCGATGACGCATTGGGTCGGCGGTATGCCGCCCTGCACGGTCTGCGAGTCACGGGCACGCTCGGCGTCATCCTGAGGGCGAAGCGGGAAGGGCACCTTCCGTCCGTCAAGCCCGTCCTTGACCGACTCGACGAGCTTCGGTTCAGAGTCGATCCGGCGACGAGGGTCAGCGTTCTCAGGATCGCGGGAGAAACATGATCGAGGTTGAACAGGAAGCAGACGGTCGGTGGATCGCCGAGATCGGCGATCTGCCAGGAGTTATGGCGTATGGGGCGACGCGCGACCAGGCCATCGGCGCCGTTGAGGCCCTCGCCCTCAGGGTGGTTGCGGACCGCATCGCGCACGGGGAAGCGCTCCCGCCTGATCGGCCCGCGCGTGATTCGAGCGGCCCTCTGGAATGAAGAGCGAAGATGGAACCTGCTAGCATGAAGGCGTCGTGAAGAAGACCCACAAGGAGTTCCTCCTGCTCCTCGGACGCGTCTGCCTCGTGCTCGTCCTGCTCGTGAGCGCGGTGCCGAAGCTCCGGTTTCCCGGCGGCACGGCGCAGTACATGGCCGGGCTCGGGATGCCGGGCGCGAGCGAGGCGCTCGCGTACCTGGCCGGCGCGTTCGAGTTCGCCGCGGGACTCGCGGTCCTCGTGGGCTGGAAGACGCGGTGGGCCGCGGTCGCGATCGTGGTGTATCTCCTCCCCATCACCTGGTACACGCACCTTTCGCTCGTGTGGGCGGCGGCGGACCCGGTCGTGCGCGACCAGGAGACTTACCAGTCGCTCAAGAACCTCTCGCTCATGGGCGGGCTGCTGCTCCTGGCCGCGATGGGGCCGGGATCGTATTCGATGGACAGGAAATGACACGCACGGCGGCTTTTTGCGCATGCCTGCTGATCCTCGCGATCGTCGCCGCCTCGGCGCGCGCGGGCGGAACGGTCGCGAAGTACGGCAACCAGCCGCAGTTCTCGTCGTCGCCCAGACCACTGACCGCGATCCAGGTGCCGTGGCGGGCTTCGCGGCCGCTCACGCGCGGGCTCGAGCTGTGGGCGAGCGGCCGGCGTGACCTCGCGACGAAGTGGTTCGAGCAGGCGGTGCACGAGCTGGCGGGCGACCCGATCGCGTGGCATAATCTCGGGGTCGCGTACTTCTGCGCGAGCCGGTTCGAGGAATCCTACATGTGCTTCCAGCACGAGCGGTTCCTTTACATGGTGGCGCCGTCCGCGCTCTACGGGATGGGGATGTGCCAGCTCGCGCTGGGGCACGCCTCGCTCGCCGAGAATCTCTTTGCGATGGCGCTTCACGAGGCGCCCCGCGAGTGGGAGTACTGGCACCGGTTCGGCCAGGCGCTGGCCGCCTCGGGGAAGCATGAGGCCGCGGCGGTCGCCTCCCGGAACGCCGCCCGGCTCAAGCCCCGGATCCGGCTCATGCCGCGGGGGGTCAAGGGGATCAACGCCTCGATCCTGACCCTCCGGTTCCCGCTCGCTCCCCACAGCTAGACGGATTCCTGCTCCGTACCACAACATCCTGTGGCTTGGCAGGCCATGTCTGCCAGGGCCCGGATCTCCACGAAACCCCTTTAATATGTTGACTTGGGGGATGAAGTGGATTAACATGGTGCCCGGCGGCACAAAGTGGACCAGAACGGTACGGAATCAACGGCCTTTGAGTTTACGGGTACGTACAATCACGGGCTCGATGCGAAGGGGCGGCTCACGCTTCCCGCCGCCTTCCGCGAGCACCTGAACGAGACCTCCGCCGCCAAGTTCGCGATCTGGCTCGACAAGCAGTGCATCGCCATCTACCCCCTGCCCGTCTGGCGCCAGTTCCTCGCCAAGCTCCAGTCCCTGCCCTGGACCGACGCCCGGAGCGAATCCGTGAAGCGCGTCGTCCTCTCCTCCGCCTTCAACTGCGAAGTGGACAAGCAGGGCCGCACCGTTCTCCCTCCGCACCTCCGCGAGCTCGTCGGCATCGGCCGCGAGGTCACGCTGGTGGGGAAGGGGCAGTTCGTCGAGGTGTGGGACCGGGCGAAGTGGGCGGACTACTTCAAGCGCGGCCACGAGTCGCTCGAGGCCGATGCGAGCCGCCTGACGCTGTGAACTCCACGGCTTGTTTACGGGACGGGACACCGAACGACACGCATCACATGAAGCCGATGAGGGCACGACGCATCAAGGAGGATCGATGATCGCAGTCCGTGAAACGGGAGGGGTAACGGTCGTCGAAGTGGACGGCGAGTTCGCGGAGCGGACCGCCGAGGAGTTCAACGGGCAGATCAACACGCTGCTGGCGGAGGGGCACACGCACGTGGTCCTCAACCTGCATCGCGCGCAGTGGACGAGTCTCAAGGCGCTCAAGTGGCTGGTCGCGCATGTGCGAAACTTCCGCTCGCGCAACGGCGACCTCAAGCTCGCGGGGCTGAATCCGTACCTCGCGAACCTGCTCGAGCTGACCGGAACGCTGACGCTGTTCGACGTGTATCCGTCCGTCGAGGACGCCGTCGCCGGCTTCGACCTGGTGGTTGCCCAGGCCGCGAAGTAACCGGTTCCGTTTTGGAGAGATTCGTCATCGTCTGGGAGGAACCTTCCCCCGCCGGGGTACCACGTGTCCCGCACGAGCCCGTCCTGCTGTCCGACGTCGTACGCTGGCTGTCGCCCTGCCTCGCCGGTCCGGGCCCCGACGCCTGGGTCGTGGACGCGACAGTCGGGCTCGGCGGACACGCCGAGGCGCTCCTCGACCTCTCGCCCCGCGTGCGCCTGCTCGGACTGGACCGGGATCCCGAGGCGATCGAGTGGGCCCAGCGGCGGCTCGCGCGCTTCGGCGACCGGGTCAGGATCCGGCAGGCCAACTTCCGAGACCTCGGCGCCGTCCTCGGGGAGGAAGGGGTGGACGGCGCGTCCGCGATCCTGCTCGACCTCGGCGTCTCGAGCCTCCAGTTGGACGATCCCGCCCGCGGGTTCAGCTTCCGATCCGAAGGGCCCCTGGACATGCGCATGGGGCCCGACGCGCCGAGGTCCGCCGGCGACGTGCTCCGGCTGCTCACCGAACACGAGCTCGAGGAGATCATCAGCGACTACGGCGAGGACCGGTACGCCCGCCGGATCGCGAAGGGCATCGCGATGCGGCTGGCCCGCGGCGAGCTGCGGTCCACGGTCGAGCTCGCCAGGGTCATCGCCGGGTCAGTGCCACCGTCGAGGCCCGTCCGGGGCAGCCGCAGCGCCCCGATCCATCCCGCGACCCGGGCCTTCCAGGCGATCCGGATCGCGGTCAACGGCGAGCTCGAGGCCCTGGAGGCGGCGCTGCCCCAGGCCCTCGGGGCGCTGCGGCCGGGCGGACGGATGGCCGCGATCGCGTTCCATAGTCTGGAGGACCGCCGCGTGAAGCAGTTCCTGGCGCGGGAGGCCCGGGACTGCGTCTGCCCGCCGGAGCTGCCCGTCTGCCGGTGCGGGCATGTGAAGACGGTCTCGATCCTGACCCGGAAGCCCGTCGAGCCCTCCGAGGACGAGGTTCGGGACAACCCGCGCGCGCGCAGCGCCAAGCTCCGGGTCGCGGAGCGCCTGTAGATGGGCCGCGGGGGCTGGTGGATCTGGGTCGCGGCGGGGGTCGCCTGGGGCCTCCTGTGCGTCGGCGTCCGGCATACCGCCCTCATGGCCGGCATGGAGATGCAGCAGCTCGTGGCCGAGCGGTCGGTCGAGGTCGCCAAGGTCCAGTCGATCGAGCGGCGGGCGGCCGAGGCGCGCCGGCTGGAATCCATCGAGCGGCTGGCGGCGGCCCAGGGCTTCCTGAAGGCCCCGGCCGGTCGCGTCGTGGTCGTCGCCCCCGAGCGGTCCGACGGGGTCTTCTCCCGCTGGTTCGGCGGCGACCGGGCGGCCGCCGAGGAAGCGGCGGCGGCGGACGCGACGCGGGTGAACGTGCGGCCGCGCGAGGAAGTGATGACGGCGAAGAAGGTCGTGGGCAAGCCGCCGCCGGCTTCGCGCCGGCGGGCGACCGGCAAGAAGAAGAAATGAGGTTCACGATGCTCTCCCCGCACACGCCGCCTCCGCGGCGGGACCCGCTGGCGCGGCTTGCCGGGGGGCTCGCGTGGTTCCGCCGCCGCAGGGCGTCGCCGCGCTTCGCGCCGGGGCGTGATGCCAGGGCTTCGGCGACGACCGCGGCCTGGGTGCCGCCGGTAGCGGCCCTGACCAGGCCCGCGGCCTCCGCACCATCGGCCCCGAAGTCCTCCACCCGCGGGATCCGGTTCGATTGGCCTCGCCGGACCGCGGCCGCCGTCACGGCCGCCGCGCGGCGGCGCTTCGCCGGGTGGACGGCCGGCGCCCCGGCCTGGCTCGGGCGCCTGGAGGAGCTCCTTCCCGCCATCCCGGCACCGGCGTCCGCCGGCGCCGCGGCCCCCGGCGCGCGACCCTCGATCGCCGTGGGGCTCGCCGACGCGGAGGAGGAGCGCGGCCGCCTGCGCATGCTCTACCGGGTCGCGCTGGCCGGCATCGCCGTGGTCGTGGTCCGGCTGGCGACCATCCAGGTGATCTGGTATCCCAAGTACTCGGGACTGGCGAAACGCCAGCACGTGGCGGCGTACAAGCTGCCCGCGTCCCGCGGCGCCATCCTCGACCGCAACGGGCGCCCGCTCGCGGTGAGCCAGGAGGGCGCGGCGGTATACCTGATCCCCCGGTACTTCTTCGGCGGGAAGGATCCGGCCCGGCCCAAGCTGACCAGGCTCTGCGCCCTGCTCGGCCGCTCCGTCGCGGCGGTCCGGACCGAGGCGGCGCGCAAGGCCTTCGTCTGGCTCAAGCGGCCCGCGACGCCGGCCGAGGTCGAGCGCGTGCGCCTTCTCTGCGCGTCCGACCGGATCCAGGGCGTGGGGTGGGAGCCGCTGTGCCTGCGCATGTACCCCGAGGGCCGCACGGCGAGCCAGTTGCTGGGCTGCACGAACGACGAGGGGCACGGGCTCGAGGGCCTCGAGTACGGCTACGACAAGTACCTGCACCGGGGCGGCGGCACGATGCCCGTGCTCAAGGACAGCCGGGGCCGCCTCATCTTCACCGGGGGCGGGCCGAGCGACGAGGTCACGGGGATGTCGTCGCTCACGCTCACGATCGACCTCGGGGTCCAACACGCGGCGGAGCGGGAACTCGAGCAGGGCATGGTCCGTGCGGGCGCGAAGTGGGGGTGCGCGATCGTGATGGTGCCGTCGACCGGCGAGATCCTGGCGCTGGCCAACACGCCCCGGTTCTTCCCCGACGCCTTCCAGAGCGTGTCCGCCGAGGTCCGGGCCAATCACGCGGTCAGCCACATGTTCGAGCCGGGATCGACCTTCAAGCTCGTGGCGCTGGCGTCGGCCCTCCAGGAGAACCTCGTGCGGGAGGAGGAGGTCTTCGACTGCGAGCGCGGCGCCTTCGTCCTCGGGGACCAGGTCCTCCACGACGTGGAGCCCTACGGCCGGCTGACGCTGGCCGAGATGGTCGCCTACTCGAGCAACATCGGCTTCGCGAAGGTGGGGCTCAGGCTCGGCGCCTCCCGGCTCCTGGCGAAGGCGCGCGAGTTCGGGTTCGGCGAGGTGACCCGGGTCGGCCTGCCGGGCGAGGAGCGCGGCATGCTCCGGAAGCCGGCGGAGAAGTTCGACATCGCCGCCATGTCGTTCGGCCAGGGGCTGGCCGTCACGCCGATCCAGATCGCGTCCGCCTACGGGGCGGTGGCGAACGGCGGCGTGCTCATGCGGCCCTTCGTGGTGCGCGAGGTCCGCGACACCAAGGGGCGCGTGCGCGTCGAGGGGCGGCCCGAGCGCGTGCGCCAGGTCGTGTCCGCGACGGTCGCGCGCCGGCTGGCCGCGCTCCTGACCGGCGTCGTGGACTACGGCACCGGCCAGGCGGCCGCGATCCGGGGCGTCCGGGTGGCGGGGAAGACGGGCACGGCGCAGAAGAGCAACTCCAAGGGGTATCTCCCCGAGGGCGAGAAGCTCGTGACCTTCGTCGGGTTCCTGCCGGCCGAGGCCCCGCGCTTCCTCGTGCTGGTGACCATGGACCGGCCGCGCTGGGGGACGGCGGGGGGCGTCGTGGGGCCGGTGTTCCGCGAGATCGCGCAGGCGGCGCTCCGGCTCTACAGCGTTCCGGCGGCGCCCGGGGCGTTGGCGTCTCTGACGGAGGGCGAGCAGGCGCCCCGGACGCCGTGACGTCGTCGTCCCGGGAGCTCGGCGAGGTGCGCGCGGTGCTTCCGGCGGCGCGCGTCGAGGGGAGGCTCGAGGGGCGGCGGGTCCGCGGGGTGACCGCGGACTCGCGGTCGGTGCGGCGGGATTGGGTGTTTGTGTGTCTGAAAGGGGCTCGGTCCGACGGGCATGCGTTTGTTCCGAAGGCGGTGCGGGACGGCGCGGTCGCGGTTGTGGCCGAGCACCCTTTGAGATGCACGGCACCCGTGTTCGTGGTCAGGGATACGCGGCGGGCGCTCGCGGCGCTCGCCGCCTGGGTTTGGGACTATCCCTCGCGGGGGCTCGATGTGGTGGGGATTACGGGGACCTCCGGCAAGACGACCACGGCCTACATGCTGGAATCCGTCCTCAAGGAAGCCGGACGCCGTCCGGCCCTGTTCGGCACGGTCACTTACCGGTTCGGCGCGCGGACCTGGCCGTCCGACCACACGACCGCACAGGCGCCGGAGCTCCAGTCGATCTTCGCCGGGGTCCGCCGGGCGGGCGCCGACTCCGTGGTCATGGAGGTCTCTTCCCACGCCCTCGACCAGCACCGGGTCGAGGGCGTCGCTTTCCGGGTCGGCGCCTTCACCAACCTCTCGCGCGAGCACCTGGACTACCACCGGACGATGAGCGCCTACCGGGAAGCCAAGACGCGGCTGTTCGACGGGTTGCCCGGCGCGGCGCTGGGCGGCGTCGCCGTCGTGAACCTCGACGATTCCGCAGGGCGGTGGGTGGCGGCCCGGACGGCCGCGCGCGTGCTCGGGGTGTCCCGGAGAGGGCGAGCCGGGGCGTTCCTCGAAGCGTCGGCGGTGCGGGCCACGGCCAGGGCCACGACCTTCGTGCTCGGCGAGGGGTCGCGCCGCCTTCCCGTCCGGCTCCGCCTGCTCGGCGACTACAACGTCGACAACGCGCTCGTTGCCGCGGGAGCCGCCCGGGGCCTCGGGATCGGGATGGGCGTTATCCGGACGGGCTTGGAACGGCTCGCGCGGGTGCCCGGCCGGTTCGAGCCCGTGCGCCTCGGGGCGCCCTTCACGGTCGTCGTCGACTACGCCCACAAGCCCGACGCGCTCGACCGGGTGTTGGCGGCGGCGCGGGGCTTGCGCCCCCGCAAGCTCCTGTGCGTCTTCGGGTGCGGCGGCAACCGCGACCGGGGGAAGCGCCCGGTCATGGGGCGGATCGCGACCTCACGCGCGGACTTCACCTGGATCACGTCCGACAACCCCCGCGACGAGGCGCCGGCCGGGATCATTCGCGAGATCGCGAAGGGCGCTCTCCGGCGCGGCCGGCACGCCGTGGAGCCCGACCGCAAGCGGGCCATTTCGGCGGCCCTGGCGGCCGCGCGCCCCGGCGACCTCGTCGTGATCGCGGGCAAGGGACACGAACGCTATCAACTTGTCCGCGGCGTGCGCCGCCCGTTCGACGACGCGCTGGTCGCGCGCGCGGCTTGGGGGCTGCTGCGCGGGCGGGGAGCGTCGGGTTGAGCAGCGTCGTGGCGGATCTGGTGGCCGCGACGAATGGGCGCCTCCTCCAGGGTGCGATGGACGCCCCCTTCCGGGGGGCGTCCATCGACTCGCGTGCCGTCCGGCGCGGGAACGCGTTCGTCGCGATCCGCGGGGCCGCCACCGATGGTCACCGGTTCGTTCGGGCCGCCAGAGCGGCCGGCGCCGCGGCCGCGGTCGTCGAGCACCGGGTCGCCGGAGCTCCCCTATCCTTCCCGGTCGTCCGCGTCCGGTCGAGCGCCCGGGCCCTCGCAGCGGCAGCTTACGTCCACCGCCGCCGGTTCCGTCTGCCTGTGGTCGGGGTGACGGGGAGCAACGGGAAGACGTCGGTCAAGGACCTGACCGCCGCCGTGTTCGCGCGCGCGCTCGGTCCCGATGCCGTCCTGGCGACGCGCGGCAACTTCAACAACCACCTCGGGCTCCCGCTCATGCTCCTCGACCTCGAGCCCCGCCACCGGGTGGCCGTACTCGAGATGGCCATGAACCATCCGGGGGAGATATCGCACTTGTCGGGGCTCGCCGCCCCGACAACCGGCGTGATCCTGAACGCGGGCCGCGCGCACCTGGGGGCCTTCGGAGGCGTGGCGGGCGTCGCCCGCGCGAAGGCGGAGCTGATCGAGGCGCTGCCGGCGGGCGGGTGGGCGGTGCTCAACGCGGACGACGCCAGGGTGTGGGCGCGGCGCGGACGCACGCGGGCCCGGGTCGCGGGATTCGGACTCCGGGCCGGCGACGTCCGCGCCGAAGCGCTGTCCTTCGACCGGCTCGGGCGGGCAACGTTTCGCCTCCGCACGCCGGGCGGAGCCGTCCTGGTCCGCACGGCGCTGCCGGGCGCCCACGGCGCCCTCAACGCGGCGGCGGCCGCGACCGTGGCCTGGACCCACGGGGTGGACCTGCGGCAAATCGCGGACGCGATGGAGTCGTTCCGGCCGCAGGCGAGGATGCGGCTCGAGCGGCGTCGGCTTCGCCACGGCGCCGTCGGGATCGTGGACTGTTACAACGCCAATCCCGACTCCTATGCCGCGGCCTTCGCGTACCTGGGCGCGATGCGCGCTTCACACCCCGTCCTCGTCGTCGGCGAGATGCGGGAGCTGGGCCGGCACTCGGCGCGGGCGCACGGCGACGCCGGCCGGGCGGCCGCCGCGCTGAACCCCGTCCTGCTCGTCGGCGTGGGCCCGCTCGCGCGGCCGCTCGTGGCTGCGGCGCGGCGCGCGGGCGCGCGCCGCGCGGTGTGGGTCCGGGACCCCCGCGGGGCCGAGGGGGCCGTTTCCGACTCCCTGGTTCCCGGCGCGGTCGTTCTGTTCAAGGCGTCGCGGAAGGTGGCGCTGGAGCGGCTCGCCGACCGGTTGACGGCCGGGGGGAGGGCGTAGGTGTTGTCCGAACTCCTCTACGGTTTCCGCGATGCATTCGGACCGTTCAATGTCTTTCACTACATCACGTTCCGTTCCGCTCTCGGGGCGCTTTCGGCGTTCCTCCTTTGCTTCTTCCTGTTGCCGGTCTGGATCGCGTACTTCCGGCGGCGCGGCGTGGGGCAGGTGATCCGGAGCGACGGCCCCTCCTCGCACGGCACGAAAGCAGGCACGCCGACGATGGGCGGCCTCGTCGTCGTGGGCGCGATCGCGCTCTGTCTCGTGCTCTGGGCGCGTCCCCAGAGTCCGCTGGTCTGGCTCTCGCTGGCGGCCCTCCTCTGGTTCGGCGGGGTCGGCGCGGTCGACGACTGGCTGAAGCTCCGGGAGCAGCACTCCCGGGGCCTGCCCGCGATGTGGAAGCTCTTCTGGCAGTTCCTGGGGGCGTTCCTGATCGGGGGGGGCTACCTCCTGCTCGCGCCGGGCGGCCTCGAGCATGGAGCCATGCTGTCGCTCCCGTTCTGGAAGCGCCCGCTCGAGATCCCGGTCTGGGCCTACCTGTTCATGGTCTCGGTCGTCATGGTCGGGATGTCCAACGCCGTGAACCTGACCGACGGGCTCGACGGGCTGGCCGCCGGGCTGATCGGGCTTTCCGCCACCGGGCTGATCGTCATCGCGTACCTCGCGGGCAACCTGAAGTTCAGCGGCTACCTCATGATCCCGTACGTTCCGGCCGCCGGCGAGCTGGCGGTCGTGTGCGCGATCCTGGCGGGCGCGTGCCTGGGGTTCCTGTGGTACAACGCGCCGCCCGCCGAGGTCTTCATGGGCGACGTCGGGGCGCTCGGGATGGGCGGGCTCCTGGGGGCGGTGGCCGTGTTCTGCCGGGCCGAGGTGCTCATGCTTGTCTTCGGCGGCGTCTTCGTGCTCGAGGCGCTCTCGGTGCTGGCCCAGGTGGGCTCGTTCAAGCTCACGGGCAAGCGGGTCCTGCGCATGGCGCCCCTGCACCACCACTTCGAACTGTCGGGCGTGCCCGAGCCCAAAGTCATCGTCCGTTTCTGGATCTTCTCGCTCCTGCTCGTTCTCGGCATGCTCATGACACTGAAGTTGAGGTAGGGAGGCAGATGAATCTCGAAGGGAAGAGGGTGACGGTGGTCGGGCTGGGGTTGTCGGGGTCCGCGCTCGTCAAGTTCCTCGCGTCGCGCGGCGCGCTCGTCGGCGTCTCGGAGTCCGCCCCCCGCCTGGGCTTCGAGCACTGGCTCAAGGTCAACGCGTCGCTCCTCGAGCGCACGGAGTTCGGCGGCCACACCGAGGCGTTCCTCGTCTCCTCGGACCTGGTCGTGCTGTCGCCGGGGGTGCGCCCCGACCTGGCTCCCGTCGCCGCCGCGGCCCAGCGGGGTGTCGCGGTCGTGGGCGAGCTCGAGGTCGCGCTCGACGGCTGTGCCGCCCGGGTCGCGGCGGTGACGGGCACGAACGGCAAGACCACGACGACGGCGCTCCTCGGCCACCTCCTGGCCACGGCCGGGGTTCCGTGCACGGTCGCGGGTAACATCGGCATTCCGGTCAGCGGGGTCGTGGACGAGGTCGGGGCCGGCCACGCGCTCGTCCTCGAGGTCAGCAGCTTCCAGCTCGACAGCGCGCCCTCGTTCCATCCCTCGGTCGCGGTCCTCCTCAACGTGACGCCCGACCACCAGGACCGGTACCCGTCCCTCGAGGCGTACGCGGCTTCGAAAGCCAGGATCTTCGCCAATCAGGGCCCGGCGGATTTCGCGATCCTGAACCGGGGCGACGGCCGGTGCACCCAGCTCGCGCCGGCCCTCAAGGCCCGCGTGCGGTGGTTCGACGCGGACTCGGCCGGCATCGAAGGCGCGGGGCTTGACGCGGACTGGCTCACCCTCTGCGAGGGGGGGCGCCGGTCGCGCATCCTGCCCGCGGCGGACCTGGCCATCCCGGGCCGGCACAACCTCGAGAACGCGCTCGCGGCGTGCGCGGCGGCGGGAGCGCTCGGGGTGGCGCCGGGGGCGCTCGCGGAGGGCCTGCGAACGTTCCGGGGCGTCGAGCACCGGCTCGAGCCCGTCGGCGAGATCGGGGACGTGCGCTTCGTGAACGACTCGAAGGCCACGAACACGGACGCGCTCGAGAAGGCCCTCCTGGCCTTCCGGGAGCCCGTGGTCCTGATCGCGGGCGGGCGCGACAAGAACCTGGACTTCACGAAGCTCAAGGACCTGATCGCGGCCCGGGTGAAGGCGGTCGTGCTCATCGGCGAAGCCGCGGGCAAGATCGAGTCCGCGTGGCGCGGGGCGGCGCCTATGCGGAACGCCGCAACTATCGAGGAGGCCGTCGAGACCGGCTACGAGCTCGCGCGGCCGAAGGGGCTGGTCCTGCTCTCGCCCGGCTGCGCGAGTTACGACATGTTCCGGAACTTCGAGGACCGGGGCCGCCGGTTCCGCGAGGCGGTCGGCCGGCTCGCGTCCCGCGGCGGCTTCCGGGCGCGCGCATGAGGCTCCTGGCGCTCCGGCGCGAGATCCCGATCCTGGTCCCGATGGTCATCCTCATCGGGATCGGGTGGGTCATGGTCTTCTCGACGGCGGCCGTGATCGGCGTGGAGTCCGGCCACGTCGCCGTCTTCGCCCATCTGAGACGGCAAGTGCTGGCCACCGCGATCGGGGCCCTCGGGTTGTACGTGGCGCTCCGCCTTCCATTGACCGCGCTCGAGGCGCTCGCGCCGCGGCTGCTCGCGGTCGCTTCCGCGCTCATGCTCGTCGTGTTCGTGCCGGGCGTCGGCCGGAGCGTCGCACGCGCGACCCGGTGGATCAGCTTGGGGCCGGTATCGTTCCAGCCGGTCGAGTTGTTCAAGGTCGCCGTCGTCCTCATGTACGCGCGGCTCCTGTGCGCCGAGCGGCTCCGGGCCGCGTGGCCCCTGCGCACCTGGGGCGCCCTGGCCGCGCTCGCCGTCCTGAGCCTGCTCCTGCCCATCCTGCAGCGGGACTTCGGCTCCGCGGTCCTGATGCTGGCGCTGGCGGTCGGCCTCCTGTGGCTGGGCGGGGCGAGGTGGAGCGCGCTCGCGGCTTTCGGCGGGGTGGCGCTCGCGGCGGCGGTCGTCGCGTTCGCGTCGGCCCCGTACCGCCTGCACCGGCTTCAGCTCTACCTCGCGGGGTTCGGTCACGGGGGCGGCGCGGGTTACCAGACCCAGCAGTCCCTGATCGCCCTGGGGTCGGGGGGCCTGCGGGGGGTTGGGCTGGGGGAGAGCGTGCAGAAGCTGCTCTTCCTCCCGAGCGCCCACGCGGACTTCATCTTCGCGATCATCGGGGAGGAGCTCGGCCTCATCGGGGCGCTCGCGGTCGTCGGGCTCTACGGGCTCCTGCTCCGCGAGGGGCTGTCCATCGCGCAGGCTTCCGTGATGCGGTTCGCGCGCCTGCTGGCTTCCGGCCTCACGATCCTGATCTTCCTCCAGGCCGTCTGGCACATCGCCGTGTCCCTCGTGCTCGTGCCGACGAAGGGGCTCGCCCTGCCGTTCGTCTCCTACGGGGGCAGTTCGCTGATCGCCTCGATGACCGCGATCGGGCTGATCCTGCGGTGCGCGGACGACGGAGTCGTCTCGCCCGCGCCAGTGACCTGGGTGCCCGTAAACCAGCCGGGGGACCGCGCATGGACTCCGTCGTGATTGCGGCCGGCGGCACCGGCGGCCATCTCTACCCGGCGCTCGCCGTCGCCGGCGAGCTCGCGCGGCTCGCGCCCGGCCTGGGGTTAAGGTTCACGGGTGGCGCCGCGGGGATCGAGGCCCGTGTCGTGCCGGCGGAGGGATGGTCCTTTACCCCGCTCGAGTCCTCGGCCTGGCACCGGGGCCGCCCCCTAACTCTCCTCACGGGGAGTGTCCGGGCGCTCCGTGGGGCGTGGCGGGCGCGCGGGTTTCTCAGGCACGAGGGCGCGCGCGCCGTGTTCTCGACCGGCGGATTCCCGGCCGCGCCGGCGCTCCTCGCCGCGGCGGCGGAACGGATCCCGATCGTACTGCACGAGCCGAACCGGCGTCCCGGCGTCGTGAACCGATTCTTCGGCCGCGTCGCCTCGTGCGTGACGGTCGGCGACGAGGCGGCCGCCTCCGCCTTCCCCCGCGGACGTGTTCGCGTCACGGGGGTGCCCGTCCGCCGCGCCGTTCTCGAGGCAGACCGTGCCCGGGGCCGCCGGACGCTCGGGATCGCGGACGGGGCCTTTGCCGTGCTCGTGCTCGGGGGGAGCCAGGGCGCGGGCGCGATCAACCGGGCCATGACGCAGGCTCTACCCGGGCTCGGTAGCATGCCGGAGCCCCTCTCCATCGTCTGGCTGTCAGGGCGGGCGGGGGAGGCCGTGCTCGCCCCGGTCGCGAAAGCCGCGCCCGTGCCCGTCCGGCTCTTCGGGTACCTCGACGACATGGCGTCCGCGCTCGCGGCCGCGGACCTCGTGGTCGGCCGCGCCGGCGCGAGCACGCTCGCGGAGATCGCGGCCACGGGGCGTCCGGCGGTCCTCGTGCCCTACCCCCACGCGGCGGCCGACCACCAGGCGCGGAACGCCGAGGCCGCGGGCCAAGCGGGGGCGGCGCTCGTGATTCCCGAGCGCGAACTGACGGGGACCAGGCTGGCGGAAGCTATCGGGGCGCTCGCCGGAGATCCGGCCCGGCTGGCGGACATGGGCCGGCGGTCGGCGGAGCTGGGCCGGCCCGACGCCGCCCGGGACGTCGCCCTCGCGATCCTCGAGATCATGGGGATTGAGGCCAGGGCATGAAGAAGATCCAGCGAGTGCACATGATCGGCATCGGGGGATCGGGCATGTGCGGGATCGCCGAGATCCTGCTCACGCTCGGGTACAAGGTCTCGGGGTCGGACCTCAAACTCACGGATGTGACCGAGCGCCTCAAGAACCGCGGCGCCCGGATCGCGCAGGGCCACCAGGCCGGCCACGTGGGCGACGCCCAGGTCGTCGTCTACTCCTCGGCCGTGGATCCCGCCAACCCCGAGGTCGTCGAGGCCCGGCGGCGCGGCGTCCCGCTCATCCGGCGGGCCGAGATGCTCGCCGAGCTCATGCGGCTCAAGTACGGGGTCGCGGTGGCGGGGACGCACGGCAAGACGACGACGACTTCCATGGCCGGGCTCGTGCTCACCGAGGCGGGGCTCGATCCCACGGTCATCATCGGCGGCCGGCTCAACAACCTCGGGAGCCACGCGCGGCCGGGCGAGGGCGAGTACCTGGTCGCGGAGGCGGACGAGAGCGACGGCTCCTTCCTCTGCCTGAATCCCGTGATCGCCGTGATCACGAACATCGACAACGACCACCTGGACCACTACCGGTCGATCCAGCGGCTGCAGGCGGCCTTCGTCGAGTTCGCGCACAAGGTGCCGTTCTGGGGCTCGGTCATCGTCTGCGCGGACGATCCCGGAGTGCGCCAGATCCTGCCGGAACTGCGCCGCCGCGTCGTGACCTACGGGCTGGGGACGGGCGCCGCCCTCAGGGCCGAGGGCCTCCGGCTCTCGGGCGCGGGGTCGGTATTCCGGGTCGTGCACGAGGACCGGGTGCTGGGCGAGCTGGCCCTGACCGTGCCGGGCCGGCACAACGTCCTCAACGCGCTGGGCGCCGTCGGCGTCGGACTCGAGCTCGAGGTGCCTTTCGACCGCATCGCCCGGGCCCTGGCCGCGTTCACGGGCGTGGCGCGCCGGCTCCAGCTCAAGGGGGAGGCGCGCGGCGTCCGCGTGTACGACGATTACGGGCACCATCCGACCGAGATCCTGGCCACGGCGGAAGCCGCGCGCCTGCTCGCGGACCAGGGGAAGCTCTGGCTGCTCTTCCAGCCGCACCGGTTCACGCGCACTAACCTGCTCCGGGACTCCTTCGGCCCCGCGTTCGAGCCCGCGGACGGGGTCATTCTCACCGAGATCTACGCGGCCGGCGAGTCCCCGATTCCGGGCGTGACGGGCCGGATCGTCCTGGACGCGGTCCGGGCCCACGGGCGGCCGGAAGTCGAGTTCGTGCCGGAGCTCGCGGCGGCCTGCGAGACAGTCGCGCGCCGGGCGAAGCCGGGGGACGTCATCGTGACGCTGGGAGCGGGGGACGTGGGGAAGATGGGGGACAAGATCCTGAGACTTCTCGAGGGCATTGCCGCATGAGCAGCCTGCCGGACGCCGTGACCGCGGGGCTCGAGGGCCTCCTGGGCGACCTGGTCCGGTTCGACGAGCCGCTGGGCCGGCTGACCTCGATGGGCATCGGCGGCCCGGCGGACGCCTTCTGCCGGGTGGGGGACCTCCCGAAGCTCCGGGCGGTCCTCGACCTCCTCGATGCGCACCGGGTTCCCCGGCTCCTGTTCGGCCGGGGATCGAACCTCCTGCCCGACGACCGCGGGTTCCGGGGCGCGGTCATCCGGCTCGAGGGCGAGTTCGCGGCGATCGAGGTTCAGGAGCGCTCGGTCGAGGCGGGCGCGGCGGCGTGGCTGGGGACCGTGATCGAGCGCGCGATGAGCCGCGATCTCGGCGGGCTCGAGTTCCTGACCGGGATTCCGGGGAGCGTGGGCGGCGCCCTGATCGGGAACGCCGGGACCGCGACCGAGGCCATCGGCGACGCGACTGAACGCGTGCACGTCCTGGCGCCGGGCTGGGTCGTGCGCGAGCTCTCGCGGAGCGACCTCGAGTTCGGGTACCGGAAGAGCGTGCTCAAGGGGATGGGGGCGGTCGTGCTCCGGGCGCGGCTCAGCCTCGAGCCGAGGCCGCGCGCGGGAATCGCCGAGCGGCTCCGGACCTACGCCGAGCGGCGGAGGGGCCAGCCCCTGGCGATGCCGAACGTCGGGTGCATCTTCAAGAACCCGGCGGCGGAGTCGGCCGGCCGGCTCATCGACCGGGCGGGGCTCAAGGGCGAGCGCGCGGGCCGGATCGAGGTCTCGCGCGTGCATGCGAACTTCATGGTGAACGTCGGGGGTGGGACGGCGGCGGACGTCCGCGAGCTGATCCGCCGGGTCCGCGACCGCGTGCGCGAATCGACCGGGATCCTCCTCGAGCCCGAGGTCGTTCTGCTGGACGAGACCGGGCGGCCCAGCCTCCTCGACGCGGGGGTCCCGTGCTGACCCCGGCGACCCGCGTCCTCGTCGTCATGGGCGGCTGGTCCGCCGAGCGCGAGGTCTCGCTGGCTTCCGGCGCGGCGGTCGTCGAGTGCCTGACCCAGGCCGGGCACCCGGTCCTCGGGTTCGACCTCGCCCCGGGGGACTCGCACGGGGATGCCGTGCGCCGCCTGCTGGAGGCGGCCGTGACCTTCAAGCCGGACGCGGTCTACCTCGCCCTGCACGGACCGATGGGCGAGGACGGGACGATGCAGGGACTGCTCGAGCTGGCCGGCCTCCCGTACAACGGCTCTCGCGTGGCCGCATCCGCGATCGGGATGGACAAGGTCCTCGCGAAGCAGGTGTTCGTTGCCAACAAGATCACGACGCCCCGGTACAACCTGGTGCCGCTGGGCTCCGCGGCGGCCCACGCGCCGCTGCCACTGCCCGTGGTCGTGAAGCCGAGGTCGCTCGGTTCCTCGATCGGGGTGTCGCTCGTCGAGAAATCCGAGGAGTTCGCCCCCGCCCTCGCGCTCGCGTTCGCCCAGGGTCAGGACGCCGTAGTCGAGCAGTACATCTCGGGGCGGGAGCTTCAGGCGTGCGTCGTGGACGGGGAGGCCCTGCCGCTCATCGAGGTGACGACGACGAACCGGTTCTACGACTACGAGGCGAAGTACACGGCGGGGAAGTCGGAACACAAGGTACCGGCACCGCTGCCGAAGAAGCAGTACGAGGCGGCCCAGCGCCTGGCGGTGTCCGCGTACCGCTCTCTGGGGTGCGAGGGCGCGGCCCGGGTGGAACTCATCGCGGAGGCCACGGGGACGCTCTACGTGATCGAGGTGAATACCCTGCCGGGCATGACGGTGACGAGCCTCCTGCCGGAGGCGGCGCGGGAGGCGGGCTGGAGCTTCCTGGATCTCATCCACCGGGAGCTGGCGGGGGCGATCCGGCGGCACGGCCGGGGCCCGGCGGCTCCGCAAGGGGGGGACAAGTCATGAGGACCGGCTGGCGGGGACGGGCCTGGTTGGGAGCGGGCGTGGCGCTCGCGGGGCTGATGTTGGGCGTCTGGTTGACGCCGGTCACCGTCCGGCAGGTGAGCGTGACGGGCACGGAGAAGCTGGCGCGGACCGAGGTGGCGCGGCTGGCCGGGGTCGCCCTGGGCACGCGGATGACCTACGGGCAGGCCTGCCGGGTGGAGGCGGCGCTGGGCCGACATCCCGCGTTCAGCCGCGTAAGCGTGACGCGTGGACTGACCGGCACCCTGCACGTGCGCGTGACCGAAAGGGTGCCCGCCGTCTGGTGCCCGAGGACCGGATGCGCGTTGGCGGTCGACGGCATCGCTCTGCCCCACTTCAACCGCCGCGAGGCGGGGTGGGTCGGCGTCGACGGGTTCGAGACGGCTAAGGGGGTGGTGACGGACCGCGCGGCTTTCGCCGAGGCCCTGGAGCTGGCGGGGCTGATCGCGGCCCTCGGGATCGGCGATGCCGGTCTGATCCGGCGGACCCCGGCGGAGGGCTGGGAGTGGTCGGCCGCGGGCAAGCGCATCCGGTTCTCGAGTCCGCTCGTGCCTGCGGAGTTCGGCCGCCTGGGACGCTTCCGCGAGGCCTACCCCGCCGCGTGGGCGGGGGCGGGACGGCTGGATCTCCGGTTCCGGGACCGGCTGGTGATGAAGCCTTAGAGCAGGGGGGGAATCATGAACGGGGGTAAGCCATGAGCGCAACGGATATGGAGCAGCCGGACGTCCCGGAAGAAGTTCTCACCGCGATCGACCTGGGCACGACGAAGGTCACCGTCCTGCTCGGGCTGGCGCGGGAGGGGGCCGTGTCCGCGATCGGGTTCGGGACGGCGCCGTCCCACGGGCTCATGAAGGGCACCGTCGTGGACATCGAGACGACGGTCGAGGCCATCAGCCGGGCGGTCCGGGAGGCCGAGGCGCAGGCCGGCGTGTCGGCGGGACTCGCGTTCGCGACGATCGGCGGGAACCACATCCACTCCGCCAGCAGCCAGGCGATGGCCACCATCGCGAACCGCGAGCACGGGATCACGGAGGAGGATTTCCAGCGGGTCCTGGAGCAGGCGCAGAACATTTCCCTGCCGAGCGACCACGAGATCCTGCACGCGATCGTGCAGGAGTTCTCGGTGGACAACCAGGACGGTATCCGGAACCCGGTGGGGATGTACGGGAACAAGCTCGAGGCGAGGGTCCGGATCGTCACCGGCGCCATCACCTGCATCCAGAACGTCATCCGGTCGGTCCAGCGCTCCGGGCTGGCGTGCGGCGGCGTGATCCTGCAGGCCCTGGCGGCCGAGCGCGCGGTCCTGACCCCCGAGGAGCGCGAGCTCGGGGCGGTCGCCCTGGACCTCGGGGGCGGGACCACGGACATGGCGGTCATCACGGGCAAGGCCCTGCGGCACACGGCGGTCGTGACGCTGGGCGGCAACCAGATCACGAAGGACATCGCGTTCGGCCTGCGCATCCCGTTCGGGAGCGCCGAGGAACTCAAGCGGAGCGCCGGGTGCTGCCTGGTGTCCGAGATCCGGGACGACGAGGTGGCCCAGCTGCCGGCCGTCGGCGGACGCCAGCCGAGGGCGGTCCCGCGCCGCGCCATCGCCCGCATCATCGAGCCGCGCATCGAGGAGATGTTGGGCATGGTCCGGGACGAGCTCCGCACCGCGGGCTGCCCCGAGGAGTCGCTGGGCGGCGGGGTGGTGCTGACGGGCGGCTGCGCCCACCTCCCGTTCCTCGTCGAGAAGGCGGAGCAGGTTTTCGAACAGCTCTCGGCCCGGGTCGGGGAGCCCGTGCAGTTGCCGGGCGCGCCGGACACGCTGCGGCGGCCGGAGCACGCCTGCGCGGTCGGGTTGTTGTTGCTGGCGGCGGAGCAGCGGCGCCACGCGGTGCCGCGGCGCCGGGCGCCCCTTTTCGGAGGGGTGGGGAAATGGTTCAAGGGTCTGATCAAGGATTCATGACGGGCGCGTGAAGGCAGTCCTGTGAGCGAGGAGGAAACATGATCGAGCTGGCGAAACCGGAACTGGGTCGGGTGAAGGTGCAAGTGGTCGGCATCGGGAACGCGGGGGGGACAATAGTGAAACGCGTCGCCCGCGAGCGGCTCGCCGGCGTCGAGGTGGCCGCGATCAACACGGCGCTCAAGGACCTCGGGAACGTCGCCGAGATCCGCCAGCTCCAGATCGGGACGGAACTCACGCGCGGCCACGGGGCCGGCATGGATCCGAAGGTGGGCCGGAAGGCCGCCCTCGAGGACGCCAACCGGATCAGGGACTTCATCGGGAGCAACGAGCTGGTCTTCCTAGTCGCCGGAATGGGCAAGGGGACGGGGACCGGCGCCACGCCGGTGGTAGGTGAGCTGGCACGGGAGCAGGGCGCCCTGGTGATCGCGTTCGTGACGACGCCCTTCGACCACGAGAAGCGGTGCCACCACGACATCGCGGAGGAGGGGCTGAAGGAGATCCAGGGCAAGGTGGATGTCTACGTCCCGCTCCCGAACCAGCGGCTCTACAGCCTGCCCTCGCTCGTGACGTACGAGCAGGCCTGCGCGTTCATGGACGAGGTCATCCTGCAGGCCATCCGCGCGATCGTGGACGTTCTCCTCCGCGGCGGCCGAATGAGCCTCGACCTCGCGGACCTGCGCACGCTCTTCAAGGGCGCCGGGCTGGCCGCGTTCTCGACGGGATACGGGAAGGGCGAAGGGCGCGTCGCGGGGGTGATCCGCGGGCTCTCGGAGTACCCGTTCGCCCAGGGCGGCCAGTTCGAGCGGGCGCGCAACGTGCTCGTGAGCATCTCGGGCGGGCCGGACCTCGGCCTCAAGGAGGTGGACGAGCTGTCGACCGCGATCGGCAACCTGCACGCGGGCGAGCCGCAAACCGCCACCGGCATCTACCAGGACGAGTCCCTGCAGGGCGAGCTGCGGGCGATGGTGCTGGCGGCGGGGGTGGTGCCGGCGGAGGAGCCCCAGGACGAGTACGAGCTGTTCGCGGGGCGCGAGGCGGCGGCGCGGACGGGTGCGACCCCGTACCGGCCGGCCGGCTGGGCCGGCCGCACGGGTCGCCCGGCACCGGAGCGCGAGGCGGCGCCCGTGGACGAGGACAACATCGAGGTTCCCGCGTACCTGCGCAAGCCCCGGAACGGCGTGGCCAAGGGGTGATCCCATCCAGCGTATGACCCCGGCCCGGGCCGTATCGCGGGCGGCTTCGGCCGCGATGCGGTGGTCCGCCACCGCCGTTCGAGCCGCGGTTCGACTTGCTGCAGTCGTGGTCGCGCTGTCCGCGGAGCCCGCGGTCGCAGCCCTTGCGGCGGGGGCGTATCCCTCGTCGACCGCGGCTTCGGTCCCCGCGATCCGCGTGCTCCGCGAGGGCGCCTCGACGGCCGTCCCGGTCGTGCGCGCCGACGGCCGGCGGCTCGTTCCGCTGGGGGCGGCGCTCCTCGAGGCCACGGGGGAGACGATCACGGTCACGGTCGCCTGGCCCTTCGCGACCCTGACCAGGGGGCCGCGCAGCCTGCGGATGGCGGTCGGTGTGGCCGGCGCGGCGGGCTCCGAGGGCCGGGTCGCCTGGCTTCCGGACCCCCCAAGGATGGCCGGCGGGAGGCTGGCGTTGACGCCCGAAGCGGTGGCAGAAGCGTTTCAGCGCATCGGCGTCCGGTGCCGGTGGGACTCCGCCGGGGACACTCTCGAAATCACGCCGGAGCCGGCGGCGGCTCCGGCGCCCCCGGCGGTCGCCCCTCCGTCCGCGGAGGGGAGGCCCGGGGACCGGCAGAAGCCGGCTGCCGGGGCGCTCTCCCGCTGGCCCCTGCACATCGTCCTGGACGCCGGCCACGGCGGCCACGACGGCGGGGCCCGGGGCGAGGGCGGGCTGTGCGAGAAGACGGTCACGCTCGACATCGCGCTTCGGGTGACGAAGATCCTGCGCGCGCACGGCGCCCGGATCACGCTTACCCGCGACGACGACACCTTCATCCCCCTGCCGAAACGGGTCAAGATCGCCGAGCGCGCGCAGGCGGACCTCTTCGTCAGCGTCCACGTGAACGCGTCCCCGAACCGGCGGGCGAGCGGCATCGAGACATACGTTTACGGGGCCCGCACCACGAGCCGGCGTGCCGCGGCCGTGGCGCGCCGCGAGAACGCGGAAGCGAACTACATGGACATCATCCTGGGGGACCTCGCCCAGCAGGTGCACCACGACGCGAGCATCCGCGTGGCGGGATCGGTGGAGAAGGCGCTCGTCCGGCGGATGGCGCTGACCGGCCGGGCGCACGAGCGGGTCATGGAGGCCCCCTTCTACGTCCTCGCCCGGTCCGGCCGTCCGGCCGTGCTCTTCGAGCTCGGGTTCATCAGCAATCCGGCGGAGGAGGCCCGGCTGCGCGATCCGAAATACCGGGCCCAGCTCGCCGACGTGATCGCCGCGGGGCTCCGCGAGCTCGCCGGCCGGTGACCGGGCGCGTGCCCGATCCCGCGTTTCCCCTGCGGGGTGACGAGGCCGTGCCGTGGTTCGAGGCCCTGCTGCTCGATCGCGAGACCAGATGCCGCCACGCGTTCTCGACCCGCCGGGGCGACCGGAACCGGCTGTGGGAAGCCCTGGACCTGCCGCGGCCCCCGTTGGTGCCGAGGCAGGTCCACGGCGATGCGGTGCTCGTCCTCGAGGCGGGGAACCTCGAGGCCTGCCGGGCCGAAGCGCCCGAAGCGGATGCGGTCGTGACGGCACTCCGGGGAGAGCCGATAGCGGTTCTGACGGCGGATTGCGTGGGCATCATAGTCTGGGACCGGCGGACTCCCGCCCTCGGTGTCGTGCACGCGGGCTGGCGCGGGACGGCCCGCGCCGTGCTGGCCAAGGCGCTGGCCACCATGGCCGGCGTATTCGGGACGCAGGCCGGAGACTGCACGGCGGCCGTCGGCCCGTCCATCGGGCCCGAGTGCTATCCCGTGGGGAGGGACGTGTACGACGCGTTCGCCGGCGCCCCGGGCGTCCTCGTGTCCGACGGTCCGGCGCGCTGGCGGCTGGACCTCCGGGAGGCCAACCGCCGCCAACTGGTCGACGGCGGGGTCGCGGCCGACCGGATCGCGGTCTGTCCCTACTGCACCTCCTGCGAGACGGACTGGTTCTACTCGGCGCGCCGCGATCACGGCGCGCCGGGACGCCAGGCCGCGGTCGCCATGATCTCATGACGCGCCGGCGTACCGTGACGCGCGTCGCGGTCTTTGGCGACCCCGTGGCGCACAGTCTGTCGCCGGCGATGCACAATGCGGCCTTCCGCGCGACGGGTCTCGCGTGGCGGTACGACAAGCTCCGGGTTCCGCGCTCGCGCTTGCGCGCGGCGCTGCGCCGAGCGCGCCGAAAGGGCTGGCGCGGCGTGAACCTCACGATTCCGCTCAAGGAGGCCGCCCTGCCGCTAATGGACCGGCTCACGCCGGAGGCCCGCCGCGCGGGGGCGGTCAACACCGTAACGTTCGAGGACGGCCGGATGGAGGGCCACTCGACGGACGGCGAGGGCTTCCTGCGCGCGCTTCGCGACGCGTGGGGGTTCCGGCCGCTCGGCGGACGCGTGATCGTACTTGGCGCGGGCGGCGCGGCCCGCTCGGTTTCCGTCGCGCTCGCGGCTGCGGGCGCGCGCTCGATCGTGATCGTGAACCGCCATCCGGCCCGCGCCCGCGTGCTCTCTCGCGCCCTCACGCGCGCGGTCGCACGAACCGCCGTGCGAGCCGTCGCGTGGCCCGCGCCGGAGGCGTGGGGCCGTATGCTGCGGTGCGCGGACCTCCTCGTCAACGCGACATCCGTGGGGCTCCACGGCGGGCCGAGCCCGGTTCCCGCGGGGGCGATACCCCGGAGGCTCCGGGTCGCGGACCTGGTGTACAACCCGGCGTGCACGGCGCTCGTCCGCGAGGCACGCGCGCGCGGCGTGCCGGCGGTCAACGGGGCGGGGATGCTCGTGCACCAGGGGGCCCTGGCCTTCGAGCGGTGGACGGGCCGGTGCGCGCCGGTCAGGATCATGCACCGGGCGCTGGCCGCCGCGCTCGCGAGGAATTGCCGGTCCGTCAGGGCCTCACAAAACCGTTGTCAGCCCCTTGCGCAAACCTCCGGGCTCGGATATCGTAAAAAGCTGAAGGGTATGCATGCCGTATAGTCTGGAAGCGCTCCTCGGGGAGATGTTCACGCGCGAGGCGTCCGACCTTTACCTATCGGTCGGCCTGCCCCCGGTCTTTCGCGTGAAGGGAAACCTGCAGCCGGTCGAGGGGGAACGCCTGTCGGCGGACGCGAGCCAGCGGCTCGTGTACGGCTTCCTGACGGACGAGCAGAAGGAGCAGCTTGAGCGGGAGTGGGAGATCGACCTCTCCTTCGGCCTGGAGGGCAAGGCCCGGATCCGGGCCAACGCCTACCGCCAACGGGGCGCGGTGTCGTGCACCCTCCGCATGATCCCGACCCAGGTCCCGACCTTCGAGCAACTGCACCTGCCCAAGGCCATCGACTATATCGTCAACCTGCCCAAGGGCCTCGTCCTCGTGACGGGGGCCGCCGGGTCGGGCAAGACGACGACCCTCGCCTCCATCATCGACTACATCAACGAACGCGAGCGCCTGCACATCATCACGGTCGAGGACCCGATCGAGTATATCCATCCCCACAAGATGTCGATCGTGAACCAGCGCGAGGTGGGGGCGGACACGGCCACGTTCTCGAGCGCCCTCAAGTTCGCCCTCCGGGAAGACCCGGACGTCGTGCTGGTCGGCGAGATGCGCGACCTCGAGACGATCGAGTCGGCCCTGATCATCGCCGAGACTGGCCACCTGGTGTTCGCCACCCTGCACACGCCGGACGCCATCCAGGCCATCAACCGCGTCATCGACGTATTCCCCGCGCACCAGCAACCCCAGATCCGGACCCAGCTGTCGTTCGTCCTCATGGCCGTCATGTGCCAGCAGCTGCTGACGACCGCGGACGGCATGAGTCAGGTCCTGGCGGCGGAGACGCTCATCCTGACCCCCGCGATCCGGGCCATGATCCGGGAGGAGAAGGTCCACCAGATCTACTCCATGATGCAGACGGGCTCGGAGATGGGCATGCAAACGATGAACCAGGCCATGCACCGGCTGGTCAAGGAGCGCCGGATCAACCGCGAGGAGGCCCTGGCCCATTCCTCGGAGCCTCTCGAGCTCGAGAACCTCCTGAGGGGGAAATAGCATGGCCCCCGTGACGATGGAATTCCTCCTGCGCCAGCTCTTCGAGAAGAACGCGTCGGACCTGCACATCACGACTGGGGCGCCTCCCGCGCTGCGGATCGACGGGGAAGTGCACCAGTTGGAGATGGAGCGGCTCTCCACCCAGATGGCCCAGCGCCTTATCTACAGCCTGCTTACCGACGAGCAGAAGGAGCGCTTCGAGCGCGACCACGAGCTGGACCTTTCCTTCGGCGTCGAGGGGCTCGGCCGGGTCCGGATGAACGTCTTCATGCAACGGGGCACCGTCGCGACCGTCCTCCGGAACATCCCCACCGAGATCAAGTCCTTCGAGGACTTGCAGGTGCCGCCGGTCGTCAAGGAGCTGGTCAAGATCCCGAAGGGGCTTGTGCTGATCACGGGCGTGACGGGGTCGGGGAAGTCGACGACCCTGGCCACGATGATCGACTGGATCAACACCAGCCGCAAGTGCCACATCCTCACGGTCGAGGATCCGATCGAGTTCCTGCACCGCCACAAGGAGTCGGTCGTCGACCAGCGCGAGGTCGGCATGGACACCAAGGCCTTCGGGCGGGCCCTCCGGAGCGCGCTCCGCCAGCGTTGCGACGTCGTGCTGGTCGGCGAGATGCGGGACCTCGAGACGATCGGGGCGACCCTCACGCTGGCGGAGACGGGCCACCTGGTGTTCGCGACCCTGCACACGCCCGACGCCGCCCAATCCATCAACCGTATCATCGACGTCTTTCCGCACTACCAGCAGGCGCAGGTGCGCGCCCAGTTGTCGTTCACGCTCAAGGCCGTGCTGTCCCAGCAGCTCCTGCCGCGCACGCCCGGACCGGGCCGGATCATCGCGGTGGAGGTTCTGCTCTGCACGACCGCGGTGGCGAACATGATCCGGGACGAGAAGATCCACCAGGTGACTTCCGTGATCCAGACAAGCAGCGAGCAGGGGATGCAGACGATGAACCAGGCCCTGCTCGAGCTCTACCGCAAACGGTTGGTGACGAAGGCCGAAATCCTGTCCCGGACCACCGAGGTCAAGGACCTGGAGCGGTTGCTGAAGATGATGGGAGGCTGATCATGCCGCAGTTCAAGTACAAGGCGCGCAACCCCGAAGGTCGTGTGATCGAGGGGACGATCGAGGCGGAAACCGAAGACCAGGGACGAGCCGTACTCCGGGGCCGGAAGCTGACGATCATGGAGATCGCCCAGGCCAAGGGTCGGGGCTTCCTGAACCGGGGGCCGAAGGTATCGTCCAACGCCGTCGTGCTCTTCAGCCGCCAGCTTGCGACCATGGTGTCCTCGGGCCTGCCCCTGCCGCAGGCCATCGGCATCATCGCGGAGCAGAGCGACAGCAAGGCGTTCAAGGGCATCCTGCTCCAGGTTCGCGACGACGTGACCTCGGGCAGCAGCTTCCCCGAGGCCCTGGCCAAGCACCCGAGCGCGTTCAACTCGCTCTACGTGAACATGGTCAAGGCCGGCGACATCGGCGGGAATCTGGATACCATTCTGGAGCGGCTTTCGGGCTTCCTGGAAAAGGCCGAGGTGCTGCGCAACAAGACCAAGGCCGCCATGATCTACCCGGCGGCGATCACGGTCATCATGCTGGGCGTGGTGGCCTTCCTGCTGATCATGGTCGTGCCGACCTTCAAGGACGTGTTCACGTCGTTCGGGGCCCAGCTGCCCCTGCCGACGCGGATCGTCATCAGTGCGAGCGAGTTCCTCCAGCATCAGTTCCTGGTCATCATCGGGGTCATCGTCGCGATCGGCGTCTCCTACACGATGTTCAAGCGCACCGAGACCGGCGTCCGGACCATCGACGCGGTACTGCTCAAGCTGCCGTTGGCGGGGAGCCTCCTGCGCCGGATCGCGGTTTCGCGCTTCTCGCGGACCCTGGCCACCCTGTTGTCCAGCGGGGTGCCCATCCTGGACGGGCTCGACATCGTCGCCCGGACGGCGGGGAACAAGATCATCGAGGAGGCCATCTTCACGGCCCGGGGCAAGATCCGGGAGGGCGAGGAAATCGCCGCCCCGCTCAAGGCCACGGGCGTGTTCCCGCCCATGGTCATCCAGATGATCTCGGCGGGCCAGGAGACGGGCAAGCTGGACGCCATGCTCTACAAGATCGCCGACTTCTACGATCAGGAGGTGGACACGGCGGTCGAGGGGCTGCTGAAGCTGATCGAGCCCATCATGATCGTCTGCCTCGGCATTGTGGCCGGCGGGTTCGTCCTGGCCATGTATCTGCCCATGTTCCAGATGAGCCAGGTGGCGGGAGGTTGACGACGGGGTCGCGAGGGGTGCCGACCACAAGGGGTTGTGGTATGCCGCCAGCCCGCTGGCGGCGGGGGTTATCGCGTGCTAGCTCTTTATATACCGGCGGCCGGGGATGAGGCGGCCGGAGACGTGTTCAAGGGAGGGCCTGTGCTGAGTGTCGTGACCGTGGTGGCGCTGCTGTTCGGTTTCGCGATCGGCAGCTTCCTCAACGTGGTGCTGACGCGCGTGCCGCGCGGCGAGTCCATCGTATTCCCCGGCTCCCACTGCCGGGTCTGCGGCCGGGCCCTGTCCTGGTGGGAAAACGTTCCCGTGCTGAGCTATGCGATGTTGCGCGGCCGTTGCCGGACCTGTCATGCGCCCATCGGGTCCCGCTACGTCCTGGTCGAGCTCGGCTGCGGACTGGCCGCCGCCGTCGCCGTCCAGTGCTGGCCGTGGGTGAGGGGAGACCGCTGATGGCCGGACTCACGGGCCTCGACCTCGGCAGCCGTTCCTTCAAGGCCGTGGGCGTCAACATGGTCAAGGACGGCTACACGCTGGCCGGCATCGGCTACCAGGACCTCCCGTTCCCCGAAGAGGACACGCAGGCGGAACAGCTCCTGCTCGAGAATCTCAAGCGGTTCATCAAGGAGGGCGGCGTCAAAATGAAGGACGTCGCCGTGGCCCTGTCGGGCGAGCACTCGAACCTGCGCGCGCAGGAGATGCCGAAGATGGGGAAGGAGGAGCTCCGCAACGTGCTCCCCTACGAGATCGAGCAGTACCTGCCCATCAACCCCGAGGAGAGCGTCATCGACTTCGAGATCCAGGGCGACTCGAAGGCGGACCCCTCGAAGATGAGCGTCCTCCTGGCCGCGGGCCGGCTCGAGGCCGCCGAAGCCATGTACAAGGTCACCGAGCAGGTGAAGCTGAACTGCCGCGTGATCGACATCGACGACCTCGCGCTCACGAACATGTTCCAGGTCAACTACGCCTGGGAGGACGACTACAAGAAGGTGATCTGCCTGCTCAACGTCGGCAACCGGATCACCTCGGTCATCATCTTCGAGGACGGCGAGTTCCGGTTCAACAAGCCCATCACGATCGGCGGGGAGATGCTGACGAAGGACATCCAGCGGGAGTTCGCGCTCAAGAGCGAGCAGGCCGAGGATCTCAAGAAGGAGCAGGCCAAGGTCGTGGTCGAGGACGCGAGCAGTTTCTCGCTGTCGATGTTCGACCGCGAGGACCGGAGTTTGCGCATCTACGAGACGATCAGCGGCAGCCTGAACAAGCTGCTGGCCGAGGTGAAGCGCTGCTTCGACTTCTACGACACCCAGTACAAGGGTCGCAGCGTCGAGCGGATTCTCCTCTGCGGCGGCGGGTCGAAGCTCAAGGAGTTCGACCGGTTCCTGTCCGACAAGCTGGGGGTCGCCGTGGAATTCGCCGACCCGTTCCGCCAGATCCGGGTGCCGGCCAAGGGGACGGCGGCCGCGCTCGTGGAACAGCATTCGCCCGCGTTCGGGGTCGCCGTGGGACTCGCGCTGCGGCGGGCCGGATAGGGGCGCGTCATGGTAAAGGTCAATCTTCTCCCCCCGCGCATTAAGGCAGCCCGCGCGAAGCGGATGATGATGACCGCGGCGGCGGCCGCGGTCGCGGTCCTGCTCACCATCCCGGTCGGATTCTGGTACATCCGCTACATGACGGTCCTGGGCCTCCGGGGCGAACTCAAGGTGGTGGTGGCCGAGGCGGCCAAGCCGGAGTACGCGGGGGTCATCGAGAAGGTGACGGCGCTCGAGACGCAGGAGGCCGCGGTCGCGAAGAAGCTCGAGGTGCTGGACAAGCTCCTGGGGCGTCAGGCGACGTGGATCCGGGTGATGGAGGCTCTCAGCTTCAGCCAGGGTCGCGCCAAGGACCTCTGGCTGACGGGCCTGATGAGCAAGGTCATGGTGACCGCCCCGGACACGGGCAAGGTGGAGCTGACCATCCAGGGGATGGCGTTCTCGGCGGCGTCGGTGAACGACTTCGTGACCACGTTCCTGAAGAGCGACTTCAGCCCCGAGCTCGGTACGCAGAGCATGACGATCGTGCTGGGCGAGGGCGGGCAGCGCGTTCTCCAGTTCATCACCGTCGTGAAGATCAAGGTGTAGCGTGGCGGATATCAAGATCGATCTCAACAAGCTCAAGAACCTGAAGCTCACGAAGGAGCAGCAGCAGTACGTGGCGGCGGGCGTCCTGGGGCTGGGCCTCGCCGTCTACTCCTACTGGAACTTCGGGCTCAAGCCGCTCAACACCGAGATCGAGACGATCCATAAGACGCTGACGGAGCAGCGGGACAACCTCGAAAAGGCGAAGCGCCTCAAGGGCCAGTGGGAGGAGTACAACCAGCGGCTGGTGCGCGTCCAGACCGCCTCCCAGTTCCTGGCCCGCCGCCTGCCGCGCCTCGCGGACTACAACGTCGGCGTGCCGCGGATGACCAAGATGACCCTCGAGGGCGGCGTGACGCTGGGGGCCTACGGCGAGGACAAGTCGACGAGCATCAAGTCCGAGTTCGAGGGGTACGTGAAGCGGGTGTCGATCATCATGCTCGCCGGCGGCTACCACAAGCTCGGCGAGTTCCTGTCGCGGCTGTCCGGCGAGGACCTCGTCTACAACATCGAGGACGTCCAGATGATCGGCGCGCCCGATCTCTTCCAGCAGCAGTTCCACCAGTCCACGGCGCTGGTCATGAAGCTGGTGACCTACGCGGATATCTCGGAGGTGAAGAAGTGATGCGGCTGGCGGTTCTCCTGCTGGGCGTGTGCATGCCGATGGTCGCGGCCGCGGCGGAGTCCAAGGACGCGATCAAGGGCCACAAGTACGAGGTTCTGCCCACCCCGTACCGCGACGAGGGGCGCCAGGACCCGTTCGCGCCGCTGGTGCCGCTGCGGGCCGTGCTCCGCCGCGAGGACTCGAAGGTCCGGGTCGCCTCGCTAATCCTTTCCTCCGTCATCTGGGGGAAGCGGAAGGTCGCCATCTTCAACGAGGTGCACGGGCCCCGGTTCTCCTACATCCTGATGAACGGGGTCCTCATCGGCCCCGATCATCACCCGATTCCCGGCGTGGCGGGCACTATCGAGCCGGTGGGCGGGCGGGGGAGCTACCGCGTCGTCCTCAAGCAGGGGGCCGAGCGTATCGAGTACTCGATGTCCAATTGGGACTTGTCCACATACAGGAGAGCCCGGCCCGATCGGAAGGCCCCGGCATCGGGTTCTTCCGGGGGCAAGGGCCAGAGACGAAAAAACTTCGGGGGGAGGTGATCTGTGATGAGGAACATGCGTGGGGGAATCTGGATCATGGCGGTGGGGTGGCTGGTGCCCCAGGCCCTGACGACGCCGGCCCTGGCGGCGGAGGGGGTGCTGGCGGCCGTGCCGCCGGCCGGCGCCGTGATCTCGAGAGTCACGGTCATGCCCGTCGAAGGCCAGACCGAGGTCAGGATCGAAGGCCGGGGCGTCCTGGTCCCGACGGTCAAGAAGGATGCCGAGGAGGGCAAGATCATCCTCGACTTCCCCGGCGTGTCGTACCAGGCCCCCGGGATCATCCTGAACGCCCCCGGGCTGGGGGATCTCAAGGCGGTCCGTGGCGGCCAGAACAAGGGCTTTGCCCGCGTGGTCGTCGAGGTGCCGTCCACGGTGGCTGTGGAACAAGCCAGCGCCGCCGGACGGTTCGTCCTGTCCCTGGCGACGAAGGCCGTGGCGGGTCCGGAGGAGGCGGTGACGGTGCCGGCGGCTTCGCCGCCGTCCACGGCCGCGGTGCCGGCGGCGACCGTGTCGGCCGAGGCCTCGCCCGCATCCGCGGGATCGGACGCGGCTCCCGGCGCGCGAGCGCGGGTTCTCCACGCCATGATCGAGGACCTGCCGGACCGGGTGCGTCTGGTCGTGACCGCCGACGGCGTTCTGCGCTACAAAATGGCCAGCCAGGCGGACGGGCGCGAGCTGATCCTGTCCCTGTTCGACGTGGACCTCAAGTGGTCGCCGGCGAGGCTGGCCGTCAAGGACGGTCCGATCCAGGACGTGCAGGCCTCGGAGACCGCGACCCCGTCCCAGATGGTCCGGGTCGCGATCAAGCTCCGCCAGATCCGTCCCTACCACATCCGCCGGGACCAGAACCAGGTCGTCGTCGAGGTGGACAAGGAGGCGGAGAGCGAGGAGGCCGCAGCCGACGTGGCCAGCCGGGGCGGCGATCTCATGCACCGGGTGACCCTGAACGTGCAGAACGAGGACCTCACGTCGCTGGTCAAGGCGCTGGCCTTCGAGGCGGGGTTCGACAACGTGGTCGCCAACATCACCCTGAGCATGCCGGTGACCATCAGCCTCCGGGAGGTGCCGCTGGCGAAGGCGTTGAACCTGATCCTGGCGCCGCAGAACTACGTGTGGAAGGTCGAGCGCGGCGTGTTGCGGGTGGCGTTGCAGACCCAGTTCGAGTCCGAGCTCAACGCCTCGGCCCTGTCGGGCGCGGAGGGCGCGGGCGAATCCGGCGATGACGAGGGTGGCGTTTCCACGCGCGTGTTCCGTCTCAAGTACGTGAGCGTGTTCGACATCGGCGGGACGCCCGCCCTGTCGGGGATCCAGGTCGTGGGCTCGTCCATGCCGCTTTACGTGCAGACCGACCTGGTCAACGCCATCACGCAGATGCTGATCCTGCGAACGCGCGGCCGCGTGATCGTGGACTCCAGGTCGAACAGCCTGATCGTGACCGACGCGAGCTCGAACATGTCCAAGATCGCCCGGCTGATCCGGGAGCTCGACGTGCCCCTGCCGCAGGTGCACATCCTGGCCCGGCTCGTGCAGATCAGCCACTCTTCGATCGACCAGTTCGGCGTGAACTGGTCGGCGGAGAAGGCCACGCCGGCGAATCCCACGCTCAAGGCGACCGCGCTCGGGTACGCGATTCCGCAGACGAACCGGCAGTTCGACCTGGTTACCGGCTTCCTCGGACCGGGATTCAACCTGGACGCGAACCTGAAGCTCCTGCAGACGCGCGGGGACGCCCAGTTGATCCTGAACCCGAGCATCACGACCGTCCACGACCGGCCGGCCATCGTGTCGTCGACCGACTCGCGGAGCTTCGCGCAGACGACGATCGTCCCGATCGGCCAGCAGGGCTTTCCCCAGACGACGTTCCAGCAGGTGTCGATTCCGATCCAGTTGGTCGTGCGTCCGCACGTCAACCCGGACAAGACCGTGGTGCTCGAAGTCGACATCACGATGACGGCCATCACGAAGGAATACACCACCGGGCCTCCGCCGGACACGACAGCCCAGCACGCGACCACGCGTCTCCTGGTCCGGAACCGCGAGACCGGAGTCATCGGCGGTATGCTGACGGACTCCAAGCGGAAGTCGGTGGAGAAGGTCCCTCTCCTGGGAGACCTGCCGTGGTTCCTCGGCGGAGCCCTGTTCCGCACCGAGAGCACGACGATCGACAAGGTGGAGCTGGTCCTATTCCTGACGCCCACGATCGCGGAAGACATCTGATCCGGGCGCCGGAGACCAGGCGGGTATGCTTCGCTACCTGACCGCCGGCGAGTCGCACGGGCGGGGCCTGGTGGCCGTGCTCGACGGCCTCCCAGCCGGTCTGGGCGTGTCCGCGGCCGCGATCAACTCCGATCTGGCCCGCCGCCAGCGCGGCCATGGGCGCGGCGGCCGCCAGCGCATCGAGCATGACGAAGTCGAGATCCTGTCCGGGGTCCGCGGCGGTCTCACGCTCGGAAGCCCGGTGACCCTGCTCGTCCGCAACCGCGATTGGGCCAACTGGTCGTCGGCGATGGCCGCCGAGCCGGGCCCCCTCCCGCCTCCCCTGACCGCCCCGCGTCCGGGTCATGCCGACCTGCCCGGCGCGCTCAAGTTCAGCCATCGCGACATCCGGAACGTCCTCGAACGGGCCTCCGCGCGCGAGACGGCGGCCCGGGTGGCGGCGGGGGCGGTGGCGAGGCTCCTGCTCGCCGCGTTCGGGGTGGACGTGCTCGGCCATGTCCTCTCCATCGGGGCCTTTCGGGCCCGCCCCTGGCGCGGCCCTATCGGGTCCTTAAGGCGGTTGACCGAGTCCTCGCCCGTCCGCTGCGCGGACTCCCGCGCCGCCTCGGCCATGATCCGCGCGATCGACCGCGCCGCGCGCCTCCGCGACACGATCGGCGGCGAGGTCGAGGTGCGGGCCGCCGGGCTGCCGCCCGGGCTCGGGAGCTTCACCCAGTGGGATGCGCGGCTCGACGGACGCCTGGCCGCCGCCGTGATGAGCGTGCAGGCGGTCAAGGGAGTGGCAATCGGCGACGCTTTCGCCGTGGCGGCGGCACCGGGCTCCCGCGCGCACGATGAGATCCGGTGGTCCGGCCGGCGCGGCTACTTCCGGCGCACGAACCGGGCCGGCGGGGTCGAGGGCGGCATGACCAACGGGGAAGAACTCGTGATCCGGGCCGCGCTGAAGCCCATCTCCACCCTCCGCCGGCCCCTGCGCACGGTGGACCTGGCGACTCATCGCCCGGTGCGGGCGCTCGTCGAGCGGTCGGACGTCTGCATGGTTCCGGCGGCGGCGGTCGTGGTGGAAGCCGCGGTGGCTCTCGAGCTCGCCCGGGCTTTCGGAGAGAAGTTCGGCGGCGACAGCCTCGGGGAGATGCGCCGGAATCACCGGGGTTACCTGAAGGCCCTCCGGGGCTCCTGAGCGTCGAGCTCAGGGGGCGGATAAGGACCCGTATGGCCAGGCCCGCGGCGGAACTCCCCCGGAACGTCATCCTCACCGGCTTCATGGGATCCGGGAAAACCACGGTCGGACGGGTCCTGGCCCGCCGGATCGGTTGGCGGTTCCTGGATCTCGACCGCGAGGTCGAGCGTAGAGCCGGGATGAGCGTGGCCGCGATCTTCCGCCGGCGCGGGGAGGAGGCGTTCCGCGCCGCCGAATACGCGGCGATACGCGGGCTGTGCCGCCGCCGTTGCCGCGTGGTCGCCGTGGGCGGCGGCGCGCCCGTATCGGCACGCAATCGCGCCTGGCTCCGTAGAGCGGGCCTGGTCGTCTGGCTCCGGGTGCCGGCCGCCGAGCTCGTGCGTCGCCTGAGGCCGGGCGCGTCCCGTCCCCTCCTCGCGCCCGCGCACGGAGACTGCCGGGCCCTGGCGCGGCTGGTGAAGGGCCTGCTGCGGCGCCGGACCGCGGCCTACTCCCGGGCCGCCGTCGCGGTCTCCGGGTCGGGATCGTCGGCGCGGGTCGCGGCCCGTGTCGCGGCCCGGGCCGGGCTTTCCGCGAGGGCCCGGTGACCTGTCCGGTCTGCGGCGGGGCGGCGGAGGCGGGGGTGCGGTGTCCGCAGTGCGGGGCGCCGGACGTGCCGGAGGACGCGGCAAGAGCCCTGGCCGAGGCCCGCGTGCTGGCCGCGTCCGGCGACCTCGACCGGTCGATCCGCGTCATCCACGCGGCGGTGAAGGCCGCCCCGGGTGCCGCCCTCCCGCACTTGAGGCTGGCGGAGGCCTACGAGCGCAAGATGCGGGGAGGCGAGACGGCCCTGACGTCGCTCGCGGACCGCGAGTTTCGCGAGGCGCTCCGCCTGGCGCCCGCCGATCGTGACGTGCACATCAGCCGGCTGGGATTCTGGACGCGGGCCGGCCGGCTCAATGCCCTCCGGTTGGAATACACGCGCCGCCGGGAGGAGCTCCCGTTCGCGGACGAGTGCCTCAGGATCCTCGACACGCTGGAGCGGTCGGGGGCGGTCGCGGGCGCGCTGGATGCGGCCTCGGGCGCGACGGCCCTGAGGGCCCGCTACCTGTTCATCTCGGCCGCGGGGCTGGGGGTGATCGGGCTGGTCGAGGTCAGCGTCGTCGTCTACTCCGCCATGCGGGACGACGAGTATGTGATGATGTCGGACATGAACTTCTTCGTTGCCGTGGCCGGGCTGACGACCGCGGCCATCCTGGTCCTGGAGGGCCTGAGGGCCCTGAAGCACGGGAAGGGCGCATGATCATGTCCCGGCCGCCGGTCGGTGTCCACGCACCGGCGGCGCGGACGCCGGCCGGCAACTGCGCCGCCGCTGTCCGCAGCGCCGTCGTCTGCGACGAGGGCGTCTATGCGCCCGCGGCGCAGACGACGAAGGGCGTCTTCGCCACCTTGACAGGCCGCAGCGGCGAGGTTAGAGTACGTGACGAAGTGCGCGCGGACTAGGGGCCTCGAAGATTTCGCGCGCGGGAGAACCCCCGGTTGTGGCTAACGCCAACGAAGCAGCGCTCGATGCCATCATCCAGTCGTATTCCGACAAGGTCAAGCAGAATCCGGATTCCCTCCTGTTCGTCCAGCTCGCCGACGCGTACCGCAAGAAGGGCGACTTCGACCGGGCGCTCGAGGTCCTCAGGGGCGGCCTGGCCCGGCACAACAACCTGCTGAGCGGGCTGCTCATGATGGGGCGGATCCACTGCGCGAAGCGCGAGTACGACGAGGCTGTCGAGGTGCTCCGGAAGGTCGTCCAGCGGGAGCCCAGCAACATGACCGCCCACGCGCTGCTGAGCCAGTCCTACGTGTCTACGGGCCGCTGGTCGGAGGCGATCGGCGAGTACCAGAAGATCCTGTCGCTCAATCCCGAGGACGCGGCGGCGCAGGCCGCCCTCCGGGACGCGCTCGACCGGCTCCGTCAGGCCAAGGCGGCGGATCCTCCGGCAGTTCTGGTGCCGCCGACAGCCCAAGGCCGGACGGCACCTGCCGCCTCAACCGGGTCGGAACCTGCCGACGCCGCCCCACGGTCGGAACCTGCCGTGTCCGTGCGGCCGACCGTGGCCCCTCCGTCGCCGCGTTCTGCGGTTCCCTCGCCGGTCCCGGCATTGCCGATTGACCAGCCCATCGCGGCCCCGAAGCGGACTGACGCGCCGCCGGCGAAGACGCCGGAGGCCCGGGCGCCGATGGAGGCTCCCGCCTTCGCGGCGGCGGAGGAGCTGGCGGCTCGCGGCCTCTACGAGGAGGCGGTCGAGGCGCTTCAGCGCATCCTGGAGGCGGACCCCGACAACTTCATGGCGCGGCAGAAGCTTCGCGAGGTCTACGCCCAGCGGGAGGCGATGGAATCGCCCTCGGCGGCTTCGATGGCGAATGCCGCTCCGGCGGAAACCGCCCCCGCCGCTGCCGCTCCTGCCGGCGGCGCCACGCCGGCGGCGGCCCCGGCCGAGACGCAGGCCGACAAGATCACGGACGACGAGATCCTGTACCTGCTGGGGCTGATGGAGGATGCCTCCGCGCCATCAGCCGCGACTGTGGCTACCCCTGAGCCGAAGCCTGAACCCAAGCGTGAGCCCGCGGCAGTTCCAGTGCAGCCGCCATCCCAGAGCCGGTCGGCACCTGCCGTCTCAACTGCGTCGGAGCCTGCCGTCGCGGCCGCACCGGAGCCCGTGATCGAGCCCGTGCTGGAGGCCGTGGTCGAACCAGTGGAAATATCCGCCGTCGAAACACCCACCCCGGTGGCCGCTGCTCCGGCAGGGGGCCTGAGCGAGGGAGCCATCGCGAAGGTGACCGAGATCCTGGACCGGTTCGGGACGACGGAAGGCCTCCGGCAGGCCTACTTCATCGCGGGCACGTCCGTCGTCATGTCGGGCCAGGCGTCGTCCGTCGACCAGTCCGCGAAGATCACGACGCTCGTCAGCATGCTCGCGGATCTGACGCGCCGCGCGGCCTCGAGCATGAAGCAGGGCGAGGTGAAGCAGGTGCTCGTGTTCGGCACCGACGGACTGGTCATGGTGAGCCCCGCCGCCACGGGCATCCTGGCGGCGGTCGCCGGCGGGGGCGTAAAAGTCGGTCTTTTGCGCATTGCGCTGAACGATTGCCTGAAGCGGCTGGCTGATGTAAGCTGAACACCCGGCGACCAAGGGGCTGACGGTCACGCGAGCGCGCGGGAAAAGTCGGAGGACGCGGTAAATGGACTTCAAGGCGGTGTTGCGGGAAACGGTTAGCAACGTGGACGGCTCCCTCGGGGCCGGCCTGATCGGCCTCGACGGAATCGTCGTCGACCAGGTCTCCGCCAAGGCGGACTTTGACATGACCATCGCGGGCGCCGAATACGCGACCATCGTCAAAAGCGCCCGCCGCGCCTCCGAGGAGTTCGGGATCGGGTCCACGAACGAGGTCATGATCTCGACCGAGCGGACGACGATGCTGATGATGACGGTCGGGAAGGACTACTTCTGCGCGCTCGCCATGAACCTCGACGGCAACCTGGGCCGCGGCCGCCTCGAGCTCAAGAAGGCCATCGCCAAATTCGAGAAGGAGTTCTGACGCCGAGTCCCGCCGGGACCGGGTCCTCCCTGCCGGCGTCCCGGCACACGGGACTCGTCGCGCACCTCGCCTACCTGCTCGCGCTGCTTCCCCTGATCGCGCCCGCGCTCAGCCCCGAGAGTGGCCTGGCGGGGGGGGACTGGACCGATCTCCTCTATCCGTTTAGGGCGTTCACGGACGGGGTCTTCCGCGCCACGGGTCGCTTGCCGCAGTGGAATCCGTTCATCTTCTCCGGCATGCCCCATCTCGTCTCCCTCAACGTGCTGACCCTGTACCCGACCGAGCTCGTCGCCCTCTTCCTTCCGGTTTCCCCGTCGACGTTCTACGCCTTTGACCTTCTCCTCCACCTGTTCCTGGCCGCGGCGGCCATGCGCTGGTGGCTCCGGCGCCAGGGGGTGACCGAGGGCGGCGCCTTCACCGGCGGTCTGGTCTACGCTCTCGGGGGACACTGCCTGACCCTGGCGGCCGCGGGGCATCCCCACTGGGTGCGCTGCCTTGCCCTGATGCCCCTCTGTTTCGCCGCGCTCGAGGGCTTCCCGGCCCGGGGGGCCGTCTCGGGCGCGCTCGCCGGACTGGTCATCTCGGTGGCCCTCCTGGGCGCGTCCCTGCACTTCGTAATCCTCGCCGTGCCCGTCGGCGTCATCTGGATCGTGGCCACGGGAACGGCGCCGCTCCGCGAGAAAGCGGTACGGATCTTCTGCTTTGGCGCCGTACCGCTCGTGCTGGGCGCCGTCATCTGGATTCCCGGGTTCGAGTACTTCCTCGAATCCGTGCGCCGCGTGCCCGCTGCGGGCGCGGGGACCTCCTGGGCGCTGTCGGTCTGGGATCTGCCGGCCCTCCTGGTGCCGGGGCTGTGGGGGACACCGGAGGCGTACTGGGGCCCGCACCTCTTCCGGGCGTCGGGCGACTACCCGGGCCTCCTCGCGGTCGCCCTGGCGGCGATCGGGCTGGCGGCGCGGTGGCGCTCCGAGATGCGGTTCGCGGTGCTGGGCACCGCCGGGATCCTGCTCGCGCTCGGGGCCGCGACGCCCGCCGGCGCGGCTCTCGATCACCTTCCCGTGTTCGCCGGCCTCCGGGTGCCCCTGCGCTGGTTGTCGTTTACGCACCTCGCCGTCTGCGTCCTCGCGGCGCGCGGCTGGGACGAGGTTGTCGCCCAGCGGCGATCGCGTGTCGCCGTCGCGGGGCTGGGCGCGGTCGGGCTCGCGTGCGCCGTTGGAATCGCGCTGGCCCAGCCCGTGGCGGCCCGGCTCGAACGCGTCCCTTTCGTCGCCGGGCACATGCGCGAGGGCGGGGTTTCGCGCGCCGGGATCGCGACCGGGGTCGGGACCGCGGCCCGCGACGGCTTCGTGCGCGGCGTCGTGTCGGCGGCGTCGCTGGCGTTCCTCGCCGCGGGGCCCGGGCCCCTCGTGTGGCGGGCGGGGCAGGCCTGGCTGGTGGCGACCGCCGACATGCTGACCGCGGGGTCCCCGTATTTCCAGTATGCCGATGCGCGCGCGGCCGCGACTCCCGACGCGGTCGCCTCCGAACTCCTCCGGCGGATTCCGCCGGACTCCGGGCGGGTGGCGACGGACGAGTACTTCGGGCTTCCGAACCGGCGGATGGGCCTCGGACTCGAGTTCACTTCGGGGTACCACGGCCTGCCGCTCGCGCGCTACGTGAAGCTGCACGACGCCGCCGCGCAGACCGGATCGCTCGCCATCCTGGGGACTCTCGCCGTGCAATGCATGGTGACCGGCATACGCCCCTTGGGCGCCTGGCCGGCCGTCGTCGGGATCGACGTCGCGCCCGGCGAGAGGGAGTGGGTCGTCGGGAACCCGGCCGCCATGCCGAGGGCCTGGCTGGCGGCGGAGACGGTTCGGGTCCGGGACGCGGAGGACGCGGTCGCGTTCATGCGGCGGCCCGGCTGGACGCCGGCGGTAGTGCCGGTCGAGGCCGCCTCCGGGCAGACGATACCCGTGGGAGCCGGGCGGGTGGAAGGTCGCAACGAGATCACGATGCTGAAGGGGCAGGACGAGCTGGAGGCCACCCTCGAGCTCGCCCGGGGCGGGCCGGTCGTCTTCTCCGAGGTCTGGTATCCGGCCTGGAAGGCTTTCGTGGACGGGCGTCGCGTGGCCGTCTGGCGCGCCTGCGCGGCCCTGCGCGCGGTCGAGGTGCCGGCCGGGCGGCACCGGGTGAGGATGATCTACGACTCCTGGAGCCTTAAGATCGGTATATGGGTTTCCCTGCTGGGCTGGACGGTGGTGGTCTGCGCGATGCGCGGGCGGCGCGAGGCGTGAGGCGGATGGCCGTGCTCCTCGCGCTGGCGCTGGCGCCCGGCACCGCCGGGGCCGTCGGTGGCGACCTCTGCGTGCCCCTGCCGCTCGAGGGCTGGGCCGTAGTCGGCCGCTGGCATGTCGGGTCCGCGGCGCGGTCGGCGCGCGAGGGCTGGTGGCGGCCGGCGTTTCGCGCGCGGGACTGGGCATTGGTGCGGGCCGGGGGCTGGCTGCCGGCCGCCCCGGCGGGGTGCTGGCTGCGGGCCCGGTTCCAGTTCCGGCGGTCGTCCTGGCAGACGGTCGCCCTCGACGGTCGCGCGCTGCCGGCGGGCACGCGGGTCCACGTCAACGGGGTCGAGGTCAGGTGGACGGACACCACGTCCGGTACACCGGCCGATCTCGCCGGCGTCGTCCACGCGGGGGAGAACGTGCTGGTGCTGTCCCTTCCCCCGGTCGCCGCGAAGACCCTGAAGGCGCCGGAGGTCTCGCTGACCGGGCACGCGGCCCCGTCGGGGGCGCCCCGGGCGGCCTCGATCGGCCCGCCGTGGCGGGCGAAAGCCGACCAGGTGGAAACGGTCCTGCCGGCCGCGTGGCTCAAGGGGCGGGACGTGTCGGCCTGGCGGGTCGCCCTGCCGCGTCCCCTGGCCGTGACCGACACCTGGCTGCCGCAGGCGCCCGTGTGCGTGAAGGCGGTGCTGGACCTCCCCCCGCCCTGGGGCGGCCGCCGGTTCTCGCTCTTCCTCCACGGACTCGCCGGCACGCCCGAGGTGTGGCTGAACGGTGAGCCGCTCACGGGGCCGGTCAAGTGTCCGGCCCGGATCGATCTGGGCCGGCGACTCAAGTTCGACGGGCGCGACTCCCTCTGCCTCGTCTACCCCGCGCCGCCGGCGGGCCCCGGCGACGACGGGTCCTGGGGCGTGGCCGCGCTCTTCTGGGACACGAGCATCCGGCCCCTGCGCCTGCCGGCCGGGGCGTCCGTGCTGTTCGACCCCGGGGAATGGGCGGGGCAGGAGGGCGTGCGCCGGGCGCTCCGGTACGCCTCCGAGGCGGCGGAGGTCAGTGCGACCCCGTGCGCGTTCACCTGGGGGGAGGCGGGGGTGACCCCGGCGATGACTTCCACCGGGACGGGCGGCCCCGCCGGCATCGTGGTCGCCGCCTGGGGGGCGACGACGTACCGGCCGGACGAACTCGAGGCCACGCGCGCGGCGATCCGGGCGCGGGTGGCCGGGTTCAAGCAGCAGGGCCTCCGGGTCTGGGTGATGTCGCCGACGACCCTCGGCGAGCGTCCGGACACCTCGCGGAACGAGCGCATCCGGCTCTACAACCGCAGCCTGCGCGATCTCGCCAAGGGGGAGGGCGTGCGGCTCATCACGGTCTACGACGTCTTCTACTCCTCGCTGCGGCGCATGACCACGGGGCCGAGGTACCGCCGGTGGCCCGTACGCCTGCCGTTGACCGACGATGGAGGGACTCTCGGTCCCCAGGGGGCATTCCTGCTGGGTCTCGCCATCCTCAACGAGTTCGCCGTCCCATAGTAGGGGGACGTAGTTGCATAGTTGCATAGCTCGGGGGAGAATCAGGCGTGCCAAGGACTGAGCGGTTGGACGTGCCCGGGGTGCTGTATCACGTGATCGTTCGCGGGATTGAAAGAGGGCGGATATTCCGCAACGAACGCGATCACGAGGACTTCGTCGCGAGACTCGGGAAGCTGGTGGAAGCGTCGGGGACCACATGCTTCGCGTGGGTGCTCCTGCCCAACCACGCGCATCTGCTGGTGCGACGGGGCGAGAAGGCACTCTCGTGGGTCATGCAACGCCTCCTGACCGGATACGCGGTCTCGCATAACCTGAGGCATGGGAGAAGCGGGCACCTCTTCCAGAACAGGTACAAGGCGATCATCTGCGAGGAGGATGCGTACTTCCTCGAACTCGTGAGGTACATTCACCTGAACCCATACCGGGCGGGGATGGTTGCCGATCCGGCGAAGCTGGGGCGATATCGATGGTCGGGGGAGGGTGTCCTGGAAGGACTGCGTCGTTGCGGGTGGCAGGAGACGGAAGAGATTCTGGCGTTGTTCTGCAGGAACAGGCGGCAGGCTCGGGATGGATACCGGCGGTTCCTGCTGGAGGGGAGCGGGGAGGGACATCGACCGGAGTTGTCGGGAGGAGGGCTGGTCCGGAGTGCCGGCGGAACGGAGCAGTATCTGGCGAACCGCAGGGCGGGAGAGACGATGCGGGGAGACGTTCGGGTGTTGGGGAGCAGCGAGTTCGTATCGGGAATCATGAAGAAGGCCGAAGCCCTGGAACGGCGCACGCACAGGTTGTCACGGCTGATGACGCCCAGGCAGGTGATCGAGAAGGCCGCGAAGGTGGCGGGCGTGAGCCCGGCATCCATGCGTGGGCGGAATCAGCATGTGGGTCGCGTGCTGGCGAAGGACTTGGCGTGCAAGTGGCTGGTCGAGGATCTTGGGTTGCGGGGAGCGGCAGTCGCGAAATTGCTGGACATCTCGAAGTCCGCGGTCAGCCGCGGGGTCGTGCGGGGGCAGAGGATCGAGAAGGAACGCGGGGTAGCCTTGGAATGAGTAATGCAACAATGCAACTACGTCCCCTGAAGGGGGAGCTTGACCGGGAGGCATCCGGACCGTTAACGTGGAGCCCGATCATGCACACGGGTCGAACGCTCCCCAAGGCGGCAGGCGGGCCGGTCTGCCTTGCACTGGCGGTCGCTCTTGCGACCGCCGGGTGCGGCGGCGGCGCCCGCGAGGGGCGCAAGGCGCCCGCATTCCAGCTCCCGGACCAGAAGGGCGCCACGGTCAAGCTTGCGGACTTCCGCGACCGCGCGGTGCTGCTCGCGTTCTGGACGCCCTGGGCCGGGCCGTGCCGGATGTCCCTGCCGCAGTGGGGCCGCCTTCAGAGGAAGTACGGGAAGCAGGGGCTGGCTGTCGTGGCGATCACGGTCTTCGACGACGCGCACGCGGCGGAGAAGATGCTCAAGGAGAACGCGGCGTCATTTCCGGCGCTGACGGGCGACGAGGCCGTCATCAAGGCGTATCTGGGTCGCAAGGAAATCACGCTCCCGGTGGTGTTCATTCTGGACGGGCGGGGCAGGGTCGTGCGGCGCATCGCGGGCTTCCAGCGCGCCGAGGACCTCGAGCCCGAGGTCGGGAGGGCGCTCGCGACCCTTCAGGCCAAGTCCGGCGGGAGTTCGGCAACGCACTAACCCGGCTCCCCTTAAGGGGGTGCCGTCGAGGAGGATCATTCGTATGAGCGACATCGTTTCGATTCACGGCAGGGAGATCCTGGATTCGCGCGGCAACCCGACGGTGGAAGCGGACGTCGTGCTGGCCGACGGGTCATTCGGGCGGGCCGCGGTGCCCTCGGGGGCGTCCACGGGGTCGCACGAGGCCGTGGAGCTCCGCGACGGCGACAAGGGCCGGTACCTGGGCAAGGGCACGCGGAAGGCCGTCGAGAACGTCAACGGCGGAATCGCGAAGGCCTTGAAGGGCCGGTCGGCGCTCGACCAGGCCGCCGTGGACAAGACGATGCGGGAGCTCGACGGCACCCCGAACAAGGGGAAGCTCGGGGCGAACGCGATCCTCGCCGTCTCGCTGGCCGTGGCCAAGGCCGCGGCGGCTTCGAAGAAGATGCCGCTCTACAAGTACCTGGGTGGCGAGGCGGCCGTGACTCTGCCGGTCCCTCTCATGAACGTGCTCAACGGCGGCGCGCACGCGGACTCCGGGGTCGACATCCAGGAGTTCATGCTGGTGCCGGCCGGGGCGAAGACGTTCTCGGAGGCCCTGCGCATGGGCACCGAGGTGTTCCACACGCTCAAGGGCGTGCTCAAGGCAGGCAAGCTCAATACCGCGGTTGGGGACGAGGGCGGCTTTGCCCCCAATCTGCCCACGACCGAGGATGCCCTCAAGATCCTCGTCGAGGCGATCGAGAAGGCCGGGTACAAGCCCGGGAAGGACATGTGGCTCGCGCTCGACGTCGCCTGCACGGACTGGTTCAAGAACGGCCAGTACATGTTCAAGGGCGAGGGGGTCAACCGGGACCCGAAGGCGATGGTCGAGTTCCTGGCGGGGCTCGTGAACCGCTACCCGCTAGTGTCGATCGAGGACGGGTGCGCGGAGGACGACTGGGCCGGCTGGAAGCTCCTTACGGGCACGCTGGGGAAGAAGATCCAGCTCGTCGGCGACGATATCTTCGTGACGAACGTCGAGATCCTCAAGCGCGGGATCGCGGAAGGCGTCGCGAACTCGATCCTTATCAAGGTCAACCAGATCGGGTCGCTGACCGAGACGCTCGATGCCGTCAACATGGCCAAGGGCGCCGGCTACACGGCGGTCATGTCGCACCGCTCCGGCGAGACCGAGGACGCGACGATCGCGGACCTCGCGGTCGCCACGGGGTGCGGAGAGATCAAGACCGGTAGCGCGTCGCGGACGGACCGGATCGCGAAGTACAACCAGCTCCTGCGCATCGAGGAGGAGCTGG